>OLGD01000043.1_pt1 | contig 215747 bp, 166 predicted proteins | sample 1605311 | NCBI WGS metagenome assembly OLGD01 (sample SAMEA3888917, study PRJEB22519) | human gut metagenome | biome: human gut; feature: human-associated habitat; material: faeces | place: Denmark | collected 2010
TTCGTAGATTCCGCACGAGCCGAAGAGCACTTAATGTGCTCTTCGTGCGAGCCAGGACTTGACCGAGCGAAAACCTTGCGCCTGGCCTTCGGCGGCGCGTGCCGGATGGTGGAATTGTGTGCAGCCCGGTTTTCCGTTGACCGACGCCGGGGTCCCCGCCATAATACTTTCGGTTCACGCACGAATCCGCTGCCAGAGACAGCCGGTGCAAACGGGCATCGCCCGCGAGCTTAATGGGATATCCCGCCAGCCGAGGTGGTCGAGTAGATATGTCTTCTCGCCCCCGTCGCTCATGCAGCGCGGGGGCTTTCTTTTTGGACATGCCCCCGTCACGTCCTTGTGGCGGACCGTGCCCGGAAAGAATTCGAGGAGGTGTAATTCATGCCCCAGCAGTACAAAATCGACAAGGTTGCAGAGATTGAGTCCCGTATCGCCGAGAACGCCGGTCTGTTCGTCGTCAACTACAACGGTCTGACGGTTAAGCAGGCTCAGGAGCTGCGTCATCAGCTTCGCGAGTGCGGCGCCGAGATGAAGGTCTACAAGAACAACCTGGTCAAGATCGCTCTCAAGAACCAGGAGCAGCCCGAGCTCGACGAGATCCTCGCCGGCCCCGTCGCTTATGTGTTCTACGAGTCCGAGCCGGTCGAGGCCGCTAAGGCCCTTAAGGACTTCTCCGCTAAGTCCAAGGGCGTCCTTGAGATCAAGGGCGGTATCTCCGACGGCAAGGCCGTTTCCGCTGATGATGTTAAGGCTATCGCCGAGCTGCCCACCAAGGATCAGCTTCTCGGCCAGATCGCCGGTCTCATCTCCGGTTTCGCTCGCGACATCGCTGTCTGCGTCAACGGCGTTTCCTCTGGTCTCGCTCGTTCGATCCAGCAGGTCTCCGAGCAGAAGGCAGCCTAGTTGCTGTTTTCACCCGCGGCGGCAACGCCGCACCCCTGGCGCATTCGCGCCGTGTTTTAACTGATCTCCGTGCACAGACACGGAAACCGAAAGGACTTAGAAATGGCTAAGCTTACCACCGATGAGATCATCGATGCTCTTAAGGAAATGACCCTTCTCGAGGCTTCCGAGCTCGTCAAGGCTATCGAGGACACCTTCGGCGTTTCCGCCGCTGCTCCTGCCGCTGTTGTCGCCGCTCCCGCTGCTGGCGCTGCTGAGGCCGAGGAGAAGACCGAGTTTGACGTCGTGCTCGAGGGCTTCGGCGACAACAAGATCCAGGTCATCAAGGCCGTCCGTGAGCTCACCAACCTTGGCCTGAAGGAGGCCAAGGAGGTCGTCGAGGGCGCTCCCAAGGCTGTTCTCGAGGGTGCCAAGAAGGAGGACGCCGAGGCTGCCAAGGAGAAGCTCGAGGCTGCTGGCGCTGCTGTCACCCTCAAGTAATCAGGCTTTCTCGCCAGATTTCTTTGCAGACGGGGTTCGCATTGCGAGCCCCGTCTTTTTTGTTTTTAGGTCCCTCGGTATCGGTTGCTCAAACTGCCATGTTCTGTGATTTGCGTCGTATCGGGTGTCTTGCCGTTGGGCAATTAAATTGCACCATTCGAGCAATAATTTGCGTTGACCTGCTGAAGAATTGCGTTTGCCTTACGGCGACGTATGTCTCCGGCGGTAAGATACTTCGGTATCGCAATTTGGTCTGCGGCCGCCGTGCCGCACGCATAGGGCGCATTCTGCGCCTGCGAAAGGATCCTTGAATAACATGAAGGCAATCATCCCCGCCGCCGGTCTTGGCACGCGTTTTCTGCCTGGCACTAAGTGCACGCCCAAAGAGATGCTGCCGGTGCTCGACAAGCCGGTCATCCAGTATGTCGTTGAGGAAGCGCTCGACCCTGAGGAGGTCGACGACGCCATCATCGTTACCTCTCCCGGTAAGCCCGAGCTGCTGAGCTACTTCCAGCCCGATCGTTCGCTCGAGAACCTGCTGCGCGAGCGCGGTAAGGACGCCTACGCCGATGCCGTAGCCCACGCTGGCGGTATGCCTGTCGACTTCCGTTATCAGTACGAGCCCAAGGGCCTCGGCCATGCTATCCGCTCTGCTGCCGACGCCGTGGCAGGGGAGAACTTCCTGGTTCTTCTGGGCGACTACGTTGTGCCCAACCGCGACATCTGCGACAAGATGCTCGCCGTTTCCAAGGAGCACGGTGGCGCTTCGGTTATCGCCGTCGCTGCTTGCTCGCCCGAGGAAGTCAGCCGCTACGGCGTTATCGCCGGCGAGCGCGTCGGTTCGCTCGAGGGCGCCGAGGGCGTTGCCGATGCCGAGCCGGGCGCTGTCTGGCGCATCGGCGGTCTGGTCGAGAAGCCCGCTCCCGAGGCTGCTCCGTCCAACCTGTACATCGTCGGCCGCTATCTGCTGAGCCCGCTGGTCATGGACCTGCTGGCAGATCAGCAGGCCGGCAAGGGCGGCGAGATCCAGCTCACCGACGCAATGGCCCGTTCGCTCGATCGCGAGGCCATGTACGCGGTCGTCATCGACCCGCTGTCGGGCTACGACACCGGCACTCCCTCTGGCTGGATGGCCACCAACGCTCTCATGGCTGCAAGCGATCCTCGCTTTGCAAGCGCCTTCTGGGACGCCATCGACGAGCGCGGCGGCTTGATGCGCAAGTAAGCCTTCGGGCATCGACATTTACGGGTGCGGACCTCGGTTCGCGCCCGTTTTTTATAAGAGCTGCGATTGTTGGCTCTCTGTTCACAGAAATGATATGAACAGATGTTCGGTATACCACTATCTACCTGCGTGTTTTCTGTCAAAAAATTTTGCTACTCCAAAAACTCAATCGCGTCAAGGCTTTTCTTGCCCAACGGTCGGTACCTGATAAACTATTAGGTTGCGATAACTGGCGAAGCTATGCCTCGCCAACCCACCGAGCATTTCCGTGAAGGAGGAAAAACCTGGTGACCTACGCATACACTGCCACTGAGCGCAAGCGCGTCAGCTTCGGGAAAATCCCGGAGGCCATGGAGCTCCCCAACCTTATCTCTGTTCAAAGGGAATCCTTTGAGCGTTTTAAGGACGAGGGCCTTCGTGAGGCGTTCAAGGAATCCAGCCCCATCCAGAGCCAGAACCATGTTCTCGAGGTTACCTTCGGCGAGCATCAGTTCGGCGACCCCGCGCACACCGTCGAGGAGTGCCGCGAGAAGGACATGACCTATCAGGCCCCGCTTCTGACCGACGTTCGTCTCACCAACAAGGAGACCGGCGAGATCAAGGAGCAGCTCGTCTTTATGGGCGACTTCCCCATGATGACCGATCAGGGCACCTTCATCATCAACGGTACCGAGCGCATCGTCGTCTCGCAGCTCGTCCGCTCCCCGGGCGTGTACTACAGCTCCGAGATGGATTCGGGCAAGCAGATCTACAAGGCCCAGATCATCCCGTCCCGCGGTGCCTGGCTTGAGTTTGAGGTCGACAAGCGTGACCAGCTCATGGTCTCCATCGACCGTAAGCGCAAGCAGAGCGCCACGATGTTCCTGCGCGCCCTTGGCATCGCCGTCACCAACGACGACATCATCGAGCTGCTCGGCAACTCCGATGTGATCAAGCGTACCCTGGAGCGCGACACCGCCCTCACTCGCGAGGACGCCCTCATCGAGATCTACCGTCGTCTGCGCCCGGGTGAGCCTCCCACCGTGGACGCTTCCCGCAGCCTGCTCGAGGGCCTGCTCTTTAACCCGCAGCGCTACGATCTGGCCCGCGTCGGTCGTTACAAGGTCAACAAGAAGCTCAACCTCACCACCGAGGAAGAGGTCACGGTGCTCACCGACGAGGATATCGTCGCGACGCTGCGCTACCTCCTGTCCCTCGCTGCCGGCGAGCAGGGCTTCAAGGTCGACGACATCGACCACTTTGGCAACCGCCGTATCCGCACCGTCGGCGAGCTCGTCGCCAATCAGTTCCGTATCGGCATGAGCCGTATGGAGCGCGTCGTCCGTGAGCGCATGAGCTCCCAGGACATCGACGAGATCACCCCGCAGTCGCTCATCAACATCCGCCCGATCGTGGCCTCCATCAAGGAGTTCTTCGGTTCCTCGCAGCTCTCGCAGTTCATGGACCAGGCGAACCCCCTGACCGGTCTGACCCACAAGCGCCGTCTGTCCGCACTCGGCCCTGGCGGTCTTGCCGGCCACAAGTCCGGCTCCAGCCGCCGCACCAACGTGCCGACGGCCGTCCGCGACGTCCACAACTCGCACTACAGCCGTATGTGCCCGATCGAAACCCCCGAAGGCCCCAACATCGGCCTGATCGGCTCGCTCGCCCTCTACGCCCGCGTCAACGAGTACGGCTTCATCGAGGCCCCGTTCCGTCGCGTCGAGAACGGCGTTGCCACCGACCAGATCGACTGGATGACCGCCGACGAGGAAGAGAAGCACGTCATCGCGCCGGCCAACACGCCGCTCGATCCCAAGACCAACGAGTTCATCACGACCGATGCCGAGGGCAAGATCGTCCGTCCGCACACCGTGATCGCCCGTACCCGCGACTTCGACGGCTCCTTCGGCGCTCCCGCCGACGTGCCCGTCGAGGACGTCGACTACATGGACGTCTCCCCGCGTCAGATGCTCTCCGTCGCAGCCACGCTGATCCCGTTCCTCGAGCACGACGACGCCAAGCGTACGCTGATGGGCGCTAACATGCAGCGTCAGGCCGTGCCGCTGGTTCACCCCGCCGCTCCCTATGTCGGTACCGGCATGGAGCGTCGCGCCGCTCTGGACTCCGGCGAGGTCACCCTGGCCAAGAACGCCGGCGAGGTCATCTTTGCCGACGCCGCCAAGATCATCGTCAAGCATGCCGGCGGTATGGACGAGTATCACCTGGCCAAGTACCAGCGCTCCAACCAGTCCACCTGCATCAACCACCGTCCGCTCGTTCGCGTCGGTGACACCGTTGAGCAGGGCGAGCCTCTGGCCGACGGTCCTTCGACCGATCACGGCGAGCTCGCACTGGGCCAGAACCTCACCGTGGCCTACATGCCGTGGGAAGGCTTTAACTACGAGGACGGTATCGTCGTGTCCGAGCGCCTGGTGGCCGAGGACCTGCTGACGACCATCAACATCACCCGTCACGAGATCGACGCCCGCGACACCAAGCTCGGCCCCGAGGAGATCACCCGCGAGATCCCGAACCTCTCCGAGGACATGCTTGCCAACCTCGACGAGGACGGCATCATCCGCATCGGCGCCGAGGTCGGCCCTGGCGACATCCTGGTCGGCAAGGTTACCCCCAAGGGCGAGAGCGCTCTGACCGCCGAGGAGCGCCTGCTGCGCGCCATCTTCGGTGCCAAGGCCCACGATGTCCGCGACACCTCCCTTAAGATGCCTCACGGTGCTTACGGCCGCGTCATCGACGTCGTCCGCTTTAGCCGCGAGAACGGCGACGACCTGGCCCCCGGCGTCAACGAGCAGGTGCGCGTCTACGTCGCCCAGCGTCGTAAGATCCAGCAGGGCGATAAGATCGCCGGCCGCCACGGCAACAAGGGTGTTATCTGTAACGTTCTGCCGGTCGAGGACATGCCCTACATGGCTGACGGTACCCCGATCGACGTTATCCTCAACCCGCTGGGCGTTCCTTCGCGTATGAACGTCGGCCAGCTGCTCGAGTGCCACCTTGGCTGGGCTGCTGCGTGCGGTTGGGATACTGAGCAGGCCGACTCCGACAAGTACGTCCCCGGTCCGTTCTTCACCGCGACGCCCGTCTTCGACGGCGCCAAGGAGGACGAGATCGCCGAGGTCATCCGTCGTGCTAACAAGAACATGCTCAACAAGGCCACCGCTGCCTTTGGCGATCACATGCGCCCCGAGTTCGTCACCCAGCTTGACGAGCGCGGCAAGACCCGTCTGTTCGACGGCCGCACCGGCGAGGAGTTCCGTGAGCCCATTACCGTGGGTACGTCCTACATCCTCAAGCTCGGCCACATGGTCGACGACAAGATCCACGCCCGTTCGACTGGCCCCTACAGCCTGGTTACCCAGCAGCCTCTGGGCGGCAAGGCCCAGTTCGGCGGCCAGCGCTTCGGCGAGATGGAAGTTTGGGCACTGTACGCATACGGTGCTTCCAACGTCCTGCAGGAGATCCTGACCGTCAAGTCCGACGATACCGTGGGCCGCGTCAAGACCTACGAGTCCATCGTCAAGGGCGAGAACGTTCCTGTCCCGGGTATCCCCGAGTCCTTCAAGGTTCTCGTCAAGGAGATTCGTTCCCTCGCGCTGGACATCGAGCCCATGCACGATGCCGACGAGGACGCCTCCGCCCCTGTGACCGCCGAGGAGACCTCTGCCCTCGATGACCTGGCTGCGCTCGCCGGCGTTGACGCCGACGTCGAGGCCCAGGATGCCGAGACCGCCGAGGCACCCGAGGCTGTCGCCGCCACGACCACTGATAAGGAGTAGTTGACTGTGGCAGATTTCGAAGCTACTGATTTTGACTCGGTAAAGATCTCCCTTGCCTCCGCCGACCAGATCCGTTCCTGGTCGCACGGTGAGGTCAAGAAGCCGGAGACCATCAATTACCGTACCCTCAAGCCCGAGAAGGACGGCCTGTTCTGCGAGAAGATCTTCGGTCCCGCCAAGGACTGGGAGTGCTCCTGCGGCAAGTACAAGGGCATCCGCTTTAAGGGCATCGTCTGCGAGCGCTGCGGCGTCGAGGTCACCTCGGCCAAGGTGCGTCGCGACCGCATGGGCCACATCGAGCTCGCCGCTCCCGTGTCCCACATCTGGTACTTCAAGAGCCCCACGAGCTTCCCGATGAGCCGTATGCTCGACATCAAGTCCAAGGACCTCGAGAAGGTTCTGTACTTTGCCAGCTACATCATCACCGAGGTCGACTACGAGGCTCGCGAGGCCGACGCTGACGACCTGCGCGAGGAGCTCGCCGCCGATCTGGAAGAGATCGATGCCGAGTGCGCCCGCCAGATCGAGTCCCTCAAGGAGCAGGGCAACCCCGAGAACTTCGACGAGTTCTCCGACGAGGAGCCGTTGACCCCCGAGGAGATCGCCTCTGGCATCGTCGACATCGAGGAAGAGTGCAAGGACGAGAAGCAGCTCCGCACGGACGCCTTCAACGCCTTCATGAAGCTCAGCGAGCGCGACCTCATTTCCGATGAGCCGCTGTTCCGCGAGATGACCCGCTACTACTCCATGTACTTCAAGGGTGGCATGGGTGCCGAGGCCGTCCGCGACCTGCTCGCTGCCATCGACCTCCCCTCCGAGGCCGAGAAGCTCAAGGCCATCATCGCCGACGAGGACTCCCAGAAGCAGAAGCGCGAGAAGGCCGTCAAGCGCCTCGAGGTCGTTGACGCCTTCCTGAAGGGCGGCAACAGCCCCGCGAACATGATCCTGGACGTCATCCCGGTCATTCCGCCCGATCTGCGCCCGATGGTCCAGCTCGACGGCGGCCGCTTCGCCGCGTCCGACCTCAACGACCTGTACCGTCGCGTTATCAACCGTAACAACCGACTCAAGCGCCTGCTCGACCTGGACGCCCCTGCGATCATCGTGAACAACGAGAAGCGCATGCTCCAGGAGTCCGTGGACGCCCTGTTCGACAACGGCCGTCGTGGTCGCCCGGTCTCTGGCCGTGGCGGTCGCCCGCTCAAGTCGCTCGCCGAGGCCCTCAAGGGCAAGCAGGGTCGTTTCCGTCAGAACCTGCTGGGCAAGCGTGTCGACTACTCCGGCCGTTCGGTAATCGTTACCGACCCCAAGCTGCTGTTGCACCAGTGTGGTCTGCCCAAGACCATGGCACTGGAGCTCTTCAAGCCCTTCGTCATGAAGCGCCTGGTCGAGCTCGGCAAGGTCGAGAACATCAAGGGCGCCAAGCGCGCTATCGACCGCGGTGCCACCTTTGTGTGGGATATCCTCGAAGAGGTCATCGACGGCCGCGTCGTGCTGCTCAACCGTGCACCGACCCTGCACCGTCTGTCCATCCAGGCCTTTGAGCCGGTGCTGGTCGAGGGCAAGGCTATCCACCTGCACCCGCTGGTCTGCTCGCCCTTCAACGCCGACTTCGACGGCGACCAGATGTCTGTCCACGTGCCGCTGTCCAGCCAGGCTCAGGCCGAGGCTCGCGTGCTCATGCTCTCTGCGAACAACCTGCGCTCGCCGGCATCCGGCAAGCCGGTTAACATCCCCTCGCAGGACATGATCATCGGTGTGTACTACCTCACCCAGGTTCGCGAGGGTCTGCCGGGCGAGAACCACGTGTTCTCGAGCTTCGACGACGCGCTGCACGCCTATGACTGCCGCTCCGAGGTCGACATGCAGGCCAAGATCCAGGTCCGCGTGTCTGCCGAGAACGCCAATGTCATCAATGAGGACGGCACCCGTATCTTCCGCGTCAAGAACGGTAAGAACGAGTTCGTCGACTACGACGTCACCGGCAACAAGACCGCGCGCTTCGAGACCTCTATCGGCCGCATCATCTTCAACCGCCAGTGCCTGCCCGAAGACTACGAGTTCATGAACTACAAGATGGTCAAGGGCGATGTGGCCAAGCTGGTTGCCGACTGCTGCGATCGTTACCCCGAGGCCAAGGTTGGCCCGATCCTCGACGCCATCAAGTACTCCGGCTTCCACTACGCTACCCGCGCCGGCCTTACCATCTCGGTGTGGGATGCTCTCATCCCTGCCGAGAAGCAGGAGCTGCTCGACCGCGCCCAGGCCAACGTCGACCAGATCAACGAGTACTTCGAGGAGGGCTTCATCAACGAGACGGAGCGCCACATCGAAGTCGTTAACGAGTGGACCGCTTGTACCGACAAGGTCGCAGCGCTCATGCTCGACTTGTTCGACGAGGAGAACCCGCTCTACATGATGGCCGACTCCGGCGCCCGTGGTTCTAAGACCCAGCTGCGTCAGCTCGGCGGCATGCGCGGCCTGATGGCAGACATGTCCGGCGAGACGATCGACCTTCCCATTAAGGCGAACTTCCGCGAGGGCCTGCTGCCGCTCGAGTACTTCATTTCGACCTACGGCGCCCGTAAGGGCCTGGTCGATACCGCATCCCACACCTCGGACTCTGGTTACCTGACCCGTCGTCTGGTCGACGTGGCCCAGGACGTCATCGTCCGCGAGGAGGACTGCGGTACGCACGAGGGCGTCACCTACAACCTCATCATCCCCGGCACCACCGACCTCAACACCGACCTCGTCGGCCGTTGCTTCATTGAGGACGTCGTGGCTCCCGATGGCACCGTGCTCTTTGAGCAGGACGGCTACATCGAGAAGGTCGCCGACATCCAGAAGATGGTCGATGCCGGCCTTAAGAAGGTCAAGCTTCGCGCGCTGCTCACCTGCCGTTCCAAGTACGGCGTGTGCCAGAAGTGCTACGGCTGGGATCTTTCCACCCGTCGTCCGGTCGCCATCGGTACCGCGGTCGGCATTATTGCCGCCCAGTCCATCGGCGAGCCCGGTACGCAGCTTACGATGCGTACCATTCACTCCGGCGGCGTCGCTGGCGTCGACGATATTACGCAGGGTCTGCCTACGGTCAGCCGTATGTTCGATATCGTCGGCAACGTCAACGAGAAGATCCTGGGTCGCGAGGCCGAGCTGGCTCCGTACTCCGGCCACCTCTCGATTAAGCCCGAGAAGTCCGAGTACGTGCTGACGCTCACCGACTCCGAGGATCACACCCGTGTCCTCGACGAGCGTCGCGTCCCCGCTTCGGTGCGCTTCATGCCCGAGATCGAGGACGGCTGCGAGGTTCGCGCCGGCGATCAGATCACCAAGGGCTTCGTCAACTTCCGCAACCTGCGCAAGCTGACCGACATCGAGTCGACGATGCACACCTTCGTCGAGAGCGTCAAGGACGTCTACACCAGCCAGGGCGTCGACCTGAACGACAAGCACATCGAGGTGCTCGCACGTCAGATGCTGCGTCGCGTTCAGATCACCAACCCCGGCGACTCCAAGTACCTGCTTGGTCAGTACGTCGACCGCTACGAGTTCGCCGACGAGGTCGAGCGCGTTGCCCGTCTGGGTGGTCAGGCTCCTGTGGCCGAGCCCGTCATCCTGGGTACGCTCAAGGTCGCGTCCAACATCGACTCCTGGCTGTCGAGCGCTTCGTTCATCCGTACCGCCGGCGTCCTTACCGAGGCTGCCATTGAGGGCAAGGTCGACCACCTGCTCGACCTTAAGTCCAACGTCATCGTCGGTAAGAAGATCCCGGCTGGTACCGGCCTCAAGCCGTACGCCAACGCCAAGCTGACGTATCGCACGGCCGACGGCTACGTGGACATCGACGGCCCGGCTTCGCCCAACGCCAAGTCGCTGCCCGAGTGGGCTCCTGTGGAGCTCAAGGACCTGGACGAGCAGCTCCCGCAGCAGCTCGACTGGGCCGGCTACGACGAGTTCGGTGGTGCTGACGGTTCGTTCACCCGCAACGGCCACACCATCTCCGCCGAGAAGGCTCGCCTGTACCTGTTCGATGACCTGGGCGTGTCGCAGCGCTGGACCAACAAGTTCAGCGAGGTCGGCATCGAGACGGTCGGCGACCTGGTCGGCAAGTCCGAGGAGGATCTGCTGCGCATTGATGGTATCGGTGCCAAGGCGATCGAGGAGCTCCGTGACGGCCTGGAGGCCCACGACCTGCTCTACATCCTCGAGAACAACGACGACGTTGCCGACGAGGAAGACCTCTCGCAGCTGCTGCAGATGGTCTTTAGCCCCGACGGTCCGGACGACATCCTGCTGGGCACCTCCGCTGCGCCGACGCATCACGCCGACGCCGACGAGGAGCTCCTGGGCGCCCCGATCGACGACAAGAAGGCTCCCGCCAACGGTGCGATCAACGAGGACATGGCTTCCCTCGACGAGCTGCTCAACCAGCTCGTGGACACCGACGACGCCGAAGAGGCCAAGGACAACGACGAGGAATAATTAGTTCCGCCGTTCTAACGAACGGCGGCGACCTCCGTCGTTGCGCGGCCCCCAGAGCTACAATCTGTCATTCAAAAGGCAGGGCATGACCAAAAGGTCAATGCCCTGCCTTTTTCATGCCACCTTGTACGCTCTGGGGGCCGCTCGCTTGCGTATGCTCAACCTGTTGCGTTCCGTTGATCCCTTGGGGACCTGCCAAAAAGGGACGGGTTTATTTTGGTAGGTTTTTTCCTGCTTGAATTTGAAACATTTCGTTCGGCAAGAGCGTATCTATGGTGAGGGCCTCATCAAGAATCATGAGCATCACCGGGAGGTGATTATGGAAGAACAAGCATTTAGACAGGCGGTCGAAGATCACCGGGATGTCGTGTTTCGGATCGCATTGACGTACCTGCGTGATCGTGCCGATGCCGACGATATTGCCCAAGATGTCTTTCTTAAGTTGCTTAAAAGCGATGGACACTTTGAGAGTTGGGAGCATCTTCGCCGCTGGCTTATCCGGGTCACGATCAATGAATGTAAATCGCTCTTTCGAAAGCCATGGAGGCGTGTGGAGGATATTGAGAACCTGGCCGAGTCGCTTTCGACAGCGCAGGATGAGACCAAGGCCGTCCTGTCAGATGTCATGCGGCTTCCGGAACGATTCCGTATCCCCATCGTGCTCTATTACTATCTGGGCTTTTCGACTTCAGAGATTGCCGAGTTGCTGCACGTACCAGCCGCGACTGTTCGAACGCGTTTGGCTCGCGGCAGATCGAAGCTCAAGTTCATCCTAGAGGAGGGCGACCGTGAAATCCAATCAAATCAAGCAGGCCTTCGAGTCCGTCCAAGCCGATAGCGATCTTGCTGACCGTGTTCTATATGCCGCTGCTGGTGAGCCGCCTCGCCGAAAGGGTCACGCGAAGCCTCTGTATGTTGCCGTGATCGGATGCCTTGCCGGAGTGCTGGCGACCGGAGGGGTCGCCTACGCCGTCGTCAATTCCAGCTATTTTGCCTCTGCCTGGGGAAACCACGGCAACGGGGATTCCATTACCTGGACCAACGGCGGCTCATCGGGAACTAAATATACCTACACCAGAGAGTTTGGCGATGGCATCGCGCCCCAAAGCCTGGAAGGCGCAGTCCAGGAGGTTAATCTGTCCGTCGAGGGCAACGGCTATACGCTTGATATCCATGAGATGGCAATCGACCAAAACGGCTGCGGAGCCGTGACGTTTACGTTGTCCAATCCAAATGGAGTTAACTACTACAAGCCAGCAGCAGAGATTGGCGAACTTGTTCTCTATGGTGAAGAAGAGCAGGGCATCGGCACGCCCGATATGAAGTTCGGCGAGGAATGGCCTGACACGCGCAGCACAATTGATAAGGACACATCAAGCGATACTGTCATTAATGGCACGATGTACTTTGCCGCTATGGATCGCGAGCGAGATTTGCAACATGCTGTCACCTGGAATATCCACTGGACCGAGGGTGAAGGTGAGAGTGCGAGGCGGTTTGAGGCGTCGACACCCGAGTTCAATATTGGAGCGTACGTCGATACAAAGGAACTCCGCTCCGGTGACTCGCCTCTTGAGATTAGCCCGTTTTCCATCCAGACGCACATCGATGATTTGGGCTATGAAGCAGTTGATAATAAGCTGACCGTCAGCTACAAGGATGGATCGGAGCAGATTATCGAAGATGACGACGCAGGGGTGTTCAACTTATATTTTTCTTATGGGCGCAATAGCGGAGAGAACATCTGGGTGCCAACGAAGTTGATTGATGTCGACCAAGTGGTCTCAGTAACGCTTGAGGGCACGAGGTGCACGTCAACAGGAGAGACCGAAACAGAAGTACCCTTTACCATCATCTATTCGTAAGATTTGGGGCCGCTTCCTACTAGGGGAAGCGGCCTCTTTTGCGGTAAATGGGCGGTTAAAGCGAGCGGTATTCGTCTGAATTTCGGAAGTATGCGGCAAAATCTTGATAGGCCGCCCGGGCCGGGGATCCACCACCGCGCACAGGAGGGGATTCCATTTGTGTAGGCTTTGCGGAAATATGCTCATTTTAGGATACGCCCGGCGGCGTGGTCTGTTGACGGCACAGCTAACGCCACGTATCCTATCGAACTGCGTGTTTCGTAGGGGGATGCTGACCCCTCGATTCAAGCCGTTGCACTTTACAGAAAGCTGGAATCATTCGAGAAGGAGTACGCTTTGCCTACTATTAACCAGCTGGTTCGCCAGGGCCGTCGTTCCGTGCCCAAGAAGTCCAAGAACGCTGCTCTGCAGCACAACTCCCAGAAGCGCGGCGTGTGCACCCGCGTCTTCACCACGAGCCCCAAGAAGCCGAACTCGGCTCTTCGTAAGGTTGCCCGTGTTCGCCTCGTCAACGGCATCGAAGTTACTGCTTACATCCCGGGTGAGGGCCACAACCTGCAGGAGCACTCTATCGTGCTCGTCCGCGGCGGTCGTGTCCGTGACCTCCCTGGTGTCCGTTATCACGTCATCCGTGGCGCCTACGACGCTGCTCCGGTCCAGAACCGTATGCAGGCCCGTTCCAAGTACGGTGCTAAGCGCCCTAAGGCTAAATAAGCCAGATAACGTTTTGATACTTTCGCCGTGTGCCGCCTAAGCGCCGCACGGTAGACACTTAAGGAGATTTCACATGCCGCGTCGTGCAGCAGCTAATCGTCGTGAGGTTCAGCCTGACGCCGTTTACAACAACCGCCTGGTGACTCAGCTCATCAACAAGGTCCTTCTTGACGGCAAGAAGGCCACCGCTGAGCGCATCGTTTACACCGCTTTCGAGATCGTTGCCGAGAAGTCCGAGGGTGGCGACGCTCTCGCTACCTTCAAGAAGGCTATGGACAACGTCAAGCCCACGCTCGAGGTCAAGCCCAAGCGTGTCGGTGGCGCTACCTATCAGGTCCCGATGGAGGTCAACTCCCGTCGTTCCACCGCTCTGGGTATCCGCTGGATCGTCAACTTCTCCCGCGCTCGCAAGGAGAAGACCATGGCCGAGCGTCTCGCTAACGAGATCCTCGACGCCTCCAACGGTCTTGGCGCTTCCGTCAAGAAGCGTGAGGACGTCTTCAAGATGGCCGAGGCCAACCGCGCGTTCTCTCACTATCGTTGGTAAGTTAAGGTAAGGAACTAACATGGCTAAGCCTAAGTACAAGCTTTCCGATACCCGTAACATCGGCATCATGGCCCACATCGATGCCGGTAAGACCACCACGACCGAGCGTATTCTTTACTACACCGGTAAGACCCACAAGATCGGTGAGGTCCATGAGGGCGCTGCCACCATGGACTGGATGGTTCAGGAGCAGGAGCGCGGCGTAACCATTACCTCCGCTGCTACCACGTGCTTCTGGAACAAGGACGGTAAGGACTACCGCATCCAGATCATCGACACCCCGGGCCACGTTGACTTCACCGCCGAGGTCGAGCGCTGCCTGCGCGTCCTCGATGGCGCTGTCGCCGTCTTCGACGCCGTTGCCGGCGTTCAGCCCCAGTCTGAGACCGTTTGGCGTCAGGCTTCTACCTTCAACGTCCCCCGTATCGCCTTCATCAACAAGTATGACCGCGTGGGCGCTGACTTCTTCAACGCTATCGAGACCATGAAGGATCGTCTCGACGCCAACGCTGTGGCCGCTCAGGTCCCGATGGGCGCCGAGGACAACTTCTGGGGCGTCATCGACCTCGTCACCATGACCGCATGGGACTTCAAGGCCGACGACAAGGGCATGACCTACCCCGAGCCGATGGACGAGATCCCGGCTGAGTTCGCCGACATCGCTGCCACCAAGCGCGAGGAGCTCCTCGACGCTGCTGCCAGCTTTGACGACGAGCTCATGGAGAAGATCCTCATGGAGGAGGACTTCACCGTCGAGGAGCTCAAGGCTGCTCTGCGCAAGGGCGTTCTGGCCAACGAGCTCAACCTCGTCTTCGTGGGCTCCGCCTACAAGAACAAGGGCGTCCAGGAGCTGCTCGACGCTGTCGTCGACTACCTGCCCAGCCCGCTCGACGTCGAGGCCGTTACCGGTACCGATCCGGACACCGGCGAGGAGATCGAGCGTCATCCTTCCTTCGACGAGCCCTTCTCCGGCCTGGTCTTCAAGATCATGACTGACCCGTTCGTCGGTAAGCTCACCTACGTCCGCGTTTACTCCGGCCGCGCCGAGTCCGGCTCCTACGTTGTCAACGCTTCCAACGGTCAGCGCGAGCGCCTCGGCCGCATCCTCGAGATGAACGCTGCCGAGCGTATCGACCGTGACGACGCTGCCGCCGGCGACATCGTCGCTTGCGTCGGTTTCAAGAACTCCACCACCGGTGACACCCTGTGCGCCGAGGGCAAGGAGATCGTCCTCGAGAAGATCGAGTTCGCTAAGCCCGTTATCGACGTTGCCATCGAGCCCAAGACTAAGGCCGAGCAGGACAAGATGTCCCTGGCTCTGACCAAGCTCGCCGAGGAGGACCCGACCTTCCAGGTGTCCACCAACCACGAGACCGGCCAGACCATCATCGCCGGCATGGGCGAGCTGCACCTCGAGATCATCGTCGACCGTCTGCTCCGCGAGTTCAAGGTTGACGCTAACGTTGGTAAGCCCCAGGTTGCCTACCGCGAGACCGCTGGTCACGACGTCGAGAAGGCTGAGGGCAAGTTCGTCCGTCAGTCCGGCGGTCGCGGTCAGTACGGCCACGCCGTCATCAAGCTCGAGAAGATGGAGGAGGGCTTCGGCTACGAGTTCGTCAACGCTATCGTCGGCGGCGTCGTGCCCAAGGAGTACATCCCGTCCATCGACAAGGGCATCCAGGAGGCCCTGAACACCGGTGTTATCGCCGGCTTCCCGGTCCTCGACGTCAAGGTCACCCTGTTCGACGGCTCTTACCACGAGGTCGACTCCTCCGAGGCCGCCTTCAAGATCGCCGGTTCCATGGCTATCAAGGACGCCCTCAAGAAGTCCGACCCGCAGCTGCTCGAGCCGATCATGGCTGTCGAGGTCGAGACTCCCGAGCAGTACATGGGCGACGTTATGGGCAACCTCTCCGGTCGCCGCGGCAAGATCGAGGGCATGGAGGATCGCAAGAACAGCAAGCTCATCCGTGCCAAGGTGCCGCTGGGCGAGATGTTCGGTTACGCTACCGACCTTCGCTCCCAGACCCAGGGCCGTGCATCCTACACGATGCAGTTCGACTCTTATGAGCCCGCGCCCAAGTCCATCGTGGACGAGGTCATGAGCAAGAACGCCTAAGTTCGAGCTCCCTGTTACGTAATCCGCGAGAACGTCTCTCGCACTCTTTGGAGGTTTAAGTTGGCTACCCAGAAGATCCGCATTCGCCTCAAGGGCTATGATCACGAGGTCGTCGATCAGTCCGCGAAGCTCATCGTCGAGACCGCTCAGAAGACCGGCGCTCGCGTTTCCGGTCCTGTCCCCCTGCCCACCGAGCGCAACCTGTACACGGTTATCCGCTCGCCGCACGTGAACAAGGACTCCCGTGAGCAGTTCGAGATGCGCACCCACAAGCGCCTCATCGACATCCTCGACCCCACCTCGGGCACCGTTGATTCGCTCATGCGTCTCGACCTCCCCGCTGGCGTCGACATCGACATCAAGCTCTAAGCGATACCGCTCATAGCTTACAGAGCCCCGCTGCCATTACGGTAGCGGGGCTCTTTTGTTTTGCATGATGGGATTGGACCGCCGGATAAGGCTGCCGAGCGGCTGGCTGTGGCGCCCTATTCGCTCGCGGGACGCAGCGATGCCTCCTCAAAATGGAAGGATCGCAAACCGCCTTCCGTTTCGATACACGCGCGACCAAAGCCATCGACGGTTTTAAAGATGCCGCGTGCCAGCTCGTCGCCGGCAGGGGAACGGGCGATAACGTGCTCCCCAATCCAATTGAGGTGAGTGACATATTCGCCGTGGACGGGCGCGAGCGGTCCGCCGTCTTCTTCCATGGCGTTAAGACGCTCTGCCCACGCATCTACAGCGTCTATAACTGCATGATAGACCTCATCGAGGAGCATGTTGACGGTGGGAACGCTCTCGTTAAGGTCCGAGAGGCCAATTGCCGCCAGACCGCCATCGGGTACCTCTTGGGGCGTGTAGTTTACGTTGACGCCAATGCCGCAGACGGCGAAGGGCTTGCCTTCGTTATCGCGTGCGGCCTCGACCAGAATGCCGCCGAGCTTGCGTCCTCGCGCGACAAGGTCGTTGGGCCATTTAAGGCGAATCTCGTTTGCAAGACCCTGCTTTTCGAGTGCTTCAAGCACCGCTAGGCCGCTGACGGCGGCAAGACCAGAGAACTTTGCAGGATTAACGCATGGGCGCAGGACAATCGAAAGCAATAAGTTGCCGACGGTTGAGTTCCACTTGTGCCCGCGCCGGCCGCGTCCTGCTGTTTGAGCCCGGGCGGCAAGTCCTGTGCCGTGCGGCGCTCCCTGTTTTCCTGCTTCGAGCAGGTCATCGTTGGTCGATCCGGTTACGTCGACTATCGTTAATTTGGCATCCATAACGGCTGCTACCTCCTTAATGAATAAGTGAATAACGCAATGGTGTCGAGAAGTAGACACAATGTGAAGCCTTTGTCGCATTTGGACAATTTAATGTTAACACGTCAACAACGACTGAAATGCGCTATCCTCTCTTGGTCGATGTAAACACGTCAACAACTCAAAGGAGGTTAGTGATGGGTTTCACGATTCTTGGAACAGGCTCGGCGCTTCCTAAGCGCAGTGTTTCCAATGACGAGCTGTCCGAGTTCCTGGACACCTCGGATGAGTGGATTTTTACCCGTACGGGGATCAAGAGCCGCCATGTGTGCACCGCCGAGTCACTCGACGACCTTGCCGTGGCAGCGAGCGAGCAAGCGCTCCAAGCGTCCGGACTCGATGCGAGCCAGCTGGATCTTATCGTCTGCTCGACGACGACGGGCGATCATCTCGTTCCTGCCGAAGCGTGCGCCGTTGCTGAGCGCCTGGGTGCCACATGTCCAGCCTTCGACGTTTCGGCGGCTTGTGCCGGCTTCGTATTTGCGCTCGATGTCGCCGAGGGCTATATCGCTCGAGGACGAGCCAAGCATGTGCTTGTCGTTGCCTCCGAGCAGATGACGCGCGCCCTTGACTGGTCAGACCGCGCCACGTGCGTGCTCTTTGGCGACGGCGCGGGCGCTGCAGTGATAGGGGCTGGGGGAGACAACCCCCTTGCCGTCGAGCTTTCGACGGCGCCCGACGTCGAGACGTTGCGCGTTCCCGGTCTGGTCGGCACCTCGCCGTTTAAGGACTCCGCAGATAGCGCGAGCGTGCTGTCCATGAATGGTCGCCGCGTGTTCAAGTTCGGCGTCAACGCCATCTGCGACACGGTCCATAAGCTTGCGAGCGATGCGGGCATTTCGGTCGAAGACATCGATCATTTTGTATTCCATCAGGCTAACGAACGAATCCTGAGTCAGGCGGTCAAGCGTCTCGGCGTGCCAGACGAGCGCGTGGTTCGAACGCTACGCGAGACCGGCAACATTTCGAGCGCCTGCATTCCCTTTGCGCTTGACCGGCTGGCACGTACCGACGCACTGAATGAGGACGACACCATCGCCCTCGTTGGATTTGGCGCCGGCCTGGATATAGGTGGCTATCTGCTTCGTTGGAAGTAGTCGCACATAGGAAATAAAAACGCCCCTAGGGCACAAACAAAGGAGAACTACCATGGCAGATCAGAAGACCTTCGAGCGCGTTTGCGACGTTATCCGCGAGACCGCCGGCCTTGACGATGTCGAGATGAAGCCCGAGTCCACGCTCGAGGAGATTGGCCTCGACAGCCTGGGTACCGTCGAGATCCTCGTTGCCGTCGAGGACGAGTTTGGCATTGAGCTCGATACCGAGGAGAACCCCAAGACGGTCGGCGAGTTCGTCGATACGGTCGAGGCGGCATTGGAGAAGTAGTGATGCTCAAGTCTCCTCTCTGCGATCTGCTCGGAATCGAAAAGCCCGTGTTCCAGGGTGGCATGGCCTGGATTGCCGACGCCTCGTTGGCATCTGCCGTGTCCGAGGCAGGCGGCTTAGGCATTATCGCGGCCATGAATGCCGACGCAAACTGGCTGCGCGATCAGATTCACGAGCTGCGCGTCAAGACGGATAAGCCCTTTGGCGTCAACGTTATGCTCATGAGCCCGTTTGTCGACGAGGTCGCACAAGTGGTGATTGATGAGCAGGTGCCCGTTGTGGTGACCGGTGCCGGCAATCCCACCGAGTACATGAAGGCCTGGGGCGATGCGGGCATCAAGGTTATTCCCGTCGTGGCTTCGGTGGCGCTGGCGCGTCTCGTGGCGCGTCGCGGAGCCACTGCCGTGGTTGCCGAGGGCACCGAATCAGGCGGCCATATTGGCGAGACCTCGACGATGGCACTGGTGCCGCAGGTTGTCGATGCAGTCGATATTCCCGTCGTGGCTGCCGGCGGTATCGCCGACGGCCGCGGCGTGGCGGCCGCCTTTATGCTCGGCGCTGCCGGCGTCCAGGTGGGCACGCGTTTTCTCGTCGCCGATGAGTGCACCGTATCCGAACAGTACAAAGAGCTGGTGCTCAAGGCGGGCGACACGTCGACGCGTGCGACCGGTCGCTCGACGGGACATCCGGTTCGCGCCCTCAAGAGCCCCTTCACCAACGCCTATGCCAAGAGCGAGGGTTCCGGCGCGAGTGCCGAGGAGCTCGGTGCTATGGGAACCGGTGCGCTGCGTAAGGCCGCCAAGGACGGCAACTACGAAGAGGGTTCGTTTTTGTGTGGACAGATTGCCGGCATGGTCAACGAGCGCCAGAGCGCACGCGAAATCGTTGACGACCTGGTCGATGGCGCCGAGCACGTCCTGAAGGGTGCGTGCGCATGGGTGGCGTAGCGTTTTTGTTTGCCGGCCAGGGTGCCCAGCACCCCGCGATGGGCGTCGACTTGATCGAGACATCGCCGGCGGCTGCCGAGGTGTTCGCCATTGCCGATGAGGTGCGCCCGGGGACGAGCGAGCAGTGCCGGAGCGCCTCCAAGGAGGAGCTCTCGCAGACCGAGAACACGCAGCCTTGCGTGTTCGTGCACGACCTGGCAGCGGCTGCCGCCCTGCGTGAGCGCGGCGTGGTACCTGCCGCCTGTGCGGGATTCTCGCTGGGCGAGGTCGCCGCGCTCACCTTTGCGGGGGCGTTCGATACGCGAGCGGGCTTTGAGCTCGTGTGCGAGCGCGCGGCGCTGATGGCCGCGGCTGCCGAGCGCCATCCGGGCGGCATGCGCGCCGTCATCAAGCTCGATGCGGCGCAAGTCGAGGGCCTGGCAAAACAGGCCGGCGAGGACTGCTGGCCAGTCAACTACAACAGCCCACAGCAGACGGTTGTGGCCGGAGCGCCCGATGCGTTGCAGACCCTCGACGTCCTGGTAAAAGAGGCTGGCGGTCGTGCCATGAAGGTCGCGGTGTCGGGTGCATTCCATAGCCCCTATATGGCCGAGGCGACCTGTGGCCTTGCTGCATATATCGAGGCCGGTCACGCGCCGTCCCCGTTGCTCATTCCTGTTATGGCAAACATGACGGCGGCGCCCTATCCGGCCGACCCGCAGGCGGCATCGGATGTCTTGGCCAACCAGGTGAGTCATGCCGTGCACTGGGTCGACACGCTGCATGCTCTGCAGGATCAAGGCATCGACACGTTTATTGAGGTCGGCCCCGGCAAAACGCTGTCGGGCCTGGTCAAGCGTACGTTGAGCGACGTTCGTGTGTATTCGTGCGAAACGGCCGAACAGGTCGCAGCTATTGCCGACGAGCTCGTATAGCCCACAGGGCTGTAACCCGAAAGGAATGACATGGGCAATTTGAACAACGATGCGCTCGAGTTCGACGGATCGCGCCGCGTGGCACTGGTCACGGGCGGCTCGCGCGGCATCGGTCGCGCTTGTGCCGTGGGCCTGGCGGAGGATGGCTACGATATCGCCGTCGTCTATGCCGGCAGCGTCGATGCGGCGCACGAGACGTGCGAGGCCTGCGAGGCGGCTGGCGCCACGGCGCGCGCATATCAATGTGACGTGGCCGACCCCGCTGCTGTCAACGCATGCGTGGAAGCGGTCCTCAACGACTTTGGCTCCATTTGGGCGCTCGTCAACAACGCCGGCATCACGCGCGACGGCCTGCTCATGCGTATGGGTGACGATGCCTTCGACCGCGTGCTCGATGTCAATCTCAAGGGCACGTTCAATACGACGCGCGCGCTCACCAAGACCTTTATGCGCCAGCGCGGCGGTTGCGTCGTCAACATGAGCTCGGTCGTGGGCCTGATGGGCAATGCCGGTCAGGCCAACTACGCCGCCTCCAAGGCGGGCGTCATCGGCCTGACCAAGGCGGTGGCGCGCGAGCTTGCGTCCCGCGGCGTACGAGTGAACGCGGTCGCCCCCGGGTTTGTCGAGACCGATATGACGGCAAAGCTTTCGGAGAAGGTTCGCGCGGCAACCGAGGAGCAGATTCCCCTAAAGCGCATGGCGCGCCCCGAGGAAGTGGCCGGCGTGGTGCGCTTTTTGGCGAGTGATGCGGCTGCCTACATTACGGGCGAGGTCGTGCGCGTCGACGGCGGAATGGCGATGTAGAAACTAGGGCCGAACAACGGCTTGAATGAGGAGACCATGATGGAACAGAGAGTTGCAATCACCGGTATCGGTGCCGTATCGCCGCTCGGTAACACGGCGCTTGCTACCTGGACGGCCATGTGCGCCGGCACGTGCGGCATCGGTCCGATCACGCACTTCGATACCGATGCGTTTGCCGTTAAGGTGGCGGCCGAGGTCAAGGGTTTTGACGGCAACGAGTACTTTGGCAAGCGTGACGCCAAGCACCTGGACCCCTGCGTTCAGTTTGCCCTGGCAGCGTCGGACGAGGCCATGCACGATGCGGGCTTTGATGTCGAGGGCGCCATCGATCGCGAGCGCCTGGGCGTCTACGTGGGTTCGGGCGTGGGCGGCATGCAGACACTCGTCGACAACGTCCACACGATCGCCGATCGGGGGCCCCGCCGCGCATCGCCCTATATGATCGCGATGATGATCCCCAATATGGCTTCGGGCAATATCGCAATCCGCCACAAGGCAAAGGGCCCGACCCTGCCCGTGGTGACCGCCTGCGCGACCTCGGCCCATGCCGTGGGCGAGGCGTTCCGCGCCATCAAGCACGGCTATGCCGATGCAATCCTGGCCGGCGGCGCCGAGGCCGCAATCATCCCCGATGCCGTTGCGGGCTTTACATCCTGCCGTGCTCTCACCACTAATCCTGACCCGTCGACGGCTTGCCGCCCGTTCGATGCAGACCGCGACGGCTTTGTGATGGGCGAGGGCGCCTGCGTGCTGGTTCTCGAGGGCATGGAGCATGCGCAGGCGCGCGGTGCGCACATTTATGCCGAGGTCGTGGGCTACGGCAACACCGATGATGCCTATCACATCACGAGCCCCGATCCCGAGGCTGCCGGCATTGCCCGTGCGATATCGCTGGCGGTGGTCGAGGGCGACGTTAAGCCTTCCGAGGGCCTTTACATCAACGCTCACGGCACCTCGACCAAGCTCAACGATTCGTCCGAGACGGCGGGCATAAAGCGTGCGCTCGGCGAGGACGCGGCACGCGCCGCACACGTCTCGTCGACCAAGTCGATGACCGGCCACATGATCGGTGCCACGGGCGCCATCGAGGTCATGGCCTGTGCCATGGCGCTCGAGCAGGGCGTGGTGCCGCCGACCATTAACTACCACACACCCGATCCCGCCTGCGATCTTGATTACACGCCCAATCGCGCGGTTCGCGCCGACCTTACCTGGGCGCTTTCGACCAACCTGGGCTTTGGCGGGCACAACGCCGCCATCGCGCTGCGTAGATATACGAGGAGCTAGAGCATGGATTCCAAAAGACTTGCCGAGATAGCCGATGTTATGGAGGACCGCGGCCTCACGCGCGTGCGCGTTGAGGAGCCCGATGGCACCGCGGTCGAACTCGAGCGCGCGAGCGCCGCACAGCCGGTTGCCGTGCCCATGCCCATGCCGAGCGCTATGGCCGCTCCAGTTGCAGCTCCCACAGTCGCGCCTGCCGCACCGGAGCCCGCCGCGCAGACACCTGCCGCCGCACCGGAGCCCAAGGGCACCGAGGTGACCGCTCCCATGGTCGGCGTTTTCTATGCTGCCCCGGCGCCGGGCGACGAACCGTTTGTGCACGTGGGCTCCAAGGTCAAGGCTGGCGAGACCCTTTGCATCATCGAGGCCATGAAGGTTCTCAACGAGGTGACGGCAGAGGCGGATGGCGAGGTGCTCGAGATCTGCGTGGCCGACGGCGACCTCGTGGAGTTCGGCAGCTGCCTCATGAGGATCGGATAGGTGATATCCATGAACAAAGAAGAGCTCAAGAAGCTGTTACCGCATCGCGAGCCGATGCTTTTGCTCGACGAGGCCGAGCTGGTGGGCGACGAGGCCCACGGCAAGATCACGATCACGGGCGACGAGTACTTTTTGCAGGGGCATTTTCCGGGAAACCCGGTCGTCCCCGGCGTGATTCAGTGCGAGATGCTCGCCCAGAACTGCTGCGTGCTGCTGATGGGCGATGAGGAGGCGCGCGGCGCGACGCCGTTCTATACGAGCCTCGATAAGGTGCGCTTTAAGCGTCCGGTGCGCCCGGGCGACACGGTTGATCTGGTGTGCACCATCACGCGTGCGCGCGGGCCGTTCCGCTTTGCGACGGGTACTGCGAGCGTCAACGGTGAGGTTTGCTGCCGCGCCGATATGTCCTTTGCACTCATGCACGAAAGTTAAGGAAGGCTTCATGTTCGACAAAGTGCTCATTGCCAACCGTGGCGAAGTCGCGGTCCGTGTTATCCGCGCGTGCCGCGATATGGGCATCAAGACCGTCGCCGTCTATTCCACGGCCGATGCGGACGCGCTGCACGTGCAGCTTGCCGACGAGGCGTATTGCATCGGTGGCCCGCGTCTTGCCGAGAGCTACCTCAACGACGATGCCGTGCTCACCTGTGCCGTAAAGTCGGGAGCTAAGGCAATTCATCCCGGCTATGGCTTTTTCTCCGAGAAGGCGAGCTTCGTGCGCGACTGCGACAAGTATGGCCTGGCGTTTGTCGGTCCTTCGGCCGAGGTGATCGACAGCATGGGCGATAAGGACGCCGCGCGTCGAACGGCTGCCGCGGCGGGCGTGCCCATCGTGCCGGGCTGCAATTTGCTCAAAAGCCCCGAGGAGGCAACGGCCGAGGCCGAGCGCATTGGCTGCCCCGTGCTCATTAAGGCGCGTGCAGGTGGCGGCGGTCGCGGCATTCGCAAGGTCGATCGCGTGGAAGATGCGGCAAAGGCGTTCATCGAGGCGCGTGCCGAGGGCGAGGCCGTTTTTGGCGACGGCGAGTGCTACATGGAGAAGTTCGTCGCGCCGGCGCACCACGTTGAGGTGCAGATTATGGCCGATAAGCAGGGCCATGTGTTTTCGCTCGGCGAGCGCGAGTGCTCGGTGCAGCGGCGCAACCAAAAGCTAATCGAGGAGAGCCCCGCGCCGTGCCTCGACGGACACGACGACATTCGTGCTCGCATGCACAAGGCAGCGCGTGACCTGGCTCGTGCCGTCGGCTACGAAGGAGCCGGTACCATCGAGTTCCTGTATTCGGACGACGGCAATTTCTACTTTATGGAAATGAACACGCGCTTGCAGGTGGAGCATCCGGTTACGGAGTTTGTGACCGATACCGACTTGGTCAAGTGGCAGCTGCGCGTGGCAGCCGGCCAGCCTCTGCCCTTTGAGCAGGAGGACATGCCGGTCCGCAACCACGCCATGGAGTGCCGCATCAATGCCGAAACGCCGGACTTTCTGCCGTCATGCGGAACGGTCACCGCGTTGCGTGTGCCGGGTGGTCCGCGCGTGCGCTGGGATTCCGCCATGTTTACCGGTGCGAAAGTTCCGCCGTACTACGACTCCATGCTTGGCAAGCTCATCGTGTGTGCGCCCACGCGTGACGGCGCCATTCGCAAGATGCGATCGGCCCTGGGCGAGCTCGTGATTGAGGGCGTGAGCGAAAACAGCGAGCTTCAGCTCGACGTGCTGGCAAACGACGAGTTCTTGTCGGGCATGTATCACACCGATCTGATGGGGCATCTCTATGCTGATGAATAGAAAAGCGAAGACGGTCAACGTCCTCGAGGGACCGATGACCGAGTCGTGCGCCGAGTTTCCCGCGCGCCATGTGTTTATCAAGTGCCCGGAGTGCCGCCGCGTGATCGATGAGGCGCGTCTGCACGACAACCTCGAGGTCTGCCCTCGTTGCGGAAAACACTTTCGCGTGAGCGGTCGCGCGCGCATGCGCATGACGGTTGACGAGGGCACGTTTGAGGAATGGGATGCCAATCTGGCGTCGGAGGACTTCCTCTCGTTTCCCGGTTATGCCGACAAGCTCAAGAGCGTGAGCGAGCGTTCGGGCGAGCGCGATGCCGTTGTGTGCGGTAGAGGCAAAATCTGCGGTTGCGATACGGCGCTCTTCTTTATGGACGCCAACTTTATGATGGGCTCGATGGGTTCCGTGGTGGGCGAGAAGATCTGTCGCACATTTGAGCGAGCGACCGAGCTTGGATTGCCAGTTGTCGGCTTTACCGTTTCGGGCGGTGCGCGCATGCAAGAGGGCGTGACATCGCTTATGCAGATGGCCAAGATTTCTGCGGCGGTTAGGCGCCACAGCGAGGCGGGCGGCCTGTATATCACGGTGCTCACCGACCCCACGACCGGAGGCGTAACCGCGAGTTTTGCCATGGAGGGCGACATTATCCTGGCCGAGCCCGATGCCCTGACGGCATTTGCCGGCCCGCGCGTGATCGAGCAGAACATGCACAAGCGCCTGCCCAAGGGATTCCAGCGCTCCGAGTTTTTGCTGGAGCACGGCTTTTGCGATGCCGTTGTTCCGCGTGGCGAGATTGCGCTCACGGTAGGCGAGCTGCTGGCGCTGCACGAAGGGCACGCGCCCGGCCTGGGGGCACCGCATGAGATCGTGCATATGGGTCGCCGCGGCAAAAAGCTGGGACACTTGTTCAAGCGCTCGGCCGCACCAAAAACCGCGCTCGAGATTGTCAAGCAGACCCGCTCGGCAGATCGCGCCACGGCAGGCGAGATGATCTCGCTGGGCCTGGATGGATTTGTGGAGCTGCACGGCGACCGCTACTTTGGCGACGACGCTGCTGTGGTGGCTGGCATTGGCTGGAAAGACGGACGCCCCGTAACGGTCATCGCCATCGAGCGCGGCACCACGACCAAAGAGCGCATGCGTCGCAACTTTGGTATGGCACATCCCGAGGGCTACCGCAAAGCGCGTCGCCTTATGCGCCAGGCCGAAAAGTTTGGTCGACCGGTTCTGTGCCTGGTCGATACTTCGGGCGCGTTTTGCGGTATCGGTGCCGAGGAACGCGGCCAGGGTGAGGCGATTGCCCAGAACCTCATGGAGATGAGCGGCCTTAAGACGCCGATTGTCTCGGTGGTGACAGGCGAGGGCGGCTCTGGTGGCGCGCTGGCGCTGTCCGTGGCCGACCGCATCCTGATGCTCTCGAGCTCGGCCTATTCGGTCGTGAGCCCCGAGGCCTGTGCGTCGATCCTGTGGAAGGATACCGAGCGCGCGAATGAGGCCGCCAAGGCGCTTAAGCTCACGGCCCCCGATCTGCTGGCGCTCGGTATCATCGACGGCATTGTTGACGATAAGGGCCTGTCGCATGAGGAGATCGCCGGTGCCGTCATGTCCTCGGCATTTGATGCCTTCGATACGCTTGGGCGGCTCGACGACGCGACCCTCACAAACCTCCGCTACGAAAAGTACCGCGCAATCGGTCAGTACCGCACGATGTGACAAAGGGACGGCCCGCATGTCACATTGGGAAAGGCGTTCCATGTCACAAGTTTCTAGAACCTCGTTTACAACGACGGTTTCATCAAACGCCATGGCCGTGGTGGACTATCTGTCCAAAAGCATGATGTCGGCGCTGCCCTTTATTGTCTGCGCGGCGTTGTTCCGCACCGTCGCCGTCATTATGGGCGAAGGCATGCTGGGCCTGTGGTCTGCCGATTCCGAAATCTATCGCCTGTTCTACAGTTGGCTCTATAACGCCGGCTACTACTTTTTGCCCATTTATCTTGGTTGGGCGGCCGCCCGCCAGCTCGGTTGCTCGGAGCAGCTGGGCATGATGCTGGGCGGCGTATTGATTGCGCCCGATCTGCTTAAGCTTGTCGATGCCGCATCGACGACGGGGGCATCGATGACTTCCGTGTATGGTCTGCTTCCTGCGCCGGTCAACGATTACACGACGACTGTTATTCCGGTTCTCATCTCGGTGCCCGTGCTATGGCGAGTGGAGTGTTTCTTTAAGCGCGTTATCCCTAAGGCCGTGGCGTTTTCGTTCGTCCCGTTTGCGACCATGCTTGTCATGGTTCCGGTTTCGCTGTGTATTACGGCGCCGGCGGGCAGCTATCTGGGCATGCTGTTGGGCCAGCTTATGTTTATGCTTGGCAATTCCGGTGGCATCGTGTCGCTGCTCACGCTCATGGGGCTTGCCGCGGGCTGGGAGTTCCTAAAGATCGCCGGCGTCAGCAACGTTGTCCTATCGCTCGCCTATGCGCAGTTTATGAGTGTGGGAACGGATTCGTGCATCCTGATCGCCGCGACGATGGCAACGTTCGCCGTTTGGGGCATGCCCTTTGGCGCGTCGCTTCGCGTTGCGGATAAGGACGAGAAGGCGCTCATGCTGGGCTATTCAATCTCGGGTGTTCTTGGCGGCGTAAGCGAGCCGGCGCTGTACGGTTGCGGCTTTAAATATGGCAGGTGCCTGACGTGCATGGCCATTGGCGGCGCCGTCGGAGGCCTTGTTGCGGCCGTGGGCCACGTTACGGCCTATACCATCGGCATGACGAATGTCCTCATGGTCATTGGCTTTGCCACGGGCGGCATCTCGAACCTGCTGTGGTGCTGCGCTGCCGGCGGTGTGGCATTTGCGGTGTCTGCGGCGCTGAGCTACTGCTTTGGCGTGGTACCGACGAAGGGGCAGGTGGCAGAAGACGAAGCCGATTCGCCCGAAACAGTGGCGAGCGCTGCTGAAGCAAGCGCATAAACCTGTGTGACAAAAGGACGATTCCTTTGTCATATTCCAAGGCCGTGGCCCGTGTGGGTTGCGGCCTTTTTGTATCTGAAGGACAAAGTGGCTACACTACAATCCGTTTGAGCAATAGATATATAGGCAGTACCGTGGGGGCGGATGTAGATGGTCGAGTGGATTGTTAAGCGCGCGCAGGGCGACCGTGCGCGCGTGGGCACGTTGACGGGCATGGTGTGTATTCTCGCTAATGTTGCGCTTTGTGCTGCGAAGGGCGCAATTGGTGTGCTGTCGGGATCGGTTTCGATTGTGGCGGATGCCATGAACAACCTGTCCGATGCCAGCTCGAATATCGTGAGCGTGCTGGGCTTTAAGCTGGCGAGCAAGCCGGCGGATCCCGAGCATCCTTACGGACATGGCCGCTACGAGTATCTCTCGGGTCTGGTCGTGGCGGCGCTCGTGCTGCTGATCGGCGTTGAGCTGGTGAAGTCCTCGGTTGAGCGCATCATCCACCCCGAACCTGTCGAGTTCTCGCTTGCCCTGGTGGCAGTTCTCGTGCTTTCGATGGTCGTAAAGCTCTGGATGGCGGCCCTCAACCAAAAGCTCGGCGATCGCATTGAGTCCGAGACGCTGCATGCGACTGCGCAAGATTCCAAGAACGATGTCCTTGCCACGGGCGCCGTGCTGGCGTGCGCGATTGTTTCGCAGGTGACGCACATCAATCTTGACGCATGGGTCGGCCTTGCCGTTGGCGCCTATATTGGCTGGAGCGGTTTTGAACTTATCCAGGATACGGTTAGCCCGCTTTTGGGCCAGACGCCCGATCCTAAGCTCGTCGAGCATATCCGCAGCAAGATCATGAGCTACCCCGGCGTCTTGGGCGTTCACGATTTGATGGTCCACGACTATGGCCCGGGCAGGAAGTTCGCAAGCGCTCACGCCGAGATGGCGGCCGAGGCCAGCCCGATGGAAAGTCACGACACGCTCGATAACATCGAGCAGGCGTTTAGGAACGAAGACGGCATGATTGTCACGCTCCATTACGACCCCATCGTGACCGACGACCCCAAGGTGGCGAGCATGCGTTTACGCATTAACGCCATGGCCCAACAGATCGATAGCCGCCTCTCGATTCACGATCTGCGCTGTGTGCCGGGTCCTACGCACACTAACGTGATCTTTGACTGCGTGCGTCCCTCGGATCTGCAGATGAGTGCCGAAGATGTAAAGCACGAGCTGGCACAACGGGTCGAATCGGAATATCCCAAGTCGATTGCCAAGATTACGATCGACGAAGACTACGTAGGCCATACCCACGAGTAGGGCTGTGCCGGCAAAGCAAGTTATACAGAAGGGGAGACTATGAAGAAGCTGTATCTGCTCCGCCACGGCCAGACGGAATTCAACGTCAAAAAGCTCGTCCAGGGTCGCTGCGATTCACCGCTCACCAATTTGGGTCGTCAACAGGCACAGACAGCCGCCGCATGGCTCAAGGTCCATGGCGTCGTCCCCGACAAAGTAGTCTCATCACCCTTAGGCCGAGCCATGGACACGGCAAGTCTCGTCGCATGCGAACTCCTCGGTCCGGATGCAGCAGTCGAGCCCTGCGAAGGCATCATCGAGCGCAGCTACGGCACCTTCGAAGAAGGCCCCCACGACGCCCTGCCCACCGACGTCTGGGACCCCGGCGAGGACCTGATTCCATTTGGCGGAGAAGGAAGCCATGCCCTGCAGGAGCGCATGGTAGACACCCTCACCAATATCATGGGCGCCGAGGATATCGAAACCCTCCTAGCAGTAAGCCACGGCAGCGGCAGCCGCCAATTCATCAAGGCTGCAGCCCCAGAGGGCTTCGAGCTCCCAGCAAAACTCCCCAACTGCGCCATCATGATTTTCGATTTCGATGAGGCAAAGCCACAAGCAGAAGGCGAGCCTCATCAATGTAAGTTCACCCTCCGCCGCACACTGGGAACGTGCCACGCACTTTACCTGCGTAAACAATGTGAGTGAAATATGAATCTCGATGGATACGCCCGCAGCCGTGTATACTAAACAGCTGTGTGAAACCAGGGGAGTATTCTGGCTGGACAAAATGCCTGCTTAATAGGGTTGTCAGGTAGTCCGGGCGAAATACAAGGCTGGGGAGCACGTCGTGTAAGTAGTGGTCCTCTAGGGGCGTACGCTCGGTGGTGTACGCATTGTCCCAAGACCACGCGAGAGTTGGGATCATATCTTGATCAGCATGATTCTCGGCCGCAAGATTGGCATGACCCAGGTTTGGGACGAGGACGACAACGTCGTTCCCGTCACGGTCATCCAGGCTGGCCCCTGCGCTGTCTCGCAGGTTAAAACTCAGGCAACCGACGGCTATGACGCCGTCCAGATCGGTTTCGGCGACATCAAGGCCAAGAACGTGAACAAGCCCATGGCTGGTCACTTCGCTAAGGCTGGCGTCGAGCCTGTCCGTTTCCTTCGTGAGGTCCGCGTCGAGAACGGCGAGGAGCACAAGGTCGGCGAGGTCGTCACCGTCGCTGATTTCGCTGATGTCGAGAAGGTCGACGTCATCGGTACCTCCAAGGGTAAGGGCTTCCAGGGTCGCATCAAGCGCTGGGGTCAGCGCCGCGGTCCTATGACGCATGGTTCTCACTTCCAGCGTCACCCCGGTTCTATCGGTCAGTGCGCCTATCCTGCGCGCGTCCTCAAGGGCGTCAAGATGGCCGGTCACATGGGTAACGAGCGCGTTACCGTCAAGAACCTTTCCGTTGTCCGCATCGATGCCGAGCAGAACCTCATCTTGGTCAAGGGCGCTGTCCCGGGTGCCAAGAATGGTCTCGTCGCCATCCGTATGGCCTAAGGGCCCAGCCCATTTAGCCCAGCGTCATACCAAGGAGAACACTTAAATGGCAAAGTTTGAAGTAAAGAACAGCGAGGGCAAGAAGGTCGCCGAGGCCGAGCTCGCCGCTGAGGTGTACGGCATCGAGCCGAACATCCACGTTATGCACCACATCGTCAAGTGCCAGATGGCCTCTTGGCGTCAGGGCACCCAGTCCGCTAAGGGCCGCTCTGAGGTTTCCGGTGGCGGCAAGAAGCCTTGGCGTCAGAAGGGCACCGGCCGTGCCCGCCAGGGTTCCATCCGTGCTGCCCAGTGGCGTCACGGTGGCGTTGTCTTCGCCCCCAAGCCCCGTTCCTACGCTAAGCGTATGAACAACAAGGAGGTCAAGCTGGCTATGCGCTCCGCGCTGTCCGCCAAGCTGGCCGATGGCGAGCTCGTGCTCGTCGACGACTACGGCTTCGAGAAGCCTTCCACCAAGGCTGCCGTTGCCATGCTCAAGGCTCTCGGCCTTGAGGGCAAGCGTCTGACCATCATCGTTCGCGATGAGGACGTCAACGCCTACCTGTCGTTCCGCAACATTCCCAAGACGTTCATCATCACTGCCGACGAGGCCAACACCTACGATCTCGTCAACAACAACGCCGTGCTGATGCCCGCCGACATCGCCGCTCACTTCGGGGAGGTGCTTGCTTAAATGACCGCCCACGAGATCATCATCCGTCCGATCGTGTCCGAGCGTTCCTTCTCCGGCATGGAGCAGAACAAGTACACGTTCGAGGTCGCCAAGGATGCTAACAAGTATCAGATCAAGGACGCTGTCGAGGAGATCTTCGGCGTCAAGGTCGTTCGCGTGAACACCCTGACGGTCAAGCCCAAGACCAAGCGCGTGCGCTATGTCGCCGGCAAGACCCGTTCTTGGAAGAAGGCCATCGTCACGCTGGCCGAGGGCGACACCATCGAGGTCTTTGGCAACCAGGCCTAAGACTCGCTGCTGTTGAGTGAGCTCATGCCTCCCAACTAGGGGAGGCGAGAGCTCAAGGTTTTGGGCGTATAAAATGGACACGCCCGGAGCCGTGTATACGTCCGGTGTCATCGCACCCGAGGCAGAACCTCGAATCCCTGTCTGCGATGGCTAACGGATTCCTATTGAAAGGGATTGTAATGGCTGTAAAGCACCTTAAGCCGACCTCCGCTGGTAGGCGTTGGCAGACGATCTCCGACTTCTCCGAGATCACCTGCACCAAGCCCGAGAAGTCTCTTCTCGAGCCCCTGCCCAAGAAGGCCGGTCGTAACAACAACGGCCGCATCACCACCCGCCACCAGGGCGGCGGCGTGAAGCGTCGTTACCGCGTGATCGACTTCAAGCGCAACAAGGACGGCGTGCCCGCCAAGGTTGCCACGATCGAGTACGATCCGAACCGTTCCGCTCGCATCGCTCTGCTGCACTACGCTGACGGTGAGAAGCGCTACATCCTGGCCCCCAAGGGCCTCGAGGTCGGTCAGACCGTCATGTCCGGTTCTGACGCCGACATCAAGCCGGGCAACGCTCTGCCCCTCGCCGACATCCCCGTCGGTACGCTCATCCACGCCGTCGAGTTCCAGCCGGGCAAGGGCGCTGCTATCGCCCGTTCCGCCGGTAACTCCTGCCAGCTGATGGGTAAGGAGGGCAAGTACGCTATCGTCCGTATGCCTTCCTCCGAGATGCGCCGCATCCTCGTTACCTGCCGCGCCACCGTCGGTGAGGTCGGCAACGCCGATCACTCCAACATCGTCATCGGCAAGGCCGGCCGTAAGCGTCACATGAACGTGCGCCCGACCGTCCGCGGTACCGTCATGAACCCTGTCGACCACCCGCACGGCGGTGGCGAGGGCAAGAACCACACCTCTGGTCGTCCCTCTGTTACCCCCTGGGGTAAGCCGACGAAGGGCCTTCGTACGCGCAAGAAGAAGAAGGTCTCGAACCAGCACATCATTCGTCGCCGTAAGAAGTAATTTCGGATACCGAGTTTTAGGAGAAAGCACTTATGAGCAGAAGTCTCAAAAAGGGCCCGTTCGTGGAGACTCGCCTTCTCTCGCGTATCACCGCGATGAACGAGGCTGGCAAGAAGGACGTCGTGAAGACCTGGTCCCGCGCGTCCACCATCTTCCCCGAGATGGTTGGTCACACCATCGCCGTCCACGACGGCCGTAAGCATGTGCCCGTGTATGTTACCGAGTCCATGGTTGGTCACAAGCTCGGCGAGTTCGCGCCGACTCGTACGTTCCGTGGCCACAAGGCCAAATAGGGGGTTAACCGTAAATGGCAACTAAGTCTATTGAAACTGAGGCCACCGAGGTTCGCGCCGTCGCTAAGTACGTGCGTGTTTCCCCCAGCAAGGCCCGCCTGGTGGTCGATCTGATCCGCCGCAAGCCTGTCGCTCAGGCCTTCGACATCCTCCACTTCTGCGACCGCGCCGTCGCCGTGGATGTCGAGAAGGTTCTCCGTTCCGCCGTTGCGAACGCCGAGAACAACAACGGTCTGCGTGCCGACAACCTGGTTGTCGCCGCTGCCTATGTTGACGAGGGTCCGACGCTTAAGCGCATCCGTCCCCGCGCCAAGGGTTCCGCTTCTCGCATTCTGAAGCGTACTTCCCACATCACCGTCGTCGTTGCTCCTCGAAAGGAGGCGTAAAGCTGTATGGGTCAGAAAGTCTACCCCACCGGCTTCCGTCTTGGCATCACCGAGAACTGGCGCTCCCGCTGGTTCGCAGAGAAGGATTACGCTAAGACCCTCGGTAACGATCTCGAGATCCGCAAGTACCTCGAGAAGCGTCTTTCCCGCGCAGCTGTCTCCCGCGTCGAGATCGAGCGCGCTGGCGACAAGGTGAAGGTCATCATCCTCACCGCTCGCCCCGGCGTTGTCATCGGTAAGAAGGGTGCCGAGATCGATACCCTCCGCACCGAGCTCGAGAAGGTCGCTGGCGTCTCCAAGGGCCAGCTCTCCGTCGACGTTGTCGAGATCAAGCGCCCCGAGCTCGACGCCAACCTCGTTGCTCAGTCCATCGCTGAGCAGCTCGAGGGCCGCGTTGCCTTCCGTCGCGCTATGCGCAAGGCTGTCCAGTCCGCCCGCAAGGCCGGCGCCAAGGGCATCCGTATCCAGTGCTCCGGTCGTCTCGGCGGTGCCGAGATGGGCCGTCGTGAGTGGTACCGCGAGGGTCGCGTGCCTCTGCACACCCTCCGTGCCAAGATCGACTACGGCACGGCTGTCGCCAGCACCACCATGGGTGCCTGCGGCGTGAAGGTCTGGATCTACCTGGGCGAGAAGCTCCCGGGCCAGCCTGTTCCCAACCCTGCACTCGAGGGCTCTTCCCGTCCTCGTCGTCGTAACTCCGAGAGGAGGGGTCAGTAGTGCTTGCCCCTAAGCGTATTCTTCACCGCAAGGTGCAGCGTGGCTCCATGAAGGGCCAGGCCAAGGGTAATACCGAGCTGCATTTCGGCGAGTTTGGTATCCAGGCTCTCGAGGCCCATTGGATCACCAACCGTCAGATCGAGGCCGCTCGTATTGCCATGACCCGCTACATGAAGCGTGGCGGTCGTGTCTACATCACGATCTTCCCCGATAAGCCCATCACCAAGAAGCCTGCCGAGACTCGCATGGGTTCTGGTAAGGGTAACCCCGAGGAGTGGGTGGCCGTCGTCAAGCCCGGCCGCATCATGTTCGAGGTCAAGGGCGTGCCCGAGGAGGTCGCTCGCGAGGCTCTGCGTCTTGCACAGCACAAGCTTCCCATCAAGACCAAGATTGTTGCTGCTAAGAACGCTGAGCAGCGCATCGAGAAGGAGATGGCTGAGGAGGCCGCTCTCGAGGCCAAGTGGGCTGCTGAGGACGCCGCTGCCGCCAAGGAGGAGAACTAATGAAGCCCGCAGAGATTCGTGAGCTCTCGGACGCTCAGCTCGTTGAGAAGCTGAAGGAAATGCGCGCCGAGCTCTTTAACCTTCGTTTCCAGATGGCCACCAGCCAGCTGGACAACACCGCTCGCGTCAACACCGTGAAGAAGGACATCGCTCGCGTCCTCACGGAGCAGCGCGCCCGCGAGATCGCAGCGGAGAAGTCCGCTGTCGCCGAGTAGGACCTAAGGAGAGAACATGACTGATTCGCGTAACTCGCGTAAGGTCCGTACGGGTGTCGTTACCTCCGTCTCCGGTGCCAAGACCATCGTTGTCACCATCACCGAGCGCAAGCGTCACCCCAAGTACGGCAAGATGATGACCAGCTCCAAGAAGCTGCACGCTCACGACGAGGAGTGCACGGCTGGCGTGGGCGATACCGTCCGCGTTATGGAGACCCGTCCTATGTCCAAGATGAAGCGTTGGCGCCTCATCGAGGTCGTCGAGCGCGCTAAATAAGCAGTCGCTCTTACGACTTGTACGTTTCCGAAGATGTGCGTATGCCTGGCTTGCATACCACGGGCCGTATAAAGGCTGCGCACCTCTCTTCGGTTCTTAGTTCGGAGGAACATCTACCATGATTCAGATGCAAACCATGCTGAACGTCGCCGACAACTCCGGCGCTCGCAAGATTCGCTGCATCAAGGTGCTTGGCGGTTCCAAGCGTCGTTATGCAGGCATCGGCGATGTGTTCATCGGTGCTGTCCAGGAGGCTACCCCTGGCGCCAACGTCAAGAAGAAGGACGTTGTCCGTTGCGTCGTCGTTCGCACCGTTAAGGAGATCCGCCGCAAGGATGGCTCCTACATTCGCTTTGATGAGAACGCCTGCGTTGTCATCAACAACGATGGTTCGCCCGTCGGCACCCGTATCTTCGGGCCCGTCGCTCGCGAGCTTCGTGACAAGAAGTACATGAAGATCGTCTCGCTCGCTCCCGAGACCCTGTAGTTAGGGGAGATATATGTATATCAAGAAGGGCGATAAGGTCCAGGTTCTCTCTGGTAAGGATCGCGGCAAGCAGGGCGTTGTCCTGCGTGCTCTCCCCGCCGAGAACAAGGTCGTTGTCGAGGGCGTTTCGGTCGTCAAGAAGGCCGTCAAGCCCAACGCTGCCAACCAACAGGGCGGCATCGTTTCGCAGGAGGCTCCCATCGACGCCTCCAACGTCAATCTCGTTTGCCCCGAGTGCGGTAAGGTTACCCGCGTCGGTCACGAGAAGGACGGCAAGAACAAGCTGCGCGTCTGCAAGAAGTGCGGCCACAAGTTCTAAGCTGCCCGCAACATCAAGTTGCTAGCAAAGGCCCGGATGCCACGGCACCCGGGCCTTTTTCTATCCCTACTCATTGGGGATACTCATTGGGGACAGACTTAAATGAGTACCCTAACTGGGTAAGCATAAATGAGCGGGTCGTGCTGTATAAATTGCTTGTGTGCGCGTTTATGCGCGTTAGATTGCGTTTAATTACGCACCTATGCGTATATATGCACCGTTTACGGGGCAATAATGACCGTTTAACGGTGAGATACGCAAAAACGCGCACAGACGCGCGTGTTTGTGCGAATATAGAGCTGTCAGAAATGCAAGACGTTCTATGACACAGGAGACACATAATGGCAGATTCCAAGCAGGCTCCACTCGACGCCGCGGCAGCCGCAAAGGCAGCGTTCGCTTCGGTCCAGGGTAAGCCATTCCCCGATGATATCTTTACGGCTCCCGAGCTTTGTTGGGCTGTGATCGGGTGCGGCGTTATCGCCAACCAGATGGCCCAGTCTCTAGCTCTTGCCGGCCGCAAGCTTGCGGGCGTCGCAAACCGTACGCTATCCAAGGCTCAAGCTTTTGCCGAGCAGTATGGCATCGAGAAGGTCTATGAGACGGTCGAGGACCTCTACGCCGATCCGGATATCGACGCCGTCTATATCACCACGCCGCACAACACGCATATCACCTACCTGCGAGCCGCTCTGGCAGCTGGCAAGCACGTGCTCTGCGAAAAGGCCATTACCCTCAACTCTGCCGAGCTCGACGAGGCCCGTGCCATCGCCGACGAGCACAACGTGGTCCTTATGGACGCCACCACGGTGCTCCACATGCCGCTGTATCAAGAGCTGCGCCGTCGAATGGATGCGGGCGAGTTTGGCCGCATGAACCTCGCTCAGCTCAACTTTGGTAGCTACAAGGAGTACGGCGACCTGACCAACCGTTTCTATAATCGCAACCTCGCTGGCGGTGCCATGCTCGATATTGGCGTATACGCCCTGTCCGTCATGCGCCTGTTTATGGCCAGGCAGCCAGCCGAGGTCGTGTCTCTGGGCAATACCTGCGAGACTGGCGTTGACATCGCGGGTGGCATTGTCTGCCGTAATGCTGAGCAGCAGCTGGGCGTTGTGAGCCTTACGCTCCACTCCAAGCAGCCCAAGCGCTCGGTCATCAGCTTCGATAAGTGCTATATCGAGGTCAACGAGTATCCGCGTGCCGACCATGCGACCATCGTGTGGACTGCGGACGGTCACCGTGAGGAGGTCCACGCTGGCACCGAGGCATACGCTCTGTGCTACGAGATGGCCGACCTGGAGAAGGCGGTTGCCGGCGATGATTCGAAGCGCGAGCTTCTGGGCTATGCTTCTGATGTTATGGAGCTGATGACCAAGCTCCGCGCCGACTGGGGAGTCGTGTACCCCGAGGAGGAGTAAGCGATGCTTGCGGAAGATAGGCTCAACGCGATCGTGACGATGGTGCAGCAGGCCGGCTCGGTTACCGTGCCGGAGCTTGCTGAAGCCCTGGGCGTGACGGCGTCTACCATTCGGCGCGACCTGCAGGCGCTCGACCGTGCACACCGTATCGCCAAGGTGCACGGAGGCGCGACGAGTCTGGAGCGTGCGCACGTGACGCGCGACCTGACGATCAACGAGCGCAGTGATCTCCATAACGATGACAAGGAGCGCATCTGCGCCCGTGCGGCGGCGCTTGTGGAGCCCGAGAGCTTTGTGTACATCGATTCAGGTTCGACGACGCTTAGGCTCATCGAGCATCTTCCGCGCCTTGAGGGCGTCACCTATGTGACCGACTCCGTGCTCCATGCTCAGCATCTCGCTCTGCGCGGCATGCGCACCGTGGTGCTGGGCGGCGAGCTCAAGCCCGAGACCGAGGCGCTCGTCGGTCCCGACGCCTTGGCAACCCTGGACCGCTATAACTTCAACTGCGGCTTTTGGGGTTCCAATGGCATCGCCGCCGAGCAAGGTCTCACCACACCGGATATCGAGGAAGCGCAAGTCAAGCGTATCTCGATGCGCCATACCGCCAAACGCTTCGTAATCTCAGACGCCAGCAAATTCGGCATGGTGGCGCCCGTCAAGTTCGCGGACTTCCGCGACGCAACGATTATTACCGCGGGCGAGGTGCCAGCCAAGTACCAGTCGATGGACAACGTCATCACGGTCTAGCGACAGGGCAAGGTCAAAACCATTTAGGTTCCTCAATAGAAAAGCGGCAACACCCTCGATGGGCGATGCCGCTTTTGTTGTCTGCCGTTTTGTCTAAATCTGTAACAACTAGACCGTTAAAAGTGGGCTAGGTGTTACAGATTGAGATACTTCCGAACCTTGCCGTCCCTTTGTCTCGATCTGTAACATCTGGGACCGATTTTGACGAGTTATTGTTACAGATTGAGATTTTCCATTGAGGGGGATTCGAATGTCTCGATCTGTAACGGATAGACCGGAAAATGGGTTCTAACTGTTACAGATCGAGACGTTTTGGGGCCGCGGCCGAGCCATTGCGGCAAAACCACCACAAAGGTGCCTGTCCCCATTGTGGTGGTTTAGGGCTCCCAGGGGCAGGGGGCTTCGATGTGGATGTGCTCGCCGGTTACGGGATGCGTAAAGGACACGCTGTGGGCATGGAGCATCAGGCCGCAGGGACGCGGCGTGCCGTAGAGCTCGTCGCCCACCAGGGGATGACGCTCGCTCGCCAGGTGCACGCGGATCTGGTGTTTGCGGCCGGTGAGCAGCTCGACATCGATATACGAGCGCGTGGGCAGGCCACGACGGCTCTTAAGACGCTTGAGCACCTTCACGCGCGTTTGAGACGGCTTGCCACTGGCGCCGACGCGCATCTTGCGGCTGTCGTGACGGTCGCGGGCGATGGGCTTGTCGATGAGCTTCTCGTTCCAGTCGATCTTGCCCTCGGCGAGCGCCAGGTAGTGCTTTTCGAAAGCGTGGTCGATGACCATCTGGTCAAAGGCGGGCTGCGTCTGCTTGTCGAGCGAAAACAGCACCACGCCGGTGGTGTCGCGGTCCAGGCGGTTGAGCGGCTGCATGTCGGTCGCGGCAAAGCCGTCGCCCATCGCCAGCAGCAGGTCGCTGGCGTAGTCGGTGAGCGTGCGCTCGCCGGTGCCGTCACCGTGTACGATCATGCCGGCGGGTTTGTCGATGGCCATGAGCCAGGCATCGCAGTAGAGGACTTGAGGTTCTTCGTTCACGTGTAAGCCTTTCGGTTAGCTAATTCCCACAAACATGCAGCCCGAGGTGGCACCGCGTAGGCGGGCGGCCGGCTTGCGGCCGGCTTGCGCGGCCTCGACGGCGCGACGGACGCGGGCGACGGCACGACCCACCTCATCCGCCTCGAGCAGCGTTCCGTCCACCATGAGACGACGCACGCCGGCATCGAGCAGCTGAGGAACCTGCGGCGTGAGGTCGATGGGGTAGGCATCGTACAGGCGAGAGCGGCCGTGGATGTCGGTGCGGACGGGCATGACCTTTCCGTCGATATTCTTGAGCGAGAGCTTGCGGGCACGCAGACGGCAGTTGACACAATCGTGGATGCAGCCGTTGGCAACCTGCAGAATGCAATGCTCGCTTGTCATGACGCGCGGGCGGCCAAAGACGGTGATGCCCAAAGCCGCGGGCGCGGCGGCACCGAGCGAGACAATCTCGTCGAGCGTGATTTCGGGCGAGAGCCAAAACGCACCGGCTCCGCGCTCGGCAAGCGCCTCCATGCAGGGCGTGTTGTGCACCGGCAGGCAAGAGCGAATTTCGGCCGTGGCGCCGGCCTGCGCGGCTACGGCGAGCTCGGAGATATTACCGACGGCGACGGTAGCTCCGGCATTGATCCAGGGATCGACGCGCTCGTGGTCGACGGCGCGGCAGACCTCGTCGAGTACGGGTACGATGCCCTGCTCAAACGCATCGGCGGGGGAGAGCTCGGCCGCATCGAGCGCATCGGTGGTCATGTAGATGCGCGTGGCGCCCTCGGCGCGAGCTGCCTCGGCGGCCTCGAGCGAGGTGACGGCGGCGCAGATCTGCGGCTCATCGCGGTAGTGCTCGGGCGCGGGGCGGGAATCACTGGTTACAATCGCCGGCAGCTCGAGCGTTTTCGCGCGCTCCTCGTACGGTGCCAGAATGGCCTCTTCCAGCGCCTTACAAGCGGCGGCGCGCACCTTGTGCACGGCGGAAAAGCCCATACCGCAGCCGGCGTCGAGCGAAACGTCAAAGCTTGCGGCCTCAAAGGGAGAGGAGCCCATGCGCCCGACGTGCTCAACCAGATCGGATGCCTCGACGGCGCGGGTCTTGGCAGCCTCGACGGTAAAGCCCGTGGCCGTGGCCGTAAGCGAAGGGTCGTCGCAGCAGGTGAGCGTAACGGTAAACGGCTCGCCCAGGCGCGCCACGACGGACACGTCAACAGCTCGGCGGCGCAGCACATCGCGCTTGAGCGCGGCGCCGGCGGCGTCGATGGCGCGCTGACTGCGAATCACGCGGACGCGGCAGCCCTCGGGCATGCTGCGGGGCACGCGGCACTCGATGATGTCGCCGGCAGCGGCATCCTCGGCAGCGATGGTGGTCAGGAACTGGTCAAACTCATTGTCGTGACGAAGCTCCAGCAGGTCGCCCTTGCCCACGGGCTCAAACAACTCAATGCGGGCGATGGCGGCGCGGCGACGACGGTCGTCGGGTTTGAGCCCGCGCACGTCGCGGTTGGCCAGACGGCTGCCCAGCACCGTGCCCACAATCTGGCCGCGGTTGTTGGAGCGCTCGTAACTCATCATCTCGTCGCCCGAGGTGCCGTCCTGATAGGCGTGCGTAAAGTCGCGGTTAAAGCAGCGCTTGAGTTGGCGCTGGCGAGCGGCGTCCTCGTCCTTATCTACGGCGACCCCGGCCAGCATGTCGTCGATCTGATGACGATACACATCAACGATGGAGTACACGTAATCGGGCGCCTTCATGCGGCCCTCGAGCTTGAGCGATGCGGCGCCGGCGTCATACAGACGGCGAACAAGCTGCGACGTGTTGGTGTCGCGCGGGCACAGCGCGCGCCCGCGACCGGCGGGGGAGAGCGAGCGGCCGTTCTCGTTGATCAACTCGTAAGGCAGGCGACAGGGCTGAGCGCACATGCCGCGGTTGGCCGAGCGGCCCGCCATGGCAAAACTCGAGAGCAGGCATAGGCCCGAGTAGCAAAAGCAGATGGCGCCATGGCTGAAGACCTCAAGGTCCACATCGGGCGCGGCGTCGTGAATGGCGGCGATTTCGTCGATGGAGAGCTCGCGCGAGAGAGTCACGCGGTCGGCGCCCTGCTCACGGCACCAAAGGGTTCCGCGGTCGTCGTGGATGTTCGCCTGGGTCGAGATATGTGTCTCGATGCCGGGCATGGTGCGCTTGACCTCAAAGAACAGACCCCAGTCCTGGATAATGAAGGCATCGGCGCCCAGCGTGGAGCAGCGATGGATGAGTTGCAGCGCATCGCCCATCTCGGACTGCTTGATGACGATGTTGACCGTGACGTAGACGCGCGACCCGGCTAGATGCGCGGCGCGGCAGGCTTGCTCAAAGGCCTCGTCGGTAAAGTTGGTTGCCTTGCGGCGGGCGTTGAAGCTGCCCATGCCGCAGTAGATGGCGTCTGCCCCGGCGGCGAGCGCGGCGGCAAAGGGCTCCGGGCCTCCGGCGGGGGCCAAAAGCTCGGGCCTGCGGTTAGTGGTTCGGCTGGCGGTTGCGGTCATATCCTGCCTTTCAAAATGCTCAGATATTCAAAAGTATAGTGGCGTCGCTGCGATGGACGATGCCCGCAGCCTAAGCAGGACAAAGTCTTCAGCAGCTTGGACTGGCTGCTCCACATGAGAACCGTTCAGCGGTTCGGGGAAACCGTTGGGCGATAAAATATTCTCGCAAGCTGATAATATTCTTGCATCAAACAGAAACCTTGAGTACTATCCCAATCAAGCGCGGTGTTCAGACCGAACTGTGCCTCCCGGTGTGAACACCGCGCTCACGCTCTCTCAATTGATCGTAAGGAGAAAAACATGAGCAAGACCGTCGTGTCTTCCGATAACGCACCCGCAGCCATCGGCCCGTATTCCCCCGGTATCCAGGCCGACAACATGGTGTTCCTGTCCGGCCAGCTGGGCATCGATCCCGCGACCGGCAAGATGCCCGAGGGCGTCGAGGCCCAGGCCAAGCAGTCCCTCGCCAACGTCGAGGCCCTGCTGACCGCTGCCGGCGCCACCTTTGCCGATGTCGTCAAGACCACGGTCTACCTGGCCGACATTGCCGACTTCGCTGCCGTGAACGAGATTTACGCCTCCAGGTTCGAGGCTCCGTTCCCCGCGCGCAGCGCTTTCCAGGTTGCCGCCCTTCCGGCCGGCGGTCTGGTCGAGATCGAGGTCGTCGCCGCTCTCTAAGGCGTTGGCCACAACTAAACATGACATGCAAAAAGACCCTGCAGCGCGTGCGAGCTGCAGGGTCTTTTGTCAAGTGACGGATCGCTTGTGGAGCCGCGCTCCATTTTGCTCGTTAGCCCTCCTTGCGGACTTTTTGCAGGTAGCGGTAGACGCTGGGCTCCGAGATGCCCAGCGCGGCGGCAGCGCAGGCAACGGCGCCCTTGAGCATGAACACCCCGTTGCCGTTGAGGTGGCGAATGACGTCCACGCGGTCGCTCTGACCAAGTGACGCTACATCCAGCCCGCGCGCGCTCAGCAACTCGGCAATGCTGCGGTCGATGAGCTCCTGTGTAGACTCCGAAAGACTTTCGACTTCGATAGACGCAGGCTCCGCCTGCCTTGGCACAGCGTCGAAGCACGACATGAGCTGCTGCGCCATGGCGTTGATGGAGCGCACAGTCGAGAGGTCGGTGTTGACGCAGAGCATACCGACGATCTCGTCATTCTCGCGGATAAAGAACGTCGCGGACTCCAACGTCTTGCCACCGGCGCCGCGCCCCTCATAGCCCGTAATAAACGGCAGGTCGCGATACTTGGCGTCGTGCATGATCTTGAGTGCCAGATCGGTGGCGGGACCGCCGACCTTGCGGCCGCTCACGATGCCGTTGCGAATATCGACGATGGCGTGGTCGGGATCCGAGAAATCGTGCAGCACGATTTCGCTGTTTTTGCCGAGTATCTGCTCCAGGAAATCGACCATCGGCAAAAAGCGACGTACGGTCTCGTTCACGGGCAACTCCTTGGGGTGAAATCGAAAATGTTCATAACAATTTTTTCTCATGGTAACACGCTGTTCGTCATCTCGTATATTCGCAGGTACATTGCGTAATACAGACGAACGGTAGGAATTTGGCGGTAAACGGTTGACCAAAAGAAAAGTTAGATGCTATTTTGACCGGACACTTTCCTGACCTGCGGAAATTCGTTATCTCAGCTTAAGAATAGTCTGATAACAAAAAATTATTATTGAGAATGAGAATCATCTTTAATACGATATGCAACGAAGGCACAACCTCAACCCCGCACTGCGTCACAATAGAGCGTTAGATGCGAAAACAACTATTTCGAGGATTGGTGGTCAAATGACCCAGGAGACGGTTACGAACGGCACTGAAGCCCTGTTCACTCGCGAAGGCATGCCTCCCGTTAAGGAAATGATCCCGTGTGCCCTTCAGCACGTACTGGCATCGTTTGCCGGCATCATTACCCCGGCGGTCATCATGGCCGGCGTCTACGGCTTTAATAGCCAGCAGAGCACCGACATCATCCAGGTCGCGCTCATTCTTTCGGCAATCGATACGGCCCTTCAGGCCTTCGCTCCCTTCCGTCGCATCGGCGGCGGTCTGCCCATCGTCATGGGCGTTTCGTTCGCGTTCCTGCCGGCCCTGCAGGCCATGGGTGCCTCGGGCTTTAGCTTTGGTGCGCTGCTGGGCGGCGAGATCGTCGGCGGCGCCGTCGCGGTCCTCTTTGGTCTGGCTTACAGCAAGATCAAGTGGCTGTTCCCGCCCGTCGTGACCGGTACGGTCATCTTCTCCATTGGCGTCTCTCTCTATCCCACGGCCGTCAAGTACATGGCCGGTGGCATGGGCACGCCGCTGTGGGGCACCCCGCAGGCCTGGTGCGTTGCTCTTATCACCTTTGCCGTGGTCTTTGCGCTCGCCAACTTTGGCAAGGGCACGCTCAAGCTGGGATCCGTGTTCTTTGGCATGATCGTCGGCATGATCGTCTCCATCCCCTTTGGCATGATCGACTTCTCCAGCGTCGCCACCGCCCAGGTCTTCGCCCTTCCCAAGCTCATGCCCTATGCGCTCGAGTTTGATCCCGAGGTCTGCATTACCCTTGCCGTCGTGTTCCCCATGGTTGCCATCCAGGTTATCGGCGACGTCTCCGCCGCCTGCCTGGGCTCCATCGACCGTATGCCCACCGAGCGCGAGCTCTCCGGCGCTATCGTGTCCCAGGGCCTCACCTCTATGGTCGGCGGCCTGCTGGGCGGTCTTCCCACCAGCGCCCTTGGCCAGAACGTGGGCATCATCTGCTCCAACAAGGTCGTCAACAAGTGGGTCTTTGTGATCATCGCGGCCGTCTTTGCCATCGCCGGCCTGTTCCCGCAGCTCTCTGCCGTCCTTTCCGCTATCCCGCAGCCCGTCATCGGCGGCGCGACCGTCGGCGTCTTTGGCACCATCACCATGAACGGCGTGCGCATGTTCACCCGCGAGGGCCTCACGCAGCGCACCACCACCATCGTCGGTACCTCCGTCGTCTTTGGCCTGGGTATCTGGATGGCCAGCGGTTGCCTTGCCGGTGAGGGTATGCCCACCTGGGTGCCCACCGTCATCGGCTCCAATGCCGTAACTCCCACCGCCATCATGGCCATTGTCCTTAACCTGATCCTTCCGCAGACGCCGGTCGTGGCTCAGCACATCGATGCTGCCAAGGACGCTGCCGTGGATCTGGTCTTGCCCGAGAGCAAGAAGTAACCAATTCGGTGCTATTCGTCGGCGGGCGCATCGCCTCGTCCGCCGACGTCATGCGGTGCCAAGCCGCACTTCAAAGGGTTTGTCCCTTTGGTGAAGCGTTGACGGGAGAGGGCCCGTTTCCGGTGTAGGCCGGCGCTTCGCACTCCGCCATGTCAGAGGTGTCAAACCCCGCCCCTGATGTTGAAGGGAGCATTTATGCTTCTGGTCGCTAACGGTTCCGTCTTTACCCGCAATGCTCAGGCCCCGTTCATTCCAAACGGTGCGGTCGCCATTGACGGAGATACGATCGTCGAAGTAGGTCCCGAGTGCGAGCTCAAGGCCAAGTACCCGGATGCCGAGTACGTCGATGCCCAGGGCAACCTCATCATGCCCGGACTCATCAACTGCCACACCCACATCTACTCGGGTCTGGCCCGCGGCCTTGCCATTAAGGGCTGCAACCCCACCAACTTCCTGGAGAATCTTGAGCAGCAGTGGTGGAAGATCGACGACAATCTGACACTCGACGGCACCAAGGCAAGCGCCTATGCCACGATTCTGGACTCCATTCGCGATGGTGTCACCACGATCTTCGACCACCACGCGAGCTTCTGCGAGATCCCGGGAAGCCTCTTTACCATTAAGGATGCAGCTCAGGAGCTGGGCATGCGTTCGTGCCTGTGCTACGAGGTCTCCGATCGCCGCGGCCAGGAAAAATGCGACCAGGCCATTGCCGAGAACGCCGAATTTGCCCAGTGGGCCGCCAAGGAGCGTCGCGACAACGACAACCACATGATCGCTGCCATGTTTGGCGGACATGCCACCTTTACACTTTCGGACGAGACCATGGATAAGATGGCCGAGGCCAACAACGGCCTGACCGGCTTCCACATCCATGTGTGCGAGGGCATGAACGACGTGTGGGATTCCCGCCTCAACCGCGGTGGTATCAGCCCCGTCGAGCGCCTGCTGCAGCACAACCTGCTGGGTCCCGACACCATGCTCGGCCACTGCATCCACGTGACGCCTGCCGAGATGGATATCGTCAAGGAGTCCGGCACCTGGCTCGTCAACAACCCAGAATCCAATATGGGCAACGCCGTAGGCTGCGCCCCCGTGCTCGAGTTCTTCCGCCGCGGCATCCCCGTGTGCATGGGCACCGATGCCTACACCCACGATATGCTCGAGAGCCTCAAGGTCTTCCTGATCATTCAGCGTCACAACGCCGCTATGCCCAACGTGGGCTGGTGCGAGGCAATGACGATGCTGTTCGAGAACAACGCCAAGATGGCCAGCAAGTACTTCGATCGCAAGCTCGGTGTGCTCGAGGCCGGCGCTGCCGCCGACGTCATCGTCATGGACTACAAGCCCTTTACGCCGCTGAGCGAGGAGAACATCGACGGCCACATGCTCTTTGGCATGATGGGCAAAAACTGCCGCACCACCATCATCAACGGCCGCGTCCTGTACAAGGATCGCGAGTTCGTTGGCATTGATGAGGACAAGATCAACGCGTGGACCATGGCCGAGTCCAAGAAGCTCTGGAGCACGCTCAACGATCGCGCCTACTAATTACAAGTAGATTCACGCGCGTCGGATGTTTCGCCGCATCCGACGCGCGTATAGGCGACCTCCGCGGGGTCGCCGGCGCTGTGCTAGCGCTACACCGTATTTGCGCCCGCCGCGCGGTCTCGCCGGGCGTTACAGAGAGGAGCTCACTATGAGCGACATCATGAGGCCGATCCCGTTTTCGCAGCTGATGAACTGGATCATCGAGGAGAATAAGACCCAGGGCGCCGTCTTTGGCGTGCGCAAGATGGTCACGACCAACCAGGAGGGCGCGCTTCCCATTTTTGACGAGCGCATTGAGACTCCGTTTGGCCCGGCCGCCGGCCCCAACACGCAGCTTGCCCAGAACATCGTGGCATCCTACGTGGCCGGTTCCCGCTTCTTTGAGCTCAAGACCGTTCAGGTTATGGATGGCGAGGAGCTCTCCAAGTGTGTGAACAAACCCTGCATCGTGGCGCAGGATGAGTGCTACAACTGCGAGTGGTCGACCGAGCTCGAGGTTCCGCAGGCCTTTGCCGAGTACGTGAAGGCATGGTTCGCCTGCCACCTCATCGCTCGCGAGTACGGCCTGGGAAGCCCGGACGGTTTTGTCTTCAACATGTCCGTGGGTTATGACCTGGAGGGCATCAAGAGCCCCAAGGTCGACGCCTACATCGAGGGTATGAAGGACGCCAGCGGCTCCGACGTCTGGAACGAGTGCCGCACATGGGCGCTCGCCAACCTGGACAAGTTTGAGCATGTCGATGCCGCATTTGTCGAGTCCATCCCGGCGCGCGTGTCCAACTCCATCACCGAGTCTACCCTGCACGGCTGCCCGCCGGCGGAGATCGAGCGCATCGCGACCTATCTGATCACCGAGAAGGGCCTCAACACCTACATCAAGTGCAACCCCACGCTGCTGGGCTATGAGTTTGCCCGCCAGCGTCTGAACGAGCTGGGCTTTGATTACATCGTCTTCGACGATACGCACTTCCGCGAGGACCTGCAGTGGGTCGATGCCGTGCCTATGTTCGAGCGCCTGATTGCCCTGTGTGCCGAGCGCGGGCTGGAGTTTGGCGTCAAGCTCACCAACACCTTCCCCGTCGACGTGACGAGAAACGAGCTGCCCTCCACCGAGATGTACATGTCGGGCCGTTCGCTGTTCTCGCTGACCATTGAGGCCGCCCATCGCATTACCGAGCAGTTCGATGGCAAGCTGCGCATCAGCTACTCCGGTGGTGCCACGGTCTACAACATCCGCGCCCTGTACGATGCCGGCATTTGGCCCGTTACCCTGGCGACCGACGTGCTCAAGCCCGGTGGCTACGAGCGCTTTAGCCAGATGGCTGGCGAGTTTACCGACCTGGATGGCAAGCCGTTCGCGGGCGTCTCGCTCGAGGCCGTGACCGCGATCCAGACCGATTCGCTTACCAACCCGCTCTACAAAAAGCCGCTGCGTCCGCTGCCCGACCGCAAGGTCGCCGGCAAGAGCCCGCTTTCCGACTGCTTTACCACGCCGTGCCGTACGAGCTGCCCCATTCAGCAGGATATTCCCGCCTACTTGGCGGCTGTGGACGAGGGCCGCTACGAGGACGCGCTCAACATCATCATCGAGCGCAACGCCCTGCCGTTCATTACCGGCACCATCTGCCCGCATCCCTGCGGTCGTGCCTGCGAGCGTGCATTCTACGAGCCCGAGGGCGCCCAGATTCGCGCCAGCAAGCTCAAGGCCGCCCGCGAGGCCATGACCGCCGTGCTGCCCAAGCTGCGCGCCCAGGCCATTGCTAACGACGGTGAGCACAACGTTGCCGTTATCGGTGGCGGCCCGGCCGGTCTGGCGACGGCGTTTTTCCTGACGCGTGCCGGCGTGCCCGTCACCATCTTTGAGGCCCGCGATTCGCTCGGCGGCGTGGTCCGTCACGTGATCCCCGAGTTCCGTATCGACAGCGACGATATCTCGCACGACGCCGAGCTTTGCCTGGCCTTTGGTGCCAAGGTTCAGCTCAACGCTCGCGTGGATTCCATTGAAGAGCTCAAGGCCCAGGGCTTTACCGACGTGGTCGTGGCCACCGGTGCCTGGATGCCCGGCTCTGCGGGCTTGGGCGAGGGTGCCGAGCTCGACGTGCTGGAGTTCCTCGAGACCGCCAAGAAGGGCGAGAAGCTCGAGCTGGGCGAGGACGTCGTGGTTATTGGCGCCGGCAACACCGCCATGGATGCTGCCCGCGTGGCCAAGCGCCTGGCTGGTGTGAAGAACGTGCGCCTGGTGTATCGCCGCACCAAGAAGCAGATGCCCGCCGACGAGGAAGAGCTCGATCTTGCTCTTGCCGACGGCGTTGAGTTCTGCGAGCTGCTGGCGCCCAAGGCACTCAACGGCGCCGTGCTGACCTGCGACGTTATGGAGCTTGGCGAGCCGGATGCAAGCGGCCGTCGCAGCCCCGTCGCCACGGGCGAGACCGTCGAGCTTCCCGCCACCACGGTGATCTGCGCCGTGGGCGAGGGCATCGATGCCAGCCTGTACGATGCTGCGGGCGTCGAGCACGACCGTCGCGGCCGCCTTGCCGCCACCTCCACCGGCGTCGAGGGCGTCTGGGCTGCAGGCGATTGCCGTCGCGGTCCGGCCACCGTGGTCGAGGCTATTGCCGACGCCGCCGAAGTCGCCCGCGCCATCGCCGGCGTGGACTTTAACAAGTACGCCGACTGCAACGAGCAGGCCGGTCGCGAGGACACCTGCTACGAGCGCAAGGGTACGCTCTGCCGCGACAAGCGCAACTGCACCAAGACTCGCTGCCTGGGCTGCGGTTCGGTGTGCGAGGTCTGCTGCGACGTGTGCCCCAACCGCGCCAACGTGGCAATTAAGGTGCCGGGCCTGGCCAAGCATCAGGTCATCCACGTCGACGGCATGTGCAACGAGTGCGGCAACTGCGCCGTGTTCTGCCCCTACCAGGAGGGTCGTCCCTACAAGGACAAGCTCACCCTGTTCTGGAGCGAGCAGGACATGGAGAACTCCGAGAACGAGGGCTTCCTGGCCGTGGACGAGGACCACTTTAAGGTCCGCGTCGCCGGCACGGTCCGAACCGTCTCGGTCGATGCCGTCAACACCGGTCTTCCCGAGGCTGTCCGCCTGACCATCAAGGCCGTGCGCGACAGCTATCCGTACCTTCTTAAGAAATAGGCGAGTCTCTTATGGCCAAAACTATTCAACATAACGTGGCCTACGTTGCCTGCGGAAGCGGTTGTGCCTCCGCAGGCGGCGACGCCCGCTGCAGCGAAGGCTGCATTGGCTGTGGCGCCTGCGTCACTGCCTGCCCTCACGGCGCCATTGCTCTGGTCGATGGCATCGCCCGCGTGGATCGTTCTAAGTGCACGGGTTGTGGCCTGTGCGGCATGGCGTGCCCGCAGCGCGTGATTGCCTTCGTCCCCGGCTACCAGAACATTCTGGTGCGCTGCAACAACACCGATAAGGGTGCCATCGCCCGCAAGATCTGCGACACCAGCTGCATCGGTTGCGGCATGTGCGCCAAAAAGTGCCCTGCCGGTGCTATCCGCATCGAGGACAACTGCGCCCACATCGACGGTGCGGACTGCCTGTCGTGCGGCATGTGCGCCGTCGTCTGCCCGCATGGCGCCATCCACGACCGCACCGGCATCGCCGCCGGCGTGTAGAAGGGAATCACCATGGCACAGGAATTCACTTTTACCGTTAACGGCGTCGAGCGCACGACGACCCAAAACAAACCGTTGCTGCGCTATCTGCGTGATGACCTACACATCCATTCCGCCAAGGATGGCTGCTCCGAGGGCGCCTGCGGCACCTGCACCATCCATGTGGACGGTGCGGCTGTCAAGGCGTGCGTGCTGACCACCGCGCTTGCCGCCGGCCGCAACATCGTGACCGTCGAGGGCCTGCCCGAGGACGTGCGCGAGGCCTTTGTGTACGCCTTTGGCGCCGTGGGCGCCGTGCAGTGCGGCTTTTGCATCCCCGGCATGGTCATGGCGGGTGCAGCGCTGATCGCAGAAGATCCCGAGCCTACCGAGGAGCAGATCAAGTACGCCATCCGCGGCAACGTCTGCCGTTGCACCGGCTACAAAAAGATTATCGAGGGCATCTCGCTGGCCGCAGCGGTGCTCCGCGGCGAAAAGCAGATTGATGAGGACCTGGAGCGCGGCGACGACTACGGCGTGGGCAAGCGCGCCTTCCGTATCGACGTGCGCAAGAAGGTGCTCGGCGAGGGCAAATACCCCGACGACATCGACGAGCTCGATCAGCCGGGCCTGACCTACGCCAGCGCCGTGCGCTCCAAGTATCCGCGCGCCCGCGTGCTCTCCATCGACACCTCCAAGGCCGAGGCCCTGCCCGGTGTGGTGGGCATCCTGCGCGCCGAGGACGTGCCGGTCAACCAGGTCGGCCACCTTATCCAGGACTGGGACGTCATGATCGCCCAGGGCGATATCACCCGCTGCGTGGGCGATGCCATCGTGCTGGTGGTTGCCGAGGACGAGGCGACGCTCGAGAAGGCCAAGAAGCTCGTCAAGGTTGATTACGAGCCTCTGGAACCCGTGCGCAACATCGCCGAGGCCAGGGCTGCCGACGCTCCGCGCCTGCACGACAGCTTCTTTGCCTTTGGCAACACGGTGGAGCTCAAGGACAACGTATGCCAGAGCCGTCACGTGACGCGTGGCGACGCCGCCAAGGCGCTGGCGGAGAGCGCGTTCACCGTGACGCAGCGCTTTACTACGCCCTTTACCGAGCATGCCTTCCTGGAGCCCGAGTGCGCCGTCGCCTTCCCGTATAAGAACGGCGTCAAGGTGCAGTCGACCGACCAGGGTGCCTACGACACGCGCAAAGAGTGCGCCCACATGTTTGGCTGGGACAACGAGCCCGAGCGCGTGGTCGTCGAGACCATGCTCGTGGGCGGCGGCTTTGGCGGTAAGGAAGACGTGTCCATCCAGCACCTGGCCGCGCTCGCCGCATATAAGTTCCAGCGTCCTGTGAAGTGCAAGCTCACACGTGCCGAGTCGCTCGCGTTCCATCCCAAGCGTCACGCCATGGACGGCACCTTTACGCTGGGCTGCGATGCCGAGGGCAACTTTACCGGCCTGGACTGCGAGATCAACTTTGATACCGGAGCCTACGCATCGCTATGCGGTCCGGTGCTCGAGCGCGCCTGCACGCATGCCGTCGGCCCCTACAAGTACCAGAACACCGACATTCGCGGTTTTGGCTACTACACCAACAACCCGCCCGCCGGTGCGTACCGAGGCTTTGGCGTTTGCCAGTCCGAGTTTGCGCTCGAGAGCCTGATCGACCTGCTGGCCGAGAAGGTCGGCCTGGATCCGTGGGAGATCCGCTACCGTAACGCCATCGAGCCGGGCGAGGTTCTGCCCAACGGCCAGATTGCCGATTGCTCCACGGCGCTTAAAGAGACGCTGCTCGAGGTCAAGGATGCCTACTACGCGCATCCCGGACACGCCGGTATCGCCTGCGCCATGAAGAACGCCGGCGTGGGCGTGGGTCTGCCCGATGCCGGCCGCTGCAAGATTCGCGTCGAGAACGGCGTGGCTACGGTCTATGCCGCCACGTCCGACATCGGCCAGGGTTGCAATACCGTCTTTTTGCAGGACGTTGCCGAGGCATGTGGCTTGCCGCTTCGCTGCATCGCCAACGGCGAGTGCTCTACCGAGAACGCCCCCGACTCCGGCACCACGTCTGGCTCGCGTCAGACGGTCGTGACCGGCGAGGCCGTGCGCGGTGCCGCCTTCCTGCTGCGCGATGCTATGGTTGGCATCGAGGCTGGCAAGCCTGCGCCCGATGCTCCCGTGAGCGCGCATGGCGACGGCGTCAAGATCGAGTACGACGACGGTCGCGCCTATCAGCTGCACACACAGGAACTCGTCGCCGGCCAGGGTATGCATCCTCAAGATCCCGCTGCCGCCATCAAGGCGCTCGAGGGCTGCGAGTTTGGCTACGTGTACCTGGAGCCGACCGACAAGCTGGGCGCCGACGTTCCCAACCCCAAGAGCCACATCTGCTACGGCTTTGCCACGCATGTGGTCATTCTGGATGATGACGGCCGCGTGAGCGAGGTCTATGCTGCGCACGATTCCGGCAAGGTGGTCAATCCCATCTCCATCCAGGGTCAGATCGAAGGCGGCGTGCTCATGGGTATGGGCTATGCGCTTACCGAGGACTGGCCGCTCAAGGACTGCGTGCCCCAGGCAAGGTACGGCACGCTCGGGCTGTTCCGTGCGCCCGAGATTCCGGATATCCACGCCATCTACGTGGAGAAGGACGAGCTGCTGCCCGTGGCATACGGCGGCAAGGGCATCGGCGAGATCGCAACGATCCCCACGGCGCCCGCCGTACAGAACGCCTACCGCGCGTTTGACGGCAAGCTGCGTCCAAATCTGCCCATGGTGGATACGCCCTACAGCCGCGTCCGCAACCGCGGGTAGGGTAGGGCGCGGACGGCCATTGCTGATGAGCTGTTCGCGCTCAACATCAACTACATACGCTGCGCCTTTGGCCCCGGCTCCATCGCGAGCCGGGGCCCTTTGTTTGGAGTGGAAACTGCGTCCCGGATTTGGCGCTCAGAACGGGACACGCTTTCCGGATGGCATGTTTGGCGGAAACTACGGCCCAGTTTTTGGCTCCAGAACGGGATACATTTTCCGGAACGGTCCACGTGCGGTGGTGTACCGACCCTTTTGCGTGCGCCGCTTGTCGAATTACGTTATAGCTAGCTATATTATAGGAAGGTATAATATAGCTAGCTATAACGTAAAGGAAGGATGGCCCTATGTTTATCGGAAGAACGGCGGAAATGTCCGAGCTCAATCGACTGTATGGCACGGGCTCCTTTGAGATGCCTGTGATTTACGGCCGCCGTCGCGTGGGCAAAACGCGTCTTATCACAGAGTTTATCCAAGGCAAGAAGGCTATTTACTTTCAAGCTCGTCGCACCAATGCAGAGGCAAACCTGCATGGCTTTAGCCAGGCGATACTTGCGGGCTCCGTTGGTGTTGCTGGCGTGTCGTTTCGTAGTTTTGACGAGGCGTTCGATGCATTGGCTACCATGGCTCGTACGGAACGTTTGATTGTCGTGATCGACGAGTATCCTTATCTCGCCCAATCGAATCCCGAGATCAGCTCGTTGCTGCAAGACAAGATCGATCACTTGTACAAAGAGACCAAGCTTATGCTTATCCTGTGCGGGTCGTCGCTTTCGTTTATGGAAGAGCAGGTGTTGGGCTACGAGAGTCCGCTATACGGTAGGCGTACGGCCCAGTTTAAGATCATGCCGCTCGATTTTATGACGACCCTCGGCCTGTGGCAGAGCATGGGTCGCGAAGACGCTGCAGTTTGCTATGGCATGACGGGTGGCATTCCTGCATATATCGAGAAAGTCGATCCTGCCGCACCGCTCAAGGACAACATCAAACGTCTTTTTCTTACTCCTACGGGCTATCTCTTTGAGGAGCCGAGTAACCTGCTATTGCAGGAGTGCCGCAATCCCGAGCAATATGATGCGATCGTGCAAGCAATTGCCCAGGGGCGCTCGAAGATCTCGGAGATTGCGAGCTCTACGGGAATCCCTGCGAGCAACGTAAAGAGCTATGTGGATAAGCTGGCGTCGCTTGGGATTGTCGAGCGCGAGCTGCCCCTAAACGAGACGAGCAATAAGCGAGCCGTGTATCTGCTGAGCGATCAGATGTTTAGGTTCTGGTACAAGTTTGTTCCGCAGAACATCGGGCTGATTCAAAACGATATGGCCGAGATGGCGTATGAGCGCATTGAGCCGCACGTATCGGATTACATGGGTACGGTCTTTGAGCTTATATGCAGGCAATACGTGTACGAACTCGCGCGAGCGGGCCAGCTCGATGTGGTTCCGGCGAGCGTCGGGCGTTGGTGGGGGACGGATAATCGCACGCATACGCAGGAAGAAATCGACTTGATTGTTGACGATGGCGAGGGCACTGCACTGTTTGCGGAATGCAAATGGCGCAATGAACCGGTGGGCGAAGACGTGCTGCAAAAGCTCGTGCACCGGAGCGAGCTCTTTAGACGGCAACGAAAAAGCTATGCACTATTCTCCAAAAGCGGCTGTACTCAGGGATGTTGGGATGCTGCAGAGAGTAGGGGAGACGTCAAGCTGATCTCGTTTGCCGAGATGTGTGAGCGGGATAACGCTGCTCGGGGGTAAAGCCTGTCCTCGAATGGCTGGAACGGGGCCCTCTGTTGTCGTGTTAGCTGCCAGCGGAATGCCGGCGGAAAGCGTGTCCTAGATTTCGGCCCCAGAGTGGGACGTCGTTTCCGGATCGGGCCTCAAACGGAAATTGCATCCCGGAATGAGCGCTCAGACTGGGACGCACTTTCCGGATCGGCCTTCAAGCGGAAGCTGCGTCCCGGAATCGAGCCTCGGAATGGGACGTGCTTTCCGGATGGGCTTCAAGTGGAAAGTGCGTCTTAGAATACCGCGCCGGCGTTTTTGGCGGTTGTGGTGGGCAAGGGGGGCATCGCCTGCACACGCGACGACGGCGTGGCGGTGATCCCCATGGCGGCACTTGGGGCGTAGTGGTTTTGCGGGCGTGCCGTGCTTCCTTTACCGAAAATCCATTTGGTAAACCAGATGCTCGCGGATAGAATAAAGTCGACGGCAGCCCAAGTGGTGAAGAGCTGGGCAGCGCCGTTGCTTGGTCAAGAGGTCAGTGCCTTAATGGCAGCGACTTGTTATGCTTCGAATGCTGCTTGAGTGCCTCGGAAAGTTCGATAAGCGCCGTGAAGAGCGAGACCAAAGCAACCAAGAGCTCTACGAGCTCTGATGGGCCCGGGATGACCTCTGATTCAAGTCACCGGGCCTCAATCTTTTTCATCCATTTGAATAGAGTGGGCGGCGCCCTTGGGATCGACCGTATGGCGTGTGCCTGGCGCGCGTGGCATTGCGTCCCGCTTTTGTGTCCGCACGGGCGCCTATCCTTACGGCAATGTAGCCGCCTATGTAGCAAGCGGCAGGCAACGGAGAAAGGCCCTAACCGTGTCAGCTGAAAAGATGCCGTGTATCTCGGCCATCGATACGACGAACTTTGCGCGCCAGATTGTGCTGGACTTTGAGTTTGCGCCGGTGCCAAAGCAGCGCCAGCGCCGTGGACTGCGCAATGAGATTATCGAGGTCGGCGCCGTCAAGCTCGATTACCACGGCAACGTTATGGGCGAGTTCTCGCAGTTTGTGCAGACGGAATTTACCGAAGGCGTTGCGTATCCCGTCCGCGAGCTCACAGGGATATCGGCTGTGGACACCGCGATGGCCGATCCGCTCTGCATGGTGATCAAAAGGCTCAGCGACTGGATCGGTCGCTACTCCGCCCAGGTGGTTTGCTGGAGTGGGGCGGATCGTCGACAGCTTTTGACCGAGTGCCAGGCAAAGCACATCGACCTTTCCGCATTTCCTACGGACTGGGCCGACCTGCAGGCGTTTTACACCTCGATCATGGACGTTGGCAGCCACGGGCGCGTCTCTTTGAGTGACGCGGCGACGTGGTTTGGCATCGAGTTCGACGAGTCGACGGGCCACGCTCACAGTGCCCTAGCCGATGCGCGCGTGACCGCCAAGCTGCTCAAGCAGATGATGGACGGGGACTATCACGTGAGTCCGCACGCCCAGGAGATCCGCCAGCGGTGGGGGATGGGCGAGCGAGCCCAGACGCGCCTTACCAGTAAGTGCCCCGAGCTGGGCGACCTTCTGTTGAAGCTGAAGGCGGAGGGGAGGTAGGCCTTTTGAGAACGCCATTCGGTTTGGCATGGCGGGACTGTAAGCGCGACTTCGCCCTGCTGTTTGAATCGAAGCGTCAACCAGTATGGCGAGCTGTCTGGTCTGTCTGCCTACGCCCCCGCAATCCCGCGCGCGGCACTCAGCAGCTCATATTCCCCCTGGCTCCACTGGTGCAGCTCGGCGGCGCCGACGGCATCGCGACACAGATTCAGGAACACCTCGGCACCCTTGCAGAGGCACTCGCGGGCAAAGTCACCCGAGCCGCTTGCGATGCACGTGCCGTCTGCAAACAGCTTCCAACTCGACGGCTCGCGCGAGTCATCTCCGAGCAGCTTGATCTGCAAAACGTGCGGGTCGCCGGCGGCGCAGAGCTCTTCCTCGAGTTTCTGCATCGTAAAGCGCATCTGGTGGGAGAGGCTGCTCTTGACCAAAGCCGAGGCATAGCCGTTCGGCTTATCAAGAAGATGCATTCGCTTTGGTTTGGCGACCAGGTTGTGGAAGTTGCGCTCGCTGCGCACAGAGAAATTGTCCATACGGACTCCTTTCATCGATGTTGGCAGGGCCACCGTGCCTCTTGGCCGGTTGGCGTCGGGATCGTGGAGCCAACTCTCTACCCCGACTCTGGATAAAACGCGCCCACTCCTTGCGGGCACGATGGAGTCTATCAGCGCGCGCGGACAGAAATCAAGCGCCGCCTGCGAAATGATGTGCAGACGGCGCTTGATTACGCGGCAATTATTCGGCAAACATCCGGAAAAGTGTCGAAATCAGCCGTATGAAAGTACGGAAAAGTGTCAAATTCGAGCCGCCCAAATTACGGAAAAGTGTCGAAATGGGCGCGTGGAAATCACGGAAAAGTGTAAAACCGCACGTAAACAGGGGTGCGGCATAGCTTATGTTCCAACCTAGCTGTTGGGGTCGCCCTTGAGGGTGTTGATGTCCAGGTACTGGTTGTCGTCCTCTTTTTGCTGCGTTGCCGATTCGGACGCGGTGGGGCCGCGGAATAGCTGGAATCCCTCAAACGCAATCACGCCGAGCAGAGCGATGATGATGGCGATAAAGACAACCTTTGCCGCATGCGAAAACTCCGAAAAGCGCGGTGGTTCTTCTTCGGTGTGGTAATCGGCAGCACGCTCATCGTCGGTGCCGTGGGTATACGACGATGCCGAGGCTGCCTTTACGCTCGCTTGGTTGTAATCGGGAGCGGGCGTGGCGGCAAACGGGTCGCGAGAATAACCCCTCGACGTTTGGCCGTAATCCTCGGTTTCGATGCGGCCGGCGCGAGGTTGTTCGTACGGGCGGTTGGCGTATGCTGCGGTGCTGTCGTATGCGGAGTTGCGTTCCTCGGCGGCCGCAAACAGGGGGTTTACCGGAATGTCGAGCGCCGGCATGCCGCCCGAGGTCTCGTCCAGATCTGCCGCCGCCCAGGAATCAAAGGCAAACTGGCGGTTGGAAAGATCATCCAGATCCATGACAGGCGGCTCGAGCTCGGGCTCGGGAGCCGTGTATGCCGACTGCTGCGGGGCAGCGTAGCGAATCGTGCTGTCTGCCGTGGGGCGCTGTGCCGCTGCAGCGAGAAATGCCGCCGTCTCGGACGGATCGCTAGCAGGACGGGGTGCAGGGGCGGCTTTACGCGTCGTCTGCACGATGGGGCGGGTGGCAAAGTCGTTCGCGGGCACGGATACCGGCGCGGGCGTGGCGGAAGGTGCGGGCTTTGCACTTGTCGGGCGAACCCCGCCGCCCACGAGTTCATCGGCGGTCCAAGGGCGGTCGCTCATCACGTCGTCGAGGCTCAACGCAAACAGATCGTCTTCGCCCTCGTCAAACGCGCGTTTCGCATGCCTGGCGCCAGAAGCGGTGCCTCCGCGGCCGTTGCGTGATGCGTTGCTCGACCCCATCTTGTTCCATCCTTTCGAAATGCTCACATTCATCGATTATATGGAACTTACCTTGCGGCCGACTCTCGGATTCGCGCATTCCAGAACTCGCGCCCAAAAGGGGAGGGGTGCAGGCGCGCTGACTATTTGTCGCCAGCAGCAGCTTTGGCCTCGTTGAGGTAGCTATAGAAGCTGTACTTGGAGATGCCAAAGAACTCGCAGGCGCGCTCGCTCGACTTGGAGATGAGGAAGGCGCCGCGGCGGTCGAGGTATCCGATAGCGCGAATGCGCTCGTCCTTGGTCATGAGGGCGGCGGGCTTGCCCACGTACTGCTCGCACTCGCGCAGCAGATCTTCGAGCAGGTCGCCGATGTTTTTGGTGATGGGCTCGGGCTCGGTGTATCCCTTGTCGCCCGTGCCGGTGAGCGCGTCGAGCGAGCGCTCAAAAGCCTTCATGAGCGTAATGTCAAAGTTGATGCCCAAAATGCCGACAGGCTTGCCCTCGTCGTTGCGGATAAAGATGGTCGAGGACTTGAGCAGCTTGCCGTCGGTGGTTTTGGTGAGGTATGGCTCGCGGTCGCGCACGTCGGTGGCGCCCTCGTGCATGGACTCAAACACAATATGGCTGGGACCGTCACCTAGTTTGCGTCCGCTGACGTGGCCGTTTTCGATCACTACGATGGAGTGGTCCACGTCCTCGGTCTCCAAGTCGTGGACGACGACTTCGCAGTTGGGGCCAAACTGGAGCGCCAGGCCGTGTGCAAGGCGCTTGTAAAACTCTATCTGTGCGGGGGTCATGGGTGCCTTCCTAAAAATTAGTTTGGGCTCACTTTGCCATAAACCCCACTTGTTCGCAAATAACGAAAACGTCGCTGCGTTATGTAACCGTTCGGCGGCGAAAAGGTACCGATTACGGCAACAAACAATTTGTTAGGTTTGCCAATCAAAAAGTGTGATAGAACAGTGCTAACAAACTTTTTGTTTGGCATCCACATAAAAGTTCAGTCGCATGAATGGGAATGGGCTGAAACGCGTATGCGGGGGCCGGCAAGAGAGGACTTAAGGAGTTCACCGTATGGCCGATAAGATCCAGTGGGCGGGCAACACGATGCCCAAGAGCGATGACAAGCACTTGGGAATCATGAGCCTCGACCACGTGAAGAAGGCCCGTGCCTTCCACCAGTCGTTCCCCCAGTACACCGTCACTCCGCTTGCCCGCCTGGATGGCCAGGCTGCACGCCTGGGCCTGTCCAACCTGTGCGTTAAGGACGAGAGCTATCGCTTTGGCCTCAACGCCTTTAAGGTCCTGGGCGGTTCGTTTGCCATGGCCAACTACATTGCCGACGAGACCGGCAAGGACGTTGCCGACTGCACCTTCGATTACCTGACTTCCGATCAGCTTGCCAAGGACTTTGGCCAGGCCACCTTCTTTACCGCCACCGACGGCAACCATGGCCGCGGCGTGGCATGGGCTGCCAATAAGCTGGGCCAGAAGGCAGTCGTGCACATGCCCAAGGGTTCCACCAAGCCCCGCTTCGACAACATCGCCGCCGAGGGCGCCACGGTGACCATCGAAGAGGTCAACTACGACGAGTGCGTGCGCATGGCCGCCGCCGAGGCCGACGCCTGCGAGCGCGGCGTTATCGTTCAGGACACCGCCTGGGAGGGCTACGAGAAGATTCCGTCTTGGATCATGGAGGGCTACGGCACCATGGCTTCCGAGGCTGCCGAGCAGCTGCGCGAGATGGCCATCAACCGCCCGACGCATGTCTTTGTCCAGGCTGGCGTAGGCTCGCTCGCCGGCGCCGTGGTGGGCTACTTCACTAACCTGTATCCCGATAACCCGCCCACCTTTGTCGTGGTCGAGTGCGCTCCGGCCGCCTGCCTGTACAAGGGCGCTGCCGCCGGCGACGGCGACCCGCGCATCGTGGACGGCGACATGCCCTCCATCATGGCCGGCCTGTGCTGTGGCGAGCCCAACATCCTGGGCTGGGATATCCTGCGCAACCACGCTACCGCCTTCGTGTCCTGCCCCGACTGGGTCACCGCTCGCGGCATGCGCACCCTGGGCGCTCCCGAGAAGGGCGACCCGCGCGTCATCTCCGGCGAGTCCGGCGCGGTGACCACCGGCCTGGTCGAGACCCTCATGCTCGATCCCGAGTACGCCGAGCTCAAGGAGCTCATCGGCCTGGACAAGACGAGCTCCGTGCTCTGCTTCTCCACGGAAGGTGACACGGACCCCGACCAGTATCGCCGCATTGTCTGGGAAGGCGAATATCCCACTTGCTAATCGTTGGGGCGGAGTAAATAGGTATCGCTCCGCCACCTCACAGGTAGATTCCTTCGTTTGAAAGGTTATGAACAATGGCTAAAGAACTCGATTTCGACGCTATCAAGGCTGCTGCTGAGTCCCATCGTGCTGATATGACTCGCTTCCTGCGCGCTATGATCAGCCATCCCTCTGAGTCCTGCGAGGAGGGTGAGGTTGTCGCTTGCATCAAGGCCGAGATGGAGAGCCTTGGCTATGACGAGGTCAAGGTCGACGGCCTGGGCAACGTTATGGGCTTTATGGGCGAGGGCGACAAGATCATCGCCATCGACTCTCACATCGACACCGTCGGTATCGGCAACATCGAGAACTGGGACGCCGATCCCTATGAGGGCTACGAGACCGACGAGATCATCTACGGCCGCGGCGGCTCCGACCAGGAGGGTGGCATGGCTTCTGCTACCTACGCTGCCAAGATGATGAAGGACATGGGCCTCATCCCCGAGGGCTACAAGATCATGGTCGTCGGTACCGTCCAGGAAGAGGACTGCGACGGCATGTGCTGGCAGTACATCTACAACAAGGACGGCATTAAGCCCGAGTTCGTCATTTCCACCGAGCCCACCGACGGTGGCATCTATCGCGGTCACCGCGGCCGCATGGAGATCCGCGTCGACGTTCACGGCACCTCCTGCCACGGCTCCGCTCCCGACCGCGGCGACAACGCCATCTACAAGATGGCCGACATCATCGCCGACGTCCGCGCCCTCAACAACAACGGCTGCGACGAGTCGACCGACATCAAGGGCCTCGTCAAGATGCTCGACCCCAAGTACAACCCCGAGCACTTCGAGGACGCTCGCTTCCTGGGCCGCGGCACCTGCACCGTCAGCCAGATCTTCTACACCAGCCCCAGCCGCTGCGCTGTCGCTGACTCCTGCGCCATCTCCATCGACCGTCGCATGACCGCCGGTGAGACCTGGGAGTCCTGCCTGGACGAGATCCGCAACCTGCCGGCCGCCAAAAAGTACGGCGACGACGTGAAGGTCTCTATGTACATGTACGACCGTCCGTCCTGGACCGGCGAGGTCTACGAGACCGAGGCTTACTTCCCCACGTGGATCAACAAGGAGACCGCTCCGCACGTCAAGGCCCTCGTCGACGCTCACAAGGCCATGTTCGGTGACGAGCGCATCGGCTGCGAGCCCAGCATGGACAAGCGCACCGGTCGCCCTCTGTGCGACAAGTGGACCTTCTCCACGAACTGCGTCTCCATCCAGGGTCGCTACGGCATCCCCTGCGTGGGCTTTGGCCCGGGTGCCGAGTCTCAGGCTCACGCTCCCAACGAGGTCACCTACAAGGACGACCTGGTCACCGCTGCCGCCATGTATGTGGCTGCCCTGAACCTCTACGATCCGAGCCAGGCCGATGGCGATGCCACCGTGTTCCGCGCCGGTCTGACCAACAACAAGATCGACTAGTCCCATTCCTCGATCTTGTTGAGCCGGGGACAGTTTATGCCCCCGGCGCCCCCTGTTGACTTGGGGCCCGCGGTCGTTATCTCCCATGCTTCCTCAACGGTGGCGGGTCCTCGTCATGATGCTCTGCATGTTCTAGCCACACGCACATGCCGGAGCACATCTACTCACTGCGATCGTTTCATCTTTAGAAAGGACATTTCCATGGACGCCAAGTTTACCGAGCTCGTCGAGCAGCTGAACGGCCTCGATTTTAAGGGTATGTACGGCAGCGACTTCCTGCACACCTGGGACAAGACCACCGATGAGCTCAAGGCGCTCTACATCGTCGCCGACGCTCTGCGCGAGCTGCGCGAGAACAACGTTTCGTCCAAGATTTTCGACTCCGGCCTGGCCGTCTCGCTGTTCCGCGACAACTCCACCCGTACGCGCTTCTCCTTCTCTAAGGCTGCCAACCTGCTCGGCCTTGAGCTGCAGGACCTGGACGAGAAGAAGTCCCAGATCGCTCACGGCGAGACCGTCCGCGAGACCGCTACCATGATCTCCTTCATGGCCGACGTCATCGGCATCCGCGACGACATGTACATCGGTAAGGGCGACGCCTACATGGCCGAGGTCTCCGAGTCTGTCCAGCAGGCTTACGAGGACGGCGTTCTGGATCACCGTCCCACGCTCATCTCCCTGCAGTCCGACTCCGATCACCCCACGCAGTCCTCTGCCGACATGCTCTACCTCATCAACGAGTTTGGCGGCCTCGAGAACCTCAAGGGCAAGAAGGTTGCCGTTACCTGGGCCTATTCGCCCTCTTACGGCAAGCCGCTGTCCTGCCCGCAGTCGCTGATCAGCCTGCTGCCCCGCTTTGGCATGGACGTCACCCTGGCTCACCCCGAGGGCTACGACCTCATGCCCGAGGTCGTCGAGCGCGCCAAGAGCTATGCCGCCGAGTCCGGCACCACCTTTAAGCAGGTCAACACCATGGCCGAGGCCTTCGAGGGCGCCGACATCGTGATCCCCAAGAGCTGGGCTCCGTTTGCCGCCATGGAGAAGCGCACCAACCTGTACGCCGAGGGCGACGACGCCGGCATCGCTGCGCTCGAGAAGGAGCTGCTCGCCCAGAACGCCACCCATCAGGACTGGTGCTCCACGACTGAGCTCATGGAGAAGACTGCCAACGGCCAGGACACCATCTTTATGCACCCGCTGCCCGCCGACATCTCCGGTGTCTCTTGCGAGCACGGCGAGGTCAATGCCGACGTCTTCGACATGCACCGCGTGGGCATGTACAAGGAGGCCAGCTACAAGCCGTACGCCATCGCAGCCATGATGTTCCTGCAGAAGGTTGCCGATCCCGCCACTGCCCTCAAGGCCCTCGACGAGCGCAACACCGCCCGTTGGTTCCAGGCCTAAAGCTGGGCTGAGAAATGGCTAAGCGTATTGTTGTCGCCTTGGGCGGAAACGCCCTCGGCGCCAACCTTCCCGAGCAGATGGAGGCCGTCAAGACGACTTCCAAGGCCATTGTCGACCTGATCGAGGAAGGCAACGAAGTCGTCGTCGTGCATGGCAACGGCCCCCAGGTGGGCATGATCGCCAACGCGATGGCCGAGCTCACGCGCTCTAATCCTCAGAAGTACGTTCCCTGCCCCTTGTCCGTTTGCGGCGCCATGAGCCAGGGCTACATTGGCTATGACCTGCAAAATGCGCTGCGCGAGGAAATGCTCGACCGCAATATCGACAAGGGTGTCGCCACCGTGCTCACCCAGGTCGAGGTTGCGGCAGACGACCCGGCCTTTGCCGACCCGGTCAAGCCGATTGGTCCGTGGATGAGCGAGGCCGAGGCCAAGGAGCTGGAGGCCGACCGCGGCTACCAGTTCATCCACGACGAGAAGCAGGGCTTCCGTCGCGTGGTTGCCTCGCCCAAGCCCGTGAACATCGTCGAGCTCGACACCATCAAGTCGCTCGTTGAGTCCAACCATGTGGTGATCTCCTGCGGCGGTGGCGGCATTCCCGTCACCAAGGCCCAGGGCAACCACCTTAAGGGCGCTGCCGCCGTCATCGATAAGGACTTTGCGGCCGAGAAGCTCGCCGAGCAGCTCGACGCCGATGCCCTGATTATCCTGACGGCCGTGGAGAAGGTTGCCATTGGCTTTGGCACCGACCGCGAGCAGTGGCTCGACACGTTGACCGCGGCTGACGTAAAGCGTCTGTCCGAGGCCAACGAGTTCGGTCGCGGCTCCATGCTGCCCAAGGTCCAGGCCGCCTCGACGTTTGCCGAGAGCAAGCCGGGCCGCACGGCGCTCATCACGCTGCTCGAGAAGGCGCGCGATGGCCTTGCCGGCAAGACCGGTACCACGTTTACCGGCGACGCTGAGTAGGCATATCTGCACCATTGAGGAGGGTGCCCTGCGTCGCGGGGTGCCCTCCTTTGTGCTATGGGGAGCCAAGGGGCGTTCGCTGGAAAACGAGTGCGTGCCTGTTCCGACGGAGTGCGAGCTTGCTATGGTGGGTATAGCAACTATGGTGTCCAAGGCAGCCAGGGGAGGTTTGCGGAGATGAAACTCGGTTGCGTCATTATGGCTTCGGGCGAGGGCAAGCGGTTTGGCTCAAACAAGATGCTTGCCGATATCTATGGCGAGCCGCTGATTGCCCGGACCATCGATTCGGTTCCCCGGAGCTTTGACGTCGTGGTTTCGACGCGTTGGCCCGAGGTCGCCCGGATTTGCGAGGACAAGCATTGCCCGTGCGTGCTGCACGAGGGCGAGCTGCGCAGCGAAAGCGTCCGTGCGGGCCTTTCGTGGGGAGTTGAACGCAACTGGAAAGGTTGCCTCTTTTTGCCGGGCGACCAGCCGCTTGTGAGTGCGGATTCTTTTGAGGCGATGGTTCGTGCATTTGACGAGCGTGGCCGCAAGCATCCGGTGCGTCTTGCGTGCAACGGTGAGCCTTCGAGCCCGGTGCTCTTTCCGGCGGAACTGTTCGATGCACTTATGTGTCTTGAGGGCAAGGACGGCGGCGGTTCGATCCTCAAGGACCGTACCGACGTGGTGCTGGTCGAAGCGCGCGCCTATGAGCTGTGGGATGTCGATACCGCCAAGGGACAGCGACGCATAGCGGAGCATATCGCCGCCTGCTCGTATTTTGATCGCGTGGCCAACTGTATGAATCGATAAGGAGCAACATGATCATCATCAAAAACGGCGCGCTCGTGACGCCCCAGGGGCTTCGCCGCGCCGATCTTGCCATGGAGGGCGACAAGATTGTGCGGATTGCCGCGGCAATCGAGCCGGGCGAGGGCGATACCGTCGAGGATGCCGCGGGCTGCTGGGTGTTTCCCGGCTTTATCGACGGCCACACGCACATGCAGTGCTGGACTGGCATGGATTGGACGGCCGATAGCTTTGAGACCGGTACGCGTGCGGCTGCCTGCGGCGGTACGACGACCATCGTGGACTACGCGACGGCCGATCGCGGCGTGACCATGCCCGATGCCCTTGCCGAGTGGCATCGCCGCGCCGACGGAACCTGCACGGCCAACTACGCCTTTCATATGGCACTCGCCGAGTGGAACGAGCGCAACCGCGCCGATCTTTCGGCCATGCGCGAGGCGGGCGTATCGTCGTTCAAGACCTACTTTGCCTACGACCACCTGCGCTTGGACGATGCCGAGACACTCGAGGTGCTCGAGGAGCTCAAGCGCCTGGGCGGTATCCTGTGCGTGCATTGCGAGAACGGCACGTTGGTGAATGAACTGCAGAAGCGCGTGTACGAGCAGGGGATTCATGGGCCCGAGGGGCATGCGCTCAGCCGTCCGGACGTGTGCGAGGCCGAGGCCGTGAGCCGCCTGCTGTATCTGGCGCACTTGGCCGGGGACGCTCCGGTCAACGTGGTGCACCTTTCGACCAAGCTGGGGCTCGAGGCCATCCGTGCCGCCAAGGCGCGCGGGCAGAAGAATATCTATGTCGAGACCTGCCCTCAGTATCTGATGCTCGACGATACTTGCTACTTGGAGCAGGGCGAGGACGGCTTTGCGGGCGCCAAGTATGTGATGAGTCCGCCGCTGCGCCATGCGGGTGACCGTGCGGCTCTGCGCGAGGCGCTTGTGGCCGGCGAGATCGATACGATTGCGACCGACCACTGCAGCTTTAACCTGCATGGGCAAAAGGACCGCGGGCGCGACGACTTCCGCGCGATTCCCAACGGCGGGCCCGGTGTGGAGCATCGTCCCGTCGCGATTGCCACGAGCTTTGAGGGGCAACTGGGCCCCGAGGATCTGTGCCGCTTGATGAGCGAGAACCCGGCGCGCGTCTTTGGCATGTATCCGCGCAAGGGCTGTCTTGCCGAGGGCGCCGATGCCGACGTGTGCGTGTGGGATCCGAGCGCTCGTTGGACGATCAGTGCCGCGACGCAGCATCAGGCCGTGGACTACACGCCGCTCGAGGGCTTTGAGGCACACGGCCGCGCCAAGGCTGTGTTTGTGAACGGCGTGCTGGCTGCGCGCGACGGCGAGCCCACCGGAGCCCAACCCGGCCGCTACGTCCCCCGCTAGCAGAAAGGACGCCGGATTCCCCTCCGCAGTTGCGGTGGAATAGTTCCTGTTTAGCTGCCAAATAGGCCGTTTCAGGAACTATTTCACCGCAACTTATAGGTCTGCTGGGGCAGTGACGGCTACTTGAGGCTGCTGGTGACGACGGAGCGGCCGAGGGCTGCCTCGAAGCGATCTGCCATCGTTGGGTCGGCAAGCGTGTCGACTTGGTTGAGCATGATGCGGGCATTGCTGAGGTTCAGCATTCGCAGCTCGGCATTGAGCACCTGGGCGACGCGCTCGGGCGTGGCGATGTCGGTGAGCTCGCAGCCGCAACGCTCGCAAAAGAGCTCGGGGCGGTGGACGGCTTCGTTGATGGGCTTGCCGAGCCCCAAGGCGCCGACGATCCAGACAACGTTTGCCGTGGCGGCGGGAATTACCGGCTCCCAGGCGGCATGCGCTTTGAGCGGGAGTCGCTTGCTGCCATCTGCCTCGGCCAGCACATAGTCAAAGCGCCGTGCCAGCTCGTTGAGCGGCTCGGCGGGGGCGGAGAGCTTGCCTGTCTCCGGGTCCAAAACACCCGCCTGGCAGATACTTCCGCGGTTCATGCCCGCGCATGCCTCGCAGGTGCAGCCGGGAACATGCAGGGCCCCCGGCTTCCAAGGCGCGGCGTCCAGGCGACGGCTCGACCCGTCCCATGGCACGCCGGCGACGGGAAACATGTGCGTGGTGGTGCAGAGGAGCACCCTGCCGCCGGCGCGCATGAGCTCAAGACCCAGCGTTTTCAGCAACGTCGACTTGCCGCCGCTGCCGATAATCGCGGTAATGCCCGGCTCGATCCTGAGCGCCGAGGCAAGATTGCCGCTAACCGTTTCCATCTGTTCACCGCCGTATAATACTGTGATAATAAATAATCATCAGAGTAGCGGTCGAGCCGCTTTTGCTCTGCTCAAACCGTAGCACAGGGAGGTGCCCCGGGAATGCTCGTTTATGTTCGCGGCGCCGGCGATATCGCCACGGGTGTCGCCGCTCGCTTGGTGCGCGCCGGCGTGTCGGTCGTTATGGCCGATATCGCGGTTCCCACGTGCATCCGCCGCACAATCAGTTTTTGCGAGGCTATTCGCCTGGGCGAGGTCCAGGTCGAGGGCATTCGCGCTCGCTTGGCGCAGACGCCGGCAGAGGCGCTCGAGATTACCCAAGCGGGGGATGTTGCCGTCGTGGTGGACCCTCAGGCCAAGATGCTCGATGAGCTTAAACCCGCAGCTGTGGTCGACGCGATTTTGGCCAAGCGCAACCTGGGCACCACGCGCGACATGGCGCCTACCGTCATCGCCGTGGGGCCGGGCTTTACCGCGCCGGTCGATTGCGACGCCGTGGTCGAGACCATGCGCGGGCATTTTTTGGGCCGCGTCATTACCCAGGGCTCGCCCCAGCCCAACACGGGCGTGCCGGGCGTGATCGCCGGCTATGGCAAGGAGCGCGTTATCCACAGCCCCGCCGCCGGCGTGTTTCGGTCCGACCGCGCAATCGGCGACATCGTGAGCGCCGGAGACGTGATTGGCTACGCGGACGATACGCCCATGTGCACGCAGATCGATGGCTGCCTGCGCGGGCTTTTGGCGAACGGCGTGCAGGTGACTGAGGGCTTTAAATGCGCCGATGTCGATCCGCGTGGCGATGCCAGCTATATCAACTACATTTCGGACAAGGCGACGTCGGTCGGCGGCGGCGTGCTCGAGGCACTCGCTATGCTCACCGATATCTTTAGAGGATAGAAGGCGGCAATGGAAAAGCTCGATGTTGTGAATGCGGCGCTTGTCGCCCTGCGTGCTGGCGAGACGTGCGAGCTCGTGGTCGTAGCCGGCACGGCGGGGTCGTCGCCGCGCGGCGTGGGCGCCTGGATGGCCGTCTTTGCCGACGGTAGCCAGGCGGGCACCATCGGCGGCGGCAGGATCGAGCTCTTTGCGCTGGACGAGGCGCGAGAGCTGCTGGCCGCGGGGCAATCGCGTCTGGTCCGCTACACCATGGGCGGCGAGAACTCCGATACCGGCATGATCTGCGGCGGAGCCATATGCCTGTGCTACCTACATCTGGATGCGACCCAGGCACCGTTGTTCCAGGAAATTGCCGACGTCTTGGTCTATCGGCGCATCGGCGACTTCGTCATCGACTTTGAACCGTTTATCGCGAGCGCGCTCGAGGGCGATGTGGCCGAGTACCATGGCGAGGCATCGCGCCATACCATTGCGGGCTGCCCCGGGCTTTCACTGGTGGAGGAGGGGAGTAACGTCACCTACACTAACGCCGCCTCCGAGATTCCCGCGGCGCACGTCGAGACGCTCTGCCCCGAGGGCCTGACCTACATCTTTGGCTGCGGACACGTGGGCGCCGCGACGGCGCGCGTGCTCACGGCGGCGGGCTTTGCCGTCGTGGCCTGCGATGACCGCCCCGGCACGTTGACGCCCGAATGGGTGCCCGGTGTCTACGATCGTCGCCTGGTCGATTACAAGAACCTGAGCGAGCTGTGTCCCATCGGTCCGCGCGACTTGGTGGTCGTCGCCACGGCGGGTCACAAGTCCGATATCGACGTGGTGATTCAGGCCATGCGTGCCAAGCCTGCCTACCTGGGCTGTCTGGGTTCGCGCCGCAAGACGGCCTTTGTGCGCGCCCGCCTGGAGCAGGAAGGCTTTACGCAGGACCAGATCGACGGGCTGCACCTTCCGATCGGCGTTGCCATCGAGGCCGAGGACCCCGAGGAGATCGCCATCTCCATCGCCGCCGAGATGATCCACCTGCGCCGCACCAAACTCGTCCCCCGCAAGCGCTAATCGCATCCCCACCAATAAGTTGCGGTGAAATACGGATTGTTTAAGCCTGTTAGGCCGCCAAACAGTCCCTATTTCACCGCAACAGCTTTTTGGGACCCATTTGTGCGGGGGAGTTGTGGAGTTGTGCAGGCAGACGAGGTTTTTCTGGAAATACGCTCCCGATGCGCGTATAGTACCGATTGTTTTGTCGGCTCCTGCTGCGTCGAGTCCAAACCGCAAAATGCCATGAGCGGCGCGGATGCAGCCAGGAGGCACGAGGACAACCCATCGTGGCCACGCCCCGTGCTTAAAACCCCAAGAAGGAGTGAACAATGGCAGAAGAGAAGTATGTGCCGCGTCTGAAGACCAAGTACAACAACGAGGTCAAGCAGCAGCTTCAGGACAAGTTCCAGTACGAGAACGTCATGATGATCCCCAAGTTTGAGAAGATCGTCGTGAACATGGGTGTCGGCGAGGCCGCTACCGATTCCAAGGCCATCGACGGTGCCGTGCGCGACCTGCGCGCCATCACCGGACAGCAGCCGATGATCACCCGTGCCCGTAAGTCCATCGCTACCTTCCGCCTGCGCGCTGGTATGCCGATCGGCTGCAAGGTTACCCTGCGTGGCGACCGTATGTGGGAGTTCTTCGATCGTCTGACCTCCGTCGCGATCCCCCGTATCCGCGACTTCCGCGGCATTTCCGCCAAGAGCTTCGACGGCCGTGGTAACTTCTCCATGGGCGTCACCGAGCAGCTCATCTTCCCCGAGATCGACTTCGATTCCGTCGATCACCAGCGTGGTATGGACATCACTTTCGTGACCACCGCCAACACCGATGAGGAGGCCAAGGCCCTTCTGGACGCCTTCGGTTTCCCGTTCAAGAAATAGGTTCACCTGCCCTATAAGCGCCGTTCCCACAAGGGGGCGGCGCTTGGGGCGAACAATACTCTATGTGAGGAGGATATAAGTGGCTAAGACATCGATGATCGTCAAGTGCAATCGCAAGCAGAAGTTCTCTACTCGTGAGTACACGCGCTGCCAGCGCTGCGGCCGTCCGCACTCTGTGTACCGCAAGTTCGGCCTGTGCCGTGTCTGCTTCCGCGAGCTTGCACTCAAGGGCGAGCTTCCCGGCGTTAAGAAGGCCAGCTGGTAAGTCACTACCAGCGTTTCAAGCATCAGTTTGGAACAGGGAAAACGCGCTAAAAAGGCTTTGCCGTTAAGGGCGGCGAAGAACCAAGAGCACGTGTTCATCAAGAACGAAGGAGAATCTGTATGAACCTTACAGACCCGATCGCAGATATGCTTACGCGCATCCGTAACGCTAACTCTGTGAACAAGGCCACGGTCTCCATGCCGAGCAGCAAGAAGCTCGTCGAGATCGCTCGTGTTCTGCACGAGGAGGGCTACATCGAGGGCTACGATGTCGAGGACACCGTTCCCCAGAAGACTCTGCACATCACGCTTAAGTATGGTCCCAAGAAGGCTAAGGTCATCAACGGCATCCGCCGCATTTCCAAGCCGGGCCTGCGTAAGTACACCGGCGTTGCCGACATGCCCCGCGTCCGCGGTGGCCTTGGTACCGCCATTATTTCCACCAGCCATGGCGTCATGACCGACCGCGATGCTCGCAAGCACAACGTCGGCGGCGAGATCATCGCTTACGTCTGGTAATTCGCTCGGTAGGTAGAAGGAAAGGAGATCACCGTGTCTCGTATCGGTAATAAGCCTGTCCAGATTCCCGCCGGAGTCGAAGTGGCAGTCAACGGCAACAACGTTGTCGTCAAGGGCCCCAAGGGCCAGCTCGAGCTCGATGTCTTTGAGAAGCTCGCTATCAACGTCGAGGACAACGTCCTCACCGTTTCCCGTCCCGACGACGAGCGTGAGACCCGTGCCCGCCACGGCCTCACCCGCGCCCTCATCCACAACATGGTTGTTGGCGTTTCCGAGGGCTTCGAGAAGAAGCTCGAGCTCGCCGGCGTCGGTTACCGCGTGCAGCAGAAGGGCAAGAACCTCGAGTTCTCCCTGGGCTTCTCGCACCCCGTGATCGTCGAGGCTCCCGAGGGCATCACCTTCGAGGTTCCCGACAACACCCACGTGAACGTCAAGGGTATCAACAAGCAGCAGGTCGGTCAGATTGCCGCTGAGATCCGCGGCCATCGTCCTCCCGAGCCTTACAAGGGCAAGGGTATCCACTACGTTGGCGAGCACATCCGCCGCAAGCTGGGTAAGGCCGCCAAGTAGTCGTAACCGACTCACTCGCATAAGACCAGCACCCCGTCAGGTGCTGGCAAGATCAACCTTTTTAGGAGTTTACGTATGAACAAGCATAAGGCGAAGCTGGAAGGCCTCAAGCGTCGTCAGCGTCGTGTTCGCGGCAAGGTCTCGGGTACCGCCGAGCGTCCGCGTCTTCGCGTGACCCGTACTAACGCCAACATCTATGCCCAGATCATCGACGACAGTAAGGGCTCCAGCCTGACGCTCGTCTCTGCCTCGACCCTCGAGGCCGAGTTCAAGGGCACCCACACCTCGAACAAGGAGGCTGCGGAGAAGGTCGGTCAGCTCGTTGGCAAGCGCGCCATCGAGGCCGGCATCACCAAGGTCGCCTTCGATCGTGGTGGCCGTATCTACCATGGCCGCGTCAAGGCCCTCGCCGACGGTGCTCGTGCCGCCGGTCTCGAGTTCTAGGAGGTATGTAGCACATGGCTCGTAATCAGAAGCAGCAGCGCGAGGCCTCCGAGTTCGAGGAGCGCGTCGTTTACATCAACCGCGTGTCGAAGACCGTCAAGGGTGGTCGTCGCATGAGCCTCGTCGCTCTCGTCGTCGTTGGCGACGGCAAGGGCAACGTCGGCGTTGGCATGGGCAAGTCCGCTGAGGTGCCCATGGCCATCTCCAAGGCATCTCTCGATGCCAAGAAGAACATGTTCCACGTGCCGGTGACCGAGCAGGGCACCATCCCGCACGAGGTTCTCGGCCACTTTGGTGCCGGCCGCATCATCATCAAGCCCGCTGTCGAGGGTACCGGCGTTATCGCCGGCGGCGCTGTGCGTCCCCTCTTTGAGCTTGCTGGCATCAAGAACGTCCTGTCCAAGTCCCTCGGTACCGACAACGGCCTCAACATCATCAAGGCTGCCGTCGAGGGCCTCAAGGAGCTCTCCAGCCCTGAGGACGTCGCGGCTCGCCGTGGCCTGACGGTCTCCGAGATGTTCGTCGGTAAGGAGAACTAAGCATGGCTGACACCATCAAGATCAAGCAGGTCCGCAGCACCAACGGTTGCAAGCAGGACCAGGTCCGTACTGTCCGTGCCCTCGGTCTCCACAGGATCCGCGAGGTTCGCGAGATTGCTGACAACGAGTCCGTCCGCGGCATGATCTTCAAGGTCAAGCACCTTGTCGAGATTGTAGAGGAGTAGCAAATGCAGCTTCACGATCTTACTCCCGCGCCCGGTTCCACCAAGAACCGCAAGCGCGTCGGCCGTGGCAATTCTTCGGGTCACGGCACCACTTCTGGCCGCGGCCAGAAGGGCCAGGGTTCCCGCTCTGGCGGCACCAAGGGTGCCGGCTTCGAGGGTGGCCAGACTCCGCTGGCTATGCGCCTGCCCAAGCTTCCGGGCTTCCGCAACCCCCGTCGTATCGAGTACACCGCCGTTAACGTTGAGCGTCTCGAGCGTAAGTTCGAGGACGGCGCTGTGATCGACGGTGCCGCTCTTAAGGCCGCTCGCATCACCAAGAGCGAGTTCGAGCCCGTCAAGGTGCTCGGCAATGGTGAGCTCACCAAGAAGTTCACGGTCAAGGTCGACAAGGTCAGCGCTTCTGCGCAGGCCAAGATCGAGGCCGCCGGCGGAAAGGTCGAGCTGCCGTGCTAAATGGTCTTAAGAATGCTTTCCGCATCAAAGAATTGCGCGAAAAGATTCTTTTTACCATAGCTATGCTCGTCGTGTACCGCATTGGTGCGCACGTTCCTGTGCCCGGCATTCCCTTCCAGAGGATGCTGGGCCTTTTCTCGACCGATAACAATTCGGTCGCCGCAGGTGCTATGGCCCTCCTGAATCTTTTCTCTGGCGGCGCGTTGAGCTATGTGTCGGTGTTTTCGCTGGGCATCATGCCTTACATCACCAGCTCGATCATCCTCCAGATGCTCCAGGCCGTCGTGCCTTCCCTGCATGAGCTTACCCGCGAGGGCGAGGTCGGTCAGACCAAGATTACGCAGTATTCGCGTTACCTCACCCTGGCTCTGGCAATCCTCAACTCCGTGGGTTACCTCTTCCTCTTTAAGAGCTTCGGCATCAGCTTCAATGGCGCCGGCGCTCCCGAGATCATCTTCGACCTCATGATCGTCGGTACGCTCACCGCGGGCGCCATGCTGATCATGTGGATTGGTGAGCTCATCACCCAGCGCGGTATCGGCAATGGCATGTCGCTGATCATCTTCGCGAACATCATGGCCGGTCTGCCGCAGGCTATCTTCTCCAGCACCGAGGGCAATGCCGGTGGCATCATCACCATGGTGATCATCTGCGCCATCATCCTGCTGGTTATCCCGCTGATTGTTTTCCTTGAGCGCGGCCAGCGCCGCATCCCGGTCTCCTACGCTAAGCGCGTCGTGGGCCGTCGCATGATGGGTGGCCAGACCACCTACCTGCCCATCAAGGTCAACACCGCGGGTGTCGTGCCGATCATCTTCGCTTCGGCGCTGCTGTACTTCCCGGCTCAGATTGCCGTGTTCTTCCCCGGCATCGGCTGGATTCAGGCAGTTGCCTCCGCGCTTTCGACCGGTTGGCTCAACTGGGTGCTTAACGTTGTCCTCATCGTGTTCTTCGCGTACTTCTACACCTCCATGGTGTTCAACCCCGATGACACGGCCGATAACCTTAAGAAGCAGGGCGGCTTTATTCCGGGCGTGCGTCCGGGTAGGGCTACCGCGGCCTACATCAAGAACGCGCTCAACAAGATCACGCTTCCCAGCGCTGTCTTTTTGGCGCTCATCGCCATCGTGCCTTCGATCATTTTCTCCTTCACGGGTAACCATCTGATCCAGGCATTTGGCGGCACGTCCATCCTCATCATGGTCGGCGTCGTGCTCGACACGGTCGATAAGCTCGAAGGCCAGATCAAGATGTATGATTACGATGGATTCTTTAAATAGGCTAGAGGAGGATTGCTCATGAACCTCGTATTGCTCGGAGCTCCGGGTGCCGGTAAGGGCACCGTCGCACAGGAGCTCGTCGCCGAGTTTGGCGTCGCCCACATTTCCACGGGCGACCTGCTGCGTGCTGCCGTCAAGGGTGGCACCGAGCTTGGTATTCAGGCTAAGAAGTACATGGACGCTGGCGAGCTCGTTCCCGACCAGCTCGTAATCGACCTTGTCAAGGAGCGCCTTGCCGCCGATGATGCCCAGCAGGGCTTCATCCTCGACGGCTTCCCGCGCAACACCGCCCAGGCTGTGACGCTCGATTCCGAGCTCTCCGCCATGGGTCGCGAGATCGACTGCGCCCTTCTGGTCGACGTGGCCCCCGAGGTCATTATCGATCGTCTGTCTTCGCGTCGCACCTGCCGAGCCTGCGGTTACACCGGCACCGCTGCCGATGCTACCTGCCCCAAGTGCGCCGGCGAGATGTATCAGCGCGACGACGACAAGCCCGAGACCATCAAGAACCGTCTCGACGTCTACGAGAAGTCCACGAGCCCGCTCGTCGACTACTATCGTGGTCAGGGTCTGCTCAAGTCGGTCAACGGTGACCAGGCTCGCGAGACCGTGTACGGGGATGTCAAAGAGGCTCTCGGTCTATGATCAAGATTAAGTCTGCAACGCAAATCGAGCAGATGAAGAAGGCAGGAGCGCTATCTAAGATGGCGCTCCGCCACGTTGGAGCCATGGTGCGCCCCGGCGTTTCGACTTTTGAGCTCGATCAGCTCGCGGAGCAGATTATCCGCATGCATGGCGGCACCCCGGCCTTTAAGGGCTACGGCGGATTCCCGGGGACCATATGCGCATCGATCAACGATGCCGTGGTCCACGGTATTCCCAACCCCGACATGATCCTGCGCGATGGCGATATCATCTCCATCGATACGGGAGCCGTTGTCGACGGTTGGGTCGGCGATAACGCTTGGACGTTTTTCGTCGGCACCCCCACGCCCGAAGCCAAGGCTTTGTGTGAGGTCACGCGTGATTGCCTTAAGGCTGCCATCGGGCAGGCTGTTCCCGGTAACCATATCGGGGACGTCGGTTATGCCGTTCAGTCCCTCGCCGAGTCTCACGGTTACGGCGTGCTTCGTGATTATGTGGGCCATGGCATTGGCCGCGTGATGCACGAGGACCCCAATGTTCCTAACTACGGAAAGAAGGGGAGGGGCGTTCGCCTCCAGGCCGGCATGGTCATTGCCATCGAGCCGATGGTTACGATGGGTTCCAACCATGTGAGCACGGGTTCCGACGGTTGGATCGTCACGACCAACGACCACCTGCCCGCCGCGCACTACGAGAACACCGTCGCCATCACCAATGACGGTCCGGTGATTCTCACCACGGATGCGCAAGGTGCTTGGTGTTCGCTCCAAGGCGGAGAAATGTAACAAGTTCCACTTAGTTGTGGAGCCATTACGAAGTTATTACGATGCGTGCATACGTGTTGTAGAATACTCAATCGCTGTCGTTTTCTAGAGAAAGATGATTGCTTGTGAAGAAGGAAGACGCAATTGAGCTCGAGGGTACGGTAAAGGAACCGTTGCCCAACGCCATGTTTAAGGTCGAGCTCGAGAACGGTCATTCGGTTCTGTGCAACATTTCTGGCAAGATCCGAATGAATTACATCCGTATTCTCCCCGGTGACAGGGTTGTCGTGGAGCTTTCCCCGTACGACCTGACCCGCGGCCGCATCACCTATCGCTACAAATAGCGGCACGCATACACGCACTCCATTTCCGGCTGCAGGCTTAGCTCAACCTACGGTCGGATTGTGTGTGAAGACCAGCCATAGTTTTAAACGCCTGCGGCTGGGCGAGTAGATAGTAGGGAAGTAGTTTGAGCGCTACCGAAAGGAAGAACGATGAAGGTACGTCCTTCGGTCAAGAAGATGTGCGATAAGTGCAAAATCATTAGGCGCCATGGCAAGGTCCTCGTCATTTGCGAGAACCCCCGTCATAAGCAGCGTCAGGGTTAAGAGAGGAGACTACGTTGGCCCGTATTAATGGTGTCGACCTCCCGCGTGAGAAGCGCGTTGAGATCGGTCTGACCTACATTTACGGCATCGGCCGCACCACTGCGACGAAGATTTGCGTCGAGTGCAACGTTAACGTGGATACGCGCGTTAAGGACCTCACCGAGGATGAGGTTAACGCCATCCGCGATTATATCGACAAGAACCAGATCATGGTTGAGGGCGACCTCCGCCGTGAGCGCAACCAGAACGTCAAGCGCCTTATGGACATCGGCTGCAACCGCGGCCTTCGTCACCGCAAGGGCCTCCCGGTCCGCGGCCAGCGCACCCACACTAACGCTCGTACCCGCAAGGGCCCGAAGCGTCAGATCGGTGCTAAGAAGAAGAAATAAGGAGCGCTAGATAGATGGCTACTGCTAAGAAGAACGTTCGCGCTGCCCGTCTGAAGCGCGCGGACCGTAAGAACATTTCCGTGGGCCAGGCTCACATCCGTTCTACGTTCAACAACACGATCGTTTCGATCACCGATCCCCAGGGCAACGTCATTTCCTGGAAGTCGGCTGGCCAGGTGGGCTTCAAGGGCTCCCGTAAGTCCACGCCGTTCGCTGCCCAGATGGCTGCCGAGGCTGCTGCCAAGCAGGCCATGGAGCACGGCATGAAGAAGGTTTCCGTCTTCGTCAAGGGCCCCGGCTCCGGTCGTGAGACCGCCATCCGCTCCCTCCAGGCTGCTGGCCTCGAGGTCTCGAGCATCCAGGACAAGACCCCCATCCCGCACAACGGCTGCCGCCCCAAGAAGCGTCGCCGCGTGTAACTGAAAGGATCGTATCAATATGGCAATCGACAGGACTCCTGTTCTTAAGCGCTGCCGTCAGCTCGGGATCGATCCCGCTGAGCTCGGTTACAGCAGCAAGAAGGAATCTATCCGTCAGCCCAAGCGCCGTCGCAAGGAATCTGAGTACGGCATGCAGCTGCGTGAGAAGCAGAAGGTCAAGTTCATCTATGGCGTTCTGGAGAAGCAGTTCCACGGCTACTTCAACAAGGCCCGTAAGATGAACGGCGTCACCGGTGAGAACCTCATGATCATCCTTGAGTCTCGCCTCGACAACGTCGTCTTCCGTCTTGGCTTCGCCCGCACCCGCAAAGAGGCTCGTCAGTCCGTCCGTCACGGTCACTTCACCGTGAACGGCAAGCGCGTGGACATCCCGTCCTACCGCGTCAAGGCCGGCGACGTCGTCGCTGTCGGCGAGAAGTTCCGTGACCTCCTCCCCATCAAGGAGGCCTTGATTTCCTCCGAGCGCTTTGAGGTCCCTGGCTGGCTCGAGGTCGATATCGAGAAGCTGTCTGGTAACGTGCTCGCTCTGCCGACGCGTGAGCAGATCAGCGGTGATATCAACGAGCAGCTCATCGTCGAGCTCTACTCTAAGTAGTCCATCCGGGCTGCTGAGGCTGGAGGTAATACATGTCAGAATTCATTAGGCCTCAGGTTCAGGTCGAAGAGATCAACGAGACGTCTGCTCGTGTCTCCGTCGAGCCGCTCGAGCGTGGTTACGGCGATACGCTGGGTAACTCCCTTCGTCGCGTTCTTCTGTCCTCGCTCGAGGGTGCCGCCGTCGAGGCCATTCAGATCGATGGTGCGCAGCACGAGTTCATGACCATCCCTAACATGGTCGAGGATGTCACCGATATCGTCCTGAATGTCAAGGGTCTTGTCTTCAGGGCTCTCGGCACGACCGACGAGGCAACCGCCACCATCTCGGTTGACGGCCCTTGCGAGGTCACCGGTGCGGACTTCTTTATTCCGTCCGAGTTTGAGCTGGTCAACCCCGAGCAGCACATTGCTACGCTCACCGAGGGCGGCCATCTCACCATGAGCATGCGCATCGGCTATGGCCGCGGCTATGTTTCTGGCGAGGCCAACAAGCGCGACAACGATCCCATCGGTGTGATCCACGTCGACTCGCTGTACTCGCCGGTTTCCCGTTGCGCCAAGCTCGTTGAGGCTTGCCGTGTCGGCCAGCACACCGACTACGACCGCCTTGTCCTCGAGATCGAGACCAACGGCTCCATCGCCCCGCGCGACGCCGTGGTCCAGGCTGCCAATATCATCAACCAGCATATGGCCGCCTTTATGAACCTTGCCGAGACCCCCGAGGTCGAGGAGGAGGCTTCGATCTTCGCTCCCGAGGTTACCAACGACAACGCCGAGCTGGACAAGCAGATCGAGGATCTGGACCTTTCCGTCCGTTCCTACAACTGCCTTAAGCGCGCCAGCATTCACTCGGTCCGTCAGCTCGTTGAGTTCTCGGAGAACGATCTGCTCAACATCCGTAACTTCGGTGTTAAGTCGATCGAGGAAGTGAAGGACAAGCTTGAGTCCATGGGCCTGAGCCTGAAGGCTTAATGCTTCGCATATTTGAGGAGAAACTAGACCATGCGTCACAACGTTAAGAAGGGCCTGAAGCTCGGCACCGATGCGAGCCACACCAAGGCCATGAAGAAGAGCCTTGCTAAGGCCCTCTTCGAGAACGACCGCATCAAGACCACCGAGACCCGCGCTAAGGCGCTGCGTTCGGTCGTCGATCCGATCATCACCTGGGCCAAGAAGGGCGACCTGCACTCTCGTCGTCTGGCTATCGCCAAGCTCGGCGATAAGCAGCTCGTTGCCGAGATCTTCGACAAGGCTGCTCAGGGCATGTGGCAGGACCGCAACGGCGGTTACACCCGCATCATGAAGCTCGGTAACCGTAAGGGCGACAATGCTCCCATCGTTATCATGGAGCTCGTCACCGAGCCTTGCACGCCTAAGGCCAAGAAGGCTGCTCCGGCCCCCAAGAAGGCCGCTGCTCCCAAGAAGGTCGAGGCTGTCGAGGAGGCTCCTGCTGAGGAGACCGCTGAGTAGACATTCCGTCTGCATAGGCTATATTCGAGGGGTACGTTCGCGTACCCCTCTTTTTTTGTCGCGATACCGTTGATTGTTTGTTGGGAGCGCCCATGACCGCGCCGTCTGATTTCAATTCGATTCCCGAGCTCGATGCCACGTTGGTGTTTCGCGTGGCCTATGACGGCTCGTCCTATAGCGGATTTGCCGAGCAGCCGGGACAGACGACGGTTGCAGGCGAGCTTCGTCGTGCTATCGAGACACTGTTGCGCCGCCCGATCGATCTGACGTGTGCGGGGCGTACCGATGCCGGCGTGCACGCGGTGGCCCAGTACATCAGCGTGCCCGTAACGGACGCTGAGCTGTCTTTAACGCGCCGTAGGTGGCTGCGGGCTATGGATGCCCTCCTGCCCAAAGATATCGCCATAAACGAGGCCTACAAGGCTCGTAAGGGCTTTTCTGCCCGCTTTGATGCGCGCTCTCGCACTTACACCTATCGCATTGCCGATCGTGATGCGCGGCCCGTGCTGTCACGCGGTGCTGTGTGGTGGCATCGCTATCCCCTCGACGTCGATGCGATGGCGGCCGCCTGCCCTGCGCTTTTGGGCGAGCAGGACTTTAAAAGCTTTTGCAAGGTTGCCTCGGCCGTTGGCAAGCCCACGCATCGTTGCGTGATGCGTGCCGAGTTTGGCCATGAGGTTGCGTTTGGCGAGGACATCCTGACGTTTACCATCGAGGGCAATGCGTTTCTGCATTCGATGGTCCGTACGATCGTGGGCACGCTTGTCGAGATTGGCATGCATCGCCGTGAACCCGAGTGGATGCGCGAGGTTATCGATGCTTGCGACCGTACCGCTGCGGGCCCCACGGCTCCTGCCTGCGGCCTTACGTTTATGGGCGTGGATTACGATCCCGCCGAGCTTGTCGTGCTCGACTAGGGGAGGGCTCGACGTGTCGTGCGTCGACACCTGTCATCTGTGGGCTGCGCGTGTGCAACATCTGTTCTTGGCGTGCAATGCAACCGGTGTCTCATTGCTTTTATTGCCGGGGTGTACCATGAACCACGGTTTGATTCATTGCTGTCGAGAGGACGGATAATTTGGTTCGACGTGGCTCGCATCCGCGACTTTCGGTGATCCTTGTGGTAGAAGGTTCGCCCAGCTATGCGATGCGTGCGCTCGAGAGTATCCAGAACCAAGACCTCTACGATTTGCAGATTGTCGTTGTCTGTCGCGATACTGCGCCCGGTGTGCGCCATTCGCTTCAAGTTGCTGCCGACAGGGACATCCATATTGATTTGATTGACGTCGAGGACGCGACGCGCGGCGCGTGTCTGCGTGCTGGCTTTGCCGCTTCTCGCGGATCTCAGATTATTGCCATGAATGCCGACGAGTGGTTTGCGCCGCAGTCGCTTTCCAAGATGGTTGATGCTGCGTGTGACGCCGCGGCCGACATAGTGTTCCCCACGGTGTCACTCGATCGCTACGATGCGCATCGAGAGCGCCATTCGCATGTCTTGGACGCTGCCCCTCTTGCTATCGAGGACCCGTCTTCGATGGCGCGTGAGCTGGCTCAGCTCATTCCGAGCGGCTTGATTGCGCAGACTTCGGGTGTTATGTACAGCCGCTCGTTGTTCGATGCGTGCCTGTCGCATGACAAGGCATATCGTACCGTTGGGTTTATGGCATGCGCACTTTCGCGGGCACAACGCGTGTCCGGGTGTGGTGACGCTTGTTTCCACACGGTGGCGCCAAAGCTTACGGATGTTTTTGATCCCACCATGTTTGCCAGGCTTTCCGATGATGTCCGGGCTCTCGACGAGCTTACTGGTTCGCTTGCGGAGACGGGCGATGGCAGCCAACTGATGATGGCAAGCCAGAAGTTCTACTTTGCCGGCCTGGTCGCCTGCATCGAGAATTTGTGTCTGAGCCCGCATGGGGTGTCATCAATCGAGCGTTCTGCTCGTATGCGTGATATGCTCGAGGCGCCTCGAACCCGTCAGATGGTTGCAGCCCTCAAGGATGACCATCGTGGACTCGGCTTGTTGTTTGGGCCAATTGCAAGCGCAAGGCCCACACGTTGCGTGATGTGCACGCATTTGGCAGCTTTTCTCAACCGGACGGGTGCCAAAACTGCCTAGGGACGCTCATTTCGAAACAAACTTGCATAGAATTGTTTCGAAATGCGTTCTTATTCACAAAAGCCTTCAAATAGCGCTAAACTATTCAATCACTGATTGATTGTCTCCGCCATCTTTTGGAGTGAGGGTTTGTATGGCTAAAAAACGCAATGGGCGCCAGGATGCCATCAGAGATATTGTGCGCAACAAAGACGTGCGTACGCAGCGTGTGCTGGTGGATGAGCTCCGCGCCATGGGCTTTGATTGCACGCAGGCGACCGTCTCTCGCGATATTGCCGATATGGGGCTGCGTAAGCTTCCCGAGGGTATCTATGTTCTGGCAGAGGACCTGCATCTGCAGCGCATGGTCTCCGAACTCGTTACCGGCGTTCTGCGCACCGATAACCTCGTCATGATTAAAGCTCAACCCGGTACGGCCTCCGGCATCGCCGCCGCCGTTGATGCGGCTGAGTTGCCCGATGTGCTTGGCTCGCTTGCCGGCAACGATACGATTTTGGTTATTGCCCAGACGGCCGAGGACGGCGAGCGTCTTGAAGCGCTGATCAATAAGCTGAGCAACTCCCGTAAGTAGGCGTGCGGGTCGTGCGCTCGGTACTGTGCGCGCTGACATAGTGGCTTGTAAGGGGTATCGACGTTGGTCGGTACCCCTTTTTTGTCTGCCGGTATAAAGATCGCCCATCAGGTCGCTTTAAACTAAAAAGGCCCCCGAGCAGTTTAATAAGCTGCTCGGGGGCCTTGTTGCTTATGGCTGGATGAATTTCTAGCCGACCGTATCGTCAGGCGTGGGCGAGGGGTCGGGAGTGGGCGTAGGCGTAGGCGTGGGTGTGCCGCCATCGCCGCCGGTCGAACCACCAGTGGAGCCACCCGTCGAGCCACCGGTCGTACCGGTGCCGCCGGTGGTGTCGCCGCCCGTGGTCTCGGTGGTCGTGGTCGTCGTGGTAGTCGTTGTGGTGGTTTCCTCTTCCTCTTCGTCCTTGTCCTTGTCGTCGTTCTCCGACTTCTTGGTGTTGTTGGTGCCGTAGAACTTCCAGACGCTGTTGTTCTTGTAGGTGGGCGCCGTTCCGGTCGCAAACTCCTCGCGCTCGGTACCGGTCAGAACGGTGTTCATAAACCGCTTAAAGACAGGCAGGTTGGTGCTGTCGCCCAGCAGGTCTGTGCCGTATTTTTGGATGGGGATCTCGCCCGCGGAATAGCCGGTCCACAGGGCGCACGCCAGCTGCGGGGTATAGCCGCAGAACCACAGGTTGGTGGTGTTGTCGGTGGTGCCCGTTTTGCCGGCATAGGGCTGGTTGACGCTCAGGGCGCCAGCAGCACCTGTACCGCTGCCCTGCATGACGCCGGACAGAACATCGGTGACCGCGGCGGCCTCGCCCTCGGTAAGCACCTGTGAGGGATTGTCGGTGTGCTGGTACAGCACCGAACCGGTACGAGAGTCAATCTCGGTGATGGCGATCGGCTGGCGATAGTAGCCGCCGTTGGCAAACGTCGCGTAGGCGGCGGCCATCTCGAGCGGCGAGATCGAGCCAGTGCCGAGGGTCATGACGGGAACGTCCTCGATGTTGTCCTTGGCGGGATCGATGCCGAGCTTTTTGACGAGCGAGATGATCTTGCTGTTGCCGACGGCTTCCGCCACCTGGATGTAGCCGGTGTTGGAGGAGTATGCCGTTGCCTGCTTAAGCGTGATGTTGCCATAGCTATGGTTGGCGTAGTTTTGGACCTCGGTCGTGGTGCCCTTGGCCTTGAGCGGCGAGTTGCAGTTGAGGGTGACGTTGGGGTTCATGCCGTTTTGGATGGCGGTTGCCAGCGTAAAGGCCTTAAAGGTGGAGCCGACGGGACGCTTGGCCGTGGCATGGTTTACGTGGTTCTCGTCGGCGTTGTAGTCGTAGCCACCCACCATGCACTTGATGTAGCCGGTCTTGGGGTCGACGACGACCATGCCCATGTCCAGGCCGTCGAGCGAGAGCGTGTCGAGCTGCTCGCGGACGGCATTCTCTGCCACCTGCTGCATCGTGGGGTCGATGGTGGTCTTGACGGTCAGGCCGCCCTTAAAGAGCACGTCGGTCGAGAACTCCTGCTCCAGCAGCTGCTTAACATAGGCGACAAAGTAGGGCTGTGAGTATACGTCGACGCCGCTGCCCGAAATCTCGGTCACGTTGAGGGTGATGGGCTCGGCCTGTGCGGCATCGTGTTCCTCCTGCGTAATGTGGCCCAGGCGCAACATGTTGTCGAGGACCTTGTTGCGACGGGACAGTGCCAGGTCGGGGTTGACCGTGGGGTCGTACTGCGAGGGCGAGTTGGGAAGGCCGATGAGCAGTGCGGCCTCGCTGAGGGTGAGGTCGGCGGCGCTCTTGGACAGATAGGTCTCGGCTGCGGCCTCGATGCCGTAGGCGCCGTGGCCGTAATAGATGGTGTTGAGGTACATCATGAGGATCTCGTCTTTGGAGTACATGTCCTCCATCTTGACGGCGATGTAGGCCTCGCGCACCTTACGCTCGATGGTCGAGTCGAACTGCTCCTCCTGCAGGATGGTGTTGCGCACCAGCTGCTGGGTGATAGTCGAGGCGCCTTCGTGCCCGCCGCCGAGGGTTGCCACCGCAGCACGCGCGATACCCCACAGGTCGATACCGCCGTGCTCGTAGAAGCGCTCGTCCTCGACGTCAACGGTGCCCTGCAGCACGTAGGGGGAGACCTCGTCCTTGGTGATGGACTTGCGGTTTTGCGTGTAGAAGCTCGCGATCTTGTTGCCGTTGCAGTCGACGATCTCGGTGGGCTCGCTCACCAGATACGCGTTGGCGTCGGTGTAGTCGGGCAGATCGGACAGCCAGCGGTTGACGTTGCCGACCATGCCGATGCCAAATGCCACGCCCGCAATCAGCAGAAAGCCCAAAAACGAGAGCAGGATTATGGGCAGAGCATGCGTCTTTGAACGGCTGCGTCCCTGTCGTTGGCGAGGACCCATATATTGACCTCCAGGTATGTCGTGCCGGACGGTGGATGTGCCGTCGGGGCAGGATGGACATAAGTTATTACACGATAAACCAAACGGGGCGCGCGAGGCCTCGTGTATGCTGGAAGACGGCATTTTTCAGAGTGAATGCATACCTTGGTAAGGAGTTTGCCGATGGCGATTCGGGCGATGGGGCCGAGCGGACAATACGAGACTGGATTGGATGCTGCCGGTGCGGCGCTGCCCGAGCTGCTGGCGCCGGCGGGCGGGCTCGACCAGATGCTTGCGGCCATCGCCGCGGGTGCCGATGCCATCTACGCGGGGTTGGGCGGCTTTAACGCCCGCGTGAGCGCGCATGGCTTTACGGATGACGAGTTTGCGCGCGGCTGCGCCGCGGCGCATGCCCATGGCGTGCGCGTGTACGTGACGCTCAACGTGTTCGTGTTTGACGATGAGCTGTCCGATGCGGTGGCGCTGGGAGCTCATGCACTGGAGCTGGGCGCCGATGCTCTGATTGTGGCCGATGCCGGGTTGGCCTGCGCGCTGAGCGCGGCGATTCCCGGGGTCGAGATTCACCTGTCCACGCAGGCGGGCGTTCATAGCGAAGGCGCCGTGCGGCTTGCCGCCGATGAGCTGGGGGTCGAGCGTGTGACGACGGCGCGCGAGCTGACGGTCGACGAGATTACGGCGCTATGTGCCACGGGCGTGCCCATCGAGGTATTCTGCCACGGTGCGATTTGCATCGGCTATTCTGGGGCGTGCGAGTTCTCGGCCCTGCGGCGTGGACGCTCGGCGATGCGCGGCGACTGCACGCAGCCGTGCCGTCTGGCGTACGACCTGGTGGACGAGGCGGGGCAGAGCGTTGTCGCCGTCGAGGGAGATCGCCTGCTGTGCCCGCGTGACTATCTGGGTATTGCGCATCTGCCCGAGCTTGTAGATGCCGGCGTGGCGTCGCTCAAGATCGAGGGGCGCATGAAGAACCCCGATTACGTATTCAACGTGGTGCGGGTGTGGCGCCGGGCACTCGATATGCTGCGCGACGGCGCGTGGGACCCCGATGTCGTGGAAGAGCTTGAACGCGAGCTGGGAAGGTCGTTTAACCGTGGGTTTACCGATGCGTACCTGCGAGGGCGTTCGGGTGCCGAGCTGATGAGCTTTGAGCGCGCAATTAACCAGGGCGTGCGCGTGGGGCGCTTGGTCGCTGTGGGCCACGAAGAGGTGACCGTTGAGCTCGACGCCGCCGTGGCGGCGGGTGACACGCTCGAGATTCGGTTCTATCCGGGTGTCGACGCGCGTCCCGATGTGCCCAAGCGCTGGCCGCAAGTGCCCTGCCCGGTGGATGCCGCAGCGGGGAAGCGCGTCGTCGTGCATTGCAAGCGTAAGGTGGACGCGGGCTGCGAGGTGTACCTGATTCGCAGCGCCGGCGTGTTGGATCAGACGGCGGCGGTGTTGGAGCGCATGCGGGCCGAGGCGGATGCGATTGCGCCCGTTGCGCGTGCCGTTGAAGTGCTGCCCTTTGAGGGCGTTGCGGTGGATGGCGGTGCATCGACGGAGTTGGTGGAGTGCGCGGTTCCCACTCGCATGGTTTTTGCTTGGCAGCTGATGGATGCCGACCCGTGCGGAGAACTCGATTTGTCCGACGCCGTTGTGGTGCTTGACGAGGTGTGCCGCGCGAGTGACGCTGACTGGACCCGCTCACTGATGCAGCGTGCCGGGCGCGTCGTCTGCCGCAACCTGGGACAGGTGGTGATCGCTCGCGAGCTGGGCGTGACGTTTGACGTGGCGGCGCCGGTGTTCTGCGCGAATCGGGCCACGCTTACCTGGCTGCGCGGACTCGGTGCGGGGCGGGTGTACTTGCCGGCCGAGTTGCTCGGCAATGATGCGAAACGTATTGCCGAACTGACGGCCGAACCTGATGTTTTGGGCCCCGTCGATGCCGATTGCCCCGAGCTCATGGTGTGCGAGCACTGCCTGCTGACCGCCGAGGGCGTCTGCGCCACCGATGCGACGGGGCAGGTCCATTGTCGTGACTGCTTGCGTCGTCGGCAGGCACGCTATCTGGTCGAGCGTGACGGTACACGTCTGCCAGTTGCCATTGACGCATGCGGCAGGACGAGGATTTTCCTGTCGTAGGTGCCGCGTCGCGTCAGTTTGTTATCATAAGAGAGTTTATGGACTTCCAGCACCGCCGTTTTCGGCGAGGGTGCTATAGCAAAAGGAGGATACCCAATGCTGTCTGTTGACGAGCAAATGCGTATCATCACCTCGGGCGCCGCGCAGATCGTTCCCGAGGCCGACCTTCGCAAGAAGCTTGAGAAGGGCGAGCCCCTCAACATCAAGCTCGGCGTCGACCCCACCAGCCCCGACCTGCACCTGGGCCACGCCGTGCCGCTGCGCAAGATGCGTCAGTTCCAGGACCTGGGCCACAACGTCACCCTCATCATCGGCAACGGTACCGCGCTGATCGGCGACCCCTCGGGCAAGAACTCCACGCGTCCGCAGCTTTCGCAGGAGCAGATCGAGGCCAATGCCGAGACCTATGTGAGCCAGGCCATGAAGATCCTGGATCCCGAGAAGACCACCATCGTGCACAACGGTGACTGGATCTTGTCGATGGATCTGGCCGGTCTGCTGCAGGTGTGCTCCAAGTTCACCGTCGCCCGCATTCTTGAGCGCGATGACTTTACCAAGCGCTACCAGTCTCAGACGCCGATCGCCCTGCATGAGTTCCTGTATCCCGTGATGCAGGCTTTCGACTCCGTGCAGATCAAGGCCGACGTGGAGATGGGCGGCACCGATCAGCTCTTCAACCTGCTCGCCGGCCGTGAGCTCATGGAGAAAATGGGCATGGAGCCGCAGATCGCGCTCACCATGCCGCTGCTCGAGGGCACCGACGGCGTGCGCAAGATGTCCAAGTCCTATGGCAACTACATCGGCCTGACCGACGCTCCCAAGGATATGTTCGGCAAGACCATGTCCATCCCCGACGAGATGATTGGCAAGTACTACCGCCTGGCGAGCTCGCTCACCCCGGCAGAGGTCGACAAGATCGACGCCGCCCTGGCCGATGGTTCTGCCGACCCCTACGAGCTCAAGCGCGCTCTGGGCCGTGACCTGTGTGACACCTACCACGGCGCCGGTGCCGGCGACGAGGCTCAGGCCGAGTTCGACCGCGTGTTCAAGGAGGGCCAGCTCGCCGACTTCCCCGAGAAGCACGTTGAGCTGACCGTCAACGACGAGGGCCAGATCTACCTCGCTGGCCTGCTCAAGGACCTGGGTCTTTCGGCGAGCGCCGGCCAGGCTCGTCGCGATATCGACGGCGGCGGCGTCAAGATCAACGGCAAGGCCGTGGCTCCCAAGAGCTATAACATCGATCCCGGCGCCCTCAAGCTGGGCGACACCCTTTCTGTGGGCAAGCGCAAGGGCTTTAAGTTGATTTAGTTCCGCCGTTCTAACGAACGGCGGACCGGCCGACGCTGCGCGGGCCGCATTTGGACAATCTGACGTTCAACTTCAAGGGCGCGACCAGAAGGTCAGCGCCCTTTCGTTTCACGTCACCTTGTCTCAAATGCGGCCCGCTCGCTGTCGTTGCCAAAACATCGGCGCTTCCGTTGTTGGCACTTTGGGACGTTCCTTTTGTGCCGGCACTTTGGGACACTCCTTGTCATTGGTGCAAAGCAACCTCTCCTCATTGCACCAAGTGGCGTGTGCCGTTAAGCGGAGAGGCGTATTGTTGACCCATCGTTTGGGCATACAATGGCTATTGGCTTGCTGCGGTGAAGGCTCGTCCGCTCCGCAGCTTTTTTCTACGGTTAAAGGAGTATGTATGTCCGTTGAGGTCATGAGGTCTGTGATCGAGGCCGCCGAGGGCCGCGTGCCCGTCGACACGCTGTTTACCAATGCGCAGATCGTCGACGTGTATGGCCAGCGTGTGGCGCCCGGCAGCGTTGCCGTCAAGGACGGTGTGATCGTCGGCGTGCTCTACGATGGTCGCGACGATGTCGCTGGCACCTACGAGGCTGCCGAGGTTATCGACTGCCAGGGTCGCTATCTCGCTCCCGGTTTTATTGACGGGCATCTGCATATCGAGTCTTCGAACATCCGTCCCGCCGAGTATGCTCGCATGGCCGCGACGCGCGGTACTACCACCGCCATTGCCGACAGCCACGAGATTGCCAATGTTGCCGGTCTCGACGGCTTGCGCTTTATGATCGAGGACGGCCGCCGCGCACCCATCTCCATCAAGTACATGATGCCTTCGTGCGTGCCCGCGCTGCCCGACGAGCAGGCCGGTGCCGTTATTTCGGCTGCCGATATGCAGGCGTTTTTTGCCGAGCATCCGGGCGATGTCTTTGGTCTGGGCGAGATGATGAACCTGCCGGGCGTCTTTATGGCCGATCCCGAGACCTGTGCTCGTATCGACGCTGCCAACCAGACGCCGTCCAAACAGGTCGACGGTCATGCCCCGCTCGTTGCCGGCAAGGACCTCAACGCCTATGCTGCGGCAGGCATTATCGCCGACCACGAGTCGACGATTCCCGAGGAGGCGCTCGACAAGCTGTCTCGCGGCATGTACGTGATGCTGCGCGAAGGTACGTGCAGCCATGATCTGGCCAACCTGTCGCCGATGCTGCTGGAGAATCCCGCGCGCGCCCGCCGCTGCTGCTTTGCGACTGACGACCGCGCCCCTTCCGATGCGCTTGCGACCGGCATGATCGACAATGCCTGCCGCGTGGCGATTGAGGCCGGTATCGACCCCGTGGTCGCTATCTCTATGGCGTCCCTCTCCACGGCCGAGGCGTTTGGCCTGGATCACGGCTGCCGCGACCCGCACGAGCTCCGCGGTGCGATTGCCCCGGGCAAGCGTGCCGACCTGCTGGTGCTCAATGACCTGACGTTTGCCACGGCTCCGCATCGCGTATATGCCGCCGGTGCTTTGGTGGCGCAGGACGGCACCTTTGTGGGCGAGATTGCACCCGAGATGGCCGAGGTTGCGGCCCTTGCCGATGAGCTGCGCGCCTCCGTTAAGCTGCCGAAGCTATCGCTCGACGTGTTCGACTATGCCTTTAAGTCGGGCGAGGCCGTGATTGACGTGGTGCCGGGCAAGGCCATCACGGGCATGGTTCGTCCCGAGACTGACGAGAACTTGCGTCGCATTATGCTGATCGAGCGCCACGGCCGCGGCGTGTCGCTGCAAGCCGAGGGCGCCGACGGCGACGGCCCCGCTGGCCTGGGTCTTGTCGGCAAGCACATCGGTCGCGGCTGGGTGCGCGGCTTTACCATCACGGGTGGCGCCATTGCCTCCACGATCGGCCACGACTCGCACAACGTGTGCGTGGTGGGCGACAACGCCGCCGATATGATGGCCGCCGTTGAGGCCGTGGGCCAAGGTGGTCACGTGCTGGTGCGCAACGGAGAGGTCGTGGCGCGCATTCCGCTGGCGCTCGGTGGCCTTATGAGCGAAGGCACGGCCGAGGACGTTGCCGCGCAGCACGACGACTTTATGGTCAAGGCGCGCGCCATGGGTATTGAGTCGCCGCTCGACCCCATCATGGGCATCATCTTCCTGCCCCTGCCGGTAATCCCGACGCTCCGCATCCGTCCCGAGGGCATGTTCGACGTCACCACATTCACCTACGCCGACTAGTCATTGGGTGTTCTTAAACGACTAGTCGTTGGGGACACTCTTCGGCATGTTTCTTGGTGCCGTGCCTGTGCGTGGTGTCGAGGGGGGGGCATGTGAAGCGTCCGCCAAGCCCTTGTAATGGTTTTGTCTGAGCGGTCTGCACGAGCTCCTTTTGGGTACGGTTGAGTTGGATTTATGTCTGATTCCATCAAGCCCGAAAGGAGCTTTTCTATGATCAAATTAATCGCATCCGATATGGATGGCACGCTGCTCGATGAGAATAGCCAAGTGCCGCCCGAGACCTACGAGCTTATCGTGGCCCTGCGTGAGCGTGGCGTGCATTTTGCCGCGTCGTCGGGGCGTCGCTATGACCGTCTGTGCGAGTTCTTTGCGCCCGTGGTCGACAAGATGGACTTTGTCGCGGCGAACGGCGCGCAGGTCTATGCGGACGGTGTTGAGGTCGACCGCGAGGTCTATTCGCATCTCGCCATCCGCAAACTCGCGCGCACGGTCGAAATGTTCCCCAACATGCATCTGGCGCTTTTCGATCGCACCAAGTCCTTCTTGCTCGACGACGAGGGCAAGTTTGTCCGCGAGATCGACAAGGACCTGCCCAATGCCGAGCGCATTTGGGGCTTGCCCGACCCACATGTGAACATCATCAAGGCCTCGATTATCTGCGATGATGGCAACGTGATGGACAATGCCTACGTGCTACAGCGCGAGCTTGGCGGCCTGTTCTCCTTCGCGCCTTCGGGCAACGCGTGGATCGACGCCATGCAGCCGGGTGTGTCCAAGGCTTCGGGTATCGAACAGCTCATGGAGCATTATGGCGTTGAGCGCGAAGAGGTCATGGCGTTTGGTGACTCGATGAACGACTATGAAATCATTCGCTTTGTGGGCACGGGCTGCGCCATGCAAAACGCGCGTCCTGCACTCAAGGCGGTTGCCGACCGCGTCGTGGGGTGCAACCGCGATCACGCCGTCCAGCAAGAACTTCGCCACGTGCTGGAGAGCCTCGCCTAATCCGGCAGTTGGGGACACTCCTTGCGGTTTTGCGGGGTAGCTAATTTGGGACGGGGCTATTTTAGCTACCCCACAGGCGGGTAGCTAAAATAGCCCCGTCCCAAATTAGCTACCCTGCCGGGTTGTTGCTGCTAGGCGAGGGCGGCCATGATGGCGCGGGCTACGCCGTCGTGGTCGTTGTCAAACTCGGTGATGGCACCGGCGGCCTCGCGGTCCTCTGGCTCGCCATTGACCATGGCCATGCCGTGGCCCGCTGCCTGCAGCATGGGGATGTCGTTGATGTTGTCGCCAAAGGCCCAGGCATCGGCAAGGGACTCGCCCAGACGCTCGCACAACCACGTCAGAGCCGTTCCCTTGGTGGCGCCCTCGCCCATGACCTCGATATTCATGGCGTACGAACGCGTGACTTCGATGCCGTTGAGCGTGCTGAGCGCCGCCGCGATGGCGTCGCGGTCGGCGGGGTCGTGCCAGTACATGGCAATGCGTTCGAGCGTCTCTACATCGTCGATCTTGCTATCGACGTCTACGTCGATGGGCGTGCGCGTACGCCTGAGAGATCCGGCAATATGCGGATCGCCGCCGCAGAACTCATCCAGGCGCTCGTAGAGCGAGCGGGGGAGAAAGCACTGGCCGTCGGCGAAAATGTCGAAGGTGACGTCATGGCCGGCGGCAATGCTGTGGATGCGGTGGGCAATGTCACGGTCGAGCGGACGGCTCAGAATGCACGTGGCGCGCGAGGCATCGGTGGGTGTATCATCGTCGAGCTGCCAGACGCTGGCACCGTTGGCGCAGACCGCGTAGTGTACGGCGGGGTGGGCGAGGATGGGCTCAAAGATGCCCGACAGAGGACGCCCCGTGCAGGGCACAAACTCAATCCCACGTCGAGCGAGATCGTCGAGCATTGCCCAGGTGGCGTCGCTCATCTGCTTATCACTCGTCAGCAGCGTTCCATCCATATCGGAAAACACAATCATTCGCTGCAATCCTTTCTACTGGCATAAAAAGCGTGGCCGAGGGCGGTGATGCCCTGGCCACGCTTGGGTTCTATAACGGTCTGTGTTCTAACGATCGGCGAGCGGCTTGTACTCCAGCGGCTCGATAACCGGGCGATACGCGGGACGGATGATGCGGTGCGCGCAGAAGAGCTCTTCCATGCGGTGCGCAGACCAGCCGGCCATGCGGGCGACGGCGAACAGCGGCGTAAAGAGCGTCTCGGGCACGCCGAGCATCTTGTAGATAAAGCCCGTGTACAGGTCGATGTTGGCGCAGATGGGCTTGGTCATGCCGTGATCGCGCATCACTTGCGGGGCCAGGCGCTCAATGCGCTCGATGAGCGCGAACTCTTCGCCCAGGTCCTTCTTGGCGGCCAACGTGCGCGCGTAGTGGCGGCAGACCTCGGCGCGCGGATCGCTGAGCGTGTAGACGGCATGTCCCATACCGTAGATGAGCCCCGTGCCGTCGAAGGCCTGCTTGTCCAAGATCTTGCCCAGATAGGAAGCGACCTCATCGTCGTCTTCCCAGTTGGAAACGTGTGCGCGAATGTCCTCGTGCATCGACACGACCTTGGCGTTGGCGCCGCCGTGGCGCGGGCCCTTGAGCGAGCCGATGGCCGCGGCGTAGGCCGAATACGGGTCGGTGGCCGAGGAGGACAGTACACGGCAGGCGAACGTGGAGTTGTTGCCGCCGCCGTGCTCGGCATGGAGCATAAGCATCACGTCGAGCAGCATCGCCTCGTCGCGGGTAAACGCCATGCCGCCGCGCAGCACCTGCAGGATGGTCTCGGCCGTGGACAGGCCGGGCGTGGGGTGCGGCACATGCACCTCGGAGCCGCGACGCTTGGCGACCGAAGCCATGTGCGCGAAGGCGGCAATACGGGGCAGACGGGCGAGCATGGAGATGGCAACATCGATCTCGTGCTCGGGGGTGATCGCGTCGGGCTCGGCGTCGAAGGCATAGAGCAGCAGCACGGCGCGCTGAAGCACGTTCATGATGCTCGCCGACACCGTGGTCATCGGGAATTCCTTGACGTACTCATCGCTCAGATGCCTAAACGCGCCCAGGCGCTCGCAAAAGCCATCGAGCTCATCCTTGTTGGGCAGCGAGCCCGTAATGAGCAGGTAGGCGACCTCTTCGTAGCCATAGCGGTCCTCTGCCTGGGCATTGTTGACGAGGTCCTCAATGTTGTAGCCGCGCAGCGTGAGTCGGCCCTTGTCGGGCACGACCTGGCCGTCGACCTTGTTGTAGCCGTGCACATCCGAGATGCGGGTGAGGCCCGCGACCACGCCCGATCCGTCGGCATTGCGAAGACCGCGCTTAACATTGTGCTCGACAAACAGGCCCTCGTCATAAGGGTCGGTGGGCAAGCCGTAATACAAGTTTTCGCTTTCAGGCGCAATCTGGCGGCTGGCCTCGTAGTCCAGGACCAGGCGGCTCAGATGGTCATCGAAGCGGTAATAGATTTTCTTGGCGTCGTAGGCCATGCGCGCTCCTCTCCATGCCTCGTCGGGACGGTGTGCTTGGACGCAGAAGCGCCCGCCTGCCCCGAGCGGCTTGTTCGCTACAGGCGGTACATAAAGTTAAAGACGTCCTCGCGCTGGATGGACACGTTGACGCCCGAAAGCTCGCCGGCCTCGGCCAGCGCCTTCTGCAGCTCGGCGAAGTCGAGCTTGGACTCGGCGGTGTCGGCCAGCATGGTCATGGTGAAGATGTCCTCGATAATGGACTGCGTAATGTCGCGGATGTCGACATTGGCCTCGCCCAGGACACGGGTGACGCCGGCGACGATGCCGGGGCGGTTCTTGCCAAGGACGGTGATGACGATGCGGGAGGACGAGATCTCGGCCATGGGAAACCCTTTCGCGTGTTGGCGGCGCGCGCGGACGCTCCGCTACGGTACAGTATTCATCATTGTACCTGTCTGGCGCAAAAAAAGGGGTCGCTCGCTGCGGCGTTACATGTCTGCAACATGAGCGTGAGGGGGCAGGCCGCATGGGGAAGAGCCGTCTGGCGCGCGTCCAGCTCGTGTTGGGTTGATTTCCGAACTCAGCCGAACACATCGAGCGGATAGGCCGTTCCCGCAGTCAGCCGAACGCCTCCGACCGCTGATTCCAAACTGAAAACGGGGGGCATCCCCCCACTATTCGGTAGGGGATACCGCTCCGCGGCGCATGCCGCGGGCGGCGCCCCTATCGGACCACCGTGACCTCAGTTGGGATGGGCCCAGCACCGCGGCGTACTCGGTGGGGTAGAGCCGACTGATCGTCTTCACGTCGCGTATGACGATATTTCGGTCGTCCGGCTCGGTGATGCCGTAGCCGAACGCCTGGAGCGTCTCGATGGACTCCTGGATCCTCTGTTGGAACATGGGACCCGGATCGACCCTCGGCCCGAGGTGCCCGCGCCAAAGGCACGGCGTGGCGCGCAGCATGTTATGGATTTTGGAGATGGGCTCGATGTCGGCGTAGACGTTGAGCGTCGCCATGGCGTCCTTGTGGCCGAGGATCGATTGGAGCGCCTTGATATCGCCGCCTTGGCGGATCCACTGCGTTGCGAACGTGTGGCGAAGGCCGTGGAACGTGATCAGCTCGTCGTTGGTGCCCATGAGGCCGTTGGTCTCCGAGAACGTCTTGAACGCCCTGCGGATATAGCTTGTCGTCGCGAAGGTCGCGCCCGGCTCCGACAGGATGTAGCAGTCCCCGATCTCGACCGCCCCGGTAAGGCCGCGCAAGCGCAGCTTTCCGCAGTCGATCTCGTGGGTCTCCTTCAGGAAGGGGAGTAGGCCGACCGGGTCGATGGGGATACCCCTGGCGTCATGGGTCTTGGTGTCCTTGATGAACGAACCCATTCCCTTCGCGTACGCCACCGAGTGTCTGATCGAGATCAGGCCCGTCTCGAAATCCACATCGCACCACCGAAGGCCGCAGACCTCGCCGATTCGCATCCCCGTGTGCAGGGCGAGTACGACCGCCCTCTAATCCTCGGCGGACCAATCGAGTCCGAACTCCTTTCGGGCATCCTCTTCGCTCATGACTTCGAGAAGGTCTCCGGGTTGGCAACGAAGGGCGAGGCATAGCTGCTCGAGTGTGTTGAAGCGAATGCCGCGAATATGCCCTTTTTTAATACGGGACAGGTTCACGGGCGTGGTTCCAATCCTTTCGGCAAGTTCGTTCGAGGAAATCTTTCGCTCGGCCATGATCTTGTCGAGGCGAACAATTACGGGCATGGCGTTTCCTTACGCAATCTCGTCGGAGTCGAGGTACAGCTCTCGGGCGTACAAGAAGAGCTGGGAAAGCATGAACAGGACGATGCCGAGAACCAGAGAGGTCCAATCGAATGATGAAGCGATCTCTTGGGCGCCGACGGCCCCCTCGCCGCCAAACATCGAAACGGAGGTTTTGAGTGAGCCGGCGTAGAGGCTGGTGGCAGCTTGAACAACGAAGAGAATGCCGAGCACCTTCAAGCATGTCGCAGACCCTTTCTTGAAGGGGTCTCCGCTCTTGATCGTCCACACGAGAACGGCGCTGAGGATGGTCGTAGCGATACCGATGACGGCAGGGACCAATGTCGAGATCGCAAGGGCTGGATACGCGGGGGAGTCTGCAATTACAGGGTTGTCGAGCACTTCGATTGCTGGCTTTAAGGAGAACGCCACTTGTGCGATGGCGGTGGCGCAAAGGGTCGCAGAGGCTATCGCACATGCGATGCGGAAGGAATGAAGCCGGGGAGTGCGATTGTCGGAACTCATAATAACCTCCGAAGAATTTAAAAAACTCAGGTTACTTTTTAACAGTTTATGTTAAATTGACTTTGCCGGCAAGTAATAAGGGCCGAGCATTTTGTTCGGCCCCTCTGTTCCGACTGGATGAGGTTAAGGTTGGCGATGAATATGCTCAAAATCTCGAAGGCAATCTTTAGGTCGCTCATCTCCTCCAGGTCGCTCTGTGTTGCCGTTGTTGCGCTGATGGTTCTTTGTGCTTTGCCCGTCTTCAGGAGCGCGGCTGGCATCGACGGACGGGTCGAATACCTCGAGTCGGGAATAACCCGTGTTGAGCAGGAATTGTCAGCATCCTATGCGGATGCGCTTGTGAATGCGGGGGAGGAGGGTGTCTATACCTCTTCATCAAGCATGCCCGCGCTTCTGTACCCTCTTGCCGCGGGGCGTCTTGTCTTGGCGCCGCTCTCTACTCTGCTTCCGTTTCTGCAGGTATCGGATGGAGCGTACTCCTTTTATGACGGATCGAAGGAGTACTTGCTATGGGCCGCAACGGCCGTTGCCGTCTCGTTCCTTGCCGCGCGTCTTAACAAACGTGAAAAACTCATCATCCAGGCACCGATGGGTGAGCTGGGCAGGCTTGTTGCATCGAGCGTATGGGCGAGTGTTTTTGCGATGCTTGCCGTCTTCGCCGTCAATCTTCCAGGGATAATCGCCGCACTTGTGAAGAATGGCCCGGGCTCGCTGTTCTATCCGATAGGCTACGTTCAATATGCGACTCCGGTTATCAAACCGGCTTGGCTGGTGTTCGCACAGACGGCCATCTTGCAATTCTTGGTGGCGGCGTTCATCTCGCTCGTCGTTCACCTTGCCGTGAAGATTGCCAATAACCCTACGCTTGGAAACGTGTTCGTATGTGCCCTGATGGGGGCGACGATGGTTCCCGGGTATTACGGAAGATCCATCGCTTTACGTGAGTTCGCCCTGTTGAATCCCCTTACGTATGCGAACACTGAGTTGACCGTCGGCGCCTATAGCCCGTACCCGACAACGCAGATAGTGAATCTGCCTGGACTTTGCTTCGAGCGTGGCGCGATTACCCTCGTATGCGCAATCGGGATCGAGGTGCTGGCAATTAGCCTGCTTTGCGTTGCTGGAAAGAGCGGCTGCGCGCGCCCGATGTCCCCGATTTGTCTTGAGAGAGGTTCCTTCACCGCATCGAGAACGACAGCCCGTTCGAGCGCTTGTGCCTCCGCCGTTGCATACGTAAGAACGATGGGGAAGCTGCTCCTGCATTCTCCTGCCCTCGCCGTATGCGCGATTGCAATGTCGACGGCGATGCTGGCCCCGGCTCTGGTCGAGGTGTTTCCTGACGCTGGTGACGTTTCCGCTGTTCGGTATAGGGATGGGGAGCTCCGTTCAATAGATCGGTATCTAGAGCAGGACGCTGCGAATATGGACGTCGAGGGCAAAGCGGCCCTGGAAGGCATGCGAGATGCTCTTTCGGGTTTCGTGTACGCGCCCACGCCTGCGGAGGGGTTTCGAAGCCTTGCGACGTACGAGCGCGCTCGAGGCGAGCTGGGCGCGGCAGATGCGACCCTCCTGCAATCGATCGGAATCGAGCCGGAGACTCCTTCTCGTGCGGAGGCGCGCGCCCTTCTGCTCGAGTCGATCGCGAGCTTGCCGGCCCCCAAGGTTTACGAGTTAAGTACGAAGATGCCCCCATTAATCCTCCTTTCCTATCTCCAGGCAGCGCTTCCTTCCTTGTTTTGGCTGTTGCCCGTGGTTGTCACATCGCTTGCGTGCACCCACCTGCGGTGCCGTTCCCTTCTGGTTTTCCAAGTCCCCGCAACAGCGCATGTGCGTTTTCTGACGGCTGTTGCGCTGTCTCTCCTGCTTGGCTTGGCGCTGCTTTTGGTGTCGATGGTTCCCGCTGCGGTTGTGTCCTTGATTAAGAACGGTGCGGGTGGTTCGGAGTATCCCGTCGCTCTCATTCGGGCGGGAGCTTCGACAACGTCCATGGTGGGGGAGGCGGTGTTGTGCAGTATTCCGTTGCTGGTCATGGCATACGGCGTGATTTCCGTCGTCGCTGCGTTGACAGCAGCGATTAGCCGCAACCCCGTTGTCGCCGGAGTGGTTTGCGCGGTTCTCCTGGTGTTGGGTTCGTTGAGCGCTCATGTTGAAAACGCGGGCATGGGCGTCGCGCTGCTGGCTCCATTCGCCTCGTTTGATTCCGCTTCCCAGGTGGGGACGATTGGGTTCCTTGGGCGAGGGACGAACGCGATGCCTTTTGGAGAGGTCGTCGGCGCATCGGGCGCTCTGCTGGTGGTCTTGGGCGCCGTATCTCCGTTGATGGTGCGCCTGAGTGTTCCAAAGATCGAAAGGGGATGATCTCGATGATTGACCTTCAAACGCTGACGATCTCTTATGGAAAGAAGGTGCTCGTAGATTCGGTGAACGCTGAGTTTGCCCCGGGTACGGTCTACGGTCTCGTCGCTCCGAACGGGCATGGAAAGACGACGTTGCTGCGTGCGATGGCAGGTTTGCCGGGTCCTCGCGTGGACGGGAGCATCGTTCTGGATGAGGTGCAGGGTACGGGTGCGAGAGAGGTCCGTTCTATGATCTTCTATGCACCTGGTGAGGGGACGCTGCTGTATCCCGGATTGCGTGCGGAAGATCACCTCAAGATGGTTTGCGATATGTGGCCGCATGCTCGCGATATCGAAGAGATAGTGGAACAAACGCAGATAGGCGAGTTCGCGAAGATGAGGATCCGCACTCTGAGCCAGGGCATGAAGCAGCAGCTTACCCTGGCGATTGCGTATGCGACGGGCGCGCGGTACCTTCTATTAGATGAGCCCATGAACGCGCTCGACCCCAGCAGGGTGGACTTGCATTCCGAGATTCTCAGGAAGCTGGCCGATTCTGGTACGTGCATCATCATGTCATCCCACATCTTGGATTCGGTCGATAGGCTGTGCGATGAGATTCTGTTTTTGAAGGATGGGAGGCTCATTAGAAGCATTCCGCAAGATGATGCTGCGCCGAAGTCTCCTGGATCCCATTTCGCAAAGCCTGCCGGACGCGCCGAGGGTGCGCTAAGCGCGTATCGGCGGCTCTACGGAGAGGGCGGGTAGTCAAGTCATCTACTCGACGACCTGGCAGACCTCACCAATTCGTTCTACTTCATCGAGGCCGGCACACTCGTGGAAAAGACCGAGTCGTCTTCGCAAACGCTCAAGCAGGAATACCTCGATACATACGAAGGAGGTGAATGACATGAAGACCGGCTCCGCCAAAATACCCATTGCGCTGGCGTTATTGGTCGCGATAGTCGCAATCGCAGTCTCTGCCATATCCATAAAAGATGCGAACACCTTGAAACATGGCATTTCCGAAGGGTTCCGCCTAGACGGAGTGTACCGAGACCACGAGACCGGCTTAACCCAGCTCTCCTTCCTTGGGGAAGACGAAAACAGGTGGCAAATCGTCGACAGCAATGGAAATGTGACCGACGGTTCATTTGAGACAACCGGCGATCCGAACATCTTCATGTTGGCCGACCAATCAGGAGATGATTACGGATTTGTCCACCTGGCTTACGCCTCCGCAGACGGAAACCAAGGAAGCCTTTATTTGAACACCGGAACGTCGGTGCTCGAATTTGACAAGGTAACCAGCGGCCCGGCTTTCGTCGTGCCGTAAATGCAAATCGAGCGTCACGAGAGAAGAGGGGACTGGCCTTGCCAGCCCCCTCTTCCCCTTACGGTCACAAACATCCAGTTCGTGAAACATGACCACCCGCTATGCGGGTGGTCATGATTTAACAATGTCAACTGAACCTGATTCAGTTTAGTTGATTTCCGATCTCAGCCGAACGTATTGAGCGGATAGGCCGTTTCCGCAGTCAGCCGAACGCCCCCGAGGCCCCTCTCAGGCTTCGGGGACGGCATTTTCCCAGTTGAAGGAACGGTGGAGATGCGTTTTGCACCACGCGGCTGCGGCGCTTGAGCTCGCGGTCGGTGCGCTCCTGCACGTTGTCGGTGCGCAACCCGACGTGGTGCTCGTAGGGGAAGTCCAAGTAGGCCAGGGCCTCGGCCTCGGTCTCTTCCAGCACCTCGGTGGCCTTGGGGCGGAAACCCTCGATCTGCCTGATGGCGAGCTGGCAGAGCCCGCGCATGTGTTTGTTAACGTCGTAATTGCGGGTTTGGTCATATCGGGTTTCCGGGCTTGAGCACGTAAAAATTAAAACAAATTTGCATTCAAGTTATTATTTACAGTCGTTTTAAGACGGAGTGGAATGCGGGCGCACAAGGAGATGCGGAATCGATGAGAGTCTCAAAAAATACTGCAGTGTTATCATCCTTCATCCTCTCTATTCTTCCATTTCTGATTCTATGGGCGGCTTGGTCGGCCCTCCCCGATACAATTCCGGCTCATTGGAGTGGGGGTGTGGTTGATCGTTGGGGAAATAAGTTTGAATTGCTGGCTGTTCCGCTGTTTTCCCTGATTGGTTCTATTGCAATTTCTGTGTACCTTATTGTTTCCACGCGGCGAAGAGAGTTCGCGGATTTCTCTGTTCGAATGCGACGGGACTTTCTTGCGTGCTATATTTCTGGCCTTCTTTTATCGACAGCCTGTTCAGTGATAACTGCCGTGTGGGTTCAGTTGATTCTTACGCAAAACACTGCGGTTGATGGGGGGCTTGGACTATCGATCCCGTATTCCCTTCCCGGGCTATATGTGATCTTGTGCGCTTTGCCGCCTTTTTATGCGAGCGGCGGGAGTAAAAGGGCAGAGCGCCTGATAACAGTGCTCATTGGCAGCGCGGAGATTGTTCTTTGTGGAATAGTGCTTGAAGGTTCGGCTGCCTCTTATGCGATGATTGGGCTGATGATTCTGTTCTGTGCGCTTGGGATTGTGTCGCAGGTTAGGGATAGCCGGTCCTTATGAGTTGAATTACTCATGCGGACATCTGAGAAGATATGTAGGCGGCCGCTCTCGGGGGCGGGTGCCTGGGCTCGCCCCTACAATTGCCGATGAGACGTGCAATCGCTCTTGAGATCCTGAGACGGAGGTTGCCAATGAGGGATATCGAGGCATCTCGCCTGCTGCTGCGGGCGTGGCGCGTGAACGATGCCGCGGAGGCAGCGTCGGTCTTCCGATGCGCGTCAGATCCTTAAGGGCCAGCCCGTGTTGTGCCGAAAAGACCGTGAACCTTTTGTGGGACGCGCGGCGCCGTGGTACCATAGCCGAGTTTGTTGTCTTGGTCGGAAACCAAGACGCCTTATGCGCTGATCGGTAACCAGCGCCTGACCAATAAGGAGTCCTACCATGAAGCAGGGTATCCATCCCCAGTATGTCGAGTGCACGGTGACGTGCTCCTGCGGCAACACCTTCAAGACGCACGCTACCGTGTCCGAGATGAAGGTCGAGCTTTGCAACGAGTGCCACCCGTTCTACACCGGCCAGCAGAAGTTCGTCGACACCGGTGGACGCGTCCAGCGCTTCGCCGACAAGTTCGGTGGCGCCGCTGCCGCCCAGCTCAAGAAGGCCGAGGAGGCCAAGGCTGCCAAGGCCGCCAAGGCTGCTGAGGCCGAGGCCGCTCGCAAGGCCGCCGCTGAGGCTAAGGCTGCCGAGAAGGCTAAGCGTGCCGCTAAGTTTGCCGAGGAGGCTGCCAAGCAGGCCGCCGAGGCTCCCGCAGAGGCTCCCGTCGAGGAGGCCGCTGCCGAGGCCGAGACCACCGAGGCTGCTGAGTAAATAGCTCGCCGAGGACACACTCGCATTCATGGCATAAGGGCCGTGCATCCATTTGGGTGCGCAGCCCTTTTTCTTTTTAAATTAGTGCAAACTAACCTGTCCCCATGGCACCACATGGCAGAGAGGCAGCGTTTGCCCAGATAAACCTGCCAAAATTAACCTGTCCCATTGTGGCAGGTTGGTCGTAGTTATTACGTGGCGGTCGAGCTCGACCGTATAGGCCGCGCCTTGTTTGGCTAAAGTACAATCATCTGTGTTTAACTCGCCCGCAGCTGCACGGCGTGGGCGATGGCCAAAAAGGAAAACCACATGGGATTCATGTCAAAGCTGCTGTCCTTTGGATCCGATAAGGACCTTAAGCGCTACTACAAGATCGTCGACCAGATCAACGGTCTTGAGCCCCAGTTTGAGAAGATGACCGAGGAGGAGCTCCGCGCCCAGACCGATAAGTTCCGCGAGCGTTACGCCAACGGCGAGTCGCTCGACGACATGCTTCCCGAGGCCTTTGCTACCGTGCGTGAGGCTTCCAAGCGCACCATGGGTATGCGCCACTTTGACGTGCAGCTCATTGGCGCCATGGCACTGCACGAGGGCCACATCGCCGAGATGAAGACCGGCGAAGGTAAGACCCTCGTCTCCACGTTGGCCGGCTATCTCAACGCTATTGCCGGCAAGGGCGTGCACGTCGTTACTGTCAACGATTACCTTGCCAAGCGCGACTCCGAGTGGATGGGCCGCATCTATAAGTACCTGGGCATGACCGTCGGTCTGCTCCAGAACAACATGCCGCTCGAGCTCAAGCGCCCGGCCTACCAGGCCGACGTCACCTACGGCACCAACTCCGAGTTCGGCTTTGATTACCTGCGCGACAACATGGTTACCCGTCCCGAGCAGCGCGTGCAGCGCGGTCACAACTACGCCATCGTCGACGAGGTTGACTCCATCCTGATCGATGAGGCCCGCACCCCGCTGATCATCTCGGGCGCTGGCACCAAGTCCGCCAGTACCTACAAGGACTTCGCGCGTGCCGTGCGTGGCCTTGAGCGCGGCGAGGACGTGTCGCACGACATGCTCACCGCCACCGAGGACGTCGAGCCCACGGGCGACTATGTCATGGACGAGGCCAAGCACACCATTGCCGCCACCGAGCGCGGCCTTAAGAAGATCGAGCGCCGCCTGGGTATCGATGACATCTATGCCGATCTCTCCGGTCAGCTTGTCAACCACCTGCAGCAGGCGCTGAAGGCCCAGTACATGTTCCACCGCGACAAGCAGTACGTGGTCACCAACGGCGAGGTCAAGATCGTCGACGAGTTCACCGGCCGCATTATGGAAGGCCGCCGTTACTCCGAGGGCCTGCACCAGGCCATCGAGGCCAAAGAGGGCGTGCTCGTGCGCGAGGAGAATCAGACGCTGGCCACCATCACCCTGCAGAACTACTTCCGTCTGTATGACAAGCTCTCCGGCATGACCGGTACGGCACTTACCGAGGATGCCGAGTTCCGCGAGATCTACAAGCTGCCCGTCGAGGTCATCCCCTCCAACAAGCCCGTGCAGCGCGTGGACCACGAGGACCTGGTGTACCGCACCATTCAGGCCAAGTACAACGCCGTCGCCGACGATGTCGAGCAGCGTCACGCCAAGGGCCAGCCGGTCCTGGTGGGCACCGTCTCCATCGAGAGCTCCGAGAAGCTGTCCGCCGCCCTTACCAAGCGCGGCATCGCTCACGAGGTCCTCAACGCCAAGCACCATGAGCGCGAGGCCCACATCGTTGCCCAGGCCGGACGCTACGGCGCCGTGACCATCGCCACCAACATGGCCGGTCGTGGTACCGACATCCTGCTGGGCGGCAACCCCGACGAGCTGGTGCGCGAGCGCCTGGAGTACGAGGGCCTGACCATGGAGGACGTGACGCCCGAGCAGCTCGAGCAGTTTAACGCCGAGGCCAAGGAGACTTGCAAGGCCGAGCGCGAGCGCGTGCTTGCCGCCGGCGGCCTGACCGTCATCGGCACCGAGCGCCATGAGTCCCGCCGTATCGACAACCAGCTGCGCGGCCGTTCCGGCCGTCAGGGCGATCCAGGCGAGACCCAGTTCTACCTGTCGCTCGAGGACGACCTCATGCGCCTGTTCGGCGGCGACAAGATGGACCGCGTCTCCAAGATGATGGTCACGGCCGACATGGGCGACGACATGCCCATCCAGCACAAGATCATCTCCAAGGCCGTCGAGAGCGCCCAGCACAAGGTCGAGAGCATCAACTTCTCCATGCGTAAGAGCGTCCTTGAGTACGACGACGTCATGAACAAGCAGCGCCAGGTCATCTACGCCGAGCGCAATAAGATTCTGGACGGCAAGGACCTGACCGACCACATCACCGAGGTCATGCACGACACCGTGTACCGCTGCGTGCAGGAGTTCTGCACCAAGGACAGTCACGATGGCGAGCGCGACCTGGAGGGCCTGCGCAAGTGGGTTGTGGAGCTCACCGGCCACATCGATACGCCGAAGTTCCCCGACGAGGATTATGAGGCCCTGGCTGCCGATGTCCTGGCTTACGTAGAGAAGTGCTACAACATGAAGGCCGAGCGCTTGGGCGAGGACCTGATGCGCGAGCTCAACACCCAGGTCATGCTGCGCGTCATCGATACCCGCTGGATGAACTACCTGCAGGAGATGGACTACCTCAAGACCGGCATCGGCCTGCGCGGCTTTGGCCAGCGCGACCCGCTGGTTGAGTACAAGACCGAGGCCTACGGCGCGTTCCAGATACTCGTCGATACCATGTATGAGGATTACCTGCGCACGGTTCTGCGCATCGAGATCAAGGCTGCCCCGCGTGCCGTGGAGCACAAGGAGGAGCCCGCGCTCGAGGGTGCGCGCTTCTCCGGTCCTGCCGAGGTCGATGGTGACAACGGCGACTCGGTGCTGCGCAAGCAGGCGCAGGTGCAGGCCCGCACGGCTGTCCAGGGTGGTCCGGCTGCCGTCAACAACGGTGGCAAGGTGACCACCTATCGCAAGTCCGAGAGCGACGATCCGTACGTCAACGTGGGCCGCAACGACCCGTGCCCCTGCGGTAGCGGCAAGAAGTTTAAGTACTGCCACGGCAGGAATCGTTAATGGCTGAGGCTTTAGAGGTAACGCCCGCCGAGCTGGACGCGTTCGCGGACCGGCTCGGTGAGGTCGAGTCGTATCTCCACCTGGACGAGAAGCGTACCCGCGTGTTCGAGCTCGAGGCCAAAAGTGTTGCCCCTGGCTTTTGGGATGACGCCGACGCCGCCCGTGCCACCATGGAGGAGATCGCGCGCACCAAGGAAGATATCGCTGCCGTGGACACCGCGCGCGGCGAGCTTTCCGATGCCCGCGCCGCGCTGGAGCTTGCCGAGGAGATGGGGGATGACCCCGACGCCGCCGCCCTTCGCGAGGAGGCTGCAGCCACGGCTGAGCGCCTGGCCCGTGCCATCGATGAGCTTGAGCTTTCGAGCTGGTTTACCGGTGAGTTCGATCACGGCGATGCCATCGTGACCATCAAGCCCGGACAGGGTGGTCTGGAGGCCCAGGACTGGACCTTCATGCTCTTTAAGATGTACATGAAGTACTGCCAGCGTCGCGGCTGGAAGGTCACCATCAACGACTGTCCCGCGGCCGAGGTCATCGGCATCGACCGCGCGACCTTTACCGTCGAGGGCAAGGACGCATTTGGCATGCTGCGCGCCGAGGCCGGCGTCCACCGCTTGGTTCGCATTAGCCCCACCGACGACAAGAAGCGCCGCCAGACCACGTTTGCCGGCGTCGAGGTCATCCCCGTGCTACCCGATGATATCGACATCGAGATCAGTCCTGATGACATCCGCGTGGACGTGTACCACGCGAGCGGCCCGGGCGGTCAGGGCGTCAACACCACCGACTCCGCCGTGCGCGTGACGCATTTCCCCAGCGGCATTGTGGTCACCTGCCAAAACGAGCGCAGCCAGATCCAGAACAAGGCCGCGTGCATGCAGATCCTCAAGGCTCGCCTGTACGAGATTGAGCTCGAGAAGCGCGCCGAGGCCCTGGATGAGATTCGTGGACCCAAGACCACGATCGGCTTTGGCAACCAGATTCGCAGCTACGTGCTCTACCCGTATCAGATGGTTAAGGACCTACGCACGGGCGTGGAGACCAGCAATGTCGAGGCAGTTCTTGACGATGGCGACCTGGACCCGTTTGTTATTGGCTACCATCGCTGGGCGACCGGCAACGCCGATGCAGAAGGCTCGGAGGTCTAAAACATCGGGCGGCTTCAAGCCGATGCCAAGCCTAACGGTTGGACGGGTTTGTATCCAGAACAAACCCTGCGCAGGGGTGGTTTTTGTTCGGCGAATCGGTAGAATCGAATACAGCAAGAAGTTCAAAGCGCATCCGTTTGGGTGCGCTTTTTTGAGGGAGGCAGCATGGCATATCGTCTGGACATCAAGCGCATTCTTTCGATGAACTTCTTTCACGACCTGCCCCAGATCATGTTGGGGTGTGCCTTGGCCGCCATCGCGACCGACCTGTTTTTGATTCCCAATGGTCTTGCCGCCGGTGGCGTTACGGGCCTTGCCACCATTATCCAGGCGGTCGGCGCGGCGCGAGGCGTGTCGCTTCCCGTCGGTATCCAGACCATCGTGATGAACGCCTTGCTGCTGCTGGTCGTTATGCGCGAGGGCGGCATGTTCTACGTGGTGCAGACCGCGACGGGCTTTGTGCTGCTGGGCTTCTTTACCGATCTGTTCGCCCCGTTTGTAGCACCTCTGGCGGATGCGGACCTGATGCTTCCCGCCATGTGGGGTGGCATTATTACGGGCATCGGTTACGGCATGGTGTTGCGTGCCGGCGCCAACACCGGCGGCTCGGACACGATTGGCCAAATCATTTCGCGTAACACCTCGCTGCCGGTGGGCTCGACCGTCATGGCGATCGACGTTGCCGTGTGTGCGCTGTCGGCTCCGGTCTTTTCAATCGAAAACGCACTATATGCAGGCCTTTCGATGGTCATTAGCGGCTATGTGATCGATGCCGTGGTCGATGGCGGCAACAAACGCCGTATGGTACTCATCATCTCGGATAAGTTCCCTGATATCGCTGCCGATATCATGTATGGCCTGGGTCGTGGTTGTACCAAGTTTAAGGCGACTGGCATGTATTCGGGTGCCGAGAAGCCGGTGATTATGGTCATCGTGAGCCGTCGAGAGCTCAATACCCTCAAGACGATCGTGCGCGAGCGCGATCCTCACGCCATTGTGACGGTCGCTGACGTTACGGAAGCCTTCGGCGAGGGATTCAAGGACATTAGCGCGTAGGGTCGACTGCGTTCCATCCAAAAGACGTTCACATTGATAAACCGTTTCATCAGCGGTTCTGCCTGCTAAATTGTTCAAATAATGATAAAAACTCTGGTAAAGCCATCAGTTTCCAGCATAATGAATGACGTACGTGCATTGCGGCTGTGTTGGGATTACCTTCGGTGCCGTGCGCATTTTGTCTAATGAGGATGAAAGGAAGGCACAATGAGCGACGAAGAGCTCAAAAAGGTTGCCAACGAGGTAAGGAAGGGCATCGTCACCGGCGTGCACGCTGCCAAGTCCGGCCATCCGGGCGGTTCGCTCGGCGCTGCCGACATCATGACCTATCTGTACTTTGAGGAAATGAACGTCGACCCGGCCGATCCCTGCAAGGCCGATCGCGACCGTTTTGTGCTCTCCAAGGGCCATTGCGCTCCGGGCCTGTACGCCGTGCTCGCCGAGCGTGGGTTCTTCCCCAAGGAGGATCTCGAGACGCTGCGCCATATCGGCAGCCACCTGCAGGGTCATCCCAACATGAACGACACCCCGGGCGTCGACATGTCCACCGGCTCGCTCGGCCAGGGTATCTCCGCCGCCGTGGGTATGGCCGTTGCCGCCAAGCACTGGGGCGATACTTACCGCACGTACGCCCTGCTGGGCGATGGCGAGAGCGAGGAGGGCCAGGTCTGGGAGGCCGCCATGTTTGCCGGCAACCAGCAGCTCGATAACCTCTGCGTGATCGTCGACCACAACGGCCTGCAGATCGACGGCCCCGTCGAGGAGGTCAACGACCCCATGCCGCTCGCCGACAAGTTCCGCGCGTTCAAGTTCCACGTGGTGGAGCTCGCCGACGGCAACGACTTCGACCAGATCCGCGCCGCCTTTGCCGAGGCTCGCGCCACCAAGGGGCAGCCGACCGCCATTATCGCCGAGACCCTGAAGGGCAAGGGCGTGTCCTTTATGGAGAACCAGGTTGGTTGGCACGGCAAGGCCCCCAACGATGAACAGTTTGAGCAGGCCATGGCAGAGCTCACGGCCGCCGGAGAGGAGCTCTAGGATGGCAGACGTCAAAAAAATCGCCACGCGCGTAAGCTACGGCGAGGCCCTCGTCGAGCTCGCCAACGAGCACGATGACTTTGTGGTCCTCGACGCCGACCTGGCCGCCGCCACGCAGACCGGCAAGTTCAAGGCCGCCTGCCCCGACCGCTTCTTCGATGTGGGCATTGCCGAGAGCAACCTGATGGGTGTTGCCGCCGGTATCGCAACCACCGGTCGCGTTGCCTTTGCGAGCACCTTTGCCATGTTCGCCGCCGGTCGCGCCTTTGAGCAGGTCCGCAACTCCATCGGCTACCCGCATCTCAACGTCAAGATCGGCGCCACGCACGCCGGTATCTCGGTGGGCGAGGACGGCGCCACGCACCAGTGCTGCGAGGATATCGCCCTGATGCGCGTCATTCCCGGCATGACCGTCATCGTTCCCGCCGATGACGTCGAGGCCCGCGCCGTGACGCGCGCCGCCTACGAGTGCGACGGTCCCGTGTACATGCGCTTTGCCCGCCTGGCCTCGCCGGTCATCAACGACCCCGAGACCTACAAGTTCGAGGTAGGCAAGGGCATCGTCATGCGCGAGGGCACCGACGTTACCATCATCGCCTGCGGTCTGATGGTCGGCGAGGCCCTCGAGGCCGCCGAGCAGCTCGCTGCCGAGGGCATCGACGCCGAGGTCATCAACATGCACACCATCAAGCCCATCGACGCCGACCTGGTCGTTAAGAGCGCTACCAAGACCGGTCACGTCGTGACCGTCGAGGAGCACTCCGTGATCGGTGGCCTGGGCAGCGCCGTTGCCGACGTCCTGTGCGAGCAGTGCCCGACGCCGCTCAAGAAGATTGGCGTCAACGACACGTTCGGCGAGTCCGGCCCGGGTGCCGAGCTCCTGCACAAGTACGGCCTGGACGCCGCCAACATCGTGGCGACCACCAAGGAGTTCTTGGCATAAGGCAAGGCGGATCTCAAGGACTGCTTCGCCAGAACTATAAAACTGCTTCGCCAGTACTATGGAAACCCGGCAGGGGCGCTCTCTTGGAGAGCGCCCCTGTTTCAGTTGCGGTGAAATAAGGACTGTTTGCCAGCCTAAAGGCTCAATTAATCCGTATTTCACCGCAACTTTCGAAGGCGTTCCCGCTTGTGTTGGCGCCGCCACGTCGACCGATTGCCGCTTGGCACAGTGCGGCAACATCGGGGGCGTCGTTGCCTTTATATGTCATGGCGAGTAGGGCGGCATCATAGATTTCGTCATTGGTTACATCGGCGGCATCAATGGGGCAGAAGGTGAGAATCGAATCCTGTTCTGCAAGTTCGGCCAGATCGATCGTTTCACCCATGGCAAAGGCGTCATCGAGGACGAGTGTGGCACTCGTGCATGGAATTTGATAGATGGTGCCGTCCGCAGCGATAGGGGAACCTGCTGCCTCGAGCGTGTATACACCTTGCGTGAGATTGATGCCAGAGCCATCGGAGGCGACGAACTCAATCCTGTCGACCGTTATTCCGTCGATGGTCTTGCCCGTAATGTGTATCGGAACGCGCGATGCTCCGTTATCGGTGTCCCAGCCCGCAACCGCGACATTCAGCACGATGGCGTGCTCCGAATGGGCAGATGCAAAGTGCGACAACACCTGCTGCAGATGAAGACCCATACAGCTACCACCGACAATGCCAATTACCAGCATGCAGACAAGGATGACCGCAACGTGGTTCCGAGGCTTTACTCGAAGCTCAGAATCGGCAGAGATGCCATTGACGGCAGCCCCGCACGCCGTGCAGTACCTCACGCCATCGCGCAACTCAGCTCCACAATAAGGACAATTCATACTGGCTCCCCACAACCATAGGCGTTCCTATCGAGGCCACTGTAAATCGACAATCCAAATCCGAGTTGCGCAACAATCAAATCAAAAACGCGTCAAGCAAAAGTCTCTACCGGGAAAAGGGCTAATATCAGCAAAGTGCAATTCAGACCCTCCCAAGTATGCATTTGCTGCACCCAAGTAAAACGCAGCGACCCCTTAGTTACCGCAGGCCGGGCACGGGGTTACTCTCCAAATCTTTCCGCAGGACGGAGGAGCTCCCGCCGCACGTAGTGCGCAGCGGGAGCTCCGACATGTCCGAGGACGATTTGGAGAGTAACCCTGTGTCCGGCCGACGGGATCCCTAACCACGCCATGCTTCTTATGTGCAGCAAAGCTAATGCTGCTAAAATACAAAGCGCTCATGTAGTTTAAACGCACGACGATAAGGAGCACCAGTGGGTAACCACTTCCGTACCTCCGGTGCGGGCGATGACGCCCCCAAGACGCAGCCAGGCGCCGTGGGCACTCGTTTCGCCACCCCGGATTCAGAGGATCAGCTGTTTAGCCCGATCCCCGCACAGCCGGCAGATCAGGCACAGCCGGCATCAGATCCCTTTGCCTACAATCCCACCAATGATGTCGAGCTTTCCGAGGCCGCGGGTTTTGAGCCCGTGCAGAAGGTGACCGCTCGCGTGGATCAGCCCCAGGCGGACGTTGTTGCGTCGCAACCCGTCATGGCCGGTATTCCCGATCCCATGGCTCCTGCGACTCCGGCGCCACAGCCTGCGCAGTCCGGCCTTTTTGCCGGTATTCCCGATCCTACGCAGCCCGCGGCTCCCGTAGTCGAGAGCGATCAGGCCGCCGAGGTCGCAAGCCTCGACAATGCGCTCAACAACCCCGACTTTACGTCGGTGTTTGCGCCCATCGATCCGCAGGCCAGCCGCAAGAAGATGGCCAAGCAGGCCGGTGTCGAGCCCGTCATCCTCATGGAGCACGTCACCAAGATCTACCCGGCACAGCCCAACAAGCCCGCGCTCGACGACATCAACATCGAGATCTATCCTGGCGAGTTCGTCTTCTTGGTCGGTCACTCCGGCTCGGGTAAGACCACGCTGCTGTCGACGCTCAACCGCGACGTCAAGCCGACGAGCGGCCGCATTTTGGTCGCCGGCCAGGACCTCATGAAGATCAAGAACCGCAAGGTTCCGTTCTTGCGTCGCCAGATCGGTGCCGTGTTCCAGGACTTTAAGCTCCTGCCGCAGAAGACCGCCTACGAAAACGTGGCGTTTGCCCTGCAGTGCATCGGCAAGCCCAAGGGCGTCATTCGCAGCCAGGTGCCCGAGGTGCTTCGCCTGGTCGGCCTGGCCGATCAGATGGACTCTCTGCCCGATCAGCTGTCCGGTGGCGAGCAGCAGCGTGTCGCCGTTGCCCGCGCTATGGTCAACCGTCCGCCGCTGCTTATCTGCGACGAGCCCACGGGCAACCTCGACCCGGCGATTTCGCTGGGCATTATGAAGCTGCTCGAGCGCATTAACCGTACCGGCACCACCGTGATCGTCGCCACGCACGACCGCGAGATGGTCGACAGCATGCACCGTCGCGTGATCGCCCTCGAGGGCGGCCACGTAATCCGCGACCAGGAGAGGGGAGGTTACGGCAACTATGGCACCAACTAACGTGGGCTATTCGCTCAAAGAGGCTATCAGCCACTTCTTCCGTAACTGGACCACCTCGCTCGGCGCCGTCATCACGATTTTCCTTTCGCTGTTTATCATCGGCCTGTTCATTATGGGTTCCGCGATGCTGAACTCCGTGATCGGCACCGTCGAGGATCAGGTTGTCATCAACGCCTTTATTAGCGATGACGCCGATCAGGCAGACGTCCAGGCCTTTGAGGCCGAGCTCAAGACGTGGAGCAACGTCAAGTCCGTGACCTATAAGGACAAGGACGACGCGCTGGCCGAGTACACGAGCAAGATGTCGGGCAACGCCGACGCCACCATGAACGCGCTCGACGGCCAGAACCCGCTGCCCGCCTCGTTTGCGATCGAGATGGACGATCCGTCTCAGGTCGAGAGCACGGCCAAGAAGCTCAAGAAGAACGCCGACTTCCAAAAGATCGCGGACGACGGCGACGTCAACGCGAGCGTGCTGTATGGCCAGGAGGAAGTGAGCCGCCTGTTCCAGGTGACCAACTACATCCGTATCGCCGCCGTGGTGCTCGTCGGTCTGCTGACCTTTATCGCGTTCATCTTTATCAACAACACGATTCGCCTGTCCATTACGGCGCGTCGTCGCGAGATTGCGATTATGCGCCTGGTGGGCGCCAGCAACGGCTTCATCCGCGGACCGTTCATTACCGAGGGTGTGCTGCAGGCCATTCTGGGCTCGCTGCTTTCCATCGGTGTTTTGGAGCTGCTGCGCAATCTGATGGTTCCTCGCCTGCAGGAGAGTGTCGGCTGGATGTCGTTTGCGCTGCCGATGCAGTACTACCTGGTGACCTACGCCGCGCTGATTCTTGTCGGCGTCATTATCGGTCTCTTTGGTTCTGCCATCGCCATGCGCCGCTACCTGCGCGTGTAGGCATGCTTGGAATTCGTTCCTTCCAACGGGTCGTTCCTTTTGGGACGGCCCGTTTTTTGATCCCTTGGGGACGGAGGAAAACGGATCACTTAGGGGGTCGGTCGATTCGAGTGATCCGCAATCCTGCCGTCCCCTAGGGATCATTTGGGTAGACTCTTGGGGTGTAAACGGCTATCGATAGTAAGGAGGCGCCATGGGGCGCAATAACAAGCATAAGCGTGGAGCTCGCAATAAGCGTGGGCCGGTGCGCAGCGAGCGTCGTCCGAGCCTGACTGGCCGCGTGCAGCTCCATGAGCACAGTGCCTATGTCATAACCGAGAACGGCGACTACAAGGTCATGGGCCGCGGCAAGCGCGAGATCATGGATGGCGATACCGTTGCCGTGAGCATTAAGAACAGCCCGCATGGTGAACGTCGCGCCGTGATTGAAGGCGTCGTCGAACGTGCCGCCATCAGCGTGGTGGGTACGTATCAGATGGCCGGCCCGCTTGGCGTGATCGAGCCGCTCGATTCGCGCCTGAAGGCTGACTTCTTTATTTTGCCCGAGGACACTTCGGCGGAGCGCCTGGGCGTGCGCCCTGGCGATGTCGTCGTCGCGCGCATATTGACCTACCCGACGCGCTTGGAGTCGGGAACGGTGACTCTTGAGCGCCGCATCGGCGGTGACGATGCGCCCGATCTGGGCGTCCAATACGTTATGGCACGCTATGGCTATACCGACAGCTATCCCGAGGCGGCGCTGGCAGAGGCAGAGGCGCTTTCGCTCGATGTGACTGCAGCGCTTAAAGACCCGCTTCGTCGTGACCTGCGCGATCGCTTTGTCATCACCATCGACCCGGTTGATGCGCGCGACTTTGACGATGCCATCTCGCTCGAGCGCACGCCCGAGGGTGGCTATAAGCTGGGCGTGCATATTGCCGATGTTTCGCATTATGTTGCCTGGGATGGGCATATCGACCTGGAGGCCCGCCATCGCACGACGTCGGTCTACCTTGCCGACCGTGTGCTCCCCATGCTGCCCGAGCGCCTGTCTAATGACTTGTGTTCCCTGCGCCCCGATGAGGATCGCCTGGCGTTTACCGTCGACATCGAGCTCGACGCGCAGGGCCGTGTGCGCCATTACGATCCCTATCCCAGTGTGATTCGTTCGCGTGTGCGTATGGACTACGACGGCGCCGAGACGCTGCTGGTGCGCGCCGGCGCTGTTGAGTATTCCGTGTTGGAGGGCGCTGCGGAGGATGTCGCTGCGGCTGAAGCCTCGCGCGAGAAAGCGCTTGAGCGCGGGCTTGCGTGCGAGGACACTGCCCGCGGCTATAACGTTGACCTGGCCGATTTCCTGGTCGCCGCAAACGAACTCGCGGAGCTTCGGCGTCGCATACGTCGCGCACGCGGCTCGGTCGACTTTGACACGGCAGAGATCCGCGCGCTGCTGGACGAGGGCGGCGTGCCCGTGCAGATCGTGGCACGCGAGCGTTCCTGCGCAACCTCGCTTATTGAGGAGGCAATGCTGCTGGCTAACGAGTGCGTTGCCGAGTGGCTGGCCGACCGCGATATCGAGGCATGCTATCGCGTGCACGATGACCCCAGTCCCGACAGTCTGCACGGTGCTGCTGTGGCGCTGGCGCAGCTCGGTATCATCGATGATCGCCGCGCGGCGGGCATTGCTCTGGGAAATCCCGACGAGTTACAGGCGACGGTTGATGCCGCTGCCGGCACGGCTAACGCGCCGCTCGTCAACACGCTTCTTTTGCGCAGCATGCAGCGTGCGTTGTACAAGCCGCGCAACGAGGGTCACTTTGCGCTCGCCGCGCCGTGCTACTGCCACTTTACAAGCCCCATTCGCCGTTATCCCGATCTGGTGGTGCATCGCGTGCTCAAGCTGCAGCTGGCATACGAGCAGCTGGGCGGAAAAGACGCCTTAGTGCGTACGCCGAGGTTGATCGGAAAAGGCAGAGAGTCGCTTCCGCGCATCCTGCCGCAAATCTGCCGCGCGTGCAGCGACGCCGAGCGTGCGGCCGACGCTGCCAGCCATGCGACGCAAAAAATCAAGATTGCGCAGTACTACGAGGACCGCCTGGGCGAGCGCTATGCCGGAACGGTCTCGTGGGTCAGCAACATGGGATTATTCGTGCGTCTCGATTTGACGCAGGTTGAGGGGCTGGTTTCCATTAAGAGCCTGGGTAACGAGTGGTTTGAGTTTGACGAGGACGCGCTCACGTTGACGGGTGCCGACACGGGGCGTCGTTTTGAGTTGGGACAGCGCGTGATTATCGAGGTCTCGCGCGTCAACACTACTCGCGGACATTTGGACTTTAAGCTCATTCATTAACCGGCACGCAGTGAGTATCGACAAAGCGTAGAGGGCGGTCTTTCGGGGCCGCCCTCTTTGCGTGTCTCTTAATTGCCCTGCCATGATCTCGGCAGCTTCTTCATATGCTTTTGGGAGATAGGACCTACCAAAACAAACCTGTCCCTTTTTGGCAGGTTTACGAGAAAGCGGGGATGTTGTGGCAACGGTATATGGGTATGCGCGGGTGAGCTCGCGCGATCAAAATTTGAATCGCCAGTTGGATGCGCTGAGCGCCTATGGCGTGGAGGCGGCGAATGTTTTTGCCGACCGTGCGAGCGGTAAGGACTTTGATCGCCCGCGGTATCGGGAGCTGCTTCATACCTTGGCTTCCGGCGACGTGTTGGCGGTGCTTTCCATCGATCGGCTGGGTCGAAACTACAGCGAGATACTCGAGGAATGGCGTCGTATAACCAAGGAACTTGGTGCGGCCATTGTTGTGCTGGACATGCCGTTGCTCGATACGCGTGCGAGAGATTGCGGCGGATCGGATGTGACCAGCACGCTGATCGCCGATATCGTTTTGCAGTTGTTGAGTTACGTGGCGCAGGTGGAACGAGAGAACATCCACCGTCGTCAGGCGGAGGGAATCGCGGCGGCGCGGGCGCGCGGCGTGCGTTTTGGTCGACCCCGCAAGCCGTGCCCTCCGCAATTTGAACGAGTGCGCGATATCTATGAGGCGGGCAATATTACCCGGAGTCAGGCGGCAAAGCGTTTAGGTGTGTGCGTGGGGACCTTCGATCGCTGGATGCGCGAGACGGAGTAGGGACACCGCAGCCATCTGGCGCCTTGTTTTGAACATTTGGGATTCCGCTATGGCGACGGTGACATTTGGGGGTACACTCGCTGCTGCTCAATAACAGACGGAGGTTAGCCCTTGGCGCGCGCGAAGCATATAGTCGGATGGATATCGGTTGTCCTGCTTGTCGTGACGCTGGCGAGTATTTGGATGCTGACGGAGCAGAGCGTGGAGCAGACATCGTCGCTCAGCGAGTCTACCGCGCACGTGGTGGAGGGGCAAAGCGCCAGCGTGCAGCCCGAGACTGCGGGGGAGACCCAGGCGGTAGATGCCGCTGGGGATGCGGGCTCAGCGGCTACCGTCGCCCATCCCGATCCGATTGCCCCCGTTCGCATGTGGATGGGCATCAACATCCGTCGTGTCGCCCATACCGTAGAGTTCTTCTTTGTTGGGCTGTTTGCCTCGTCGGCGGCGGTGTGCTTGGATAAGCGCATGTTGCTCACCCGATTGCGGTGTGTGCCCGTCCTGGCCTTTTGCGCCGTATGCTCCGTCGGGGACCAGGTGCATAAGATTTTTGTTCCCGGAAGACATTTCGACGTTATCGACTTAGGCTTTGATGCCGCGGGTTACGTTGTCGCCATGCTGCTGGTGCTGCTGGTGTCAGTGCTGGTTCAGCGCGCGACCTGTCCCATTGGCGCCCATGCGAGACGTTAACCTCAAGATGGAAAACCACGACCGCCTGCACGTCGGCGCTGGCTACAATATCGGCATCGGTCGCAGATGGCCATCGATGCGCTGTTTGCCAGACACTTGTCTTTTCTAAGAAGGGAATCCCCATGACCGTACTGTTTGTTGAATATCCCAAATGCTCGACGTGTAAAAAGGCCAAGGCCTGGTTGGACGAGCATGGGGTTGAGTACATCGATCGCGATATTGTTACAGACAATCCTTCGGCTGGGGAGCTTGCGACCTGGATTGCGCGTTCGGGGCTGCCGGTGCGTCGCTTCTTTAATTCGTCGGGCATGAAGTATCGAGAGCTTGGCCTGAAGGCGCGTCTGGACGCGGGGATGACGGATCAGGAATGTTACGAGCTGTTGGCGACCGACGGCATGCTGGTTAAGCGTCCGCTGCTGGTGGGCGATGACTTTGCGATTCCAGGCTTTAAGGAAGCAACCTGGGCCGAGGCGCTGCTGTAACAACTGCGGAAAGCGTGTTTCGTTCTGAGCGCAAATTCTGGGATGCGCTTTCCGCCGGCAGGTTCGCTCCGGTCAGTCCTCGAACTGTGCCCACTTATGCGGGTCGTAGATCTTTACCTGTTTGTTGGGCTTGCCGCTCCAGTACTCTTCGTCCATAAAGGGTAGATATGCCTGAATGCCGGGGCAGATGAACGGGATTCGCTGTGCTTGCAAACGGTCGCGTTGGCGTTGCTCCAAATGGGTCTCCGAAATCACGACGGGAATACCGGATAGCTCCACGAGGCTTGCCTGAACTCGCTTGAGGTCGGGTAGCGCCGCGTGCCATGCCATTCGCATCATCAAAAATGAGGCGCCGCGATACGTTGCCTGCATGACTGTGATGGCGGGTCGTAGCGTGGGATGAATTTTGTGCCGATCTGGCCAAGGGATAGCAGTTATCTCGAGGCCGAGGGTCTCCCATAGGTAATCAAGCTCATCATCCATGTCGCCTCGATATCCGCGCGATAATTGGTGTCCTGATTGTGTCACTATTGACGGCGACCAGGATGCAACAATCTGCCAACGGTGGCTATGGTGCGCTTGCGGTATTTTGACCCCTTGCATGCGGTTTGGCTTCACAGGTCCTTCATGGGTCGGGGCAAATTGGCCGATTTTCAAAAAAGTTAAAAATGGGGCTTGCGCCGCCGTAGAACTTCCCGTATATTTCTTTCTTGCGCAAAGGCACAGCCGAGCGCAGCGATGCAGTCATTGGGATGTCGTCTAATGGCAGGACAGCGGATTCTGGTTCCGTCAATGGGGGTTCGACTCCCTCCATCCCAGCCATTGCATTTGCTACATATGGCCCGTTCGTCTAGCGGTTTAGGACGCCGCCCTCTCAAGGCGGAGATCACCAGTTCGAATCTGGTACGGGCTACCACAAAATGAACGCCCGGGCCTCGCAAGAGACCCGGGTTTTGTGTATACGCCGAATGTGTGGAATGAGCCGCGTTTCACCCGGACCGAGGAGTTGCCATGGACCTGCCCATCAGCCTACAAGACATTACGTATGCAGAGAATTACCTGGCGCAGGGAGACTTGGCCACGGCGACGCCGCTGTTGGAACGTCTGGTTGAGCTTGCCGAGGAGTATATCGATGCCGAGTGCAAGACGGAGGAGAACCGCCAGTACTTTAGCTTCGATAGCAAGTTTGAGCGTCTGGCCTACCGTCGTGTGGAAAAAGATCCGCGCGAGCTGGTGCAGGTCGAGGTGCCCTTTGATCGCCTGTATTCCGACATGGCGTTTGCCTACATTCGCCAGCAGGATTATGTGAGTGCTCGCAACGCCTTGATGCAAGCCGTGCGCTGGGACCCCATGAACTGCAACTACCGCCTGGATCTTGCCGAGCTATTCCGCGCCCTCGAGGACAAGCAGGAGTGGGCTTCGCTTTCGTTTTCGGTGCTAGAGCGTGCGAGCGACGGCAAGTGCGCCGCCCGCGCCTACGCCAACTTGGGCCAGTACTTTTTGGAGCCCGAGACCGAGAACGTCTCTGCGGCCGTGGGTTGCGCACGTCTGGCGCTGCGCTTAGCGCCTGGCGATGCGCATACGACGCGCCTGCTCAACAAGATTCATGCTGCCTATCCCGATGCCGCCGAGGAGAGCGACGAGCACGTGATGGGCGAGCTGGCGTTGCAGGGCGTACCGACCTCGCCTTCGGCCGAGATTGCCATTTGCCTGATTATGTGTGCGACCGACGCTGCGAGCGACGGTGATAAGCAGGAGGCTACGCGCCTGACGGTCCGTGCCCGCGATCTGGTGGGCGAGGAGGCATGCGCGGCGATCATTAAGCTGGTACGCGAGAGCGATGCCGAGCTCAACGCCGAGCGCAAGGCAAAGCGCGCAGGCGACGACAAGGGAGCCGACGGCGTCAAGGAGGCCGGCGATGCCCAGTAAGCGCGAACGCAAGCTCATTTCCAAGAATCGCTCGGCGCATCACGAGTACTTTATCGACGAGACGTTCGAATGTGGCATTGAACTGAGCGGTACCGAGGTCAAGTCGATTCGCGAGCGCGCCTGTCAGATCACTGACACTTTTGCGCTGATTCGCGGCGGCGAGTGCTGGCTGGTGGGGTTGCATATTCACCCTTACAGCCATGGTGGCGTGTGGAACCGTGATCCCGATCGCCGGCGCCGCCTGCTGCTGCATCGCAAGGAGATCGATTTTCTTGACGGCAAACTGCGCAACCGCGGCTATGCGCTGGTGCCGTTGGAGCTCTACTTTAATACCGACGGCCGCGTAAAGCTGCTGCTGGGCCTGGGCCGCGGCAAAAAGCTCTACGACAAGCGCGAAGACATGGCAAAACGCGACGTCCAGCGCGAGATCGATCGTGCGCTTAAGGAGCGCAACCGCTAGGCACATGACTTGCGGGGAGGTGGCCTACTGCGATTGTCCCGCCTCCCTAACTGTTTTGACACATGTGTCTCAAAGGCGGCGTCCGTTATGGGCGTCGCCTTTTTTGTGGGTACATACATCCATGAGGTTCAATCCCGGGTTAGGGGAGTGGTCGTTATGGACAAAACTGCGTTCTTTACGATGCCGAGTGGCCTGTATGTGGTGAGTGCTGCGGCCGACGGGCTGCGTGCCAGCTGCGTCATCAACACGGCGGTGCAGGTGACGTCCACGCCGCCGCGCATCTCGGTTGCCGTGAATAAGGAAAATGTCACGTCTGGTGTTATCTCGTCTGCCAAGGCCTTTGCGCTGACCGTGATCGATCAGACGGCCGATATGCTCTACATTGGCAACTTTGGATTCCGTACTAGCAGCGACTATGACAAATTTGCCAAGTACGAGACGCGCGAGACCGCGCTGGGCATGCCCTATGTTCCCGAGCATGCGGCAGCCTTGTTTAGCTGCCGTTTGATTGACACTGTTGACGTGGGCACGCATCTACTGTTTATCGGCGAGGTCGAGGATGCCGAGCGCCTGAGCGACGAGACGCCGCTCACCTACGATTACTACCATAAGGTCCTGAAGGGCAAGACGCCTCCGAAGGCGTCCTCGTATCAAGGCTAGAAATGTTTTAAAAATACTTGCATTATATTATTGAGAATATATACTAATAAGCAAGTACACCAGCAGTCACGTTCGAGAGGAGAACATCATGGCTGAGGAAAAGAAGACGTATAAGTTCGTGTGCATCGTTTGCGGTTATGAGGTTGAGGTCGACACGCCCGAGCTGCCCGAGGATTACGTGTGCCCGGTCTGCGGCGTCGGTCCCGATCAGTTTGAGCTCGTCGAGGAGTAACTCGCAGGCACACGACTTGCAGCAACACATAGCTCTGTCCAAGGGCCCCGGTCGGATATCCCGGCCGGGGCCCTTTTCCTCCGTCCCCAAGGGATCACGGCTGCTGTTAGCCGATCCTGCCTGTCGTGAGTCCGGCCGACCTTTGGTCTTAATCTGTAACATCTAACGGCTCAAAACGGGTCTTCCTGTTACAGATTGAGACAAAAGGTTGGAGCTGAAGAAATGTCTCGATCTGTAACATCTAGAAGTGGAAATTGGGCCCACTTGTTACATATCGAGACAAACCAAAACCGTCCGGCAGAAGATCTCAATCTGTAACATCTAGCAGTCAAAACGGGGTCTACGTGTTACAGATTGAGACAAACGGAGCTGTCCCTCGGAATGATCTCGATCTGTAACATCTAGACATCAAAAGCGTGTCTATCTGTTACAGATCGAGACGTTTGCCTGGGTAGGTGCCCCGCCCCATTACATCCCTGTCAACAACACGACATCGAGAATCGTCACGATGGCACCGATCCCCACGAGCAACGCGTTGAGCGGGCGCGAGTTGGCGTATTTGCCCATGACGCGGGGCGAACTGGTGAGTCGTATGAGCACAAAGACCGTAATCGGCAGCTGAAGCGACAGCAGTGCCTGACTCCAAATGAGACCCTCAAAAGGATTCGGGACGACCAGGCACACCGCCACTGCGCCGACGAAACAGGCCGCCACCCCGATCGAGGAATGTCGGTCGTGGATGTCGTATTCCTCGTCGAACATGCCCGCGGTGATGGTGCCCGCCGCCATGCCCGCCGTCACGCTACTCGATATGCCCGCAAACAGCAGTGCCACCGCAAAGATGATTGAGCTTGCCGGGCCCAGAATGGGGGAGAGCGTGGCCGCTGCGACCGCGAGGTCGTCTACGACAATGCCGTGCGCAAAGAAGGTCGTTGCGGCCAGGATGACCATGGCCGAGTTGATTGCCCAGCCCACGCCCATCGAAAAGAGCGTGTCGAAGAGCTCGTAGCGCAGACGTTCTTCGATAACTCGCTCGCCTTGGCCTTCGAAGTGCATGGATTGGATGACTTCGGAGTGCAGGAAGAGGTTGTGGGGCATAACGACCGCGCCTAGGACGCTTACGATAATCGCGGCCGAGCCGGTGGGCATACTGGGTGTGATCCAGCTTGTGGCGGCTTGCGGCCAGTCGACCTTGACTAGTGCAAGCTCGGCTAAAAACGAGAGTCCCACCACGCCCACGAAGGCGATGATCCATCGCTCGGCGCGTTTGTAGGAGCTTGTCATGAGCATGGCAATCGATACTGCCGCGACGATGATGCAGCCGGCGCGTACGGGCAGGCCAAAGAGCATTTGAAGCGCGATCGCACCGCCCAGGACTTCGGCCATGGCGGTGGCGATGGTCGCGAGATAGGCACTGGCGAGCACCGTGCGCCCAACGAAGCGGGGGAGATAACGTGTCGTGGCCTCGGCAAGACACATGCCCGTGGCGATGCCCAGGTGTGCCGCGTTGTGCTGCAACACGATGAGCATAATCGTCGACAGCGTGACGATCCACAGCAGCGCGTAGCCAAACTGCGAGCCCGCGGCCATATTGGAGGCCCAATTGCCCGGGTCGATAAAGCCGACGGTGACGAGCAGCCCGGGGCCGATATGCCGTGCGATGTCTAGGCCTCCGTGACCGCCGGTGCGCCGGGAACCAAAGTGTTGTTTGAGATGGTTGAGCATGGTGCGCTCCTGCGTGCCGTTTGCTTGACGCCGCAAAGGATACCCGTTTTAGGCTCAAAAGTTAACTAAAACTAACAAAATTGCTGTATTTGAATAGGATGGTGAAAGGGGACTGCCGAAATGTCTTGATCTGTAACAACTAGGGATGGAAATTGGGCCTAGGTGTTACAGATCAAGACAGGAAGAAATGGTCCTATGGAATATCTCGATCTGTAACAGCTGACCGCCAAAACCGGTCCTTCGTGTTACAGATTGAGACATTCGGAACCGTCTCTCGAAAACATCTCAATCTGTAACAGTTAGTCGTCGAAATTGGGTCTTCCTGTTACAGATCGAGATGTTTGAAGCGGCGAGCTTACAGGCCGAACTTGGGGCCTATGTTGTCGCCCTTGAGGTCGGTGGTGTCCACTCGCAGGGCGCGCGTTACGCGATTGTTTCGAAACGGGCGGGAAACACAACGGGCCGGCGATGCTCCTAGTATGCCTATTCAACTGACTGTCTAATATCTAGGGGAGGATCGCGATGCAGGCAGATTCCGCTCAGCAGCAGGGCCTTTATCGCCCCGAATTCGACCACGACGCATGTGGCATCGGCGCGCTTGCCGATATCAACGGTGAGCGCCATCACCAGATTCTGGACGATGCGCTGTCCATTCTGGTCAACTTGGAGCACCGCGGCGGCACGGGACTCGAGAAGAACACTGGCGACGGCGCTGGCATCCTGTTCCAGGTTCCGCATCACTTTTTCCGTAAAGAGGCTCAAAAGTGCGGCCAGATTCTGCCGGCAGAGGGCGACTATGGCGTGGCCATGCTGTTCTTTCCGCAGGACGACAAGGGCGTAGAGGATGCCCGCCGCGTGTTTGAGGAGGGCTGCGCCGAGGCCGGCGTGCCGCTGCTCTTTTGGCGCGAGGTGCCGGTCGACCCGCACGACCTGGGCGAGACGGCCCGCGCCTGCATGCCCACTATCCTGCAGGCCTTCCTGGGCCGTCCGGACGACACGCCCGCCGGCGATGCCTTCGAGCGCCGCCTGTACGTGTGCCGCCGCACCATCGAAAAGAAGGCCGACGCCGAGTTTGCCCTGCGCGACAAGATCTTCTACGTGTGCTCCATGAGCTCGCGCACCATCGTGTACAAGGGCATGCTGGTCGCCACGCAGATGCGCCGCTTCTTCATCGACCTCAACGACGCCGCCGTCAAGACGGCCGTGGCGCTCGTCCACTCGCGCTACTCCACCAACACCACGCCCAGCTGGGAGCGCGCGCACCCCAACCGCTTTATCATCCACAACGGCGAGATCAATACCCTCAAGGGCAATGTCAACTGGATCCGCGCCCGCGAGCCCAACCTGTACAGCCCCGTGCTGCAGCATGATCTTGAGCGCGTGATGCCCATCATCAACCGCGAGGGTTCCGACTCCGCGATTCTGGACAACGTGCTCGAGTTTTTGGTTATGAACGGTCGCCCGCTTACGCGTGCCGCGTCCATGTTGCTGCCCGAGCCGTGGGACCATAACGACAGCCTGAGTGAGGAGCGCCGCGCCTACGACGCTTACCAGTCCATGCTCATGGAGCCGTGGGACGGCCCTGCCGCCATCGCCTTTACCGACGGCCGTACCCTGGGTGCTGCTCTCGACCGCAACGGCCTGCGTCCCGCCCGCTACTATGTGACGCGCGACGGTCGCTTTATGCTGGCAAGCGAGGTGGGTACCATCGAGGTGCGCCCCGAGAACATTCTGACGAGCGGCTGTCTGGGACCGGGCCAGATGCTCGAGGTCGATTTTGCCCGCGGTCGCGTGATCTACAACGACGAACTGCGCGCCCGCTATGCCAAGGAAAAGCCCTACCGTGATTGGATTGCCGAGGAGACGCTGACCGTTGACGCGCTTGATGAGCCCGTTGCGACAACGCCCGCCGAGGACGCCGAGGTGCCCGCCGCCGTGCGCATGGCCAAGCTCGGCTATCACTGGGATGATGTTGACGAGGTCGTGCGTCCCATGGCCCAGCAGGGCAAGGCGCCGCTTGCCTCGATGGGCATCGATGCGCCGCTGGCCTGCCTGTCCAAGAAGACACGCTCCTTCTACGACTATTTCTATCAGCTGTTCGCTCAGGTTACGAACCCGCCCATCGACGCCCTGCGCGAGCACATGGTGACTTCGACCACGCTCTATCTGGGCAACCACGGCAACCTGCTCGAGGATTCCCGCACGGCCTGCCAGCTGGTGCGCTTGGAGCGCCCGTTGCTCAACGAGGAAGAGTTTGACCGCATCTGCGCCATCGACCGCGTGGGCTTTAAGACTCGCCGCTTCCGTGCCGTCTACCGCCGCGACGCCGGCGAGGGCGCACTGCAGGCTGCGCTCAAGCAGCTTGCCGAGGACGTTGAGGCTGCGGTCCGCGACGGCGTGAACATCGTGGTGTTGAGCGATCGTGCCGCTGCGGGCGAGGTGCCCGTGCCGTCGCTGCTCGCTGTGGGCTGCGTGCACAACCACCTGATCCGCGCCGGCGTGCGTACCTTTGCCGACATCGTGGTGGAGTGCGGCGACGCCGTGTCCCCGCATGACTTTGCGGCACTGGTGGGCTACTCCGCGAGCGGCATCTATCCGTACAACGCACATGCGTGCATCCGAGATCTGGCGGCACGCGGCGACCTGGACGTGACGGCCGAGCAGGGCATCGCCAACTACAACAAGGCTGCGACGGCGGGCATCGTCTCCATCATGTCCAAGATGGGCATCTCCACGGTGCAGAGCTACCACTCTGCGCAGATCTTCGAGGCCGTGGGCTTTACGCCGGAGTTCGTCAACGCGTACTTTGCCGGCACGGTGAGCCGTGTGGGCGGTATGGGTGTCGAGGACGTCGAGCGCGAGCAGAATGAACGCTATGACGCCGCGCTCGCCATTCTTAAGAGTCCGGCTCCCGATCAGCTGCCCACACTGGGCCTGACCAAGTGGCGCCCGCTCGGCGGCGAGGATCACCTGATCGATCCGCAGACCGTCTACTTGCTGCAGACCGCCTGCCGTGAGGACAGCTACGACACCTTTAAGGAGTACAGCGCCCGCCTGCACCGCACCGGCCGTGCCGTGCGCCTGCGCGACTTGCTCGACTTTGATGCCAGTGGCCGCACGCCGGTTTCGCTCGACGAGGTGGAGCCCGCGCTCAACATCGTCCGCCGCTTTAACACCGGCGCCATGTCGTACGGCTCCATCAGCAAAGAGGCGCACGAGTGCATGGCTATCGCCATGAACCGCCTGCATGGCCGTTCCAACTCGGGCGAGGGCGGCGAGGATCCGCGTCGCGAGACCCCGCTGGCCAACGGCGACTCCAAGAACTCAGCGATCAAGCAGGTGGCAAGTGCGCGCTTTGGCGTGACGAGCCGCTATCTTTGCAGCGCCTTTGAGATTCAGATCAAGATGGCCCAGGGTGCCAAGCCCGGCGAGGGTGGCCACCTGCCCGGCAAGAAGGTCTACCCCTGGATCGCCGAGGTCCGTCAGTCCACGCCTGGCATCGGCCTGATCTCGCCTCCGCCGCACCACGACATCTACTCCATCGAGGACCTGGCGGAGCTTATCTTCGATCTTAAGAACGCCAACCCCGGTGCGCGCGTGTCGGTCAAGCTGGTCAGCGAGGCCGGCGTCGGCACCATTGCTACCGGCGTGGCCAAGGGTGCCGCCGACAAGATTTTGATCAGCGGCCATAACGGCGGCTCGGGTGCCGCGGCGCGCGATTCCATTTGGCACGCCGGTCTGCCGTTGGAGCTCGGCCTTGCCGAGGCCCAGCAGACGTTGCTGCAAAACGGCCTGCGCTCCCGCGTGGTGCTCGAGGCCGACGGCAAGCTCATGGACGGCACCGATGTTGCCGTCGCCTGCTTGCTGGGCGCCGAGGAGTTTGGCTTTGCAACCATGCCGCTCATCTCCATGGGCTGCCTCATGCAGCGCGACTGCCAGCAGGATACCTGCCCGGCCGGCATCGCGACGCAAAACTGCCGTCTGCGTCACGGCTTCCGCGGTAAGCCCGAGCACGTTGAGCACTTTATGCTCTTTGTTGCCGAGCAGCTGCGCGAGGTCATGGCGAGCCTGGGCTTCCGCACCGTCGACGAGATGGTCGGCCATCCCGAGTGCCTGCGCCAGATCGAGGTGCCGGGCAACCGCAAGGCCAACCTGCTCGATCTGTCGCCCGTGCTGGCGAGCGCGACCTGCGAGTTCGGTGCCCATATCCCGGGTGCCGACGGTCGCCACTTCCTCCCGCAGATGGCCGCGGACAGCGAGCTCGACAAGACGCTCGACTCCACGTTGTTCGTGCCCTATACGGCCGATGCCCGTGCGCACCTGCGTCCGATTCGCTTCCGCGCCGATATCGCCAACGTCAACCGCTGCGTGGGCACCATCCTGGGCAACGCGGTGACCAAGGCACATCCCGAGGGCCTGCCCGCCGGCTCCATCACCATCGATTGCGATGGTTCGGCCGGTCAGAGCTTTGGCGCCTTCCTGCCGCGCGGCATTACGCTCAACGTGTGCGGCGACGCCAACGACTACTTTGGCAAGGGCCTTTCGGGTGGCGAGGTGTCGGTGCGCCCCAACCCGCATGCGACCTACAAGTTCGACGAGAACATCATCGTGGGCAACGTTGCGTTCTTTGGCGCCACGAGCGGCCGCGGCTTCATTAACGGTCTTGCCGGCCAGCGTTTTGCCGTGCGCAACTCCGGTGCCACCGTGGTGGTCGAGGGCTGCGGCAACCATGGCTGCGAGTACATGACGGGCGGCCTGGCGCTCATCCTGGGCGAGGTCGGGCAGAACTTCGCCGCCGGCATGACGGGTGGCGTGGCCTATGTCTTTGACCAGTACGGCACGCTCGATGCCCGCGTGAACCACGAGAGCGTTGAACTCAAGGCCCCGACGGCCGGCGAGCTGGCGCAGATTCGCGCACTCATCCAGGAGCACGTGGATGCGACGCAGAGCCCGCGCGGCATTAAGCTGCTCTACAGCTTTGAGACGATGAGCAAGCACTTTGTGAAGGTCATTCCGACCGAGTACGAGCGCGTGTTGGCGATTATCGCCGCCGCCGAGGCCATCGGTAAGACGCATGCGCAGGCCGACGAGCTGGCGTTTGACATTGTGACCGGTCGCGCGAGTGCCGCGGATGTTGCTCGCTTCGATGTTGCGGGCGGTGCTGCGGGCGCTGTGTCCGTGGCTGCCAGCTCTGTTGCTTCGACCAAGAAGGAGGCGTAAGTGCCATGGGTAAGCCCGGTGCTTTTCTTGATATCGATCGCGTGACCCACGAGCTGCGCCCTGTGGAGGAGCGCAGCCATGATTTTGATCCGCTGTACGTGGAGCTCGACGACGACGCGCGCCGTGCCCAGGCGAGCCGCTGCATGATGTGCGGTGTGGCGTTTTGCCAGATGGGTGCGAGCTTTGGCAAGGCGCGCCCGAGTGGCTGCCCGCTGCATAACCTGATTCCCGAGTGGAACGAGCTGGTGTACCGCGACCGCTGGGACGAGGCTGCCGAGCGCCTGTCGCTCACCTCGCCCATGCCCGAGTTCACGAGCCGCGTGTGCCCGGCGCTGTGCGAGGCCGCGTGCAACCTGGGTTCGGTCGATGGCCAGCCCACGACGATCTATGACAACGAGCGTGCGATCAGCGACCACGAATGGGCAAACGGCGGTCCGCGTCGCTTTGAGCCGGCAGGGGAGGGCGCGCCCACGGTTGCCGTGGTGGGCTCCGGTCCTGCTGGTCTGGTGGCAGCATGGGAGCTTGCGCGTCGCGGCGCCCGCGTGACGGTGTTTGAGCGTGACGACCGCCCGGGCGGCCTGCTCATGTACGGCATTCCCAACATGAAGCTCGAGAAGTCCGTGGTCGAGCGTCGCGTGGCACTTATGCGCGAGCTGGGCATTGTGTTCGAGCTGGGTGCTGACGTTACGAACCCTGCGGTGGCGGCCAAGCTCAATGGCTTTGACGCCGTCGTGGTGGCTGCCGGTGCTCGTGCCCCCCGCGGTCTTTCGGCTACGAATGTAGATGCCCCGGGCGTGGTGTATGCCGTGGACTACCTGACGGCTTCGACCGTCTCGGTGCTCGATGGTGGTGAGCCCGCGGTGAACGCGCGCGGCTTGGACGTTGCGGTCATTGGCGGCGGCGATACCGGCAACGACTGCGTGGGCACCGCGGTGCGCCAGGGTGCGCGCAGCGTGCGCCAGTTTGAGTTCTTGCCGGCCGCGCCTGATGCGCGCGCGGCGAGCAACCCTTGGCCGCAGTGGCCCAACGTTAAGAAGACCGACTACGGTCAGCAGGAGGCCATCGCTGCCATGGGCGGCGAGATGCGTGCTTGGGGCGTGGATACGCTCGAGGTGCTGCTGGACAAGAAGGGCGCGGCAGCGGGCCTGCGCGTGGTCGACCTGGATTGGTCGGCCGGCAAGCCCGAACGCATTGCGGGCTCCGAGCACGAGGTGCCGGCACAGCTGGTGCTGATCGCCTGCGGCTTTACGGGTCCGGAGCACAGCGTGTTCGAAGCTGTCGGCGTGCCTGTTGCCACGGCGGGCCGCCCGCTGCCCGTGATGGCTTCCGAGGGCTCGCACCTTGCGGCCCGCGTGGATGGCGTTGCTGCGGATGCCGCGCCGGTGTATGTGGCCGGCGACGCCCGCAACGGCAGCTCGCTCGTGGTAAGCGCCATGGCCGATGCCCTCGCCTGCGCTGCCGAGGTCGCCGAGGCCTTGAGGCTGTAAGGTAGTCATTCAAGAGCGTCTCCAACGACTAGTCATTGGGGACGCGCTTTTTTGTCTAGTCGTTGGGGACACTCTTAACGTCTGACTGCTCATTTGCTGACGTGCGGGCTCGCGGTGCCTTGCTGTTTTCGTGATGGCTGCGGCTGGCAAGCTCAAAATCTCTGTTTATTTGCCTATGTTTAACTGGGGTTTTGCTTCGGTATAACGTATCGGTCAAGCGTTCCGTCAAGTATTCGGTCAGCATCTGGTTTGCAGCCTTATGCCCATTTCGTCCGCGCTGGCGGCGACCACCGGCCCTCCCCTTAAGCTCAAATTGAGGTTCATCAGTTTGAGGAGGATGCCATGGCTGATCATGTTTTGGACCGGGGACGTCTGGCCGAGGCCGTTGGTAACGATATTGCCGACATGGCCCAGTTTTGGATGCTGCGCAAGTTTCAGTTTTTGGAGCCGGCGCGCACACAGTTCGAAGTGATCGTCGATCCATGGCTCAGCTATTGCGAGGAGCCCTCGCAAAATGAAATCATGGCCTATAACATGGCATTTACCGATTGGCTGCTGTTCGAGCGTCCCTATTACCATGACAAGACGCTGCTGGAGCTGTATGTGGACGAGCCGCCGACGTCGCTTTCGCCTGCTTCGCTCAGACGGCTCGAACAGGTGCGCGACACGCAGTATTTCTCGCGCTTTGGTATTTTGGACAAGGATCCTGTGACTGGTATGGTCGCGCTGCGCGACACGCGCACCGACCGACGTTTTGATGTCTACGATCCACATATCGTGCAAAAAGAGCACTGGCGCGATGGTGCGATTGCGGTGCGCATCGCGTGCGTTGACGATATTTGGCTGACGGCGGGGCAGCTCTACCTCTACGACATTGCACGTCTGAGCGATACGGCGGTCGACGGGCCTGGCGCCGTTCATCCGGAAGATCTGGAAGATGGTTTCGACACCTCGTATATCAGCTTCTTTCTGAGGCTGGTCCGCGACATCATGGGCGCCCAGGGGCGCTACGTAAAGTCCCTCAACATCTACGAACAGGAATGGGAGTAGGGGATGGGCAGTCGCAGTGTCGCCGCCTGTCTATTTGTCTCGGTCTGTAACGTCTAGGGACAAAAAACCGGTCTAACTGTTACAGATCGAGACGAATGCCTGGGCGCCGCTGGTTTGTCTAAATTTGTAACGTTTAGGGGCCTGGAGAGCGTCTACCTGTTACAGATCGAGACGTTTGGAACCTGTCGGGGTGGATGTCTCAATCTGTAACATCTACAGGCCAAAACTCGACCTAACTGTTACAGATTGAGACCAAGGTTGGATGCGGTGCCGAAAGATCTCGATCTGTAACAACTAGAGGCTCAAAGACTGTCTTCCTGTTACAGATCAAGACATTTGTCGGCGGCGGCAACAGCGGCGATGGCCCATTTCTCCGATGTGGTGGTGATGGAAGTGTCTAATACCGTTTTTAAACACAAGCATGCAACGCGTAACACCTTGGCGCGGAATAGGATGCTTGCCAGGCTCACGGAGGCGGCTGAACAAGGCGTGCCGCTTGTGACGCACGACAATGCCGAGCTCATGTGGCTGCGGCGCCATGTGGGCACAGACGATATTGCGGAGCCCGAATCGCACCTTTTCTGTTTTCAGCATGAATGGGATGCGTTGACGCCGCCGGAGCGGGCGCGGTGGACCATCAAGGGGCTTGCCGAGTTTCACCCCGATTGGGCGTTTTGGGGATATGATGCCGCGCTGATATGGGGTCTGGAGGTGCCGAATGATCTGCTCGGGCCGCGTTACTTGGTCAAGACGGGTTGTTCGGTGGCATTGAGTATGGGGTGTAGACTGCTGCGTCCGCAGGCGGCGGGTGCACTTGAACAAGTCGATGGCGTGCGGGTGACGTCGTTTTGGCGCACGGTGGAGGATTGTCTGCTGCGTGCGCCGTTTTCGTATGGTCTGGCGATCGCCGATTCTGCATTGCGGGCGAAGGGCATGTCGCGCGACGACCTCTGCGAACGGCTCCAGGCCGATTGCGAGGGCAGGCGAGGGTATCGCAGAGCTCAGGTGATTGCGTCGCATGCGGACGGCCTGTCCGAAAACGGTGGCGAGTCTCGGTTCCGAGCGTTCTTTATTGCATACGGTTTTCCGGTGCCAGAGTTGCAGGTGGAGTTTCGCGATCCGTTCGATTCGAGTCAGGTGTTTCGCGTTGATTATTTCTGGAGGCTCGAGGACGGGACATGTGTCATCGGCGAGCTCGACGGAAAGGGGAAGTATACCTTGCAGAACGGCGAGGGTCGGGAGTCGGTCGACCCGTTCGTGGCAGAGCGTCAGCGGGAATCTCATCTGACAATGCTCGGGCACAAGGTGCTTCGGTTCACGTTTAACGAACTCAAAGATCCGGTGAAGCTGGTCGAGAAAATGAGGCTGGCGGGTATTCCACAGCGGGCCGATTTGGCTGAGGAATGGAAGCGTCAGTGGTATGGGCGCTGAGGGGTACGACTAACGCGGATGTAGTTGTTCCGGGCGAGTTCGTCTCGATCTGTAACAACAAGGGGCCGTTTGGCCTCGCAACTGTTACAGATCGAGACAGAAGGTTGGCTGCCGCTAAAAGATCTCAATCTGTAACGTCTAGAGGCCGAAAACCTGTCTACTTGTTACAGATTTAGACGTTTGACGATGGGGCTGGAGAAAGTCTCGATCTGTAACATCTAACGGCCAAAAATCGGTCTAACTGTTACAGATTGAGACAAAGGCTGGAGGCACGACCGAAAATCTCGATCTGTAACATTTGGAAGGTTAAAGACGGTCTACCTGTTACGGATCGAGACATTTTGCTGGTGTCGCCGCGCTGGGTCTGCAACGCGTTTCACTTCCCAGGTCCCTCTCGTCCCTCCGTTAACCGATATGTTTGACTTTAGTTCACTGTATTAGGTGATAATGGACAAATGTTCAAGTTAATCGTGAGGGAGGAGCTCGATATGGCGTCTGCCGATCGTTCCACGTTGTTTATCAATGCGACCGTCCTGGATGGTTCGGAACATATGGAGCCGCAGCCCGACATGGCCGTGGCCGTTGAACGCGGTGTCATCACATGGATGGGGCCGAGTGCTGTGGCGCAGGTGCCTGCAGGTGCCGAGGTCATCGACCTGGCAGGTGCGTATCTCATGCCAGGTCTCATCAATATGCATGTGCATCTGTGCGGTTCAGGCAAGCCGGTTTCGGCGGGCGATGCGGGCGCGCTGATGAAGAAGCTCGATAATCCCGTGGGGCGCGCCATTGTCCGCCACATTCTTAAGGGCAGCGCACAGCAGCAGCTGGCAAGCGGCGTGACCACGGTGCGCGGCGCGGGCGACCCGCTGTTTGCCGATCTTGCCGTGCGCGATGCTATCGATGCCGGCAAGTATCAAGGTCCTCGCCTGGTGGCGCCGGGAACGGGCGTCACGGTGCCGGGCGGCCATGGTGCGGGCTTGTTCGCCCAGGTGGTCAACGGTCCCGCCGAGGCGGCCGAGCAGGTGCGCGACCTGTATGCTCGCGGTGCCGACGTCATTAAGCTATTCGTAACGGGCGGCGTGTTCGACGCGACCGAGGTGGGCGAGCCGGGAGTGCTGCGTATGCCCGTGGAGGTTGCCGCAGCGGCGTGCAAGGCGGCACACGATATGGGTCTTCCGGTTATGGCCCATGTCGAGAGTACCGAAGGTGTGAAGGCCGCGCTTGAGGCCGGCGTTGACACGATTGAGCACGGCGCTCCGTTGACGCCCGAGATCCTGGAACTGTACCGCGGCGCCGCGGGCACGCAGCTTGAGGGGCGTGCGCCCAGCGTGACCTGCACCATCAGCCCGGCGCTGCCGTTTGTATTGCTCGACCCGGAAAAGACTCATTCGACTGACACGCAAAAGAAGAACGGCGACATCGTGTGCTCGGGCATTATCGAGAGCGCTCGTGCGGCGCTGGAAGCCGGTATCAAGGTAGGCCTGGGCACGGATTCGAGCTGTCCGTTCGTGACCCAGTACGACATGTGGCGCGAGGTGGCCTATTTTGCCAAGTACGTGGGTGTGAGCAACGCCTTCGCGCTGCATACGGCCACGCAGGTCAATGCCGAGCTGCTGGGGCTGGGCGGCGAGACCGGCACAATCGAGTGCGGTAAGGCCGCTGATATCCTGGTGACGCGCGAGAACCCGCTCGATGACCTGTGCGCTCTGCGTGAGCCGATGCACGTGATGTGTCGCGGTGATCTGGTGCGCAAGCTCAAGGTGAAGCGTATCCCCGAGGTTGATAACGAGCTCGACACGATTATGGACATGCCTGCCGAGGCGTTGGCCGAGGAGCTTGCCCGCGACGGCGTAGCTTAGGCGCTGGCGCGACGGGGCGACAGCTTTATCGAATGATGTCGCCCCATGCAAAAAGCCGAGGTCTCAGTGCGAGGCCTCGGCTTTTATTTTGCCCTATGGTGTAGCGGCTAGGAGCGCGTTTCCATCTTGGCGTGGCACTTGGGGCAGGTGACGCGGATCTTGCCCTTGCCCTTGGGGACGGACAGCATCTGGCCGCAGTTGGGGCACTTGAGGTACGCCGTGGTCTTGCGGCCCTTCCACATCTTCTTGGCCGTTCGCTTGGCGCGCTCAAAGTCTTCCTTGCTGGTGCCGGCCGCGCGCGAGGCGTTGGAAGCCGCAGTCCCGCCGCCCAAGCTGGCGACGAATTTGCCCAAGCCGGGAACATTGGCAGTCGCGGCGACAAAGGTCTCGTTCTCCTTGCGACGTGCATCGATGTTTTTGGACAGGCCGCGCAGCACGCCAATTACGATGACGGCGATGGCGATCCAGCTGAGCCACTGGATGTGGGCTATCGATCCGATCATCGCGATGATGATGCCGGCAAAACCCATTACGATGGTGAGTTCATCGGCGCCATTGCGACCCTTCATAAAGTCATTCATGCAAATTGCCTTTCGTTCGATATGCTGCACGCCTTTATACCCGATTTAGAGCAAGGGGGACAGGTTAATCTGCACCAATGTGGTGCAAACATACCTGTCCCCGGAACACCAAGACGGTGCAAAGAAGTCTGTTTCCAATGCCCCAATTACTTGGAGAGCTTGTCGACGACGCGTTCGATCTCGGCGAGCTTGGCGGCTTTGAGGTCTTCGTCGCCCGATTCGATTGCCGAAGTCACGCAGCCCTCGATATGCGCCTTGAGCACGTCGGCGTTGATGCGCGCGAGGAGCGCCTGTGTGGCCATGAGCTGCGTGGAAATATCGACGCAATAGCGGTCCTCATCGACCATCCGCAAGATGCCGTCGATCTGGCCGCGTGCCGTCTTGAGCATGCGGGTCACCGATTTGTGGTCTGCCATCATGGCGGGTCCTCGTTTCTGGTCGATGGGGTCGAGTGCTTCTGGTAGCTGCTACGCGGCGGTCACGGACAGGGCGTGGAACTTCTCGCCGGCGGCCTCGACAGCGGCGGCGAGCTGCTCGGCGGTCACGGTGTCGGCGCACTCCACCTGGACGGTCTGGGTCTCGTGATCGGCGTCGGCGTCGGTCACCCCGGCCACGTTGAGCAGTGCCGTCTCGACGGTGGCGTCGCAGTGGCCGCACATAAGGCCGGAAGTCTTGATTGTGTATCGCATGGGTATTCCTCTCTGTTGTGTCGGCTTTCCCGGGCACCCGATCTTGACCTTCAAGTCGTCGCTCGCGTACCAAAGTACGCGTCGCTCCTCTTTCAGGTCAATCTCGGGCACCTGGAAAACCCGTTATAAATGGACTTAATGGTGAGCCTATTTTGCCACTTTAGGCTTAAAGGATTTTAGGCGCAGCGCATTGCTTACGACGCAGACGCTCGACAGGCTCATGGCCGCGGCGCCAAACATCGGCGAGAGTTGCCAACCGGTGAGGGGGAAGAACACGCCCGCGGCGAGCGGAATGCCGATGCCGTTGTAGAACAGCGCCCAGAACAGGTCTTGCTTGATGTTGCGAATCGTGGCGCGCGAAAGCTCGATGGCTCGCGCAACATCCATGAGGTCGCTGCGCATGAGCACCACATCCGCCCCTTCCTTGGCGATGTCGGCGCCGGTGCCGATCGCAAGGCCCACGTCGGCGCGCGCCAGGGCGGGGGAGTCGTTGATGCCGTCTCCCACCATGGCGACCTTGCTGCCCGCATCCTGCAACTCGCGCACGTGGCGCTCCTTGTCGGCGGGGAGGACGTCGGCGATGACCTGCTTACTGCTCAGTCCCACGCGGCGGGCGATTGCCTCGGCCGTCACGCGGTTGTCGCCGGTGAGCATGCGCACGTCGACGCCGAGCTTGCGGAGCGCGGCGATGGCCTCGGCGCTCGTCTCTTTGACCTCGTCAGCCACGGCGATGGTACCGACGAGCTCGCCGTTCTTGGCAAAGAACAGCGGCGTCTTGCCTTCGGCGGCAAATTGCTCGGCAAGACCCGCGGGCACGGTAACGCCTAGCTCGTCCATCAGGCGCACGTTGCCGGCGGCAATGGCGTTTTGCCCCTCGCGTGCCGTAACGCCGCGACCGGGCACGGCGGCAAAGTCCTCGACCATGCGCGCGACTATTCCGCGTGCCTCGCACTCGGCCATAATCGCCTCGGCCAGCGGGTGCTCGCTTGAGCGCTCCAACGCGGCGGCCAGCTTGAGCAGCGCCTTTTCGCTCATGGCGGGCGAGCCGTCAGTGCGCGTGGCTACTACGATATCGGTCACGGCAGGCTTGCCGCGGGTGACCGTGCCCGTCTTATCGAGCACCACGGTGCCCACGCTGCGCAGGTTCTCCAGTGCCTCGGCGCTCTTAAACAGAATGCCCATCTCGGCGCCCTTGCCGGTGCCGACCATAATGGCGACGGGCGTGGCCAGGCCGAGCGCGCACGGACAGCTGATCACCAGCACGGCCACGGCAGAAGTGAGTGCCTCGTTCACGCTGCCGGTCAGCGCCATCCACGCCACAAAGGTCACGGCCGAGATCGTAAACACCACGGGCACGAACACGCCGGCGACCTTGTCGGCCATGCGGGCGATGGGCGCCTTGGTGGCATTGGCGTCCTCGACGAGCTGGATGATCTTGGCGAGCGACGTGTCGGCGCCCACGCGTGTGGCACGGAAGGTAAACGAGCCGGTGCGGTTGACCGTGGCGGCGTTGACGGTGTCGCCGGCGGTCTTTTCCACGGGGATGGACTCGCCGGTGAGCGCGCTCTCGTCCACGGCCGAGCTGCCCTCGAGCACCACGCCATCGACGGGGATGGACTCGCCGGGGCGCACGCGCAAGACCTGACCGGGAAGGATGCTGTCGACGTCGACGGTGGTCTCGCTGCCGTCCTCTGCCACGACGGTCGCGGTCTTGGGCGCCAGGTCGATCAGCGCCTCGATGGCGCCGCCGGTTTTGGACTTGCTGCGCGTCTCGAGGTATTTGCCCACGGTGACGAGCGACAGAATCGTGCCGGCGCTCTCAAAATAGAGGTTGTCCATGCTCGTCATCATTGCCTCGTGGACCTGACCCGCGGCTAATTGGTCGGCCATGATGAACATGGCGTAGAGCGACCAGGCGATGGAAGCGGTGGCGCCCACGGCAATAAGGGCGTCCATGGTGGGCGCGCCGTGCGCGAGCGATTTAAACCCGTTGATAAAGTACGCGTCGTTGACATAGACGATGGGGATGAGCAGGACGAGCTCGGTGAGGGCGAGCGTCATGCTGTGGGTATGGTCGGTGAAGATGCCGGGCAGCGGCCAGCCGAGCATGTGCCCCATGCCTATGTAGAACAGTGGGATAAGGAATGCGATCGAGACGATGAGGCGGGTGCGCATGGCAGAGGCGGCGGCCTCCAATTTTTTGGTGGGCGACTCCATGTGGGCGGCGCCGGACCTGGCTTGCGTGCTGCCGTTTGAGCCGGCGGCACCGGTGCCCGCATCGACGGGTGAGGCCGAGTAGCCCGCGCGGTCGACGGCGGTGCAGATATCGTCGGGGGAGACCTGCGCGGGGTCGTAGTCGACCATCATGGAACCGGCGAGTAGGTTGACCGCGACGTTCTCGACGCCGTCGAGCTTGCTCACAGCACGGTCCACGTGCGCCTGGCAGGCGGCGCATGTCATGCCGCCCACGTCGAACTTATCTTGAGCCATGGCTTCTCCTTTCCGTGATTCGGTGTTGGAATTGTTAACCTGCCGATACTATACACCCATACCCCCTGGGGGTGTGTAGTACAGAAATAATATATGAGATTTCGTTACAGATGAGGATGGATGGTTGGCCGATGGACCGTCCCAACCAACCATCTCAATCTGTAACATCTAGCAGGGAAAATGATCTCTAACTGTTACAGATTGAGACAATTGGCCCAGACTCGCCTCGTCCGCCTCGTCATCTGTGGTTTACGTGGGGGCATACGGAGTACGGGTATACTAACCGGCGGCGAATCTGCTCCATCGCTTAGAGCTGCTGCGTCTGGACGGCGCGTGATAGGGCTGCCAAAGCGATCGCCAGCGTGCTGAGCAACGTCCTCTCTGTGCGCACCCGTTTTTGTATGTATTAGCGCACTACCAAGCACGCCCGCGCGGCCGTATGCCGTGCCCATTGCGCGTGCAGATAAGGAACAACAACATATGCGTAATTCTGTATCCGACGTCACCGACGCCGAGATTCTGGACGAGGCCCGCGAGGCCATGACCCAGGCTGCCTTCGATGCCGCCGATGAGGCCAATGCTGCCCAGGCCGTCGAGTCCGCTACCGAGAGTCTGCCCGCCTTTGACGAGCTGGGCCTTTCCGACGAGATGCTCCGTGCCATCGAGAACCTGGGCTACACGGCGCCGACGCCCGTGCAGGCCGGTTCGATCCCCGTGGTGCTCGAGGGCCGCGACTTGCTTGCCGCCGCTCAGACCGGCACCGGCAAGACGGCCGCCTTTTTGCTGCCGACCATGAACAATCTGGAGCACATCGCTCCTCCCAAACCCGTGCGCGAGCGCGGCGGCCGCAACCGCCGTCGCGGTGCCAAGAAGCCCGAGGGCAACGGCCGTGGTCCCGTGATGCTCGTCATCACCCCTACGCGCGAGCTTGCCCAGCAAATCGACGAGGTCGCGAGCAAGATCGCCGACGTCACCGGCCATGTCGCCGTGACCGTCGTGGGCGGCGTGAGCTACAAGCCGCAGACCGCTGCCCTCAAGTACGGCTGCGACATCTTGGTCGCAACGCCGGGCCGTCTGGTCGATCTGATCGAGCAGGGTGCCTGCCACCTGGACGAGGTTAAGGTCCTGGTGCTCGACGAGGCCGACCGCATGCTCGACATGGGCTTTTTGCCCGCTGTTCGCCGCATTGTGCGCGAGACACCGGCCGAGCGTCAGACGCTGCTGTTCTCGGCGACCCTCGACGAGGAGGCCGTGGGTGAGATCACCGACCTGGTGAGCGACCCGGCCCGCGTGGAGATCGCGCCCGCCACGTCGACCGCCGACACCGTCGACCAGTTTGTGTTCCCGGTGTCCATCGAGGCCAAGAACAACCTGTTGCCCGAGTTCCTCAAAAAGGAAGGCCCGGAGCGCACTATCGTCTTTATGCGCACCAAGCACCGTGCCGACAGCTGCTGCCGTCGTCTGGAGCGCAAGGGCATCAAGGCCGCCGCGATTCACGGCAACCGCAGCCAGGCCCAGCGCGAGCATGCCCTTTCGGCCTTCCGCGACGGCACCGTCGACGTACTGGTGGCAACCGACGTGCTTGCCCGCGGCATCGACATCAGCGACGTGCGCTACGTCGTGAACTTTGACGTGCCGGCCGAGCCGACTGACTACATCCACCGTATTGGCCGTACGGGCCGCGCTGGCGAGCTGGGCTGGGCCATCACGTTTGTGACCGAGCAGGACGTGGATGAGTTCTACGAGATCGAGAAGCTCATGGACAAGACCGCCGACATCTACGAGGCCGGCGACCTGCACGTGGGTCCCAACCCGCCTGCGGTTGACCCCGAGCGCGATCCTGCGGCCTTTAAGGTGAAGAAGAAGACCAAGCGCGGCAAGTCCAAGAGCAAGAAGAAGCTTGAGCAGGCACGTCGCGACGGCAAGCGCAACGGCGATGACTATGGCGATGTGGCCGGTCGCTCCAACCGCGGTCGCGACGAGCGTCGCGGCGACGGCGAGCGTCCGAGCCGTCCCAAGCGCGGCGGCAAGACCCGCGTGCGCGAGGGCGTTCAGGCTCGCGTGGACGAGGCTGTGGAGAGCGTGGCCCGCGAGGTGGCTGCCGAGGAGCGTGCCGGTGCTGTTGAGCAGGGCCCGCGCGGCAACCGTGCCGAGCGTCGTGCCAAGCAGTTCCAGGGCGAGGCACATCGCCGTCGCCGCGAGGACGAGGACCGCGGCGGTCGTCGTCGTGTTGAGCGCGAAGACGAGGGCCGTGGCTCGCGCGGCGGCAAGCGCGGCTCGGGTGACCGTCGTCGCTCCGGTCGCGATAGCGAGCGCGGCGGGCGCGATGAGCGCCGTGGCGGCGAGGGTCGCGGTGAGCGTGGCGCCCGCAGCGGTGAGTCCCGTGGCGGCAAGCGCTTTGAAGAGCGCGGTGGCCGCGGTGGCGAGCGTCGCGAGGGCGCTCGCGCTAATGGCACCCGCAGCGGCGCCGGGCGTTCTGGTGAATCGCGCGATCGTCGTGATCCGCGTGCCAGCCGCGATCGCCGCGATGATTGGCGCAACTACGACGATACCCGCGAAGAGCGTCGCGGCGGCTACCGTGGTGGTCGCGGCGGCAACCAGGCCGGCTCCCGTGGCGGCCGCGCCGGCGGCCGCGATAACCGTGGCAGCTATGGCAACGGCCGTGGCGGCAAGCGCGGCGGCAGCTCCCGTCGCCCCGGTGACGGCGGCGGCAAGCGCAAGTAACATACGCGTCGCACGCTAGAGCGAGGCGAACTAAGGGCCCCGAGCAACTACGCTCGGGGCCCTTTTTGGTGCAAAGAGGTCAGGTTAATCTGCACCAACGTCTTGAAGTTGCGGTGGAATACGGACTGTTTTGGCCTTTTGAGCGGCTTTTCAGTCCCTATTTCACCGCAACTCACGATTGGTGCAAACAAACCTGTCCACGATGCACCAGAGTGAGGAGTGTCCCCAAGTGCCGCATTGTGGGTAACGCGTTTTATCAAATATGGCATTTATCTGCGGTAATGTTTTATTTCACCGCTGAGGACGACGTTTCATACCGCCTGCCGAACCGTGTTGCTGCCAAACAACTTTATAGGTCAGTGTGTTGCGTGTAGCAATTTCGCCCGGCCTCGCCTCCGGGCTGCCATGTGAGAGGGGATCTTATGGCTCGACTGCATGTAATGGAACGCAGCCACGCTCAGGCCGTCATGGACGACCTGCACGATGCGCTCGGACGTCGTCTGGCGGTGAGTTCGCTCGCTCCGTGTCCCGTTGAGTTTACGGCAGCGCTCGTCAACCTGTGCTCCACCCAGAGCTGCGGCAAGTGCACGCCCTGCCGCGTGGGCCTGAGCGCGCTGAGCGACCTGCTCGCCGATGTGCTCGAAGGGCGCGCCGATGAGTCCACGCTCAACCTTATTGAGCGCACGGCCCGCACCATCTACCTTTCGAGCGACTGCGCCATCGGCTACGAGGCCGGCGCCATGGCGCTCACGGCCATTCGCGGCTTCCGCGACGACTTTGAGCACCACATTCGTGAGCACTCCTGCGGCTTTGACCGCGAGGCCCGTGTCCCGTGCGTCTCAGGCTGCCCGGCGCACGTCGACATTCCCGGGTACATTTCGCTCGTTGAGGCCGGCCGCTATGCCGATGCCGTCAAGGTCATCCGCAAGAACAATCCGCTTCCGCTCGTCTGCGGCCTGGTGTGCGAGCATCCCTGCGAGATGCACTGTCGCCGTGGCATGGTCGACGACCCCATGAACATCCTTGCCCTCAAGCGGTTTGCCGTTGAGCATAGCGACCTCAACGACCACAAGCCACATGTAGTGGACAACACTGGTAAGCGCGTCGCCGTGATCGGCGGCGGCCCGGCCGGTCTTTCTTGCGCCTACTACCTGGCCGTGATGGGCCACAAGGTGACCATTTTTGAGCAGCGCCACCACCTGGGTGGCATGCTGCGCTACGGAATCCCCAGCTATCGTCTGCCACGCGAGCGCCTGCAGGCCGAGATCGACTGGATCATGAGCGCCGGCATCGATGTGGAACTCGACCACTCCGTGAACGGCGAGGAGCTCGCCCGTCTACGCGACGAGTTCGATGCCGTCTACCTGGCCATCGGTGCCCACAGCGACAAGAAGCTCGGCCTTCCGGGCGAAGAGGCGCCCGGCGTTGAGTCGGCCGTCAAGATGCTGCGTGCCATCGGTGATGACGAGCTGCCCGACCTAAGCGGCCAGCGCGTGTGCGTCATCGGCGGCGGCAACGTTGCCATGGACGTGGCACGCTCTGCCGTGCGCTGCGGTGCCGAAAAGGTAAGCATCGTCTACCGCCGTCGCATCTGCGATATGACGGCCCAGGATGCCGAGATCGCCGGTGCCCAGGCCGAGGGCTGCGAAGTGCTGGAGCTGACAGCCCCGCTCGCCATCGAGACGGGCGAGGACGGTCGCGTGAACGGTCTGCGCGTGCAGCCGCAGATTATCGGCGAGCCCCGCCGCGGTCGTCCGGCTCCGCGTGCCGCCGCCACGCCCGAGCACGTCATCCCCTGCGAGCGCGTGTTCGTCGCCATTGGCCAGGACATCGATTCCAAGCCGTTTGAGGAGATGGGCATTGCCTGCAAGTGGGGCTGCGTCGTCACCGATTCGGATGGCGCCGTGCCCAACTTCGATGGCCTCTTTAGCGGCGGCGACTGCCAGACCGGCCCCGCTACCGTCATCCGCGCCATCAATGCCGGCCGCGTGGCTTCGGCAAACATCGATCACTACCTGGGCTTCGACCACAAGATTAAGCTCGACGTGGAGCTGCCGACCGTTCAGTTTAAGGGCAAACACGAGTGCGGCCGCTGCGAGCTGGGCGAGCGCGAGGCCGGCGAACGCATCCACGACTGGAATCTGGTCGAACAGGGCCTTACCGAGGAAGAGGCACGCCAAGAGGCGAGTCGCTGCTTGCGTTGCGACCACTTTGGCTTTGGTGCGTTCCGTGGAGGGAGGAACTTGGAATGGTAGAGCCCAACAAAACCACCGTCGGCGATAACAGCGAAAACGGAGCGCACAACATGGTCAGGCTCATTATCGATAACTGCGAAGTCGTGGTACCCGAGCACACCACGATCCTGGATGCGGCCAAGTCCGTCGGTATCCAGATTCCCACCCTGTGCTACCTGCGCGATCTAAACGAGATCGGCGGCTGCCGCGTGTGCGTGGTCGAAGTCGAGGGCTGCGATCAGCTGGTTGCCGCCTGCAACAACTACGTGCTCGACGGCATGGTGGTTCACACCAACAGCCCCAAGGCTCGCGAGGCCCGTCGCACCAACGTGCAGCTGCTGCTGTCCCAGCACGATTCGCAGTGCACGAGCTGCGTGCGCAGCGGCAACTGCAACCTACAGACCATCGCCAACGACCTGGGTATTTTTTATCTGCCGTATCAAAGGCATTTGGCGGGCGAGGGCTGGGATTTCGATTTTCCCATCATCCGCGAAAACGACAAGTGCATTAAATGCATGCGCTGTATCAAGGTGTGCGAGAGCGTGCAGGGGCTAGGGATTTGGGACCTGACCAACCGCGCCACGCATACCGCCGTGGGTACCCGCGGGCGCGCGCCGATCGGCAAGACCGATTGCGTCGCGTGCGGCCAGTGCATAACGCATTGCCCGACGGGCGCACTGCGCGAGCGCGACGACACCGAGACCGTGTTTGACGCGCTCGCTAATCCCGACAAGATTGTGCTGGTGCAGATCGCACCTGCCGTGCGTAGCGCCTGGGGCGAGGAACTCGGCATCCCGCGCGAGGAGGCCACCGTTGAGCGCCTGGCTTGCGCGCTGCGCCGCGTTGGCTTTGAGTACGTGTTCGACACCGATTTCTCGGCCGACCTCACCATTATGGAGGAGGGCTCCGAACTGCTCGAGCGCCTGGGGAAGGCCGTCAAGGGCGAGGGCGACAGCCACGGCTGGCCCATGTTCACGAGCTGCTGCCCGGGCTGGGTGCGCTTTGTGAAGGCACGTTACCCCGAGTTTGTCGACAGCCTGTCCACGTCAAAGTCGCCGCAGCAGATGTTCGGCGCCATCGCCAAGACTTACTACGCCAAGGTACTGGGCGTGGAGCCCGAGCGCCTGTTCGTGGTGTCCGTGATGCCGTGCACGGCCAAGAAGGCCGAGTGCGCGCTGCCGAGCATGGTGGGCGAGGACGGCACGCCCGACGTAGACGTTGCACTGACGGTGCGCGAGATGGTGCGCATGATCCGCGCGAGCCACGTGAGCGTGGATACGCTGGTTGAGGAGCCGCTCGATACGCCGCTGGGCTTTGGCACGGGCGCGGGTGTGATCTTTGGCGCCACGGGCGGCGTGATGGAGGCCGCCGTGCGCTCGGCATATTACCTGGTGACGGGCAAGAACCCCGATGCGGATTTCTTTACCGACGTGCGTGGCCTGGATGGCTGGAAGGAAGCCGTCGCCGATATTGATGGCACCAAGGTGCGCGTTGCCGTGGCGCACGGGCTGGGCAACGCCGCCCGCCTGCTCGACGCGATTCGCGACGGCCGTGCGAGTTATGACTTCGTCGAGGTTATGGCATGCCCGGGCGGCTGTGTCGGTGGCGGCGGTCAGCCCATCCACGACGGCTGCGAGCTGGCAGCCGAGCGTGGCCAGGTGCTCTGGGGCCTCGATGCGAAGGCGGACATTCGCTTCTCGCACGAGAATCCCGATGTTCAGGCGTGCTACAGCGAGTTTTTGGGCGCGCCGCTCTCGCCGCTGGCCGAGGAGCTGCTGCATACCGACCATCACGCCTGGTCGATGCCCAACGAGGGGGCGTGCTAACGATGCGCGCGTTTAATGTTGAGCTGTCGCGCCGAGGATTTGCCTCGGCGCTTGCCGCGGGTGCGTTGTCGCTTGCGCTGGCTGGCTGCGGCGGTGGGTCTGCTGCGGGCTCGACTGCCGGGTCTGCCGCTGACGGTGCCGCTGCCGAGCCGGTTGAGGTACACGTCGCGTCGCTCAAGGGTCCGACGTCGATTGGCCTGGTGCAGTTTATGGACCAGGCGGACGAGGGCGCCACGGATAACGAGTTCTACTTTGCGATCAACACTGCCGCCGACGAGATCGTGCCCAAGGTCATTCAGGGAGATGTCGACATTGCCCTGGTGCCCGCCAACGTGGCGAGCGTTCTCTACAACAAGACCGAAGGCGCGGTGCAGGTCATCGACATCAACACGCTGGGCGTGCTGAACGTGGTGACGGGCGACGCGAGTGTGGCCTCGTTTGGCGATTTGGCGGGCCATACCGTCTATATGACGGGCAAGGGCACCACGCCGGAGTACGTCATGAACTACCTGCTGGAGCGCGCGGGCCTGACCGACCAGGTGGCGCTCGAGTTTAAGAGCGAGCCCACCGAGGTGCTGTCGGCTCTGCTTGCCGACCCGTCCGCCGTGGGCGTGCTGCCGGAGCCGTTCAAGACCGCTGCCATCGCCAAGAGCGAGGGCAAGCTGTCGGCACCGGTAAGTCTGACCGATGTGTGGGATGAGCTGGCAGGAGACACGGGCTCGCGCCTGCTGACGGGTGTGACCGTGGTGCGCCGTGCCTTTGCCGAGGAGCATCCCGAGGCCGTGGCGGAATTCTTGCGCTGCCATGAGGCGAGCGTGAAGGCCGTCAATGCGGCGCCGGCGGACTGGGCTCAGGCCGTGGCCGATGCAGGCATCGTGGATAACGCCACGATTGCCGAAAAGGCGATTCCCGGGTGCATGCTCGTGTGCCAGACGGGGAAGGATATGAAGGCCGCGCTCGGTGGGTACCTGCAGGTGCTGGCCGATGCGGACCCGAGCGCCGTGGGCGGCAAGCTCCCGGCTAACGATTTCTACTACATGGAGTAGCCCGTGCGTGCGTTTGCTCGACAAATGATAGAGCGTATGAAGGCGGTGGCGGCAGCAGGTGCCGTTGCCGCCTTTTGGCTTGCCGTGTGGGTCTTCGCGGCGGCGCTGGTGGCACAGCCGCTGATTTTGCCGGGTCCGGGTGCTGTTGTGGTGGCGTTGCTGCGGCTGGTGTGCGATGCCAGCACATGGACGATTCTGGTGGGCTCGGGTTTGCGAATTTTGGGCGGGCTGGCACTTGCCGCGGTGTGCGGCGGCGTGCTGGCGGGAGTCTCGGTGCGGTCGCGGACGTTTGCCCGTCTGGTGGCGCCGGCGCTTTCGTTTGTAAAGGCGACGCCGGTTGCCTGCGTGGTGGTTCTGCTGCTCATTTGGCTGGGGTCGGCGCGCGTGAGCATTGCAGCGGTCTTTTTGATGGCACTGCCGGGCGTGTATTTTTCGCTGGTCGAGGGTTTGGCACAAGTGGATAAGCCGCTGGAGCAGATGTTTCGTCTGCATGGTGTGCGGGGTTGGCGACTGTTCTTCGCCCATACCTGGCGCGAAGTCCTGCCGTTTGTGCTTTCGTGCGCCCGCGCCGTGATCGGCATGAGCTGGAAGGCCGGCGTGGCGGCGGAGTTGATTGGCATGGCGGCTGGTACCGTGGGCGAGCGCATCTATCAGGCGAAGCTGCTCATTGAGACGGCTGACCTGCTGGCGTGGACCGTGTTGGTCGTGGCGGCATCGTGGGCATGCGAGCGCGTGCTGATGTGGCTGCTGCGGGCTTCGGGTTCCGTGGCATGGCGTGTTGCCGTGCGGACGCATGGACATGGACTGCGCGGGCGTGCGGGGGCCGCGAGCGATGGCGCTTCGGCGGAGCTTGCGCTTGCCGTGGGCGATCGCGCGCCCTGGGCGCCGGCGCTGGACGGTCTGGTGCTTCGTGTGCCCACCGGCGGGCGTACCTGCGTGATGGGCGCCTCGGGGGTGGGCAAGTCGACGTTGCTCGCGCTAGCGGCGGGGGAGTGCGCACCGTGCTCGATGGTGTTTCAGGATGTGCGCCTGGTAGAGGACGCTTCTGCTCTGGATAACGCGCTGGTGTGCGCCAACGCGCGCGTGGACGCCTCGAGTGCCGCAGCCCTGTTGCGCCTGCTGGTGCCGGGGGTCGATGTACATGCTCGTGTGGCCGAGCTCTCGGGCGGGCAGCGCCGTCGCGTCGAGATTGCCCGAGCCCTGCTGTGCCCAGGCGACGCGGTGATTCTGGACGAGCCCTTTACCGGTCTAGATACCGCTGCGCGCGACGCATGCGCCGAAGTCGTGCTCGACTTGCTCGACGGTCGCATGCTGTTGCTTGCCACGCACGATGCCGTCGACGCTCGGGCCCTCAATATCTCGGACATCATCACACTCTAAATACTTATTCAGCAACAAAATGATCCGTTTTCCTCCGTCCCCAAGGGATCAGGTGTGCTATTCTATCTGCGGGGTAATACTTAGGAATACCAAGTAATACCAACGCCGTAGAAACAAACTCCAGATGCGGGCCAATCGGGTTGCCTTCACAGCCCGTCGCCCAGCCGCGTGGCCCGCATCTATCCGCACCACCGTCGTTTCAAAAAGGAAGCGCCATGGCAGAACACATGACCCCGGTTGTAGCGAAGGTCTTGCCTGAGGAAAAGGCGGCCTTCGCGGCGGCAACCCAGCTCGTAGGCACCACGCCGTCCAACGCCATCCGCATGTTCATCGCCGCCTTCAATCGCTGCGGCACCTTTCCGTTCGACATTTCGCCCAGCGGGGCCTTTGGCACTGTGCCCGATTCTCATCAATAAGTGATCCGTTTTCCTCCGTCCCCATGGGATCAGCTCTCTGCCGAGTTGTGGTAGAACTAGGGAACGGTTTTGAGGAGGTTGGCATGCTCAATGCGATGGCGTGGGTGCTTGCATGTTTTGGCGTTGTCGCTGCCGATATAGCCCTGAGCGTGGTTCTGTTTTCGGTTCTCGATGCCGTATCGGTGCTGACGGGCTATCCGATCGACAATCTCGATATCCAATGGTTCCAGGCTGCCGCTCAGACGGCGTCGTTTTTGATGGCGCTGCTGTGGTGGCGTTATCTGTGGCCCCGCTCCTTCATGGCGCGCCGGCAAGGTGAACGTCCGCTCGGCGGGGGAGCAAGTGCTGCATGGAAGCGCATCGCTTGCGTTGTCGTGATTGGCCTTGCCCTGCAGGTGGTCGTTGGCTACGTGACCGACGCCGTGCTGTCGCTGTTGCCCGACGCCGCGGCCGACTACAGCGAGCTTATCGAGGAAACAGGTATGGGCGACACCAGCTATCTCGCCGTCCTGACTACGGTGCTCGGCGCCCCATTTTGTGAAGAGCTGCTGGTGCGCGGCATTATTTTTGAGTTTTCGCTCCGAGCGTTTAATCCGCAGTGTCGCCCACTTTGGAAGCGCCCGCGTCGTGCGAGCGCGCAAAACGGCGCCATGGTGCCCTGGGCGGCCCCAAGTACGTGGGGTATCGCCGCGGCGATTGTGCTGCAGGCGGCAATCTTCGGTTTTATGCACATGAATTGGGTGCAGGGTTGCTACGCGGGTGCCGCCGGCCTCATCTTTGGTTGGGTGCTCGTGACGACCGGAAAGCTCCGTTACACGATCCTGCTGCACTTTGCCTTTAATGCCGGGTCGTACCTCATGGGCCTGCTGTGGTTTGTGAACACGCCGCTCGACGTAGTGATCACGGTTGCCATCGCCGGCTTTGTGCTGGTAGAGGCGATGCGGTCGCTCAAACTGACGTGCCAGACGGATCATCCCTACCAGCAAGCGTGATTCCCCTAAGGAAAACACGGCTAGGCGTGTCTGAGCGTGTTCCCCCTAGGGAAATCACGACTGGAGACAGCCCAAGCGTGTTTCCCCTAGGGAAAACACGCTTGGGCGATGAGGAGACGCCGACTGGCCAAGAGACACCGGCCGGCCCTCGCCACGCTAGTTGCGGCGTCCGCCGCCGTTGGCGCCCTGACGTCCCTGGGCCGCGCGGTTGCGTCCGGCAGTGTTCTGCGCACGCGACATGCCGCCGTGGCCCTTGCTGCCCTTGGGCCCCTTGCTGGCGGCGCCACCGTGGGCCTTGCCGCCCTTCTTGCCAGTGCCGTGTCCGCCGCTGGCCGATGCCTCGCCCGGGCGCGGCGGCACGGGACGGATCAGGCAATGCTTGGTGTAGCCGATCAGGTCGCGGCGCCCGGCCTTTTCCAGCGCCTCGCGTACCAGCTTGTAGTTCTCGGGCTTGCGATACTGGATGAGCGCGCGTTGCATGGCCTTCTCGTGCGGGTCGCGCGCCACATAGATCGGCTCCATGGTGCGCGGGTCCACGCCAGTGTAGTACATGCACGTCGACATGGTGGACGGTGTGGGGTAGAAGTCCTGCACCTGCTCGGGCATGTAGCCCATGTCGCGCACGGCTTCGGCAAGGTCCACGGCTTCCTTCATGGTCGAACCGGGGTGACTCGAGATCAGATACGGCACCACGTACTGCTTGAGTCCGTATTCGCGGTTCAGGCGCTCAAATTTGCGGCAGAACGCGTCGTAGACGGCTCGGCTCGGCTTGCCCATCACGGACAGCACGGCATCGCTCACGTGCTCGGGCGCTACGCGCAGCTGGCCCGAGACGTGATGCTCCAGCAGCTCGCGCAAAAACTCGTCCGAGGCATCGGCCATGGTGTAGTCAAAGCGGATGCCGCTGCGCACGAAGACCTTTTTGACGCCCGGCAGCTGACGCAGGTCGCGCAGCAGCTGCGTGTAGCCGCTCTCGTCGACCACCATGTTCTTGCATACACTCGGCCAAAGGCAGCGCTTGTTCTTGCATACGCCGTGCTTGAGCTGCTTGTCGCAGGCGGGACGGCTAAAGTTGGCCGTCGGCCCACCCACGTCGTTGATGTAGCCCTTAAACTCGGGATCGCGCGTGAGCAGCTCGGCCTCGCGCATGATCGAGTCGTGGCTGCGCATCTGCAGCACGCGGCCCTGGTGGAAGGTGAGGGCGCAAAACGAGCACTCGCCAAAGCACCCGCGGTTGGAGCTAATGGAAAACTTGATCTCGGCAAAGGCCGGCACGCCGCCCGCCGCGTCGTAGTCGGGATGCCAATCGCGTGCGTAGGGGAGTTCGGCCACCTTGTCCATCTCGTCGGTGGAAAGCGTCGCCGATGGCGGGTTTTGCACCACATAGACGCTGTTGGGGTAGGGCTCTACCAGGCGATGCCCGGTGATGGGGTCCATATTCTGCTGCTGCACGTTAAAGCTGCGCGCGTAGTTGAGCTTGTCGGCGGTAAGGTCGTCCCAGCTGGGCAGCAGATCGTAGTCGTAGACCTCGTCGAGCGAGCCTGTGCGGTAGACGGTGCCGTTGATATAGGTGATCTGATCGACGGGCAGTCCCGCGTCGAGCGCGTCGGCGATCTCGACGATCGCGTGCTCGCCCATGCCGTAGATGAGGATGTCGGCGCCCGAGTCGAGCAGTACCGAGCGCTTGAGCTTGTCCTGCCAGTAGTCGTAGTGGGCCAGGCGGCGCAGGCTCGCCTCGATGCCGCCGATGATGATGGGGGCGTCCTTGAACGTCTGGCGGATGAGGTTGCCGTAGACCGTGACGGCTCGGTTGGGACGGCGTCCCTCCTCGCCGCCGGGGGTATAGGCGTCGGTGTGGCGGCGGTGCTTGGTCACCGAATAGTGGTTGACCATGGAGTCCATGTTGCCGGCGCTGACGAGAAAGCCCAGGCGCGGCTCGCCGAGCACAGTGATGCTGGCGGGGTCAGTCCAGTCGGGTTGACAGATGATGCCCACCTTGTAGCCGTGCGCGTCGAGGACACGGCTGATGATGGCCATGCCAAAGCTGGGATGGTCCACGTAAGCATCGCCGCAGACGTAGACAAAGTCGCACTGGTCCCAGCCGCGCGCATCCATGTCGGCCCGGCTGACGGGGAGAAACTTATCGCGGCCCGGGCGCCAGGGGCGGACGGGCGCAGCCGGGGTATGCGCGGGGCGCGAATCTTGGGCCTTGCCGCCACGCTTTTGCTGCTGGCCGCGCTGGGCATGCTTGCCATGCTGGTTGTGCTGAGCGTCCTGGGGCTTTTTTGCCACGATTCCTCCCGTTGTTAGTATGCTGCACGTAATTGTAACCAGTCTTTTTGGGACGGGGCTAAAAAGACTGGTGGAGTACACGAGGTGTCGGGCGTCGGCGCCGCGCCCGCCGTTTGTTTCCAGACTGTGTATCTGCGCGTTGGAGAACCCGTCTAGCGCGCACGCCATGTTGTCAATGGGTTACAGTATGAACGGCGGCTATGTCTCCGCCAACGCACGAGAGGGTCGTCAACAAGGAGGACGCACGACGATGCAGCGTGCCAAACAGATATCGGAGTCAATTGAGCTGGGCATCATCTTGGCGCTCGCCGGTGGCTTTATGGACGTTTATTCGTACATTGGGCGCGACCATGTTTTCGCCAACGCGCAGACGGGCAACATCTTGCTCGTGGGCGTGAGCATCTCGGAGGGCAACTGGGCGCTGGCGGGACGCTATTTCTTCCCCGTGGTGTCGTTTGCTGTGGGCATTATGCTTGCCGACCTGGTACACGAGCGTTTTGGTAGCGTGATCCACTGGCGTCAGGTGACGGTGTTTTTTGAAGCCGTCATCTTGTTGGGCGTGAGCTTTATCCCGGGTGGCGGTTACAACCTGCTCGCCAACTGTCTCACGTCGTTTGCCTGCGGTATGCAGGTCGAGAGCTTCCGCAAGATTCACGGTCACGGCATTGCCACGACGATGTGTATCGGCAACCTGCGTAATGCCTTGCAAAACGTGGACGACTACATCATCACCCATAGGCGTGGCTTTTTGGAAAACGGCCTGCTGTACTTTGGCGTGATCTTCACCTTTGTGTTTGGCGCCGTGCTGGGCAATTGGTGCATTGAGCGCATGGGCTTGCACGCCATTGCGGTGGCGAGCGTGCTGCTGTTTGTCGCGTTTGGCATTATGTTTATCGACCGCGAGCGCGATTTGCGCTTTCGCTGGAAGCGCGCCTGCGAAGATTGGAAAGACGCCTGCCAAAAATAACGGCAGGATATGGCAGGGGGCAGTTCCCTTGTCAGATAGATCGATAATGGGGAGGGGACGGCCATCTCGGCCGCCCCTTTTTTGTTTAGTGGTCAGGCGGTGACGATACCAGTTGTTGAAACGCTTTAACACCTTTGACGTTCTCACGTGCTTTTTGTTTCAAAAGCGTTAGGATGGGACTTATAGCGCGGGGCGTAATGGATGCCCCGCACACGATGGGAGGCTATCAATGGCTAATCGTTTCGTTCTCAACACCATCTCTTATCATGGTTCCGGCGCCATCAAGGAGATCCCCGGCGAGCTCCAGCGTCGCGGCTACAAGAAGATCTTCGTCTGCTCCGACCCCGACCTGGTCAAGTTTGGCGTTACCGCTAAGGTGACCGACGAGCTCGACGCCGCCGGCATCGCTTGGAGCCTCTACTCCGAGATCAAGCCCAACCCCACTATCCAGAACGTCAAGGACGGCGTCGAGGCCTTCAAGGCCGCCGAGGCTGACGCTATCGTGACCATTGGTGGTGGCTCCTCCATGGACACCGCCAAGGCTATCGGCATCATCATCAACAACCCCGAGTTCGCCGATGTCCGCAGCCTCGAGGGCGTTGCTCCCACTAAGAACCACGCCGTGTTCACCATCGCCGTGCCGACGACCGCCGGTACCGCCGCCGAGGTGACCATCAACTACGTCATCACCGACCCCGAGAAGGTTCGCAAGTTCGTGTGCGTCGACACCAACGACGCCCCCGAGGTCGCCGTCGTCGACCCCGACATGATGGCTTCCATGCCCGCCGGCCTGACCGCCTCCACTGGCATGGACGCTCTGACCCACGCCATCGAGGGCTACACCACCAAGGGCGCTTGGGAGCTCTCCGACATGTTCCACTTTGAGGCTATTAAGCTGATCAGCGAGAACCTGCGCGACTCTGTCGCCGAGGCCAAGTCCGGTCAGCCCGGCTCCGGCCGCGAGGGCATGGCTCTTGGCCAGTATGTCGCCGGCATGGGCTTCTCCAACGTCGGCCTGGGCATCGACCACGCCATGGCTCACACCCTGTCCGCTCACTACGACACCCCGCACGGCGTTGCTTGCGCCATGCTGCTGCCGATCGCCATGGAGTTCAACAAGCCGGTTTGCGCCGAGCGCCTGGCCAAGGTTGCCGTCGCCATGGGCGTTGACACCACGGGCATGAGCACCGACGAGGCTGCCGACGCCGCTATCGCCGCCGTTAAGCAGCTTTCCGCCGACGTGAACATCCCGCACGTCTGCGAGGCCATGAAGGCTGACGAGATCGAGGTCCTGGCCAAGGACGCCATGGCCGACGCCTGCTTCCCGGGTAACCCGCGCGAGGCAACGCTCGACGACGTCATCGAGCTCTTCAAGAAGATCTGCCCGGCTGCTTAACCTGGTTCGGCGGGCCCCGCCGGCTCGTTGTCGTGGCGGGCACTGTTCGGAAGAGCTCGATGGGTCATCTCGCTGGGTAAATATTTGTGCGTGATGGTATCGTTGTTGGGGCTTTTACTGATTACGGGATGTTGACTTTGGAGTTGTGGATGGTGTCCCAAATGGATTCTACGCTTGGTTTCATTACTGACCAGCTTAAGACGCTGACTTCTATTGCCTCGCCTACGGGCTATACCCGTGCGGCGACTGATTATCTAATGGAAACGTTGCGCGGTATGGGCTTTGGCCCTGAGCGTTCCAATAAGGGCAACGTGCTGGTTGAGCTTGGCGGCGAGGGTGAGCCGCTTGTGTTGGCGAGCCATGTCGATACCCTGGGCGCCATGGTGCGCTCCATTAAGGACAATGGTCGCCTGCGTCCCACGACGCTTGGTGGGCATCAGTGGTCTACGGCCGATGGCGAGAACTGCACCGTCTACACGCGTGACGGCAATGTGTACACGGGCGTGGTCCTCAATACCGAGCCTTCGGCGCATGTGGCCGACGAGCCGGTCAAGACCGTCGAGAAGAATATGGAAATCCTACTCGACGAGAACGTTGACAGCAAGGACGATGTGCTCGAGCTGGGTATTCAGACCGGCGACATCATCGCTATGGATCCGCGTACCACGGTGACGGAGAGCGGCTACATTAAGAGCCGCTTCCTGGATGACAAGCTGTCGGCGTCGATCCTGCTGGGTCTGGCCCGCGCCGTTGCTGACGGCGAGGTGTCGCTTTCGCGCAAGGTGTCGCTGCTCTTTACCGTGTACGAGGAAGTCGGCCACGGCGGCGCCTTTGTGCCGGCCGACACGCGCGAGATGATCAGCGTTGACATGGGTTGCGTGGGAGACGACCTGGGCTGCACCGAGCGCATGGTGTCGATTTGCGCCAAGGATTCGGGCGGCCCCTACAACTACGACCTGGTGACCACGCTGTCTAATATCGCGCGCGAGTTGGAGCTCGATTACGCCATCGACGTGTACCCGCATTACGGTTCCGACGTCGAGGCCGCGCTTTCGGCCGGTTACGACATTCGCCATGGCCTGATCGGCCCCGGCGTGTACGCGAGCCACAACTACGAGCGCAGCCACATCGACGGCGTGCGCAACACCTACGAGCTCGTCCTCGCCTACGTGCAGCGCTAGGGGAGCAGCGGCCTCGGCTGGCACAGCAGTACCGACCGAGGCCGCCCACTGTAAGTTGCGGTGAAATAGTGTCTGTTTTTGCTGGTAGAAGGCATAAGCGTTTAAAACCGCCAAACAGTCCCTATTTCACCGCAACTTAGGGGCAGTGCTGTTATCTCTGCACGTGCCGTAGCACCTCAACGGCGGCGCTTACCTCTATCGTGCGGCGCTCGAGACCGCGGCGGATGGCCTTGAGGCGATTGCCTGCTGTTGCCCATGCGCTTTGTGAGAGGATTTCGACTGCCTCGTCGACGAACCCATCGAGATGCGACGCATCGAACCAATCGAGCGAGTCAGCAAATGCTAGCTGAGTGGAAGGGTCCGGACCAAACGGTTTGGCGGCAAATCCAAACTCCCCGGCAACGAGCACGGCGGTTGGCACGTTGTACCACAGGCAATTGCCACTATCGAACAGCGGTGCAGGCCGCATTTCCAGCGTGTCGACATTGCGGATGATGCCGAAGTTTCGCCAGTGGCGGTCGCTGTTGGCCAGGAGGGCATCGCAGACAATCATCTGCGACATGGATTTTCTTACCGTGGCTTCGTCAGCCCCGTGTCTGCCAAGAAAGCGACAGTATCGATCGTATGTTGAGTTTCCTCGCTGGCCACCGAGTGCGTCCCTGATATAAGCGGCCGGCACGTATTCCTCACGGCCATTAAGAAAGTCATCGCATAGGCATACGGGCCCGTCGAACATGCGCTCGACCGTATAGGGAACAAACTCACCTTTGGATAGCAGACGCCGATGTAGAGCTGTTGCAACCGCCTCGTTAAACGGTCGCTGATCGTCCATTCCGCATCCTTTAACCAGGATGCGAACGCCATTGCGGATCATCCAGGATTTGGGGAGCTCGCCCTCGGACGTATTGTCAGGATTTTTGAGTCCGATGCCCTCAAGCCAGCCTGAACGATGCTCGGGTGCCGACCGTTCAAAATTGTTTTCGAAGTAATTGAGGTGCTGCCAATTGAGCTCGTCGCAGTCGACCGGTCTTAGCCAATAGCAATCCGAAAGCGAAAAACCCAGGCAACGAACGGGCACTTCAATACCGCTGTCAATTCCCAGCTCGCGATAGCGCGAGATGAGTCCGGGGCGGACGTCGGGCACCGACCGGTGACTCCACCACGTGTTGAGTGCTCGTTTATTCACCGTTGGAGAAGAACTCGAGCACGTGCCAAACGGCATCCTTCGTGCATCGAGTATGTCGGCAATTTCAAAGGAAAACTCGCGCGTTGGATCAAACGAGACATGCGCGACCTCGTGGTCGGCTGACATCAACGTGAACTTGCGCCCTACGTCAGCTGCGGGACGGCGCCCACGCTTACGGACCTTTTGATAACCAATCGCGGAATCGTACTGAACCATTTTCCGCCCACCGACGATATCGCACGCGAGCGTTCCCGATGCAGCCAGTTGCGATATACGGGCCTTCGTAACGCCCAGCAGGCGCGCGGCGTCACCCATGGTTATATAGTTGGAAGTATTCATCTACTGCATCACCTCGTTAAGCATTTTAATCGTTAAATATAGCAAGCACAAACATCATAATACTTAACAAAGTTGCGGTGAAATAGGGACTATTTAGCGGCTTGAAACGCTTAAACAGTCCCTATTTCACCGCAACTTATGAAGGGGATGGGGCTACTTGATGGCTGCCGTAACGGTGCCGCCACCCAATACGACGTCGCCGCGGTAGATAACGACTGCCTGGCCGGGGGCGATGGCTCGCTGCGGCTCGTCAAAAGTCAGCAGCATTTGCCCGTCGGCGCCACGTGTAAGGGTTGCTGCCTGGTCCTTTTGACGGTAGCGGTACTTGGCGCCCACGCGAATGCCGCCGGACGTGAGCTCTGCCTCCATGTGGTCGGCAGGGGCACTCCAGATCCAGTCATTGGCCGTGAGCGCTGTGGGCGTCAGGTCGTCGACCTCGCCCAGGTGCACAATGTTGTTGGCGGCGTCGACGCCCGTTACGTACACGGGATGCGCCATCGCGACGCCCAGGCCCTTGCGCTGGCCGATGGTATAGCGCAGCGCGCCGTTATGGCGTCCGACCACGCTGCCGTCGCGCCATACAATATCGCCCGGCTCGGCGGCATGTCCGCAGCGGCGCTCGATATAGCCCGCATAGTCGCCGTCCGCGATAAAGCAGATATCCTCGCTCTCGGCTTTCTTGGCGTTTATGAAGCCCTGCTCGGCGGCAATGCGGCGCACGTCGCGCTCTTTGTCCAAGCCTGCCAGCGGAAAGATCGTGCGCGACAGTCGCTCCTGCGTGAGCGAATACAAAAAGTAGCTCTGGTCCTTTTTGGAGTCCTCGCCGCGGTGCAGCTGCCAGGTGCCGTCGGGCGCCTGACTCGTTTTGGCGTAGTGGCCTGTGGCGATGTAGTCGCAGCCCATATCGAGTGCCGCATCGAGCAGCGCGCCAAACTTAATATGGCGGTTGCAGATGATGCACGGGTTGGGCGTCAGCCCCTCCTGATAGGCAGTCACAAATCGCTCGATAACGTTGCGGTCGAAGGTCTGCTGCAGGTCGAGCACATGGTGGGGTATCCCCAGGCGCTCGGCGACGGCCTTTGCATCGGCGATGTCGCGGTCGACCTTACTCATGCTCGTAACGGGATCGGGCGCGGGGCAGGTGAGGCACATGGTGGCACCGACACATTCGTAGCCATGGCGTTTGAGCAGGTAGGCAGTCACGCTGGAATCGACGCCGCCGCTCATGGCGACGAGCACGCGCTTGTTGTGCATGGGGAGGTTCTCCTTGGTGGCATGTGGCCAAAAAAGAAAAGCGGCGCGGGAGGCTGGTTCCGCGCCGCAGACATTGTAGCAAGTTCGGACGTTTCGTGGGGCGCCCTGATGGGATGGGCTCCGACTGCCGGGAGAGAGAGGAGACCGGCTCGTCCCTGGGCTCAACCTATGGGCGACAGGCCTTAGTCCTTGAAGAGTGCCGTGGACAGGTAGCGCTCACCGGTATCGGCGAGCAGCGCCACGATGGTCTTGCCCTCGTTCTCGGGGCGCTTGGCCAGCTGCAGCGCAGCCCACACGGCGGCGCCGGACGAAATGCCCACGAGCACGCCCTCCTTGTGGCCCACGGCGCGGCCGGTGGAAAAGGCGTCGTCGTTCTCGACGGGGATGATCTCGTCGTAGACCTGGGTGTCGAGGACGTCGGGCACAAAGCCGGCGCCGATACCCTGGATCTTGTGCGGGCCGGCCTGGCCCTTGGAGAGCACCGGGGAGGTGGCGGGCTCGACGGCGACGACCTGAATCTCGGGGTTCTGCTCCTTGAGGAACTCGCCCACGCCGGTCACGGTACCACCGGTGCCAACGCCGGCGACGAAGATGTCGACCTCGCCGTCGGTGTCATCCCAGATCTCGGGGCCGGTCGTGGCCTTGTGGATGGCGGGGTTGGCGGGGTTCACAAACTGGCCGGCGATAATGCTGTTGGGCGTCTCCTTCTGCAGCTCCTCGGCCTTGGCGATGGCACCCTTCATGCCCTTGGAGCCGTCGGTGAGCACGAGCTGTGCGCCGTATGCCTGCATAAGTTTGCGGCGCTCGACGGACATGGTCTCGGGCATGGTGATGATCACCTTGTAGCCGCGAGCCGCCGCCACCGAGGCGATGCCGACGCCGGTGTTGCCGCTCGTGGGCTCGATGATGGTGTAGTCACCGCCGCGCACGAGCTTGCCGGCCTTCTCGGCCTCGTCGATCATGTTCTTGGCGACGCGGTCTTTGACGGAGCCGGCGGGGTTGAAGTATTCCAGCTTGACGAGTACGCGGGCCTTGAGGTCCTCATCGGCCTCAAAGTGAGTGAGCTCCAGAAGCGGGGTGTGGCCGATAAGCTGATCGATGGACGTGTAAACATTGCTCATGGTGAACCTCCAAAGTGTTCAAACGACTGGATACCGTGTGGGTTTACGGTGTGTGTAGCAGCGAAACCCATAAACCTTATGGGTTGTTCTTTTTGCTGTTGGCAAGCATAGTAGACAGTAAAGCCTAGTAACGCAATAGGAAATAGAAGATTATTACGAGTCGATTAACCAGCTTGACGGGAATAGGTATTTTCAAAACCAATTTTTCGGCTAGAATTTCTACGAATTAAAAGACCGAAAGGCAGCAATATATATGTTGGTTTCCACAAAGGGCAGATATGCCCTGCGCGTTATGGTCGACCTGGCCGAGCACCAGGCAGCAGGCCGCATTCCCCTCAAAGAGATCGCCGCGCGTCAGGGGATTTCGGAGAAATATCTGGAGAACATTTTGGCCACGCTCGTGCGTGCCAATATGCTCTCGGGCATGCGCGGCAAGGGCGGCGGCTATGTGCTCACGCGCCCGCCCGAGCAGTACACGGTGGGCGAGATCTTGCGCCTGACCGAGGGCAGCCTGGCGCCGGTCGCATGCCTAGACGGCGACTGCAAGGGCTGCTCGCGTTCGGACGAGTGCCCCACGCTCGACGTGTGGAAGAACCTGGACAAGCTCATTAACGACTACCTCGACGGCGTGACACTCGATGCGCTCGTAGCCCCCAACGAGGGCTACGACTACGTCATCTAGCCCCACCTGTCATTTGGGGACGGGGCAGAAATGCTGGATTTTCTTGCCCTCTGAGGCTCGACAAATGACAAGGCCGCCCATCGTTGCGATGGACGGCCTTCTTTAGGTGTGTTGTGGCGGTTCGAATCCGGTCGCTTTAGTTCCTGGCGACGCTGTCGAGAATACTGCGCATGATGGATACCAGGATGCTGCCCGTAAAGGCCGATCCAAAGCTGGCAATGGAGATACCCGCGCCCAGCAGATTGACCGACAGGTAGCTGGCCAGCTCGAGCATAAAGCTGTTGACTACGAGCTGAAAAATACCAAGCGTGATAATAGTGAGCGGCAGCGAGATGACCGTCAGGAACGGCTTGACGAGCGAGTCGACGATGTTGAGGAACAGTCCCACGAAGGCAAAACACACCCAGGCGTCGGCTATGCCGAAGGGCTGAATGCCGGGGACGAGAAACGTTGCGATCGCGATGGCGATTGAGGTAAAGAGCCAGTTAAGCATAAAGCGCATGGTGGAAATCCTTTCTTGCGCAAGACGTGGCAAAGAGGCGTGAGAGGCACGTGCCTTTGCAACTCGGATAGATGCGCGGGCACGGCCCTGTTTGGGCGCCCATTGTCTCAGATATTCATGGAGCTTGCGTGCGTATTCGGTTTCAAAACGGCGTTCGTCCTAGAAAACGCGCCGCTGGCAGAGAGTCTTGTCGCTTTAGTTTGGTGGTGTGCTACACTGCTACGGGCAAAAGCCACAGGCGTTGCCCTATTGCATAGAACGGGCGAACGATGTCCGATGTCAGTATCAACTTCGATGCCTTTTGGCGGGTTTGGCGGTGATCGATGAATATCGAGAACATGTTTGACAAGCCTGATGTCAAGCAGCTGGTCCACGCATTTAGCCTTTTGGACGACGAGAAAGATATCCAAGCGTTCTTGACCGATATCTGCACGCCGCGCGAGATTTGTGATCTATCGCAGCGTCTGCAGGTCGCGCGTTACCTGGACGAGGGCGAGCCCTATGTTGAGGTTCAGGCGCGTACCGGCGCTTCGTCCACCACGGTGAGCCGTGTGTCCAAGGCACTCAACGGCGAGTACGGTGGCTACCGCAAGATCCTCATTAAACTGGAGGATGGCGAGTAGGCCGCGCCAAAAACGAATTGTGCAAAACCGCTCCTCCGGGGGCGGTTTTTTGATCCCCTGGGGACGGAGGAAATCTGTTGGCGTGGGGCAAATCTGTCCGCTTGGGCGGGTAGGATGGATACATTGATTATTGCGAACAGTTTGAGCGGAGGACCATGCCTGTTCGAATCTATACCACCAATGCCGGCACGGATTTGAGCGATGCCGAGTCGGCGTTGCTTGCCGACCTTATTGCCCGCCACGGACGTGCCGTGCTGCTGGCGCCTACGTTTGCCGAGCTCGACCTGTGCCGTCATGATGCGGCGGAAGCCGGGGTTTCACTAGGTATCGACTACAAGACGCCTACATCGTGGCTTCGCTCGCTTTGGGAGCTTTTGGGCGACGGGCGCGGTTTCGTGGACAACCTGCAACGCCAGATGCTGTTTTCGGACATGGTAACGCGTCTCGACGATGCCGATTTGCAGCCGCTTTCGCGCAGCCAGGGCACGGTGCGTATGCTTGCGCGCATGGCCCGCGACGTGCTGCCGGGTGTGGCGGGGACGACGGCCGAGCGATGCCGTGGAAACAATTGCCAGCCTGAGCCAAAAAGCGATGCCGAGGCTCGTGTGTTCGAGCTTTTGCGCGCATATGCGGACGGTTTGGACCGTCGAGATATGGTCGAGCCCTGCGAGGCGGCCGACATTATGGCCGGTGTCCTGGCCGATAGCCTGCCGGCGTGCACTCGCGCCGTATGCGTGCGCGATATCACGTCGTTTACGCACGGCCTGCTCGAGCTGCTGTCTGCCGTGGCGAACAATGGGGGAGAGGTCGTCGTGCTGCTTGCCCGCGAGCAGGCGGCGATGCGCGAGGAGCTTGCCGTGGCATTTGATGCCCGCGGTGTGCTGTTTGAGGTCGCGCCGCTGGGGGAGGACGCCGTCGCGTCTGATGCCGCTTGCGGGACCGCCGCTCAGCCTGCCTTTATTGAGGTCGCCGGCCCCCATGCCCGTGCTCATGTCTATGCGGACGCCATCGATAAGTTGGTGAAAGCGTACAAGGAGTCCAAGGCCGATAAAGCCACTGCAACGCCCACCGACCCCGTGCGCGTGCTCGTCGTTTCTGCCCGGGCACCCCAGCTGTTCGGTGAGCTCGCCTCTCGTCTGGCAGCTCATCATATCGCTGCCGAGACAGTTGAGTTCACGGCGTTTTCCCAGTCCATTGCGGGCAGGCAGTTTGCGGCGCTTGCCGGCCTGATCGAGCGCATGAAGGCCGCCGATGAGGGCGCGGCGTCAAAGACCGAGTGGTGGCCCGCGCCGGAGCTTACCGACTGGATTTACAGCCCGCTTTCGGGCGCTGATGCCGTCAATGCCCGTACCTTCGATAAGAATATGCGTCTCTCGCGTAGCAAGACTACCGCGGGCGTTAAGAGTCTGCTTCAGAGCGTCCAGGGCCAGGTGAGGGGCGCGCGCAGGGCGGCGGGCGACGACAACTGGTTTAAGAACGTACCGTGTGTGGTTTCGGACGTGTTCCAGGCGCTGTGGCGTGACAGGCCCGTGACGGCGCTTAAGGCCATGCTTGCCGTCGCCGAGGCGTTGCCCGATCGCTCGCTGGGCAGCTTGGATGGCCAAGCCCGTCGCCAGGCGGAGGTGGCCCTGCTGCGCCACGCCATCGAGATCCTTATGAATGGCGCCCGCGCGCTCGACGTGTCGCAGGCCGCGACCGTATCCGTGCTCGATGGCATTCGCACCAAGGTGGACAAGCGTAGCACCGCCTACGATTACGAGACCCACGAGGTTGACCGTGCGCCACGTGCTCAGGTTCGTTTTGCTTCGCTTGCCGATGCGGCGGCTCTGCGCCCCGGCAGCTACGATGCCGTGCTGTTTGCCGATGTCGATCTGGACAGCTATCCGCTCTCGCACGAGGAGGGGCCGCTGGCCACGCTGACGGCGAGCCTTGGTCGCGAGGGCGTGACGCTTGAGCCCGCGGCCTTGCTGCGCGCGCGCTTTGGCCACGCGATGCAGGCGGCACGCGGCCCGGTTGCGCTTGCCCGGGTGGCGCACGATCGCCAGGCGCGCGAGTGCTATCCGGCTGCCGTGTGGACCGAGTTGCGGGCGCATGCAGAGGCCGCTGACAACGCTAAGGCCGCTGGCACCGACAAAGCGAAGTGCGTGGGTGAGGGCGATATCGTAAGGGACTTCGATCCCGCGGCAGGCGAAGGTCTCAAGCGCGAGCGCGTGACCTGTGAAGCCCCTCAGCATCTGAGCGCCGAGGCCGTGCCGTATTTGGTCCTGCGTCGTCGCGATGGCGAGGGCGAGGACGCGCCACTCGTGCCGCGCCTGACGTCCGCCTCGCAGATTGAGGCCTATTCCACCTGCCCGCTGTGCTGGTTCGTCTCGTATCGCGTCAAACCTCAGTCCATCGATGCGGGCTTTGGCAACATGGAGAAGGGCAACTTTGTCCATGACGTGCTGGAGCACTTGCATGCACGTCTTCCGCAGGAGGGCATGGAGCGCGTGACGCCCATGAATCTGCCGCGCGCGAAGGAGCTGCTGCACGAGGTCTTTGCCGAGACCCTGGCCGAGCACGCCGGCAAGCGCGGTACCGAGGGCCCGCTGGTGCCGCTCTCTCCAGTGGAGGAGCGCCAGGTGGCCGAGATCTTGCCGCAACTGGAGGGCGTGCTCGCCTACGAGTCCGAGGCGCTCGCGCCCTTCGCGCCGCGCTACCTGGAGTTTGCGTTCAACGAGCTCCAGGTCGAGTATGCCGGCTGGCCGCTCGGCGGGCGCATCGACCGCGTGGATGTGGACGCCGAGAACCGCGCTGTGGTGATTGACTACAAGCATCGTTCGGGTGTCGAGGAGTTTAAGCTCGCCGACCCCACGGTGCGCGACGAGGAGTCGGGCGAGGCCCCCATCGACGATCCGCGCTGGCTGCCGCCCCATACCCAGACACTCATCTACGCGCAGGCCATGCGCCGGGCGCTGGGTCTAGATGCCCGTGCGGCGCTCTATTTTTCGACCAAGGGCGGCAAGCCCGCACTGCGTGGTGCCGCAAGTGCCGAGTTGCTCGAGGAAGAGCGCGGCGACGGCCGCATTCCGGGCCTCAAGAAGGGCTTTCCGGGCGAGGGCGGCAACATGGACTTCGATGCGCTGCTCGACCGCGTGGAGACCGGCATTGCCGAGCGCCTGCGCGAGCTCGAGGCGGGCAACGTTGCCGCTGTCGACCCAACGTCGGCTCAGGCCGCGCATGCGCGCTGCTCGTATAACCACGAAGGAACGTTTGTAAGGAGGGACGTGTAGACCATGGATCTTTCGACCTTGATGCCGCAACAGCTGCAAGTCGTCAAAACGCTCGACCGCCCGCTGTTCGTCTCGGCGGGTGCCGGCTCGGGCAAGACCTTTACCCTCACGCGCCGCATCGTCTATGCGCTCTCGCCCGAATCCGGTCCGTTTGTCGAGCATCTGGACCAGGTGCTCGCCATTACCTTTACCAAAGACGCCGCGGCCGAGATTCGCGACCGTGTGCGCCGTGCGCTTATCGAAGAGGGCATGGACGAGGAAGCGCTGACCGTCGACGACGCTTGGATCTCGACCATCCACGGCATGTGCTCGCGTATCCTGCGCGCGCACGCGCTGGAGCTGGGCATCGATCCTGAGTTCACGGTGCTCACCGATACCGATGAGCTTATGGATCAGGCTGTCGAGCATGTGCTGGGGCGCGCGACGGCGCCCGATGCCGCGCCCGAGCTTGCCGCCTCGCTTAAGGCCCTCTACGCTTGGTATCCCATGGCGGGCGAGGGCGGGCCGTTTGGCGCCGGTACCACCATCAAAGGCCTGGTGCGCGACCTGTTGGAGCTATCGAGCCAGCTGCCGGGCGGCATGGACGATGTGTGCGTGGCGCGCGGCCAGGCCGACACCTCGGCGCTTGCCGATGCCTATCGTGCGGCGCTGGGCGCAAGCAGGGCCACGACCGAGAAAGCGCAGGCGGCACTCGACGCCATCGACGCGTTTGAGGCGAGCGGCAAAACCATGGAGGATGCGGCGCGACTCATGATGTCGTGCAGCATGCCGCGCGCGAGCAAGGCGTTTCCTAAGGAGCAGGTGGAGCTACTTAAGGCCGAGGCGGCTGATGCGTTTATCAATATCGTGCTTGCCTGCGGCGGTTCGGCGCTCGATGCGCTGGTGGGGCTCGCCCGTGCCGTAGAGGCGGAGTACCGTGCGCTCAAGGCCGGCCAGTCCGCGCTCGATAACAACGACCTGCTGCGCATGGCGTACGAGGCGCTGCGCGACTACCCGGCTATTCGAGCTGCCTATGAGGGCCGCTTTAAGATGGTCATGGTCGACGAGTTTCAGGATACCGACCAGATGCAGGTTGATCTGATTCGCTATCTGACGGGTGCGGGCGAGCGCGCGCTGTGCACCGTGGGCGATGCACAGCAGTCGATCTACCGCTTCCGAGGCGCCGAGGTCGAGGTGTTCCGTCGTCAAGAGCGCAAGGTGGGCTCCTCTGCTGCGCCCGAGGTGACTGCCGTGGCCGACGCCCCTGCTGGCGAGCTCGTTAAACTCGTGCGCAACTTCCGCAGCCATGACGAGGTGCTGCGTTACGTAGCACGCGTCTTCGACGGCGATACCGGTGGTTTGATGCAGGGGTTCTTGGATCTTGAGCCGAGTGACGATCGCGAGGACAAGCTCAAGGCAAAGGCTTCGCGCCGCCAGGCGCTGTTCGTTGCCGGCGGCAGCACCCAGGAGCGAACGCAGGCGAAAGCCCGTGCGATTGCGGAGCGGTTCCAAGCGCTCGTCAAAGCGGGGCAGCCCCAGGGCAGCATGGTCCTGTTGCTGGGCCGCATGACCAACGCCGATATCTATGCGCAGGCCTTCCGCGACCAAGGGCTCGACTGCGTGATCGCAGGCGGCTCGGTCTTTGCCCAGGCAGCCGAAGTACAGACGGTGCGCGCCCTGGTGTGCGCGCTTGCCAATCCGGCCGATACGGCGCAGGGTCTTATGCCGCTGCTGGCCTCGCCGATGTTTGCACTCGGCGCCCAGGAGTTCCTGGCGCTGGCGACCAAGCTCGATAGCGAGACGGGGGAGACCTCGCGCCGGAATATCGATGTGGGCATCATGAGCGATTCCGATGTGCCGGGTTTGCAAAACCTGCCGCTCGTGACGCGTGCCCGCGAGGTGCTGCGCTATGCACTGCGTCGCGTGGGGCGCGATTCGTTCGCCGCCATCGCGCGCGACGTGGTCAATGCTTCCGGGTGGTTCGTGCGTCTGGCGCGGCGCGGCCCCGAGGGTAAGGCCATTGCCGCCAACGTGCTCAAGGCGCTCGACGCCGTGGCCGAGGCAGAGGCCGAGCTCGGCAATTCTCCGCGCTCCATCGCGCTCGCCTTCGACCGCTTCTTGGCGGGCAAGGAGGCTCCGGGTGCCCTCAACGAGGAGGGCGACGGCGCGGTACGCATCATGACCGTGCATGCGTCCAAGGGTCTGGAGTATCCGGTCGTAGCGGTTGCCGAGTGTTTTGGCGTGCGCAAATCGTCCGGTGCGGCACAGATGGGTCGCGTCGAGGGCGGGGCGCAGGTCGTGGCACTGCCGGCACGCTTCGACGGCGTTAAGCTCGCCGACGGTACCTTTGTGAAGGGCGACGACGTCAAAAAGCAGTTTGAGCACGCGTTTAAGGGCAAGGGCACGTCGCTGTGGCTGCCGCCGGAGCTCATGGAGGACGTCTGTGCGACGGGTTCTCCCGCCGAGGCATTTGCTCGCCTGCGCAACGATGACCTGCGGCTTTCGCTCGAGGAACGGGCCCGCTTGCTCTACGTTGCCATGACGCGTGCGGGCGAGCTGGTGATCTTGGCGATGGATGCCGGCGTGAGCCGCGGCAAGGTGACGGCGCCGACCTTTGACGTCGAGACCGATCTGACCTACGACGTGCTGCGCCGCATCCTGCCGACCGACAGTCTGGACATGCCGCAGCTCGATAGCGACCGTTTGGTGTTCGACAACTCCAAGCCGGGCGACTACGAGCTTATCTCGCTGGCGGACTTTACGTTTGGCGAGCAGGCGTTTGAGGCTAACGCTTCGCTGGATGCCGAGGGCAGGCTTGTTCGCGGCGATGTCGATGTCGCTGATAATGTTGCGCACTCAACTGTGCCCGGTCCTGCCGACCCCGAGCCCGATTCGTTTGAGCTCGTGTATCCCCAGGCAGTGGGCGTGCGCATGGGCATCTGCCCGTATCCGATGCGTGATTCGTATAGCTACTCGTCAATCGCCGCGGCGCTCCATGCCGAGGCGGAAGACCGTGCCGCCGAGGCTCGTGTTCCCATGGACGAGTCCGGCGATGATGCAGAGTCGGATGGCTCGGAGATGGCCGATGCAGACGTGGCTGCTGTCGAGCCTGCCGGCAATCCCATGGCCTTGGGTTCGGCCTTCCACGCCGCCTGCCAGTGGCTCATCGAGATGGGTGCCGATGCATTGCCCGCTGAGCGTGCCGACGCCCTGGCTCGCCTGTGGCACCTGACGCCGGAGCAGCGCGGGCGCTTCGATGTCGCCCTGGACCGCTGGCTTAAGTCGGCTGTTCGTGCCGACCTGCTCGCGTGGCCGTGCGTTCGCGCCGAGGTGCCGTTCTTTTCACTGGGCTGCGAGGACGAGGACATCGCTCGCTACGGTGCTTATGCCGAGGGCGCCATCGACGCTTTGGCGACGAACCCGGCGGATTCGTCATGCGCGCTGGTCATCGACTACAAGACGGGCGGCGCGCCGGACGAGACGCCGGAACAGCTGCAGGAGAAGCACGCCCTGCAGGCGCGCGTCTACGCCGACGTTCTGCGCAAGGCGGGCTTTGAGGCTGTGACCGTCAAGTTCGTTCGCGTGGAGCAGGCGAATCCAGCCATCTTCGTCGAACCCGCCGAGCCCCAAGTAGTCACCTACAACTTCTAGTCCTCAGATAACTTGCGGTGGAATAGTTCCTGCATTGCGGCCCAGGTGGCCCAAGCGGGAACTATTCCACCGCAACTGCAAGAGGAGCCGTGTGGGTTTGGCTAGGTTCGGGTGCCGTCCGCGCCGTGCGGTAAAATCGTTCAGTCAGAACACGAACCCGCATCGGAGCTCATCACATGGCATTCGTCCATCTGCACAACCACACTGTCTTTTCCATGCTCGACGGCGCAACCCGTATCCAGGATATGGTCAACCGTGCCGTTGAGCTGGGCATGCCCGCCGTGGCCATTACCGACCACGGCTACATGTATGGCGTGCCCGACCTGGCGCTGGCCTGCGACGCCGTCAACCACAACACGCCCGAGTACAAAACCTGGAGCCACGACAAGGCCTTCTTGGAAAAGGACCGTCGTGACGAGCTGGTGGAGCCCGATCCCGAGGAAAACCCGCGCGAGCATGCCCAGTATGTGAAGGACATGGCCATGTGGGACGAGAAGGGCAATATCGACGAGCTCAAGCCGCCCCTGGTCATCAAACCCATCTTTGGCTGCGAGGTCTACTTTACGCCGGACGAGACGCTCGCCCGCGACCACAAGCCCGAGCTCTACCACATGATTCTTCTGGCCAAGGACCAGGAGGGCTATGTCAACCTGATGCAGACGGTTTCCGAGGCCGCCGTGCAGGGCTTTTACTACAAGCCGCGCGTGACGCTCGACAACCTGCGCCGCCACGCCAAGGGCATGATCTGCACGAGCGCCTGCATCGCGGGCATCATCCCCAAATACATCGACCGCGGCGACATGGAAGGCGCCATCAAGTGGGCCGAAACCTTCCGCGACACCTTCGATCCCGGCGACTTCTATATCGAGATTCAGGAACACGGCATTACCACCGATAATGGCCTGACCGACGAGCAGATGGACCGTACGCTCATCGACATCGCCAAACAGGTGGGCGTCAAGGTCATCGCTACCAACGACTTTCACTACCTGCGCCGCGAGGACGCGCCCGTGCAGGACGTCATCATGTGCATCGGCATGAACGCCAAGGTCGACGACCCCAACCGCATGCGCATGACCGGCTCGGAGTTTTATATGAAGACCGAGGAGGAGATGCGGGCGATGTTCCCGTATTGCCCCGAGGCCTGTGACAACACGCTCGAGATTGCCGACAAGTGCTACGTGGAACTGGACTGGGACTCCATCATCCTGCCGCGCTTCCCGTTGCTCGATCCCGGCGAGACGCACGAGAGCCAGTTCCGCCGCGAGTGCGAGAAGGGCCTGCGCCAGCACTACGGTGACGACTGGGCCACGCGCGAGATCGGCGGCGTCAACATCAAAGAGCGCTTTGAGTACGAATACAAGGTCATCTGCGACAAGGGCTTTGCCGCCTACTTTTTGATCGTCGCCGAGTACGTGCAATGGGCTAAGGACAACGGCATCGGCGTCGGCCCCGGCCGTGGCTCGGCCGCCGGCGCTATCGTCGCCTACGCCATGAACATCACCGCGTTTGACCCGCTCGAGAACGGCCTGATGTTCGAGAGGTTCCTGTCCCCGCAGCGTACCGAGATGCCCGATATCGATATGGACTTCGACGATGAGCGGCGCCTCGAGGTCGTGGAGCACGTTCGCCAGCTCTACGGCCCCGAGAAGGTCACCCACGTCATCACCTACTCGACCATTAAGGCCAAGCAGGCCATCAACGACGCCGCGCGCGTCCTGGACTACCCGGTCTACATGGGCCAGCGCCTGTCCAAGATGGTCTCGAGCGACCCCAAGGTCAAGCTCAAGCAGGTGCTCGAAAAACAACCCGGCAAAGAGGATCTGTTTAACCCCGACTTTGCCGAGGCCTATAAAAAGGACGACGACGCCCGCCGCATCATCGACACGGCGCTCTCGATTGAGGGCCTCACCCGTGGCGAGGGCGTGCACGCGTGCGCCGTTCTGATCTGCCGCGACCCCGTCAACGAGCATGTGCCCACCAAGCTCGACACCAAGGGCGGCGTCGAGATTACCCAGTACGAGGGCCATACCGTTGCCGACATGGGCCTGCTCAAGATGGACTTCCTGGGCCTGCGCACGCTGACGGTTATCTCCAAGGCTAAGGCAAACATCAAGAAGAACTTCGGCATCGACATCAAAGAGGAAGAGATTCCCTTTGACGATCCCGAGATCTTTAAGCTCATGGGCTCCGGCCACACCGCCGGCGTCTTCCAGGTCGAGTCCGCCGGCATGACGGCCACGATCAAGAACATGAAACCCACCGAATACAAGCACGTCGTGGCATTGATCGCTCTGTACCGCCCGGGCCCGCTGGGCGCCGGCATGGTTTCGTCCTACATCAACCGTATGAACGGCAAGGAGCCGGCCGTCTCCTACGACGACCGCCTGGACGACATCCTGGGCGAAACCTACGGCACCATGGTCTACCAGGAGCAGGTTATGCTCATCTCCGTCGAGATGTGCGGCTTCTCCAAGGGCGAATCGGACTCGCGTATCCGTAAGCCCGTGGCTAAGAAAAAGATCAAGCTGCTCACGTCGACGGTGCTCCACTGGGAGGATGGCTCGGACGAGACCACCTACGACCACTGGATGAACGGTGCTATCAAGAACAACTACACGCGCGAGGTCGCCCAGAAGATTTGGGACGATGTTCTCGAGTTCGCGTCTTACGCCTTTAACAAGTCGCACTCCGCCGGCTACGCCATCCTGGTTATGCAGACGGCGTGGCTCAAGGCGCACTATCCGCACGAGTACATGGCGGCCGTTCTGACGTCCTACACGGGCAAGACCGACAAGATCGTTCATTACGTCTCGGCGTGCCGCCACGACGGCATCCCCGTGCTGTCGCCAGATGTCAACGAGTCCGGTACCGAGTTCACGGCTACCAAGGAGGGCGTGCGCTTTGGTCTGGCCGGCATCCGCGGCGTGGGCACTGGCGTGGCGCAGGCGATTATCGCCGAGCGTGAGGCGGGCGGCCCGTTTAAGACGCTGCACGACTTTGTCGAGCGCGTGGACTCGAGCCAGGCCAACCGTCGCGTGATCGAATCGCTCATCAAGGCAGGCGCCTTCGACTCCACGGGGTATCCGCGTCGCCAGATGATGCACTTTGTGGATAAGAACAACCCCGAGAACATCATCGATGCCGCCGTGAAGCGCCAAAAGGATCGCGCGAGCGGCCAGACGTCGTTCTTCGATATGTTCGGCGACGTTGAGGGCTCGGGCTTTGAGGTGAGCGTGCCCGATCCGGACGGCCAGGAGTGGGACCGCCACCTTAAGCTGAGCCAGGAGAAGGAGGTTCTGGGCATCTATGTCTCGGACCACCCGTTGCGCCCGTTTGAGTATGCGCTAGCCAAGGCGCGCGACTTCTCGTTCTCGCAGATCGACACCGGTTACGAGGTGCAAAACCCCACGGGCGGTACCATCAACCAGGAGATTCCCGAGGGCAAGGCGCTGTGGTGGGCCGGTATGGTCTCGAGCGTGTCCAAGCGCGTGACCAAAAACGGCGACCCCATGGGCATCGTGCAGCTCGAGGACATGGAAGGTGAGGCCACGGTCGTGGTGTTCCCCAAGACCTACAAGGAGGCCGAGGGGTACCTGTACGGCGAGGTCGATCCCGAGACCGGCGCGCAGCTGTCCGATGCGTTTGTGCGCATTAAGGGCAAGCTTGAGCGCTCGGACCGCGGCGATCAGATCATCGCGCAGGAGATCGTGCCACTGGAGCTTAATGAGGAGAACAACAAGCCCAAGGTGTTTGAGGTCATGGTGCCCAACAGCCGCTTTAGCCAGGGCAATATGGCGCGTCTTGCCACGGTGCTTACCGCCAACCCGGGCGGCGACCGCGTGGAGATCTTTATCGAGCAGGTGGACGGGCGTGTGCTGCGTGCCGAGGTGCCGGCCAAGGTCAACGCACGCTCGATTCCGCTGTTGGCAGAGGCAAAAGCCATCGTGGGTAACCAGGGTCGCGTGACGGTGATCTAAGGGCGACCTTGCTGGTCCGCGCGAGATTGGAGGAAGTGATGGCACAGGGGACGTTTGTGCAGGCGCTTCGCAAAGAGGCGGCGTTGAGCGGCACCTTTATGAAGGGGCGTTCGCTCATGCTCAACGGTGCCGTGCTGTCGTTTGAGGACTCCGGCTCGCGCTTCTCCAAAAACGTGAACATCGAGGGCTCGGTGCGCGGCTCGCGCGGCGACCTGTACAAGACGCACGTGGCGCTCGACATGGACGAGCACGAGGTTATCGACTACGACTGCGATTGCCCCGCCGCCTTCCGCTATTCCGGCATGTGCAAGCACGCCATCGCCACGGCGCTGGCGTATCTGGATGCCAGTGGCGCCGAGCCCGTCGAGGGTTTGCGCACGCCGGTCCGCACGTTTACAGTACCGCCCGCACAGTCCAAGCAGCCCACGCGCCCCGCGCCCACCGCATCTGCGGTCAACCCCAACTTTCCCTTCCCGGCGCCCGTCCCCACGAGCCCGAGCCTTGTGGCGGCGCTTTCCGATCTTTCGGACGCGCGCATGGACGAGCTCGCGGTCATGCGTCGCAAGCTCGCCGGCACCATTGACCCCGATGCGCCCAAAGCGGTGCTGGAGCCCTCGCTGGTGCCGTACTACAATCCGCTGTTTGCCGATCGTTTTAACTGGGCGCTCGAGTTTCGCATTCGTAGCGGTTCGGTGTCCTACGTGGTTAAGGATATCGACGGCATGGCCGATGCCTATGTGCGCGGCGGTACGTTCTCCTATGGCAAGAAGCTTACGTTTGCCCATGTGCCCGAGGCTTTCGATGACGTGTCGACAAAGCTGCTCGACTTTATCGCAATGACGGTCGCCTACCTAGGCGATATTACGAGCCCGCGCTCGGCGTCGTATGACTTTGTCCGCAACGGTTTTGTCGCCGAGCGTCAGTTGCCGGTATCCGAGCATTCCATCGTGTCCGTGCTGGACCTGCTGCGCGGCAGGACCATGTCCTTTGAGCCTGCTTGGTCGCGGGGAACGACGACGCATCGCGCCTACGAGGTGGCAGTCGAGCCGTCGCCGCAGGGGGAGGGCGAAGTCCCGGCTAAGCGCCCGCCGCTCCTTGCCGCCAAGATTGCACCGGCGGCGGGAGGCAGCTACGACTTGCGCCTGCCGGCCGATACGTACTGCTTTGTCGCAGGCGACGCAGCCTATCTGGTCGATACGCGCCGCGCGCGCCGTACCGACACGGCGTTTGCCCAGCATGCGGCGCCGTTCCTATCGCACTTGTTGCCCTGCCGCACGCCGGTCCATATCGCCGCCGACCACGTGGGCGAGTTCTGCCGCATGGCGCTGCCGATCTTGCGCGACTACACCGACCTGACCGCTCCCGCCGTACTTGACGCCGTGGCGCCCGAGCCGAGTTTTGCCATGGCGATTGGCGTCGACGATGGCCTTGTGACCTGCAAGATTACGGTGGCCTACGGCGATTGGTCGGCAGATCTCTTTAGTCTTGGTGCTCCGGGCAGTCCTTTCGAAGAGCAACGCCCCGGCGTTCCGCCCCGCGATACGGTGGCGGAGTTTCGCGTTATGGACACGGCGGCTCTGTATTTCGACTTTTACGAGGGTGGCCTGGCGTTTGAGGAGCGCGATGACGAGAGCCTGTTCCACTTGCTGACCGAGGGCCTGTCTGCCCTGTCCGAGCTGGGCGAGGTCATGCTCAGCGACCGCCTGCGCCAGATTTCGGTCCGCCCTGCGCCCAAGCTCTCGGTGCGCGCCACCGTCAAGAGCAACTTGCTCGACGTCGAGCTGGGTGCGAGCGGGCTTTCGGCGGCCGACCTTGCCATCTATCTGGACTCGTATAAGCGCCACCAGACGTTCGCGCGCCTTACGTCCGGCGACATCGTTCGCCTGGATGAAGGTGCCCGCGCTGCGTTTGGCCTTGCTGAGGACTTGGGCGTCGATGCCGTCGACCTGCTCGACGGCGTGTCGCTTCCCGCGTCGAGTACTCTTTTTGTCGACAGCATGCTCGCGCGCACGCCTGCGCTCGAGGCCGATCGTGACGCTGCATTCCGTCGCACCGTCGAACGCTTGGATACGCTCGGCAAGATGGACTTTACGGTACCCGCCTCGCTCAAGGCCACGCTGCGTGGCTACCAGGTCGACGGCTATCAGTGGCTTGGCTCGCTCGAGCACCTGGGCCTTGGCGGCATCTTGGCCGACGATATGGGCCTGGGCAAAACGCTGCAGATGATCGTGCACATTCTAGCGCGCGTGGAGGCGGGGGATACCAAGCCCACGCTTGTGGTGTGCCCCGCGTCGCTCGTGTACAACTGGACTGCCGAGCTGGAGCGCTTTGCCCCCTCGCTTGATGTGTGCGCCATCGTGGGCGCCAAGGCGCAGCGCCGCGTGCAGATTGCCGGCGTGGCCGAGCATAACGTGGTCGTGACGTCGTATGACCTCATGCGCCGCGACATCGACGAATACGTCGAGCAGGACTTTGCCCGCGTGGTGCTCGACGAAGCCCAGTACATTAAAAACCCACTCACCCAGGTGGCCCGCGCTGCCAAGCGCCTGCCGGCCGGCGTGCGCTTTGCTCTGACGGGCACGCCCATTGAAAACCGCTTGTCCGAGCTCTGGAGCATCTTCGACTTTTTGATGCCGGGCCTTCTGGGCACGCGCGACTCATTTGCCAAGCGCTTTGAGAGTCCCGTCGAGCATGCCGAGGGCGATAGTGCCGCTCGTCTGCAGGCGCTCGTATCGCCGTTTGTGCTGCGTCGCGTTAAGGAAGACGTGGTGGCCGACCTGCCCGAGAAAATCGAGGATACGGTGATGGCGCAGCTCACCGGCGAACAGCGCAAGCTTTACCTGGCCAACCAAGACCGCATCGCCCAGCAAGTGCAGCACCGCGAGGCCGGGGAGTTTAAGAAAGACAAGCTCAAGGTACTTGCCGAGCTCACCAAGCTGCGTCAGATTTGCTGCGACCCGCATCTGCACTATGCGGACTACAAGGCGGGAAGCGCCAAGCTCGATACATGCATGGAGCTCGTCCACGGAGCACTCGACGGCGGTCACCGTATCTTGCTGTTCAGCCAATTTACGGGCATGCTCGATATCATCGGCAAGCGCCTGGCCAAGGAAGACATCGCCTTCCTTAAACTCACGGGCGCATCGTCCAAGGAGAGCCGCGCCAAGATGGTTGCGCAGTTCCAGGTGGGCGAGGTGCCGGTGTTCTTGATTTCGCTCAAGGCGGGCGGCGTGGGCCTTAATTTGACGGCTGCCGACGTGGTCATCCACTACGACCCGTGGTGGAACGTGGCGGCGCAGGACCAGGCGACCGACCGCGCCCACCGCATTGGCCAGCAGCACACCGTGACCGTGTACAAGCTCATCGCTAAGGACACGATCGAGGAACGCATTATGCAGATGCAGGAATTCAAGCGCGACCTGGTCAACAGCGTGCTCGGCGGCGACGGCATCTCGTCGGCGCTGTTTACCCGCGAGGATGTTCTGGCGCTGCTCGGTGGCGACGGTCGCTAGCTTCGCGCGGGATGAGGCTGCCGGGTCGGGCCAGGTCATCGATTCGTCCTGACCCGACCGCTTGCCTCGCCCGTTATGTGTTCATTTGCAACGCCGTGGATGGTTCGTCTGCCTTTGGGCATAAGAAGCATCAGGAATATTGGCGCATCAGCAAAGGAGAACATCATGGCGAAATTCTTTAAGGACTCCGACGGCAAGCTCGTTGCCGCCCTTGGCGACGGCGTTGCGACCCCTGCCGGCTGCACGGAGCTGACGGCGAACACCGAGGATGCGGCGCACGAGAAGCATGTGCCTGTTGTCGAAATCGAGCGCGATGGTCACGTCATTCGCGCGCGCGTGGGCTCGACGGAGCACCCCATGCTGCCCGAGCACTACATCGAGTGGATTGCGCTTGAGGCCGAGGGCCGCCTGGAGGTCCATTACCTTGAGCCCGGCATGAAGCCCACGACGTTTTTCGCTGGCGGCTCCAAGACCGGTACCGTCTATGCCTACTGCAACCTGCATGGGCTGTGGTCCGCGACGTTCTAGGAGCGCGCCCCCGCTCGGGGTATCATAGCTAGCATATGCACATGCGAGCGCCGGCTGCATTATGCGGCCGGCGCTTTTACTACGAAAACGACGATTTACGACGGAAAGGGCTGGGCCATGAAGCTCGCACTTGCACAGATCGATATGCGCCTGGGTGATATTGAGGGCATTTGCGGCCGCATCGAGGACCAGGCTCGCCTGGCACATGAGCGCGGGGCGCGCGTACTGTGCGTCCCGGCTCCGCTCTTTATGGGCGCTCTGCCCGGCGGCCTGGTGGGCACTGCCGACTTTGAGCACGACATGCTGACAGGCCTGACCGGTGTTGCCGAGCGTATCCAAGAGCTCGATATGGTCTGCATCGTGCCCGCGGCGGTTTCGTTTGAGGGCCAGCCCCTGCTCGACTACATGATGCTTAAGGATGGTCGCGTGGTGCCTGCGCGCGCAAGTATTGCCCTGCAGCGTGGCGAGAGCAACGACGCGCGTTGGGCGCCTCCGGTGTTTGACGTGGACGGCGTGCGTATCGCCGTGGTGTTTGACCTGGACCGCGAGCTCGAGATGCTGCCGACCGGTGTCGACCTCATTACCTATTTCCAGTTTAACGCGTTTGACATGACCGATCGCGAGACCGCCGCCGTCGCCGCCGTGCGCAGCGGTGCCTACCGCAAGATCGCCTCCAAGCGCAGCGTGTGGTTTGCCTGCATGGCTCCGGTCGGCGCCTATGACGAGTCGGTGTATACCGGTGGGTCGTTTGTGCTCGACGATTGCGGTCGCGTGGTGGCCCAGGCGCCGTGCTTTGAGGAGAGCCTGCTGGTTCAGGAGATTCAGCGCGGCGTGATGCTCGATGCTCTGGAGGACCATGAGCTGCCCCAGTTTCGCTCCGAGGAGTGGCTGTGGCAGGCGCTGGTGCTTGCCGTGCGCGACAATGCCCGCGCCCGCGGTGCGTCGCGTGCCGTGGTGGCGCTCGAGGGCGATTTGCCGTCGTCCCTGTTGGCAGCGCTTGCCGTCGATGCCTTGGGTCCTCGTAACGTAATTGGCTTAGTGCTGGGGCGCAACCGCATCTTTACGCCGGCGCAGGAGGAGGCCGAGGCCGCCCGCTGTTCTGCTGTTCGCTCAATTGCTGAGTGTCTGCACATTCGCACCGTCGAGCGCGATGCGCCGGATGCGGAGCGCGTGCTCGACCGCGACGTGTCGGCGGGCGATGCCGAGCGCCTGCGTTCGCGCGCGCTGGGCCTGATGCTCGAGGATACGGCGCTCGAGCTGGGCGCCATGGCGTTGAGCCCGCTTTCCAAGACTGAGTATGCACTGGCGGCGCCCGCGCTGTCCGGCGGCTACCAGGGCGATTTTGCGCCCTTTGGCGACGTGTATCTGTCGACGCTCGAGTTTGTGGCACGCGTGCGCAACCGCACCTCGGCCGTGGTGCCCCAAGAGCTCGTGACGCTCAACGCGGTAGAGGATTGCATGGATCGCGTGCTGGCGCAGGCACTCTCGGCGCTCGCCGGCCCGGTTGATATGCTCGATCGCGCGGCGCAGCTGCTGGGCGGGCTTGAGCCGGGCGAGGTCGATGGTGCGCTCGAGTCGCACGTGGACCGCAACCGCCCCTTTGATGACATCCCGATGGCCGCCGCCAAGCCCGAGGCCTGCTCGCTGCTGCTGATGCTCGTGCGCCAAGGTGAGGCTGCTCGTCGCATGCTACCGACGGCGCCGATCGTTTCGGCCCGTTCGTTTGCCGAACGCGCCTGGCCGTACATGCTTGCGTGGTCCGATCTGGGGCTCAACGGTAAGGAGCGCATGGCGGTTGATTCGCTGGCGCGCGCCGAGGTGCGCCGTTTTGCCGACGACGATACGAGTGACCGTATGCGCGGCGAGATGATGGGCTTATTAGGCGAGCTGTTGGGTATTTCGCCCGAGCAGATGGAAGAGCTGCGCTCCGAGGACGGTCAGCGTCGTTTGCATGAGGGTATGAAGAAGTTTGAGGGCGAGGTCCAGGACGCCATCGATAAGATGATGGGCGGCCAGGGTGGACCGCAGGGAGGTCCGATGCCGCACCCGCCGGTTGATCCCCGACAGTTCCCATTCTTCTCGCAGAACTAAAAAGGTTACGCGGTTTTGCCAAACCGCGTAACGAGTCGACGCTGCGCGAGCCCCTGCCGGGCAATCTGCCGCTCAAACCGTCGCTTGCGTACAGAAGTACGCGGCACTCCTCTTTCGCGACACCTTGCCACGGCAGGGACTCGCTCGCTGGCGTATGTTCAACCTGCGATTCAACCTTGCTTGGCTTATGCTTCCCAGGTTGTGTTATTCTAGAACAGACGTTCGTGAATGGTGCGCGGGGCCTTGTCTTGTGCTGTACTTGTGACGAGGGGAGGTCGGCTTGGTTATCTTGGGTATCGACCCCGGTTTGGCCCATACGGGCTGGGGGATTATCGAGGAGCGGCGTGGCGAGGTTCGTTGCCGTGCCTACGGTTGTATCGAGACCAGCGCGGGCAGCCCGCTCGCGGTGCGCCTGTCGCATATCGCCCGCGACCTCAAGGGTGTCGTGGAGCGCTACCGCCCCGATACCGCCGCCATCGAGAGCATCTATTTTGGCGCCAACGTTCGCTCGGCCATTCCTACGGCGCATGCCCGCGGTGCTGCACTCGTGGCGCTTTCGGAATGCGCGCTCGAGATCGGCGAGTACACGCCTATGCAGATCAAGCAGGCTGTGGTGGGCACCGGTGCCGCAGATAAGCGGCAGGTCGCCTACATGGTGCGCACGCTCACGCAGCTCGATCACGACCCGCATCCCGACCATGCCGCCGATGCTCTGGCCTGCGCTATCTGCCACGTTAACCTCAGCCGCACCCGGGCGCTTACCGGCGGCGAGTTCTATCAACAGAGAGGAACCGGATACTGATGATTTCCCAGCTCCATGGAACGCTTGTCGAGGCCACGATGAGCTCGGCCGTCGTCGATGTATCGGGCGTGGGCTTTGAGCTTGGTATTTCGGGCAGCACTGCCGCCACGCTGCCTACGCCCGGCGGCGAGGTACGCCTTTATACCCGTATGCAGGTGCGCGAGGACGCCATGACGCTCTTTGGTTTTGCCTCCAAGGACGAGCGCACGATGTTTGATCGGCTCGTGTCCGTCTCGGGCGTCGGTCCGCGCCTGGCGCTCGCCGTGCTCTCCACCTATACCGTGGGGCAGCTGTATTCCCTGGTAATGGCCGAGGATGACAAGGGCATGGCCAAGGTGCCCGGTGTGGGCAAAAAGACAGCGCAGCGCCTCATCTTGGAACTCAAGAGCACCTTTGCCAAGGACAAGGGCTTTGTGCCGGTCGACGTGATTCCCGGCCAGATTGCGATGCCGGTTCCCGCCGCCACTCCTTCGGTGATCGATGACGCCCGTGCGGCGCTCCTTTCCATGGGCTTTAGCCCGCAGGAGACCGATGTTGCCCTGAGCGGGTATGATGGGCAGGATATGCGTGTCGAGGACCTCCTCGGCGCTGCGCTTAAGCGACTCGGAATGGATGCGTGATGTGGGAAGCCGATGACTCTCAGGACCTGTGGGCGACGCCCGGCAACTCGCCGGCGGCATCCATGGCACACGGTGAGCGCATGGTGGGCTCGGAGCTGACGCCCGAGGACCTCGATGTCGACCGCACCTTGCGCCCCCAGCGCCTGGACGACTACTGCGGTCAGGAGCACATCAAACAGAGTCTGCGCGTGCTCATCGAGGCGGCGCAGAGCCGCGGCGAGACGCTCGACCACGTGATCTTTTCGGGCCCTCCGGGTCTGGGCAAGACCACGCTGGCTACGGTTATCGCCAACGAGCTGGGCGCTCAGATTAAGACGACGAGCGGCCCGGCCATTGCGCGCACCGGCGACCTGGCGGCCATCCTGACTAACTTGCAGCCGGGTGATGTGCTGTTTATCGACGAGATTCACCGCCTCAACCGTTCGGTCGAGGAAGTTCTGTATCCCGCTATGGAGGACTTTGCGCTCGATATCGTGATCGGCAAGGGTCCGGCTGCGCGCTCGATTCGCCTGGATATCCCTAAGTTTACGCTGGTGGCGGCCACGACCCGTTCGGGCATGCTCACGGGCCCGCTGCGCGATCGCTTTGGCATCTCGTATCGCCTGGACTACTACACGGTCGAGGAGCTCGCCCAGATCGTGACGCGCTCGGCGACCATCTTGGGCGTGACGATAGACCATCCGAGCGCGCTCGAGATCGGCTCGCGCTCGCGCGGTACGCCGCGCCTCGCAAACCGTCTGCTCAAGCGTGTGCGCGACTATGCGCAGGTACGCGGTAACGGGCCTATTGAGCTTGATATTTGCCGTCAGGCGCTCGAGTTCTTCGAGATTGATGAGCTTGGTCTGGACTGGATGGACATTCGCATCTTAGAGACGCTTGCCAAGACGTTCTCCGGACGTGCCGTGGGCCTGACGACCCTTGCCAGCGCGGTGGGCGAGGACCCGGGTACGCTCGAGGATGTCTACGAACCCTATCTGCTGCAGTGCGGCTTGATGATTCGCACGCCTCAGGGCCGCCAGGCAACGCTTCGCACCTTTGAGCATTTGGGTATCGAGCCAGCCGTTTAGAGACGGGTTTGTTTTGGCTGGTCTGTAGGCTATCGCTGAGCATTGGATAAACATATCGCCATTCATCGGTTACGGGTGTTTTACTATTGCGTGCCCGTGCTATGCTGAATTGGTCTTTTTCTCATCCGGTAACGAAAGGACCGCCCATGCCTACTGACATCGAAATCGCACGTTCCGTCACGCCGCTGCCCATTACCGAGGTGGCTAAGAACGCCGGCGTCGACGTAAAGCACCTGATTCCGTACGGCTTCGACAAGGCTAAGGTCGACTATTCACTGCTCAACGAGCCGACCGATCACCAGGCCAAGCTCGTCCTCGTGACCGCCATCAACCCCACGCCCGCCGGCGAGGGCAAGACCACTACGACCATCGGTCTGGCCGATGGCCTGCGCCGTCGCGGCGTCAAGAGCGCTGTGGCCCTGCGCGAGCCTTCGCTCGGCCCCGTCTTTGGCGTCAAGGGCGGTGCCGCCGGCGGCGGCTGGGCGCAGGTCATCCCCATGGAGGACATCAACCTGCACTTTACCGGTGACTTCCATGCTATTGGTGCCGCCAACAACCTGCTGGCTGCCATGCTCGACAACCATATTCAGCAAGGCAACCAGCTCGGTATTGACGTCAAGCGCATCACCTGGAAGCGCGTCGTCGACATGAACGACCGCCAGCTGCGCCATGTTATCGACGGCATTGGCGGCAAGGCTCAGGGCGTGCCGCGCGAGGACGGCTTCGATATCACCGTTGCCTCCGAGGTCATGGCAATCCTGTGCCTGTCCACGAGCATCAACGACCTCAAGGAGCGCCTGGGCGAGATCGTCGTCGGCTACAGCTTTGCTGGCGAGCCCGTTCGCGCCCGCGACCTCAAGGCTCAGGGCGCCATGGCTGCGCTGCTTAAGGATGCGCTCAAGCCTAACCTGGTTCAGACGCTCGAGGGTACGCCCGCGTTTGTCCACGGCGGTCCCTTCGCCAACATCGCCCACGGCTGTAACTCCATCATGGCCACGCGTATGGCCATGCGCTTTGGCGATGTCGCCATTACCGAGGCAGGCTTTGGCGCCGACCTGGGTGCTGAGAAGTTCCTCGACATCAAGTGCCGCATGACGGGCGTTCGCCCCAGTGCTGTCGTGATCGTCGCCACCGCTCGTGCGCTTAAGTACAACGGCGGCGTTGCCAAAGCCGACCTCAACGACGAGAACCTCGAGGCCCTCAAGGCCGGCATGCCCAACCTGCTGCGCCACGTCGACAACATTCAGAATGTCTACGGTCTGCCCTGCGTGGTCGCCATCAACCGCTTCCCGACGGACACCGAGGCAGAGCTTGCGCTCATCGAGTCCGAGTGCCAGAAGCTCGGCGTTAACGTTAAGCTGTCCGAGGTTTGGGCTAAGGGTGGCGAGGGCGCGCTCGACCTGGCCGATGAGGTTATGCGCCTGATCGAGCAGCCGAGCGAGCTCAAGTTTGCCTACGAGGACGGTGCCGATGTGGCCGACGCCCTGGAGGCTGTTGCCACCAAGGTCTATCGCGCCGACGGCGTCGACTTTACGCCGGCTGCCAAGCGCCAGCTCGCCGAGCTGCGCGAGAACGGCTTTGGCAACCTGCCGGTGTGCGTGGCCAAGACGCAGTACAGCTTTAGCGACAACGCCAAGGCTCTGGGCGCTCCCGAGAACTTCCGCATCACCGTGCGCGAGCTCAAGGTTTCCGCCGGTGCCCACTTTGTGGTCGCGCTGACCGGCAGCGTTCTGACCATGCCCGGCCTGCCCAAGGTTCCCGCGGCCGAGAACATCGACGTCGACAACGACGGCAACATCACCGGCCTGTTCTAAGCCTGCTGCTCATAGCCGCTTGCCCGCCCCGTCGCGCCTACCAAGGCCCGGCGGGGCTTTTTGATCCTTAGGCCCGCGCATGTCTTGTAGATACCGGCGGGCTTTGCCCATCATAGGCTTTTGCGCGGGTAGAATGCATGGATAACTTGATGCTTGCTGGCGACGGAAAGGAAACGTTGCATGGACCAGGATAAGACGACCGTAATGGGCGGATATGGTTCCGCACAGGCTGGCGGCAGCGCCGATGCGACCCGCGTCGTTCCCAGCCCCGGTTATACCGATCCCGCCGCGACGCAGCCTTCTGCCGAGCCTACCCGGGTTATGGGCTATGGCGACACGGCGCAGGATTCTTACGCTGCATCTTCGCAAGGCCCCTATGGCAACGCAGCTCCGGACCCGTTTGATTACGCGCCGCAGGATTCTTATTCCGCCTCGACGTCGAATCCCTATAATAACCTGCCGCAAAATCCCATTCCGCAGCCTCAGCAGACGACGTATATGCCGCGCACGGCACAGGCCCAGCCTCGATATGAGTCGCGCGATCCGTATGCGCGCCAGCCTTATCGCGAGTATCCCAAGTCGATTCCGCAGTATGGTGAGGACGAGGAAGAGGCGCCGTCGCGTTCGTCGAGTGTGATCAAGAAGATCCTCATTGTGCTGGCGATCTTCTTTGCCCTCTCGATTGTGTTTGCCATCGTGTCGGGCATGCTCAACAAGCGAGGTGCTACAACCAGCACGACGGCCGAGCAGACAGAGGTCGACCGGGCAGGTGCAGTAGAGCTGGGCGATATCCCGGGACAGTATTGGTCCAACGCCAAAAAACTCCTCAAGTCGCGCGGGGCCGATCTTTCGAATGCCGTGATTCTGACCGACGACGGCTCGACGCCCGTCGTTGATGCCAACTGGGTCGTCACATCTGCCTACTACAACGACAACGGTAACCTCGAGATTCAGCTTACGCGCAAGGACGGCTCGTCGGGCAATGCGTCCGGTGATCAAGGCGCCACGGACAGCTCGAGCTCCAACACGCTGGAGGACCTGAGCAACAAGGCGCAGGAATTGGGAGACAAGGCGCAAGAGCTGGGCGATACGGCACAAAACCTGGGCGATACCGCGCAGAACTTGGGAGACATGGCGACGGATGCCTGGAACGCCCTACAAAACGGCATTTCGGGCGCACAGGGAAACTAGCGGCCGAGCGGAGCGGGGCTACAGCTGCTCTGCCGGACGGTCGGGCGAGCTAAAGCCCGAGTCAAACGTAACGACGCATGATGCATCGGGCCGGCGCTCGTGCACGATGCGCGTGACGAGCTCCAGCAGCTCTTCGTCGGATATGTCAAAGCCGTCGGGACGCACCAGGTCAAACGAAACAAAGTCGTCGTGCTCATGCAAGTCGTGGATGGAGAGCGCAGGGTCGATCTGCGCTACGCCGCGCTTGACCCAGCCGCGCAGGTCGTCACCGGTTGTTGCAATGGGGTCGCAGTGCAGCGTAATGCCAATGCCCATCTGGCGTTTGATATCGTGTTCGATGGTGTCCAGGATCTCGTGGTGCTCAAAGGCATCGCCCTCGCCGGGCATCTCCACGTGTGCGCTGGCAAACTGGCGACCGGGGCCGTAGTCGTGCACCATCAGATCGTGCGTGCCTAGCACTTGCGGATAGGACATAATCTTGTCGCGAATCTTCTGCACCAGCTTGGGGTCGGGCGCCTGTCCCAGCAGCGGACTGATGGCGTCGCGCACGAGGCCCATGCCGCTGATGCAGATGAAGATGCCCACGCCCAGGCCTGCCCAGCCGTCGAGGTCAACGCCGGTTGTCTGTGAGATAAGCGCTGCCACCAGGACCGAGCCCGAGGTGATGACGTCGTTTTTGGAATCCTGTGCCGTGGCGATGAGCGTCTCGGAGTCGATGCGGTTGCCCAGTGTGCGGTTGAACGCCGCCATCCAAAACTTGACGAGCATGGATGCGATGAGCGCGGCCATGGAGACTAGTGTGTAGGCGGTGGGGGAAGGCTTGATGATCTTGGTGACCGACTCCAAGATCAGGTTGATACCGACGGCACAAACGAGGACAGCGACGAACAAGCCGGCAAGGTACTCGTAGCGGCCATGGCCATAAGGGTGGCCTTCGTCGGCTGGGCGACTGGCAAGGCGGAATCCGAGTAGGCTCACGATGTTGCTCGAGGCATCGGAGAGGTTGTTGAAGGCGTCGGCGATAAGCGAGACGGAGCCCGCGAGCAGGCCCGCGATGCCCTTAGCGAGGCACAGGGCGATGTTGAGCCCGATGCAGATAAGGCTCGCGGCAAAGCCGGCACGGGTGCGGCAAGAGGTATCGACCGGCTCGCTTTCGCTGCCGGGAACAAGCGTATGTACCAGCCGATTTACAAATAGCATAACGGTCGTCCTCACAATCATGTTTAAGGGGATAGTGTAGCTCGCACGGACGCGTCGTGCGACGATGCTCAGAAAATGCAGCAATGGTCTGCCGATGCTAACGGGCACGGGGCGGAGGGGGGCGGTTGCCCGCATGGCTTTGAGCCCGCTGCGCCTTCTCGTCCGTGCGAGTGCTCCATTTTGGGCCACATGGGTATGGGCACGCGCCGATTTGCTCGACATACTTAATGTCGACAGTCCCTGTGCAAAGGAGGACGTTTCCATGGACGAGATGTTTGCCATTAAATGCCAAAACTGCGGCGGCCCCATGTATTCACACCAGGCAAAGCGCAGCTTTGAGTGTGCCTATTGCGGAACGGTCATCCCGTGGCAAGCGGACGCTGGGGAGCCTAAGAGCGCTTTGGGCATTCGCCATACACCGCTGACGGTGGTTGACGGGTTGCTCAAGCTCACGCATGTCTCGCAGCTCGAGCGTCCGGAGGACCCGGACTGGTATTTCTTCAATTCGCACTGGCGCAATCAGTCGGTTCTGGAGCATCTGCTGTGGGAGGACCGCGGGACGGCGCAGGAGTTCCAAGAGGCGACGCACGTGAGCATTCCCTGCCCCTTCTGCGGTGCGTCCTTTGAGGGCGAGTCCACTCAGCGCGTGTTTGAGTGCCCGTCCTGCGGCAACAAGATCGGCGTGGCCGACTTGCTCAAACCCGGCACGTTTAGCAAGCGCCTGACCATGGGCGTGGGTGCCGAGTATGTGCCAGAGCAGGGCATTCCGTGTGAGATTTCACCGCAGCAGGCGCGTGCTAACGCTCTGCAGCTGGTGCGTCAATATCCAGATGCCTTTGCCGGGCACGACGTGGAAGACGCGATTCAAAACGACATGATGCTCTTCTATTTCCCCATGGCGCTGGCGGACCTGCGCATGATGGCGAGCTTCCCGGGCAAAGGCCTGAGCAAGGAGACCCTGGTGTACTACGAGGTGCTCGATTGGGCATACCCCAGGGCCAACTACCTGGACGTTCGCCTTATGGGCATCTTGGAACCGTGGGACTTTGCCAAGGTGGGGCCGTTCGATCCCGCCATGCAGGAGGGCGACTTCCGCGTCGTCTCCGTCGATGCGTCCACCAAGGATCAGGTGGTCATTGACAAGCTGGCGCTCGACGTTGCCGGCAACGATGCCGAGGCAGCCCTGGGGCTCAATAAAAAGAGCATTCGCACGTGGGCACGCAAGGCCCGCAAGCACAAAGACGGTCTGGTGATGGTGCCGGTCTACTTTGTTGATCGCCCGGCAACGGACAGTCGCGACGGCGAGCAAGTGCGCATCGCTGTAAATGGCCAGACAGGTCGCGCGGCCGCAGTGGTGTTTAGCGACAAGCGCGAGACGCATATCGTGGCACCGCTCAACCCGAGCTTGCATTTGTCGAGCGAAAGCACCGTGCACGCCACACCCATCGAGGTCAAATACGTTAAATCGCCGTTCCTATACCAGATCGTGCGCCGCGGAGGCGGCGACCAGCCGCGGCAGGTGGCAGCTACAACCGAGGGCTCCTACCGAGAAGAAAAGCCCAAACGCAAGGGGCTGTTTGCAGCGATTTTTGGGAAGTAGGGGAGCGCGAGCTGCTGTCCAGTCGATTAACGGGAAGTGGATGTAAATAAACAGTGGAGCGGCTGCACAAGAGCCGCCCCGCTGGGTAAAATCAAGTTGTGCCGCGGAACCCGCTCCTCAGCTCGTCACACTTCGGAAGCGCGGGCAACGCAGGTATTATCGTCTAAAGGGCCGGCTGCAACCGGCCCTTTGCATGACTCCCTTCGCTATCCGTTACTGCTTATATTCCCGCCAGATCGAGTAGAGGTTCCGGGCAATGCCGGTCACATACATCGAGAGGCGCAGGATTTCAAGAAACAAGTTCATAGGCTTCACTCCAATCAGAGATCAGAGCGTTGCCCGCAGGCGGATTCCGCGGCGGTCAAGATTTTACCCCACAGGCAACGGCGGGAGACGTCCGATCCCTTTTTGGAGTGGTGTCTGTCGCACCGTACTGTTACCTGTGCGCCTCGACGTTCGCCGCTTCGTTGATGGCACGGTACTCGGCGCTCAGCTCGCGCGCCAGCTCTTCCTTGCTTGGAAGATACGGCAGATATTTGGCAGCAAACACTTGGTCGTTGTCTTCGGGCAGCGTGTATTCGACAATTGAATCACTCTTGTCCGCGCAGAGCACGATGCCTATGGGCGGGTTGTCACCTTCGTTCATGAGCTCGCGCGTGTAATAGTTCACGTACATTTGCATTTGGCCCAGGTCTTGATGTGTGAGGTCATCGGTCTTAAGGTCGATGAGAACGAAACAGCGCATCAGATAGTTGTAAAACACGAGGTCAATATAGAAGTGGCGCCCATCGAAGGTGATACGCTTTTGGCGCGCCTCAAAAGCGAAGCCGCGGCCAAGCTCTAGCAGAAACTTCTGAAGATGTGTGATGAGTGCCTGCTCTAGATCGCTCTCGCGAAACGCAGTATCGTCCGAGAAGCCTAAAAACTCCAGTACATATGGATCGCGGATGATGTCCTCGGGGCGACGAGCGGGGGCGCTCTTTTGGATTTCCTGAGCAACGGTCTCTTTGTCCTTGCTGGCAAGTAGACGCTCGCGGAGCATGGTGTTGATTTGGCGCTCGAGCTGACGTGTACTCCAGCGAGAGTCGGCGCATTCATTCATGTACCAAGTGCGGGCTTCGGGATCGGAAACGCGCATCAACCTGCGGTAATGTGTCCAACTCAATTCGCTACGCAGTGCGTCGCGAATTGGAAACGCAAGGAAGAACTGGCGCATATTACGAAGGTTTGCGATACCAAAGCCTTTTCCGTAATCGGCGGTAAGCCTTTTGGAAAGGCCTTCAATCAATGCATCGCCGTACTTGGCACGCTCCTCGCCGCCTTGTTCCTCAAGAATGCTCTTGCCGATCTCCCAATAAGCCTCAACCATCGCAAAGTTGACGGCGGTATAGGCCTTGTCGCGAGCGGCGTTGAGAATCGAGGAAACCTGCTTGTAAAAACCTTCGGGCACGATAGCCGATTCTCCGCGGTTGACCAGTTCACCCATCAATATCGCCCCACTTTCCTCTTGAGGAGTGCATCTTTATCTCATTTAGTTTAAAGCCTCGCGCGGACACGAATTGCGATGCCTTCCGGGCGCCTTCGCATGGCAGTTTGGGACGGCTAAAATGTGACCATAGAGACAGTTTTAGCGAACCCCACGGGAGTGACGCGCATGGACAACAACACCTTGCTGTTCCAGGACAAAGGTTCGGGCAGGTTTAAAGACGTCAAGATCTACCCTAACCGTATCGAGGTGCTCAAGAAGGGCACTTTTGGTGGCAAGCACACCGAGATTGTCTATCTTAAGGACATCACGGGGGTCAACAGAATCAAAGGCCGTGACGTTTTCCTGCGCAATCGGCTGTTGACTGCCTGTGTCTTTAGCCTGAGCAGCCGCTCCCAGGCTCAGGAGTTTGTCAACGCGTTGAACATGGTGATGTAGCCGACGTCGGCGTTCGGGCCAGACTTACGCCCGCGCATCTGGCGGCACGGTGGCTGGTCGTTCAACCTGCGAGGCGTCCTTTATGAGCTGATCCCTCATGTCAAAATATAGGGGCGCAGAACGGTATTCCGCGCCCCTGATTGAGCCGATGCGTCTGAAAGCCAGCTTGCCTATTCGCTGTCGTCCCCAGCGTTTTCGCGGTCACTGGCAAGCATTGCCGCGCCAGCGACCGTTGTCGCCATGGCGGCAGCGGCGAGCCCGGCGGCAATGCCGGAGCCGTCGCCCGTGTCGGCGAGTTTTCCGGTCGAGCCCTTGCTCTTGTTACCGCCGCCGTTCTTGTCGGCGCCGTCTGCGTTGGCGCCGGTACCGGTGCCGGTGCCGGTACCGCCCGCGTTGCCCGAGGCTGCAACGGTAAAGCTTGCGGCTCCGTCGCTGGCGAGCGTGTAGTTCTGCGCCGCGTCGCCCAAGAGACCGTTCACGCGCACCCAGTACGTTCCTGCGGCAAATGTTTCGCCCTCGGCCATTGCCGTGCCCGGAGCGCCGTCCGCGTCGTGCACAAACTCGAGCTGGGCCGTGCAGGCATCGGTTTCGAGCTTGCCCTCGAGTGATGCCGCAATCTTGGCGCGCACGTCTTCGCCGGCCTTAAGGCCTTCGAGTCCCTCAAAATGAGGCGTCAGCGCACGTGGATCGATATCGATGGGCACAGGGCCCTGCAGCCCCGTAACAGTCTCGTTGCCCAGGGCGTCGACATCCACATATTCGATGGCAAACGCATGTCCCGAGGCTGCTACGTTGAGTACGTTGCTGCTGTCGACAAGGCGGAAATGGCCCTCGCCAACGGTCTTGCCATCTTGGAGCGAGGCATCGCTCAGCGAGTCGCCGTACGTCATGCGCATGCGGGTCGGGAGATAGCACGAAACGGTTTGCTTGTGCTGCGCATCGTTGTAATTGCGCTGGTAGATGCTCCGGGCCAGTGCCGCATCAACAAAGTCGGATGCGATGATGCCAATGTGCTTGCGGCAGTCCGCCTTTGTGCTCTCAACTCCGGTATTGTTTATATACGAGCTCTTGTACAGGTGCTCGTTGACCACTCGCGCTGCGGTAAAAGGGTTGTTTTGTGTGCAGCTCGTGTAGTTGATAAACCAGCAGCGCTCCGTTGCCTGCACCGTTGTCCCGTCCGCGGCAGTGATATCTACGGTGCTGCGCTCGAACTCGGACGCTGCCTTCAGGGCCATATCGACCCAGTTGATCTTACTGGATCCCGTGCAGTCGTAATGGTCTTGGGCATATACCTTGGTGCAATAGGGCTCTTTGGCACCCGCATTGCCCGCAGCCTCAAAGCCTCGCGCGTCTTGGACGAGGCACATGGACTTTCCGGAATGCGCCTTGATTTTGTCGTCCCATTCAGTGAGGTCGAGGCCCCACGTGTGGCCGTCTACGCTGTCGCCGGCGAGTTTAAATCGACGCAGCAGGACGATCTTTCCGCGCACCTCGCCCAGCGTGGGGACGTGGCTCGACGTATAGAACAGATCGGAGTTATTGCCCATAACATTGGCGAAAGCCGTCGTAACGCTTTCGTCGGTAGCCTCGTCGTTGCCTCGTGACACCAGCATGATGAGCGCTTCTGACGGGTGTTCGTTCAAAAATGTTTTGAAGTAACCGATGACATCGGAGAGTTGCATAAAGCCCCCGTCTTTTTTGTGCAGGTAGCATATTCCATGGTCGATGCCGGGGTCGCCGTTCTTGTCGTTCTTTCCAAGTCGGATATCAAAATAGCGAATGGCTTCGAGCAACTGCGTGGGGATGTAATCCTGCTGGCACTTTGCAAGCGAGGTTTGGGGCTCGGTGTCGTTGTCGACGCTGCAGGTGCCCGAATCGTGAGTTCCCGGGATGCTCAGTTCGTCGAGGTACTTGCTGCCATCGACGTGGCTCATCCAACATGGTCCGTCGACGTAGCTGCTATACGTGGTCCAGTCGATGCTGCTAACTGTGGCATTGGTCTTGTCCATGCTGTAGCCGACAAGCTCGAGCTCCCACGGAATGCTCTTACTCTTATGGCAGATCTTATTGTTGTCCTGGTCTTTGCCGTCCTTTTCTATGGCCAGGTACTTAATGTCTTTTTTCTCGGTTTCTTTCTCGACCGTGCGGTCTCGGATGATATAGGTACCGTTTGATTGACGCTCGAACGCAAAAGAGCGACTGGCCTTGCCGTCATGCTCGCCACTCCATACGTGGATGACCTTTCCGTCTTTGTCCGAGTCGCCATCGACCGACCAAATGCTGTAGCCCGTCTTCTTGTGCTCTTCGAAATTGAGCAAGGTGCGGATAGCATACCAGTTTGTATCGTCATTCTTGGTCGTTACGTTCTCAAGGATGAGCTTGCTGGACGTGCCGTCATTAAACAGGTGGCAGACGTTGCCGATGACGTTGCCGTCTTCGTTGACGCTCGCGGTGCGAAAATAGCCCGCGGGGCGAAGACGAATGACGAACTTGTCGAGGTTGGCCGCCGATGTGGGCGTGTCTTCTGCAAATGCCGCGCGCATGGGAAGGCCCAATCCCGCGGTTTCGGGCAGGCTTGCAAGTGGCGACAACGCCGCGAGTCCAAGGCCCAGCGTAAACGCTCGGCGACTGATGGCATGATGTTCGGTCATAACTCCTCCATTCGCAGGGTGCGGTAATGCGCTCATTTTGGTCACTATACTGCCCGGATGTTTAAAGGTGTCGGCTTAAATTGTGTGCGCGGCGCTATAAATCGGCGGGCGGACGTGTTTGGGTGCTTGCCTATTTGTGCTGCTACCGCGCTGGGGGTGGTTTTGCCGCCCGGCACCCTCGCGTTCGCCGGCTATCGGCATAAGAAAGGGAGGGTCGGTTTACCGGCCCTCCCTTAGTACGAAACGCTGGGGCACCGCCGCTTGTTGGCACTGCGCTCGTGTTTTTCGTTACGCTCGCGAGTCGCTTAGCGCTTAATCTCGATATCGTCGAGCTTAACATCCATGGCCTCGGTCTTGGCCTTGGCGATGTCGTCGGCAAATTCCAGAGACTTCATCATGGTCTCGACGGCGTCCTTGTGCTCCTCGACGTTGTCGATACGCACGTAGACGCTGCCGCCGCCTGCTTCGGTGAAGTACTCAGTCGTCACGCCGCCCGAGTGTGTATAGGAAGCGTTGCGCCAAGTCTTGCCGTTGTACTTGACGGGGTCATTCTCGGTCCACTCAAAGCTGGCATTCCACTTTGCCTCGTAGTCGAACAGTTCGTCGGCGTTCTTGTCGGAGTCAAAGACGGGGATGAAGCGGTCGCTGGCGTGCTCGCTCTCGGTGAACTTAAACTGGGCCCTGTCGGCGGTATCGCCGGCGACGTCGGTGACCTCGACGCCCTCGGGGACCTCGACCTTAAACCAGATGAAGTCGGTCCTCATATCCACGGCTGGCTTTTCTGCGCCGCCGCCACCGCCGCTGCCGGTAGCGCCACCACTTCCGCCACAGCCTACCAGGGTAACTGCGGCAAAGAGGCTTATGCAGAGGGTGAGAATCGCTAAGGCCTTCTTTTTCATGGTCGTGTCCTCCTCGATCTGTAACCGCCCATGGATTACCTGCCTTTACTGTACGCGCGGACGGCTCGCTAGGGTGGGCCATGTGTCCCATTCTGGGGGCCGGATTTGCGCCGTTAAGTGGCAATATGCGCGGACGCAAAAGAGGGGAGGGCCGATGCTGTCGGCCCTCCCCGGGGTTTGGTGCCCACGCTTTTAATGGAGCGCGAGCACGGGCGTGCGTGGACAATTGCTACTTGATCTCGATGCTCGAAATCTCGACGCCGCGGGCCTCTTTCACAGCCTCCTTCATGTCGTCAGGGAACTCGATGGAGTTGAGGAGTGCCTCGGCTTCTTTCTTATGCTGGTCGAAGTTCGGGATGAGGATGTAGATGCTTCCCGGCTCAACGTCGGTAAAGAGCATGGTTGAGGTGCCGCTGTTGTCCTTGTACGTTCCGGTGAGCCAGGTCCTGCCGTTGTACTCGACGGGGTCGCCGTCTTCCCACTGGAACGTCCCCGTATGCCTTTCGGCCTGCTCGGCAAAGGACTCTTCGGCCGTCATCTTCTCTTGCCAAACGGGGATGAATTGGTCGACCGTGGTGTTCTCGTTCTCGGGGAAGGTGAGATGGACTCTGTCGGCGTTCTTACCGGCGGAGTCGCTTACGCCGACGCCTTCGGGCATCTCGACCTTAAACCAGATAAAGTCGGTCTTTTCGGCGACAGGAGCTTTTTCCTTGCTCTCGCTCTTGGCGGCGCTGCTGCCTCCGCTCGAAGCGCTCCCGCCGCAGCCCACAAGGGCGAGCGCGGCAAAGAGGGCGATGCAAAGGGAAAGGATCGATAGGGTCTTTTTCTTCATGGTGGCGTCCTCCTTGTCTGTTGGCGACATCGCGGCACCGCATGCTGCCGGGGCGTCGATTGTGTTTGCGGCGGATGTCTTTGTGCGCGGGTTGTATGAGTGCGTTAATACCTCCGTTCGTGGTTTGCGGCCGTTGCGCAGCCGTGCCCCAACGGGCTCCTTACTTATAGATATGCCCCGGTTTGTGCTGCTAGAGAGTCTCGAAAGGTGGGCCATGTGTCCCATGTTTGCGTTGCCGCCGCCTATCGCGTGCCATAGAAATCCGCGATGGCCAGGTACGCTGACGCTTGTGTGCTTATGGGCTAGACTTAGCACCATTATGTGATCGATACGGTCGGCAGGCGGTTGCCACACGACCGATGTATATGACTTGAAGGTGCATGCGTATGAGCCAAGAGATGATGGATAAAACCTGTCGCGGTTTTGCCGAGGCACTGGCTGCGCGCGAGCCCGTTCCCGGTGGCGGCAGCGCGAGCGCCTTTGTGGGCGCGCTGGGCGCCTCGCTGTGTGGGATGGTCGCCCGCTACGGAGCGGCGAATCCCGCGCTTGCCGATCGCGCGGATGATCTGACGCGCGCGTTTGCCCAGGCAGACGAGTTGGCACAGGAGCTTGTCGACTTGGTTGCCGAGGACGTTCGCGCCTATGGCCAGGTGTCTGCCGCATACGGTATTCCGCGCGATGATCAGGCTCGACCCGCGGCGATTCAGGATGCGCTGCATGTGGCCGCCATGCCGCCGTACCGCATCATGGATGCCTGCGGCCGTGCGTTGGCGCTGCTCGAAGACATGGCCGACAAGGGGTCGCGTCAACTGCTGTCCGATGTGGCATGCGGCGCCGTCTTCTGCCGCGCCGCCATGCAGGGTGCGAGCCTGACGCTCTTTGCCAATACCACGTCCATGAAGGATCGGGCGCGCGCCGAAGAGCTCGAGGCGGCGTGCGATGAACTGCTGGATACGTGGCTGCCGCGTGCCGATGCGCTGGCGCGCCGTGCTGCCGACGCCGCGAGGAAGAGGGGATAGCCATGGCTGAACTGCTAAAGGGTGCTCCCGTCGCTCGTGCTTTGACTGAGGAGCTTGCTGCCCGTTGCGCCGCCCTGCGCGAGCGCGGCGTTGTTCCGACGTTGGCTATCGTGCGTGTAAGTGAGCGCGAGGACGACCTGTCCTACGAGCGTGGCGCCCTCAAGCGCTGCGAAAAGGTGGGCATCGAAGCTCGCCGCGTTTTGTTGCCTGCCGATGTTTCGCAGGACGAGTTGTTGGCGGTGATAGGGGACATTAATGCCGATCCGACTGTCCACGGCTGCCTGCTGTTCCGTCCGCTGCCTGCTGCGCTCGATGAGGACGCCGTTGCCGCGGCGCTCGATCCCGCCAAGGACGTTGACTCCATGACGCCGGCTTCGCTGCTTACCGCGCTTTCGGGTCGCGGCGAGGGTTTTGCCCCCTGCACGGCTGAAGCCGTTCTGGCGATTCTGGATCACTATGGCGTTGAGCTGGATGGTGCCAAGGTCGCCGTTGTCGGCCGCTCGCTGGTAATAGGCCGCCCTGTTGCCGCCATGCTTACGGCGCGCAATGCTACGGTGACGACATGCCACACGCATACGCGCGACCTTGCTGCCGAATGCCGTGCTGCCGATATTGTCGTTGCCGCGGTTGGACGCGCACGCACAATTGGCGCGGATGCGGTTCGCGAGGGCCAGACGGTCATCGATGTTGGCATTAACTGGGATGAGGCCGCCGGCAAGTTGGTTGGCGACGTCGATTTTGATGCCGCGGAGCCGGTTGTTGGTGCAATCACTCCCGTGCCGGGCGGCGTGGGCGCCGTGACGACGGCGATTCTCGCCAAGCACGTGATCGAGGCGGCCGAACGCGCGGTGAAATAGGCGTTTGGAGGACGTTTAGGGGGTTGGTTAGATACCCTGTGGTCAAAAAATGCTAAATATGAGTACTGTTGCCTCGCTGGTTACATATCTTTGAGGTAGTTTTGACTCCCTAATGATAGCGAATATCATTAGGGAGTCTCTTTTATTGGACCTTTGGGGAATTATTTTGTTCAACTTTTGGACAAGTGGGGATTTCTGGCGTCCAAGATAGCGAGATTTGCTGCTACTAAATTGGTGGCAGTACTCATATTTGGCATTTTTTGACCACAAGGGTTGCCGGGGTCGCGGTTTCGCCCTTTTTGTGTCGAAGCGATACACTGTTACCGTTTGATTTCTTCGCTCAAGGAGGATGCGCATGCCGTGCACAACGATTTTGGTTGGTAAGAACGCGAGCTATGACGGGTCGACGCTGATCGCCCGCAACGAGGATTCGTCCAACGGGGTGTTTGAGCCCAAGCGCATGCGCGTGGTGCATCCCGACGAGCAGCCGCGCGTCTACACGAGTGTCCTGAGCCACCTGACCGTTGAGCTGCCCGACAATCCCATGCGTTACACAAGCGTCCCCGACGTTGTCCCGGGTCATGGCATTTGGGCCGAGGCCGGCTTCAACGAGCTCAATGTTGGCATGTCCGCAACCGAGACGCTCACCACCAACGAGCGCGTCCGCGGCGCCGATCCGCTCGTGGACTACGTGCCCGCCAAGGGCAACGAGGGCGAGGACGGCTATGTCCCGGCCCAGCCTGGCGGACTGGGCGAGGAGGATATGGTGACCCTGGTGCTGCCGTACGCCAAGTCCGCCCGCGACGGCGTGCGTATCCTGGGCGACCTGCTCGAGCGTTACGGCACCTACGAGAACAACGGCGTCGCCTTTAGTGACGTTGACGAGATCTGGTGGCTCGAGACCATCGGCGGCCACCATTGGATCGCCAAGCGCGTGCCCGATGATGCCTATGTGACCATGCCTAACCAGCTGGGTATCGATAGCTTTGACCTGGACGATGCCGAGGGCGCCCAGGCAGACCACATGTGCTCCGCCGACCTGCGCTCCTGGATGGCCGAGTGGCATCTGGACCTGACGCTGGGCGTCGAGGGAGACGGTCCCGCCGCGGTCTTTAACCCGCGCGAGGCCTTTGGCTCGCACAGTGACAGCGACCACGTCTACAACACGCCGCGCGCCTGGTATATGCAGCGCTGCCTCAACCCCAGTGATGTGTGGGACGGTCCCGACGCCGACTACACGCCCGAGAGCGACGACATCCCCTGGAGCCGCGTGCCCGAGCGCAAGGTGACTATCGAGGACATCAAGTACGTGCTTTCGAGCCACTACCAGGGCACGGAGTACGATTGCTACGGCAGCAAGGGCACGCCCGCCACGCGCGGTGCCTATCGTCCCATCGGTATCAACCGCAACAGTCAGCTCGCCGTGCTGCAGCTGCGCCCCTATGCGCAGCCGGCGTATCGCGCCGTGCAGTGGATGGCGTTTGGCTCCAACTCGTTTAACGCGCTTGTGCCGCTGTACGCCAACGTCGAGACCATGCCCGAGTACTATGCCGACACGCAGGCTCGCGTGACGTCCGAGAATTTCTATTGGGCAAATCGCCTGATCGGCGCCTTGGCCGATGTTCGCTTCCATGAGTGCGGCCGCGCGGTCGAGGATTATCAGGAGAAGGTCGGCGGCATGGGCCACAGGCAGATTCACGACGTTGATGCTGTCGTAGCCTCGCTGCCCGAGGCCGAGGTGTCTGCCGAGCTCGCCCGCGCCAACGAGGCCTTTGCCGAGCTCGTGCGCGTGGAGACCGATGCCCTGTTGGGCAAAGTGCTCTACACCACGAGCTGTGCCATGAAGAACTCTTTCGCGATGAACGACAACGTAAGGTAAAGATAACCTTGCAACGAGCGAGCGGGACAAACGCCGTCAAAGGCTTTGCCCCGCTCGATTTCTATCCCGGCGACAAACGATTTTGTGTCGTTCGCCCAATCTTGGGTACAAGAAGGCCAATGCAATTGTTCATGATTGGAGTCAACCATGGTTATGAAACTCGATCAGCTTGTTAACGGTGCCATCAACGTGGGCTTCGGTGCCGCCGCCGTTGCCGTCGAGGGCGGCAAGAAGGTTCTCGACGACCTCGGTACCAAGGGTGAGCAGGTCCGCAAGGATGCCGGCACCCCCGATATCGCCCGCAGTGTATCCGACATGTTCGAGCAGGCGGGTGGCACCATCTCCGACCTGACCGAGCGCCTGGGCATGCAGGGCGAGACTGCGGCACAGCGCGTGCTCGACGAGCTCATCCTGGCCCGCGTCCGCGTTATGACCGCCCCCGAGCGAACTGCCTTCCTGGCCCATGTGCGCGACATCGTCGATTCGGTCGAGGACAACGTGACCTCGGTGCCCGTCGAGTCTGTTGAGCCCGACGACGCAGGGGACGCTGAAGAGGCCGAGTAGCAGCGCAGATGGCAGATTCCACCACCGATTACAACAATCTAGATCCCTTGGGTGACGAGACGGCGGTTGTCGATGAGGTTGAGGCCGCCGTCTCGGGCGCTCGCAAGAAGCCGCGTGCTGTCGATATGGTCCCCGAGGAGCCCGACGCGATGGCGCCGGACGAGGAATACCAGCTCACGCCGGCAGGTCGTCGTGAGCGCATTGGGCAGATCGTTCGCCTGATCAAAAAGTACCGCGTATGGGATAACCTCACACCGGTGCGCTTGCGTCGTCTGCTCGAAGAGCTCGGCCCCATGTTCGTCAAGATGGGGCAGATTCTGGCTAACCGCTCCGAGATTTTGCCGCAGCGGTTTTGCGACGAGCTGCGTCGCCTGCGCTCCGACGTAGAGCCGGTGCCGTATGAGGTAGTGCTCCGCTGTCTGGAAGAGGAGTACGGCCAGCGCCTGGGGCAGATGTTCGACGCGATCGACCCCAACCCGCTCGGAAGCGCGTCGCTCGCGCAAGTTCACCGTGCCCGTCTGGTGACGGGCGAGGACGTGGCCGTTAAGGTGCAGCGCCCCGGCGCGCAGCAGGTCATGGCGCAGGACATCGACATCATTCGTTCGGTGGTGCGCATCGTTTCCAAGTTCGTCAACACCGACCAGTTTGTTGACTTGCATGCCGTCGTCGAGGAACTGTGGGCCTCGTTTCGCGAGGAGACCAACTTTTTGGCTGAGGCCAAAAACCTCAACGATTTCTATGAGTTCCATAAGAGCGTCCATGGCGTGTCGTGTCCTAAGTCCTACCTGGATCTTTGCACCGAACACGTGGTGGTCATGGACTACATTGACGGCATCTCGATTGCCGATCCCGAGCGCCTGGTGGCCGAGGGCTATGACCTGGAAAAGATTGGCTCGGCGATTGTCGAGGACTATTCGACGCAGGTGCTCGACGACGGCTTTTTCCATGCCGACCCGCATGCGGGAAACATCATCCTCAAAGATGGCATCGTTTACTTTATTGACCTGGGCATGGTCGGGCGCATGTCGAGCCACGACCGCGGTATCGTCAAGGACATGATTTTCGCCGTGGCCGAGGGCGACGTGCCCAAGCTCAAGGATTCGCTTATGCGCTTTGCCGTGACGCGCGGCGACTCGGCCGAGCTCGACCATTCGGCCTTTTTGTCCGATCTGGACTTTATCGTCGCCGACTTTGCGGGTCTTGACCTTAAGGATCTTGATATCGGCGAGTTTTTGACCTCGCTGCTAAACCTGGCGCGCAAGAACGACGTTGAGCTGCCGAGCGTGGTGACAATGTTCGCGCGCGGCATGGTGACGCTTGAGGGCCTGCTGACCGAGTACATGCCCAACGTCAATATGATCCAGATTATCCAGACGCACATCAAAAACGAGAAGAGCACCTATGCGCGCGTGCGCGAAATGGGGCGCGATCTTGCCGCGAGCAGCTATCGCGCGGCAAAAGGCTCGCTCGAGGCGGCCGAGTATCTGGGCTTGGCGTCGCGCATGCTCACGCGCGGCCAGCTTAAGGTGAACACGCAGATCATGAGCAGCGATAAGGCGCTGCGGCAGCTGGGCGGAATTATCGACCGCATGTCGATGGCAATTGTGATCGCCGGCCTGTTTATCGGTTCGTCGGTGGTGTACTACGCGCGCATCGAGCCGGTTGTGTTCGGTATCCCGGTCATTGGCTTTATGGGTTACGTGAGTGCGCTGGTGCTGGCGCTGATGCTGGGCCGCGAGATCTGGCGCAACAGTCACGGCGGCAAGCGTTAACGATTTCCCAGGGTCGGGGAAACGGGTTATTTTGCCTCGCGTCGCGCCGGCGGGGGCTGGTCCGAACAAAACTATGCCGGTTTACGGGGCTGGAGTGCCGAACCTCGACCATACCGAAATTCGCGCTTTTAAAACCGCAGGTAGATGAGTCGTAGGTTTTTAAAAATGACAGGTATGGTTGCGAAGTGCTGAATCAGCCCCGTAATCCGGCATAGTTTTGAAACGAGCTGTTCTTGCAAGGTCCGACGACAGCTCTTCCTATCGCAAACCATAGCTTTTACCTTGGGCTTCGCCTGCGTGCGAGGCCCTTTTGCGTGCTACCATACTGACAGTAATAATCGATGGCCTAGATGGTGGTGCGGAGACGCACGAATGCGCGGTTTTCCTGCGCGTTTGGGAGAATCGGGGTGTAAATCCCCGGCTGTACCAGTAACCGTAATTCCTCTTGGCCCGGGATGTTCGCGTCGCAGATCGGACGACGTACCCGAGCCGTTAAGGTTAAGTCGGATCGCCTCCCATCTTGCATGCGGCTGCGGCGTATGCCGCCGGTGTGCATAGGGCTCTGGAGGGAAGGGGGACCCCGATGGGGGAACTCGAGCGCAGCATGCGCGATGACGTGGGGCAGCCTCAGGGCAACGCTCCAAGTACAGACAATGGGGGACAAATGGATATGTTTGAGGACGAGCGCAAGCGCGCCTCGTTGCGTCGCCATGGGGCGATCGCGCGCGGCGTAGCCAAGCGCGGCCTGGTGGCATTCCTGGCCTTCGCGATGGCCTTTGGCACCACACCGGCCCAGCTGTGGGCCGATGGCGCCGAGGGCGTTGCCGAGGCCGTGGCTCAGGCCACAACGCCGAGCGAGGGCGCGCAGGCCACGGACGGTGCTGCAGATACTACCGCGGCTGCTGCCGACGCAAACGATTCGGCTGCAGGTGGCTCCTCCGAAACTGGGGATACGGGTTCGGCCGCGCCTGACAACGTGAGCGATGATGCATCGGACGACCCCGCTGCGTCAGACCCTGCTTCGGCCACCCCGGCGAGCGAGGCGTCTGACACCACCGCCGAGACCGGCGACGCGACTGCGGTGGCCAGCGAGCCCAGTGTTGCCAAGGCCGCGTCTCGTGCCGCTGATACGTTTTCCTCGAATAATGGTGTCAGCGTCGGAAAAAGCCAGTCGCCTTCTCGTTGGGCTGGCTCTAACTTCACCGCTTTTATCCAGAGCAATACTACGCTCTATGCGAATGTTTGGACTTCGTCCAGCAAGCGCGCCAGCGCTTCGGGCTGCACCTATCAGTGGCTTGCTGCCGACATCAGCAACAAGAGCGATGCGGACAATTCCGCATTTGTTCCTGTCGAGGGCCAGACGGGCGCATCGATCGTTTTGGACGATGCCCTGCGTACTCAGCTTAACGGCAAGTGCCTGCGCGTACGCATTACCGATGCAAGCGGTAACGTCATCTACGGCCCGACCAAGGGCGCCAACAACCAAAAGCTGACGGCGACGAACACCATCAAGGCACCCGTTCCTACCAAGACGGCCCTGGATGCAAAGTCTTATGTCCTCATCCAGTCTTCGGCAGACGATTCGAGCTCGTATTCGTCCGTCAAGGCCGAGATACTGAACCCTGGCACTACACTTTGGGCGAATGCCTACGACGGCGAAGCGGTCCCCAATAAGCGTATTGCGGCGCAGGGTGGCTGGACCTATCAGTGGCTTGCGTCCGATACGCGCGATGCCGAGGACTCTGCCTATCAGGTGATTCCCGGTCAGACCGGCCAGTCGCTAACGATTACGGACGAACTCGCCTCGCAGCTTGCGGGCAAGTACATTCGCGTTAAGGTTGTCGGCGATGGCCAGGAGCTGTACGGTCCGAGCAGCTCTTTCGGGACGCCCGCGTCTGTTGGCTACAATACGCCGGGTCCTGTTGCCGCGAGTGACCAGATCGCGTTAGGCCACATCGTTCTCGCCTATAACGGCGCCGAATTTGGCGACGATTATGAGAACGTCCCCAACGCTAACGTCGGTGACACGATTAAGGCTGCCGCCTACTACCTTAACTACGACACGCCGACTGACCTCTATGGCTCCGACAAGGTCGATTTTTCTTGGTGGGTGGCCGATTCTGCTGACGGCACGTTCGAGCAGGTTGCAACTGGTGATACCTTCACGGTTACCAAGGAGTGCGCGAACCGCTACCTCAAGGTGGTCGCTAAGGCCAAGAAGGGTATCCCCGGCTCCGATAGCTGTGAGACCAAGGCGGGCCGCATTCTGCCCAAGGGCGCGACGACGCTCGATTCAGTTGCATTTACCAATGCGAGCAAGGGCGCCAAGGACACTGGCTCTACGATTGAGGCGTGCGCCTACAAGGCGGTCGATTACTCGTCTGAGCCGGTTACCGAGGGCGTTACCTACACGTGGCGTTGGTCCTCTGTCGACCCGTCTTCCTCTGCGTTTGATGCGAAGACCGACTGGCATGTGGTCGAGGGCAAAACCGACAGCAGCTTTACGATTCCCGATGACTACGCCAAGCGCTGGGTGAGCGTGTCGGCCACTGCGGGCGATAACACCGTAGAGGCGACTACTGCTGTGGCCGTTAAGGCCGCAGGCTCGCACGAGCTGTTCCTGGCGTATCTCAAAAAGATCGTCGGCGATCAGAGCGATGACGCCAAGTTTGTCTACAAGAGTGGCGAAAAGATCGGTGTTACTGCATTCGAGAAGACGTCTGCAGGAACAAAGGGTGCCGAGCTTACATCTGATCAACTGACGTATACGTGGCAGATTGCCGATAGCGCCCAGGGTCCGTTCACGACGCTGACGGATGAGAACGCGCACAGGCCGTCGTTCGTAATTTCGCAAAAGTACGTCGGCAAGTACCTCAAGTGCATCGTCGACGGTGGCTACAACACCGACTATGCCTCCACGCGTTATGCCATCGTCAAGGGCGAAGATGCCAAGGCGTATACCCTGACATCGGTTAATGTCGCTTCGAGCGGCAACCTTGCACAGGTCGGCGGAACGCTTACCCCTACTGCCAATTACATGGCAACGGGCGATTGGGGCGATTACGAGACGGCACTCCCCGAGGGCTCCCTCGTCGATTACCGCTGGTATCTCGCCGATGACGCTGAGGGCACAAATGCCCACGAGCTGTTTGGCGCCGACGAAACGACCGGCGCGATCACGCTTCCCGCCTCGGCTGAGGGCAAATACGCCTATGTCGTGGCAAACGCCGGCAACAACGATGTCAAGAGCACCGCTTGGCTCGTTAATTCTTCCGACGAAAAGTCTCTTTCCGTTAACGTCAGGGTTGTAGGCGTAAGCAAGCACGATGTCGGTCAGTCCTATGACCTTGTGGACTGGGTGCCGACGGCCTCGTTTGAGTGGTCGAGTACCCAAAAAATGTCTGCCTGGGACATCTTTGCCAAGGTGCTTGACGACGCCGGCTATAGCTATAGCACGGACGGCGGCGTTCCCTATTCGGTTACGAACCCCGATAAGTCCCAGACGCTCGCGATGGAAAACACGGCGTCCGGCTATAAGTACTGGCGTTTTGATATTAATGGCAAGGCTGCCAACTCTTATGCCACGGGCTACTACCCGAGCGATGGCGACACGCTCGAGCTCGTGTACGAGGATCCCACGGGCACGGTTTCCACGCAGGTTTCCGCGACGTGTTCGGTCGTCGGCACCGACGCTAAGGGTGCTCAGCAGACCTGGGCCGCCGCTCAGAGCATTACGCTGAAGAAGGGCTCGACCGCGGCCGACCTCTCCGAGCAGCTCTTCAAGCAGACCGGCCTCAAGGCGGACTACGACCCCAACGGCTCCTGGGGCTGGGCGCTCAATTCGATCACGTCGCCCTTCGACTCCGGCCGCACGCTCGCCTACGACCCGACGACCGAAGCGTACTGGCAGCTGTTCATCAACGGCAAGTCCTCCATGGTCGGCGCCGGCGGCTACACGCTCAAGGCCGGCGACTCCGTCGTCTGGTACTACTCGAAGTACAACGACCCCGCTCCTGCCGATCAGCTTTCGGTAAGCTGCACCGTTATCGGCCAGGATGCTTCGGGCGCCCGGCAGACGTGGGCACAGCCTACGACAGCTCTCGTGGACGAGGGAACAACCGCTGCTGACCTTTCCGAGCAGATCTTTAAAAAGTCTGGCATTGGCGCCAAAACGGGGGAGAGCTCGTTTGGCTGGTATCTCGAGTCGCTGACCTCGCCGTTCGAAAAGAACGTGACCCTCTCGAGCGAGAAGGTTGACGAAAACACCTGGAAATATTGGCAGTTCTTTGTCAATGGCAAGCCTGTTGATGTTGGTGCGGGCGCCTATACGCTTAAGGCAAGCGACGAGATTGCTTGGGTCTATGGCTCCGACGGCACCATGCCTGGTCAGGTCTCCGTTTCGATGGAGATCATCGGCAAGAAGGACGATAAGGCTCAGCGCTGGACTGATCCTTCGATGCAGGTGTTTGTCGAGGGCACGACGATCAAGGATGCCTCTGCTGCCTACTTCGATGCCGTTGGCGTCAAGTCCAAGATGTACGACCAATTTGGTTATTGGGGCGTTCACACTCTTGTCTCTCCGCTTGATGGCACCGAGCTGTCGGGTGCTTGGTCGTTCTTTGTCAACGGCGTTCCTGGGTCTCAGCTCGATAGCGACTATGTGCTCAAGTCGGGTGACAAGATCGTCTGGGCTTATGCTGCTGGCGATACCGTTCCTAATCCCGATGAAGTCGTAGTTGATCCGAGCGCTTCGCGCCCGACCGATTGGAAAGCCGACTGGAGCGGCAATTCCAATGCGGTGGTCGAGAACGTGTCCACGCCTACGGGCGCGCTGGCAAGCTCTTGGACGTTTGATTGGAAGGCCTATTCGGGCGCCACGTACCCCAACGCGAGCGAGCCGATTGTCGTAAACGGCAATGTGTATCTCGCCGTCAACAAGCGCCTGCTTAAGATCGATGCCGAGTCGGGCAAGGTGCTGGCCGAGTCGAATCTTAAGACTGCGATTGGCTACACGACGCGTCCGATTTATACGAACGGCTTGGTCATCGTCCCGCTCGATGGCGGTGCGGTCCAGGCTCTGACGGCCGATACGCTCACGACGGTTTGGGTTACCGACCCTGTGAGCAAAACTGCTCAGTCGAATTCTCAGCTGACGGTCGATGGCAACTATCTCTATGTCGGCACCGTTGATGTCGACTATGGTAAGGGCGTGTATAACAACGGCCATCTGACGCGCATCAATATCCTGACCGGTGCCGTTTCCTGGCAGCACGTCAACGCCGATGAGGGTTATTACTGGACGGGCGCTACCGTGGGTGACGGCTTTATTCTGGTTCCCACCAGCGCCGGTACCGTTGAGATGCTCAGCAAGTCTTCGGGCGCTGTGCTTGGAAGCGTTTCCGTTGGGGCTATCGTTAACTCCTCCTGTGTGCTCTCCGCCGACGGTAGCCATGCTTATCTGATTTCGCGCGATGGCAAGCTGCACGTTTTGGCGATTTCTGACGGTAGTTCGCGTGATGCGGATGCCGCTTCGCGCATTTCCGAAGAGCGCGTCGTCGACCTGGGTCTTACGGGATGCGCCTGCATGCCTACGCTGTATGGCAACAAGCTGATTGTCGGCGGCGAGGTTTCCGGTGGCTCTGCGCTGGCGATTGTCGACCTTGATAATGACTTTGCTACGACGTTGGTTTCGTCTGCTGATGGCTCCGCGCTTCCCATCGGCGGCATCAAGGGTGCACCGCTCGTGAGCGCCCAGGCAGATGGCACGTATGTCTACTTCACGGTTAACTACGGTGCGACTTCCGACTATGTGAACTACACCTCGGGCGGCGGTGTCTATCGCTACAAGCTGGGTGACGCGCAGGCGACCGGTGCGTTTAGCGCAACGGGACACAACAACTACTGCGACTCGCCGATTGCCTGCGACGCCAAGGGCAACCTCTACTACATCAACGATTCCGGCACGTTGTTCAAGCTGAATGGTGGCGTTAAGGTCTCGTTCGAGACTGGCGAGGGTTCCAAGGTCGATTTCCAGACTACGGCCGACGGCAAGCTGGTTAAGCCTGCCGATCCGACGCGTGAGGGCTACACCTTCGGTGGCTGGTACACCGATGAGGCTTGCACGGAGGCGTATGACTTCAGCACGCCGGTGACGGCCGATATGACGCTGTATGCCAAGTGGACCAAGAACGCCGTTAACCCTGACGGCAATGGCGGTTCTGGCTCTAACGGTGGCAGCGGCTCCGGCACTGGTGCTGGTACCGGCGCGGGCACTGGCTCCGGCTCGAAGGGTGGCGCTGTCGCCCCGGGTCAGAAGCCGGTGACCAAGACGACGGTGTCGACCAAGAGCGGGACCAAGGACAACAAGTCCGACAAGAAGGACTCCGACAAGTCCGACAAGAAGGACGAGAAGAAGTCTGACAAGAAGGACGGCAAGTCCGACAAGGCATCCGCTTCCACGACCACTGCCAAGAAGTCCACTGAGGCTTCCGCGCAGGAGTCTGGCCTCAACCCGCTCGCTATTGTCGGCATCGCGGCCGGCGTGATCGGCCTCGCGCTCATCGCCGTCTTCATGCTGACCAAGCGCGGCAAGGGTGACGGTAATGCCCGATAAGCCCAAGGGGACCAACGGGCAGCAGCCCGACTCCTCGTTTATCCAGCTCGACGATGCAAAGCAAAAGGGCGCCGCTTCGGCGGCGTCCGCCCCGCGGCGCAAGGCGATGCTTGGCGCTCTGACCGCGGTTTGTATCGCGTTGATCGTCGTATCGCTGGGCTTTGTCCACCCCTCCGAGAGCGGCGCCTGGTCCATTGATTGGATCGTCCAGACCGTGACGGGGGAGAGCGTCGTCGCCAATGATGCCAAGGTGCCTGGTTCGGCTGCTGCTTCTAGCAAGGCCGACTCCAAGAATTCCAAGGTTTCGGGCGATGCGAAAGATAAGTCCAAGGACTCGGGTGACGCCAAGGGCGATTCCGAGTCTTCGAACAAGAGCTCGGATAAAAACTCGGAAGGCAAAAAGTCCGAAGAGCAGGATGGCAAGAAGTCTGGCGAAGCATCGGTTTCTCAGAATACCGGAGCTGCCGATACGTCCAACACGTCTGGCGGTGCCTCTTCGGGCGGTGGCCAGTCGTCTGGCGGGGCCACGGCCTCTAACGGCGGAGGCGCTTCCACGGGCGGCCAGGGTGGCTCGCAGGAGTCTGGATACGTTACTGTGTCGGTCTCGGTTACGTCGAGTGCCGTGGGCAATCCTGTGTCCGCCGGCGGCACCTATACCTTTAACGAAGGTGCCACCGTCTACGATGCCCTATGCGCGCTCGGGCTTTCCGTCAACGCACACGGCTCATCGTACGGCACGTATGTCGCCGCGATCGGCGGTTTGGCCGAGAAGCAGTATGGCGGCACGAGCGGTTGGATGTACTCTGTCAACGGCTCGACGCCCATGACGGCCTGCAGCAACTACGTTCTCTCCAACGGCGACAACGTCGTCTGGTATTACGTAACAGGCTAGGGATCTCAACATAACGCACGGAACGGGCAGCTCGGACAAACATCCAGGCCGCCCGTTTTTTGATGCGAATGGGACGGAGTTTCCCAATCAAGGCTCAACCGGAAAGCGCATCCCACTTTTGAGCTGAATTCTGGGATGCACTTTCCGGTTGGAGTTCTATTGGGAAACTGTGTCCCGTTTTGAGGTCCTATTCTGGGATGCGGTTTCCCCGGGGAGGCCCATGGGAAAGCGTGTCCCATTTCGGCATCGTGATCCGTCTCGTGCGCTCTTATCGGCAATTATAGAAAGCTCGGCAAACAAAAAGCCGGCTGGAACGTGATGTTCCAGCCGGCTTTGCGTTCAAGCATATGTTCGGCAATCTACGACCTTGCGCCTTCGAGGAAGAAGCGGCGGCTGAAGTAGTTGTACCAGGTGACCAGGAACGTGGCGATGGCCTTCATGGCCTGGTAGCCGATACTCAAAAACGTGACGCCCACAAACATGTACAGGTCGTTGAGGCCCAGGCCAATCACCGACAGGATGGTGAAGATCGTGAACTCGCGCTTGCGGCTCATGCCCTCGCGGTGATCGAACACGTACTTCATGCTGAGCCAGTAGTTGACCACAACGGACGTGATGAACGAGGCCGTGGTGCTCATCAAAAAGTCGAGGTGGAACAGCTCGACCAGCGCAATGAGCATGCCCCAGTCGATGCCAAAGGAGATAAGACCCACGACAGCGAACTTGAGGAACTGCTTGGTATGAGGTTGTGCCAGCGCCTTGCGCACGTAATCACATCCAATGCGTTTGATGAATCGAGCAGACGATACTTTAGAGCTTTTGAAAGCGAAACGTAAGGGCTTTGCCAAGAACTATACGAACTCGCCAGATTTGCAAGAGCTAATCCGCAAACGTTGAAAAATTGCCCGCAAACGAAAGGGGCCCGGGGCAACGTCACGAATGGTGAACGTTGTCCCGGGCCCTGCTGCGAGCGGATACGCCCTTATTTGGACTCTTCGCCCTCCAGGAAGATCTTGCGGGTCACAAAGTTATAGACCATGACCAGTGCGGTGGCGCAAATCTTGGCGATATTGGCCTCGAGACCCAGGCCGGCATTGAGGGCCAGCACAATACCGTCGTTGAGTGCCAGGCCAATCACGGACAGCACGACAAAGATAATGAACTCGCGGCGGCGGCTCATGCCTTCTTTGTGCGCAAACACGTACTTCATGCTCGCGACGTAATTAAAGATGAGCGAGACGATAAAGCCGCTGGTGTTGGCGATCAGGATGTTGAGGCCCAGACCGTAGTGGAGCAGATTCATGATGCCAAAGTCGATGACGGTGGCGATGACGCCGACGACGCCAAACTTCATGATCTGCGCAAGGAGCTTTTGCATGGTACCTGCCTTAGGGTGGCGCCGGGGCGCCGAGGGGATGACAAACCCAGAAAGTTTAGCCAATCCCCGCAGGCGCCGCTAGGCGCGCTCCTCGATAGCACCGTTTCTATATGCATCGAGCAGCTGGCGCAGGTCCTGGATCTGGCTGCGAATCTTAGCGCCGGTATCGGTGTCGCTCACCATGCGGCGACGGTCGGCCTGGTCAAAGCGATTGGTCTCGCTTTCGATGTCCACGTTGCGGGTGAGCGCCTCGGCAACGGTGGTAAAGGCCTGATGCGACTTGAGGCGGCATCCGCGCGAGCTTGAGATGAGCGTGTAGCCGGCGATGCCCGTCTTGGGATGGTAGGCACGGCAGAAGCCACCGTCAATGACCAGTAGCTTGCCGTCGGCGCGAATGGCCTGCTCGCCTTTGGTGGTCTTGACCGGGGTGTGGCCGTTGATGATATGGCCGGTCGGGGAGCATGCCATGGGTGCGACGCCAAACTCGCGCATGATGTCGTCGCAGACCGACGGCGACGTGGTGAGCGTGTAGTACGGATCCATCGGCTCGACCCAAGTGCTCTTATCGGCAATATAGGCGCGCTCGAAGGTGCGCACCAGGCGTCCGCTGGCAGGCGAGTTAAAGCCGATCCACAGGTACCACATCCAGTCGAGGGCGTCGCGGTCGCCGGTGCGCCAGGCACGGCGGGCGATGTGGTCACAAAAATCGAAATAATCGCGACCGGCGTGCCAGGTGCCCAGGCAGTTCATGCTGCTAAAGGTGCCGTCCTCGTTGAGCGGCACGCAGCCGTGGAACAACAGATTGCCGTTGGCGACCTTGTACATCGAGCCGTGGGTGTAGAGGAAATCGATATGGCGATGCAGGTGATCGGCGGTGACAAACTCGGACACGAGTTTGTCGATGATGTGCTGCTCCTCGGGCGTGAGCGAATAGGGGTCTGTCGGGTCGACGGTGGGGAAGTCGTTGGTCGTGAGCGGCCACACGCTGCCGTCGGCGAGCGTGACCGTGCCGGTGCCATGGTCGATCTTGTCGAGCAACAGGCGGTCGGTCATATCGAACTCGGGATGGCGCTGGATAATCTGGCCCTCGAGCTTAAAGAGCTGCACGTTGATGGCTTTGATCAGCGGGGTGATGGACTCGCCGGCGGTGTAGGTGGTGTCGGCGAAGGCGACAAGCTCTCGCAGGGAGATGCCGTAGTCGTTCTCGAGGATCTCGTAGTTGTCGTAGCGCAGGTTATTACGAAGCACAGTGGCGATGCAGGCGGGCTCGCCGGCTGCGGCACCCATCCACAGCAGATCGTGGTTGCCCCACTGGATGTCGAGTGAATGGTAGGTGAGCAGGCGGTCCATAATCTTGGCCGCACCGCCGCCGCGGTCGAAAATGTCGCCCACCAGATGCAGGTGGTCGACGGCTAGGCGCTTGATGAGCGAGGCGAGCGACTCGATAAAGTCGTCGGCGCTCGCGGTCTCCAGGATGGACTCCACGATGCGCTCGTGATAGCGCACGCGATAGTTGTTCTCGTCTGGATGCGTGTGCAACAACTCGTCGATGATGTAGGCGTAATCACGCGGGATGGCCTTACGCACCTTGGAGCGGGTGTAGCGACTCGAAAGCGAGCGGGCAACCACAATGAGCTGGTCGAGCATGGTCTTGTACCAGGTGGGCGAGTCCTCGCGCCGGCTGCGGACAAGATCGATCTTCTCGCGCGGATAGTAGATGAGCGTGCACAGCTCGCCCTTTTCGTCAAAGGAGAGCGTGTCGCCAAAGATCTCGTCGACATGCTCGCGCACGACGCCCGAGCAGTTGTTGAGGATGTGCATAAAGGCTTCGTATTCGCCATGCACATCGCTCATAAAATGCTCGGTGCCCTTGGGTAGGTTGAGGATGGCCGAGAGGTTGATGATCTCGGTGAATGCGGATTGCTCGGTGGGGAACTGTCTCGACAGCAGGCGCAGATACTTGAAGTCTTGCGGATTGCGATCGAATGCGACCATGAAGCACCTTCCGATGTGGTTGGTAAAACTGACAAACAGCGTCAAACGTTTACCAGTATGCGCCGCTTTTGTTTCGAATGGGGATGGGAGGTCGAATTGTTGGCCGAACGGTTTGGTAAATCGATTTAGTTGAGGTAGATATGGCGGTTGAGTGGAGACGCAGGGTCGTTTTTTGCAGGCGCATGCCTTCGGGATCGATAGAGATGATGACGGTAAAGATGTTCACTATCTTTGCTTCAATTTGGTAAATAGTGGACATTTGTACCGTATTCACGCTTGCTGTGCAATAATTTACGCAGCAATGAGTAAGGAGCCTCATATGAGTGATTTTGTCCTGACCTGTGAATCCGCCGCCGATCGAACCCGTGAGTTCTTTGCGTCGCGCAATATTTCTGTCGTGTGTTTTCATTACGAGATCGATGATGTTGTCTATACGGACGATCTGTATCAGTCGATTACGCCGGACGAGTTTTTTGCCCAGATTGCCGCGGGCGCCATGCCCAAGACGTCTCAGGTGAGCGTGGGTGAGTACGAGGAGTTTTGGGAGCCGTTTGTTGCCGAGGGTAAAGACGTGCTGCACCTGGCGTTGTCGTCGGGTATTTCGGGCACGTATGGATCGGCCTGCGTTGCGGCACAGATGCTCGCGGATCGCTATCCCCAGGGCGGCAAGGTGCGCGTCATCGATTCGCTGGCGGCGTCTTCGGGCTTTGGCCTGCTGGCGGAATGTGCCGCCGACGTTCGCGATAGCGGCGCTTCGCTCGATGAGACGGCAGCTTGGATTGAGGAGCATAAACTCAACCTTCACCACTGGTTCTTCTCGTCCGATCTGTCGAGCTACCTGCGCGGCGGGCGCATTTCGGCCGCGAGTGCACTCATCGGCACGGCGCTCAAGATTTGCCCGCTTATGACGGTCGATTGCGAAGGTGAGCTGGCGCCGCGTGAGAAGATTCGCACCAAGAAGCGCGCGATCTCCGAGATGGCCAAGACCGTGATGGCGCATGTGCAGGACGGCGCGAACTATTCGGGCAAGTGCATCATGTCGCACTCGGCGTGCCGCGAGGATGCCGAGGCCGTTGCGGCCCTGATAGAGGAACAGGTTCCGCAGCTCAAAGGCAAGATTGAGATCAATAGCATCGGTGCTCTGATTGGCTCGCATACCGGCCCTGGCACGGTTGCCATCTTCTTTATGGGCGACAAGCGCGTTGATTAGCGCTTTGCCCCTCAGCATTTCAACGAAAGAGGGCCCGCCTCACGTTTTGTGGGGCGGGCCCTGCTGTTGCACTAGCGCTTCTTTCCGCGGAAGAAGAAGCCGTGCAGCGAGGGTTTGAGGCCACGGTTGCTTCGGCGCTCCTCGATATGATCGTGGATCGAAGCGACGCGCTCGATGACTTCGTCGGGAATCGGCACGTCAGGATTCATGTTCTCGACCTGGCTCACTTCGGCAGCGGCAACCTGGTCGATGATGGGCACGTCGTCGCGCGAGATAACGGGCGTGGCGTCTTCCTTCATCTTGCGGTAGCGCTGCATCATGTCGGTCTGCAGCTGCTGGGCCGAAGGCGGCGTCCAGATGATGGCGTTGGCGCCGGCCGCGATGGTCTCGCGGATGCTCTCGGGCGTCTTGCCGCCCGGCGCGATGAGCGGCAAGTTGGGGTAGTGCTCGCGTAGCTCGCGCAGGACCTGCGGTGTGTTCTTGCCGGCCGCGATGTTGAGGATCTTGGCTCCGGCGCGAACCTTGGCGTGGGCATCGTCATCGCAGCGCACGACTGTGGCGATGACGGGGATGTCGGCCAGGTTGGTAATGTGCTCGACCATCTCGGCGGTAGCGGGGGAGTTGACCACGCAGCCCGCCGCGCCCTGCATCTCGGAGACGGCCGCCATCTGCACGGAGCGCTTGCCGGTGGTGGTGCCGCCACCAACGCCAACAAAGACCGGGCACTCGGCGACGGTCAGCAGCGCCTGCGTAATGGCCGGCTGCGGTGTAAAGGGATACACCGCAAACACGGCGTCAGCATTGGAGTTGCGGATGACCGCCACGTCGGTGGTGTAGATGAGCGATTTGATGCGGCGGCCAAAGAGCGTAAAGCCGCTGGCCCCCTCGATCTCATCGGGCATACGGAGGGCTGCCTTGCGCAGACGCCCGTCGATGGGCAGCGGCTCCATGGGCAAAAGGCCGTTGGGAGTTACGGCCACCTGGGGCTCGGTAAATTCGTCTGCAAGCTCAACCTCGGAGAAGTCGACCGAGGCGACGATGTCCTCGTGAACCTCGGCGGGAACATCGATGGGGGCTTGGTCGTTCGTCGCGGCAGGCGTCTCGAAGGAGCTGGTGCCGACAAAGGCGTCGACGCGCTCGTTCAAATCGTTGAGAGAATCCATGGCGGTCCGTTTCTATGTTGTGCGGTCGGCAGTGTACGACTGGCGTTGCGAGTGCTAAATCGTTTGACGAGTTGATTTTTCCCCGCTGCGCCATCCGTTAGACTGAAGGGCCGGCGAACGTGAAGGAGCTGTGGTGGCGGGAATCGAGGTGCTATCTTGAATGTCCCGTATACAAAAGAGAGGTGACGCGGTATGGAATTCTCGGCAATGTTGGGCTCGATTGGCCTATGCGTGGGCGCAATCGTTGCCGCCGCGGTCATCTACTTTGCGGTCACGGCCATTAAGGGCAAAAAGGCCGAGCGCAAGGAGCGCGAGGCACTTAAGCAGTGCCGTGACCAGCAGGACAGGCGCGCACGGCGATAGCTTGTTGAGTTTTGAATCCGTGCGCTAGCTGCGTTTTCGGACCAGGGCGATATAGAAGCCCTCAAAGTCGCGACTGGGCGGAATGGTCAGCGTGCCGGGCATGCCGTTGGCAATGGCCGAGACGTGGCCGGCGGCGATGGCCTCGGTAAGGGCGTTGCACTCGATGCGCGGTTCCTCACCGGCTTCGCGAGCGCGGCGCGCTTCGCTTTCACTCGGCGTGCCGTCGAGGGGGATGAGCTCGCAGTCCATATGCTTGTCGAGGGCCTCTTGCAGGGCATCCTCGTTTTCCTGCGGCAAGATCGAACATGTCGAATAGACGAGCGTGCCGCCCGGTTTGAGGGCCCCCATGGCGCGGTCCAGAAGCGCGCGCTGCGAGCGGGCGCACTTGACGAGCAGCTGCTCGGTGAGGCCGCGCAAGCTCTTTTCGTTGCCGCTGATGACGGTGCCCGTACCGGTGCAGGGGGCGTCGAGCAGGATACGGTCAAAGCGGAAGAACTCGTCAAGCTCGCGTGCGTCAATACGCATGACGGGCACGTTTTTGGCGCCCTGGCGGCCCAAGTTGGCCTCGAGCTTTTCGGCACGGGGAATGCTCATCTCGCAGGCGGTGAGGTGCGCCTGTCCCTGGGTGAGGGCGGCGATCTGCGTCGTCTTGCCGCCGGGGGCCGCGCACATGTCCAGGATGTCCTCGCCGGGCTGGGCGCCCAGGACCAACGGCGGCATCATGGACGACAGGCTCTGCAGGTAGATCTTGCCGTCACGGTAGATGTCGAGGCCCCACAGGTCGGAAACCTGGGCCTCGGGCAGGATGAACGCGTCCGGGTACCATGCGACGGGGCGGTGGGCGATGCCGGCTGTGTCGAGCGCGGCGGCAATGTCTTCGTCGGTCGCCTTGAGCGTGTTGGCTCGCAGCGTGACCGGGCGCGTGACTGCGGCGCCAAAGCCCTCGATCATGAGCTCGGCATCGGCAGACGTGTAGGCGCCGGCAACCGTGTCGACCATAAAGCGCGGCAGGTCGGCGGCGCAGGGAAGGGTGGCAAGCTGGTCGGAAAGCTCGGTAGCGGCAAACTGCCTAAGCTTGAGCTCGGGCTTAACCTGCTTTTTCTGCTTACGACGACGCGGCTTGGACATCCGTCTTTCCTTCCCGTCCCAAATTGGTTACTTTCCGGGCACGCTGCTGCTGCCGTGCTTTAGTACTGACTCTCGTGCTTGCTAAAGAAGTCGAAGCGCGGGGGCAGCGGCTTCACGCGGTGCTCGCCGGGCTTCTCGCCCAGGCTCTCCACAAACTCGTCCGTGGAGGCAAAGATGTTGTCCCAGCTAAAGAAGGCGACCGGGTCGACGTCGAAGTACTCGCAGATGAGCTCGCAGCCGGTCGGGACGATGCCGTGCATCAGGACGGTCGCCACGCGCAGCTCGGTAAAGGCGTCGACCAGGGCCTGCTTCATGGCGGCGTTGGCTGGCTCGCCCTCGAGCTTGTTGGCGGCCTTGGAGGCATCGCTCCAACGCTTGTTGGCGGCGCGCAGGTAGTCGTCGCACACGGCGAGCGCGCGGTGCGTCTCGAACTTGTACATGGCCTGTTCAAAGGCAAGGGCGGCCTGCTCGGCAGCCTCGGCCACGGCAGCAGAGGCGGCACCGGCGGGAATGCAGCCGTTGCGATAGGGGCCTTCGTCGCCCTCCTTGACGGCGACGCCGTAGAAGCAGCTGCGGGCCAGGCGGTTGAACACGCCGGTCAGCAGCGCGCTCTCCTTAAGGGCCGGGTCGATAACGCGCTTGTCGTCGCAGGCGCGCACCTCGTTGCCGTCCTTGTCCTTGCCGGTCACGCGGGTGTCGTATGCCTTGGGGCTAAAGCTCACCGGCTTCTCGGACAGGCCGAGCGACAGCCAATGCGCGCGCATCTGCTCGCAGGTGTAGTGGTTGAGCAGGTCGTCTGCCGGCGGGGGAGGCGTCTGCGAGGACGAGCTGGCCTTTTTGCCCATGTAGAGCAGGTGGTAGCAGGCGCTGACGGTGCTCTGCGTGAGGTCCCAACCCAGGGCCTCCCACATGGCGGTCTGCGCGATGCAGTAGAAGTAGATGTTGTCCTGGCCGATGAACTGGTAGATCTGTGCGTCGTCAGAGCACCACCAGTCGCGCCAGTCGAGCGAGCTGTGCTGGTAGGCGGGTGCGGGTACCTGCGTGGAATCGGCGGCGGGCTCGCCCATGAGGGCGGCGTCCTGGGCGGCGACACCCTCAGTTACGCCGGCGGCGCGGGCATCGCGGGCGAGCACGGTGCGGGTGTAGCTGATGGGCGCCCACAGGCTCTCGGGCCAGCACCAGCAGGTGACGTCGTTCACACCGTCGACCTCGGGTACCGGAACGCCCCAGTCGATGTTACCGGTGATGCGGAAGGGCACGAGCGCCTTGCCGCTGCGGAAGCGCACTCCGCCGTTGGCGAGCACCGCATGGGCGTCGTCGCGCTCCTTCCAGCTGGGGAAGGTGACGGTAAAGCTGCTCTTGTTGCCCTCGGGCTCCAGCACGGTGTGCTCGGGGAGCTGGTCCTCGACGGCGTCGAAGGCCTCGCGGAACTTGTTCTGGATGTAGAGCTGCGCCGGCAGCAGCCACTCTTCCATGGTCTTGGAGACCACGGAACGAACCTGCGGGTTCTGGGCGAGCTTGGCGGTATAGGTCTTCATAAAGTCGAGGTAGGCCGGCAGGTCGAAGTAGAGGTTGTCGACCGGGCGCAGCTCGGGCACCTCGCCGGTGAGCTGGCTCTTGGGCGCGATGAGCTCCTCGGGCTCAAACTGGTGACCCAGGTCGCACTCGTCGGCATAGGCCTTCTCGGACTTGCAGCCCTGGATGGGGCAGCGGCCGATCACCTGGCGGCCATTGAGGAACGTGCCGGCCTTGGCGTCGTAGAACTGCAGCGTGGAGCGCTTGGAGATGGTGCCCTGCTCGTGCAGGCGCTCGATAATCTCGGCGGTAACCTCGTTGTGAATCTGCGCGGCCGGCTCAAGGCCCGAGCCGCCGTAGATATCGCAGCTGATGTTGTAGTTGTTGAGGGTCGCGGCCTGGCGGGAGTGGTTGGACTCGACGTACTCGCTAATGGACTTGTCGTAGCCCTCGTTCTCCTTGAGCTTGCGGTAGCTCTCCATGATGGGCGAGCCGTAGCAGTCGGTACCCGAGGTGAAGATGACGTTCTCGCGGCCCAGACGGTCGCGCAGGAAGCGGGCGAAGAAGTCGGCCGGGACAAAGACGCCACCAACGTGGCCAAAGTGAAGGCCCTTGTTGCCGTAGGGCTCGCCGGCGGTAACGATGGCGCGGCGAGGCCAACTTGGACGGTCGTTCATGGAGTATTTGGATGCCATGGGACTCCTTCGCATATGGTGAGAGCGCACCCGGGCACAGGGCCTGGCTGCGCGGTGGTCAATTCGTGCATATCGTTCGACATTATCGCACATGCGGACGGGTACGTGACAGGGGCGCTATCCTAAGATGCTATGAATGAGATTTCCAACATACATGCGTTTGAGGACGAGGATTTTCTGCACGCCTGCTTTGTGTGGGGGATGGCCGTGCTTGGCGCATTTGCCGTGTGTCTGGTGCCGGTGTTTATGCTGCTGGGCGGGCCCGCGGACCTGGATGCGGCGGATGCGGGCGGTTGGACGGCCGTTTTGGGCTGGATAGTCGGCTTGGCTGCGGTTTCGGCGGCGTCATTTGCCGTGCACGAGCTGGTGCACGGTGTGTTATTTAAGCTTCTGGCGCCTGCGGGCGCGAAGGTGACCTTTGGGGCGAATCGCGAGACGGCGATGATCTATGCCTGCGCCGAGGGCGTGGTCTATTCGCGCCGGCGGTACGTGGCAGTTTGCCTGGCGCCGACGGTTGTTGTGACGGCGGCGTTTGCCCTGGGGTTTGCGTTTTCGGGCTATCCGCTGATGTGCTACCTGGCGGCCGGCTTGCATTTGTCGGGCTGTGTGGGCGACTGGTATTACGTGCGGACCATCCTGCGCGACCGCCGCATTGTCGCCTGCGAGGACACGTCCTTTGGCGTCCGCTTTTTCGCAAGGTAGTCTTTTGGGATGATTTTTCTGGGACGGGGATTAAAAAATCATTGTGGGAGAGGAGATGTCCATGAAGCCGTTGCTGCTGCACGCTTGCTGCGCGCCGTGCTCGCTGGAACCGGTTCGTCTGCTGCGCGAGGAGGGGTTTGAACCCACGATTTGCTGGACCAATCCCAATATCCAGCCGCGCGATGAATGGCAGCGGCGCTTGGACGAGCTGCGCCGGTGGTGTGCCGATGGCGGCATTGAGCTCATCGAGGCGGGGGAGGACCGCGAGCGTTGGGAGGCCGGCGTGGCCCCGTTGGGCGCCAATCGAGCCCGTCGCTGTCGCGCGTGCTATGCTCTGCGCCTGGCCGAGGCGTGCCGCGTGGCCCAGGAGCGCGGGTTCGAATATGTGGGTACGACGCTCGCCGTCTCGCCGTATCAGCTGTTCGATACCTGTAATGACGTGCTTGAGCGCTTGGCGGCGGCACATGGGCTCACCCCGGTCATTCGCGATTTTCGCCCGTATTACCCCGAGGCCACGCGCCGTTCGCGCGAGCTGGGCATGTATCGGCAGAATTATTGCGGCTGCCGATTCTCGGCCGTCGAGGCGGCCATGGACCGCGCCCGCATCCGCGACGAGCGCAAAGCGTCCAAAAAGTAGTTCTTTTGGGCTGACAGCCTGCTAGGATGTAGAGCGGACTTTAGCTATATAAGGAGTATCCGACGTGTCTATGCGTACCGATGATTTTGACTACAACCTTCCCGAGGAACTGATTGCCCAGACTCCTGCCGAGCCGCGCGACTCCTGCCGCCTGCTGGTGGTGGATCGCAAGGGCTCCCAGGCGGGAACGCCGCTGGAGCACGGCGGTACCGTCGAGCACCGCATCTTCCGTGACATCATCGACTATATCGAGCCGGGCGATGTGCTCGTCATCAACAAGACGCGCGTGATGCCGGCCCGCCTGATCGGTCGCAAGACGGGCTCGGGCGGCGTGGTCGAGACGCTGCTGCTCAAGCGCCGCGAGGATGTTGACCCGCTGGGTCACGTTTGGGAGTGCCTGGTCAAGCCGGGCAAGCGCCTGAAGCCCGGTGCTCAGATTGAGTATCGCGCCGGTGGCGCCCATGCGCCCGAGGGTGCGCCCGTGGTGCTGACGGCCGAGGTTGTCGACTTTGTCACCGATAGCCGCGGTGGCCGTCTGGTGCGCTTTGAGCCGGCCGGTTGCAATGCCGCCGGCGAGCAGCGCACGCTCGACGAGGCCATCCATGCTGCCGGTCACGTGCCGCTGCCGCCCTACATTACCGATTACGAGGGCGATCCCGAGAAGTACCAGACCGTCTACGCCATGAAGGAAGAGCACTCAGCTGCCGCTCCCACGGCGGGTCTGCACTTTACCCCCGAGCTTATGGCCGCTATCGAGGCCAAGGGTGCGAAGTTTGCCGCCGTCGAGCTCGAGGTGGGCATCGATACCTTCCGTCTGGTGGAGGAGGACGATCCCACGCAGCATGTGATGCACACCGAGCGCTACCACGTGTCGCAGGAAGTTGTCGACGCCGTGCATAAGGCGAAGGCCGAGGGACATCGCGTGATCGCCGTCGGCACCACCGCGGTGCGCTCGCTCGAGAGCGCGTTTGACGCAGACGCGCCGGTGTCCGATCCGGCCGTGACGGCGCGCTATTTTGAAGGCCGCGAGGATGGCGCCGACACGCTCGGCCGCGGTGACATCGTGGTACGCGAGAACGCGACAACGCAGCTCTACCTCATGCCTGGCTCGACCTATCACGTGGTCGACGCACTGATCACCAACTTCCACGTGCCGCGTTCCACGCTCATGATGCTCGTGAGCGCGCTTGCCTCCCGCGACCAGATCATGGATGCCTACGCCGCCGCTATCGAAGAACGTTATCGCTTCTTCAGCTTTGGCGATGCCATGCTCATTTGTTAGTTACGCGGTTCTACGAACCGCGTAACGGCTCGACGCTGCGCGGGCCGCATTTGGACAATCTGACGTTCAACTTCAAGGGCGCGAC
>OLGD01000047.1_pt1:5000-211765 | contig 211765 bp, 181 predicted proteins | sample 1605311 | NCBI WGS metagenome assembly OLGD01 (sample SAMEA3888917, study PRJEB22519) | human gut metagenome | biome: human gut; feature: human-associated habitat; material: faeces | place: Denmark | collected 2010
TGCTTCATGCCGAGGTCAATGTCTCGGTGTCCCCGAGCGATTTGGATATCTACGGCTTTACGCTCTACCACGGATACAAAGTCAAAGAAGTCAAAGATGAGAGCGGCAGGGCGCTGAAATTCAAGCAGACCGACGATTGGATAGAGGTTGAGTCGGCGGGTGAGACCTCGTCGCTCACATTCAGCTACGACGGATATTCAAATACACACTACAGCAACGGACAGGGCGCGGCTCTGCCGGGAACATTTGCTTATTATCCCCGCGCAGGTTATGTAGTGTGTGCTGATGCTGACGGATATGAGCATTTGACGCTTGACGAGCCGACGCAGTTCAATGTAAAAATTAAAAACCGCAAGAAGTTTTTCACAAACCTTGACCGCACCGGGAAAAATATGTTTTCCGGCAAAACCACCGGACTGACAATTGTCGGCGGATTCTATAAAGAGGATAAAATAGGCGACACGAACCTTGTTTATACATCTGTCGGCAGGGATGTCAATGAAATAAAGAAAGTGTTTTCGAATCTGATGCAGACATATGACAGATCGTTTAATACTATTATGGTCGCCGAGTTGCGTGAAGGCAAATTTATGCGCGATTACGGGGATACGCTTGTTTTTACCGGCATGTCCTTGACGGGGATAGAAATGGACTATTTCCTGTCGCAGGTTCCTGAAATCAGAGGGGATTTCGGATTGCAGGCTTATGTCTTTGAATATATGCGCGATACATTTGCAAGCTATGCGGCGGGTGACAAAAGCATAGGTATGAACACCCGCTATGTCCGCGTGGAGGCTGCAGCCGATAAGTACGGCGACGAATATTGCAGAAAAGCGATAGACAAATATCTGTATGACGAGAGCGACACACGCACGCCCGACGAATTCATTGACGATCTGAACAGAGGTACTGAAAATATTAAAAATTGACAAGATAATTTTTTTGTGAAAGCATACAAAGTTCAGTATAAAAATTTGTTCAAAGATACAAAATGTGACTTTCAATGACATTTTGCTTGAAATAAAATTTGATATATGCTATTATGTGATTGTGACAATGCATTGAAACAAAATTTATACGAAATTACAAAGGAGAATTCGCTCTATGAAAAAAGTGTTATCAATTGTTCTCTGTGCGATGGTTCTCGTCGCCATGCTTAGCAGCTCGGCATTTGCGGTAGTGAAGTCGGTACATTTGGATTCTACGCAGACGATTGCCGAAAGCGGTCTTGTGTATGGTTCATGGAAACTTATAACGGCATCGAATGATAAAACATCTACTTTTGCTGTTCATGTTCTCCCCAAGTATAAGAAAGCCGGCATTTGGTGGAGTGGCGCTAGTGAAAAAATCGTGTTACGCCCGGGAACATCAATTGGAGACACAGCAACAAAGAGATTAAGTGATGAATATTATTGGAAGCTTGTACTTAATCCGGACGGAGCAGGCAAATACGGATGCACAGCTGACGGCACAATAAGACAGTAGTTTAAAAATTGCAGTAATTTGATCTGAATCCATGCGGCATTTATCTTTCGATAGATGCCGCATAATTGAAAGGGGTGTTGACGCTGAAAACAAGATGTTTGCTTTTCTTCAATGAATTCAGAAAAAATCCCGTCTTGAAAACGGCATATATTTTGTATTTTCTGTTGACTTTTGCATGGAGCATATATTCATCTTTGTACTCCTTTGCATATGATGATTTTTTTTCAGGCATGTGCATGCTGATATTAGGCAGCTTGGTCTATTTCGTGTTCTTCGCATTTATCAGCTACGAATTCGGAAGAATGGATTTTTCGGTCGGATTCGAGGAGTGCTGTTCGGCGATAAAATATGGGCGAGTCGAGGCGATCGAAGCCAGAATCTTGGTCATGATTTTTTTGGCGATGCCGTGTCTGATAATCAATTTGCTGATTTATATTATTGCCGGCATTGTATGCAGTGCAGGAGCTGCCGCAATATTTCATGTGCTTGCACATATTGTGATAAACTTCTTTGTTGTTCCGCTTATCGGAACCTTGCTCGGCGCGGTTCTTGCGATATATGCCAAAAGAGGCGTGGCATATATCGTATTGCTTGTTATTACTTTCTTTTCGAGCCCTGCGGTAAATGGCTTCTGCGCGGATTTATATTATTCCACTGGTATATCCGCAAACAGATGGTTAAGAGTTTTTCCTTTTATGACGCCGTCGTCATTTTTTTATACACCTAATATCGCTTACGGTTATTCACTTAGACCGTATAGATTATTTGCTTTTTTAATGTGGATATTGGTGCTTTGTGCGTTGCTTCTTTTCTTCTTCGCACGAAACCGTTATGGTAAGCACTTCCTTGTTTTGGGCGTTGCATGCTTGACTCTTGGACTGTGCTGCGCTCCAATTGTCCTTCAGAACAATTCCGATAATATTGAAGATGTAGAAAGCACGGAAGAAGTCGGTGGGGAAATTCGATATTACATTATAAATAAAACATCCCCTCCGGATGCTTGCCCCGAGTTCAAAATAACTTCATACGATATGGAATTGAAGCTCAGCAATGTGCTTCATGCCGAGGTCAAAGTTTCGGTTTCTCCGAGCAATTTGGATATCTACGGCTTCACACTTTATCACGGATATAAGGTGAAATCGGTTAGGGATGAGAGCGGCAGGGATCTGAAGTTTAGACAGAATGATGACTGGATAGAGGTCGAGTCGGCGGGCGAGACTTCGTCGCTTACATTCACTTACAGCGGATATTCAAATACTCATTACAGCAACGGACAGGGCGCGGCTCTGCCGGGAACATTTGCGTACTATCCCCGTGCCGGGTATGTCACTTGTTACGGTGATACCGGATATGAAACGCTGACTCTCGACGAGCCGACGCAGTTCGATGTGAAAATCAAAAACCGCAAGAAGTTTTTCACAAACCTTAACCGTACCGGGAAAAATACATTCTCCGGCAAAACCACCGGACTGACAATTGTCGGAGGGTTCTACAAAGAGGATAAAATAGGCGACACGAACCTTGTCTATACATATGTCGATATGGATGTCAATGAAATAAAGAAAGTGTTTTCGAATCTGATGCAGACATATGACAGATCGTTTAATACGGTAATGGTAACGCAGCTATATGATGGTGTTTCCATGCGCGATTATGGAGATACGCTTGTTTTCACCGGTGTATCTTTGAAGGGGATAGAAATGGACTATTTCCTGTCGCAGGTTCCCGAAAGCAGAGGGGATTTCGGCTTGCAGGCTTATATTTTTGAATATATGCGCGGTACATTTGAGGAATATGCTGAGGGGGATAAAAGCATTGGTATGAACACCCGCTATGTCCGCGTGGAGGCGGCGGCCGATAAGTACGGCGACGAATATTGCAGAAAAGCGATAGACAAATATCTGTATGACGAGAGCGACACACGCACGCCCGACGAATTCATTAACGATCTGAACAGAGGTACTGAAAATGTTGAAAATTGACGGACTTACTTATAAATTCGGAAAGAAAGCGGCGGTCGACTGCCTGTCATTTGAGTTTACGAATGGCGTATACGGTCTGCTCGGACCGAACGGCTCGGGCAAAACAACGCTCATGCGCTGCATAACAGGGCTCTATAATGTCAAGGGCGAGCACATTTTCTATAACGGCAAGCCGGTTGAAAAGGACAAAAGTTTTTCGCGCCATGTCGGCTATCTGCCGCAGAAATTCGGGATGTATCAGCACCTGACTCTGAACGAGATGCTGCTGCTCATAGCCAACATGAAGGGGCTCGATGACAAGTCGGCGCGCGAGGGAGTTGAAAAAGCACTCGGGTTAGTTAACCTCACCGACTGCGCCGAAAAGAAGGTCAAGGCGCTCTCCGGCGGAATGGTTCGCCGCGCGGGAATAGCCCAGACTCTGCTCGGAGACCCGGATATTCTCATTTTTGATGAGCCGACCGCGGGACTCGATCCCGAGGAACGCCTGCGCTTTCAGAGCATTATCTCCGAGATAAAGAAGGACAAAATAATTCTTATCTCGACGCATATTGTCGAAGATGTCCATGCGGTGTGCGAGACTGTTGCGGTAATGCGAGACGGCAAGATAATAAAAAGCGGCACGCGCGAGGAGATGGCAGCGTGCGCCGAGGGCAAAACATATATCATAGACATGGACGATCTGCCGAAATTCAAAGAGCCTTATTATAAGCAGAAGCAGTTCGACAGCGACGGAAAGTACTACCTGCGCCTTGTCAGCAGTGCGCCGCAGGATTTTGCGCCCGTCAAGCCGAACGTTGAGGACGGATACATATGCGCGCTCAAAGGAATATGAAGCTGTTGCTTCAGAGACAAAAATATCTGATCAAAAACATGGGCGCCCTCATGCCCGTTCCGATAGCGGCGATTTATGTGCTGGCTCTGCCGCTGTGCATTGTACAGAGCAGAAACGGCAACGCGGAAGAGCTGCGCTCATTCGTATCGCAGTTTTCGCAGGGCGTTTTTTCGGTGCTCTCCGTCTGGTGGGTTATATTCGGCGTGCGCGAATATTTTGAGGCGGACGGCTGCGAAGTCCTGTTTCTCCACAACAGGCGCGGATTCCTGCCCGATGCAATTCTATTTTATCTGCTGTTTGCTGTTTCGGCGGCGCCGTTCTATATAATCATGAACGCGGTTGCGGGGATATCACTGCTTGCACTTCTCCGCCTGCTGCTCAGCGGCATATTCTGTTTCGGATTGGTCTATTTTCTGATGTTCCTGACCCATTCGACAGCCATCACGCTCATGACGCTGTTTATCTACTCGCTCGGTGGAATGCTCATTTATCGCAGCCATCCGATCTTCCCTTTCTGCTATGACCTCAACAATGCCACGGCGGAAAACTGCCTGGAATTCTATCTTCCGCTTGCGCTGATCGGCATTCTGCTGATTGCCGCAGGACAAATTGTAATTTCAAAAAACACAAGATATCATCAGTAAAATCCTCCGTAATTTCATAAAGACCCCCGACGCAAATGCTGCGCCGAGGGTCATTTTATTTGAACAGATTTTTCGTATAACTCGCCGATCTTCCGCCGATGCGTTTGTCTCCGGCGGCGGTTTGGCTTGACAGTCGCTTATATAAAGTTTCGAGTATTCCGCCTATAATCAGATTTGCCGCCATCAGCCCGAGCGCCTGCCGCGCCCCGAAATGAATCGGCAGAAAGGTGCAGATTATTATAGCGGCGGTGAGAATCAGGTGAATCGCCAGAAACACGAAGCTCACTGTGCGATATGTCATGATGCTCGAACTGAATTTGCGCGGACGCTCTTTGTACATGTGCACCATTTTGCGCGCGGAATATTTTCTGCGCTCGGTCCGCCGCAGGTAGTCGAGATATTCTTTCTCCGTCAGTCCGTCGATGAAAATCGACTCAATGATGTCTCTGAAAACCGACATAGTGAGCAGCAGCCCTACCAACGATCCTCCGACCGTAAATCCGAGCAGCATCCATGCGCCGCGAATAGTTTCGATTATATACTTCAGCCCGACCGCCTCCTTTGCGCTGAAAGAATTATATCATACCCACAATGCGGCAGTCAAGGAAACTCCGTCTGCGACATCGCAGGCGGCGGTGTTTTTGTTTTGCGGCTCAAAATAAACCTCAAAATATGATAGAATTTTCGGCTTTGCTGTGCTATAATATAGAAGATTATACTGGCATATACTGTCACTACTGCTTTAGGAGTGTTTTTGTTGCAGACAACTGTTGATTCGCTGAAAATAAACTACATGGACAAAGGCTCGGGCGAGCTTGTGGTTCTGCTGCACGGCTGGGGTTCAAATATTGAGCTTTTCGAAAATATGTCCGAACTGCTCGCGCGCAAATATCATGTTGTCGCGCCCGACATGCCCGGCTTCGGGCTGTCCGACGAGCCGAAGGAGCCCTGGCGCGTCGATGATTATGTCGATTTCGTGCTGAAATTTCTTGAGCCGTTCGCGCCGAAGAAGGTGACTTTCCTTGGCCACTCGTTCGGCGGCAGGGTCATCATAAAAATGGCGAGCCGCGATTTGCCGTTTGAGATCGAAAAGGTCATTCTGGTCGATTCGGCGGGAGTCAGGCCGAAAAAGACGGCGGCGCAGAAGATAAGACAGCGCAACTATAAAATAGGCAGAAAGATTCTTGAAACCGCGCCCGTAAAGGCGCTGTTCCCCGACGCACTCGAGGAGTTCCGCCGCAGCCACGGCTCTGCCGATTATAACAGTGCAACGCCTGTTATGCGCCAAACGCTTGTCAACACGGTCAACGAGGATCTCGTGGAATATATGCCGAATATGAAGATGCCCGTTTTGCTGGTATGGGGCGAGAACGACGACGCAACGCCGCTGAGCGACGCGAAATTGATGGAGCAGCTCATGCCCGACGCCGGACTCGTCACCCTCAAGAACTGCGGACACTATTCGTTCCTTGAACAGCAGTTCACCTTCAACAAGGTGCTCGCATCGTTCATGGAGATAGACTGACCGACACGACAGCTTTTGTGAAAGGATTGATCTTTTAAATGACGATATTTTCCGAAGTGCTTATTTTTGCGGCGTTTTGGCTGTTCGCAGTGCTCTCGACGCTGTTTTATATGCATATGTTCCAGCTGAATTCATACCGCGCCGACGATCAGTGGCACTGGATGCTCAAGAATCGCGGCAAGGTAGTGCCGCTCGCTCTGCCGCTTATCGGAGCGGTTATCGGTGTTATCTGTGGGAAGAATGCCGGCATGATAGTCTGCGCCGTGTTCATTTTGCTCGCGTGCCTGTTCTATAAGCCTAAGAAAGCGAAAAAGCCGCTGAAATATACCCCCAGAGTCAGGCGTATGCTCGTCACCGTTGCGGCGCTCTATGCTGCAATGACCGTCCTGCTCGCGGTGTTCGCATCCGGGCGCATAACGGCGCTTGTCGTCGGTCTTGTTGCCGCAGCTTCGCCGTTTGTCATAATCCTCGCCAATATTATCAATAAGCCTATCGAGCTTTCGATAAACAGATATTACACGAACGACGCGAAAAAAATGCTCGCCGCCTGCCCGAATCTTACAGTTATCGGCGTCACCGGAAGCTACGGCAAAACGAGCGTCAAGTTCTACCTCAACACTCTTCTCAAGGCAAAATACAATGTCCTCATGACCCCCGAGAGTTACAACACTCCCATGGGCGTCGTCAAGACCGTGCGCGGTTCGCTCAGAGCGACGCACGAAATCTTCATCTGCGAGATGGGCGCGAAATATGTCGGCGATATCAAAGAGCTGTGCGATATAGTCCACCCGAAGCACGGCATAATAACCTCGATAGGTCCTCAGCATCTCGAGAGCTTCAAGTCTCTTCAGAATGTTATCAACACGAAGTTCGAGCTCGCCGATGCACTGCCGAAGGACGGCATGCTGTTTTTGAACGGCGACAATGAATATATAGCCGAAAGGGCGCCCGACGGCGCGATAACCTACGGACTCAATTCCGACAGCAAGTATAAAGCGAAGCTTATCAGCGTCGGCGACAAGGGCACTACTTTTGAAGTCACAACGCCCGACGGCGAAAAAGAGGAGTTCACGACAAAGCTCATCGGCACCCACAACTGCCTGAACATCCTCGGCGCGATAGCCGTTTCGCATGAGCTGGGCATCTCGCTCGCCGAGCTGCGCCCGCAGGTGCGCCGCCTCGAATCCGTGCCGCACCGCCTCGAGCTATCAAAGCGCGTCGGCATGACGCTTATAGACGACTCGTATAACTCAAACCCGAGCGGCACAAAAGCGGCGCTTGAGACTCTGAGCTTCTTCGAGGGCGAGAAGATTCTTGTCACGCCCGGCATGGTCGAGCTTGGCGACAAGCAGGAGGAATACAACTGCGAGTTCGGCCGAAATGCCGCCACAGTCTGCGACTATGTTGCCCTCGTCGGCGAGAGGCAGACGAAGAGCATATACAAAGGTCTTGTCGAGGCAGGCTTTGACGAGTCACACATATTTGTGTCTCCCGCGCTCGGCGATGCGCTCGCAAAGGTCGGCGCGATAAGAACGGATAAAAAGAAGATCGTCCTGCTCGAAAACGACCTTCCCGACAATTATTAATGGGGGTATTCCTATGAAGATAAAGCTTGCAGTCATGTTCGGCGGCAGAAGCGTTGAGCATGAGATTTCCGTCATTTCCGCCATTCAGGCGATCCACGCGGTAGATAAAGACAAATACGATGTTATCCCGATTTATATCACAAAGAACAACGAGATGTATGTCGGCGAGCATATCGGCGAGATCGAGGCTTATAAAAATATCAATGCGCTTATCGCGGAGAGCACGCGCGTGAATCTCGTCAATGACGGCGACCGCACGCTGATAGTCAGATATCCGCACAAGGCTTTTGCAAAGGATGTTATTGACTATATCGACGTCGCGTTCCCGATAGTCCACGGCACGAATGTCGAGGACGGCACTTTGCAGGGCTATCTACAGATGCTCAATCTTCCGTATGTCGGCTGCGACGTTATCTCGTCGGCGGTCGGAATGGATAAATATGTTATGAAGACCGTCTTTAAAGATAACGGCATCCCCGTGCTCGACTGCGTTTGCGTCGATGCGGAGGACTATGACGCCGACCCGGAAAAGATAATTGCGGATATCGAAAAGAAATTCAGCTATCCCGTTATCGTCAAGCCGATAAACCTCGGTTCGAGCATCGGTATCAGCAAGTCGCATGACACCGACGGACTTGAAAATTCGCTCTCGAACGCGTTCGACTATGCGGACAGAGTCCTTGTCGAGCCCGCGATAGAGAACCTGCGCGAAATAAACTGCTCCGTTCTCGGCGACAGACATTCGGCGCGCGCTTCCGTCTGCGAAGAGCCGCTCAATGCGACGGATATACTGAGCTATGAGGATAAATATATCGGCAACGCTTCTAAATCCGGCTCAAAGGGCATGGCGTCGACCCAGCGCAGAATCCCTGCCGATATCCCGAAAGAGACCGAAAACGAGATACGCGAGATGGCAGTCAGGGCGTTCAGGGTACTCGGCTGCAGCGGCGTGTCGCGTATAGATTTTATGATTGACGCAACGACCGGTAAGGTCTGGCTCAACGAGATAAACACGATTCCCGGCTCGCTCTCGTTCTACCTCTGGGAGCCTCTTGGAGTCAAATATACCGAGCTTATCGACGAGATGATATCGCTCGCCATGAAGCGTGAGCGCGAGCGCGAGTCGATAACCTATTCTTTTGACACAAACGTGCTCTCGGGCATAAAGCTCGGCGGCAAAAAGACAGGCAAAATGTAATTAAGCTCAAGAAAGGATGTCTCATTATGGCAGTATTCAGACCCTTCAAAGCAGTAAGACCGCTTCCCGAATACGCGTCGCGTGTTGCGGCTCTTCCCTATGATGTTATGAACAGCGACGAAGCCCGCGAGATGGTAAAGGGCAATCCCTATTCGTTCCTCCATGTCGACAAGGCGGAGGTCGATTTGCCCGTCGGCACGGAGCTCTATTCCGAAGCTGTCTACAACAAGGCGGCGGAAAATCTCCAAAAGCTCGAAACCGACGGCATCTGCAAGCAGGACAAGTCGGATTGCATGTACATATACCGTCAGATAATGGATGGCAGAAGTCAGACGGGTCTCGTCGGCTGCGTGTCGATAGATGACTATATGAACAATGTCATAAAGAAACATGAGCTGACCCGCGCCGACAAGGAGCAGGACAGAATAAATCATGTCGATTATTGCGACGCGAACACAGGACCTATTTTCCTGACCTACAGAGACAACGCCACGGTCGGCGATATCGTCAAGGCGTGGCAGGCGGAGCATGAGCCGGTCTACGATTTTGTCTCCGACGGCGTCGCCCAGACGGTCTGGGTCATTGACTGCCCCGAGACGATAAAGAAACTTTCGTCTCTCTTCGCGGGCATCGATTCGCTCTATATCGCGGACGGTCATCACCGCGCCGCCTCGGCTGTCAAAGTCGGCAAAAAGCGCAGGGAGCAGAACCCCGGTTATACCGGAAATGAGGAGTTCAACTTCTTCCTCGCCGTGCTGTTCGCGCAGAGCGAGCTTGCGATAATGGACTACAACAGAGTCATAAAAGACCTAAACGGTCTGACTAAGGACGAGTTTATAGCAAAAATAAGCGAAAGCTTTACCGTTGAATCCGCGCCCGAGTCGCCTTATAAGCCGCAGGATAAGCACACCTTCGGAATGTACCTCGGTGGAAAGTGGTACAAGCTCACCGCAAAGGACGGCACTTTCGATGCGTCCGACCCGGTCGCAGCGCTCGATGTTTCGATACTTCAGCAGAATCTCATCTCTCCTGTGCTCGGAATAGACGATCCGCGCACCGACAAGAGAATTGACTTCGTCGGCGGCATACGCGGCCTTAAAGAGCTCGAGCGCAGGGCGCAGATCGACATGTGCCTCGCATTTTCGATGTTCCCGACGACCGTTGACGACCTTATGGATATAGCCGACGCAGGCAAGATAATGCCGCCGAAATCAACCTGGTTCGAGCCGAAACTGCTCAGCGGTCTGTTTGTGCATAAGCTTAAATAAGGGGTGAAAACATGGTAAGATACAAGACCGAACCCGGCGAAAAGGAGCAGAAAATCCTCGCAGAAATTTCGCTCAACACGCCGAACAATCTGAAAAGGCGCAAGGTGACTTCTGCAGTTTCGGCGGTTCTCTGTGTCATATATGCGGCGTTCGCCGTGTGGATGTTCGCGCGCGGCATTGTCGGTAACGGATTCCTGCTGCTCGGCTTTGCAGTGCTTTTTCTGCTGATAATTTTGTTTTCCAAAAAGTTTCAGCTCAGTGTAATGCAAAAGCTCATGAAAAAGAGAAACAATGCTGTTTCGGGCGGAACTTTGGAATATGTCATTGACGATGACGGCGTGGCGATAACTTCGCCGCTCGGCACGGGCAAAAACAGCTGGTCGGCTTTCGACCGATGGGGCGAGCAGGACGGATATATCTATCTCGTGCGCCTTGACAACAATGTCGTGCTCATGGATAAATCCCGCCTGACTCCCGATGAACTTAAAGAGCTTGAAAGATTGCTCAAAAATGTGAAAAAATGAGTCTGATTGAAAAACTTCCCGACCTCAAGGCTGTCAAGGGCGGCTTTGGCGAACGGCTCGCCGCCTATTACAGCAAGACGGTGTTCTCAGATGCATATGTTCTGCATGATGTGCTTATCGACGGAAAAGACGAGCATAAATCCCAGATAGACCTGATAATAATTGCCGCAAGCGGAATTTATGTCGTAGAAGTAAAGACTTTCAGCGGCGCTAAAATATACGGCGATGGGCGAAAGAGGGATTGGCAGTATTACCTCGGCGGGCACAGGTATGATTTCTACAATCCGATTATGCAGAACAAAAAGCATGTGGAATATCTCAAAAAGATGCTCTCTGATTTTGCTAAAGTGGAGTTCTACTCTGTTGTGCTGATGCTGTGTGATGACTGCAAGGTGTCTAATGTGAACAGATCCGACAGAGTCGATACGGTCGTCTGCACAAGCTTACCCGCCATGAACGGGGCGATGAAGATGTTTTTGGAAGCGAACGAAACTAAGCTTAGCCCGGCGGATACGAGAAAAATATATGATTATATCAAGGAAAATCAGGAACAGGGAAAAGAAGCCCGAAGAGCGCACAAGGAGGATGTGAAGGCGTATCGGCAGAAGGTGCAGATCGAAAGGGAGAAGCGCGTCTGCCCGTACTGCAAGAAACCGCTCGTGCTGAGGCATGGGCAATACGGCAATTTTTATGGGTGCCCGGGTTATCCCAAGTGCAGATATACTGAAAAATAAAGTAAAAGCGGAGACTGCTTCAGCCTCCGCTTTTTGTTATTCTTTTGCCGCTTTTCTTTCTTCTTCCTCATATGTTGTGACGATCGCCTGGGATATCGCCACCATGGTGCGCCTGACTCTGCGCGCCATCTCCTCCGGCGGCTCCGGGTCGGAGCTGTTGAGCCAGCGGATGAGAGTCGAGACCATACCGTCGGCGAGGAATGTCACGAGAAATTCCGTGTCCTCTTCGCTGTCAAAAAGATTGCCGACAAGCTCCTCGAGCACCGGGTGAATCTGCATGCGGAAATAGTCCCTGAACGAGTTCTGCCCGGTTATCTGGAGCGCACTGCGGTAGAACTCGCGGTCGGAATAAAAATATTCGCATATATCTTCAAAGTTCGCAATATGATCCGGTCGGTTGCGAATCTCGCTGAACTCCGTGTCGAATATCCAGTTGACAAGATCATATTTGTCGCAGAAATGATAATAAAAGCTCTTGCGGTTCATCCCGCATTTTTCGCATATGTCTCCGACGCTTATCTTCGTCAGGGGCTGGGTCTTCATCAGTTCCTTGAGTGACGAAGCGAGCGCCCTTTTCGTTATGAGCGAATCCGGCATATTCCCTCTTTCCTCCCTTTATTTTCCCTTTATGTTATATTATATCACAAAATTCGCTGTGTTTCAACCCCTGCGATTTTGGCGCCGCCGATTACTTCATTGCCGATATAAAACGCCGCAAACTGCCCTGGAGTGACCGATCTCTGTTCTTCAAAAAATGTGACGCGCGCCGTATTTTTTGAGTCGAATTCAACATGCGCGGGCGCCGCGGGGGCTCTGAATCTTATCTTGACATCGCAGTCGAAGCTGCCGCTCATTTGCGCGCTTATCGCGTTTATGCCCTCGACCGTAAATTCCTTTGCATACTGCGCGCCGTTCTCGCCGAGGATAACCGCGTTTTGCTCCGGCACGATGCGCGTGACGAACATCGGGCGGCCGAACGCGCCGAGCCCCTTGCGCTGACCGACGGTGTAGTTCATTATACCCTTGTGCCTGCCGATGACATTGCCCTGAGTGTCGAGAAAATCGCCCTCGCCCATGTCTTTGAATCCGTGCGAGCGGATGAATGATGAATAGTCGTTGTCGGGGATGAAACAGACCTCCTGGCTGTCCTTTTTCTGCGCGACCGGCAGAGAAAATTTCTCCGCAAGGGCGCGGATAGCGCTCTTCTCCATCCCGTCTATCGGGAACATCGCGTGAGCGAGCTGAAACTCCGAGAGCATGCAGAGAAAATAGCTCTGATCTTTCGCGCTGTCCGAGCGCAGGAGCTTTGTGTGTTCGCCGCTTTTGTCGAGCGAGGCATAGTGTCCCGTCGCGACATAATCACCGCCGTTTTCGAGGGCGAACTTGAGCATCGCGCCGAACTTTATCTCTCTGTTGCAGACGACGCAGGGGTTCGGAGTCGCTCCGCGCAGATATTCGGCGGCAAAATAGTCCATGACTTTTTCTTTGAACTCGCCGCGCAAATCGAGTACGCAGTGCTCTATTTTAAGAGCCTTCGCCACATTTTTCGCGTCCTCAATGTCGCCGTCTGCGCCGTCGCCGGGCTTTAATCGTAGGGTCACGCCCACGGTGTCATATCCGCGCTCTTTGAGCAGAGCCGCGGCAACGGAGCTGTCGACCCCGCCGCTCATGCCTATAAATACGCGCTCCAAGCTTTCGCCCCCTTTCGATTCTTTGTTGATTATACCATATCCCGCCCGACTATGCAAAGCAACTTAATTTTTACATCCCGAAATCATTTCGTTTTCTGCGGAATATTTTTATATATTTTTTGTTATGATGCTTTTTACATGTTATTTTTCGGTTAGTGCATGATTACCGGAAAATAAAATCTCGAAATCCGCTTGCAGAAAGCGGCAAAAAAGAGTATAATAAAAGATATATTGAGGGATTATGCGCTTTAGATACACGCACAGACCCGTGCGCCGCAATCGTATATACACGGTTCACTTTCGTTGACAATGCGGCTTTGGTCATTGCCGGGTCTTATTTCCAAGGGAGGATTTATTTTGTCAGTTGATCTACACTGTCACACGAAGTTATCAAACAGTTCCATGGGTATTGATGACCTTATTATGCTCGCAAAAAAACGCGGCGTCGATACCATTTCTATCACAGATCACGACTGCCAGGCGGGTTCCGTCCGCGGCAGAATCATCGCCGCAAGACGCGGAGTGACCGTTGTTCCCGGCGTTGAACTATCCGCATCGGATGCCGAAACCGGCCGTCAGGTACATATTCTCGGTTACTTCTGCGACAGTCCGGACAGGCTCGAGGAGCTCTGCCACAAGAACAACGCCGCGCGCAAAAAAGCGGGGCAGTATATGATTCTCAAGGCGGCTCAGCGTTATCCTATCTCCGCCGAGCTTGTCATGAAATGCGCCGCCGGTTCGACCGGAATCTTTGAGGAGCATATTATGCACGCACTCGTCGAATGCGGCATCACTCAGGATTTTCACGGCGATATATATAACGAACTTTTCAGCCCCGACAGCCCGAAAAATATTATAGTAGAGCCGAAGTTCGTCGGCGTAAAAGAAGTTATCGACGCCATTCACGGCGCGGGAGGCATAGCTGTCCTCGCTCACCCGTATAAATATAACAGCGTGCCCGGGCTTGACCGCTATGTAAAATACGGTATCGACGGCATCGAGGTCTGGTGCCCGTCAAGCAGCGAAGAGCAGCAGAACGATATGCTCGACTACGCAAGGACTCACAAGCTCCTCGCAATAGGCGGCTCGGACTTCAGCGGAATGTATAACAAAGGCACCGTCAGCGTCGGCGATTTTGCTACGCCCGCCGCCGATTTCAAGGCGCTCAGCGACTACAAGACGATGCTCAAAAAGCGCGCCAAATAAGTTAGGAGGGATCGCAATGCGTCCCGAAGAGGATAAGGATATCAAAGTATTCCATCCGTCAAACGAAAAGAAAGAACAGGCTGGGGAATCAACCGACCTCAGCCAGGATATACTGCACGCCGTACAGGAGCTTGACTCCCAGCGCTCAAACGGCAATCTCCGCCGCGCACGCAAGCTCGGCAGAAGTCTCGCGCAGTTCACGCCCGAAAACGCAGCGAAACTCGGCGGAATAGACATAAAGGCAAAAGGCGGAGTCGACCCGCAGGAGCTGCCGTCAAATGTGCTCTATCAGGCGCGCGTGCTCATGCTGTTCACCGCGCAGCTGACTCTCCACCGTCTGCTGCCGCCGGTCATCTCGAACGAGGCGGTAAACGCCATGTACGACGACCTGAGCGAAGGTTTCTATGACAATGTCATGGAGGGCGCTTCGTTTTCGATATATTATCTCGCCGTCAGAAAGGCGTTCAATATCAGCGCAAATATCGGAAAGGGCTTCGCGATGCTCTGCGGAGACGAGGATTCTGACGAATACGCGAAAATCGGAACTCTGGTCTACAATCTGTCGGACGAATATGTCACCCGACGGGTCAACGAAGCGGGATTTAAAAAGTTGAGCTAAAACAAAAGCCGAACGGATTTTTCTCCGTCCGGCTTTATTTTATTATATCATTTCGGCTTCTTTCCCGAGATATTTGCAGTATTCCTGCGCCGTCATGAGCTTAGCCCCTCGCTCGGCATCACCGAACTCGGCGAGCCATGAGCCGTATGGGTCGCTGTTTATGCTCTGCGGGTCGTCGAGCAAGTCGTCGTTTATTCTCAGCACGGTCCCGCTTATCGGCGCGGAGATATCCCAAACGCCCTTGAACGCCTCGGCGTCGCCGATAACCTCGCCGGACTGATAGTATTCGCCCTCGTCGCAGAGATTGAGAAAAGATATTTTCCCGCGCTTTTGCGGCACGAAGTCGGATATCCCGACCCGCGCCGTGCCGTCGGGCATGAAATCGACCCACTCATGCGAGGCGGTGTAAAGTAACCCGCGCTTTACTTTCATATGCCGAAATATTCCTTCGCGTTGTTGAACGAGATGTCGCAGACTATCTTCTTGAGCGTGTCCATATCAGCGGGATAGAGTCCGCGCTCGACCATGCTGCCGATGAGATCGCAGAGTATGCGGCGGAAATATTCGTGGCGCGGATAGGACAGGAACGAGCGCGAATCCGTCACCATGCCGACGAACTTAGAAAGCACACCGGTGTTCGCGAGCGCTTTCATCTGCTCGCGCATGCCGTCAATATTGTCGTTGAACCACCACGCCGAGCCGAACTGAATCTTCGATGCCGCCTGCGAATTCTGAAAGTTGCCGAGCATCGCGCCGAGAACATAGTTGTCCTTGGGGTTGAGCGTGAAGAGTATGGTCTTTGGGAGAAGATCTTCAACATCGAGGGAGTCGAGCAGGCGCGAAAGATTGTCCGCAACCTCGTGGTCGGCTATCGAGTCAAAGCCGCTGTCCGGGCCGAGAGATTTGAACATACGCGAATTGTTGTTGCGCGTTGCGCCGATGTGTATCTCCATGCCCCAGCCGCGGCGCGCGTATTCTTTTGCAAAGAAGCGCATAAGCTCAGTCTTGTATTCGTCAACTTCACATTCGCTCAGCTCCTCGCCGCCGAGAGCCTTTTTGAACACTCTGTCGAGCTCCGCCGCATCTGCGCGCTTATAGGGAACGCGGGTGAATGCGTGATCGCTCGCGCGGCAGCCCATCTTTTCAAACAGGTCGATTCGGCTCAGGAGCACTTCTTCGAGCTTTTCGTAGCTGCCGACTTTTTCACCCGAACCTTTTTCAAGAGCCTTCACCCAGTCGCGGTAGCCGGGCAGCTCGATGCCGAGCGCCTTGTCGGGTCTGAACGCCGGGATAACGCGGCATTTGAAGCTCTTGTCCTCGGCGATGAGTTTGTGATATTCGAGACTGTCCGCTGCGTCGTCGGTCGTGCAGAGGCACACGACATTCGAGTTTTCAATAAGCTCGCGCGGGGTGAATCCGCCCGCCGCTATCTTCGCGTTCGCGCGGTTCCAGATATCCTCCGCCGTCTTTTCGCTCAGCGGCTCATATATGTCAAAATATCTCTGAAGCTCGAGGTGAGTCCAGTGATAGAGCGGGTTGCCGAGAAGATACGGCATTATCTTCGCCCACGCCATGAATTTTTCGCGCGGGGAGGCGTCGCCCGTGATGTATTTTTCCGGGACGCCGCAGGAGCGCATCGCACGCCACTTGTAGTGATCGCCCGCGAGCCAGAGCCATGCTATATCCTCGGGCGCACGGTTTTCATATATTTCCTTGGGCGACAGGTGACAGTGCCAGTCGAATATCGGCATCTCGTTAGCTGCGGCGAAAAGCTCGCGCGCGGTGTCGCTCTCAAGCAGAAAATCCTTGTCCATAAAAGCTTTCATTCGTATCTCCTCCCGATTTCTCGTTGATATTATTATAACCTCCGCCGCCGATATAAGCAATAGTGTGCGTTGACAAAAAGATTAAATTTCTGTAATATAAGAGCGGATAAATTTGTTTTCAAGAGGTGCTCACTTTGAGAAAATTCAAGATAACGAACCCCTATGCCGGCGTTGACTGGGACAGCTGGCATCATTACAAAACCAATCTGCACACGCACTCGACCGCGAGCGACGCGCAGATCGATTTTTCGGACATGATAAAGGCATATTACGACGCGGGCTTTGATATTCTCGCCATGACGGACCACGGAGTCGTGAACCATGGCTGGAATCAGAAGCCCCGCCGCATCCCCGTGCTCTCAGTCAGCTCCATTATAAAAAAGCCGACATGGCTCAGCGACGAGGAGTACGGCGCGATACTCGACGGCACATACAAAAACCGCGGGCGCGGCATGACCGATTTAAGATACGGAATCGAGATAAACACCGCCGTGTTCACAAAAGCCCATGTCAACGGCTTTTTCACCGAATACGGTCAGGGACTCGTCGGGCACGAAAACGACTTTGAAGGGCCTGTCAAGGGCGTCGCCGAGAGCGGCGGACTCTCCGTCATAAACCACCCCGGCGACTGGCTCGAATCCTATGTCGATGTGAATCACGCGCACGAAAAAAAGAATGTCGAGCTGTTCGCCGATATATTAAAAAAATATCCGTCGTGCCTCGGCATCGAGGCGTTCAACCGCATCGACACCGTGACCTGCGCCGACCGCATACTCTGGGACGAACTGCTTTCGGCGGTCATACCGAGCGGCAGAAATGTCTGGGGCTTCGCGAACAGCGACGCCCATGTGCTCTCCGATATCGACACGAGCTTCATGGATTTTGTTCTGCCGGACAGGACGGAGCAGACCGTCCGCCGCGGCATGGAGAACGGCACATTCTTCTCTGTCGGCAGGCGCGCTGTATATGAGCTCGGTAAAGATTTTGTCGGCGAGGGCGAATATCCGACCGTCACACGCATAACCGCGAATGAAAATGAGCAGAGCATAAGCATCGAGGGCAAAAATTATAACCGCGTGCAGTGGATATCAAACGGCAAAATAATCGCTGAGGGCGAAAAAATCGATCTCATCGCCGCGTCGCAGAACATCGGCTGCTATGTCCGCGCTCAGCTGCTCGGCAAGGGCGGCATATGTTTAACTCAGGCATTCGTGCTCGACGACGGCAATATGCATGAAGTGACCCTGCGCAATATCACGCCGAAGCAGCGCAAGATAGAGCGCGCCGAAGATAAATTCAAGAGCACCAGATTCTATGTTCTCGGTCAGGAGATATCCCGCGAAATAGCATACAGAAAACGCCGCAGGCAGGAGAAAAAGAAATGAAAAAATCATCGAAAAAGGGTTTTAAAATCGTCGCGATAACCGTCGGATGCATAGCGCTGGCGGTTGCCGCCGGGTTCGGCACATACAGAATAAAGAACCGCATCGACTCGAAAAAATATAATCTTATCACGCTCGACACCTCGTCGCTTCCCGCGCCGCAGGAGCCGGTGCGCGACGATTTTGTTCAGCTCAAAAATGTCAGGATGCACTATGTCGTTTACGGCAGCGGCGAGCAGCCGCTTGTATTGATCCACGGAAACGGCGGTAGCGCGAAGTCGCTCGCCGAGGCGGCAAGCTATCTCGCCAACGACTACACAGTCTATGTGATTGAGAGCCGCTGCCACGGACAGAGCAGCGATCCGGGCACAATAGACTATGAATCCATGGCGGACGACACCGCACAGTTCATCGCCGCGATGAAGCTCAGAAAGCCATATATCATGGGGCACAGCGACGGCGGCATAATTGCGCTGACGCTCGCCGCGAGATACCCGGATATCCCCGGTGCGATAATATCCTGCGGCGCGAATACGAGCCCCAAGACGATGAAGCCGTATTTTATCATCGGCGTGAAATTCAACAATATGTTCCACCACGATAAGCTCAATGACATGATGCTCACCCTGCCTGATATCACTGCCGAAATGCTCGGTGAGATAGCCGCGCCGACCTATATCGTTGCGGGCGAGCATGATATTATGTGGCTCTCCGATACGGCGTATATGTACAGAAAAATCCCCAACAGCCGCATCGCGATAATCAAGGGCGCGGGACACTCAACATATATGTCGCACGACGGCAAGCAGGCTTATGTGCTCGCCAAGGGATTTTTTGACACACTCTGATATATAAATTTAACAGCCGCCGATTCGGTTTTTCACGCTGAATACGGCGGCTGTTTTTATTTTGCGGCTGTCCGTTTTCACCCTTTCGGCATATTATGCTATGGGGTCGTTCCCCACGAAATCCAAAACAAGCGCGGATATGCCGAAGGTGACAGATTTCTGTCCGCAGGGGAGCCGCGGCTGTGCGTCCGCGCATAAGAATAGAGGCTCCCCAAGGCGGGGAGCCTCATCGGAATTTTATCGGGACCGACCGCCCCGTTTGCCTAAAACAGAATCACTCCGCTTCGCGGCTTGCGGGGGCTTTCAGATTGATAGCGTAGACAGTGTTAATCCGCAGCGGATAGCTCTTCGCGATTTCACCGTTATAGTAAACGATAACCTCGTCGCCGACAGCCACATCCGTATAGCTGTCCTTATTCTCGGCATTCAGAGAAACCGCGCATCTTGCGCCGTTCGGATAGCCGTCCGTCTTTAAATAAATAATCATATAGTTGTCGTGAACTTCCTCCACTGTCCCGGTGACGCTCGGCTCATGCTTTATGATATAGTTCATATTCCTGTTATTGCAGCCGACCAATCCGAAAACAAACATCAGCGCTAAAATCAGTGCCGCCAATCTTTTCATTTAAATCAACTCCGATCAAATCAATTTCGGCTAAGTCTTGACAACCGGGGTTTCGAACGCAGAATCGCGGTATTGACAATCCGAATTTTACTTTTTGCACCTGTCCCCGGTATTAATCCAGACGACTCCGACGACAATCACAACCGCAAACAGCGCTATGCCTACCCATAGAAAAATCATGTTTTTGAAGATTTCGCTGAGCGCCGCCACGACCCAACACGCCGCCAGCGCAAACATAAGCTTCGACACAGCCCGACAGAGCTTCTTTTCGTCGTACTGCGCCTTTTCTTCTGCGGATGCGGTATTATAGCCGGCAATCAGAAATGAGCCTTTGCCAAACGCAAAGACAGTGCCGAGCACCAGAAAAATCCCGGCCACAACAAGATGAACGATAAGCATCAGAAAACCTCCTTTTCGGTATACGCTATATTCCGTATATATTATAGCATAATCCCGCAAATAAGTCTATGCAGACAGACGCCGCGCTTTCAGACGTTACCATTTCTTTCGCGTCATAAAAACTCCGACGAGCGAACCAACAAAAGCTATCGACGCAAATCGGACAAACAGCCACTCGAACACATGATAAACCGTGCCGAAAACCGCAGTTTCCGGGTCGCCGAAATTCCAGCCGAGATACGGGCTGCCGAGCGATATCAGCACCGCAGAGATAATTATTATAGCCGCGCAGAGTGCAATAAACAGCCAGTGAAGTGCCGCTCTTCTCGCGATTTTTCTTCGCGCGAGCTGCAGGTTTATCACCTCGAGCTTTTCGCATATCGCTTTCAGCTCATTCGCTTCCTGCTTTACGACATTCTCGCCGAGCAGTGTGCTCACGGGAGTTTCGAGCGCGTCCGAAAGAGATATAAGCATATCCGAATCGGGGACGGACAATCCCTGCTCCCATTTGGACACGGTCTGCCGCACGACATTCAGCTTGACCGCGAGCTCCTCCTGCGAGAGTCCTTTTGATTTTCTGATAGTTTTGATGTTTTCATTGAGCATCGGTATAACCGCCTTTCTGTCAGTCGTTACCGACATTGTATCCCCGATTGCCCGTTGCCGCAAGCAACGCAGATTAACATTTTGATGTTTGCATGTATTTAAACGAGTGGAGATGGTGATGTTGGTTTGATGAATTGGAATTTATTTATCGCTTGAGCTATAGCAAGGTAAAAGTGAGCGACTCAACCAATTTTTGTAATCATACTTTCAATAGCCGCGCCGCAGTGTTTGATAAGCCAACGGAGACAGGCGGGCAACATCACCGAAGCGCCGCCGGTGGCGGATGAAGCGAGGCGATGTTGGCGAAAAACAAGGAGCATAGCGCCCGCTCCAAGGGCGATAGGCGACTATGTTTTGAGAGGGCTGAACGGCTTGCGAAGCAAGACGCACGAGCCCGTATCGTTTGAGCGAAGCGAGTTTACGGGCGAATGTGTCGAGCTGCCGACCAAGAGCCGCAGGCTAAGTACTGCGGCGCGGCATCGGTGCGTCGAGGTCGCCGCACCCTACAACGTCTGGGAGCGTGTGCCAAGTATTTTTGCAAGTTTCGTCGGCAGATGATATCTGCCCCTACCGCACACTTCTTCGTTTTTCACTTTTACTTATTACTTTGAACGAAGCGGAATAACCCCTCAGTCTCGGCTCACGCCGAGCCATCTCCCCGACAGGGGAGCCTGATAGATTTCACGACAAATCCCAAATTTGCACCGCCCCACAACTCACAACTTAAAAACAACGGCGCGACCAAAAAGTCACACCGTTTATAAATTTAATAACAGCTGCAAAATGCGGGATACAGTTAATTTATTCGCCGTTATTCGTCCCAGTCAAATTTTGTCAGTTTGCCTTTTGTCAGCAGCTCGGGATATCCCCATTGGCGCAAAACTTCGTATACGCCGACGGCGACGGAGTTCGAGAGATTCAGGCTGCGCGCATCCGAATTGTTTATCATCGGTATTCTTACGCAACTGTCCGGGTTGTCGTGCAGAAGCTCCTCGGGCAGTCCTTTTGTCTCCTTGCCGAAGACTATGTAGGCGTTGTCGGGATAAACTACATCCGAATGGATGTGCTCCGCCTTGGTTGAAAAATAGAAAAATTTTCCGCCCGCGTTCTTCTCGAAAAAGTCCGCGAGGTTTTCATAATATGTTATGTCGAGCAGATGCCAGTAGTCGAGTCCGGCTCTTTTGAGCTTGCGGTCGTCAATGGTGAATCCCATGGGCTTGACTATGTGCAGGCGCGAGCCGGTCGCGGCGCAGGTGCGCGCGATGTTGCCGGTGTTCTGCGGTATTTCGGGTTCAACGAGAACTATGTTCAGCTGCATTTTTGTCCTCCTGTTTCGTGCGTTTTGACAAAACAAATTTTGTCTTGAATCCCGGCACGCTCCCTGCTCAAAATATAAAGGGAACGCCCGAAGCGTTCTGAAAAATAAAAAGGGGTGTGTTCTTTTATGAAGATGGCTCAGTCCGGATCGACTGCCAAAAATGTCATGGTCGCCCTCGCAGTCGGCGGCGCGGCGGCCGCAGTGTCGGGTGCGATGATGATGGGCTCGAACAATTCGCTCAAAAAGGCGAAAAAGAATGTCAAGAAGAGCGCCGCAAAGGCTATGAAGACAGTCAGCGGCATAATGGACGATGTGTCCTCGATGAAAAACTTCAAGATCTGACTTTTTAATGGGACTCGGTCGCCGCGAGGTTATTTTGCGGCGTTGTAGAGTCCCATTGCCTTTTCAGTCTCTCCGTTTACGAGCAGGGGAATCGCGTCGCACGCCTTGAGGCAGGCGGAGCGCAGATTTTCGAGGTCGTCGCCTTTCATGACCGAGAGCACCCAGTCGGCGAGCGGCTGCTCTGGGTGTAGCTTCGCGCCGATGCCGAGCTTGATGCGCGGGAACTGATCGCTCTGAAGCTGATATATTATGCTCTTTATTCCGTTGTGACCGCCGTCCGTGCCTTTGCGGCGTATTCTGAGCCTGCCGCAAGGAAGAGAGATGTCGTCAAAAATTACGATTATCTTTTCGGGCGGAATCTTGTAGAACGAGGCTATGTCGCGCACCGCCTCGCCGGAGTTGTTCATGAATGTCTGGGGCTTTGCGAGAATGCAGCGCTTGCCGCCGATTTCCGCGTCTCCGATGAGTGCGTTGAACTTCAAGCGGTTTATTTTTATATCGTTCTCCTGCGCGAAGAGATCGAGGCAGAGAAAGCCAGCATTGTGGCGGGTAAATTCATATTCCTTGCCCGGGTTGCCGAGCCCGACTATCAAAAATTCGGGCGCGCCGACAGCGCGGGGAGTGCGTCTGAAAAAATTCATATCTTTTTCCCTTACATTTTATACGGACGCCCGGTCTCCCGAGCGCCCGTATGTTATTTTGACTTTATCAGAACTTTATATCGATCGCGAATTTGTCGGCGTTTGCCATGTCAAATTTTACGAACGACTGGTTCGCGGCGGACTTGTTCTCCGCAAACACGATGCTCGGGTTGAGCTTCTTGAGAGCCGATTTGACAGCGTCGGGGCTGTTGTAGCCCTTGGCGAGGACATTGAATGTGAATGTCCCGGTTTCGCCGGGAGCGATGGTCACATAGTTGGCCTCGTTGGTGCGCGAGCAGACCCAGATGTTGTCCGTTCCGTTCGCTTCGCTCTTCGCGTTGGAGATGACTATCGCAGTGTCGCTGCGGTTCTTTATTGAGACTGTCTGGGCGTAAACGTTCCAGCCCTCGCAGTTGTTCTCATAGAACTTTGCAACATCGTCGGCGCTCATGCCGTAGAGCGATTTGAGTGTGATCTTGTAGACCTGGGGGATAGTCTTGTATGCGGTCATTGCGGTGTCGTCAACAGCTATCTCCTGTGCAGATGCCGTTCTCTTGTTGCCGACAGGGATGACTCCTCCGAGGACGAGTCCGCCGACAACTATCGCCGCGGCCGCGATGACGGCAATAATGATTATCGCCGCTTTCTTGCCTTTCTTCATGGCAATTTCACCGTCTTTCTTTTAAACTTTATGCTTATAGGGCTGCTTTATCTTCACCCAGCCCTTTTTGACCGTCTGTCTGGAGCGGGCGACTGCGAGCGAGTTGTCGGGGACATTCTCGGTCACGGTCGAGCCTGCCGCAGTGTATGCGTTTTCGCCGACCTCAACGGGAGCCACGAGGCAGGTGTGGCATCCGATAAATGCGCCGTCCTTGATTGTGGTGCGGCTCTTTTTGTTGCCGGAGTAATTAGCTGTCGCGCAGCCGCAGCCGATGTTGATTCCCGTGCCGAGATCGGAGTCGCCGATATATGAAAGGTGAGATATCTTTGTATCTGCGCCTATCGTGCTGTTCTTGACTTCAACGAAGTTGCCGACATGGACGGAACTGCCGATAACGCTGCCGGGACGGATGCGGACAAACGGACCGATGTCCGCGCCGTCGAGTATCTTCGATGAGTAGCAGACCGAGCGGACGAACGAAACGCCGTCTTCTATCGTGCTGCTTTCAACGAGCGAGTCGGGACCTATCGTGCAGTCCTCGCCGATAACGCTGTCGCCTTTTATCACAGAACCGGTGAGAATCACGGTGTCCCTGCCGATTTTTGCGCCGGGGCAGATAATGACGCCGTCGGTGCAGGGGATCGACACGCCCGCACGCATATGCTTCTCAAGCTCGCGGTGGCGGGCAAGCTCGTTGAGAGCGTTGAGCTGAACCCTGTCGTTCGCGCCGAGGATTATATCCTCGCTCTGCGCCGTGAACGAACCTGCGCGCAGACCATAGGATTTTATCTCTTCAAGAGCGTCGGTCAGATAGAACTCTTTCTTCGTGTTCTCTCCGCTCGCGCGCTTTGCGTTGAGGCTGTTGAGCGCGCGCATCAGAGCTTTGCCGTCAAACCAGAACGCGCCGGAGTTGACTTCTCTTACAGCCGCCTCTTCGGCGTTCGCGTCGCGCTGTTCGACTATCTTTTCAACCGAACCGTCCGCCGAGCGGATTATCCTGCCGTAGCCGGTCGGATCGTCTATCTCCGCAGAGATAACGGTGACGCTGTTGCCCTCTTTCTTGTGCAGGGCGAGTGCATCGTATATTGTTTTTGCGTCGATGAACGGAGCGTCGCCGTTTGAAACGAGGACATCACCGCCGTTGCTTTCAATAAAGTTTCCCGCCTGCAAAACGGCGTGACCCGTTCCGAGTCTCTCGCTCTGGAGTACGGTCTCGCAGCTGCCTGCAAGGTGCGCGTCGAGATATTCCGCGCCGAAGCCTTTAACAACGCATATGTCGTCTATGCCGCTTTCTTTTACGGCGCCTATGACCCAGTCGATCATCGGCGCGAACAGAACCTCGGCGAGAGCCTTCGGCTTTTTGCTCTTCATTCGCGTGCCTTCGCCGGCGGCGAGAATAACAGCACATTTCTTATCCATAAAGCTCATTGTCCTTTCCTTATTGATACCCGTGCGGTATCTTAAAATATATTATGACAGAAAAAGAGTGAAATTACAAGCCATTGTGCATATGACGGCGCGATTTTTCAAAGATTTTATAAATCGAGAAGAACGCAGCTTGTGATGAAATCCTGTTTGTCGGTCGCGATGTGCCGTTTGTTGAGCACAGATTGCGCAAAAAATAAAGATGTGTCAACAAACATTGCATATTAAATGCACAATACAAAAAATAATTGTCTTTTGTATTGACATTGGAAATATAATTTGATAAAATTAATTTGTCAGATGACGATATTGATATGAAATATATTTTTGCTAATTGATTTTTATAAATGATATACAATAATTGATTTTGGAAAGTCGGTGATTTAATGCCGGTTAATAGGTGAGGCTTGTCGACATAAAACGCTATTTTATAAAGTAAAAGGAGAGTTTGAAGAATGAAAAGATTTTTATCAATTATAACCATTATTTCTTTGCTATTTGCATTCGTAATTCTTCCAGTAAACGCCAACCAAAGCATCACCCAAAATGATTTATCGATAACCGAAACATTAAAATTTAATAGCGAAGATTCATCTGTGAGTAGTGACAAAACAGCGGAGAACAGGCTTGAAAAACTCGGATTGTCACCGAAAATGAAAAAGATGATGTTGGATAGATTTTCTGATGAGATCAGCAGTGCAGAAACTATTTCGATAAAGACTGATTTCTATGTTCAGAAAGATGACGGAACACTTTCACAGGTGACTGAAAGTGATTACACTGTTGCCGTAAAGGAGCAGAAACAAAAAATCTCGGAAAACGAAAAAAAGATAAAGGAAAATATAGAAAAAATTCAAGAAAACCGGAGCGTCGATTTGATGGATATTGATTGGGGGGATCATTTCTTTCCGTCAACAGGAAATCAGAAAACGATAGATAAGGGAACATTAAAACTTGTAATTATGATCCTATCTGAGGGTAGATCCTTTTTCTGTGCAGGAATGTTTCAATGGGAAACTATGCCGAAATCCAGATATACCGATGCGTTTGGGTTCACAAGGGATGTTAATACTACACTTGATGCTAAAAGCCAGAGCGGATATTTCGAATATAAGCATACATACTCATATTTGAATGGTAGCGAAACCGTAACAACGGAGAAGACAATAGAAAAAGAGATTGGGTTTAATGATTTGCAGTTTAGTTCAGGCGGGTATGGCTATGCATATAAAATCGGTCTAAGTTTGGATAATCAACAGACGGAATATCCTTACATGAAGAATACATATTCGGATTTAACCGGTTTCTTGTGTTACAGGGGATGGCTGAACGATAATGTAAGCAAAGCTAATTTCTGGGCAACATATGCCCATCAAAAATGGTTCGTAACATTTGGCGGTATAGACTTTTCGATACCGTTTTCCGCGGGTTTCTCTATTAATCTTTCTGCTGCGTATGAGCAGTTGGTTGAAGAACATCTTTGGACAGTGTAAAAGGAGGCTGTGCGAAATATGGATCCCTCTATTTTAATTGTTGCTTTGGTTTTTCTGGCAACGGTAGGCGCAACTTTTTCGGGATTTAAAACGGTAAATCTCATTGTTAAAGGAGATACATGGCAACTGTGGGCAATATTTACGGGCGTGCTGATTTTTGTTGCAGCGTTGGGCTTTCTTTTGCCTTTTATGTTCTGAACATCTAAATTACAGACACTTTTTCGGCGCAGGGAGGCTCTCCCTGCGCTATATATATTTGTATAGTCAAATCTGTACAAAAGAAAAGTCGCAAAAATCGCTATTTTATTGTAAAAATATATGGTATTTTTCCTGCCGGTCTGCTATAATAACATGAGGCGAAGATGCAGCCTTTGGTTTCTGCATCTTCTTCGCAGCTAAAAACACTATTTACGGAGGTATATCATGGCTCACAAGTACGTTTATTTGTTCTCCGAGGGCAACGCTCAGATGAGAGAGCTTCTCGGCGGTAAGGGCGCGAACCTTGCTGAAATGACAAACATCGGTCTTCCTGTTCCTCAGGGCTTCACCATCACCACCGAGGCCTGCACACAGTACTATGAGGACGGCCGCGAGATCAATCCCGAGATCATGGCAGAGATCAACGAGTACATCGTCAAGATGGAAGGCATCACCGGCAAGAAGTTCGGCGATAAGGAGAATCCGCTCCTCGTTTCCGTCCGTTCCGGCGCCCGCGCTTCCATGCCCGGCATGATGGACACTATTCTTAACCTCGGTCTTAACGAGGAAGTCGTTGAGGCTATCGCAGAGAAGTCCGGCAATCCCCGTTGGGCTTGGGACTGCTACAGAAGATTCATTCAGATGTATTCCGACGTCGTTATGGAGGTCGGTAAGAAGTATTTCGAGCAGCTCATCGACGCTATGAAGGCGAAGAAGGGCGTGACCCAGGACGTCGAGCTTACCGCTGACGATCTCAAGGAGCTCGCTTCTCAGTTCAAGGCTGAGTACAAGGCAAAGATCGGCACCGATTTCCCGACCGATCCCAAGGAGCAGCTCATGGGCGCTATCAAGGCTGTTTTCCGTTCGTGGGACAACCCCCGCGCAAACGTCTATCGCCGCGACAACGATATCCCCTATTCGTGGGGTACTGCCGTTAACGTCCAGTCCATGGCGTTCGGCAACATGGGCGATGACTGCGGCACCGGCGTTGCGTTCACCCGCGACCCCGCAACCGGCGCTAAGGGTCTGTTCGGTGAGTTCCTCACCAACGCACAGGGCGAGGACGTCGTCGCAGGCGTTCGTACTCCCATGAAGATCGCTGAGATGGAGCAGAAGTTCCCCGAGGCGTTCGCAGAGTTCAAGAAGGTCTGCAAGATTCTTGAAGACCATTACAGAGATATGCAGGACATGGAGTTCACCGTCGAGCACGGCAAGCTCTTCATGCTTCAGACTCGTAACGGTAAGAGAACCGCTCAGGCAGCTCTCAAGATCGCCTGCGATCTCGTTGACGAGGGTATGAGAACCGAGGAAGAGGCTGTTCTTATGATCGAGCCCAGAAACCTCGACACTCTCCTTCATCCCCAGTTTGACGCAAAGGCACTCAAGGCCGCTACCCCGATCGGTAAGGGTCTTGGCGCTTCTCCCGGCGCTGCATGCGGCAAGATCGTCTTCACCGCTGACGACGCTGAGGCTTGGAAGGCAAGAGGCGAGAAGGTTGTCCTTGTCCGCCTTGAGACCTCTCCCGAGGACATCACCGGCATGAAGGCATCTCAGGGTATCCTGACTGTCCGCGGCGGTATGACCTCTCACGCAGCTGTTGTTGCCCGTGGTATGGGTACCTGCTGTGTCTCCGGCTGCTCCGAGATCATCATGGACGAGGAGAACAAGAAGTTCACCCTTGCAGGCAAGACCTTCCATGAGGGCGACTTCATCTCCATCGACGGCTCCACCGGTAACATCTATGACGGCATCATCCCGACTGTCGACGCTTCCATCGCAGGCGAGTTCGGCAGAATCATGGGCTGGGCTGATAAGTACAGAACCCTTAAGGTTCGCACCAACGCAGATACTCCGCGCGACGCAGCCAAGGCTGTTGAGCTCGGCGCAGAGGGCATCGGCCTTTGCCGTACAGAGCATATGTTCTTCGAGGCTGACAGAATCGCTGCTTTCCGCGAGATGATCTGCTCCGACACTGTTGAAGAGAGAGAAGAAGCTCTTGAGAAGATTCTTCCCTATCAGCAGGGCGACTTCGAGAAGCTCTATGAGACCCTTGAGGGCAAGCCGGTCACCATCCGCTTCCTTGATCCGCCTCTCCATGAGTTTGTTCCCACCGAGGAGGCTGACATCGAGGCTCTTGCAGCTGCAAAGCATAAGAGCGTTGAGGATATCAAGGCTATCATCGCTTCTCTCCATGAGTTCAACCCGATGATGGGTCACCGCGGCTGCCGTCTGGCTGTCACATATCCCGAAATCGCAAAGATGCAGACTGCTGCTGTTATCCGCGCTGCTATCAATGTTCAGAAGAAGCATCCCGATTGGAAGATCGTTCCCGAGATTATGATTCCCCTTGTCGGCGACGTCAAGGAGTTCAAGTTCGTCAAGAAGATCGTTGTCGAGGTTGCTGACGCTGAGATAAAGGCTGCCGGCATTGACCTTGAGTATGAGGTCGGCACCATGATCGAGATCCCGAGAGCGGCTCTCACCGCTGACGAGATCGCTGCTGAGGCTGATTTCTTCTGCTTCGGCACCAACGATCTGACTCAGATGACCTTCGGCTTCAGCCGTGACGATGCAGGCAAGTTCCTCAACGCTTACTATGACACCAAGATCTTTGAGAACGATCCGTTCGCAAAGCTTGATCAGAACGGCGTCGGCAAGCTCATGCAGATGACCATCGCTATGAGCAAGCCCGTCAACCCGAAGCTCCACTGCGGTATCTGCGGTGAGCACGGCGGCGACCCGACTTCCGTCGAGTTCTGCAACGACATCGGCCTTGATTATGTTTCCTGCTCGCCCTTCCGTGTGCCGATTGCACGCCTCAGCGCAGCTCAGGCAGCTATCAAGAAGCACAACGCGTAAATCTAAATCAAAAGCTCCGTCCGGTTCTCCGGGCGGAGCTTTTTTGTTTAATTCAGTAAATACAATACCCGCCCCAAAATTGAAAAAATTTTTTGAAAAAAAGTGTAACCTTTTTCATTTTCGCAGACTATATATGTAGGATAGTTGATAACAAAAAATCTCTTTTTTCGCATGTTTTATCTATACTTTTGCATCGGCGGCTACATAGAACGCAGTTTTGCATTATAATTTATCCCGAAAAGGCGGGCGTATGGCAAAATATATTGCCGCCTGTTCCGCATATTCGCGGCTTGAAAATGACAACCACCTCTCTACTCCTATGTAAGCGCAGCGGCAGAGGACATACCTCTGCCCGCTGTGCGACATTACGGAGCGGGAGATAAATACATAAAAACAAAAGCAGGTTAGAGAAAAATTTTTATATGTGCAATTTTAAAGTAAAGGACGTGATTCCGATGGGCTAAGAAACTTTTGGCGGAACAAAAATCAATCGTGCGATACATGAAAAAATAATTTGGAGGAAACGAAAATGAATCCGTTGAATATGAACCCGTTTGAGCAGGCATTTTGACTGGTCATTTTTTCGGGCATATGGGCACTCGGCTTTTGCGGAATGACAGTCATCGGAGTATTAGGCAAAATAATGGAGTGGTTCGCCTGACAAAAACTGTGCAATCAAATTTCCGGGCGACCCGGAATATAACAACAAGCTTTAGCATTGGGCTCGGTGCGCGCTGCGAGGTGCGAAGCATCGTACCGACCGAAAGAGAGAAAATAAAATTTTGAGAAGATGCAAATGACAATCGGCGACGGTTCAGGGCTATAATATCTTCTCTGTTGCGAACCGATGATTCTTCTGACGTTTTTCGGAAGTATCGGACAGGAAATGATATATAAATAATGGACTTGCTGTAATTCAGATGCCGAAAGCTCCGTCCGATTGTTCGGGCGGAGCTTTTATATACGGCAAACTTGCGCGCCCGTCTGCGCAAAGTGTCAATTTTTGCGATTGTTATTGATAAGAGAATTATTTGCTGTTATACTTATAATCAAGGACAGAGGTTGAAAAGAGTAAGGTGATAAATAAATGATACTTCCTTTCGATGATTTAAATGAAATGAGACAGTTACCTATAAGTCTTATAATAATTACAATTATCATAAACGGAATTTATAATCATTCGAAATATAAATTTATTGTGACCTTTTTATTTGAGAAGGGTTTGACTAACCGACAAAAGCGTGCGTGGCGAAAAGAGAAATATTTCAAAAGACAAACCATGCGCTACATAAGAACGACGATAAAGAGTCTTCCCGAGCAGGATTTTAGCCCCAATATCGAGAAGTATCATCTTGTAGATGTGGTTTTAATTGTTGTTTTTATAATAACTCTTGCGATAGTGAGCGTAACTTATTATCTTGCGAGAGAAATTAACTGGGTTATTATAGTAACTTACGCAATTCATGAAGCAACAGTTATTGCAACGACTTTCTTTTTCCTTTCGCATATAACATCGCGCGATAAAAAAGGACGATTTGTTGGTTTCTTTTGGGGAGAGTATACTTTTAAATAACACTGGACAAACGACGCAGGGTTTTAAACATCTGGAGGTGCTCTATGGCTAAAACGGCAAACTTGCGCGCCCGTCTGCGCAAAGTGTCAATTTTTGCGATTGTTATTGATAAGAAAATTATTTGCTGTTATACTTATAATCAAGGACAGAGACTGAAATAAGGACGGTGATAAATAAATGGCGCTTACATTGGATGAAGTAAGAACAGCCCCAATATTTATTGTAATAGTTTTAATTTTAATAAATGGATTTGTCAATCATCTTATATATAAGGATTCCGTAATCTTTCTGTTTGAAAAAGGCATGACTAACCGCCAAAGGCGGGAGTGGCGAAAAGAGAAATATTTCAAAAGAAAAACCATGCGCTACATAAGAGCGACGATAAATAGTCTTCCCGAGCAGGATTTTAGCCCCAATATTGAGAAGTATCATGTGTGGGATATAATCTCAAATGTTATTACTATAGTGGCACTCGTTATAATAAGTATAGTTTACTATTTTGTAAGGGAGAACAACTTGATTATTGTAGCAACCTATGCAATTTTTGAAACGTTTTCGGTGTCAACGGGAGTTTTTTATCTTTCACACCAAACATCGCGCGATAAAAAAGGAAGATTTGTTGGCTTCTTTAGGGGCGAATGTACTCTTAAATAACACTGAACAAACGACGCAGGGTTTTAAACATCTGAGGTGCTCTATGGCTAAAATGGTAATCACAAGTAATATATGTATATTTTTTATCCTTAAATTAGTATCAAAAATCGTCTTGGATTACCTTTTCTTTATTGATAAATCCAAGTCAAACAGGCGCAGATATCGAAAGGGTCATAATTTTTTGTATAAATTCTTTACGGGTTATGTCTATAGCAAGAAACATATGAACGAATCGCGGTGCAGAAATTACATAAGAGTTATCTATGCGATATATGTTTTTTTGATGACTTCAGATTTAGTTCTTCTGATTCTGGTAATGGACTCTTTCGGAGTTAATTCTACTTCAATTTATAAGTATTGTGAATTTGGGCTTATGGCAGTATCGTTTGCGTGCTTGTTGTGGTTTGAGATTCACAGTAAAGGTAAAGGCTTCCATTGGTGGTTTCCTCCGTCATGGTGGAGAGGCAGGTTTTATTGGGATGTCTGACATACGGACGAGCCGGTTATTTATAGAACTGCGGCAGAATAGTTCGAGATATCACTCCAATCAGATATCAACCACTGCAAGCATCCGTTCGGTATGAAGCGGGTAATTATATTGAAAACGTCCGTGCTTATTAAAACATTGGCTCGGTAATAATGAAATTAAGGTTGAAAAATAATGTTTAAAATCATCAGGCTACTATTTTCTCTTGCCGTAATTGTTGCGGTTGTATTGATAATCAAAAAAAGTAATGGCAGGAAAAAATGGCTTACGATAATTGTTGGCGTTTTAGTTTTTGCTATAGGCTCGGCACTTATGTTGGAGTTCCCACCCGAGAAATTTTTGCGAACATTCTCGTCACCACAAGAGGTATTTAATTATTCTCAGCAGGGTGAGATTGTGAAAGTTATAGAGGGCGAGAAGTCGGCAATGGTGCTGTATACGGATGAAGGCGAAAAGGGTCAGTGCCTTATACCTAAAGGGGAAAATGGCTGGCAGTTAGAAACGTTATCGACATTCAAAACGGTTTATTTCAAAAGATCTGAAAATACAAAATGTACGATAACAATTTTTAGAGTAAAAGAAACAGATGATTATTATGTTAATGTTAACAGCAACTTCCTTGACAATGAGATTGAGGTTTCGGACAGCAGAAACTCCGATTTCTTTTGCATAAAAACACCTGCGCCGGGAACGGAGATGTGTGCATATACATTTTATACTTATGTCCCGAGGATTCAGGATGGATATGAGATAAAAATTAATGAGGAAGTATTTCGTATTTCTTTGACGAAGTGATGAACGGTTGTGAAAAGCTTCGCAAAGTCCGCAGGAGTTCGAAACGATTGCGAGAAAGATTATTAAAGATTTACATAGGAGAAACCTGTTTTAATTGGTGATGATTGTATGAAAATATATTTATCAAACTATTGGAGAAAAAGCAGCATATTTATAGTATGCCTTTCTGCAATTATTACTGTTGCAACTGCTGTATTTTGCATCCAAAGTTATGATGAAGAAGATTATATTTTAATAATTGGAGCATTATTTTTTGTTATACTTTCTTTCTGCTTGCAATTAAACGCATTGAAGCTTCTTGACTATGTTGAAGTAAGCAACAATCAATTTATTATGTGTTCTGTTAGTGGAAAGCGAAAGTGTACTATCAATTCCGATACTCTTATTTACTATCAAATCGTATCACTAATTGAAGGAACATTTTCAAGAACTGACTTTATAGTGTTATCTGATCAAAGCTTTCCCTGTTATCAAAACGGCAATGGACTTGCTAAAGTTTGCAAAGAGATAAATGCTAAGGGAAATCAAATTATTATGCCTTACAATAAAATGTCAAAACCGTTATTGAGTCTTAGGGACTGGCATAAGATTAATTAATTCGTGTTATTCGAGCAAACGGCTACGATAGACTACTATTTTGTCTGCAACTGGCGTGGGGATGTTATTCGCATTTATGACGGGGCAGGTAAGAATATCGAATATAAATAGAAAAATTGAAGCAGGAAGTGAGAGAAAAGAGGGTGTTTTATGCGCGAGGCATTTGAAAAAGTAAAAGCGATAATCGACGGGTGGGATCCGGTCGATCTTTTGACCTGCTGCCACTGCCCCTCCGATGAATACGACGATATCAGCATTGAACTGGCGCAAATGCTGGCTTTTGATACCGATGTCGAAACATTGAAAAACGATATATATAATATATTTGTCCGGGATTTCGATGCCGGGACATTTGACAAAAGTCCGCAGGAGTGCGAAACGATTGCGAGAAAAATTATCGGAAATACGACATCAGAGGCGGCTGATACAGAAAGCACAACGGAGTTCTCCGAAGCGGTCAGTGCCTTACTGGAAACGACGGACGAGAACACGAAATGGATTATAGCTAAGACAAGAGAAGATTATTATCCAAGGGAAAGCGAAACAATGCCCGGCGATGATAACGACAAATTGTTAACAGAAAAGCAGGCTATAGCAATACTTAATGCGAGAATCGCTCCAGACAATGACAAGATGATAAGGGAAATCGACCATAAGGTAGTTATAAATGGTAAGCCGTATTTCTTGGCTCATGCATATACAGTCGGAAGAGATTTTACGTTTACACATGGCTGGTATATCGTAGACCGGGAAACGGGGGATTTGTATAAAGCATATGCCGCCGCGGATTTGTATTATTATGTCGAAAAAGATTGAACTTTATAATAAGCGTTTAATTCATATGCAGGCTTAGGAGGTACATAATATTGAGCTATTTGCCGCCCGGGACTTTTATTGCGGTGACTCTTGTATTTACCGGGATATTGATTTTTGAAACGGTTCGTTATGTAATCAAGGTGAAAAGGGGAGAGATCGGCAAACAATCGTGGCTCTATGCTATGCCGGCGTTTATTTTTTGCGCTATATTTGCCGCGGTAGAAAGATTCTTTCGGGCTTACATACCGGGACCGGTGTCCGATGTTTTATCAAAAATACAGCTTTTCTTGCCTCTGTTAGCGTTTGTCTCATTGTGGTGCGCTCAGGTATGGGGATTGAAACGCGGATATATTGAGCAGAAATACAGAAAGACCGTAACTGTCGGAGTGACGCTTCTTCCAATCATGACATTGATTTTTTATTCTATTATTCTCTATGCCTTCTTCAAAAAATAGGCGGAGTGAGCATGACCGAAAAATTCGATTGCGGCAAGGACAATCTTGCATCGAAGTATACTTATGTCAAGAAAATTATGTTGCTGTGAAAATTTAGATTGCAAAGCGGATGGCATTTGTTCTAATGTTCCTGTTCTGTCTGAATATCTTTCATCAGCATTTCATAATTTCAGTCGTCATTAAATGGGACGGAGGGTGTTAAAATGGCAGATATTGCAGAAATTATGGATATGATCGATTGGCATATGCCATCCGAAATTCGAATCAAAGGAGTATCATTGGCAAGGGACACGGAAACAATCATTCCGTTTATACAACCGTTAACACCAGAGCATAATAAAAATGTATGGGAAGGTTGTGCCGTAATCATAGCAGAGAAAAGCGATGAAGATCTTAAGCCTTATTTAGTTGAATTGTTAGGATGGCTGCAGGACATGAATTGGCCGGGGGCTTTTTGCATCTTAAATAGGCTGCAAAGATACGCGGATAACAATTCTCTCCGTGATGCGATAAATATTTGCATTGAAAAAGCCCGAAAATGTAGGAATGAGGTTTGGGAAGGTAACTTGTGCTTGCTCCTGCATAAACATTAAAGTTAATTTTGAAGAGTAAAGAGATCATACTAGCGAGCATGGCCTTTGATGAACAAAAGGCAGTTTGTTGAGACCGCCCTGAGTACTTAAGGCTTCAGGAGTATTCCTGCAAGTGCCGCGGTACCACAACGGCGATGCTTGCTGGTACATAGTAAGTTGCTTGTAACAACAACGTGTCAAAGTTCACTTCATCGACAGGTGGAGTGAGCATGACCGAAAGGTTTGATTACACGATAAGCTTATCGAAGCCTGCACGCAGAAGAAAATATAAAGTACAAAACGCCGTCCTTTGTGGCGGCGTTTTCTGCGCTTGAAACGGAGGGAAAAATATATTATAATCTAATTGAATCTATAACCGGGAGGTCTTTGATGAACATACTTGTAACGCTTGACGTCAATTATATCCGGCCGCTGTCCGTGATGCTCCATTCGCTCGTTCGCGCGGACGACTGTCCGAAGTTCGATTTATACATAGCCCACTCGTCGCTGACCGACGAGAATATCGACAGCATATTCCGCGGCATCGACCGCAGCCGCTTCAATGTCCATTCCATCCGCCTCTCCCACGAGCTCAACGCCGACGCTCCGACGGAGGACAGGATAACCAAAGAGACATATTATCGGCTCACCGCGCACGAGTTTCTGCCCGCAGAGCTCGACAGAATACTTTATATCGACCCGGACACGCTGATTCTCAACTCTATATCCGATCTCTATAACATGGATCTCGACTGCTTTTGCTTCGCCGGGGCGAGCCACACTTTTGGCGTGGTCGAGGATATCAATCATATTCGTTTGGGTATGCCTGAGGGCTCACGATATATCAATGCGGGCGTGTTGATGATGAACCTCGATGAGCTCAGGCGCAGCTACACATCAAAGGAGCTCTTCGACTATATCGACAAGAACGCCGATAACCTGCCTCTCGGCGACCAGGATGTTATAAACGCGCTCTACTGCACCAAAACGCGCTATGTCTCGCCGGAGATATATAACCTCGACGAAAAGACCGCGCTCCACAGCCTCAAGACCCACGAGTGGATTGAGAAGAACTGCTCGATAGTCCACTACAACGGCAAATACAAGCCGTGGAAAGAGGGCTACATAGGCACGCTCGCTTATCTCTGGCACAGGGAGGAAGAAAGCCTGCTCGACGATGCACAGAGAGAGCCTTGAGAGCGAGTGCCGCTTTGCGCTTGTAAACTTTGCGGAATGTTGGTATAATTAGAATACTTTAAGAAATCAGGGAGGATACACAATAATGGCATTTTGCACCAACTGCGGCTCAAAGATAGATGACGAGGCGCGCTTCTGCCCAGACTGCGGCGCACCCGTTGTGCCCGGAGCGCCTAAGGCAGAGCCGTGGGAAGAGGAAAAGAAGGATTTCGGAACAAAAATCAATGAGCTCAATAACACGCCCGACACAACGTCCGAGTTCGACCAAAACGACATTCAGTCGAACAAGGTTATGGCGGTACTCGCTTATTTGGGAATACTCTTGCTTGTTCCGCTCTTTGCCGCAAGGGAATCGAGATTTGCGCGCTTCCACACGAATCAGGGACTTATCCTCGCGATAGCCCAGTTCGCATGGACGTTCGTTAGCAGAATAATAGTCAGCGCTGTCGGAGCCGTCAACGAAACCGTTTCTCTTATTATCGGCGGTGTGTGCAGCTTGGTTAACATCGCGTTTGCGGTGCTTACGGTAATCGGAATCATCAATGCCGCCAAGGGCACTGCAAAGGAGCTTCCCGTTATCGGAAAGATCACTATTCTCAAATAAGGGAGATATTTTTATGCAGACAATAGTTGCGGTTGTTTCAATCGTAGTGGAAAAAGAGGAGTCCGTCGAGCAGCTCAACACTCTCTTGCATGAGTTCGGCGAGCATATAATCGGCAGGATGGGAATACCTTACCGCGCAAAGGGCGTAAATATAGTTTCCGTCGCCCTCGATGCGCCGCTTGAGACTATCTCTTCGCTTGCCGAAAAGCTCGGAACCGTTCCGGGGCTTAGCGTGACTACCGCATATTCAAACGTAGTCGGCGAGGAATAAACGAGAGCTACGCACGGCATAGAACGCAAAAAGGTCATGGTTTACGGATCATGATCTTTTTTTTATTTACATTCGGCTTTTTTAAATATTCACTCCTGTTGAAAAATCCCGACGAAAGTAATATAATTTTAAAAGACTCAACTGCGGAGGTATTATATGAAACTTCTTATCGTTCGTCACGGAGATCCGGATTATTCGATAGATTCCCTGACCCCCAAGGGCTGGCACGAGGCAGAACTGCTCAAGGACAGGCTGACGAAGCTCGATGTTGCGGCGTTTTACTGCTCGCCGCTCGGCAGGGCGAAGGACACTTCAAAAGCGACGCTCAACGCGCTCGGCAGAACGGCGGAGATATTCGATTGGCTTCGCGAGTTCGACGGCTATGTAATAGACCCGGAGAGCGGGGAGCGCACCTATTCCTGGGACAGAACGCCTGCGTTTCTGAGCGAAAACGACGACTATTACGACAAGGACAAGTGGATATCCACCCCGTTTTACAGCAGCGGAGACGTGCCGGAAAAATACAAAACCGTCTGCGACGGCATAGACGAGCTGCTTGCGCGCCACGGCTATATCCACGACGGCAAGATATACAGAGTCGAGCGGGAGAACAGCGACACCGTGGTGCTCTTCTGCCATTTCGGCGTGGAGTGCGTTCTGCTCTCGCATATTTTAAAGATATCGCCCGTCGTGCTCTGGCATAATTTCGTTGCACTGCCGACCTCGGTGACGACGCTGATAACCGAGGAGCGCGAGCAGGGAAAAGCTGTTTTCAGATGCAACGCATTCGGCGATATCTCGCACCTCTATGCAGGAGATGAACCCGCGTCGTTCCAGGCGCGCTTCTGCGAGACCTATTCAAATTTTGACGAGAGACACTGAAAAATAAAAAATTACAGCACCGTTTCAATTTTCAGAAACGGTGCTGTCTTTTGTTTTACCGCACGGCTATTTTTTGTCAACAACCGCAATGTCCTTGATGCGCAGCTCGTTGCCTGTCACGAGATAGGTGTTGTCGCTGCCGCAGTGCGGGCATTTTTTTGCGTATTCCGTGGTCTTGTAGGTCTTTTTGCAGTCTTTGCAGTAGGAGACGCCCTCGAGAATAATCATTTCAAGCTCGGTATCCTGCATATATTCCGTCTTTTTCTTCGCCCATTCGAAGCAGTCCGAAAAATACGACGGAACTATCGACGACACTTCGCCGACCTCAAGCGTGAGGCGGGTCACCTTGCTGACATTGTTTTCCTTGGCGAGCTCCTCCACCTGATCTATGACATGGAGAACTATGCCTAATTCATGCATGAAATCAATCCTTGTTCTGCTGAGCCTGCTTATAGGCCTTGCGCTTTTTCGCCATCTCCTTCGCCTCGTCCGAGCCTAAGTGACCCAGAATCTTGAAGGCGCGCTTGACGGAATATTTCAGAAGTCCGCCGACCTTGTCCTCGGCAACGCACATCTTCGAGCATTCCGGATGGTCGCGCACGAGGTGGATAGCGTCAAATTCGCACTTCGTCGTGCAGAGGCCGCAGCCGATGCACTTGTTGTAGTCGACATATGATGCGCCGCATCCGAGGCAGCGCCCGGTCTCAATCTTGACCTGCTCTTCGGTCAGATCCAGATGCGCGTCCTTGAAGGACATCTTCGCGTCTATCGACTCGTCCATACCGGCCTCCTGACGGCCTGCCGTGTCATAGGACGGGAATTTGATATCGTCTTTGTTCAGCGGGGTGAAGCTGCGGCGGTCGCGTCCGATGGTCATGGAAGCGTCCGGGCGGGCGTGGCGGTGCAGGCTCTCTGCTGCCTCATGACCGGCGGCAATAGCGTCGATAACAAAGCGCGGACCTGTGTAAACATCGCCGCCGACGAAGATATCGGGATCCTCGGTCTGATAGGTGAACTTGTCTGCGACTGGATAGTTGCCGTGCCAGAAAGTGACCTTCGTGCCCTCAAGCAGGTTGCCCCACTCAATAGCCTGACCGATAGCGAAGACGATCTTGTCTGCCTTGACCTCGATAGTCTCGTTCTCGTCATATACGGGCGAGAAACGCTTGGTCTCGGGGTCGATTGTGCGCATGCACTTTTTGAGCACGATGCCGGTGACTTTGCCGCTCTCGTCGACGAGGACTTCCTTGGGACCCCAGGAGGGATTGACCTTGATGTTCTCTTCTTCAGCTTCTGCGACTTCTTCGCGGCTCGCGGGCATCTCATCGCGCGACTCGAGGCAGAACATGCTGACCTCGGAAGCACCGAGACGGTGAGCGTTTCTTGCGCAGTCGATAGCGACATTGCCGCCGCCGATGACAACTACGCTGCCGTCAAATGTGTCCTCGCGGTGCTCGAAGCAGTGACGCAGATACTCAACAGCGATATGTGTGCCGGGTGCGTCGTCGTTTTTGACTCCGGGGCGTCTGCCGCCCTGGCAGCCGATGGCGATATAGAACGCCTTGTAGCCCTGCTCTTTAAGCTGAGCTATCGTGATATCCTTGCCGACCTCAACGCCGCACTTGATTTCGGCGCCGAGTTCTTTGATAATATCGATCTCTGCGGCGATGACATCCTTTTCAAGCTTGTAGCTGGGGATGCCATAGGTGAGCATACCGCCGGGGATTGGGTTCTTTTCGAAAACGGTGGGCTTGTAACCCATCTGTGCGAGATAGTATGCCGCGCTCAGACCGGCAGGACCGCCGCCGATGATGGCAATCTTCTCGTCGAACGCGCCGTGGGTCGACTGAACGGTCTTTTCGGGCACGAATCTGTCCTCAGCGTTGAGGTCGAGATCGGCGACGAACTTCTTGACCGCGTCTATCGAAACGGGAGCGTCAATCTTGCCGCGGGTGCACTCGGATTCGCATCTCTTGTTGCAGACGCGTCCGCAGACAGCCGGGAACGGGTTCTCGGTCTTTATCATCGCGAGAGCCTCGCGGTACTTGCCCTCGTGGGCGAGGCGCAGATAAGCCTGAACGGGCACGTGCGCGGGACATGCCGCCTTGCACGGAGCGGAGCCGCTGGCATATGTGTTGGACATACGCGCGGTGTCGCGGTAGTCCTCATCCCATGCATAGGGTCCCCAGATGTTGTTGTCCGGCAGGGGAGCATGAGGATATTTGACCTCGGAGCCGTCCTTGCGGCAGAGCTTCTGACCCATCTTGACGGCGCCCGCCGGGCAGGTCTCAACGCACTTGCCGCAGGCTACGCACTTCTCCTTCTCAACCTTTGCAGTATAGGAGCTGCGCGAAAGATAGGGTGTATTGAACAGCAGAGAAGTACGCAGAGCGTTGCAGATCTTGACGTTGCAGTTGCAGATGTCGAAAATCTTGTTCTCGCCGTCGATGTTGGTTATCTGATGGACATAGCCATTCTTCTCGGCAAGCTCGAGTATCTCGAGAGCGCGCTCTTTGGTTATGTAGTGCGCGCGTCCGGTCTCAACGGTGTAATCTGCCATGTCGCCGAGCTGGATGCACCAATCGTCAAAATCGTCGGTGCAGCCGTCGCCGAGCACTGCGCGCGAAGCGCGGCAGGAGCAGATACCTGCGGAGATGTGACCCTCGTATTTCTTGAGCCAGTATGAGATATGCTCAAGGTCTATCGACTTGCTCTCGGCGTCGATAGCTTTCTCGACCGGGATGACATGCATTCCGATTCCGTCGCCTCCGGGCGGCACCATCTGAGTGATGCCCGCGAGGGGGATGAAAGTCATGCGCTCGAAGAACGAGGCAACTGCAGGGTTCTTTGCGATCCTGTCGACCGAGGAGTTGAACAGCTCGGCGGAGCCGGGGACATAGAACGGCAGCCTGTAGCGTCTGATGCGCGGGCGATCCTTGAGCTCGTGAGTGTGGTCATAGTTGTCGCCGTAGTCATACTCAAGGATGCCTATGTAAGACATCTCATCGAGTATCTTCTGCAGATCGATAGCTTCGTAGTCGCGGTTCATCTCGAGCAGCTGCTCAAAGGTGTAGTGCTGGCGGAGCTTCATCTTGTTGGCGATATCGCACATCTCGGGAGTCAGGACTTCTCTGAGTCCCCAATACTCCGGGTCGTCGGATGTCACTCCGGAGATTTTATGTCCCATAGCATCGGTTATCTTTCTGCCGAGCTTGAGATAGCGTTCATCAGGGTTCTTGTCGCCCTGATATTTGCTGATTATTTTCTTATTCTGTTCCGGCATGATTTTACCTCTTCAATTAAAAGAATCTTCTTACAAGGTCGCGGCTGTATTCAACGGTCTCTTCCATGTCGCCGAATGCCATAACCTCGCCTGCATAGTAGGTGTTGTCCTTACCCTGCATAGCTTCGACCTTCTCATACCAGCCGTCGGCATAGTCCTTGCTGCCGACATGCGGGAAATAATACCAGTCGTCGATACGCTCGATCTTGTCGACCTTCAGACCGCACTTCTCCATGTCCGCAAGGGTAGTCTCTTTTGCTTCCTCAAACGGAACATCCTCCATGCCCTCGTGGTTGCGCAGGGTGAAGGTGACGAGCGGCTGATCGGTGACTCCGTCGGACCAGCGATGATAGAACACCATAAGATGTCCGCGGGTCTCGTTTGTCATGTTCTCGAAGAAATAGTAGGAGATGTCAGGCGCGTTGCCCTCTTCGGGACGGACAGCCATGGTGAAATACTCCTTATGGACTATCTTGGAGAACAACTCTTTCTCTTCCGGGCGGGGATTGCCGTAGCCGAGGAACAGCTCGAGCGGGGTGCAGATGATAAGCTTGTCGAACTCTTCGGTTTTACCGTTGACGGTGACATAGACCTTGTCGTTTTCACGCTTGATGTCGGTGACTTCGGAGTTGAGCAGAGCGGGATGCTTCAGGTGGCTGTTGACGCCCTCCCAGATGCTCTGGGTGCCGTTGTACCAAGTCCACAGTTTGCCGGTGGAAAGGAACTGCTTGACGGTGAAGGCATCAAGATACTTGAGAACATAAGCCGCCGGGATCTCGTCGAAGTAGCCGTAGCCGAAGGAAGTGAACGGACCCTTCCAGACGAGCTCTGCGTCCTCGCAGTGGTTGAGCTTGAGGAACTCGGAGAAGGGCATCGAAAGATCCTTCAGGTTCGGGTTCTCGCCCTCGATGTGAGCAAGCTTCATCTCGGGAGACGGGCAGGGACCCTCATAACGACCCTCGGACACGCCTCTGTGACCGTTGACATCGTAGCCCTTGTACTTCGTCTCGAGGAGCTTTGAGAGCTTTCTCATCTTCATGATCTTCTTGAGCAGTGCGAGGGGAGAAGACTTCTGGGGCGTGCCGTCGACATTCATAAATCTTCTGCCCATGGGCGGTCCGTCGAGATGGGTCGTGCCGCCGAACTCTTCGCACTCGTGAACTGCGAAGTAAGTGTCGCAGCCCATGACCGCGCCCATTTCAATGGTGCGGTCTTCCCATTTGCCCTGTGCGTTCTTGACCTTCATCATGGGCGAGAATGCCTTGCCGCCGACTTTGCCGGACTTCTCATAGATGACATAGTTGTCATAGCCCTTTTTCTCCAGGTACATAGCCATGCTCGTGCCTGCGGGGCCGCCGCCGATGATGCAGATGCGCTGATTCTTGTTTTCCATGGATAGATCTTCCTCTCCTTGATGGTTGGTGTAGCAATCTCCTTCCTTAAAACAGTGGGAAATTTGCTGCATCGGGTGTCTTTTTTAACATCAATGTCATTATATTACCTTGTTTTTTGTGAGTCAATAGCAAGAATGCACAAAAAAGTATTCTCTTATCGAATCGTGAACCGTCATTTTATAATTTTAACAATTGCTTCTTTTGAGTAATAATAATGAGCCACGATAGTTGAAAAAATATTTACTTCGGTGGTAATATATAGATGAAAACCGCGGAGGCGATAAAATGACAAATCAGGAAATATCGCTGGAGATAACGAAGATATTGAAGCCCGATGTCGATCACTATACGCGCACCACAACGACGGCGACAGGTTCGAGACAAGAAAGCGCGTCTATGCCGAGACTTATCTTTATTTTCTCAACAAATTCAACGAGAACGACAAAGCCGAAGGCAAAACAGAGGAAGAATAAAAAGCAGGGTGTTCATAAAACAGCTTCAATCCCGGCAGGAATGTCTGCCGGGACTTTTTCTGCGTATATCGAAGCCGCATGATGCGTTAAACGGAGCGGAAGATTGAATTTGACTATAACTTAAGCTATAGCAAGGTAAAAGCAAGCGACTTATCTAATTCTTATAATCGGTCTTTTAGTAGCCGCTCCGCAGTGTTCGATAAGCCGATTGATAGGAGCGAGGGAACGGCTTGCGAAGCAAGACGCACGAGCCCGCACTCGTTCAAGCTCCGGCGCGTTTGCGGGCGAATGTGCCGAGCTGCCAATTGAGAGCCGCAAGCTAAGTACTGCGGCGCGGCGTTGCCGGGGTCTCGGGGTGAAACCCCGAGTTTGCTTTTCTTTTGCAGGCGTTTTCTTTTTCAAATAAAAAGAAAATGCCGAAATGCGGGTAGTATATATTGTTTGATTATGGTGTGTAGCGAAGGTAGAAACCAATTAGCAACAATTCAGCCTTACTATAACTTTGTATCGGCTTCGCCGATATCGGACAGCCGCAAGGGCTGTCCCTACGAAGTACGCGGTCTAAAATTTGTGCGAATTTTGAAAGGCGAACGAAGTTCGCCCCCTATGGTCTGCAAAACGGGCTTTTCCGAAGATTTCGTGTCGCTCGCGCGGCAGCGGTGTGTTGAGTCGCCGAACCCTACAAGCTACATATCAATAAAATTGTGCGGATTTCGCGACAAATCCCTGTTTGCCGAACCGATAAAAAGGAGCCGTCATTTTTGACAGCTCCTATACATTAATATATATTATATTATCTCTCGTCGGTCAGCGTTGCCGCCATGACAGCCTTTATCGTGTGCATGCGGTTCTCCGCCTCGGCGAAAACAACGGACTGTGCGCTCTCGAACACCTCGTCAGTGACCTCCATTGAGTCGCGCCCGAACTTTTCACCCATCTCTTTGCCTATTGTTGTTTTCATGTCGTGATAAGAGGGCAGGCAGTGCATGAACACAGCGTTCGGCGATGCCTTTGCCATGAGCTCGGAGTTGACTTGATAGGGCGCGAGGTCATTTATGCGCTCCTCCCAGACTGCGACAGGCTCACCCATCGAGACCCACACGTCGGTGTATATCACATCGGCGTTTTTTACCGCCTCGTCGGGGCTTTCGCAGAATTTTATCTCAGCGCCGGTCTGCGCGGCAATCTCCATGCAGGTGTCAATAAGCGCCTTGTCTGGGAAATATTTCTTCGGCGCGCAGGCGGTGAAGTTCATGCCCATCTTCGCACAGCCGACCATGAGCGAATTGCCCATGTTGTATCTGGCGTCGCCCATGTAGACGAAGTTAATGCCTTTAAGACGCCCGAACTGCTCTTTTATCGTCAGAAAATCCGCAAGGATCTGCGTCGGGTGGAACTCGTTCGTCAGACCGTTCCAGACGGGGACGGTCGCATACTGCGCGAGCTCTTCGACTATCGACTGGCCGAAGCCGCGGTATTCAATGCCGTCATATATGCCCGAGAGCACGCGCGCCGTGTCGGCGATGCTCTCTTTTTTGCCTATCTGCGAGCCGGAGGGGTCGAGATAAGTCGTGCCCATGCCGAGGTCGCGCGCCGCGACTTCGAAGCTGCACCTTGTCCTCGTGCTCGTCTTTTCGAATATCAGCGCAACATTCTTGCCGTCGCATATTTTGTGCGATATGCCCGCCTTCTTCTTCGCCTTGAGAGAGGCGGCAAAGTCGATAAGATATTCAATCTCTTCGGGCGTAAAATCCAAAAGCTTCAAAAAATCTCTGTCTTTGAATGTCATGTTCAAGCCTCCTTGTCTGCACAGACTTCTTTTATAACGCCGACTGCCTGTTCGAGCAGCTCCATGGGAATGTTGAGCGCCGGGAGCAGCCTGACCTTGTCTTTTGCTTTGATAACGAGAACGCCCTTTTTCATGCAGGTGTTTATGACCTCGGAGGCGTCCTTTTCGGTCTTTATGCCGATCATCAGTCCGAGTCCCGAGACTTCTTTTATACCCGGTGCACCGCTGAGCTCTGAAAATATATATTCCGACCTCTCACGGACTCCGGCGAGAGTCTTTTCATCGAGCCTCGAAAGAATATTTATCGCGCCGGCGCAGCATATCGGGTTGCCGCCGAAAGTGGAACCGTGGGAGCCGGGGGTGAGAACATCCTTTGTCTTTTCGCTGAACAGTGTAGCGCCGAGCGGCAGACCGCCCGCGAGTCCCTTTGCGGTCGATACGATGTCGGGGAATATGCCGTAGTTCATGTAGCTGTAGAGCTTGCCGCTTCTGCCGTTGCCTGTCTGAACCTCGTCGCAGATGAGCAGAATGTCGCGCTCGCGGCAGATTCTTTCGAGCGATTGGAGATAGTCTTTGTCGAGCGGCATGACGCCGCCCTCGCCCTGAACGACTTCGAGCATGACCGCGGCGCAGCGATTTTCAAAGAGAACTTTTTCAATCTTCTCGATATTATTTGGCTCAACATAGATAAATCCCTCAGTCAGCGGCAGAAAATCCTTGTGGAACACATCCTGCCCCGTTGCGGCGAGGGTGGTTATCGTCCTGCCGTGGAAGCTGTTTTTCAGTGTAACTATATTGTAGCAGTCCGCGCCGTGCTTCTCTGCGGCGTATTTTCTCGCCGCTTTTATTGCACATTCGTTGGCCTCCGCGCCGGAGTTCGAGAAGAAAACTTTTTTCATTCCCGTGCGGTCGCAGAGCATCTGCGCGAGCTTCACGCAAGGCTCTGTGTAGTAGAGGTTCGACATGTGCTGAATTTTGCCCGCCTGCTCGGTTATTGCTTTTATCCATTCGTCGTCGGCTATGCCGAAGGTGTTGACCGCTATGCCCGAGGACAGATCGGTGTATATCTTCCCCGCGTCGTCCCAGACCACGGAGCCCTTGCCGCCCTCGATGGTCAGCGGGAACCTCGCATAAGTTCCGGCGATGTATTCCTTGTCCTGCTGCTGTAATATATCCATTATATCTCCTTTTATGCCGTGAACATCGTGCCCATGCCTTCGTCTGTCAGCATTTCAATAAGTATCGAGTGCGGTATCCTGCCGTCAATAATGAAAACCCTGTGAACTCCCCATTTTATTGCGTTGATGCAGCATTCGGCTTTCGGAATCATGCCGCCGCCAATGATGCCGCTCTTTATGAGCGCGGGAACTTCGTCCGCTTTTATGACCGAGATGAGCGTGTCAGGGTCATCTTTGTCCTGAAGAATGCCGCTTATATCTGTCATGGATATAAGGCTCTCCGCGTTGAGCGCGCCGGCTATCTTCGCCGCGGCGGTGTCCGCGTTTATGTTATAGACATTGCCCTCGTTGTCGCAGCCGACGGTCGAAACGATCGGGATATATCCCTTGTCGATAACGTCGAGTATCGGCTGAATATTTACATTTGTTATCTCGCCGACGAAGCCGAGCTTCTCGTCTTTTATCTTCGCTTCAATCATGTGGCCGTCTATTCCGGAGAGTCCCATCGCCTTGCCGCCTTTGTTTTCAACGAGGTTGACGAGGCTTTTGTTGACTTTGCCGGCGAGCACCATTTGCACTATATCGGCGGTCTCCTTGTCCGTGACGCGCAGACCGTTGACGAATTCACTCTTCTTGCCGGTCTTTTGGAGCATATCCGTTATCTCCGGGCCGCCGCCGTGAACCAGAACGACCTTTATGCCGATGAGCCAGAGCAGCACGATGTCGCGCATGACGGAATCTTTTAGCTTTTCGCTCGTCATCGCGTTGCCGCCGTATTTGACGACGACTATCTTGCCTGCGTAATCCTGTATATACGGCAGCGCGTGGACAAGAACCCTTGCGCGCTCCGCGTTTGAAATGTTCATATCTTTCCCTCCGTTTTTCGCAATCAGGTGCGGTAGTCGCCGTTTATCTTGACATAGTCATATGTCAGGTCGCAGCCCCACGCCGTTGAAGACGCGTCGCCGCTCTTTAAATCAACAAGAATATCTATCTCATTTTCGGAGAGTATCTCTTTTGCCTTTTCCTCCGAAAAATCAACTCCCGCGCCGTTTTCGCAGACGAGGATCGAGCCTTTATCTGACTTGAACCAAACGTCGATTTTGTTGACGTCAACATCCGCGCCGCTGTAGCCGATGGCGCAGAGAACCCTGCCCCAGTTGGCGTCCGAGCCGAACATGGCGGCTTTCGTCAGCGACGAGCAGACAACGCTCTTTGCAACAGTCTTGGCGGTATCTTTATCTTTTGCGCCGCTGACCTTGCATTCGAGCAGCTTCGTCGCGCCCTCGCCGTCGGCGGCAATCCTGCGGCAGAGCCACACGGTTATAGTATTGAGGGCTTTCATGAATTCATTGAAGTCATCGCCCTCTTTACTGATCTCTTTGTTCCCGGCGAGCCCGTTTGCGAGCACTGTTACCATGTCGTTTGTCGAGGTGTCGCCGTCGATGCTTATCATATTGAAAGTTTCCGCAATGTCCGAAGACAGAGCTTTCTGGAGCATCTCACTGCTTATCGCGCAGTCGGTGGTTATGAAAACGAGCATCGTCGCCATGTTGGGATGAATCATGCCCGAGCCCTTGGCGATGCCGCCCATCTTGCATTCAACTCCGCCAATTTCGAAGCTGACGGCAATCTCCTTCGGAATCGTGTCGGTCGTCATTATCGCCTCTGCCGCCTGGTCTGAGTGGTCGCCCAACCCCGCTTTCAGAGCGGGTATGCCGGAGGCTATCGGAGTGATGTTCAGCGGCTGGCCGATAACGCCTGTCGAAGCGACGACGACATCGGCTGGCTTTATTCCGAGCACGGACGCGAGCAGGTCGCTCGTGCGCTCGGCTATCTCAACGCCGTTCGCGTTGCAGGTGTTCGCGTTTCCGCTGTTGCATATGACCGCCTGCGCCTTGCCGTCTGCGATATGATTTTTCGTGACGACCAGCGGCGCGCCCTTGACGAGGTTGGTTGTATAGACAGCCGCCGCGTTGGCGACTTTTTCGCTGTATATGAGCGCGAGATCGCGCTTCGTCCTGTTCTTGCGTATGCCGCAGTGAACGCCGGAAGCCTTGAATCCCTTTGCGGCGCAGACGCCGCCCGATATTATTTTCATTTTATTTTACCTCCTCAGATATCAAGTCCGAAAGCCTTGTCCTTGCCCATGACAAGGTTCAGATTTTCGAGCGCGGCGCCCGATGCGCCTTTGCCGAGATTGTCGTATACGGCGGTCAGCAGTATTCGCTCATCGTTGCCGTAGACCGATATTTTCATGCCGTCCGTGCCCGAGAGCGCGCCCGCGCACAGAAAGCCGTCGTTGTCCGATTTGTCGCAGAATGTCACGACGGGACCCTGATATTTCGCTCTGTAGATGTCGGCGATTTCGCTTGAAGAACAGTTTATCTGCTCCGCAAACAGCGGCACTGTGACCTGCATTCCGCTGTAAAAATCATCGACCACGGGGCAGAATATCGGGGCGTTTTCAATGCCCGTTATGCCTTTCATCTCTTTTAAGTGCTTGTGCTGCTGAGTCAGCCCGTACTGTCTGGGTGCGAAGAGCAGGGGAGATTTATTCTCGCTCTCGTATTCGGCAATCATCTTCTTGCCGCCGCCGCTGTAGCCGGTCAGAGAATAGCAGCTGAGCAGTGCATCATTTCCGAGCACGCCCGCCTCAACAAGCGGATAAACAAGCGCGATAAACCCGCCGGCGTGGCATCCGGGGACGGCGATGCGTTTGGAGTTCTTTATCTTATCTTCAAATTCTGCTGACAGCTCCGGGAAGCCGTAAGCCCAGCCCTCGCTCGTGCGGTGCGCCGTCGAGGTATCTATAATAACAGTGTCCGGATTTTCAACCAGTTCGACCGCCTCAACTGCGGCGGCGTCCGGCAGGCAAAGAAAAGCGACCTGCGCGCTGTTCAGCGCTTGCTTGCGGCTCTCGGTATCTTTTCTCTGCTCCTCGCTGAGCGTTGTCAGCTCAACGTCGCTTCGTTTCATCAGTCTGTCTTTTATTCTCAGCCCGGTCGTGCCGGCGCTGCCGTCAATAAATATTTTCATGGTGTCTCCCGCTTAATGCGCTTTCGGCGAACACGGCGTTTATAAAAACGATCCGATATTCGCCGACGGTGCAAAATTATTCAACTATTTGACTAATAATATACTACTATATGCATAAATATTCAAGTATTTCGGCAAAATAAATTCAATTTTGTCAATCTGTACCATACCTTCGTCCGTTGGCAAACAGCTTTGTAAAAATTGACAAGAAAATGGGAGAGAGGGTAAATAAAAAATAAATGTATATCGGTTGTTCAGATACAATTAAAAACAGGATATCTCCTTGTCGGAGATATCCTGTTTAATTTTATTTCGCGAGGAATCTTGAAAGGAACTCCTGCGTCTTTGGATCCTGCGGATTCTCGAAGATGTCCTTCGGACTGCCCTGTTCGCAGATGAGTCCGTCCGCCATGAACACGACATTCGTTGAAACGTCGCGCGCAAACGCCATTTCGTGGGTGACAACTATCATCGTCAGACCCTCTTTTGCGAGGTTGCGCATGACTTCGAGCACTTCGCCGACCATCTGGGGGTCGAGTGCGCTCGTCGGCTCGTCGAACAGCAGAACTTCGGGCTCCATCGCAAGCGCGCGGGCTATTGCGACGCGCTGCTTCTGACCGCCGGAGAGCTGGGAGGGCTTGGCGTTGATGTAGGGCGCCATGCCGACCTTTTCAAGATAATGCAGTGCGGAAGCCTTGGCTTCGGCTCTGGATTTCTTGAGAACCTTCGTCTGACCGATCATGCAGTTCTTGAGAGCGGTCATGTTGTTGAAAAGATTGAACGACTGGAACACCATGCCGACGTGCGAACGGTATGCGCTCGCGCCGCCTTTTATATTGTCGATGTTCGTGCCGTGATAGAGTATATCGCCGGAGGTCGGAGTCTCAAGGAGGTTTATGCAGCGGAGCAAAGTGGATTTGCCCGAGCCGGACGCGCCGATGATGCTCGTGACATCGCCGGGATTGACCGAAAAGTCAATGTCGCGCAGAACTTCGTGGTTGCCGAAGGTCTTTGAAAGATGATTTATCTGTAAAATAGGCTCTGACATTATCTTCCCTCCTTCTTCTTGGCCTTTTTGACAAATGTGTACATTCCGCTGGTGTGGGCGAGAGTGTCGGTGGTCGAGAGATCGAAGTTCTCCGGACCGTCAAGCTTCTTCTCCCACAGTCTGAGGATAAGCGAGCAGATGACCGTCATTATCAGGTAGATAGTCAGCGTTATAACTGCCGACGGGAAGTAGACATACTTTGCACCGACGATAGCCTTGTGAGCCGCGAAGAGCTCGGCGTAGCCGATAACGAACATGACGGAAGTATCCTTGATGTTGATTATGAGGTTGTTGCCTATCTGCGGGATGATATTGCGTATGGTCTGCGGAAGAATGACATAGAGCATGGTCTTGAAGTGGTTCATGCCTATGGACATTGCGCCCTCCGTTTGACCGACGTCTATCGACATTATACCGCCGCGGACGGTCTCTGCCATATATGCTCCGGTGTTGATGGAGACAACGAGATATGCCGCGAAAGTCGGTTCAAGGTTTATCGCACCGTTCGAGAAGTAGGGCAGGGCGTAGAAGATGAATATCGCCTGGATTATCATCGGCGTGCCTCTGAAAACTTCGACGTAGATACGCACTATAGCCTTGACTATGCCGAGGATGACCCGCTTTACGATATTGTCTTTTTTGCCGCACGGAATAGTCTGAATTATTCCGCAGACAAGGCCGATGAGGCAGCCTATGATTGTCGCTATAACAGCGAGCTCTATTGTCTTGAGCGCACCGGTCAGATACTGCATTGAGCTATCGCTCCAGCACTGGACTATGTCGCTCCACAGCTCGGCAAGCTTGTTCATATCTTGTTATCTCCGTTCTGATTATTGTTAATTACTTTGAAAGGGGCTGAATCTTGGTAGCCTCGTTCATGATTTTGTTGAAGTCGTCGGCGGTCATGCCTGCAAGGGCGGAGTTGATCTTGTCCTTGAGCTCGGTGTTGCCCTTCTTGACAGAGATGCCGATGTTGATGTCGCCCTCGTCAACCTTGAAAGCATTTTCGGGGAGGTCGAGGATCTTCAGATCGCTGTAAGCGATGAGCGCGCCCTGGGCGGTGGGCATATCGGTGCAGATGAAGTCGACAGCGCCGGTCTCAAGAGCCATGAGCATCGAGGGAGCGGTCTCCTGTGCGGTCTGGATAAGAGCACCGTTTATCTGCGGAAGGCAGGTCGTATACCAAATGGTTCCGAGCTGGGAGGTGCACTTTGCACCTGCGAGGTCAGCAAGGGAGGTAGCGTTTGCATACTTGCTGTTCTGCTTTGTCATGCAGACGATGCTCGCATAGAGGTAGGGACCTGCGAAATCGACCTGCTGCATACGATCCGCGGTCATCGACTGACCTGCGATAACGGCGTCAACCTTGCCGGTCTGGACTGCGGGAACAAGTGAATCCCAGTCAAGGCGGACAACTTCAAGCTTCCAGCCGTTTGCTTCGCATATCTTCTTAGCCATCATGATATCGTATCCGTTGGCGTAGTCGCTGGAATCCTTTATCGGGACAGCGCCGTTGGAATCATCGCTCTGAGTCCAGTTGTAGGGAGCGTATGCGCACTCCATGGCAACGGTCAGAACGCCGTCTTCAACGCCGGTCTTGGCACTTTCGGTTTTAGTGCCGCAGCCTGCAAATAATACTGCGCACATGGCGATAGCCAGAATGGCGGCCACAATTCTCTTCGTTCTGTTCATTAGTACCATCTCCTGGAAAAAATTAAATAAGCCTGCGACCCGAAGAGGTATCACAGGCTTTGTATATGCTGCTATATGTGCAGAAAAACCGATGATAGCGCTCCACATAAGTCATGTGACAGTCCGTCGCCTGTTCGGCGAGGGCCCAGCATTACAGCGGCGGCAACCGCGGTATCACTTCGGCGAACTTGCCTTTCCCCAGCTGCCGCTTGCCGGCGTTGCTGCTGGATACTCTTCTCATTCGCATCCTCTATCAAGTGCTGTCTTAAATTGTCTGTATTATAGCATTGCATTTTCGGCGTGTCAACAGTTTAACGGGCGTTTTCGGTAAAAACGTCGGATTTAACAGCCTTTTGCGCCGTAACTTTTCATTTATTGGTGATTGTGCAAGTAAATTTGCCTAAATTCAAAGGCAGGGAACGGTTTTCACCGCGCCCTGCCGTAAAGAATCAGGCTTATTTTTTCAGGTCGGAGTAGGTCTCCTTCTGCACAACATCGTGCGCGCCGCCCTCAACAATGCTCGTTGCGGAGACAAGGGTCAGCTTCGCTTTCTGCTGCAGCTCGGGGATGGTGAGCGCGCCGCAGTTGCACATGGTGGACTTGACTTTGCTCAGCGAGAGCGTGACATTGTCCTTGAGGCTGCCGGCGTAGGGGACATAGGAGTCAACGCCCTCCTCGAACGACAGCTTCTTGTCGCCGCCGAGGTCGTAGCGCTGCCAGTTCCTTGCGCGGTTGGAGCCCTCGCCCCAGTACTCTTTGTAGTAAGTGCCCTTGAGTGAAATCTTGTTTGTCGGGCTCTCGTCAAAGCGCGCGAAGTAGCGGCCAAGCATCAGGAAGTCCGCGCCCATTGCAAGCGCGAGGGTCATGTGGTGGTCGTAGACGATGCCGCCGTCGGAGCAGACGGGGATATATACGCCCGTTCTCTCGAAATATTCGTCTCTTGCCTTGCAGACATCGATAAGAGCCGACGCCTGACCTCTGCCGATACCCTTTGTTTCGCGGGTGATGCATATGGAGCCGCCGCCGATGCCGACCTTTATGAAGTCCGCACCCGCCTCGGCGAGGAAGAGGAAGCCCTCTCTGTCAACTACGTTGCCCGCGCCGACCTTGACGCTGTCGCCGTAGTGCTCTCTGACCCATGCGAGGGTGCGGGACTGCCACTCCGAGAAGCCCTCGGAGGAGTCGATGCAGAGCACGTCTGCGCCCGCCTCGACAAGTGCGGGAATACGCTCGGCGTAGTCTCTTGTGTTTATACCTGCGCCGACAACATAGCGCTTGTCGGCGTCGAGAAGCTCGTTCGGGTTGTCCTTATGGGCGTCGTAGTCCTTGCGGAAAACAAAATATCTGAGCTTGCCCTCGGAGTCGACTATAGGCAGGGAGTTGAGCTTGTTGTCCCAGATTATATCATTGGCTTCCTTGAGCGTGGTGGTGTCCGGAGCGGTGACGAGTTTTTCGAGGGGAGTCATGAAAGACGAAACTTTCTCGTCGCCGGTCATGCGGCTGACGCGGTAGTCTCTGCTCGTAACTATGCCGACAAGTCTGCCGTTAGCCGAGCCGTCCTCGGTCACGGCGATGGTGGAATGGCCGTTTCTCTCCTTGAGCGCGATAACGTCGTTGAGAGTCGCGTCGGGAGTGATGTTCGAGTCACTGATGACGAAGCCCGCCTTGAAATTCTTTGCTCTTGCGACCATTGCCGCCTCGTCCTCGATGCTCTGAGAGCCGAAGATGAACGATACGCCACCTTCTTTTGCGAGCGCCACGGCGAGTTTCTCGCCGGAGACGGACTGCATAATGGCGGAAGTCAGCGGGATGTTGAGCGAAATCGCGGGCTCCTCACCCTTTTTGTACTTGACAAGGGGCGTCTTGAGCGACACATTCGCGGGCACGCACTCGCTCGACGAATAGCCGGGGACGAGCAGATACTCATTAAAGGTATGCGATACTTCGTTGAAATAATAAGCCATTTTATTACCTCCGATATTTATAGAAACTCCGCTCGGCAGAGCTTTTTCTCCGAGCGGAATTATTATCTCAGAACAGACCTGTTATTCTGCCGCTTTCGTCAACGTCGATTTTTTCTGCGGCGGGAACCTTCGGCAGTCCGGGCATGGTTAGAATGTCGCCGGTCAGAACAACAATGAATCCCGCGCCCGCGGAGACCTTGACATTTTTTACCGTCACAGTAAAGTGCTCGGGCGCGCCGAGCTTTGTCGGGTCATCCGAAAAGCTGTACTGGGTCTTTGCTATGCATACGGGGCATTTGCTAAAACCGAGAGCTTCAAGCTGGGCTATCTGCTTTTTGGCATTGGGCATGACGGTTATTCCGTCGCCGCCGTAGACTTTTCTGACAACGGCTTCGATCTTCTCCTCGATCGAAAGCTCATCTTCGTAGGCGAAAGTGAAATCGCCCTTTTCCTCTTCGCACAGGCGGACTACTTCGCGCGCGAGCGCTTCGCCGCCCTTGCCGCCCTCGGCCCACACGGTGGAGAGCACGGTGTTGACCCCGAGCTCGCGGCATTTTGCGATGATGAAATCTATCTCAGCGTCGGTGTCGGTCGGGAATCTGTTGACCGCAACGACGCAGGGGAGTTTATAGACATTTTTGATGTTGGAAACATGACGCAGGAGGTTCGGTATACCTCTTTCGAGCGCGCCGATATCTTCAACCGCAAGCTCCTTTTTGTCGAGCCCGCCGTGCATCTTGAGCGCGCGGACAGTGGCAACAACGACCACCGCGTCGGGCGCAAGTCCCGCCATGCGGCACTTTATATCGAGGAACTTTTCGGCACCGAGATCTGCGCCGAATCCAGCTTCGGTGACGGTATAATCGCCCATCTTGAGCGCCATCTTAGTCGCCATGACGGAGTTGCAGCCGTGCGCTATGTTCGCGAACGGTCCGCCGTGGACGAACGCAGGCGTGCCCTCAAGGGTCTGGACAAGGTTGGGCTTCAGGGCGTCTTTCAAAAGCGCGGTCATCGCGCCGGCCGCCTTGAGCTCGCCGCAGGTCACGGGCTTGTCGTCGTAGGTGTAGCCGACTATAATGCGCGAGAGCCTCGCTTTGAGATCGGTTATCGAGCTTGAAAGACAGAGCACAGCCATTATCTCGCTCGCGACGGTTATATCAAATCCGTCCTCGCGGGGCATACCGTTCGCCTTGCCGCCCATGCCGTCGACGATAAATCGAAGCTGGCGGTCGTTCATGTCAACGCAGCGTTTCCATGTTATCTTGCGGACATCTATGCCCAGGGCGTTGCCCTGCTGAATGTGGTTGTCGAGCATCGCGGCAAGCAGGTTGTTCGCCGCGCCTATCGCGTGGAAGTCGCCGGTGAAGTGGAGGTTGATATCCTCCATGGGAACCACCTGCGCATATCCGCCGCCGGCGGCTCCGCCCTTGACTCCGAAAACCGGGCCGAGGCTCGGCTCGCGCAGGGCGACCGTGACATCCTTGCCTATCCGGCGCAGTCCGTCTGCGAGGCCTATCGTCGTCGTGGTCTTGCCCTCGCCCGCGGGGGTCGGGGTTATGGCGGTGACGAGAATCAGCTTTCCGTTTTCCCGCTTCGTCTCCGAGAGCAGGGACAGGTCTATTTTCGCCTTGTAGTTTCCGTATTGCTCGATGTACTTTTCGTCAACATGGGCGCGCTTTGCGATAACGCCGATGTGCTCGGGTTTGCAGCGCTGCGCAATTTCAATGTCGGATAAATAGGCCATGCTCCATTCTCCTTGTCATCATTTAAAATATTTAACAGCTGCTTCAAACATACGAATATTATAATCTCCCGGGACATTTTTGTAAAGACCTTTTCCGATTCTTTCGCTGTGTCCCATTTTTCCGAAGACTCTGCCGTCGGGCGATGTGATGCCCTCGATAGCGCAGACGGAGTCGTTGGGGTTGAAATGGATATCGTTCGAAGCGTTGCCGTCAAGATCAACATACTGCGTGGCTATCTGACCGTTTGCGGCAAGCTGCGCTATGAGCTCGTCGCTTGCGAGGAAGCGTCCCTCGCCGTGCGAGATCGGCACGGAATATATGTCACCGACCTGAGTCAGCGCGAGCCACGGCGATTTGTTCGAAGAAATGCGGGTGCGCACTATTCGCGACTGGTGTCGCGCGATGGTGTTGAAGGTGAGCGTCGGGCAATTTTCGTCCGTGTCGATTATCTTGCCGTAGGGGACGAGTCCGAGCTTTATCAGCGCCTGGAAGCCGTTGCAGATTCCGCACATGAGTCCGTCTCTGTTTTCAAGCAGGTCGGTGACGCCCTCTTTTATCGCGGCATTTCTGAAGAATGCCGTGATAAACTTTCCGCTGCCGTCCGGCTCGTCGCCGCCGGAGAAGCCGCCGGGGATAAATATCATCTGCGAGGAGCGAAGCTCGTCCGCGAATTTTTCGACGCTGCGGCTGATGCCGTCCGCGCTGAGGTTGTTTATAACAATTATCTCCGGCTCTGCGCCCGCGTCGCGGACTGCCTTTGCGCTGTCATATTCGCAGTTCGTACCGGGGAACGCCGGGATGAGCACGCGCGGCTTTGCGACTTTTATTGCCGGGACTTTGCGCTTTGTCGTCTCATATGAGAAGTTCTCCGCGCCATTGCCGGCGTTTTTGATATTGCAGCTGTAGACGCTTTCGAGCTTGTTCTCGTATATTCCGAGAAGCTTCGAGAGCGCGATGCTCTCGCCGTTAAGGCTGATGCAGCCGCTGTCGTTCGTGTGACCGAGAAGCGAGCCAGTTTCTTCTGCGCCGTTTGCGAGTTCGAGAATGAAGCCCGCGTAGCTGAGTCCGAATATCTTTTCGAGCGTGATATCTTTGCTGTATTCAAAGCCGATGCCGTTGCCGAACGCCATCTTCATGACCGCCTCCGCTATGCCGCCCATGCCGGGAGCGTAGCAGGCGACCGCCTTGCCCGAGCGAAGAAGCCCGGTAACTCGGGAGAACACATCTATTAGTGAGTCGGTCTTCGGCAGACCGTTTTCGTCTTTCTCCGGCGCGATGAAAACGACCTTGTGACCCGCCGATTTGAACTCGGGCGAGACTATTGAAGAGGTCTTTTCCGTTGTCACGGCGAACGAGACGAGGGTCGGCGGGACATCGAGATTTTCAAACGAGCCGCTCATCGAGTCCTTACCGCCTATAGAGCCGATGCCGAGCTCCATCTGCGCCTTGAATGCACCGAGAAGTGCCGCCAAAGGCTGACCCCAGCGCTTGCCGTCCCTGCCGGGGCGCTCAAAATATTCCTGGAATGTGAGATAAACATCCTTGAACTCTGCGCCCGAGGCGATGAGCTTGCAGACCGATTCGATAACCGCAAGATATGCGCCGTGATAAGGGCTCTGCTCGGTTATAAACGGATTGTAGCCGAACGCCATGAGCGAGCAGTCGTCGGTGTGCTTCTTCTCGACGGATATCTTCTGCACCATCGCCTGAATGGGAGTCAGCTGATTCTTGCCGCCGAACGGCATGAGTACCGTGCCCGCGCCTATCGTTGAATCGAAACGCTCGGAAAGTCCGCGCTTCGAGCAGATGTTGAGGTCGGAAGCCAAAGCGGAGTAGTTCTCCTTAAACGAGCCGGAGATTTCCTTCTCTTTGAGAGCGGGTGCTTCGGGGGTGATATCTATATGCTTGTCCGCGCCGTTGGAATTCAGAAATTCGCGGCTGATATCGACTATCTTTTTGCCGTTCCAGTTCATGACGAGCCTCGGGTCAGCCTGAACTTTCGCCACAGGCACTGCCTGGAGATTTTCTTTATTAGCCAGCGCGAGGAAAGCGTCAACATTGTGCGGCTCAACAACAACCGCCATGCGCTCCTGGCTCTCGCTTATTGCAAGCTCCGTGCCGTCGAGACCCTCGTATTTTTTCGGCACTGCGTTGAGGTCTATCTCAAGTCCGTCCGCAAGCTCGCCTATAGCTACCGATACGCCGCCCGCGCCGAAGTCGTTGCAGCGTTTTATCATCAGGCAGGCTTCTTTGTTTCTGAAAAGTCTCTGGAGCTTTCTCTCCTCGGGCGCGTTGCCCTTCTGAACTTCCGCGCCGCAGCTCTCGAGCGATTCGACGGTGTGGGACTTCGAGGAGCCGGTAGCTCCGCCGCAGCCGTCGCGTCCGGTCGAGCCGCCGAGCAGGATGACAATATCTCCGGGAGCGGGAACTTCGCGGCGCACATTCTCTGCGGGAGTCGCCGCGATGACTGCGCCTATCTCCATTCTCTTCGCCGCATAGCCGGGGTGATATATCTCGTCGACTATACCCGTCGCGAGACCTATCTGATTGCCGTATGACGAATAGCCCGCCGCCGCAGTCGTGACTATTTTCCTCTGCGGGAGCTTGCCCTTTATCGTCTCGTCAATGGGCTTGAGCGGGTCTGCCGCGCCGGTGACGCGCATCGCGCCGTAGACATACGAACGCCCCGAGAGCGGGTCGCGGATAGCGCCGCCGATGCAGGTCGCCGCGCCGCCGAAAGGCTCGATTTCTGTCGGGTGGTTGTGCGTCTCGTTTTTGAAGAGCAGGAGCCACGGCTCGGTCACACCGTCGACCTCGACATCGATTTTCACCGTGCAGGCGTTTATCTCCTCAGACTCGTCGAGGCGGTCGAGCTTGCCGTGCTTCTTGAGATATTTGACCGCTATAGTCGCAAGATCCATCAGGCATATCGGCTTTGTGCGGCCTAATTCTTTTCTGGCCGCAAGATATTCGTCGTATGCGCTCTGGAGCAGCTCGTCCTCAAACTTCACACTGTCTATGACAGTAAGGAAAGTAGTGTGGCGGCAGTGATCCGACCAGTAGGTGTCTATCATGCGTATCTCGGTTATCGTCGGGTCGCGGTGCTCGGATTTGAAATAATCCTGACAGAACGCAATGTCGTCCGCGTCCATGGCGAGACCGTATTTTTTGACGAAGTCCTCAAGCCCAGCTCTGTCGAGATTGATAAATCCGTCGAGAGTTCTGACTTCGGTCGGGATATCGTATCTCACGGCGAGCGTCTCGGGCTTTTCGAGGCTTGCCTCGCGTGCCTCAACGGGGTTGATGACATATTTTTTTATCCTCTGCGCGTCGGCGTCGGTGATGTCGCCGATGAGGATGTATATTTTCGCCGTGCGTATCAGCGGGCGCTCGCCCTGCGAGATTATCTGTATGCACTGAGCCGCCGAGTCGGCGCGCTGATCGAACTGACCGGGCAGGAATTCGACCGCGAAGCATCTGCCGTTTATCTCAATATCGTCCGAGACGATGTCGAGCTGCGGCTCGGAGAACACGGTGCGCTTCGCATAATCGAAGAGCTCGGGCGTGATGTTTTCCGCATCGTAGCGGTTGATAACGCGCACATCTTTAAGATTTTTTATCCCGAGCAGGTCGTTCGCTTCGCTGAGCAGGGCTTTAGCCTCCTGAGCGAGCTCCTTTTTCTTTTCGACGAATACTCTGTATACCATTTATTTTTCCTCCCTTGCGGCGAGCGCTTTCGCGCCGATGTCGTGCCTGTAGAAGGCGTTTTCAAAATGAATTTTTTCTGCCTTTTCGTATGCCGAGGCTATTGCCTCCCGAAGCGTATCTTCGACCGCCGTCACGCCGAGAACTCTGCCGCCGCTCGTCACGAGCTTGCCGTTTCTCTCGGCGGCACCCGCGACATATACGCTGTCTCGAATCTCGTCCGGGATATCTATTTCATAGCCCTTTTCGTATGCCACGGGATAGCCCTTTGAGGCTATGACCACGCAGCAGGCGTTTTTATCCGAAAACTCAACTGGCGTTTCGGCGAGCGTGCCGTCTGTCGTGGCTCTCATAACGGTGAGCAGGTCGCTTTTGAGCAGGGGGAGCACGACCTGAGTCTCGGGGTCGCCGAAGCGGCAGTTGTATTCAATGACCTTAGGGCCGTTTTCCGTGAGCATGAGCCCGAAATAAAGGCAGCCTTTGAAAGTTCTGCCCTCCGCGTTCATCGCGTTTACCGTGGGCAGGAATATCTCCTTCATGCATCTGTCGGCGATCTCTTTCGTGTAATACGGATTCGGAGCAACGGTGCCCATGCCGCCGGTGTTGAGACCTTCGTCGTTGTCGAGTGCTCGCTTGTGATCCATCGACGATATCATGGGGACTACGGTCTTGCCGTCCGTGAACGAGAGCACCGAGACCTCGGGACCCGTCAGAAATTCTTCGATAACGATGCTGTCGCCGCTCTTGCCGAATTTCTTGTCGCGCATGATTTCAACGACCGCTTCTTTCGCCTCATCGCGCGTCGCGGCGATTATAACACCCTTGCCGAGCGCGAGACCGTCCGCCTTTATAACGGTCGGAATGGGTGCGGAGTCGAGATAGGCGAGCGCGTCCTCCGCGCTGTCAAAAACTTCGTACTGTGCGGTGGGTATGCCATATTTTTTCATCAGGTTTTTTGAAAAAACCTTGCTGCCCTCGATTATCGCGGCGTTTTTGCGCGGACCGAAGCAGGGAATGCCGAGGCTCTCGAGCCTGTCAACGCAGCCGAGCACGAGCGGATCGTCCGGCGTGACAACGGCGTAGTCTATCTTATTGTTCTTTGCAAATTCCGCGATGCCGTCAATATCTGTAGCGCCTATGTTGACGCACTCCGCGTCCGCGGCAATGCCGCCGTTTCCGGGCAGGGCGTATATTTTTTTGACTTCACTGTTCTCTCGGAGCTTTTTTATAACGGCGTGCTCTCTTCCGCCGGAACCTACTACAAGAATGTTCATTTTCAGTCCTCCGTCAATGGTGGAACAGGCGCATGCCGGTGAATGCCATGACCATGCCGTATTTGTCGCAGCACTCTATCACAAGGTCGTCGCGGATTGAGCCGCCGGGCTCTGCGATATATTTTACTCCGCTGCGCTTTGCTCTTTCGATGTTGTCGCTGAACGGGAAGAACGCGTCCGAGCCGAGCGATACGCCGTCTATAGAAGCGAGATATTCTTTTATCTCCCCGTCGGTCAGCGGCTCGGGGCGGGAGGTGAAATATTTCTGCCAGTTGCCCTCGGCGCAGACATCCTCTTCGTTTTTGTTGATGTAGCCGTCAATGACATTGTCCCTGTCGGGGCGGCCTATCGAATCCTTGAACGGGAGGTTCAGGACTTTTTCGTGCTGGCGCAGGAACCAGGTGTCTGCCTTTGTGCCTGCGAGACGGGTGCAGTGTATTCTCGACTGCTGACCCGCGCCGACGCCGATAGCCTGCCCGTCAACTGCGTAGCAAACGGAGTTCGACTGCGTATATTTAAGCGTGATGAGCGAGATTATGAGGTCGCGCGCCGCGCTGTCGGGGAGATTTTTGTTTTCGGTGACTATATTCGAGAGCAGCTCTCTGTTTATCTTGAAATTGTTTCTGCCCTGTTCAAAGGTTATGCCGTAGACCTGCTTGCGCTCTGTCTCTTCGGGAACATAATCCGGGTCGATTTTCACTATATTGTAGTTGCCCTTGCGCTTGGATTTGAGGATTTCGAGCGCCTCGGGCTCATAGCCGGGGGCGATGATGCCGTCGGAAACTTCGCGCTTTATCATCTTCGCGGTAGTCACATCGCAGACATCGGAGAGGGCGACCCAATCGCCGAACGAACACATTCTGTCCGTGCCGCGTGCGCGCGCATAGGCGCAGGCGAGCGGGGAGTCGTCAAGGCCCTCTATGTCGTCAACAAAGCAGGCTTTTTTGAGCTTGTCGGAGAGCGGAATGCCGACCGCCGCCGAGGTGGGGCTGACATGCTTAAAAGAAGTGACCGCCGGGAGACCGAGAGCCTCTTTGAGCTCCTTGACGAGCTGCCAGGAGTTGAAAGCGTCGAGAAAGTTTATGTATCCGGGTCTGCCGCAGAGTATTTCTATGGGCAGTTCGCTGCCGTCTGCCATATAGATGCGCGAGGGCTTCTGGTTGGGGTTGCAGCCGTATTTGAGCTCGAATTCTTTCATTTTTATTCTCCTTTTCAAGCGTTCTTGTTTATGAGTCTGCTGTCTTCCGCACCGGTCACGAGATCGGTGTATCTGACATAGAGCGAGATTTTGTTGTCTGCATCGAGAGCGTTCCAGAGTGACTGCGTGAACTCGTCGATATCGTTCGGGATAGCGACTCTCTCCGGCTCGCCCTGAAAGGTGGGAATGGGGTTGCCGTCGCAGACATAGGTGTGGATGAAATGACCGAGACCTGCGAGCGGGGAGTAGGAGAAGGTGTATCTGTTGCAAGCACTGCCCTCGGCGTCCGCGCTCTTGAGAATACTCATCTCATATGTGAAATCTTTGTTTTCAAATGTCAGCATGCCGCTGATTCTGGGGGTGAAGTTCGGCGCGTCCGGCTCAAACTCGCGGGTCTCAAGCGCGCTCTTGAACGAGCCGCCTGATTTCAGCGCGTCGTTTATTGTATCCGTCTGATCGCCGTTTGTGACGATTATCTTGTTTTCGTAATTTCTGACTGCGGCGTAAATAATGAGACTCGGATCCTCTACTTTTGAAGCGTCGAACGGCTCGGTATAGAGCACTCCGCCGCGCTCGGCGAATATGCGGTTGCGGCTGTTTGCCGAGCGACCCATGATGAAATATGCGGTGCACGCCTTTTTGCCGTCGGCGCTCTTGCCGATGACGATGCCTCTTCCTACGTAGGAATTGCCCTCGATGAGCTTTGCTATGTCGTTGACTGCGTAAATATCCATTATTTTTCCTCCGCTTTTTTACGGACTATCTCGTCCGATATTTTTTCGGCTGCCGCCGGGAGTATCTTCCATTCGGCGAGCCGCATGACTCTCTTTTGAAGCGTTTCGGGCGTGTCGCCGTCCCGAACCCTGACCGCCTTTTGCATGATGATTTCGCCGCCGTCGGGTATCTCGTTGACGAAATGAACCGTTGCGCCCGTCACTTTGACTCCTTTTTTCAGCGCCGCTTCGTGGACTCGCAGCCCGTAGAAGCCCTCGCCGCAGAACGACGGGATGAGCGATGGGTGGACGTTTATTATCCTGCGCTCGTATCTGCGCGTGAAGTCCGCGCTCAGTATGCTCATGTAGCCCGCGAGGACTATCAGGTCTATATTATTTTCTTCAAGTATTTCAATTATTTTTTCTTCGACGGCCGCCTGACTGCCGAATTCTTTCTTGCTGACCGTGACGCTCTTGATTCCCGCTTTCGCCGCGCGTTCGAGCGCGTAGGCGTTCGGGTTGCTCGAAACGACCAGCTTTATCTCGCCGTGCTCGATTATTCCGCTTTTCTGCGCGTCGATAAGAGCCTGGAGATTCGTTCCGCCGCCGGAGACAAAAACGGCGATTTCAGCTTTGTTTGCTTTCATTTTTCTCCCCTCCGATAAGAGTCAGTGCCGGCAGCAGCATTCCGCCGAGCGAGTTGCCGATAACAACAGCGAGCATGAACAGCGCGGCACTCAACGAGAAGATGCCCGATGCGCCGAAATAGAACATGTCGGCTATCGAATGTTCAAAGCCGCTTAGAATAAACACCGGCACGCAGAAGAGAATACCCAAAACAGTGTTCTTCTCTTTGTATGTGCTCACCGCAAGATACATCAGTATTCCGCAGAAAAACGCGCGGACAAGAGTCTGCCAAAACGCTTGAGTGAGCTTGGCGGAGCAGATTGCAGCCGCCGTCTCGCCGAGCTGCGGCATAGAAACTCGCACGAGCATGCCGAGAAGAAATGTCGTTATAAGATTGCCGATGAGTATAACCGCGAGAGCGGCAAAATCACTCTTCTTGTGGCTCTCAATTATATATCCGACCCTGCCGGTGTAGAGCGCGTAGCCCTTGAGGCAGATGCAGAGCAGAGCCACCGAAAACAGCACCGCGCCGACATATCTGTTCTCACACGCGAGAAATACACAGCCGCCGATGGAAATCAACACACCCGCGCAGACAGAACTCAGAAAGTTTTTCAGCATATCTCGATTTTCTCCGCAGACGAGACTATCTCGCCTATGATATAGGGATCTTCGCCCGAGGCTTTAAGAATGCTGAGCGCCTCGTCGGCGTCGTCCTTTGAAACGACTATGCTCATGCCGACACCCATGTTGAATGTGTTGAACATATCGCGCTCACAGATGTTTCCCGCCTTTGCGATGAGATCAAATATCGGCAGAACTTTTACCGCCGAGCGGTCTATCTTCGCGCCGAGCGAATCGGGGATGCTTCTCGGGATGTTTTCGTAGAAGCCGCCGCCCGTGATGTGGGATATGCCCTTGACCTTTATCTTTTCGAGCAGGGCGAGAACGGGCTTTACATATATCTTTGTCGGCGTGAGCAGGGTCTCGCCGATGCTCTTGCCGCCGAGCTCGTCAACGGGGAGGGTGAGATTGCGGTTTTCAACATCGAAAACTTTTCTCACGAGCGAGAAGCCGTTTGAATGAACGCCGCTCGAGGGGAGCGCGATTATAACATCGCCGGGGGTCATTGTTTTATTGTCAATAATTCTGTCCTTGTCGACAACGCCCGTGCAGTAGCCCGCGAGGTCGTATTCGTCTATCGGATAGAAGCCGGGCATCTCGGCGGTCTCGCCGCCGATGAGCGCCGCGCCCGACTGAACGCAGCCCTCGCAGACGCCGCTGACAATGTCCGCTATCCTCTCGGGATAGTTCTTGCCACAGGCTATGTAATCGAGGAAGAACAGGGGCTTTGCGCCGCAGCAGATTATATCGTTGACGCACATAGCCACGCAGTCGATGCCGACGGTGTCGTGCTTGTCCATGAGAAAGGCTATCTTGAGCTTCGTGCCGACTCCGTCGGTGCCGCTGACGAGCACGGGCTTTGATATGCCCGTCAGGTCGAGCTCGAACAGACCGCCGAAGCCGCCTACATCCGAGCAGACGCCCGAGGTGAGCGTGCGCGCGATGTGCTTTTTCATCAGCTCCACTGCCTTGTATCCCGCGGTTATGTCAACGCCCGCGTCGGCGTATACATCGGACTTTGATATCTCGTTCATGTTTTAAACCTCCGAGTTGAGTTCTGCCGAAACGGCGGCGTCCTTTTCGAGGACGGCCTTTGCGTCGGCGGCGCGTTTTCCGTCAAGCTTCTTTGCAAGCTCCGGCTCGCTCAGCGCGAGTATCTGAGCCGAAAGCAAAGCGGCATTGGCTCCTCCGTTTATCGCAACAGTCGCAACGGGTATGCCGGAGGGCATCTGTACTGTGGAAAGGAGGGCGTCAATGCCGTCGAGAGTATTGGATTTGCAGGGTATGCCGATAACGGGCAGGGTGGTGTTCGCCGCAATGGCTCCGGCGAGATGCGCCGCCATGCCTGCTGCGGCTATAATGACCCCGAAGTCGTTTTCCTTTGCCGAGCGGGCAAAAGCCATGGCCTCGTTGGGCGTTCTGTGTGCCGAATAGACGTGCGCTTCAAACGGGATGCCGAGCGCGCGCAGGGTGTCTGTCGCTTTTCTGATGACGGGCAGGTCGCTGTCGCTGCCCATTACTATACCGACTTTCTTCATTTCATACCTCCTGAAAAAATCAAAAAGGGCACACTCCGAGAATATATCTCAGGTGTGCCCAGACGGTCGGCTGAAAAAGAGTTTTTCTGTTCCCTTGCAGTGCTCTGCAATAATCCGTCAGTCGCAGAAAACTCATCTGTATTGTACCTAAAGTATACCAAATACAAGACCTTTCAGTCAAGGCGCATCGGAGAACTTTTTTACTTTCGCTCTTTGTCACAATAAATGCATCTGCACGCGCCGCCGTTTGCGTCAAAAGTCTTAAAAATGCTTCTGACATCCGGCTCGCATACGCTGATGCAGGCGGGGTTGTCGCAACGGTATTTGTCGTATATATACTGCGGCTCCTCCGCCTTTTCGGGCTGAACCTCGTTTGGTATGAGCCCGAGCAGCTTCATTATCAGCGCCATGCGCATGAACTTGCCGCACCGCGTCTGCTCAAAATACTTGGCGCGCGGGTCGGAGTCCACCTCCGGCGATATCTCGTTGACTCGCGGCAGTGGGTGCAGCACGCACATGTCGCTCTTTGCAAGGCTCATCTTCTCCTTGTCGAGGACATATATGCCGTTGAGCCGCTGATATTCCGCGTCGTCCGTGAAACGCTCGCGCTGGATGCGGGTCATATAGAGTATGTCGAGCTTCGGCATCGCCTCTTCAAGCGAGCGGCACTCTTCATATTGAAGTCCGCTTCCCTCGAGATAGTCGTCAATTACAAACTGCGGCAGGCGCAGCTCCTCGGGGGAGATGAGCACGAACTTTACATTCTTGTATCTCGTCATCGCGGCTATGAGCGAGTGGACGGTTCTGCCGTATTTCAGGTCGCCGCAGAGTCCTATTGTAAGATTATCAAACGTACCCTTTTCGTGGTGAATGGTCAGCAGGTCGGCGAGCGTCTGCGTGGGATGAAAATGCCCGCCGTCGCCGGCATTTATCAGCGGCACCGCCGTGTGCATGGATGCAACTACCGGCGCGCCCTCTTTCGGGTGGCGCATGGCGATTATATCCGCGTAGCCGTTGACTACCTCTATCGTGTCGGCAATCGTCTCGCCTTTGACGGCGGAGCTTGAGTCCGCGCCGGAGAAGCCTATCACCTGACCGCCAAGCGAGAGCATCGCGCTCTCGAAGCTGAGTCTTGTGCGCGTCGAGGGCTCAAAGAACAGCGTGGCGAGAATTTTGTGGCGGCAGACCTCGTTGTATTTTTCTGGCTGCGCCATGATGTCATCGGCGACGGCTATCAGCTGGTCGATCTCCCCGGCGGAGAGGTCGAGGATGTTTATTATGCTCCTCATTTTGCACCACCGATCCAGCTCTCGTCCGAAGGATTGTTGCGGAACGTTATAAGTCTGTTTACATCCTCGGGCTTTATATATCCCTCCTGAGCCGCGACTTCGGAGAGCACATCGAGGTTAGTCAGGCTCACATTTTTGACATCCGCCGCGGCGAGTCTCTCAAGACCCTTTTTCATTCCGTAGGTGAAGATGCTGACTATTCCGAGCACCTCTGCGCCCGCTTCGCGCAGAGCGTCAACAACGTCGATAACGCTGCCGCCCGTCGAGATAAGATCTTCGACCACGACGACTTTCTGACCCTTTTCGAGCTTGCCTTCGATGCGGTTCTGTCTGCCGTGATCCTTGTTGCCGGAGCGGACATAGCCCATGGGAAGCCCCATCAGATGCGCGGTTATCGCGGCGTGGGCGATGCCGGCGGTCGAAGTGCCCATGAGAACTTCAGCTTCCGGATAGTTTTCTTCGATGAGCTCCTTGAGCCCGGTTTCAACATCCGTGCGAACCTCGGGCGCCGTGAGCGTCAGGCGATTGTCGCAGTAGACGGGGCTCTTTATTCCGCTCGCCCATGTAAAGGGCTTGTCGGGGCTCAGAAACACAGCCTGTATTTCAAGAAGATCTTTTGCGATTTTTCTGCTTGTCTCAGTCATTTTCTTTTCTCCTTCAGTCAACAAATTCTTTTATGCATCTCTCGTATGCCGCAACGGGGGCGGGTGCTGCGGTTATCGGTCTGCCGACGACGATGTAGTCGGAACCGATTTTTTTCGCCTGCTCGGGTGTCATGACGCGCTTCTGGTCGCCTATGTCGCCGTCCGCAAAGCGAACGCCGGGCGTGACGGTCAAAAACTTTTCGCCGCATATGTCGTGGACTTTCTGCGCCTCGAGCGGGGAGCAGACAACGCCGTCAAGTCCTGCGTTCTTCGCGGTCTCGGCGTAGTGCATGACAACTTTGTCTATAGGCTCTTTTATCAGAAGATCGCGCTCCATCGCCTCCTGATCGGTGGAGGTCAGCTGGGTCACGGCGATCAGCAGGGGGCGCGTGCCGTCCGGGCGGGTCAGCCCTTCGAGAGCCGCCTCCATCATGCGTGAGGTGCCCGCGGCGTGGAGGTTGCACATGTCGACATCGAGCCGCGAGAGTACAGCCATGCTCTTCTTGACCGTGTTCGGAATATCGTGAAGCTTGAGGTCGAGGAATATCTTGTGTCCGCGCGCCTTTATCTCGCGGACTATCTGCGGACCCTCGGCATAGAACAGCTCCATGCCGATCTTGACGAACGGCTTTCTGCCCTCGAATTTGTCGAGAAAGTTCAGCGCGGTTTCCTTGTCTGCAAAGTCGCAGGCGATTATCACATCTTTACCCATTGTGTGCTCCTCCTATGATGTCCTTGAGTTCGTTTATATTATACTTGTCCGCAGCCGCGGGCAGGGCTTCGACTATTTTTTTGCACATGAACGGGTCAACGAGGTTTGCTGCGCCTATTTCGACCGCCGTCGCTCCGGCGAGCATCATCTCGATAACATCCTCGGCGGACGATACGCCGCCCATGCCGACTACCGGGATATTGACAGCCGACGAGACCTGGTATACCATCCTCAGCGCCACGGGGAATATCGCGCTGCCGGAGAAGCCGCCCATTGTGTTCGCTATCACGGGCTTTTTTGTTCGCAGGTCTATCCTCATGCCGAGCAGGGTGTTTATGAGGCTTATTCCGTCCGCTCCCGCGTCCTCGCAGGCTTTCGCGATGCTCACGATGTCCGTGACATTGGGCGAGAGCTTTATGATAACCGGCTTTTTCGTGACCGCCTTGACGGCTTTTGTAACCTGCGCCGCCGCCTTCGGGTCTGTGCCGAAGCTCATTCCGCCGCCGTGAACGTTCGGGCAGCTGACATTGACTTCGAGCCAGCCGACCTGCTCCTGACTGTCGAGCCTTTCGCAGGTGTAGGCGTATTCGTCAATCGAAAAGCCGCTGACGTTCGCCATCACTTTTTTGTTAAAGCATTTCTTGAGCTTCGGGAGCTCTTCGCTTATAACTTTGTCGACGCCGGGATTCTGAAGCCCGACGGCGTTTATCATGCCGGCGGTGCACTCCGCTATTCTCGGTGTCGGATTGCCGAAACGCGGCTCTTTCGTCGTGCCCTTGAACGAAAAAGTTCCGAGGCAGTTTATGTCATAGAGCTCAGCGAATTCGTATCCGTAGCCGAATGTGCCCGATGCCGGGATAACGGGATTGTCGAGCTCTTCGCCGCAAAGATTTACGCTCAGTCTGCCCATATTATCTCCTCGCTTTCCATTACGGGACCCTCTTTGCAGATCCTCTTGTTGCCCGTGAGTGTCTTGCATGAGCAGCCCATGCACGCGCCGAAGCCGCAGCCCATGCGCTCCTCGAAGCTGTATTGCCCGGGCGTTTTCATGATTTTGTGCATCGCGCGGAACATCGGCTCGGGTCCGCAGCTGTAGAAAAATGTGTATTGCATGTCTTTTATCACATCCGTGACAAATCCCTTTATGCCGTAGGTGCCGTCGGCGGTCGCAATGTGTACATCCGCGCCGAGCGCACGAAATTCGTCCTCATAGAACACATCATCTTTTGAGTTGAAACCGAGCACTACAGTGACATTTTTGCCCTCTGATATAAGCTCTTTGCAGAGCATATACATCGGGGGAACTCCGACTCCGCCGCCGACGAGCAGGGGACTGTCGCCGCTCTCTTTTGTGTTGTATCCGTTGCCGAGCCCCGTCAGCAGGTCAAGATTTTCGCCCGCTGTCATGCGGCTCATCTGCTCCGTGCCGCGCCCGACTACCTTATATATCAGCGTCAGATTTTCTCCGACGCAGTCGCAGACCGATATCGGGCGGCGCAGGAAAAATCCGTCAAGCTTTATGTTCACGAACTGTCCCGGCGCGGTTATCGCCGAGGTGTCGCCCGCAAGAGTCATTTTAAATATGTCGCGCGCGATTTTTTCGTTTGAAGTTATCTTGAAAATACTCTGCTTCATGCTCTATCCTCCGCCTTGTAAACTACCTTTTCATTATGCACCGTCAGCAGACATCTGCCGAATACCTCACGCCCCGCGAACGGTGTGGCGCGTCCCATCGAAAGAAAATCCTCCGGGTCTATTTTATACGCTTCGCTTATATCAAACACCGCGAAGTCATTATTTGTGTCTATCCCGAAGCGCTCTTTCGGCTTGAAGCTCATCAGCTCAACGAGCCTGTCGAGCGTTATGATATTTTTCATCACAAGCTCTGTGTAGAGCACCGGAAACGCGGTTTCGAGTCCGACAACGCCCATGAGGCTCTTTTCGAGCCCGCGCCCTTTTTCTTCTGCACTGTGCGGCGCGTGGTCGGTCGCCATCATGTCTATCGTGCCGTCCTTTATGCCCTCTATGAGAGCCTTTTTATCTTCGCGGCTTCTCAGCGGCGGGTTCATCTTGAATCGCCCGTCCTCCTGCATGTCCTCGTCGCAGAGCACGAGATAGTGCGGCGCGGTCTCGCAGGTCACATCTACTCCGCGCGCCTTCGCCTGCCTTATCAGCTCAACGCTCTCCTTTGTCGAGATGTGGCAGACGTGATATGCGCAGCCCGTCTCCTCCGCAAGGCGCAGGTCGCGCTCGATTTGCCTGTACTCGCTCTCGCTCGAAATGCCCCTGTGCCCGTGCATTCTTGCGTATTCGCCGTCGTGGATATATCCGCCGAAGAGCAGGGAGTTGTCCTCGCAGTGTGCGGCGATTATCTTGCCGAGCCTCTTGGCGGCGGTCATCGCCTCTCTCATCATTTCGTCATTCTGAACGCCTTTTCCGTCGTCGGAGAACGCGCAGACCTTGTCGGACATAGCTTCCATGTCTGCGAGCTTTTCGCCTTTTTCGCCGACGGTTATCGCGCCGTAGGGCAGAACTTTTATCGCCGCGCCGTGCTTTATCGCGTCCAGCTGAACTTGCAGATGTTCCGCGCTGTCCGGCACGGGGTCGAGGTTCGGCATCGTGCAGACCGCCGTGTAGCCTCCGCGCGCCGCGGCGGCAGAGCCGGAAGCGATGGTTTCTTTATAAGAAAAACCCGGCTCTCTGAAATGCACATGAACATCACAAAGACCGGGCACAATAATATATTTTTTTGAAATAACGGGCGAAAGACCTCCGTCGGCAAGGAACTTTTCCGCAAAGGCTCTTATTTTTTCGTATCTGTAAGCGAAGTCGTGCGTCATTTTTGCGTCTCCTTTAAAAATATAAAAGAAAAAGTCCTGCTGCCGCAAGACTGTGTATGCAAAGAACGCCGGAACATCAACGCCGACTATCCGTATTCATCACCAATCTTGCCGGCATCTCTGTACCGCTTAAAAATTGATTTATTTTATTATACCAACAGCCGCCCGCTTTGTCAAGATGTCTGTTATAAATGAAGCAATTGTAAATTATTTTCATTATGACATAAAAGCATTGACTTCGCGCCTATAATACATATATAATGGATAGAAAGCGGCAATCAGACGCTTAAAAAGGGAGGAGAAATTCAAAAATGAAATGGAACATCATCACCGATTCAAGCTGTGATATGTTCGGCTTTGACAAGGAGCATGAGAACATCGTGTTTTCTTCCGTGCCGTTCACTATCAGCGTAGGAGACGAAAACTTTGTTGATGACCGCAACCTCGATGTCGATGGAATGATCGACTCGATGGACGCCTGTGCAGAGGCGAGCCACACGGCGTGTCCGTCGCCGCATGCGTGGCAGGAGAAGTTCGAGCAGGAGGGCAATGTCATTGCCATCACTATTTCGAGCAAGCTCTCCGGCAGCTACAACAGCGCGTGTGCCGCAAAAGATATGGTGCTCGAAGAGCAGCCCGATAAGAAAATCGCCGTTATCGACTCGCGCTCCGCGGGTTCGGAGCTTGTTCTGCTCGTCAAAAAAATCTGCGAGCTTATCGAGTCCGGCGCGGACTTTGAGACCGTCGTTGAAAAGGCGGAGCTTTATTCCCGCCACACCCATGTCGTCTTCGCTCTCTCGTCGTTCAACAATCTCGTCAAGAACGGCCGCATGAGCAAAATCGTCGGCTTCGTCGCTAATAAGCTCGGCTTCTGGGGCATCGGTATCGGCAGCGAGCAGGGCACGATCGAGATAAAGCAGAAGATACGCGGCAGCAAGAAAGCGCTCGACGCGATAATCGAGGATATGAAAGAGCGCGGCTACAACTGCGGCAAAGTCGTCATCAGCCATTGCCGCAACGCGGAGTTCGCCGAGAGCGTCAAGTCGGCTATCCAGTCCGTCTGGGATAAGGCGGAGGTCAAGATAGTCCACGCGCGCGGACTTTGCAGCTATTACGCCGAAAAAGGCGGATTGATAATCGGTTTCTGATTACTTAAGTCCCTTTGTGCCGCCCCTGAAAGGGGAGGCGGCGCGACCGCAGGTCGTGACGGAGGGGTTGAACTTACCGCATAATAAAAAGGACTGCTCATCTGGGCAGTCCTTTTAGTATGTATCTTATTCTGCGCTTTTATCTTCGGGCAGGTCGCTCGTGCAGTGCGGGCACTTGACTGCATCGATCGGAATCTCAGTGCAGCAGAACGGACAGACTTTCGTGGTCGCGGGAGCGGGCTCTTCGACTTTTTTGTGGATAAGCTTCGATTTTGCCGTCGCCATGAGCTTTATGACGAGGAAAATTGCGAGCGCGATTATAAGAAAATCGAGGATAGTCTGAATGAAGTTGCCGTAGTTGAGCGTGGCGTATCCTGCCTCGGCAGCGAGCGCGGGAGTCGTGTACTTCGCGGGGTCAAATCCCGTGCGGTCGCCGAGAACGACGAACATATCCTTGAGGCTGCCGCCGCCTGTTATCAGACCGACGAGCGGCATGATGAGGTCGGAGACGAGCGAAGTGACTATCTTGCCGAACGCGCCGCCGACTACAACGCCGACCGCCATGTCAACGACATTTCCCTTTGAGATAAACGCCTTGAATTCTTCAACGAGTTTGATCTTTTTCATCTTTATACACCCCTGTATAATTTATATACCTTTATTATATATACGCCGTTTGCCCACGGCAAGAGTTTTTTGAAATTTTGGGAGGAGCTATGGCAGAAATATTTTATCATACCTTTGACCCCGTCTATGACAATCATTCGCGTGTGCTGATACTCGGCTCGTTCCCGTCCGTGAAGTCGCGCGAGCAGGGATTTTATTACGGACACCCGCAGAACCGCTTCTGGAAAGTGCTCTCCGCCGTGTTTTCTTCGCCCGTGCCGCAGAGCATAGATGAGAAGAAAAAACTGCTGCTTGATAACGGTGTCGCGCTGTGGGATGTCGCACAGAGCTGCGAGATAAACGGTTCGAGCGACAGTAGCATGAAGAACGTCCGCCCGAACGATATATATACATTATTATATACTACCGGCATCGACCGCGTTTTCGCAAACGGCAAGACCGCCGCGCGGCTCTATGAAAGGTTCATCCTGCCGCAGACAAATGTCCCCATAACAGCCCTCCCGTCAACCAGTCCCGCAAACGCCGCATTCAGCCTTGACGATTTGTGCGAGCGGTGGCGGATTATTCGCACCTTGTAGGGTGCGGTGACTCGACGCACCGCTGCCGCCGTCGGCGGCACGAAAGATATATGAATTAATAGAAACAGTCATTTTCCCATTTTGCGGGATTTGTGTCAATGTAGTTCCATATCATTTCATAATCGTGCTCGTCGCGGATAACCCTATCAAAATATGTCCGCTGAAAGATATCCCTGCCTATCTCGGCGTTGCAGAATCGCTTGAACGCCGCGACCATGCGCGGGATTTTTTCATTTGCGCGTGTTGAGGAAATATCGGTCTCATCGATACGGATTATCATATGTATGTGATTCGGCATGATAACGAAATTATCAATGTGCGCACCCTTTACCTTTTCAAACCCGATTATGTATTTCAAAATGATTTGACCCTCGTCGGTCAGATGTACTTCCGGGGCGTCGAGGTCGCCGCCCCCTACAATGTCACATAAAATTTTCGCTCTTCCGGCTATGCATATGGTTATGAAATATGCGCCTGCGCTGCTGTAGCTGAAGTTTTTCAATCTGTTTGGTTTTCTGTCCGGTAACGCCATATTAATCACCCACCAATATATTATCATACAGAGAACAAAAATCAACCGCAATTTTGCTTTTTACAATCCTTTGTAGGGTGCGGCGACTCGACGCACCGCTGCCGCCGACGGCGGCACGAAAGGGCAAGCCGCAAACATTGCTCATCACACAATAATATAATGAATTTTCAGTGACGCTTGCACGTCAAAGGGTCGTCGGGGTCGCCGACCCCTACAGGGTAGGTGCGTACAATGCAATCATACCGACAACGCACGGGCACAACGCAAACATTCTTCGCATTTCCTCAAATTTTCCGCAATTCATTGTAGGGTGCGGCGACTCGACGCACCGCTCCGCCGTCGGCGGCACAGAACGCAAGCCAGAACAAAGCAAATTAAGAAGCACAAACGAAACAATAAAATTTTCAGTGACGCTTGCGCGTCAAAGGGTCGTCGGGGTCGCCGACCCCTACAGGGTAGGTGCGTACAATGCAATCATGCCGACAACGCACGGGCACGGCACGAACATTTCTTGCATTTTCTCAAATTTTTTGCAATCCCTTTGTAGGGTGCGGCGCGCTGCCGCCGACGGCGGCACAGAACGCAAGCTCGGAACAAAGCGAATTAAACAGCATAAATAGGGTAATCCCCCACCTCTGTCCCCAATTTCGGACTCCCTGACCTCGGCTTGAATATATCAATAAAGCAATTTTTGTGCAAAGTGTAAAAAATGGTTTTGGCAAAATAAACTGTTTCTAATCTATATATAAAATTTGAACTTTTGTGTTGACAAACAAAAGAGGCGCGAGTAAAATAAGGTTACAGTGTAATGGTATAGGTATGCGGAGAGGTGGCCTCTTTTCGCGGAAACCGATGCCGTTGCAGTTGCGGCAGCGCCTATGACGCCGCTGCGGAAAATAAAAGGGCAAGAAAAATGCACCGTACGCCATGCGTACAAGCCCGGTGCAAAAATCAAAAGAAAGGTGATAATTATGAAGACAAGAAAAGTCGGCAAGATAGTGTCGCTGCTCGTCGCCATAGTGCTCGTTGCAACGATCATGATTCCTGCCGCCAGTGTCCTCGCAGATTCATCAGAATATGCCGGGGTTACTTGGACAGAGGTCGGCGATTTTGCATCACTGAAGCAAGCGTTTGATAATGCAAATAAGACCGGCGAGAAGACTTATATCCGTCTTACTTCGGACATAACTCTTCAGAGGCCTTATTTCAACAGCGATGAAATAAACGGCGGCAAAACCAACTGGGCCAAGATGTATCTCTATTCAACCACAAGAATAACAAAGATTGAAGAGAAACGCGGCGGTCTGTGGACAGGAACTAATAAGACAACCCATGATTTCGCATGGCTTATGTCACAGGCGAACTCCCCGTTTAACGTCAGCGATCCCAATGCATACTTCTACGGCTATACGGAGGACGAACTTAAAAACGGCTTCCTGGTTGACAAGGGAATGCAGGATTATGTCGGAATGGGCAAAAAGGCCGGACAGGGAACCGGTTATGACGAGAAGATAGGCTACGAATACAGCGAGCGTATGCTTGTTGTTAATGAGAATGCCGATATCACCGTCGACCTCTATGGCAAGACCATGAAGGCCAGCGACTATAATCCGTATGACAGCACTCCCCAGTACCAGATGAGCGCTATCAAGGTCAACAAGGGCGGCGCTTTGACCGTTGTGGACCTCTCCTCCGAGCAGACCGGTACTATTTCCGGCGGTACGGGCAACGTGTATTATAAGGAAACTATTTCTACGGATAACAGCGAACATACCCGTGACGCAATGTTCAATGAAAATTGGACGGTAAGAGATACTACCGGCTGGGCAGGTTGGCTTTCAAGCACCGGTAAGTACAATATCGAATATCAGTCGAAATCAACATGGGTTGAAAACGTTAAGGAGTCCCGCGGCGGCGGTATCTATGTTGAAAACGGCGGCGTATTTACTCTTAAGAGCGGTAAAATAAGCGGAAACCAGGCATTTATGGAGCCAAAAAGCGGAATCTTTGCTACCGACGTTGATTCCTATGCTAAGGGCGGCGGCGTTTACGTTGAGGCCGGCGGCGTGTTCAATATGTTCGGCGGCGAGGTTTCCAAGAATGCCACTCGCTCGTTCTTCAAGAACTGGAGCACTGGCAATGACAGAATTTATCACGCTTATTCCGAAGGCGGCGGTATTTACCTTGAAGGCTCTCAGGAAGAGACTGTAAACGGTGCTACCGTAACTGTCCCCGGCGCGGTTTTCAATATGACCGGCGGTAAGATAGCAGAAAACGCGGCGTATGCTCAGGGCGGCACCAGCGCTTCCTCCAAATCTCGTGTAACGCACGCGAACGGCGCGGGCATATATGTCGGCACCGGCGCTGTCTGCAACATAAAGGGCGCCGACTCTGATTCGGCCTCCACCAATATCGAAATGATGAAGAGCTTCCCGCAGATTGTTAACAATTCCTGCGGCGGCCAGATCGTTAAGGCCTCTTATACCACAAACTCCGCCATTGAAGTTAAGGGCGGCGGTATATATAATGACGGTACAGTCAACGTAAAGAATGCTCTGATTGCCTCCAACGATTTCTCCGAGGCCAGACAGTCTGACGCAAAGACGGCAGTCCACATTATGCGTGACGAATACCTTCCCGAAGGCCAGAGAACAATAACCTATTCCGACGGTAAGACCGCGACTCTTCCCGGCACAGGCACAGACCTTGCGCTCTATGTTCTTGATTATTGGGAAGAGACCAGCAACGAGACCTACGGCGGCGGACATAAGGGTATTAAGCAGCGTCCCAAGACCTATATTACCCGTCTTGATGACAGATTTACCGATAACCTTCAGCCTGCAACCGAGGAAGTTCCTCACGCAACAAGCGGTATTTTTGGCAGCGTTATCGTTAATGATAACATGAAGGTAACCTCCGACGGCGCAGGCGTTTGCGTCGGCGAAAACGGAAAGCTCGTTGTCGGTGAGCGTACATGGATTACCGATAACTATGACTGCCTCACCAACGGCCATATGGCGTTTAATTCGATCAGAAACTACAAGCGTTTCTGGGCGCAGAACAGAACGGTCGTCGATGACAGAGTTTACAAAACCGACGATACCAACGGAGCAGGTGCGACCTATACGGATCCCGCCGGCGGTTGGGTATATTACGGCACTACTAACTCAAACGTAAGCGACGGCTATGCCTATTCGGATACCTCCGACGACGTTTATCTTCCCGACGGAGCTGTTATATACAAGGGCGGCTCGCTGTTCGAGTCCAAGATCGGCGTCAACTATTGGAATATGGTCAATGCCGACGGTTCTGCCGTTGAGGCTGAAAGAGGCCTCGGCCAGGCAGGCAGCCGTGCAGGCAACCGTGTTATTGTTGCAACGGGCAAGAACCTCGACGCCTCCTTCTGGGGTGATTCGGTAGCACAGCCCACAGCAAGAGATATTCAGTTCTTCTATGCAAACGATAACAATAAGAACTGGGAGAAGAGCAACTATACTCTGCCGGCATATTACACGGATGATATGGGCAGAACTATTTGCGACCTTCGCGCTACAAATTCAAACAACTGGGAAGACAGATACAGAGTTACCGCTATCTCTACATCTAACCCCGGTATCAAGAGAGATTCTTCTCCGTATGAGGGATATATAAACTACGATGTTGAGTATCCCGCAAGTCGTTGGGCGTCCGGTACACAGGGAGTCTATGCCGGATATGATATCGCAACCAACGGCGGTTATTGGACCTACTACAAGGATACCTCTTACAGAATAAGTGATCCCGACTGGACACCCGATAACTCGGACTTCCGTCCTAAAAACGGTGAGTTCATGAACTCTACCGTTAACTTCCCGCAGCGCTCATATCAGCTTACTGCTGAAATGAAGACAATGAACAAGTCTTATCTCCAGGCTAAGTACATAGACTACAAGGTAGTTTATGATACCACAACCTTCGGTACCGAAGCAGCTCCCGTTCTTCGTTTCGGTAAGACTGACAGCGATACACGTAATATGTATGTCACCGTCAACTTCGACGAGGCGAATAAGCACTATTACGGTCTGTCGAACCAGCCTTCGTTCACCCTTAACGATTCGGTTTCGACCAGCAACTTCACAACGTCGGTCAATCCGTTCCTGAACAACCTTGACCAGAATCTTACCGATTCGACTTTCACCTTCTACGGTGCCAACAAGCCTACGGGAACTATAGATATCGCAAAGGTCGTTCCGGACTATTCGGCATATGGCAAGATTGCGCAGCTCAACTATTTCCTGAACCTTTCTAACGTAGACAGACTGGCAACACAGACATCCATCTCAAAGGGTTCCGACAACAAGGAGCTTACAGACCTTTACTTCAAGGGCTGGCAGTTCTATACCTCCTACGAGTACGGACCCGAGGTAGTCACTCTTGACAATAAGGTGGCGCGTCAGACAGTCAGCCTTGACGGCAGCACGCTTGATTATCGCGGATACTTTGCCGCAGATCTGAGCAAGATCTTCAACTCTAACGTCAACGCTCAGCCCTGCCCGTCCATGACAGCTCTTTGGTACAGCAAGGAAGAGCTCGCCGAGGCCCGTAAGAAGGTCTCCAACGTCAGATTCCAGACTGTTCAGCGTCAGAACGATGACGGCTCTGTTACCAACCTCCTTCGCTTTGTTGCCATCGCAGGCTCTCAGTATCCTGATTTCGACGAGATCGGCTTCGTCATCTCGACAACCAACGCCACTCCCACTATTGAGGGCGGTTATGACTTCGTTGTCAAGAGCAGGGTCTATGAGAAGCTCGGCGTCAACAGGACTGCCGGCGCCGCAAAGACCTACTACGATGTTGACAAGCTCCTTGGCGGAACTTATTCCGGCCACCAGAGCGTCACTGTCGAAGATGCAACGTGGAGCTTCACCCCGGGCAGCCAGTTTGCAGCTAATGTTACTACGGGTGCTACAGGCAAGGCAGGCTATAAGGATGCGGGTCTGTTCTACACTAACATCGTTATCACCGATGCTAATAAGGACACCGTTTACTTCGTAACTCCTTATGCCAAGATGGGCAACACCTACTTCTACGGTGAGTCCCGTGCCGCCTGCTATACAGATGCTCCCACCGCTTGATGAAACCTGAGATTCTATAGGAGATGTGCACTATGAAAAATTATGAGAAACCTATCGCAGAAGTCCTCCTGTTTCGTCTTGCAGAAGTCAGAATGGTTCCGCGTATAAGCATTGGCGAAGGTACTGATGATAACTACGCCAAGAAGCACAACGGTTCCGGCGACTGGGACGGCGACAAGTGATTTTGCGCTTTCGCGGTTTATGAAAGGAGAAGAGTTCGCTATGAAAAAAACTCTCAAAGCTGTTATAGCTATGATACTTGTTCTGGCGCTCGGCTTTGCTGTTGCTGCCCCTGTCTTCGCAGCTTCCGCTTCAACCGTTGCCCAGTCGGCAAGCATTAAGGACTTCTTCAAGAAGATTGGAGATTCCATAAAGAAATTTTTTGAGAAGATCTTTAAGCCCACGCCCAAGCCCGACCCGCAGCCCGATGTCCCGTCTACGGGCGGCTCGGTTGAGGCTGAGAGCGTCCCGATTGACGATTCTCAGGACAAGGGTAACACCATCGGCAAGAATGACGTTTACGCCAGCCCGCTGTGGTAAAAAGAATTGAGCAATTTTAGTATAAAAATTGCAGATTTACCGGTAGGTATCTCCTGCACGCACCCTCACCTTTCGGATGTGTGCAGTGAGTACCTCACCGATGAGGCTCCGCTGTTTTCGGTTGGGGCCGATGAAGAACACAAAGAGGAGCTCAGAAAGTTTTTTCTGGGCTCTTCTCAAGTGTTTTCTGATGCTTTTTTGGAGAGCGTCGCAGTGCAGGAAAAGGTCTGCGCCGCCGTCCTCGATTATGATGCCGCCGTCTTTCATGCCGCTCTTATTTCTTTTGACGGGCAGGGCGTAGCCTTTGCCGCGCCGAGCGGTACAGGCAAGACGACGCATATAAAACTCTGGCAGAGACTCTACGGCGACCACGTTGAGATAATCAACGGCGACAAGCCGCTTTTCACTCTGCGCTCCGGTCGCTTCTTCGCGTCCGGTATGCCCTGGTGCGGAAAAGAAAACTGGGGCTGCAACAAAACCGTTCCGCTCAAGGCGATCTGCTTCATCGACCGCGCGGAACACAATTCGATTTCGCCGCTCGAGGACAATCGGGAGATAATGAGCCGCCTGTTTTTGCAGCTCGTCATGCCCGAGGAACACCGCCTCATGGTGAAATATCTTGACTTTGCCAATAAGCTGATAAATACCGTTCCGTTCTATCTTCTGCGCTGCAACATGGATTTATCTGCCGCGCAGACCGCGCACGACGGCATTTTCGGCATAGAATAAAGAGGTTGCTATGAAAGTTAAAGACGGCTTCTATCTGACCGCTATCGGCACTGATTTTGTGATAATTGCCAGCACTCCCGAGACAAAGAAGGAGTTTGACGGCATGCTTCGCCTGAACGAGACGGGCGCTTTCCTCTGGAAGAAGCTCACCGACGGCGCGAGCGAGACGGAACTTGCCGATGCGATTGCCGCCGAATACGGCGTTTCACGCGAGGTATCCGAAAAAGACACCGCCGATTTCCTTGGCGTTATCCGCTCCGCCGGATTCATCGAGGAATAATATGGACGCTTCGATGTCTTACGAGACGCTTATCGCCGCCGCGGGCAGCGTCGTTATTGAGCCGCGCGGCATCAGTATGCTCCCTTTTCTGAAGGAGGGCAGAGATTCGGTGCGCCTTGTTAGTCCGACCGCCGCGCCGCGCAAATATGATATCGTACTCTACCGCGTGCGTGATGAATATGTGCTCCATCGAATTATCGGCTTTGACGGCGATAATTATATAATCTGCGGCGACAACTGTCGCGGCTGGGAGCGCGGACACGGACGAGGGGATATAATAGCCGTCGTCGATGAGATATACAGAAACGGCAAGCCCGAGAAACCGCACTGTCTCAAAAATCGAATCTACGAGCGCCTTTGGTGCTCTTCAATGCTAAAAAGAATAGTTATGAAGCTGAAAGCTTATATGTAAAATGCTGAAATTGTAAATTTCAGCATTTTTTATTTATAATTCTACTAAAAAGTGATTTTTTTGTACACTTCCTATATAATATGACATGCATTGTGTTTCATATGCAAAATATAGGAGGTAAAAAATGAAAAAGGTATTGAAATCAGTAACTGCAATTCTGCTGGTTATGACCCTTGCTTTTTCGGTGTTCGCCGTTAGCGGCGTGTTTGCTGATGAGGCCGAGTCGCTGAGCAGCTTTGCTGTTTCGGCAAAGGGAAGCGGAGAAAATTCATCCGCACTTGGCACCGTCTCGTGGTGGAAGAGCGATGTCGATGGCAAGTATTATATGTTTATGCCCTCAAAATCGGATCTGTCCTCGATAACGGTCTGGTTTACTGCATCTGATGATGTGATGTGCGGCGATGTCAAGCTTGAAAACGGTGTTGCAACAACCGTTTTTGCCAATGGCGGCGAGTTCGTTCTCTCTGTCGGCGATAAGGATTATACCGTAGTATTCCTTAATTCGAGCAATCTTCCGACAATGTTTATAAACACTCCTGAAGGTGGTCTTGACAGAATTCACGCCGATAAGGAGCACAAAGAAAAGGGCTGCACAATGCTTGCCGTCAACTCCAAGGGCAAGGTTGACTACAATGCGGAGCTCGCTTCGATGAAGGGCAGAGGCAATTCTACTTGGGGTCTCCCCAAAAAGCCTTATAATATAAAGCTTGATTCGAAGTCAAAGCTTTTTGGTATGGAAAAAGCAAAAAAATGGTGCCTCATAGCAAACTATGAAGATCTCAGCCTTCTGCGGGATCAGATAGTTTATAATCTTGGCGCAGATATCGGTATGCCTGAGTCACCGGACTGTAGAAGTATTGACCTTTATATTAATGGAGAATATAAGGGCGTCTATCTCATTACAGAGAAAGTTGAGATAAATAAGAACCGAGTCAATATAACCGACCTCGAGGGTGATACCGAGGATATGAATCCGGATCTCGATTTTTCAACCCTTGCGCCCCAAGGATTTGATGGCAAATATAGCGGCTATATTGAAAACGGCCAGCGTTGGTATGATATTCCCAACGAGCCCGAGAACATAACCGGCGGGTACCTGCTTGAACTTGAACTTACAAGTCGTTATGCTAAAGAAGCGAGCGGATTTGTTACCAAAAACACGCAACCCATTGTTGTGAAGTCTCCCGAATATGCCTCAGAGGCGCAGGTAAAATATATCAGCGGCTACTGGCAGGAGATGGAGGATGCACTCTACAGCGAGACCGGCTACAATGATCTCGACAAGCACTACACAGATTATATAGACATAGTCTCCTGGGCGAAGCAGTATCTCATTCAGGAGTGGACAAGCAACTGGGATGCGGGTCTTACCAGCAACTACTTCTACAAGGATGTTGACGGCAAGCTCTTCGCAGGTCCTGTCTGGGATTTCGACAGCGCGCTCGGCAACTACGAGGGCAGAGACGGCACGAACCTGAAGGATCCGACAAATCTTCACGCCAAGAGCAGAAATCTCAGATATAATTCACTCATGGGTAGTGACAATGTAAAAGCAACCCCCAACATCTATGCACTTTGCTACAGGCACGCCGACTTTGCTCAGACTGTTGAAGAGCAGATGAAGACTGTCTTTGTGCCTGCTGCGAATAAAATGGCTGAAAAGAAATACCAGACCTACATTGACGAAGTCAAGGATGCGGCAGTCATGAATGCTATCAGATGGGATTATTACGACACCACCGATGCAGCTATCATTGCCCAGAATTATAATGCCGAAGTCAACTATATCTATGACTTCATGAAGGTGCGCACCGAGTTCCTTTCCGGCGCACTTACTCTCAAAAATGAGGGCTTCACAATTGCCCATATTCCGTCTCAAAAGCGTACCGGTTCTGAGATCACTCCCGAAGTCACCGTCAAGTGCCTTGACAGAGTTCTGACCGAGGGTGTTGACTACACCGTTGCTTTCTCCGACAACGTTGAAAAGGGTACGGCTACCGTTACTGTCACCGGCATGGGCGACTATGAGGGTGTTACAGCTCAGACTACGTTTAAGATACTCCTTATCTCCGATCCGCTCGACTGGACAGGCGGCTCGGGAGAAGAAAGAGCAAAAGAAAATCTCAACAAGATGGGGGCAGACTTTGTTGACGGTGTTGAGCTGATACTTTACTATATCATCAAGCCCTTCCAGAAATAACAGCAGCAAAAAAGATCCGCTGCCGGTTATTTTGCGGCGGCGGATCCTCTTCTATTTAAACAGTGTGCAGCCCGACTGACGGAACCGCTCAATCATTTCGTGTGCCTTTTCGACGCTCAGCCCGAAATGCTCGCACAGGCACTCTATGCACATACACTCATGAGCGCCGCGGTTTATCATCTTGCGGTGGAAACCGATGTCGTCATTGGTCAGCAGCTTTGAACATTTGATGCAGTATGTCATTTCTTCAGCTTGCAGATGAAGCAGGCGCAGTCATGAGCCTCAAGATGCATCTGCATGAACTCCTTCTTGACTCCGATGCACTCGCCCGTGAACGCGTCGGTCATCTCAAGTCCGTAGCCGGAGGCGGCAGATATGCCTATGTTCTCAAAATAGAACGGAACGCCGCACTTGCTCTCGCTGAAGTTGACGAAAAGAATGGCGATTTCATTGTTTGAAAGGAGCTTTGCAAAGACTATCTTGTCGTTCCAGCTCTTGGTTGCGACGAATGCCGGACGGGACTCCTCATCCTGATTGATTCTGATGAGTCTTTCATTCTTGACGAGGTCAAGGCAGAAGTCGTTCATGCATCTCAGGTCGCCGCCGAGCATCAGCGGGGACGAGAACATGCACCAGAGCGCGAACTGTGTCTTGTAGTCAACGTCAGAGCAACCGACCGAGCCGACATTTCCTCTGCCGTACATACCGACAGTGAGCATATCAATGTCGTTGAAACAGCCGGGAGCGGAATAAGCGAGGTTGTCGATTTGGCTGAGCGCGATATCGGCAAACGAACGGAAGCTGTCGTTTATGTCGCCGGTAGAGCGATACATATGCGCGCCCGCCGAGCGAATCCAGCGGCTGACTTCGTCGTTGCCCCAGTTGCAGGCGGAGAAGAGAATCTCGCGTCCGCAGGCTCTGAGAGCCATGCCCATTTTTCTGTAGAGCAGGGGACCGTTTGCACTGTCCGGCTTGTAGCAGAAGTCATATTTCAGGAAGTCTACGCCGTATTCGGCAAAAGTCTCGGCGTCGAGATATTCATGGTCAAAGCTGCCCGGATAGTCGGCGCAGGTGCGTGTTCCGGCGCAGGAATACATGCCGAACTTGAGCCCCTTGCTGTGGACATAGTCGCTGACTGCTTTCATCCCGTTGGGGAACTTCTCCTCGTCGGGGACTATCTTTCCCGTCTGCGGGTCGCGCTCTCGCTTGCTCCAGCAGTCGTCGATGACAAGATACTCATATCCGCAGTCACGCAGACCGAGCTCGACCATCTTGTCGGCGGTTTCTTTGATAAGCTGTTCGTTGATGTTTTCGCCGAATGTGTTCCAGGTGTTGAAACCCATAGGCGGAGTTTTTGAAAGCATTCGATCACTCCTAAATAGATTTTTTGTTCAACCTATATTAACATATATGGGTATCAAAGGCAACAAAAAAATGCCGCACCCGCAAAAGGTGCGACAGCTTTTTGTCGGTACATTAAGCAGCGCCGAAAATCTTGAGAATCAGCTGGAAGATAGCGTCAACTATCTGCTTGCTCAGACCGTGCTCTTCGAGGAATCTGAGAATGTCGCCGACAAACTTCAGGAAAGCCTGAAAAAGCTCTGCCGCTTCCTGACCGCCCGTCTGAAGCTTCGCAAAAAGCTCGACGATCTGATGAATGAGCGTGGTGATGAATTCCATGATCTTTTGCCTCCTTTTTATATTTACGGGAATTAACAGAATATTAACATATTTTATCTGCAAAAGCAATAGCCAAATCGGAAAAAACACCGCTGCCCAAGCTCAATTTTTCGTTACTTTGCTCATGTATAAAAATATTTATATCGAAAAATGTCAAAGCTTGTCAGCATAAAAGACAAAACAGACAGCGGTGAGGCTGTCTGTTCTGCCAAAAAGGAGTCAATTTTCAAAAAAGAAGTCAATCTTTGATAATTGTATTTGCGTGTCTTATTTAATAAGACCAAGGATAGCATCAAAGATAGCCTTGACGATAGCCTGTGCGTCGAAAGAAGCGCCGGCAAAACCAAGAATCTTTTCGATCATCTCAAAGATAGTTGCTAACATGTGCGAGGTTCTCCCTTCTCCCTTAATAAGACAATTGCTTGTCTCCTTACGTTTAAATTATAACAGCAAATATTTTTGCTTGTCAAAAGGGAATTGAGAGTTTTTGTATATTTTTTAACGCCTTTTGGCCATATTATAAACAACTTGTAAATGAAATTTATAAATAATACAAGTTTATTCGCAGTATGTATATTTATGCATATTGTTAGTTAAAAAAAGAGAAAATAAAAGTAGGTGATTCATGATGTTTTTTTACAGGTTCCTTTATGTGTTCATCTGGCCGCTGTTCCGCCTCCTCTTTCATCCGAAGGTGAGAGGCAGGGAAAATATCCCGAAGAGCGGCGCGATTATCTTTGCGGGTAATCACAAGAGCAACCTCGACTGCGTTTTGCTGGCTACGTGCCTGTGGCGTCAGGTTCATTTTATGGCGAAGGATGAGCTGTTCCGTGGCGCCGCAGGCGGATTTTTCCGAGCCCTGGGCACAATTCCCGTCAACAGGCGCATCCGCGATGCCTCCGCCTTGAGCGAGGCTCAAAAGGTGCTTGACGCCGGCGGAATCATCGGCATCTTTCCGGAAGGCAGCTTCAACCGGACGAAGGAAACTATCATGCCGTTTAAGCCCGGCGCCGCGAGAATGGCGGCGAGAAGCCATGCAGCGCTTGTCCCGTTTGCGATAAAGGGGAAATATACCGTAATCGGCAGGCGTGTGGAGATAGAGTTTTATCCGGCGATAGAAACGGCGGAAAGAGATGCCGCGTCAATAGGACACGAGCTCGAAAATACGGTGAGAGAGGGACTCGAAAATGGGAAAAGATAACGATAGGGGATTCAAAGTAATAACAGCGTTTATAAAGCCGGGCTTCAGACTGCGCTTTTCGCCGACAATTATAGGCGCGGAAAACATTCCGAAGGACGGCGCGGTTGTAATCGCCGGAAACCATAAAAATATAAGCGATCAGTTTTTGGTGTTTTTAGCGACAAAGCGAGTTGTCAATTATATGGCCAAGCGCGAGTATTTTGACGGTGCGCTCGCCCCGCTTTTCAGATGGGCGGGCTGCATACCCGTCAACCGCGACGGCTTCGATGCCGCCGCGGTCAGAAGCGCGATAAAAATTCTGAAAAAGGGCGGCGCCGTCGGAATCTTCCCGGAGGGCACGCGCAACAAAACGGACGCGCTCTTATTGCCGTTTAAGCCCGGCGCCGTTGCCATTGCCCAAAGAGGCGGCGCCGTAATAGTGCCGTTTGCGATAACCGGAGAGTATGAGAGAAAGGGCGGGCTGAAAATTGTTTTCGGCAAGGCTTTTTCGCCGGCGGATATGAGCCCGGAAGCGGCGACCGAAAAATTGTACAATGAGGTCAGAGATTTGCTAACCGCCCGGTAAATCGCCCGAAATCGAACAAAAAACGACTGTTTTAAAAAATTTTTTGTCATTTTGCATTGAATTTTTATTTCGTGCTTTCTTCAATTTGTTGTGGCTTTTCCGTTGACTTTTGGCATATATTGTGATACAATCCAATCGTAGGAGATTATACCATGCGCGAATCGGCGCAGGTCTTCAAAAAAATCGAACATTTGTGTTGACAAACCGAATATTTGTGCTATAATTAGAGACAGAAAGAACAAATGTTCCGATTTTTCCGTAAGGAGGAAGCAAAAATGACAAGTACATTCATAATTGTTTCGGTTCTCGAAGTTGCCGCTGTGGCTCTTATAATAACAGGCTTTGTGTTTGAGAAGAAGCTGATCAATTTTGAGGAGAAGTTTGAGACTGCTCTTGCCAAGAAGATCGCTCACTTCCTCTGCACCAACAAGTATACCAAGGCTCATTTTGTCAAAGAGAAGAAGACCGCTCAGCGCCGCAGCGCAGCCAAGACTGCGTTCGAGCCCGAGACCGTCTCTCCGACTCCCGGCAGAAAGGGCAACAGAGTTGCCTGATCTTTTTCGAAAATCGCATAAGTTTGACCGCCCTGCCATTTCGGCAAGGCGGTCGTTTTCACTTTAGCGGTCTTATGGAATGTCAGCAGCCACAGCCGTTGTTGCAGCCACATCCGCAGTCCGAAGCTCTGGAGACGCCATTATTGCAGCCGCAGCCCGTGTCACAGAGCAGAAGGATGATGATAAGGAAAATGCACCAGTTGTTTGAGCAACCCATCGTTTTGCCTCCTCTTCAGTTACTAAGAAAGAGTGCCGCGGTTTTGACTCGAGCACCGCTTTCATCAACATATTATGAAGCACCGCTTTTTGCGGTTACACTTTCTGAACCCAAACATAATTTTCTTTTCTCCGGCGTAAACTAATAAGAAACCGGAGGTGTTTTATATGCTGTTTGACAAGAACGGAGAAGTCGTGAGCTACGACGAGTCGGATATCTTCTGCGACGAATTTATGCGCGCGGATGAGCATATTGACCCGTCTTATTATATAAATTACGCCGGAGCGCAAAGCGGAAAATCAAAGAAAACACGAGATAGACTCAGTAAATCAAAGCATGAGCGAGATAATTAAAAATATTTTGCCCGATGGGTGATTTTTGACCTTTTCTGACTTTTGACCGAAGTTTGCATCAGGGTTATAATAAAGTCAAAGGTCAAAGAAAGTCAAAGATAAAAAGAGGTGACGACAATGAGCCTTAGCAGTCAGATAACGGGCATGATACTCGAAATGCTCGGCAGCAGCGGAACCATCGAGATACAGCGCAACGAGCTTGCGCAGACGATAGGCTGCGTCCCGAGCCAGATAAACTATGTTATCGCTTCGCGTTTCACGCCGGAACAGGGCTATATTGTCGAGAGCCGCAGAGGCGGCGGAGGATATATCAGAATAAGGCGTGCGGCGATGGAGCCGGATCAGAAGGTCATGCACGCAGTCAACGCCGTAGGCGATAAGCTCGACGAGCGCACTGCCCGCGCGCATCTGGCGGAGCTCGTCAGCACGGGTGTTATAGATAAACACGCCGCCATGCTGATGCTCAGCGCCGTGTCGGACAACGCTCTGCGACCTGCCGCCGTCGGGGACAGGGACGCCGTCAGGGCGTCGGTATTCAAACAACTGCTGCTCGTTGAAATGGGCAGAAACGGATAAAGGAGGAACACATATGCTTTGTCAGAACTGTGGAAAAAATGAAGCGACAACTCACATAAAGCAGGTCATAAACGGCGACACGGCTGAGCGCCATCTCTGCTCCGAATGTGCCGAGCATCTCGGCTACGGCGACGCGTTCTCGGGCTTTGGCTTCGATGTTGCCGGACTTTTCGGGAACTTCTTCGGTGATGCAGTCCATTCGCTCGGCGCGCCGAGAAAGGTGGTTCGCTGCCCGAAATGCGGCTCTTCGTTCAATGATATCGTCCGCGAGGGCAGAGTCGGCTGCGCGGAGTGCTACAAAGTTTTTTATAACGAGCTCAAACCCTCGCTCCAGCGCATTCACGGTCAGATTCACCACAGCGGCAAGATAGCTTCGACCGCCGAGCCTGTCAGCGAGGAAGAGGCAAAAATCGACGAAAAAGAGGAGCTCAAAAAGCAGATGGACGAGGCGGTCGCCGCGCAGAACTTTGAGCTTGCGGCGCAGCTTCGCGACAGGATAAAAGAGCTTGAGGGAGGGAACGAAAATGAGTAAATGGTATGTCGACAAGGGCGAACAGGGCGATATAGTCCTGAGCACCCGCGTGCGTCTTGCGCGCAACTTAGAAGAGTTCCCGTTCCCGTGCCGCCTCGATACGGCGAGCAGAATAAAGGTCAACGAAAAAGTTCGTGACACCCTGCTCTCATGCGTGCCCGAGCTGGGGCTCCACTATGTCACAATGGATTCGCTCAGCCGCGAGCAGGCGATATCGCTCGCCGAGCGGCATCTGATAAGCCCGGAGTTCGCTTCCGTGCGCGAGGGCAGGGCGCTCATGCTCACTGAAGATGAGACGGTCGGCATCATGCTCTGTGAGGAGGATCATATCCGCGTCCAGGTCATGAAAGCGGGACTTGCGCTCATGGACTGCTATGTCCTCGCAGATAAAATTGACTCCGCGCTCGATAAGAAGCTGAATTTCGCGTTTGACGAGAGTCTCGGCTATCTGACCCAGTGCCCGACGAATCTCGGCACAGCCATGCGCGCGTCCGTCATGCTGCATCTGCCCGCGCTCAGAAGAAGCGGTCAGCTCGCAGTTCTCAGCTCGACCATATCCAAGCTCGGTCTGACCCTTCGCGGCGCATACGGCGAGGGCAGGGAGTCGCGCGGCGATATCTATCAGCTGAGCAATCAGATAACCCTCGGCATAACCGAGCAGGCGGCGATAGAGAACCTCCAGTCGATAACCCGCCAGCTCGTCACCCAGGAGCGCGCGGCGGCGGAGCGTATGTGCGCCGATGTCGCGATGCAGGACAAAATATACAGAGCTCTCGGAATTTTGCAGAGCGCGCGTGTGCTGTCCTGCGACGAGATGATGGATCTTATATCCCTTGTGCGCCTCGGCTCGGCAAGGGGAATACTTGATATACCTATAGAAAAACTTAACGAACTGCTCGTCAATATGCAGCCCGCCACCATAAGCGCTGCGAACGGCAAGCATATCGATGCGCGGCAGAGGGATTGCCTGAGAGCCGACGCGGTGCGCGAGGCATTGTCCTAAAATACCGCCGATAAACATATATAAAAACATATATCTTTCGATTCGGCGGTAATTTTCCGGCAATAATCTCTATTGTACGGTTCACCGCGGAAAGGAATGATGATATGTATAAGTTTACCGGCTTCACACAGAAAGCCAACGACGTGCTCAACGTCGCCATTGAATACGCGGAGAATATGGGGCACACCTATGTCGGCAGCGAGCATCTTCTGCTCGGTCTGCTGACCCAGAACGGCGGGATAGCCTATACCGTTCTGATAAACAAAAAGCTTACCGCCGGCAAGGTCGAGGACGCTGTCAGAAACAGCATCGGCTTCGGCGTGCCGACGGTGCTGACTCCGGGCGATTTCACGCCCAGATGCAAAAATATTATTGAGAGCGCAATGATTCAGGCGCGGGATATGGGTCACAACTATGTCGGCACGGAGCATCTGCTTATCGCCATGATAAAAGAGGGCTCGAGCGCGGCAACCGCCGTTATGACCCGCCTCGGCGTGTCACCGCAGGAGATTTTGCAGGAGCTTTTGAAAGCGTTCGGCTCGGCGTCGGGTAAAGATTCCGGAAAGCCGGAGACGGTCAAAAAGCCCGGCGGCAGAACGGATACCCCGACCCTCAATCAATATGGGCGCGACCTGACTTCGTTTGCCGCGGCGGGCAGAATTGACCCCGTTATCGGCAGGCAGAAGGAGATAGAGCGCGTCATTCAGATTCTCTCGCGCAGAACGAAGAACAACCCCTGTCTGATAGGTGAGCCTGGAGTCGGCAAGACGGCAATCGCCGAGGGGCTCGCGCTGAAAATCGCCACGGGCGAAGTGCCCGAACTGCTCAAGGGCAAGCGCATAGTCTCGCTCGACCTCACGGGCATGGTTGCCGGTACAAAGTACAGGGGCGATTTTGAAGAGCGCGTCAAATCCGCCATTGAAGAAGTTTCAAAGGCGGGGGATGTCATTCTCTTTATAGACGAATTGCATACGCTTATAGGTGCAGGCTCGGCGGAGGGCGCGGTTGACGCCGCGAATATTTTGAAGCCCGCGCTTGCCCGCGGCGAGATGCAGGTCATCGGTGCAACCACGCTCGAAGAATACCGTAAGCATATCGAAAAGGATGCCGCGCTCGAGCGCCGCTTTCAGCCCGTCACGGTCGGCGAGCCGAGCGAGGACGAGGCGGTCGCGATACTCATGGGCATCCGCGACAAATACGAGGCGCACCACAAAGTCAGAATAACCGACGACGCGATAAAGGCGGCGGTGAAAATGTCGGTGCGCTATATCGGCGACAGATATCTGCCCGATAAGGCGATAGATTTAATAGACGAAGCAGCGTCGCGCGTCAGGCTCGGTGCATTCACAGCGCCGCCGGATCTCAAAGATATGGAGGACAGACTCCGCGCCCTCGCCGAAGAAAAAGATTCGGCGGTGAATTCTCAGGAGTTCGAGCACGCCGCGCAGATACGCGACGAGCAGAAGAAGCTGAGCGACGAACTCGAGCGCGCAAAGCACAGCTGGCGCGAGGAATCGAGCAAGAAAATAGGTGAGGTCACGGCTGATAATATAGCCGAAATAGTCTGCGCGTGGACTGGAATACCCGTCTCGCAGCTGACTCAGGCGGAGAGCGAACGCCTGCTTCATCTTGAAGATGAGCTGCACCGCAGAATAGTCGGCCAGGATGAGGCGGTCAGCGCGGTCGCGCGGGCAATAAGGCGCGGCAGAGTCGGGCTCAAAGACCCCAAACGCCCGACCGGTTCGTTTATTTTCCTCGGCCCTACAGGTGTAGGCAAAACAGAACTCTGCAAGGCGCTTGCCGACTCGCTTTTCGGCGACGAGAACGCGATGATAAGGCTCGATATGTCCGAATATATGGAGAAACACACGGTCTCGAGGCTCGTCGGTTCGCCGCCCGGATATATCGGCTACGGCGAGGGCGGTCAGCTGACCGAAAAAGTCCGCCGCAGACCGTACAGCGTTATTCTCTTTGATGAAATAGAAAAAGCGCACCCCGATGTTTTCAATATGTTGCTCCAGATACTTGACGACGGCATACTGACCGATTCGCAGGGGCGTAGGGTCGATTTCAAGAACTGCATTATTATAATGACCTCGAATGTCGGCGCGAAGCTGATTTCGGGCAGCGGAAAGTCATTGGGCTTCTCATCGGAGCGCAGCAATATCCCGAGCTATGACCGCGTGCGCGAGCTTGTGATGAAAGAGCTCAAGAACACATTCAGACCGGAATTTTTGAACCGCGTTGACGATATAATCGTCTTCCACTCACTCGAAAAACAGGATATATCCGAAATTGCGCGCAGGATGCTTGAAACGCTCTCAAAGCGCGTGGTGCAGCTGGATATAACTTTAATTTTTGACGAATCGGCTGTTCAAAAGACGGCGGATGCGGGCTTCGACCCGGTCTACGGAGCGAGACCGCTCAAGCGTGTTATTCAGCAGCAGATCGAGGATAAGCTCTCGGAGCAGATGCTCGAGGGAAAGGTAACAATCGGCAAAAAGTATATCTGCAAAGCTGAAAACGGCGAATTTATTTTTGCGGAGCAGACTGAGCCCGAATCGGCTGAAAATGAATAAAAGTGCACCCGAAGGCGTCTTGCTTTCGGGTGCGTTTTTTGGACTCTTTTAACTTTTTACTCAGCCTCGGCAATGAATCTCTTGAGATTCTCAAGCCCGATTTCGATGCCCGTGAGCGTCTGCTCGATGCCCTCGAACTCGATGCTGACATATTTGTCGTAGCCTGCGCGCTTGAGTATGCCTATGCACTGTGCTACGGGGATATTGCCGTGGCCTATCACCGCACCGCGCAGATAATTTCCGGCTCTGCTGCGGAAGAATCCGCGCCCGGGATCGGGCTCTGAGCCGCTCTTGATGTGAAAGTCCTTGGCATGGACGTGCTTTGCGTATTTTGCGACTCTGCCCACCGCCTTGTCGGAGGGGTCGTCGGCGCAGGCGAAGTTGCCCATGTCAACGAGCAGACCGAAGTTCGGGTTTGCAACTCCCGTGACGAGCTTTTCAACGCGGTCGCTGTCCTGCGCGAAATAGCCGTGGTTCTCGACCATTGTAGATATGCCTTTCTCTGCGGCGTATTCGGTCACTCTGCGGCAGCCCTCGATGAGCGTGGGCAGAGCCTGATCGAAGCCGCAGTATGCGCTCTGCGGCGCGTTGAAGCCGCCTGTTGCGTCGTGGCGCATACCCGACGCGCCGAGTATCTCCGCTATGTCCACCTGCTTGAACAGGCGCTCACACTCCTCGTCGAGCGGGCGGTTGAGAAGCTCCGCGCCGATGGTGTAGTTGACTATCGGCAGATTTTTCTTTTCGCTCTCGTCGCGCAGACGCTTGGCGTATTCTTCGACTGACATTCCGTCTTCGGGCAGGAGGTCGATAAATTCAATTCCGTCGAAGCCCATCTCTTTGACCTTGCCTATGAGCTGAAGCTGGGTTATTTCCCCGCTTGAAAGCATAGGCTGAAAGCTGTAGCTGCTGACGCAGGTTTTCATTTCATTCACCTCAGTCCATGTATCCCTTGAGGAAGCTGACGGCGTTTCCGATATCCTTTTCGGGGTCGTCGCCGACTTCTCGCTCTATTGTCAGGAAGCCCTTGTAGCCGATGTCGTTGAGCGCGGCGAGATATTCGTCCCACTTGACGCTGCCCTCGCCGAGCGGCACTTCTTTAAATGAGCTGCCTGTGACGAGCGGGTCTTTTTTTATGCCGTATACTATCTCGGGATCCCTGTAGAATATCTGAACGCCGTCCTTGGCGTGGGTGTGAACTATGTAGTCGCGCAGGTTATAGACCGCCTTTGCGGGGTCGTCGCCTGTGACCATAACAAGGTTTGCAGGGTCGAGGTTGACTGCGACGCCGGTAGAGCCGAGCGAGTCAAGGAACTTCTTGAGCGTCGCCGAAGTCTCGGGGCCCGTCTCAATCGCAAAGTGCGCGTCGAGGCTGTCCGCGAAGCGGGAGAGCTCAAAGCACGCATCCTGCATTATCTTGTATCGATCGTGTCCGCTGTCCTCGGGAACAACGCCGATGTGTGTTGTGACGATATCCGTGCCGAGCTCCTTTGCAAGCTCGATTATCCTCTTTGACTTCTCGACTCTCCAGGGGTTCTCCTCTTTGTTGCCGAAGCCGCCGCCGAGGTCGCCGCAGAGGGCGGAGATGACGAGCCCGTTGTCCTCAACGAGTTGGCGGAAATCCGCGCGCTTCGAGCCGACAAGCTCCTCGGGCGACATTTCGCCGCTGGTGGCATAGACCTGAATGCCCTGCGCGCCGACCTTGGCGGCCTTTTTGACCGCCGTCGGGATATCCGTGCGGAAGCTGTCAATAATAACGCCTATTGGAAATTTCATGGTAGCACCGTCCTTAAAACGTATTTTTTACAAGGCAATGATAACAAATAAGTGGGGGATATTCAAGAGAAAAAAGCCTTTTCCCCGAATAAAATAAAAAACGGCTCGGCACGGGGAAATTCCCGAACCGAGCCATGATTTTTTATCAGCCGACGACTGACATAATAAAGACGATTATAACGATTATCGGCAGAACATATGTGAAATAAGGTCTTATCCAGCCGGGCATTTTTGCGCCCTTTTCGCCGCAGTTGACTTCGCCGATGTAGTTCTTCCAGCCCCAGCCGTATTTCCTGCTGCAGAAGAGAACGTAGACGAGACTGCCGAGCGGGAGCAGGACGTTTGAAACGAGGAAGTCTTCGATATCCATGATGCCCTTGCCGGCTATCTGTATTTTTTCGAGCACATTGAAGCCGAGCACGCAGGGGAGGGAGAGCACGAGCATGAGCGCGATGTTTATCAGCGCCACTTTGCGGCGGCTGAGCTTCGTCAACTCGAGCCAGAAGGACATGATGTTTTCAAAAACGGCAATGACCGTCGAGAACGCTGCGAATATCATGAACACGAAGAACAGCGCACCGACTATGCGTCCGCCGGGCATGCTGTTGAAGATGCTCGAAAGCGTCGTGAACAGGAAGCTCGCGCCGACCGTGCCCGCGTCTGCGGTGACGCCGCCGTTATAGGTGAAGCATGCGGGGAAGATGATAACGCCGGACATGAGTGCAACGAAAGTGTCAAGCCCGACTATTGTCACAGCCTCGCCGAGGAGCCTGCGCTCCTTGTCGATGTAGCTGCCGAATATCGCTATAGAGCCGATACCGATGCTCAGAGTAAAGAACGCCTGCCCCATTGCGGACGAGATTACCGTCCATACGCCCGAATTTTCAAGGGACTTGAGCGAGGGGACGAGATAGAATTTCAGTCCCTCTGCGGCGTTCGAGAGCGTGCAGGAATAGATTGCGAGCCCCACCATGAGAAGCAGGAGAGCCACCATCATCCATTTTGTTATCCTCTCGACGCCCTTTTGCAGACCGAACGAGCAGATGCTGAAGCAGACAAGAATGACTGCGAATGTGGCGCAAACCATGAGCACGGGGTTGCTTATCATCGTGCCGAACACCGCTCCGAGTTCTTCAGCGCTCTTGTACGCGAGGATCGAGCCGTCCGCATACTTTATAAAGTATATCAGCATCCAGCCGGAGATAGTCGTGTAGAACATCATGAGCAAATAGTTTCCGGCGATGCCGAGATACTTGGCGAGATGCCACTTCTGCCCCTTCTTTTCGAGCACGTCGTATGACGAGGCGATGCTGCGCTGGCTTGCGCGGCCGACTGCGAGCTCCGCCGTCATGACCGGTATGCCGAGCAGAACAAGAAACGCGATGTAAATCAGCACGAAAAACGCGCCGCCGTATGCGCCGGTCGTTATCGGGAATCTGTAGACATTTCCCAGTCCGATGGCGCAGCCTGCCGAGATCAGAATAAATCCGAGTCTCGACGAAAATTTTTCCCTGTTTTCCATTGAATCTTCCTTTCAAAAGCCGTAAAAAATGAGCCGACGATAATTCTACCACCGACTCAATAAAATTTCAATATTTTTAAAAAATAAGTTGAAAAGACTGACTCAGTTGAGCACGATTTCCATCTCGCGCTTCTGTATCTTCATGCCGTGCTTCTCATAGAAACGCAGCGCACCGTCGTTGCCCTCCCAGACGTTGAGCGTCAGGTCGTGGCAGCCGAGCTCCTTAGCAGTCTCAAGAGCCTTTTTGAACAGCGCGTCGCCGATGCCCTCGTGCCTGCACTTTTCGTCAACGCACAGGTCGTCGATATAGAGCTCCTTGTTCGGGCAGCGTGCGGAGTCAACGGAGTGGTCGATGAGAATGCAGAAAATATATCCGAGCACCTCGTCGTTTTCGTCCGCCGCAACAAAAGTTATGCGGTTCTCGTCGGCTAAGAGCTTCGCGAGGCTTTCACTGTCGTATTTCGACTTTCCCGCCGTGAACAGGTCGGGTCTTATCCCGCTGTGAAGATTGCAGATATATTCGAGCAGTTCGAGCATTTTAGGGCAGTCTTTTTCTTTTGCGATTCTTATTTCTTTGAGCATTTTTATTTTCTCACCTTACACAGATTCTTTCAATACTTCTTGACTTTCCAGTTTTTTCGTCAACATCGATTATAACGCCGCACATCATGCACGCGCCGCCGCTTATATCGAATCGCGTCGGAAGTCCCGTCTTGAGCCACGATATCGAAGCTTCGGGGCGGACTCCGAGCACCGAGAGCTCGGGTCCCGTCATGCCGAGGTCGGTTATATAAGCCGTGCCGCCGGGCAGGATTTTTTCGTCGGCGGTCTGAACATGGGTGTGCGTGCCGACAACGGCGGTCGCCTTGCCGTCGAGATAGAAGCCCATGGCGAGCTTCTCGGCGGTGGCTTCGGCGTGGATATCAACTATTTTTATCCGACAGTCGCTTATCTTTTCCATGAGAGAGTCGATGCAGGAGAACGGATTGTCCGAGCCGTTTATATATGCGCGCCCGAGCAGGTTTATAACGCCGATGCGGACTCTGCCCATGTCTATAACACCGAAGCCTTTGCCGGGGCAGGCTGCGCCGACATTCGCCGGGCGGATTATATCGCTGCGCTCGTCGAGAAAATGATATACCTCGCTGCGCCGAAAAGCGTGGTTGCCGGTCGTTATAAAATCAACGCCGCTTGAAAATATGTGCTCGGCGGCGGACGAAGTTATCCCGTTGCCGGGCGCGGCATTCTCGCCGTTAGCTATCACGACATCTATGGCCTTGAGCTTCTTGAAGCCGGGGAGCACAGAGCGCAGAAAGTCGCAGCCCTGCGTGCCGACGATGTCGCCTATAAGAAGTATATTCATTCCGATTTTCCTTTCAAAAAATCCCACCGCGTTTGACGGTGGGATTTGTTTTTATTTTGCGTAGTCGCTGACTCTGCTCTCCCTGATAATGTTGACCTTTATCTGACCGGGATATTCAAGCTCGTCTTCGATCTTTTTGACGATGTCGCGGGCGATGAGAACCATCTTCTCGTCGCTGACGACTTCGGGCTTGACCATTATGCGCACTTCGCGGCCTGCCTGAATGGCGAACGAACGCTCAACGCCCTCAAACGAGGATGCGATGCTTTCGAGCTTTTCAAGGCGCTTGATGTAGTTCTGAACATTCTCACGTCTTGCGCCGGGGCGGGAAGCCGAAACGGCGTCGGCGGCCTGAACGAGGCAGGCGACAAGCGTCTTTGCCTCAACGTCTCCGTGGTGAGCCTGAATGGCGTGAATGACGCCCTCGCTCTCGCGGTATTTCTTCGCGGCCTCAACACCCAGCTCAACGTGCGAGCCGTCCATCTCGTGGTCGAGTGCCTTGCCGATATCGTGAAGAAGACCGGCTCTCTTTGCAAGCTTGACGTCGGCGCCAAGTTCCGCCGCCATGAGACCTGCGATATAAGAAACTTCGAGTGAATGATTGAGTACGTTCTGACCGTAGCTCGTTCTGTATCTGAGCTTGCCGAGAAGCTTGACGAGCTCGGGATGCACTCCGTTGACTCCTGCGTCGATGAGTGCGCGCTCGCCGGTCTGCTTGATAGTTGCATCGACCTCGCGGCGGGCTTTCTCGTACATCTCTTCAATGCGGGCGGGATGAATTCTGCCGTCCGATATAAGCTTTTCGAGCGTCAAACGCGCGACCTCGCGGCGAACCGGATCGAAGCTCGAAACGGTGATAGCCTCGGGCGTGTCATCGATTATCAGATCGACGCCGGTTATGGTTTCGAGTGTGCGGACATTTCTGCCCTCGCGTCCGATTATGCGTCCCTTCATCTCGTCGTTGGGCAGGGCGACAACGGATACCGTGGTCTCCGCCGTGTGGTCTGCGGCGCAGCGCTGGATAGCGGTGCCGATTATCTCTCTTGCAATTGTATCAGCTTCGTCCTTTGTGCGCTGCTGATATTCGAGCACCTTGACCGCCTTCTCGTGAACAAGGTCGTCTTCAAGGTTCTTGAGCAGGTATTCTTTTGCCTGCTCCTTGCTGTAGCCCGAGATTTTTTCGAGCATATCGAGCTGGCTTCTCTTGAGGCTCTCCGCCTCGGCGAGTCTGTCATCCGCATCCTTTATCTTGCGGTTGAGGGTCTCGTCCTTCTTTTCGAGATTCTCGATCTTCTTGTCGAGGCTCTCCTCTTTTTGAATGACTCTGCGCTCCTGGCGCTGAACTTCATTGCGTCTTTCGCGCAGTTCTTTTTCGTTTTCGCTTCTCTGCTTGTGGATCTCATCCTTGGCTTCAAGGATAGCTTCCTTCTTCTTGGCCTCTGCCTGGGTCATAGCCTCGCTGACTATGCGGTTCGCTTCTTTTGTGGCGGAACCTATTGCGGCTTCGGCAACTCTTTTCCTATGTAAACCGCCGAGAATGAAACCGATGATGCCGAATGCAACTCCGACAGCGGCGGCTATAAGAATAATTTTCCAAACGTCCAAACGAATAACACCTCCCGAATAAAAATTTTGATTATTGTAAAACTCAGTAAAATAACAATATGGAGTATAGCTTGGCACATAATACTACCATTATTATGTATAATAACCTTAAACGGGAGAAATGTCAAGGTATTATTGCAACACATGGTACAAAAATTTATGGAAGTTGAACAAAATCCAGCGCGAAAGAAAGTGTTGACTTTTTCGCGTTTGGTGATAAAATGATAATGTCAAAAGCTGTGAAGCAGAAGACGTGTTCCGAACGTCCTCAAAGAGAGCCGCGCGCCGTTGGCTGAGAGCGCCGGTGTTGATACGGGATATGTTACCGCTGCCGAGCGCGCACCGAAGCCCCTGCGGGATAGGCTGCGACGTATGACCGCGTTAAGGTCGTATGAGTGGCGGCGCGAGCCGCAAACCGGGTGGAACCGTGGAGCATTCGCTTCACCCCTGTAATTTTTACGGGGGTGGAGCTTTTTTCATCCCTGAGACGGGCTTTGGCCCGAAGCTGAAAGGAGAAATTTTTATGGTAAACATTGAACTCAAGGGCGGAGTCGTCAAGGAGTTTGACGACGGAATAACCGCCATGGAAGTGGCGAAGAGCCTCGGTATGGGACTCTATAAGGCGGCGTGCGTCTGCCGCATCGACGGCGAGGTCAAGGATCTTCGCACCCCGATAAACAAAGACTGCAAGCTCGAAATTCTTACTTTTGACGATGACGACGGAAAGCGCGCGCTCAGACATACCGCTTCGCACGTCCTTGCCCAGGCTGTCAAGCGTCTCTATCCCGAGGCTAAGCTCGCGATAGGCCCCGCTATAGACAACGGCTTCTATTATGACTTCGATGTCGATGTGCCGTTCACTCCTGAGGTTCTCGAGAAGATCGAGGCGGAGATGAAGAAGATAGTCAAAGAGGCTCTGCCGCTCGAGAGATACGAGCTCGACCCCGACGAGGCTATTGCTATGATGGAGAAGAAGGGCGAGCCCTACAAAGTCGAGCTTATTCAGGAGCACGCAGGCAAGGGCGAGAAGATATCGTTCTTCCGCCAGGGCGAGTTCGATGAGCTCTGCGCAGGCCCTCATGTCCCCGACACATCGCGCGTCAAGGCGTTCAAGCTGACCTCCTGCACCGGCGCATACTGGCGCGGCGACTCGGACAATAAGATGCTCCAGAGAATCTACGGAACCGCTTTCACGAAGAAAGAGGATCTTGACAATTATCTTCATATGCTCGAAGAGGCGAAGAAGCGCGACCACAGAAAGCTCGGCAAGGAGCTCGGCCTGTTCACTATCATGGATGAGGGCCCCGGCTTCCCGTTCTTCCTGCCCAACGGTATGGTTCTCAGAAATACCCTTATCGACTACTGGCGCGAAGTGCATAAGCGCTACGGCTATGTCGAGATATCCACTCCCATGATGCTCAACCGTTCGCTCTGGGAGCGCAGCGGCCACTGGGATCACTACAAGGAGAATATGTACACCACGGTTATAGACGACACCGACTTTGCGATAAAGCCGATGAACTGCCCCGGCGGAATGCTCGTCTATAAGCTTCAGCCCCATTCATACCGCGACCTGCCCCTGAGAATGGGCGAGCTTGGTCTGGTTCACCGCCACGAGCTGTCCGGCGCGCTCCACGGCCTGTTCCGCGTGCGTTGCTTCACTCAGGATGATGCGCATATCTTCATGACATGGGATCAGATGAAGGACGAGATAAAGGGCGTTGTCCGCCTGTTCGACGAGGTCTATTCCGTGTTCGGATTGACCTATCAGATCGAAGTCTCAACCATGCCCGAGGATCACATGGGCGACGAAAAAGACTGGGATTTCGCAACGGAGACCCTCAAGGCGGCGGTCACCGAGATGGGCAAGGACTTTGTTATCAACGAGGGCGACGGCGCATTCTACGGACCGAAACTCGACTTCCATCTGTCCGATTCCCTCGGCAGAACATGGCAGTGCGGCACTATCCAGCTCGATATGCAGCTGCCTGAGCGCTTCGAGCTTGAATACACCGGTGCGGACGGCGAGAAGCATCGCCCGGTCATGATTCACCGAGTTGTTCTTGGTTCTATCGAGCGCTTCATCGGCGTTATCACCGAGCACTTTGCAGGCGCGTTCCCGCTGTGGCTTGCTCCCGAACAGGTCAAGATTCTGCCGATATCCGACAAGTTCCACGGCTATGCCGAAGAAGTTCGCCAGCAGCTCGATATGGCGGGACTCAGAGTCAGCGTTGACACCCGCAGCGAGAAGATCGGCTATAAGATCCGTGAGGCTCAGCTCCACAAGATTCCCTATATGCTCGTCATCGGCGAGAAAGAGGTTGAAAGCGGCACGGTCAGCGTCAGAAAGCGCGGTGAGGGCGATATCGGCGCGATGAGCATCGCCGATTTCATCGACAGCGCAAAGACCGATGTAGCTGAAAAGGCTATCTGGTAAATTTTTACAATAAAAAATCCAAGCTGAAATTGCCGTCCCGGTGCAGTATACAATATCTTGTGTATTGCGCCGGGACTTTTTCTATTCGCCAAAAATTTTTTAAAATCAGAGCGCAAAAAATCGCCTGAAACTATTGCACAGGCGGTTCTTTTGTTTTATAATGGTGGTGCAAATAGGTGGCGGAAACCACTCAGGTGGTGGACGAGAACACCCGAATTCACACAAAAGGGGGCGAGCGCATGGAAAAAACTGAATTCAGCGGATTTTTTGTCCATACGCTCGACCAGAAAAACCGAGTGTTTATCCCGGCAGAATTCCGCAGCAAGCTTGGCACGGAATTCGTCGTCTGCACTCCGCCCGGCAGCACCGACTGCATCATCATCTATACGTTCGAGGAGTGGGACAGATACTTTGAGAATCTCCGCGTTCTCTGCAAGGGTACGACCCGCGCCTATGCCGAGCGTATCGCGAGCAGCTCGAAGAGATGCGTCATCCCAGACAAGCAGGGCAGAATAACCCTCTCCGCCGACCATTGCGCAAAAGCGCACCTCGAAAAAGAGGCGCTGATAGTCGGAGTCGGCAACCGCATTGAGATATGGAACCCCGAGATTTGGGATCAGAAGTGCGCGGAGAACATGGCAGAGATCGAGAAGATCGCGGCGGATGTTCAGCTTTAATGCGGAGGGCGGCATAATATGGAATTCAAGCATATACCCGTACTTTTCCGCGAATCGATCGACGCGCTTGATATAAAGCCGGACGGACTTTATGCAGACTGCACTGCGGGCGGCGGCGGTCATTCGAACGCGATACTTGACAGACTCTCGGGAAACGGCAGGCTCGTTGCCATTGACCGCGACCCCGAAGCGATTGAGACGCTCACAAAGCGTTTCGAGGGCAGAGAGAATGTCAGCATAGTCAACGACAACTTCTTTAATATAAAGAGCATACTTTCGCAGTTCACCGACGAGGGTGCGGACGGCATTCTCGCAGACCTCGGAGTAAGCTCCCATCAGCTCGACGACGCCGCACGCGGATTTTCTTTCCACGCGGACGCTCCGCTCGACATGAGAATGTCGATGCAGGGCATGAGCGCGGCGGACGCAGTCAACTCGCTTTCACAGCGCGAGCTGCAGGATATCATCTACAGATACGGCGAGGACAAGTTCGCTCCGCGTATAGCGGCGGGAATAGTCCGAGCGAGGGCTGAAAAGCCGATAGAAACAACACTGGAACTCGCCGAGATAGTCAAAAGCTCTATTCCGGCGGCGGCGCGCCGCGAGGGAGGCCACCCCGCGAGGCGCACCTTCCAGGCGTTGAGGATCTATGTCAACGGCGAGCTCGACGGACTCGACAGAGCAATAGGCGATATGTTCGATTCGCTCAAGGTCGGCGGCAGGCTCGCGATAATAACCTTCCATTCGCTCGAGGACAGAGCGGTCAAGCAGACTTTCGCCTCCCTGTGCGAGGGGTGTATATGCCCGCCGGAGTTCCCGGTGTGCGTCTGCGGGAGAAAGAGCCGCGGCAGATTGCCGCAAAAGGCGGCGGCTCCGAGCAAGGCGGAGCTCGAAGAGAATCCGCGCAGCAGAAGCGCAAGACTTCGCGTAATAGAGAAAATCAGATAAATTTTTTAGTATAAACGGGAAAAGTTACAGAGAAAGGATGGTAACTATGGCAACAAATCTCAACGGCACGCAGGCGTATAGATTCGAACTCTTTGAGCCTCAGCAGGCTATGCCCGCGCCGAAAAAAAGGGAAGTTCCGGTCGGTCCGCAGCGAGTGATCAAAGCGCCGGAAAAGACGAAGGAAGAGAAGCAGGCAGAGGCAAAAGAGATAAACAGGCGCATCGCCGTTATTCTCAGTGTGGCTGTCGTTATGTTCATGCTTCTGGGTATAAACATGTATTCGCGCACAAGGCTTACCGTCCTTGCAAAAGAGACGGCGAGTATACAGACGAGCATCGCCGAGGAACAGAGCAGAACGGTCGACCTGCAGAGCAGACTGACTCAGAAGATGAGCACGGACGCTATTCTCGACTATGCGACAAACAGGCTCGGCATGGTCAAGGGCAACCGCTCGCAGATAAACTACATAACCGTCAACGGTTCTGATTCAGTCGTTTATAATGATGACAACGGATCGAAAGCGGGAGAATAGTACGGGCATCGCACGGCATATAATTATGTGCCTGAGTTGCTTTGAAAAGGGCGGATCGCGGTCTGCCCTTTTTGGACATTTAAGAAGGTTTTTTACCGAGCGGTGAAAGGGTGAAGATATGCAGAAGACATTGCCTAAAAAAGAAAAAGACAGACGTGCCAAGGTGATGGTAGTTATCATCGCCATAGCTTTCTTTGCCTGCGTCGGCAACCTCTTCCGCATTCAGGTGGTTCAGGCTGATTATTACAAAGGCAAGGCCGAGGAAAATCAGCTCTACGATACCGAGATACCGGCTCAGCGCGGCACTATTTATGACTCCGAGGGAAATGTCCTCGCACAGAGCGCATCGGTGTGGCTCGTGTATATTGACCCATACAGCGTGCCGGACGATAACGTCCGTGCCGATTTGTGCAGTGATTTGAGCAATGCGCTCGGCATAAACGGCGACACGCTGATGAAAAAACTCAAGATGACGAAATACAGATATCTCGTCATCGCAAAGCAGGTTGAATACGACAACAAGGAAAAAGTAGTTGAGATAAAAAAGAAAAAGTACGAATACACGCAGGATGGTAAGAAGCAGTATGCCTACGGCAGTGCGATGGTCGGCATAGATCCCGATGTCAAGCGCTACTACCCCAACGGCAACCTCGCCAGCCATATCATCGGCTACACAAACTCCGAGGGCAACGGTCAGGCGGGCATCGAGCTATATTATAACAGCATTCTTTCGGGTATCCCCGGCAGAAAGGTCACCGCAAAGGACGCCTACGGCAGGGCGATGCCGCTCCAGTATGAGACTCTTTATGATGCGACGAACGGGCAGAAGCTCCAGCTGACTGTCAACAGCAATATCCAGCGCTATCTTGAAGAAGCGCTCAAGCAGGCATATATCGACAACAAGTGTGCCTATGCAAACGGTATAGTTATGGATGTCAACACCGGCGCTATACTTGGCATGGCGACCATGAGCGATTATGACCCGAACAATCCGCGCCAGACGGACGATGCGGAGGTCGAGGAGGAATATAAACGCCTTCAGGAGCTGCGCGCCGCAAAATATGAAGAATCGGGCAAGACTCCGACCGAGGAAGAAATCAAAAAGGGTCAGGAAGAGGATAGAAACAACGCGAAGCTCAATGTGTTCTATAACAATGTCCGAAACCAGAATGTCAGCAGCACATATGAGCCCGGCTCCGTTTTCAAGACCATAACCGCCTCGGCAGCTCTCGATCAGGGCGTCGCGGATCAGTCAACGAAGGTCGACTGCGTGGCGGGCGGAATAAAAATTCTCACCCAGACCTATCACTGCAACGCGCACACAGTTCACGGCACGCTCGACATGGTCGGCGGTCTGAAAAAATCCTGCAACTCCTATTTCATAACTATGGGTCAGCGCCTCGGCGTTGATAATTTCTACAAATATTTCGAGGCGTTCGGCTTCACCGAAAAGACCGGAATCGACCTCCCGGCGGAAACTCAGCCCAAGGCGGGCGTCACCTACCACGCCCACGAGGGCATGACGCTCATCGACCTCGCGAGCTCCTCGTTCGGTCAGTCGTTCCAGGTCACGCCCATTCAGATGGTGACTGCACTCTCCGCCATAGCCAACGGCGGAAAGCTGATGAAGCCCTATGTCGTCGCGAAAGTGCTCGACGACAACGGCAATGTCGTCAGCGAGACCCAGCCGACCATTAGGCGTCAGGTGATAAGCGAGGAGACCTCTGCAAAAGTCGCCGAGATGATGCGCCGCGTCGTCAACGAAGGCACGGCGAAAAACGGATATGTTATCGGCTACCGCGTCGCGGGCAAGACCGGTACCTCGCAGAAGCTCGGCAAGACCGGCGAGCACGTCGCGTCCTACGGATGCTTTGCCCCTGCGGACGATCCGAAGGTTGCAATAATAATTATTATCGATGAGCCGCACGGCGGTCAGATCCAGGGCGGTCAGATAGCCGCTCCCGTCGCCGCGCAGGTCATGGAAAAAACGCTCAAATATCTCAACGTTGAGCCGCAGTATACCGAGAGTGAGCTTGCAAAGCTCGACACGACGGTTTCCAACTATGTCGGCAAGAATGTTTCGGAGGTCTCTTCGGAGCTTCGCTCGGCAGGCTTCAACTGCAAGGTTATCGGCAACGGCGACAAGGTTATAAGCCAGCTCCCCGGCGCCTATCAGAGCGTGCCCAAGGGCGGCATAGTCGTGCTCTATACCGAGGGCGGCCCCGTTGAAACAAAGACCAAAGTGCCCGATCTGACGGGACTTTCGATAACCCAGGTCAACCGCACTGCGGCTGCCGCGGGCATAAATGTCAAGATATCCGGCAACACTCTCGTAAACTCCGAGCTCACTTCTTACGGACAGAGCATCGCAAAGGGCGAAAGCGTCGATTACGGCACGACGGTCACAGTATACTTCAAATCGAATACCGGCGTTTCCGATTCTCCGGGCTGATAAAGGAGATTTTCAATGAGACTTTCCGAATTGTTCCGGGAAGTTGAATTTGACGGAAGTATAAAAAACGATGCGGATATAAATCTCGTCACCGACGACAGCAGACTCGTCCGACCCGGCTCGCTGTTTGTGTGCATACGCCACAGGAGCTTCGACGGTCACACAGCGGCTGTTGATGCGCTCGCCTCGGGCGCGGCGGCTGTTGTGACTCAGAATAGGCTGGGACTCGAAAACGAGCTTCGTGTCGCGGATTCCCGCAGCGCATATGCGCGCCTTTGCGCGGCACTCTGTAATCACCCGGAGCGCAAGCTCAGACTGATAGGCGTCACCGGCACAAACGGCAAAACGACGGTGACCACGCTTATCAGGAATATCCTTTCCGATTCGGGGACGAAAACACTGCTCACCGGGACGGTCTGCAACCGCCTCGGGGATGAAAATCTGCCGAGCGGGCTGACCACGCCGAAGCCGCCCGAGCTTTATTCGCTGCTCTCGCGCGCCGTTTCGCAGAGGTGCAAAGCCTGCGTCATGGAGGCTTCGTCTCAGGCGCTCGCGCAGGGGAGACTTGAGGGTATAGACTTCGACGCGGCGGTGTTCACAAATATCACGCGTGACCACTTGGATTATCACGGCACATTTGAAAATTATATTTCTGCGAAGAAAAAGCTTTTTGAACATTCTGCTCTATCAATAGTCAATCTCGACGACCTGCGCGCTAATGAGATAATCGCTGCGTCAAAGGGAAAGATAATTACATTTTCAACCGTGCTCGACTGCGCCGACTATACGGCAAAAAACATCTCGCTTCTTTCGGACTGTGTCCATTTTGAGCTCGTCTCAAAAGGGCACATAGAACATATAGAATTTGCCTCGCCCGGACTTTTCAGCGTCTCGAACGCTATGGCGGCAGCTGTCTGCGCGATAAATCTCGGCATCGAGCCGAAAGATGCCGCACAGTCGCTCGCAAAGTCAAAAAGCGTCTGCGGACGGCTCGAACGCGTGGAGTGTTCAGCACCGTACAGCGTCATTATTGACTACGCCCACACGCCCGACGGGCTTGAACAGGTTCTGCGGGCCCTGCGCCCGTCCTGCCGCGGGAAGCTCATAGTTCTTTTCGGCTGCGGCGGGGACAGGGACAGAAGCAAGCGCCCGCTGATGGGCGCCGCCGCGTGCAAATATGCGGATAAGATTATCGTCACGAGCGACAACCCGCGCTCGGAGGACCCGATAAAAATAATCGGCGATATATTAAAAGGCACGGACAAAAAACGCCGCGATCTGTTCGTTGAACCGGACAGACGCAAGGCGATAGCGCTCGCGCTTAAAACAGCCGAACCCGGCGACACAGTTTTGCTCGCGGGCAAGGGACACGAAAAATATCAGCTTATCGGCGGCGAAAAATTGCCGCTTGACGAGCGGGAGACCGTAAGAAAAATTCTCGGGCTTCCGCACGATACAGGGAGGAAAAAACAATGAACACTATCGCAGCATTGATAATGGGCGCGGCGGCCGCGGCGCTCGTCACCGCGTTGCTCGGGCTTGCCATAATTCCGTGGCTGAGAAAGCTCCATTTCGGGCAGACTATTCTTGAAATCGGTCCGAAGTGGCACGAGAAAAAGCAGGGCACGCCAACCATGGGCGGACTCATGTTTATCTTCGGCACAATAGCCGCAGTCGCGGTGACTGTTATTACCGATAAGCTCCTCGGCGGCGATATCGTCGACAGCAGCGCTACCGGCGCGTCGATAATCGAGCTTTATACGAAGTTCTACAGCGGCATTATCTTTGCTCTCAGCGTGGCGCTCATCGGTTTTGCCGATGACTATATAAAGGTCGTCAAAAAGCGCAACCTCGGTCTGACCGAGAAGCAGAAGACGGTGCTTCAGTCGCTCGTTATAATCGCTTATCTCGTCTCACTCTATATGGGCATGGGCAAGGAGCCCTATATGTTCATTCCGTTTGCCGGCAATGTTCGTATGGGCGTATTCTTCTGGATCTTCGGCTTTGTCGTTATCTATGCAGCGATAAATGCAGTCAACTTCACAGACGGCATTGACGGACTTTGCTCGAGCGTTACGATAACCTTCGGTCTTTCCATGTGTGTTATTGCTTATATGCATAAATTTTTCGGCGTCTCGCTCATGGCGAGCGTACTTATAGGCGGATGTGCGGGCTTCCTTGTCTGGAACCACAACCCCGCAAAGGTGTTCATGGGCGACACGGGCTCGATGTTCCTCGGCGGCATGGTCGTCGCTATCGCGTATGCGCTCAACTGCCCGCTTATTCTGCTCCTGACGGGCATAATATATGTTATAGAGGGCGCGTCAGACGTGCTCCAGATAGGCTATTTCAAGATAACTCACGGCAAGCGCATCTTCAAGATGGCTCCCATTCATCATCATTTCGAGATGAGCGGCTGGAGCGAGAAGAAGATAGTCGCAGTGTTTTCGATAGTCAACGCTGTCGGCGGAGCTGCGGCGATCGCGCTGATGTATTTCGGCGGCTACGCACTTTAAAAAAACAAACGCAGACGAAAGGGGGATCGGGATGACGAAGACAAAAGGAAAAACAAAGAACACAAAGAGCGAAAAAACAAAAAGAGAGAGCGGGGAAATGTCTCCTGCAAAAAAGCTTTTTCGCAAGTATTATCCGTTCTATAAATATACCCCGAACGGTATAAAAAGGCTCGACAAGCGCGAAGTGCTGGCTTTCGGAAAGATAGACACAAGGTTCTTCCTGCTCGTCGTCATCCTGCTCATCATCGGTCTGATAGCCCTGTTCTCGGCGAGCTATATCAACGCCATAAACAGACATAAGGGCAACGCGTATTATTATATCGAGCGTCAGCTGATCTTTGCCGTAACAGGCGTTGTGCTGATGTTTTTGGTGTCGAGAATAAATTACAGAGTGCTCAAAGATTTATCGTTTTTTGCGATAACCGTCGCGTTCTTCTTTCTTATTCTCGTGCTCATTTTCCACGGCGACGGCGACTTTAAGCGCTGGCTCGTCATCGGCGGCAAGAAACTGTTTCAGCCGTCCGAGCTTGCAAAGGTCGCGCTGATAATGTACTGCGCGTGGAGCATGGACAGACGCAAAAAAGCCATATGCTCCGACTGGAAGATGATGTTCCTCTATATGACAGTCGTCGGCGTTATGTGCGGACTTATCGCGCTCGAAAAGCATGTCTCGGCGACCATACTTGTCGGTCTTCTCGGCATAGCGATGACCTATCTCGGCGGTATCGACCGCAAGTGGTACCCGCTCGTCATAGCCTGCATCGTCGGCGGCGCAGTGCTCATGGTCGTTTTCAGAGATAAAATGCCCGCCTATGCGGCGGAGCGAATAATCGCATGGCTCGACAAGAGCTATGACCCCGGCGACGCCCGCTGGCAGACAAACAACTCCCTCTATGCTATCGGCTCGGGCGGACTGTTCGGCGTCGGACTCGGCAATTCGCGCCAGAAGCACATGTATGTTTCCGAGCCGCAGAACGACTTCATTTTCGCGATATTCTGCGAAGAGATGGGTCTTGTCGGCGCTCTGGTCGTTATCGTGCTGTTCGTGCTTCTTGTCAAGCGCGCTTTCGATATCGCCATGCGTACCAAAGACACATTTGCGTCTCTGCTCGTTATGGGCATCGCGGTTCAGGTCGGACTTCAGGCGGCACTCAATATCGCGGTCGTCACCGACCTCATTCCCAACACCGGAATCAGCCTTCCGTTTTTCAGCTACGGCGGCTCATCACTGTGGATATTGCTCATAGAGATGGGCGTTGTACTGAGCGTATCGCGAAGCGCAAAAATAGAAAAAATATAAAAACAACGGAGGAGTCAATATGCTCAAAGCAAAAAGAATTCTTATCGCCGCAGGCGGCACAGGCGGCCATATCAACCCGGCTCTTTCTGTTGCCGGATATATCCGCTCGCAGGATCCGACTGCCGAGATACTCTTCGTCGGCACTGCCGATAAAATGGAGGCGAAGCTCGTTCCCCAGGCGGGTTATCCGATAAAGATGATAGACATCAGCGGTTTCCGCCGCGACCTGAGCCCGGCGGGCATCGTTCATAACATAAAGACGGTTTCAAAGATGTTCAAATCGTCCTCGCAGGCGAAAAAGATAATCGAGGATTTCAAGCCCGAGCTTGCGATAGGCTTCGGCGGCTATGTCAGCGGACCCGTTATCAGAATGGCGGCGAAGCTCGGCGTGCCGACCGCTATCCACGAGCAGAACGCCTATCCCGGCGTGACAAACAAGACGCTCGCAAAGCAGGTCGATGCTGTTATGCTCACGAGCATGGCGGCGGAAAAATATCTCGAGCCGAAGAATCCCTGCGTGCTGACGGGACTTCCCGTGCGTGCCGAGTTCTTTACAGCGGATAAAGAACACAGCCGTCTCGAACTGGGCGTTGACAGCCGTCCGCTCATTCTCTCCTCCGGCGGAAGCCTCGGCGCGGAGCCGATAAACAGAGCTATGGTCGAGCTGATAGCGGCGCGCGCTCCCAAGGGTGACTGCTGCTTCATCCACGCCACCGGACACAGCGGCACATGGGTCACGGACGAGCTCAAAAAGCGCGGAGTCGACCCGGACAAATTCGAGAATGTTACAATAAGAGAATACATAGACGATATGTCCCGCTGCATGGCGGCGTGCGACCTGTTCATCAACCGCGCCGGCGCATCGACTCTCTCGGAGATAGAGGCTCTCGGCAAGCCGTCGATACTCATCCCCTCGCCGTATGTCGCGGAGAATCATCAGTATCACAACGCGATGACTCTCGTTGAAAAGAACGCGGCGGTGGTTATCGAAGAGAAAGATCTGACGGGCGAAAAGCTGACCGAAGAGGTCGAGAAGCTTCTCGCGGACCGCGCAGGGCTCGATAAAATGGGCGAAAACGCCCGCGCAATGTGCGTCAGCGACGCGGCAAAACGCATATACGACTGCCTGTGCAAGGTGGTCGGGTAACAGAACAAATCATTTTCGCATATGATGGCACGCAGTTACTAATTGAGTTGCGCGGGGTGCGAAAATGGAAACGGTGAGGATCACAGGGAAAAACAGACTCTCGGGCGAGGTGCGCCTCCAGGGCGCAAAAAACAGCGCGCTGCCTATCTTGGCGGCTGCGGCGAGCGTTGACGGCGTTAGCGTTATTTATAATTGTCCGCGCCTTTCCGATGTTGACGCCGCGATAAAAATTCTGCGCTTTATCGGCTGCAAAGTCGAACGCGAGGGCGACACCGTTACAGTAGATGCGACAGATGTTAGCCGATGCGACGTGCCGCGCGAGCTCATGTGCGAGATGCGCTCGTCCGTTATATTTTTGTCGCCCCTGCTCGCAAGGCTCGGTATGGCGGAGATATCCGCGCCCGGCGGCTGCGAGATAGGACTGCGCCCGATTGACCTTCACCTGTCCTCCCTGCGCCTTATGGGCGCACAGATTGAGACCGAGGGCGGCGTGCTCTCTTGCAGATGCCCCGATGGTCTCCGCGGAGAAAAAATAACCCTCTCGTTCCCGAGCGTGGGCGCGACCGAAAATATACTTATCGCCGCGGCGTCCGCCGATGGCGAAACGGTTATACTCAATGCTGCGCGCGAGCCTGAGATAGCCGATCTTGCGGATTTTCTCTGCTCCTGCGGAGCGCATATATCGGGTGCGGGCAGCGGCGAGATAACCGTCTGCGGCATGAAAAAGCTTCATTCTGCCGAGCACACGGTCATTCCGGATAGAATAATCGCCTCGACCTATATGGCTGCCGCGGCAGTGACCGGCGGCGACGTGCATATTTTGGATACCCGCGCCGAACATATAACTCCGGTCATCCCCGTGTTTGAGCAGGCGGGGTGCAAAGTTGACTGCGGCGAAAACAGCGTGCATATTTCGGCGCCAGTTCGCCTGCGCAGTGTACAGACCGTGCGGACGATGCCGTATCCGGGCTTCCCGACCGATTCCCAGGCGGCTGTCATGGCTATGCTCAGCGTGGCGCACGGCACGAGCGTTATGATAGAAAATATTTTTGAAAACAGATATCGCCATGTGCGCGAGCTCTGCCGACTCGGCGCGGATATAATGACCGAGGGCAAAGTCGCGGTGATAAAGGGCGTCGAGACGCTCACGGGCGCGTGTGTGTGCGCCGCCGACTTGAGAGCGGGCACGGCGCTTGTCGTCGCAGGACTTGCGGCGCAGGGCAGCACGACGATAGAAAATGTCTGTCTCATTGACAGAGGCTGGCAGGATATGGAAGAAAAGCTTCGTTCACTCGGGGCGGAGATTGAAAGAGAAAGCTGAAAAGGGGTGTCCCGCATGGAAAACAAAAAAGCACAGCCGCAGAAAAATAAGACTCCGAAAAAGAAAAGACTGAGCAAAAAGGCGAGACGCCGCCGTCGCGTTAGAATAGCGATAGTGACTCTGCCTATTGTTATTGTCGTTCTTGCGGCAGTCGCGCTCATCGGCAGTGCGGTGCTGTTCCGCGTGGAGGGCTTTTCTCTCAGCGGAGAGGGCAGATATGACGGAGACGAGATAGTCAGCGCGTCCGGGATAGATATCGGCGACTGCCTGATGTGGATTAATCTCAACAAAGCCGAGGACAGGATAACGAAGAAGCTGCCGTATATTGAAACGGTGACAATAAAGCGCAAGCTGCCGCACACGGTCTCTATAGAATATAAGCAGGCGAAGGTGCTCTACGGCGTCTGCGTCGACGGCACATGGGCGCTGACCGATACAAAATATAAAGTTATCGAGCTGCTCGATTTCGAACCCGAGAATGTGTCGCAGAAAATAAAACTGCCGAAAGCCAAGACTTTTGAGCCCGGAAGCGTTATTGCGTTTGAAGTCAAGGACGGCGAAGAGTCTCCGCTCGACACATACAAAAATCTTTTGACCGAGGCGGAAAAGACCTCGCTCAAGGGCAAGATAACCGGCGCGGATGTAAGCAATCCCACCGCGCTGACGCTTACATATGACGGCAGAATAACAATAAAGCTCGGCACTTTTGCCGATATTCCGGCGAAGCTCAAGCTCGCCGCCGGCGCGGTCGAAAAAGAGGACAGGATCGACTCGACCGAATACGGCACGCTCGACGCAACAATAACGGACAAGGCATATTTCAGACCCGAGGCGAAGAAGAGCGAAACGCCGTCTGCCGAACAGACGACGGCGGAGATATCGCCGGAGCAGGCGGTAGAGTAAGACAGGAAATTTGTTTTGATTTTTTGCTTGTCTTTTTATTGAATATATGCTAAAATTAATCTATCTGAAAACTAACCGTTTTTTATATATCAGTTTGGGGGTTACGAAATGGCGTTTGAACTCGACAATGACTGCGAGATAACCACGCAGATAAAAGTTATAGGCGTCGGCGGCGGCGGCGGAAATGCCGTCAACCGCATGGTCGAAAGCGGTGTGCTCGGCGCAGAATTTATTGCTGTCAATACGGACAAGCAGATACTTACTCATTCCAGCGCAACGCACAAGATCCAGATCGGCGAGAAGCTGACAAAGGGTCAGGGCGCAGGCGGCAGACCCGAAATAGGCGAAAAATCGGCGGAGGAGAGCCGCGATGTTATCTCCGACGCGCTCAAGGGCACTGATATGATATTCATCACTGCCGGCATGGGCGGCGGAACGGGCACAGGCGCCGCTCCCGTCATTGCAAGAATCGCCAAGGATATGGGCATACTCACCGTCGGCGTTGTCACCCGCCCGTTCAAGTTCGAGGGCAAGAAGAAGCAGCTCCAGGCTCAGAAGGGCATAGAGAACCTTGCCGAGAATGTGGACAGCCTTATTGTCATACCCAACGAACAGCTCAAGGCGATGAACAACGGTCAGAAGATGACTTTTGTCGAGGCATTCAAGATGGCGGATGAGGTTCTGCTCCACGGTGTCAAGAGCATCTCTGAGCTTATAAAAGTTCCCGGCTTCGTCAACCTCGATTTCGCGGATGTCACTTCGATAATGAAGGACGCCGGCTATGCTCACATGGGCTTCGCCAAGGCCTCCGGCAAGGACAAGGCTACCGAGGCGGCAAAGGGCTCGATTTCCAGCCCGCTGCTTGAGACTTCGATCTCGGGCGCAAAGGGCGTTATCATCAGCTTTACCGCTGCTCCCGATGTTGACCTTGATGATATCGAGGGCGCAGCCGCGCTCATTACCGAGCAGGCGCATCCCGATGCGGATATCACATGGGGCATTGCGTTCGACGACAGCATGGATGACGAGATGATGATAACCGTTATCGCAACCGGCTTTGAAGATAAGCCGAAGTCAGCGATGTATCCCGAAGAGCAGCCCAAGGCAGAGGCTCCCGCAGCGCAGACCGAGTATGTTCAGACGAGCATCGCTCAGCCCGCAAAACCCGTAGCTCCCGAAGAGCCGAAGAAGGAAGAAGCTCCTTATATCGCCAAGAGACCTGCTGAGATAAATCCCGATGATGAGTTCAGCATCATTCTTGACAGCTTCAACAGATAAAAATAAAACTGCACCGCTGAGTTTTTCGGCGGTGCTTTTTAATATTGACTGCTATATGCTTTTAGTGTTATACTAACTGCGTTCCGTGCAATCGGCACGGAAGGGTATATAGGAGATAAGGTTTGGGGAACCGCCGGAGAGCTTCTTGCTTTCCGGCGGTTTCCCTTTTTATATATTATTTTATTCAGCGGCAGATTCAACAACCTTTTTCGCTATCGCTTCAAGCTGTTCAAAGCTTTCGAGCGTGCCGAGCTCGCGGCGAAAAGCCGCCGCCCCATGTATGTCGCGGATATACCACGACGAGTGCTTGCGTGCCTCGCGGATTCCGATATAGTCGCCCTTGTTTGCTATCAGCGCGCTGATATGCCGAAGCATTATATCCATGCGCTCATCTACAGGCGGGTCGGGGAGAACATTTCCGCTCTTTAAATATTCGCTTATCTGAGTGAATACCCACGGCCTGCCGAGCGCCCCGCGGCCGACCATTATTCCGTCGCAGTTGGTTTTATCAAACATATCCGCAGCACTTTTGCCGTCGACTATGTCGCCGTTTCCGATGACGGGTATGCTTTTCACACGCCTTTTAACTTCGGCTATCACATCGAGATCGACGGGCGGCGCATACATCTGCTTGCGGGTCCTGCCGTGTACGGTTATCGCCGCTGCACCCGCCTGCTCGCAGAGTACGGCAAGCTCCGGCGCGTTGATATTTTCCGCGTCCCAGCCGGCACGCATCTTGACCGTTATCGGAACGGGGGAGACCTTCACACACTGCGCAACTATCTCTGCGGCGAGCTCGGGACGCTTCATCAGCGCGCTGCCGCCGCCGTTTCCCGCAACCTTCGGCGCGGGACAGCCCATATTTATATCAATGAAATCGGGCGAGTATTTTATGCAGGTATCAATGGCTTTTGCCATTATCTCGGGCACGTCGCCGAATATTTGGACACCTGCCGGGCGTTCGGCATCGCTCAGACTCAGCAGCTCGGAGGATTTGCGGTCGTTCATGCTTATGCCCTTTGAGCTTGCCATCTCGCCGATGCAGCCTATTGCGCCGAACTCCATGCACAGCTCGCGCATGGATCTGTCCGCCACGCCTGCCATCGGGGCGAGCAGAGCGCCGCTCTTCAGTTTTTCAGCCGATAAATACAACTTGCCACCTCCGAAAGATACTCAGTAGATTTTAGCATAAAAACCGTGCGGTTGCAATGATTATAAAAATAAAGCCGCACAGTGGATACTGTACGGCTTTGAAAATCCGATATTGTTTTTACTTCTTGTCTGCGGAGACAGTTTCCTTTTCTTCTGTCTCTGCGCCAGGCTCGTTGAACTGCTTGAGGGATTCCATGGCGGCGGTAGCTTCTCTTGCAAGCTCCGCGGCCTCCATGGCCTTCTTCGCAGCCGCATCGACTGCCTGAGCGGCAAGCTGAGTCTTGTGACCCGCATCGGAAGCACCTGCGGCTTCTGCAGCCTTCGCCTCTGCGGAGAGCTTCTCTGCTTCTGCTTCGAGCTTGTCGGCCTCTTCCTTTGCTTTCATGGCGAGCTCGACCTTGTTGTTCGCGTCGATCTCTGCCATCATCTTTCTGATAGCGTGGGTGCTCATGCCCTGCTTGACATATTCGAAGTATTCCTCAGACGGGATACCGCCGATGAATGTCTCAGTGTACTTGACCTTTACGCCGACCTTAGCGATAACGATGTTGATGACGAGCAGCGCGACGAGCGTTCCGAGGAACACATATGCGCCGAAACCGACCGAACCGCTGAAAACATCAGGGAAGAACTTCGCGAGATCTTTCGAGAAAAAGTTGAAGCAGACTATCGAAACCGTCGCGAGCACAATCATGATGCTGTTGAGGGTGATGTTGCGGGGATTGCCGTGCTTCGAGCATGCCATCGTGAGCATAATGAGGCTGACGAGGATGAGCACTGCCGAAAGCAGGATCGTCACAAGCGATATGAAGTAGAGCAGGAAAGTGTTGCCGAAGAAGCTCGAGCCGATATACTTGAACAGCGCGTCAAAATCGAGCGCTGACACCGCATTGTATATCGTGATGGCATTGACCGACACTTTCTTCTCGAAGAACGGTCCCCAAAAGGACACATTCGCCAGCGGAAGCATGAGCGCTCCGATGGGAAGAAGGCTGAGCACGATTCTGATTATTGTCAGGGGAGATCCAATGAACGAAGCCTTGAGCCTGTCAAGCTTCTTCTGGAATACGGCGTGTTCGCTCTCGGCCTTGTCGGCATCCTCGAGCAGACGCTCCTCCATTCCGTAGTAGATAAGATTGATGCCGCAATGAGGGCAGGTGGGGCGCCAGTCAGTCAGCTTGAGACGCGCGCCGCACTTGGGGCAGTTAGCCATATCGTTTCCTCCAAACAGATTTTGTTGCCGCGAAAAACCCCTCCGCGGCTTTGTTTGTGTACATTTCAATTGATTTTAACATAAAAAGAATGAGAAATCAAGAAGAATTATACAAAAACTATAAAAATGAACGGAAAAATTGAGCACAATGTGTGCGTCAGATAAAAGCGCCGTCTATGCCTATCGTCTGCCCGGTTATGAAATCCGAACCGTCTCCCGCGAGGAAGAGCATGAGGTGCGCCACCTCTTCGGGTGTGCCGAAGCGTCCCATGGGAGATTCTTCTTTTAGAAGTTCGAGCGTCTCTTCGCCGAGGGAGGCGTTCATCTTCGTGTCGATAACGCCGGGGGCTATGCAGTTGACCTGAATGTTTGACGGCGCAAGCTCGCGCGCGAGCGCCTTTGTCAGCCCGATCAGAGCCGACTTTGCGGCGGAATAATGCACCTCGCACGACGCGCCGCACACGCCCCACATAGAGGAAACATTGATTATCTTTCCGCTCTTTTCGTGAACCATGTCGGGCAGAGCCGCCTGAATGCAGTTGAACGCGCCCTTGACCGTGACGCCCATCATGCGGTCGAAATCCTGCTCGGTGATGTCGCAGAACATCTTCTGCTGAGCGATTCCGGCGTTGTTTATAAGAACGCCTATTCTGCCGAGCTCCCTGCGGGCGAAGTCCGTCATATCGTCCACTTCGCTTCTCGCGCTCACATCGGCTCTGAAGCAGACCGCCCTGCCGTTTTCTTCGTTTATCTCGCGGCAGAGAGCGAGCGCCGCATCTTCGGAAGTACGGTAGTTTATCAGCACGCCGAATCCGTCTTTTGCAAAGGCAAGAGCCGCCGCACGGCCTATGCCGCCGGCAGCTCCGGTTATTATCACATTTTTGTTATTTACGCTCATTTTGAAAAACCTGTGAACTGTCCGTTCGAGCCGTAGAGAGTGGATATATCAGTGTAGCCCGCGGGCACCTTGAACAGGCTCTCGTCGACCTTTGAGGAGAATTTGATATCGTTGCAGACGAGCACGCCCTGGCTGCTGAGAATCTCCATCTTGACGAGGTCGTCGCCGGAGAAATAGCATTTTATTGTGCTGTCGTTGCTCTTGTACTCTTCGCAGATGTATTTCTTGCCGTCAGCCTTGACTTCCGAGGTCCTGACATATTCCATTCCCTCGAAGTCTATCGCCGAGAGGGAGTTCATAGCCTCGTTGACATCGCCTGCCTCGCCCGCGTCAACGGCGAGATACATCCTGCCCTCGGGGAATACCATATAGAACTTCTGACCGTCCGAAATGAACGACATTGTCATTGATACGCCGTTGCCGACAGGAGCTTTCATGCTCATATAGGCTTTTTTGCCTGATTTGACCATCGTCAGGGGCACATTGACGGAGGCGCCCTGCATATTGGAGGAGCAGGTCGCGGTCATGGTGTAAGAATCGCGCTTTGAGTTCTTCTGGAAATAGGTGTAGAAGCGGGTCTTTTTGATGTCCTTCTTCGCGCCGTTGTCCTTTATCTCATGACCCTTCGGCATCGTCTCGGGCTCGGTCGCCTCGGTGGTGCTCGCGGGGTTCGAAGAATCCGTAGTGTCAACTCCGTTGAGGGCGTTGATTATGTCCTCAAGGCTCGAAGTGGTGCCCTCCGTGGTGTCAGGGGCGGTGGTGTCCGAGCTGCCGTCCTTGTTTTTGCAGGCGGCAAAGCTCAGCATGAGCACAAGGCACATGAAAATACACAGAATAGCTTTTTTCATTTTTATCATCATTCCTTTAAGAATATTTGTTTTAACATCCTTTGCGCTTTTTGCGCTGTGATAATAGAATACATTATATCGCGAACAAAATCAAGGGTATCGCCCAAATATGAACGAACTAAGTACGGGCGCGCGGTTGACTTTTGACTACGAAAAAAGTAAAATGACAGCAGGAATAACTTTTCGTCAGTCGTTATGATTATCGGAGGTGGACTCATGAATATAGATATATCTCTCATATTCGGCGATGCGGCGCGGTGGATAATGCCCGTGCTCGCGCTGCTTGTTGCGGCGTTCTGCGTGCCCTCTCTGCTCAAGGGCAATAAGAAGATCGGCGTCACCGGATATCTTGTCAACGAGGCGAACGGCGACCGACTGCCGCTGTCCGGCTATGAAGTGTCAGTCGGGCGCAGCAAGGTGTGCGATATCGTCCTCGGATATAACACCGTCTCGCGCTTTCACGCCGTGCTTTCAAAGCATAAGAACGGCTGGCGCGTGACAGACACGCGCTCGAAGACGGGAACATATATCAACGCCGAGAAGATAGACAAGCCCCGCGCCCTCGCGGACGGGGACACGATAGTTTTCGGCAACGCGGTGTTCGTGTTCGTCGAGAATGCGGCTATAGAGCCCGAGCAGGCTCCCGAGGAGCATATCGAACAGGCGGACGGTGAAGAGACCGCCCCTGCGGACGAGCACGCGGATTATATAGTCGACGAAAAGACAGGCAATGCATATAGAATAGACGGTCTTATAACCTGCATGATAGGCAGCGGAGACGATGTGCAGATAAAGTTAAAGCGGCAAAATGTCTCGGCTCATCACGCCATGCTCGTGTTCGACGACGGAACGGGCAAATGGAGCGTTACGGATATGGATTCGACCTACGGCACTCTGCTCAACGGCAGACCCGTCAGACGCATGACTCAGCTCGATGACGGCGACACGATCAATATCTGCGGCAGCACGCTCACTTTCAGAACGACGGGAGGGGAGAGCGCATGAAAAAGACAATGAAGAGAACAAAATGGTGGCTCCCCGCGCTGATTCTGCTCACGGCGTTCCAGCTCATATCAATGGCGCAGGTCGTGTTCAACGACGACGGCTCGCTGAGCACGGAGTGTCTCATATTCTTCGGCGCATATCTCGCCGTCGAGTGGGTTTATTTCATCGCGATGTCGATAGCGAGAAAGCGCGCAGACCCGGCGCTCGAAATGATAGCGTTCTTCCTGACGGGCATAGGGCTTGTCACCGTTGCGGGCGCGAATAAAGATTTGGTTAAGACGCAGTTCGTCGCGGATATGCTCGGCATATTCTGCTTTGTCGCTCTGCTCTGGCTCATCTCGAATGTTGACCGCGCCATGGTGATGAGAACGCCCATGGCTGTGGCGGCAATAGGTCTGCTGGTTTTGACTCTTATCCTCGCGCGCAATATAAAGGGCGCGTTCAACTGGCTGAGTATCGGCGGAATGTCCATCCAGCCGTCCGAGTTCGTCAAGGTCGCGTTCGTCTTTGTCGGCGCGGCGACTCTCGATAAATTGCAGACCACTCGTTCGCTCACAAAATATATTATCTTCTGCGTCGTCTGTGTGGCGCTGCTGTTTTTGATGCGCGATCTCGGCGCGGCGCTGATATTCTTCTTTACATTTATAGTTCTCGCGTTCATGCGCTCCGGCGACTTCCGCACGATAGTGCTCCTGTGCGTCGGCGCGGCGATGGCGGCGGGACTCGTTGTGCTGATACGCTCCGACTTTGTTATGGCTCGCTTTGCGACCTACCGCCATGTCTGGGACGATATGTATGGCAAGGGCTATCAGCAGACGCGCGTGCTCATCTACAGCGTCAGCGGCGGACTGCTCGGCGTCGGCATCGGCGACGGAAAGCTCAAAGAGGTCCCCGCGGCGACGGAAGATCTCGTATTCGGCATGATATGCGAGGAGTGGGGCATTATCATGGGCATCCTCGTCATCCTCTGCATCATGTTTATCGCGTTTCACAGCATCCGCTGCGCGAGCGGTTCGCGCTCGGCTTTCTATGCAATATCCGGCATAGCGGCGGGCTGCCTCCTGCTCTTCCAGACGGGACTCAATGTTTTCGGCGTCACCGATCTTCTGCCCCTTACGGGTGTCACCCTCCCGTTCATCAGCCGAGGCGGTTCGAGCGCGATATGCTGCTGGGCGCTGATAGCGTTCATCAAGGCGGCGGACAACCGCACCTGGATAGGTTCGAAATATTATCTTGATTCTGACTCGTAACCCGCGGAAAGGACTGATTGAATGAAAGGCATAGCAAAACGCTCAAAGCTCATGTTTGCGCTCGTGGCAATTTTTCTTGCGGGCGTCATAGTCCTCGCTGCAACATTCGGCATCAACGCCGAAACATGGGTGTTCAAGCGCGCCAACAAGCATATATATTCGTCGGGTCAGATAGTCGCGGCGGGCACGATATATGACCGCAACGGCAAGGTGCTGGCTCAGACGGTGAACGGCGAGAGAAAATATAACTCAAACAGCACCGTGCGCCGCGCGACCCTCCACGCCGTCGGCGACCTCGAGGGATTTATCTCAACCGGAGCGCACAGCGCGTTCCGCGGCGAGCTCACGGGCTACAGCTTCTTAAACGGCGTATATGATTTGAAGAGAAACGGAGCGGGCAACGATATAACCCTCACTATAGACGCCGACCTCTGCGCCACAGCGTATAACGCATTAAACGGCAGAAAGGGTGCAGTCGGTGTATATAACTACAAGACTGGCGAGATTCTCTGCATGGTCTCGACCCCAACTTATGACCCGTATAATAAGCCTACCAATATCGACAGCGATACAACAGGAAAATACGAGGCAATATATCTCAACCGCTTCTTGTCAGGCGTGTTCACTCCCGGCTCGACTTTTAAAATCGTCACGGCGATTAGCGCGCTCGAAAATATACCCGATATAAATTCGCGCACATTTACCTGCACCGGTCAATATAAGACTTCTACAGGTATCGTCAAGTGTAATTCCGTCCACGGAAAGCTCAATTTCCAGCAGGCACTCAGCAAATCCTGCAACAGCACCTTCGCCTGCATCGCGGAGGAGCTCGGCAACGACGCGCTGACTAAGACCGCCGAGCAGGTCGGCTTCAACAAGCGGATAACAATAGACGGAATAAGCGTCACAAAGAGCTATTTCACTCTGAAAGATGCAGTCAGCGTCGACCGCGGCTGGGCGGGTATCGGTCAGTATCAGACACTCGCGAATCCCTGCCAGATGCTCACCATGATGGGTGCGATAGCGAACGGCGGCAGCGCACCTGCACCGAAGCTGCTCAAGAGCGACAGCACGTTGAGCTCGCTGACTTCGCCGACGCTCAAATATCTCGACGAAAATATAGCGAACACCATCAAAGATATGCTCCGAAAGAATGTCACGACCCACTACGGCGAGGGCAAGTTCCCCGGGCTTCAGCTCGGCGGAAAGACGGGCACAGCGCAGGTCACGGACGGCGAGCCCCACTCGTGGTTTGTCGCGTTCTCCGAGCGCGAGGATCTTCCGCTGGCAGTCGTCGTTGTTGTCGAACACGGCGGCGAGGGTATCAGCGCGGCGGCGCCCATAGCTAATAAAGTTATGCAGGCCGCGGCGAAAAAAGGCGTGAATTAAAAAAATAAAACTTCGGCGTCCGCGCAGAGCTGCGCGGGCGCCGATTTTTATTTTATCTCCACTCCCGTGTAATAGTGTTTGATTATCTCCTGCCAGTCGGAGCCTTGCCGCGCCATGTAGTCCGCGCCGTATTGGCTCATGCCGACCCCGTGGCCGTAGCCGTGCGCGGTAATTTTGAACTCGTCGTCCGTGCATTTTATCTCGAAGCAGGCGCTGCGGAGTCCCAGCTTTTCGCGCACCTGCGCGCCCGTGAATTCTTTTCCGCCGATCACGGCGCAGGAAATATATCCGCTGTCCGTCTTTCTGACTTCGCCTATCCATTTTTTTGCGTCGCCGCTGAGCTCCGCGCCCGAGCCGGCGAAAGCTTTTTTGAATTCATCCGCCGTCAGCGTCAGCGTCGATGAGTAGTCGGGCGAGAGCTTGTCGCCCGCGCTCGTGACGCTCTTTAAGTAGGGGACATCCTTGCCCCAGACCTCCTCCGCGCTGAAGGTCTGCCCGCAGCTTATCGCGTGAAACGCCGCAGTTATAGTCTCCCCGTCATAGGTTATCGTCTTGCCGAAAACGTCTTTGACAGCCTCTTCGATTTTCTTTTCGTATGTCTCATATTTGTCGCCCCATTTTTCCTTGCGCGCCGTCGCGTCCAAATATCCCTGATGCACCGCGCTGTCATCGGTTATGTCCGCGCCGCCGAGCGCGGGGTCGGGACTGTAACGCTTCTTGACCGCATATGTATAGCATACGGCGGCCTGGGCGCGCAGAGCCTGCGAATGATATGTCGGCGGCATCTCCGCCGCTACCGCGCCGACAACATATTCGAACATGTCTATTTCGTTTATCTTCTTCGTCGAAGAGGAGAGCACGAGTATCGAATCTCCGTCATCTTGAATATTCGTTTTTGTGACTTCGTTGCCGCCTTTCTCCGGCGCTTTTGCGCCGCCCGTTGCGGCGAGCGGGCAGATAAGCAGAACGGCTATCAGAATGATGAATAAAAATCCTCTGTTTTTCATATTTTTTACCTCCCGAACCTCGGCAAACTTGACTTTTGCTGCCGTTTTGGTGTAAAATTGTACTCTGATACATTATTATATAAATTTATATACGGAGCGAGAAAGGAGTCGAACGCATGGCGAATTATATATCCTCTATCCCGCAGGATGCCCTTAACAGTTTATGCGGAGAAATAGACAAGTATAACAAGATAAATCCTGCGTATTTTGATCGTTTCCAGGTCAAGCGCGGCCTGAGAAATTCGGACGGCACCGGTGTTATGGCGGGGCTGACAAAGATATGCAGCGTTCAGGGATATTATGTCGAGGACGGCGAGCGTGTCCCGATAGACGGCAGACTTATATACCGCGGAATCGATGTTCGCGAGATAGTCAGCGGATGCGAGCAGGAGGGACGCTTCGGCTTTGAAGAGGTCGCGTGGCTGCTCCTTTTCGGCACCCTGCCCTCGAGAAGACGCCTTGAGATATTCAAAAGCGTTCTCGCCGAGAGCCGCGAGCTCCCCAACGAGTTCATCGAGGATATGATAATGAAAGCTCCCTCGCACAACATCATGAACAAGCTTTCGCGAAGCGTCCTCGCGCTCTATTCATATGACGAAAATCCGGACGATATCTCGATAGAAAACGTCCTTCGCCAGTCGATACAGCTGCTCGCGCAGATACCCATGATAATGAGCTACGCCTATCAGGTCAAGCGCCGCAACTTCTATCACGAGAGCATGTATCTCCACCCGGTCGACAAGACCCTCAGCACCGCCGAGTCAGTTCTCTATTCGATAAGAGCGGATAAAAAATTCACCCCGGAAGAGGCGCATATGCTCGATATCTGCCTCATGCTCCACGCCGAGCACGGCGGCGGAAACAACTCGACTTTCGCCACCCGCGTGCTGACTTCGAGCGGCACCGACACATATTCGGCTATCGCCGCGGGCATCGGCTCGCTCAAAGGACCCAAGCACGGCGGCGCGAACATAAAGGTCGCCGAGATGGTCGAATATATCAAGCAGGGCGTTGAGGATATTACCGACGCGGATCAGGTCGCCGAGTTCTTAAAGAAGATTCTCAAAAAAGAGGCGGGCGACGGCTCGGGACTTATCTACGGCATGGGTCACGCAGTCTACACTCTCTCCGATCCCCGCGCGGTTATTTTGAAATCGCACGCGCGCAAGTTCTCCGAGAACACCGAGTTCGAGGATGAGTTCAAGCTCCTTGAGCTTATCGAGACCCTCACTCCGCAGATTCTTGCCGAGCTGCGCGGAGACAAAAAAGTCATGTGCGCAAATGTCGATCTCTATTCCGGTCTTGTGTATAAACTGCTCGGCATCCCCGAGGATCTGTTCACCCCGCTGTTCACCGTCGCCCGCGTTGCAGGCTGGTCGGCGCACAGAATGGAAGAACTGATGACCGGCGGCAGAATAATCCGCCCGGCATATAAGAGCGTCTGCGCCCAGCGCAACTATGTAAAACTTGATGACAGACTCGATAATTATCCCGGCGAGCTCAGATATATCCCCAGCGACGAGCACGCCTAACAGACAAAAATAATTTTTAGGACTTGATACAATGCCGAAAGATAAAAAAGTTTCAATGCTTAAAATTATGATGATAGCCCTTGCTGCAGTTCTTTTGGTGCTGATTCCGGTGCGCTGCTATCAATATGCATCAGGAGTGATTGAACCCACGACAGGGTTCTACAGCGGCAGTAACTGGAGCATCTGGCTGTCGTATATCCTGCTTGCCGTGTCTGCCGTTGCGTTTCTTGCAATTGCGATAGCGAGCAGAAAGAAGATATCTTATTCGACCGAAAAATTCGGCTCGACAGGGCTCGCGATAGCCGCGTTCATGTTCGCTCTGACGCTGATGATCGACGCTGTTTCGCAGTATAAGACAGTGTTCGCGACCGCTACCGACACTGCGCTCATGTACGGCACTGAGTCGGTTCAGTATCTCAAAACCGGGCTTATCTCAAGGGGACTTGAGGGCTTCTGCGCCGTTGTTGCGGCGGTGTTCTTCGTCCTCTTCGGCTACGGTCACTTAAAGGGCAAGTCAAACGCCTCGGAGTCAAAGCTCATGGCGCTGTTCCCGGTGCTCTGGTGCATCTTCAGACTCATGCACAGATTTATGCGCACGATAAATTTCCTCAACGTTTCCGACCTTCTCTATGAGCTGTTTATGTGCGTGTTCCTTATGGCATTCTTAATGGCATTCTCTCAGCTCAACTCAAAGGTTGGCGGTGACGGCTTCGACTGGAAGCTCGTCGGCTACGGACTGCCCGCAATGATGTTCTCTCTGATTTGCTTCCTGCCGAGATTCATAATGACCCTTGTCGGCAGGGACTATCTGCTCTGCAATCAGTCGCCCATAGAGTGGTGCGACCTCGGCGCGGCAGTGTTCATCTGCGCGCTGCTCCTGACCAGAGTCGGATTTGGCGAGAAAAACACCGAGACCGCCGAAACGGCTGAGAAAACAGAGAGCTGATGTTTTTAGATAATTTTCTCATCGCCGCCGAGCAGGTGGCGATACTGTATATCCTCGTCGCTGTCGGCTTTATCGCCGACAGGACAAAGCTCTTCACGGAGAAGGCTGCGCGCCTGTGCACGGATCTGATGTTTTATATCATCACTCCCGCAAAGATAGTGCAGTCGTTCATCTCCATGGAGTTCAGCCGCGAATCGGCGACGCGCCTTGCGATAGCCGCTGCCTGCGGCGCCGCGATACATATTATCGGCGTGGCGGTCAGCTCCGTTGTGTTCAACAAATCGCCGATAGGCAAAGCTGCAATATTCAAATATTCGAGCGTCTACGGTAACTGCGGGTATATGGCTCTGCCGCTCGCCTATGCCGTGCTCGGCGACGAGGGCGTGTTCTACGGCTCGGTTGTCATAATGATGTTCCACTTATTTTCGTTCACCCACGGCATCTGGCTGATGTCGCGCTCCGAGACGGGCGAAAAGACGAAGTTCAACTTCAAGAACATCCTGATAAATCCGGGCACTATATCGCTCATAATCGGCTTGCCGCTGTATCTGCTGAAGATAAGACTGCCCAATGTCATAGAAGCGCCGATAGACTATCTTGCCGCGCTCAACACACCCGTGGCGATGCTGATTTTCGGCACATATCTCTCGAACGCGAAGATAAAATCCGCGCTCAAAGAGTGGCGGATACTCTGCGTCGCGCTGATAAAGCTCGCGGTGATACCGCTCATATGCCTCGGCGTGTTCAGACTCTGCGGCATTACGGGAGCACTGCTGACCGCAATGATAATTGCGGCGAGCGCGCCGCCCGCAAACATAACGGTCGTCTTTGCGGCGAAGTACAACAAAGACACCGGCCTTGCGTCCCAAACGGTCGCAATAGTCAGCTTCATTTCGATAGTGACCATGCCGTTGCTTATCGGTCTTGCAAGTACGATGTAACAAAAAAGAGAGTCGGAAAAATCCGGCTCTCTTATATATTTTTTTAGCCCTCTTTGTCCTCTTCGTTCTCTTCTTTCGGCTCTTCGACCTTCACTGAGATCTCTATAACTCTGCGCTGTTCAACGTCGGTGACGGTGACGGAAAGATTTTTGTATTCAAATGTGTCGCCGACTTCAGCCATTTTGCCGAGCTGTTCGAGCACCCAGCCGCCGACCGATACGGATTCGGACTCCTCGTCCTCATCCATGTCGAAATATTCAAACATCTTGTCGAGCTGCGCGCCGCCGAGAACCTTTACCGTGCCGTCGGGCTGGGGAGAGAAGTCCTCAATAACTTCGTCGTTTTCGTCCCATATCTCGCCGACAAGCTCTTCGAGAATGTCCTCCATGGTCACTATGCCGAGCGTGCCGCCGAACTCGTCCGCGACAACCGCCATGTGCGTCTTTTTCTGCTGCATGAGCTTGAGCAGTTCGCTTATCTGCATCTGCTTTGCTATGTAGACGGTCTTTTTGATTATCGAAGATATCGGCTGCTTCTTCGTGAGCACATATTTGTTGAAGTCCCTGATGTGAATGAAGCCGATTATATCGTCCGTGTCGTCCGAATAGACTGGCAGGCGCGAGAAGCCGGAGTCGTTGAACACCGAGGCTATCTTTTCGACGCTGTCGTCTTTTGAAACGGCAATGACATCGACTCGCGGGGTCAGGATGTCGCCGACGGGACATTCGTAAAATGAAATAGCCGAGCGGATAAGATCGCTCTCATCCTCGTCGAGTCCGCCGCCGGACTCCGCTTCGTCAACGATATTCAAAAGCTCGTCGCCGGTTATCGTGTCGTCCTTCTTGAATTTGAAGATCTTGCTCAGAAGCTTCTTCCAGAGTATGAAGAACGCCACGGCAGGGGTTAATATAACTGTGAGTGCCCTCAGGAACGGTGTCGCGAACATCGCGTATTTTTCGGGCATCTCTTTGGCGAGCGTCTTCGGCGTAACCTCGCCGAAGATGAGCAGGAGCACGGTCATTATTATCGTCGAGACCGTCGGACCCTTGCTCTCGTTTATGAGCCTGATGAAAAGCACCGTCGCCACGGATGACGCCGTGATGTTGACAATATTGTTTCCTACAAGTACGGTGGAGAGCAGCCTGTCATAGTTCTCCGCCATCTTGTATGCCTTGGCGGCTTTTTTGTTGCCGTCGTCAGCCATGGTCTTGAGTCTTATCTTGTTGAGGGAAGTGAAAGCGGTTTCGGATGCCGAGAAAAATGCCGAGAACAGTATGAGCAGAACAAGGCATACTATCTGCACCCAACTTCCGGTAGTCAAAATGATTCCTCCAGTTGCGTTTTACGCATATGTATATTAAATATAACTATATCATACTCTATTTGTTATTGCAAGAAAAAGCCGCATCCGGGTGAATGCGGCTTTTAAATATAATTATTACAGAGCTATCATGTCGCGCAGCTCGGACGCGAGGTCTGCGGCGAGGCGTGTGCCGTTTATGAGGGCGCGTTTCGGCAGTTTTGCGATGAATCCGTCGTCCTCGAGGGTGACATCGCCCGTGTAGTTTATGTCGTGGAGCGCCTGCGCGATAGCCTTCCAGTTGAGCTTGCAGGTGAAGGGCGGCATATGCAGATCCTCCATATAGTTGTTGTCGTGGACGTGCAGAGCCGTGAGCCTCCTGTGGCCGAGCGCTCTTATCGCGTGCGCCGCGTCGTCGCCGACAAGTCCGCTGTGGCCGAGGTCGAGGCAGACGGTGAAATATCTCGGGTCGAGCGCGTCATAGTATTCGGCGAGCTGTTCGCCGTAGCTGCACACATTTGCGAGCATGACATGGCGGCGGTCGTCGTGGCCGAACATATTCTCAAGCGCTATCTTCGTGCCGAACTCCTCGCACAGGGGTTTTAGCGAATTGTAAAAATCGATGTTGAACTGCTTCTGATCCACGCCGTCCGGGCAGGCGGTCGGGTGGACGATTATCTGCTCTGCGCCTATTTTGCCCGCAATGCGGATAGAGAGCTTCAATTTTTCATAGACGAATTTATTGTATTCCTCGTTGCCGAATCGGTAGCTCGGGAACGGCGCGTGAGCCTGATTGAACGGGAGCGAATATTTCTCGCTCGATTCCAAAAGCTTGCCGACAAGCTCATCCTCGCTCATGTTGCCGAGCACGCTCTCAAACGAGCTGTTCATATAGAACATCGAAAAATCGAGCGCGTCGAAGCCCGCATCCCTGAATATTTTCATGCCCTCGTCAATGCCGAAAGCCGGAAAAATAATGTCTGTCTGTGTTGATATTCTCATACTGCGCACCGCCTTATAAGTCATTTTGATGTTATTATATCAGAGAGTTTTTGGATATACAATATCAATGTCCCAAATATGGTATAGCAAATTTCCGCGGATGTGATATAATCTTTGTGTGAAATCTTTCTGACGGAGGTTTGAAATGCTGCGACTGATACTTTCGCCCTCGGTGGGCGGCACCGCAGGATATCTCTATGATACGGCGGCTTCGATCGCTTCTTCGGGCGGCGAGGCTGTGCTGATAGTGCCCGAACAGTATTCCTTTGCCGCGGAGCGCATAGTGCTCGAGCGGCTCGGGACTGCTGACGCCCAGCGCGTCGAAGTGCTGAGCTTCACGCGCCTTGCGAATACCGTGTTTAACGCTGTCGGCTGGGACAAGGGCAAGCGCCTCAATGAAGCGGGAAAAATACTTCTGATGAGCCGCGCCCTCGAACAGTGCGCCGATAAACTGAATGTCTATTCCCGCAGCGTGGACAGCCCCGCGGTCGTGCGCGAGCTGCTAAGCCTCAACGAGGAATTCTGCCAGTGCGCGATATCTCCGGAGGATATGACCGCCGCCATGAACAACATGGAGGACGGGCTGCTGAAAAGCAAGCTCGCCGATATTTCGCTCGTTTTCTCGGTCTATGATTCTTTCGTCTCCAAAGGATGGCTTGACGACAGCCGCATGCTGACTCGCCTCAAAGACAAAATTCTTGAAAGTGGGTATTTTAAAAATAAAACGGTGTTCTTCGACTCCTTTCGCGGCTTCACTGCGCAGGAGTTCGGAGTTATCGGCAAGATACTCACCCAGGCGGACGATGTTTATGCCGCGCTGACTGCGCCCGACCTTGTCGAGCGGGACAGCGACGATATATTCTACCATACAAAAAATACCGCAAAGAAGCTCATTAAGCTCGCAAACAGCGTCGGCGTGCCGTGCGCAAAGCCCGTTGTGATAAGCGACTCGAACGGCGATCCCGCGCTCGATGCGTTTGCGAGTGACTTTCTGAGCCCCGAGGCGGATGTGTTCCCCGGCGCGTGCGACAGCATATCTATAGTCGCGTCGCCCGATATCCGCAGCGAGTGTGCCTATGCCGCGGCGCATATAAAACGAATGCTCAGAACCGGCGAGTACCGAAGCCGCGATATAGCGGTTATCGTGCGCGACGAAACTTCGTATATCCGCCCGATACTGACCGCGCTCGCGAAATGCGGCGTACCCGTGTTCGAGGACAGACGCCAACCTGTTATAAATCAGCCGCTGATGACGCTCGTTCGTGCCGCGCTGAAAATAGCCGACACGGGCTTCGACACCGACAGCGTCCTGCGCGCTTTGAAAACCGGACTCTGCCCGCTTGCGGCGGACGAGATATCGGACATTGAAAACTACACTTATCTCTGGCAGATAAACGGCTCGGGCTGGCTGAAAAAATGGGAGTCGAGCCCCGACGGGTTCGGTGAGATGACCGAAAACGCAGCGGCAGAGCTTAAGAGGCTGAACGCTCTGCGCGAAAAGGCGGTCGAACCGTTTGCAAAGTTCAGAGGCAAGCTCAAAGATAACGACGGCGAGGGCTGCGCAAAGGCTGTGTTCGAGCTGCTGTGCGAGCTCGATACGGCGCAGAGACTAAAAGACCTCGCGATTTATCTCGAGGATTCGGGCGAAAATGTGCTCGCTCTCGAGACGGAGCGGCTCTGGGACACCCTCTGCTCTCTGCTCGATGTCGCGGCGCAGACGCTCGGCAAGACCCCGGTAAAAGCCTCACGCTTTTCGAGACTTTTCGATCTCATGCTCTCCACCGTTACCCTCGGCGAGATACCCCATTCCCTCGAAGAGGTTACAATAGGCTCGGCGCAGAGAATAAGACCCATCGCGCCAAAGGCGGTGTTCGTCCTCGGCGCGAATGCGGGAAAACTGCCGCTCAATCCCGTTCAGGGCGGTATGCTCAACGCCGGCGAGCGCGAACGTCTCGCGCAGGCGGGCATAGAGACCGCGATATACGGTGAGGACAGAGTTGCCGAAGAGCGATTTATCGCTTATACCGCGTGCTGCTGCGCAAAAGAGACGCTGATAGTCAGTTATTCTTCGAAGAGCGCGCAGGGCGAAGAACTCAGCGAGTCGGAGATAATCACTTTCATCCGCGAGCATTTCCCGCAGGTGCATCAGACCGACACTCTCACGGCGGACAAAATCGACCTTGTCGAGGGCAAGAAGCCCGCGTTTGAGCTGACGGCAGCGCTGATGCGAAACGGCGGCGAGCTCTATGAATCGCTGAGAAAATATTTTGAAAAAGATGCCGATTATTCCGGCAGACTCGCGTCGCTCGACAGCGCGGCGGAGGGGAGAACTTTCAAGATAGACAGCCGCGAGACGGCGACGCGCCTTTTCGGCATGAACATGAATATCTCGCCCTCACGGGCTGAGACATATTACCGCTGCCCGTTTTCTTACTATTGCCGCTACGGCTTGAAGCTTCAGGAGAACAAGAGCGCAACCTTCGACCCGCTTCAGAAAGGCACGGTTATACATTTTGTGCTCGAACAGCTGCTCAGCGAATTCAGCGCGCAGGAGCTCTCCGAGCTCGATCCCGATGAACGCTATGAAAAAATACGCGGATATCTGGACTCTTATCTCGAACGCTTCCTCGACCGCTCGCAGAGGTCAAAGAGATTCCTCTATCTCTATGAACGCCTCGCGCGCAGCATAGATGCGGTCGCGGCGCGGCTTGCGGACGAGTTCAAAAACTGCGAATTCCGCCCGATCGATCTTGAACTTGATATATCGCATAACGGCACGATAAAGCCGTATGATCTGAAAATACCCTCCGGCGGACACATCAATATTTCCGGCAAGGTGGACAGAGTCGATCTCGCAGAGATAGACGGAGAGCCGTATGTCAGAGTCATAGATTACAAGTCGTCGGGCAAGCCCTTTGACGTTTCCGATGTGCTCAACGGACTCAATATGCAGATGCTTATATATCTTTTCACGCTCGTGAGCAACGGAAAGGCTCGCTACGGCGATGCGATCCCCGCAGGGGTGCTCTATATGCCTGCAAAGGCATCTGCCTTTACAGCCGAGAGAGGCAAAGACCTCAGCAAACAGGGCAATCCGAACGACAAAAAAATGCAGGGTTTCGTGCTCGAAAACGCCGATGTCATAGTCGCCATGGAGCATGACGGCGACGGTGTGTATATCCCGGCAAGAATTGATAAGGACGGCAACATAAAGGGCAAGACCCTCGACCTCAGAGAGCTGTCAAAGCTTTGGGACACAGTTGACGAAAACCTTGTAAACATGGGCGAAGAGCTGCATCGCGGTTCGATTTCCGCGCTCCCGGCGCAGGGCAAAAACTACAAGGAAATCTGCTCGAAATGCGAATATTGGAACATCTGCACGCATGAAAATAATATGCCTGCAAGAGAATTGGACGATAACCGAAAACTCGGAGAGGGGGATGAAGAATGGGAGTCAAGTGGACGACTGATCAGCAGCACGCGATAGAGTGCCGTAAAGGTTCTGTGCTTGTCAGCGCTGCGGCAGGTTCGGGCAAGACAACGGTGCTCGTCGAGCGCGTTATCCGCCGCCTGACGGACGAAGATAACCCCTGCTCGGCGGAGGATCTGCTGATAGTTACCTTCACCCGCGCCGCCACCGCGCAGATGCGCGAGAAGATAGGCGCGGCGATACTCAAACGCCTTTCGGAGGACCCGACGGACAGGCATCTTCGCCGCCAGTATATGCTCCTGCCGTTTGCGAAGATATGCACTATCGACAGCTTCTGCAACGACCTTGTGCGCGAGAATTTCCACGCGCTCGGCATATCCCCGGACTATTCGCTGCTCGACAACGAGACGGCGGTTATAATGAAAAACGATGTCTGCGAGGCAATGCTCGAACGGGCATACGAAGAGGATTCGGACGGCAGCTTTTCGGGACTCAGCGACATGATGTCCTCCGGCAGCAGCGACGAGGATTTCGCGAAGCTGATAATCAAAATGTATGATATCTCGACAGCTTATCCGTTCCCTGATTTGTGGCTCGACTCGCTTATCGAGGAGTATTCCCAGCCCGATATCAACAAGAGCTGCTGGGGCGGTATAATAAAAAAATATGTCTGCGATATGCTCGACTACTGCGTGTCATCAAGCAATGATATGATGACCGCCATGGAGTCCGATTCTATTGTAGCGGATGCCTACGGTGCGGCGGTGCAGAGCGATATAAATATGTACGCCGAGCTTCGCGAAAAAGTCAACAGAGACTGGGACGAGGCTCTCGAAGCATTTAACACAGTCAAATATATGGGTCTCGGGCGTGTGCCGAAGGGCTATGAGAGCGAGACAAAAAACGCGGTCATGACCGCCCGCAAAAAGCTCAAGGATCTGTTGAAAAAAGTACCTAATATTATGTGCGTCTCGTCCGGAGAACATTCTGAAGATGTGCGCCTGATGCGCGGTCCCGTGACGAAGCTTATCGAGCTCGTCAAGCAGTTCGGCAGGGAGTATTCCGCCGAAAAAGATAAAATGAACTCCGCCGATTTCTCTGATATCCTGCACCGCGCGCTCAATTTGCTTGCGGTTTCCGACGGCAGAGACGGATATATAAAAACCGACCTTGCGCGCGAGCTTTCATCGCATTATGTCGAGATACTCGTCGATGAGTATCAGGATATAAACGAAGCGCAGGATATGATATTCAAGGCAATATCCGCCGACGAGAACAATCTTTTTACCGTCGGCGATGTCAAGCAGAGCATATACAGATTCCGTCAGGCGATGCCGGAGATATTCCTGCGCCGCCGCAGCACAACACACAGCTTTGAGAGTGGGAAATACCCCCTGGGCATAACCCTCGGCTCGAATTTCCGAAGCCGCGTGGGAGTTACATCGTGCGTCAACTATATCTTCCGCCAGCTGATGAGCACGGAGGCGGGCGAGCTTGAATATGACGACTCCGAGGCGCTCAACGCCGCCGCTAAATATCCCGAGCGCGACACTCCCGACTGTGAGCTGCATGTCGTTACGGACAAGGGCAACAGAGCCGATACGCTTGAAGCACAGGCTCGCTATGTTGCGAAATATATTGAACGCACGGTGCGGGAGGGAAAGATGCTCGTCACAAAGGGCGGCGCTCTGCATCCCGCGTCTTACGGCGATTTCTGCATTCTCCTGCGCACGGCAAAAAATGTTTCTTCGGTCTATGCCAATGCGCTCTCTGAGCGCGGCATACCGGTTTTCTCCCCGGAGACCGGCGGATTCTTTGAGGCCGCCGAGATAAGCTTTATACTCTCACTCCTGCGCGTGCTCGACAACCCTGTGCAGGATATACCGCTCGCGGCAGTCATGCTCTCTCCGCTCTTCGGCTTCAGCGCGGGCGAGCTTGCGGATATACGCGCCTCGGCGAAAGAACGCTTGGAGGCGGGCGAGACTGAGCCGCTCTATCGCAGCGTCGCCGTGTCGGCTGACGAGGGCAGCAAAAAAGCGGCGGCATTCCTCAAAAAAATCGAATCTCTGCGCAGACTGTCGCTGACCCTTAGCGCGGGCGAACTCGTCCGCAGAGTGTGCGAAGAGACGGGCTTCGACGCTATTGTCGGCGCGATGCCGGACGGCGAGCGCCGCAGACTCAATGTCGGTCTGCTGTGCGATTATGCCGAAAAATACGAGGCGGCGGGTAATCTCGGACTTAGCGGATTTATAAGATTTATAGATAAGGTCGCGCGCACGAGCGGAGATTTGGCAACCGCCGCGCGACCGTCCGAAAATGCGGATATCGTCCGCATAATGACCGTCCATCAGAGCAAGGGACTTGAATTCCCGATATGTATTCTCGCCGATATGCAGCACGCGTTCAACGAGCGGGACAACACCGAATCAGTGCTCATAAGCTCGTCTGCAGGGCTCGGCATGAAGAGACGCACAGAGGACGGAATCAGCGTTTATGACACCGCTTCTCGCCGCGCCGCAGTCATAACTTCCGAACGTATGGGACGAAGCGAGGAGATGAGAGTGCTCTATGTCGCGCTGACGAGAGCAAAAGAAAATCTCGTTATGGTAACATCCGTCCCGAATCCCGAAAAGGGACTCGCGAAGGTTGCCGTCGAATGCGGAATAGGGGAGCGGGCAAACCCGTTCGCCGTGCTCAGAATGAACAACTTTTCGGACCTTGTGCTCATGGCGCTCATGCGCCATCCCGCCGCGGATGAGCTGAGAAAGCTTTCCGGCGTAGATGTCCCGATATTTCTGCCCGAAAAAGACAGATTCAAGCTCAAAGTTGTCGTCAGCGATTCGGAAAGCTTCATGACCGAATCCGCAAATGAGCAAAAGATAGCCGCAAAGCCCGTATTCTTCGACGAAGTTTGCGAACGACTCGATTATTCCGACCCGCGCTCGGTGCTCTCGTCTGTACCCGCGAAGCGCGCCGCTTCGGACGGCTCTGAGCGCGGCATAAACCGCGAATATTTCGCCTCGTCGCGCCCGGCGTTCATGAGCTCGGGCGGACTGACCCCGGCTCAGCGCGGCACGGCTACGCACAAATTCATGCAGTTTTCGGACTACGCTGCGGCGCGCGCCGACATTGAATCCGAACTCGCGCGGCTCGTTGACGTCGGCTTCCTCTCGGAAGAGGAGGGCAAAGCTGTTAATGTCAGCGCGGCAAAACGGTTCTTTATGTCGTCGCTTGCCGAGAGAATATTTGCCTCCGATAACGTCATGCGCGAGAAAAAATTTGCAGCGCTCTTCCCGGCAAAGTTTTTCTATCCTGAGCTGACGGGCGAAGCGGCGGAAGAAAAAATCGTCGTTCAGGGCATTGCGGACTGCGTGTTCGTCGAGGACGGAAAACTCGTCATTGTCGATTATAAAACCGACACGGGCGTTGACGCCGAGGCTCTGCTCGACCGATATTCGGCTCAGCTCGGGATATACCGCGAGGCACTCTCGCAGGCACTCGGAATGCCCGTCAAAGAGACGCTTTTGTACTCATTTTTCATGAATTCGACCGTTAAAGTCGGAACAGTTTAAAAAATATGAAAAAAGGGCTTGCATTTTTGCCCCGTGTATGATAAAATTTCGTTTGCTAAGCTTAAAGACAAAGTTATATGCAGATAATCCGAAAGAGGTGACAATAATGAAGGAAGGAATCCATCCTAAGTACGAGCCCACTGAGGTCCGCTGCGCTTGCGGCGAGGTCATCAAGACTTCTTCCACCAAGCAGGATCTTCGTGTCGATATTTGCTCAAAGTGCCATCCGTTCTTCACCGGCAAGCAGAAGCTCGTCGATACCGGCGGACGCGTTGACCGCTTCAAGAAGCGTTTCAACATGACAGAGGACAAGAAATAATCATCCTATGAGAGATAATGAGCTGCCTTTTCGGCGGCTCATTTTTCTATCTTCAAAATGCGTCATGTGTTGCACTATCCAAGCATTGTTAACAATATATTTCTCAAAAAGACTTGTAATAATTGCTCGGCGGCGTTATAATGTTTGTAATCATTTTGTAATATTTTTAAGGGGGCGAAGCAATGTCGGGAAAGAAAAAGGGCAATATTGCCAATCCTGATTTGCACAGCTCAGAGTCGCCCGCAAAGGACGGGAACGAGCTTAAAAACAGAATAAATGAAACTGCAAAGTATTCGGAGCTTTTTGAGAAGATAGATGTCGACAGCGATTATGACGATATCCTCGCAACATATGAGAAAACTCTCGACAAGCGCACCAGAGCCGCCATGAAAAAAGCGGGCGGTGTCGCTGACGAAGAAGAGTCCGTTGACGAAAACGTGATGATAGAGGCGGACGAAATAGTTTCGGATGCCGATTCTGCGGCGCAGCCCGAAGTGCAGGAAACTGCCGAAGACAAGCACGCGAAAAAGAAAGAAAAGGCTCATAAGGGCGATGCCGGAGCCGTACTTTATTCTTATATCGCGGCGCTCGGACTCGCAACCGGCACAACTTTTAAAAAGATGCTCGCGAAGCCTAAGAAGCTCGGCAGAAATATCGTCGGCTTTTTCAGATATGTCTTCCGTTTTCTCTGGCTCGGATTCAAGAAGTTTATCCACATAATTTCTCATACATTCGTTGAGCAGGTCAAGGACTTCAGGCGCGATGTGCGCTCGGCTATGAATTATCTCAGGCAGAGCCGCCATAAGCCGAAAACACTGTTCCCGATACTCGGGCACTATGTGAAGAAGGCTTTCACCACCCATACGCAGATGTTCAAGACCATAGCGAACTTCGCTCTGCCCGTTGCCGCAGTGCTCGCTTTCGTGCTGACCGTCAACTATTGGAGCAGTGTCACGTTCGCGCTCAAGGTCAGCTACGACAACAAGGAGCTCGGCTATATCTCCGACGAGTCGGTGTATAACGAGGCTCAGAGCGCCGCAAAGGCGAGAATGACGACTACAAAGACGGATTCTTCCGCCAAACTTGATGATCCGACATATGAGCTTTCACTTGTCAGCGTCAACAAGCTTGTCGATTCTTCGATACTCTGCGACAGAATAATCGAAAATTCCGAGAGCAATGTCACAAATGCCTGCGGAATTTATATCGACGACGAATTTATCTGCTCCGTCAAGAACGAGACGGATGCAGCGAGCGTGTTCAATGCTATACTTGAAAAGCACAAGGTTACCGACAGCAACAGCTTTGTCGATTTTGTCGAGAAGGTCGAGTATGTCCAGGGACTTTATCCTGACGACCCGAAGACCATGTGGGACGCATCGAAGCTCAAAAAGCAGCTTGAGCAGACTAAGCAGGCGAAAAAGACCTACACCGTCAAGGACGGCGATACTATATACGGCATAGCGGTCGCGAACGGGCTGACCGAAAAGCAGCTCATGGCGCTCAACCCCGATATGGGCGAGTATATTCATACAGGCGATCAGATAGTGGTCTCGAACGAGGTCAACTATGTCCGCGTCAAGGTTATGAGAACCGAGACAAGAACGGTCGAGGTCGATTATGATACCGAAAAGACCAACGATGCTTCGATGTTTAAGGGTACTACCCGTGTCACCCGCAAGGGCGAAAAGGGCGAAGATACGATAACCGAGCTTGTAACATATATCGACGGTCAGCGCGTCACTTCGCAGGAGGTCTCACGCGTCAGGACTAAAGAGCCCGTGACCGAAAAGAAGCTTATCGGCACGAAGTCGACTCGCGTCAGCGGCGGATATAATGTCAAGGTTTCCGGACGCGGCTTTGTATGGCCTGCACCCGCATGTACATTCGTCAGCTCGCCTTACGGCTGGAGAACTCTGCGCGGTTACAGAGATTTCCACACCGGTGTCGACCTCACTCTTCCCGGCGGCGGTTCGACCGGAGCGGTCATAGTCGCATCACTCGACGGTACTGTCGAGAGCGTGCGCCGAAGCAATTCCGGCTACGGACACTGCGTTGTCATCAACCACGGCGGCGGAGTCAAGACGAGATACGCTCACTGCCTTGCAGGCTCTATATCTGTCAGCGTCGGACAGCATGTCAGCGCAGGACAGGCGATAGCGCGAGTCGGCAGAACCGGCAACGCGACAGGTCCGCATCTTCACTTCGAGATAATCATAAACGGCAGCACAGTAAACCCGCTGCCCTATATCAGATAAAATTTTCCCCGCACCGAAAGGCGCGGGGATTTTTTATAAGACGAATCCTGCCCATGGTTTTTCGTGGGCAGGATACTGTTTTGTGCAAATGTATTGTGATGATTTATATTAAACACAAATTTTATCAGCGTGATTTTCGCCTATATTATAAATCTATCCAATATCTTTTTACAAAAACTTTTTCTTCATCGTCGTACAGCCTGTTCTCGAATATTCCGCCGTTTTTTATTATCACGCGCTCCGAGGCGGTGTTGTCCTCGTCGCAGACACACAGCACGCGCGCGAATCCGAGTTCGCGGGCGATGTCGAGCCCTTGTTTCAGCATCTGCGAGGCGCAGCCCCTGTTTCTGCGCGACGGCTTGACCGCATATCCGATGTGCCCGCCGAAGTTCAGCAGGAACTCGGTCAGCTCGAACTTGAGGTTGAATACGCCGACCATGTCGTCTCCGTCGTAGCAGAGATAGAAATTCTCGCGAACATATCCGGCGGGAAGATTTTTGCCGCTTATTCTGTTATTCATTCCGGCGAGCCAGCGGTCAAAATTTTCGTATCCGCCGTAGCCTATGCAGGTGCCGTCGTCCGATTTAAACTCATTGTAAAATGACTGCACATCTTGCCGACTGTCCTCGATCGGGAAAACAAATCTGAGCATAATTTATCTCCAAATAAAATAATAAAAGGACATCGAGGGTTGCCCCGATGTCCTTTCGCTTTTCAACTGATTAAAATATCTGCTTATTCCGAAGCTGCCGTAGCGTCAAAATCGAGTCCGGAGTTCGGGTTCTGGCAGTATTTCATCGAAGCCCTGTAGAACCAGATGTATTCGCCGTCGCTGACAGCGACATTTGTAGCCTTGGTTATGCGCGTTTCAGCGATTCTCGCGGAGTCTGTGGCATCCGTTGAATTTTTGTAGACCGCGTAGTAGCTTTTTCCGCTGCCGTCCGGGGTTATTGTATATGTGCCGGCCTTTATATCTTTGCCGACCTTGTACATTGCGGGAGTCGTGCCGTCGCAGCCTATCGAAGCCATGTCGTGCGAAGCTGCGTCATAGAGCTCACAGCCTGTGATGTGGACATATCCGTCCTTTGACAGCGTATAATAGACAGAGACATCGACCATCTTGAAATCGCTTGCAACATTCTGAACATAGGGATCAACGCTCTTTTTGAAGCTGAGTCCGCCGTATGCGCCGGAGGCTTTCTTGATTATGTATTCGCCCTTCTGAATATCCCTGCCTATCTTGTATGTGCCGGGGGCATATTTGCCGTTGACCGCCTTGGGATGCTCGCTGGCGGTGTTGATGAACTTGCAGCCGCTGATGTAGAGCTCGTAGCCGCTTTCAAGAGTAACGAGCGTATGCGTGCCGTCTATCGTTATATCATAGGCGAGGGGCTGACCTTTGTTATCTTTTTTCTTGCCGTCCCAGAGGAGCGCGGAGTAGTTTGAAGAGGTCTTGACAATATAATATTCGCCGGGAGCGAGCTTGCCGCTTCCGCTGCCGCATTTGTAGTTGCCCGCGCCGTTCCAACCGGTGGAGCTGCCGTCGTCGGGCTTCTCGGTCGAGTTGGTCGGGAGAGTGACAACCTGCGCTTCGGTCGTTGCCGCGGCGGGGACAGTCTGAGTCGGTCTGCCCGAGGGCTTTGTCTCTTTTGCAGTGGAGCTTTCAGCTGCGGTGCTGTCCGCAGAGGGCTCGGTTGTGCCGACAGCGTCGGCAGCATCAGTTTCCGCCGAGGCGGCTGTTGTGTCCTGATTGTCCTTATTGTTCTTGCACCCTGCAAACGCCAGAACACCGGCGAGCATAGCCATGCAGAGAATAATAGATATAAGCTTTTTCATCTTTTTTCCCTTTCGTGAGGATTATTGCGGGCTTACCCGTTTTGTCCATTATACCAAACCTGAAGATTCAAGTCAACACGGGCAAAAAAGGCAAAAAAAGGAAGAGCCGCATCTCTGCGACTCTTCAATCGGTTGGTTTTGGTTTAGCTTGCGGGAGTCTCGGGAGTCTCGGGAGTCTCGGGCTTCTCGGGAGTTTCCGGCTTTTCCGGGGTCTCCGGAGCCGAAGTGGTTGTTTCGGGAGCATCCGTTGTAGTCTCAGGAGCGGCGGTTGTGCCGGGCTCGACATACGGAACAAGCTTCAAATTGTTGCCGCGGAAATAGGTGCCATTCTCGAGCGTGATTACAGTGCCTGCCTTAACATTCTCTTTGTAGTCCTTGATGGAGAGCTCGATATATCTCAGATCGTAATAGACCATGTATCCGTTTTCGGAATCCGTGGGAACGAGGGTGTACTTGCCGGGCTTTATGTCCTTGCCGACCTTGTACATTCCGGAGTTGTAGCTGCCGTCGCTGTTTGCACCGGGGATTTTTACTCCGAGGGAAGTGTCTTCCATGAACAGGACGCGCTGACCCTTTTCAAGGTTGTAATAAACGGGATAATCCTCGGCGAACATGATTGCCGTTGCGTCCTCGTCAAAATAATCGCTTGATGAGAAAACAGTGAAGAACGAGCCTTCGGATGAACCGAGAGTGGTTATGCCTGCGGGGATGTCAACGCCGACTCTGTAGGAGCCGAGCTTGTATTTGCCGTTGGTGGCGCCCATCTTATTGACTTCGGAGGCGAGGATGAATTTGCCGTTCTTGACTTCAAGAGTATATCCGGCTTTCATGGTGACGAACAGTCCGCAGGGAAGAATATCAAATTCAAGCTCGCCGTCTTTGCCGTCGGTAAGCATAAGCGAGCATTTCTTTGAATTGGGAACTACATAGTATTCGCCTGCCGCGAGGTTCTTGCCGCAGGTGTATTTTCCGTCCTTTTTCCACTCGGGCTTTCTGACCGAGGGAGTGGTGGTGTTGACCTGACCGGGATTTCTTGAGATGTCTGTAACCCTTCTGACGGCGTCGGAAGCGGGCTCTTTCTTTTCGGGCTCCGTTGTTCCCTCCGTTGAGGGCTCGGTGCTCTCGTCAATGGCGACATCGACTGATGCGCCGCTCTCTGAGGGGGCAGTTGTGTCGTCGCCGTTCTTCTTCGACTTGCAGCCGCAGAAGAGGAACATTATCGCGCACATGATGAGCGCAACGGCGGAGATAAGTTTTCTTTTCATTGTCTTTTCCTTTCTTTTTTTGACTTTTCTTTTTTCTTTCCCTGAGAAGACTTCACGGAATAATTCAGTGAAGTCAATCTCAAATTGAGTATATCAAAATATGCAAAAGTTGTCAACGAAAATTCACCAAAAAATGTCAATTTGAACAAACATATGGGGAGGATATGAAAAGCGTGACTAAAAAATATATAAAAAATTATATTTTGCTGTGAAATTTATGTTAACTTTGTTGACTTAATTTGCCGAATGTTTTAAACTATGTTACAGAATAAAAAATTAACATACGGAGGAATGACAATGTTCAAACGCACCCTGTCGCTGCTGCTCTGCCTGCTTGTTGCGGTGCCTTCGCTCGCGTTCTGTGCCTTTGCGCAGGAGAACGAGGTGTCTCCTGCGGAGATAAGCTACGAGATAACCGACCCTTATGCGGATGTCGATTGGGACAGCTGGGGAATATACAAGGCTCAGCTGCACACCCAGAGCAACGCGAGCGACGGCTATCTGCCGATCCACGAAGTCGTTGAGAGACACTATGACCTCAACTATGATATCCTCGCGCTCACAGACCACGGCACGATAAATAAGGGCTGGGATCAGAAACCGCAGCTCGTGCCGCTGATAAGACTCGTCAAATATGAGCGCACGAAGCTCGCGCCCATTTACCCGCTGACCGATGAGGAGTACAAGGCCTATACGACCGGCACTGCCGCATCGCAGACGAGAACGCATAACAACGGTATGCTCGATGTCCCGCAGGGCATAGAGCTCAATATGGCGACCCCGAAGTGCGACTGCCATCTGACCGGCTACTATGCCGATTACGGTCAGGGTCTCGCCGGCGTTTACGGCGACTATGAGACCCCGTCGAAGGGCGTGCAACGCAAGGGCGGAATATCCATGCTCTCCCATGTCGGCGAGTATGTCTATCCCGAAAAGGACAGCAAAGACCATGTCGGTCAGAAGATAGACGATTATTATGCCAACAAATTTGCGCGCATCTTCCTTGATAACAAGGGCTCGAGCGTCGGTATGGGCATCAACAGTGCCACCGACGCACACACCCGCTGCGACCGCATACTTTACGATCAGATACTCCAGAAGACCATACCCAACAATGTCGTCCCGTGGGGCTTTGCTTTTTCTGATTCCCACGATGTCCGCTCGATAAACGACGCCTATACCATGATGGTTCTGCCGGAGCTTACCAACGAGAATGTCCGCAAGGGCATGGAGAACGGCTGGTGCTTCGCAGTCTCCCACTATTCAAACGGTGTTGAGCTCAACGGCATGGAAGAGATGCCCGGCTTCGACGAGGATAAGGTCTATGACACCGAGGCATATCTTCGCGACGACACTCCGCTCGTCACCCGAGTGACCGTCGACGACGAAAACGACACGATAAGCATCGAGGGCACAAACTTCAATGCGATAACCTGGGTATCGAACTGCAATGTTATCAAGCGCGAGACGGATATAGACAGCGGCAAGGCGACCCTCGATCTCCGCGCGGACGATCTGCTTGACACGCCATATCTCTATGTCAGATTCTATATCACCGGCGACAACGGCATCTGCTATTCGCAGCCCTTCGTTATCAGAAGAAACGGCGAGGACTTCGGCAAGGTCAGAGTTCCGAGAACCCACGACCTCTCGACCGCCCTGCGCGCCACAGTTACAGTGCTCGACTGGACTTATTTCAAGTTCAATCCCATTGTCTGGGCGTTCAAGTATTTCTTCCTCGGCTACAATGCTTTCGATCATTTCTTCGACGCATATTGATTTAAGGAGAATATATAAATGAAGAAGAACTTCAAGCGCGTTCTGTCGGCTGCGCTGGTTGTCGTGATGCTGTTCACCGCTTTCCCGGCGGCGTTCGCGTTCGGCTCGAAAGAGACGGATTATACGATAATCAGCCCCTATGAGCAGGTCGACTGGAACACATGGAAAACTTATAAAGCAAACCTCCACGCACACTGCGACGCGAGCGACGGCGACCCGACGCTCGACGAGATGGTCGAGGAATATTATAAGGCGGACTATGATATCCTTGCGATGACCGACCACGGCGTTATCACAAACGGCTGGACGAGTGAGCGAGAGACGAACGGAATTTTCAACAAGTTCAGAAAAGTTTACCCGATGAGCGAAGAAAACTACGAGCGCATCACAAAGGGACTTGACCGCGGCGGCAGAGGCATGACCGATATCCGCGGCGGAATAGAATGCAATATGGCTGTTATCTCGAAGACTCATGTCAACGGATATTTCACCACCTACGGACAGGGAGAGTGGGGAATCGAAAACGATTACAGAACCGCTCCCGTTGAAATCGAAAAGGCGGGCGGCTATTCCGTGCTCAACCATGTCGGCGACTGGGTCGATTCCGGCAGATTCCCGCACCGTTCTCACTGGAACGTCTACATAGCCTATTTCGCGGGCATATTCATCGACTGCCCGAGCTGCCTCGGCATGGAGATAGTCAACAACACCGACAGAGTCACCCGCGGCGACCGCGAGCTCTGGGATGAGCTGCTTCAGGTCGTTATCCCCAAGGGCAGAAATATCTGGGCTTTTGCCGATGACGATTCCGAAAAGCTTAACGAGGTCGGCAGATCTTTCGAGTTCTTCGTCCTGCCCGAGAACAACGAAGCGAATGTCAAAAAAGCGATGAAAGACGGCAACTTCTTTGCCGCGAGCAAATATTACAAGACCACCGACGGAGTCGGCGACTTTGACGGCGACGGCAATGTGCCGCTCGTGACCGGTATCAAAGTCGACCAAAAAGCGAACACGATAACCGTCGCCACCGATCCTACCCGCGACTGCCGGGTCATCGAGTGGATAGCCGACGGCAAAGTTATCGCCACGGGCAACACCATAGACCTCAACGACTATGAAAAGGATCTCGGCTGCTATATCCGCTTCCAGATGAAGGGCAGCGGCGGCGTGACCTATTCTCAGCCGTTCGAGCTTCAGTACAAGGGCAGAATAGATAAGCCTGTCCCCAGCTGGGCGCTCTGGGTCTTCAAGACCGAAGCGGGTCAGAAGTTCATGAAGTTCTATCATTCCCATTCTTTCGCTCTCGGTGCGCTCATCGCCGAGAAGATAAGAATCCTCATCGAGGATAACATCAAAAAGTAAACTGCGGCACTTCTCTGGCTTTTCCCGGAGGGGTGCACTGTGCTTTGAAAGCACTTTTTCTTATAACTTTGATATCTTTGTTAAATTTTTGTGTCGCGGTACAAAAATAATTTGAAAAATGAAGATTGTTTATTATTTTTGCATATTGTCTTTTGCTATGTTGGTGATATAATTTAGTAGCTGAAAGAAGCAGAAATAGTATATATAATAGGTATACCAAAGATGTATACCAAAACAGCGCAAAAGAGGTGCAGTTATGGAAAGCATCATTAAAACGATAGTCGATATGGACAAGCGCGCGAGAAAGCGCACCATGGAGGAACAGGAGTTCTTCGACAAGGCGGATTCCGAGCTTGCCGAGCAGGCGAAGAAGATTCAAGCTGAGGAGCAGGAGCGCACCGACAGCGAGATAGCAAAGACCGCATCCGAATATGACGCAAAGCTGAAAGCGGCTCTCGACGAGATAGAGAAGAAGGCTCAGGCAGTCTCCGATACTCTCGACGAGCAGAGCAAGGCAAACCGCGAAAAATGGGCGCAGGAGCTCGCCGACAGAGCCGTGAACGCCGACTGATCAGATTTTTTTGAAAGGAAGTGTGCCGTATGACAGTTTCGTCCGCCGCAAACGCAGTGCTCGCAAAGGCTCGTGCTATGTACGGCAAACGCCTGACCGCGCAGAACTACACCGATCTGCTTGCCTGCCGTTCCGTCAACGAGGCGGCGGCTTATCTGAAAGCCCACACTGTCTATGCCGATGCGTTCGAGGGCGTGACAATGGGCTCGCTCAGACGCTGGCAGATAGAAATACTGCTCAGGGAGCATCTTTCAAACAACTTCGCTTCCCTTTGCAGATATGAAAAATCCATCGGCGACGGATTCTATAAATATTTCGTGACGCTGAGCGATGTTGATATGCTGCTCCATTCGGTGCGCTATCTCAACAGCCGCCACCCGGAGAAGAACCTCGCCAAAGTGCCCGACTTCTTCGTGCGCCACTCGGAGCTCAACGCCGCAGCGCTTGAGACCGCGACAAATGTTGATCTGCTTTTGGCGGCAGTCGAGGGCTCACCGTATAAAGCGGTTCTTGCCCCGTTTGCCTCTGTCGGTTCCGACGGCAGACCCGATTATTTCGCCATGGAGCTGGCGCTCAACAAATATCTCCACTCGCAGGCGGAGGCGCTCATCAAAAAGAACTACAAGGGCAAGGAACGCAAGGAGCTTGACGCGATGCACGCGTTCGATACGGATGCCGAGAATATCGTCTCGCTCTACAGGCTCAAGCGTCTTACCAATATGCCGCAGAGCGTGCTCACCACGATGCTGATGCCCGGCGGAACGCTCGATGAGAAAGCGCTGACAGGATTTATGAAAGCGCCGGATGCCGAAAAGGCTCTCCAAACGCTCAAAGGCACGGCGTATGTCGCATTTGCCGAGCGGGGTGACCGATCGGTCGAGCAGGTGAGTGCAAAGCTCAGATATGACCGCGCGAAAGGGCTTGTGCGGTTTTCAACCTTCCCGAGCGTCGTGATGATGAGTTATGTCGCGCTCGCGGAGAATGAAGCAGAAAATCTTACCCACATTATTGAGGGTATAAGATATAATATTCCGCCCGAAGAAATAAGCCGGTTTCTTATCGGCGTGGGCGACTGACAGCTTTTTAAGAGTTTAAAAGGACGGTGATAAACCTTGGCAGTTGCAAAAATGAAGCTTGTTAAAGTCACAGGTCCGCTCGACCAGCTTAACAATTTCATTTCAACCTGCTGCTTGGACGGATCGTTCCATCCCGAGCAGGCAACGCAGTATATGTCTGCGTCAATGGGTTATTCGACGCTCAGCGAGGAAAACCCGTATGCGCCGATGCTGCAAAAAATAGAGGAGCTTATCCGCGAGAATGATTCCGCGCCCGACCCGACGATAGTCGGCGACCGCTCGCGTGAGATTCAGCTCGACGATAAGACCAGCGCCTACATCGACGAACTGGACGAAAAATTGTCCGCGATGCACGATGAGTACAAGGAGCTTGAGGATCAGCTCGAGCAGTGCCGAAACGGCATTGCAAAATATGAGCATTTCACGGGCTTCGATGTCGGACTCGATGAGCTGTTCAACTGCAAGTTCATCAAAACCCGCTTCGGTCATATGCCAAAGGAGAGCTACGAAAAGCTCGTCGCCTATGACGACGACCCCTATGTGCTCTTCATCCCGTGCTCGACCGATGCGACCGACTATTGGGGCGTCTACTGCGCGCCGAGAGAGCGCGTCGACGAGGTCGACAGCATTTTTGCGGGACTCAACTTCGAGCGACTCCAGATTCCGTCGGCAGTCGGTACCGTTGAGCAGGTAATAGATCAGCTCAAGAGCAATATCGAGATTATCGAGGGCGACTTAAAGCAGCTTGACGAGCGCGCCGCGGCACTCTGGAAAGAGAACCGCAAACGCTGCAACGAGATATATACGAAGCTCGTCGATCTCAATACAGTCTTTGAGATGCGCCGCTACGCCGCGTGCCACAACAAGTATTTCTTCTATGTCGGCTGGGTGCTCGCACACGATTCAAAGGCGTTCGAGAAGAAAGCGGAGGCTATAGAGAATGTCGAAGTCGAGGAGAATGACCCCGACAAGAGCTCCGGAAAGACTCCGCCCGTGAAGCTCAGAAACCCCGCGATATTCAAGCCCTATGAATACTTCGTCGATATGTACGGCCTGCCGTCATATTCGGATATCGATGTCACAGGCTTCGTCGCGATAACTTATACACTGCTGTTCGGCATCATGTTCGGCGATCTCGGCCAGGGACTTGTGCTCTTCCTGCTCGGTATCCTCGGCTGGAAGATAAAGAAGATGCCCCTCGCGCGCATACTTATTCCGTGCGGTCTTTCAAGTGCGGTGTTCGGCTTCGTGTTCGGCTCGGTGTTCGGATGTGAAGATATGCTCGACCCCGTTTATCATGCGCTGGGCATGGCGTCAAAGCCGCTGAGCGTTATGGATTCGATAAATACCGTTCTGATAGTTGCTATCGGCATAGGCGTCGTCCTTGTCGTGACTGCGATGCTTCTGAATGTAATATCCTGCCTCAAGCATAAGAAGATAGGCGAAGCGATATTCAGCAACAACGGACTCGTCGGCATACTGTTCTATCTCGCGGGCGTTGCGTTCTGCGTAGCGTTCATGAACGGTCCTCAGGTTCTCCCGAACAGCGTGCTGTTCAGCGTCATGGGCGTCTGCGCCGTGCTGCTCTATATCAAAGAGATACCGATTGGTATTATAGACAAGCATCCGGACTGGAAGCCCGACAGCATCGTTGACTTCCTGCTCCAGAACCTGTTCGAGCTTATCGAATATGTCCTGTCCTATTTCAGCAACACCGTGTCCTTCCTTCGTGTCGGCGCGTTTGTTATAGTCCACGCCAGTATGATGATGGTCGTGTTCACCCTCGGCGGTGACGGCAGCAACATCCCCGTTATCATCATAGGCAACATTATCGTCATCGCCCTTGAAGGTCTGCTTTCGGGCATTCAGGGACTGCGTCTTGAGTTCTACGAGATGTTCAGCCGCTTCTATGAAGGCGGCGGCAGGGCGTTCACACCCGCCAAGCTCGAGCAGGCTCAGACGAATCTGAAAACCAAAATTGCCGGTAAAAAGGCCAAAAAGGCTTTAGCCAATAAAGACTAATCGGAGGTAAAGTAAAATGACAACTCTTTTTTATTCCGTTATGATCGTAGTTCCCGCGGCGGTGCTTCTCGCATCCGTTGTGTACACAATGAAGAAGCACTCTGAGGGTCAGAGCATCAAAAAGAGCCTTCGCATGAACGCGGCAACTTTCGCCGTCATGGTTCTGCTCGTCGCAGGCTGCGCTATGGGCGCTTTTGCAACCGGCAGCGAGGACACTACAGCAGCTCCGGCTGATACAACCGCCGCTCAGGCTTCCGACGCAGTCGCCGAGAGCGCAGAAGCAACAACCGTTAAAGATAACTCCAAGGGTCTCGGACTTCTTGCCGCTGGTCTTGTTACCGGTCTTGCCGGTATCGGCGGCGGTATCGCAGTTGCCGCCGGCGCTCCCGCAGCTATCGCCGCAACGAGCGAGGATCCAAAGGCATTCGGTAAAGCACTTATCTTCGTCGCCCTCGGTGAGTCGATAGCCCTTTACGGTGTTGTTATCTCCATACTTATCCTCAACAAGGTCTGACGCCCTCAGGGCAGAAGAACGGCAGTGTAAAGCAATATAACTTTACGCTGCGTTGAAAGGAACGGAAGTTATGCGTTTTTATTTGATAAGCGACAATGCCGATACGCTTGTCGGAATGCGCCTTGCGGGTATCGACGGAGAGCTTGTGCACGACGCCCAGTCGGTCGAGGATGCGGTCAACCGCTGCCTCGCCGATGAAGAGGTCGGCATCATTCTCATCACGCGCCCGCTGTGTGATCTGTGCGGCGATTTCATAACGCAGACAAAGCGCAGCTACGATAAGCCGCTGATAGTCGAGATCCCAGACCGCCACGGTTCGCAGGGGAGCGACTCCATCGCGCGCTATGTGCGCGACACTATCGGCATAAAGATTTGAGGTGTTTAACCAATGCTCAATCAGGAAGAAAGAGCCGCAAAGTTTTTTGACGCCATAACCAAGGACGCCGAGGAACGCCACGAGGAGATGACCCGCAAGACCCGCGAAACGGTCGAAAGCGGACTTGAAAAGGCAAAGACGAAGGCGCACTCCCAGGCTCAGGCTAAAATAGAGCGCGAGCGTATGCTCAAGGAGCAGGAGTTCAACCGCACCGTCGCCAATGAGAGAACTCAGCAGCGCGCCCGCCTGACCGACAAGCGCGGCGCAATTACCGACGAGGTTTTCGGTGACGCGCGTGAAAAGCTCACTGCCTTTACAGAGTCGGACGGCTACGCGGATTTTCTCAAAAAGAGCGCGGCAGGTTTTGCGGCGGTTTTTCCGCAGGGGGATGTGACCGTCTATGTCCGCCCCGGCGATATGCGCTTTGCGGATGATATAAAGAAAGCTTTCGGCAGGGACTGCAAGGTCGAGAGCAGCGATGAAATAACCATTGGCGGATGCCGCGCCGGAGTTGCCGGCGGCAGCACCGTGGCTGACGATACGCTCGACACACGCCTTGAAGCGCAGCGCGAGTGGTTCCTCGAAAATTCGGGAATGTCAGTAATACTTTAACGGTCGGAGGTGAACGGCTTGTCCGAGAATAATGTTATATACGGAATAAACGGACCCGTCGTTACGATAAAGGGCGAGACGGGACTGAGCATGATGGAGATGGTCTACGTCGGCGAGAAGCGGCTTGTCGGCGAAGTCATACGCCTTGACAAGGATCTCACCACCATTCAGGTCTACGAGGAGACGACCGGGCTCAAGCCCGGCGAGCCGGTCTATGCTACCGGCGGCGCAATGTTCGCCACCCTCGGCCCCGGAATAATCAGAAATATATTTGACGGAATCGAGCGCCCGCTTTCGGCTATCGCCGAGCACAACGGCGCGTTCATATCAAAGGGCTGCGCCGAGAGCGCACTCGACGAGGAGCGCGAGTGGCAGGTCAATATGCTCGTCAAGCCCGGCGATAAGCTCAAGGGCGGCGATATCTACGGCGAATGCCCCGAGACTCCCGTCGTCAAGCACAAATTCATGGTTCCGCCCGGACTTGAAGGCGAAGTTGTCGATGTCAAGCCCGACGGAAAATATAAGATAAACGATACTATCGTTACCCTCAGGGACAAGAAGGGGAAAGACCACGAGCTGACCCTCTGCCAGCGCTGGCCTATCCGTATCCCGCGTCCCGTCAACCGCAGACTGCCTGCGCAGCGTCCGCTGATAACCGGTCAGCGTGTCATAGATACGCTCTTCCCGATAGCAAAGGGCGGCGCGGCGGCGATCCCCGGCGGATTCGGAACGGGCAAAACAATGACTCAGCATCAGCTTGCAAAGTGGTGCGACGCGGATATTATTATCTATGTCGGCTGCGGCGAGCGCGGCAACGAGATGACCCAGGCTCTTAAAGAGTTCGGCGAGATATCCGACCCGCGTACAGGCAAGCCCCTGACGGACAGAACGGTGCTCATAGCGAACACCTCTAATATGCCCGTCGCCGCGCGTGAAGCGTCCATATACACCGGTATAACCCTCGCCGAGTATTATCGCGACATGGGCTATCACACAGCTATTATGGCGGATTCCACATCCCGTTGGGCGGAGGCTCTTCGTGAGATATCCGGACGCCTTGAGGAGATGCCCGCCGACGAGGGATTCCCGGCTTATCTGCCGTCGAGACTTTCCGAGTTCTACGAGCGCGCAGGCTATGTCAAGAATCTAAACGGCACGGAGGGCTCGATAACGATAATCGGCGCCGTATCGCCGCAGGGCTCTGACTTTTCGGAGCCCGTTACCCAGAACACAAAGCGCTTCACCCGCTGCTTCTGGGCGCTTGACAAGTCGCTCGCCTATGCGCGTCACTATCCCGCGATAAACTGGAATACGAGCTATTCCGAATATGTCAACGACCTGTCCGCATGGTACTATGACAACGCGGGTCCGGAATTCATGAACTACCGCGATGAGCTGTGCTCCATCCTGCTCGAGGAGAACAGCCTTATGGAGATAGTCAAGCTTATCGGCGCGGACGTTCTGCCCGACGATCAGAAGCTTGTTATGGAAGTGGCAAGGGTCATCAGAGTCGGCTTCCTGCAGCAGAACGCCTTCCACAAGGAGGACACCTATGTTCCGCTCGCGAAGCAGATGAAGATGATGGAAATAATCCTCTATCTCTATCATCAGTGCCGCGAGGTCGTCGCAAAGCAGGTGCCGATCTCGAAGATAACGAAGCTCGGTCTGTTCGATAAGCTCGTCAAGATAAAATACGATGTGCCCAACGACAGACTCGATATGTTTGACGATTACCGCACTGAGATAGACAAGGCGCTCGCTCCGCTGCTGCGCTGAGTCCGCTTATTCTGAAGGCAAGGAAGGATTTAAACAGCTATGATTTTTGAACACATCGGTTTAAATCAGATAAACGGTTCGCTCGTTGTGCTTGACGGCGTCAAGGGCGCGAGCTACGAGGAAATGGTCGAACTCAGGCTTGAGGACGGCACCTCGCGCGCGGGCCGTATAGTCAAAATAGACGGCGAGCTTGTGGTCATTCAGGTCTTTGAGGGAACTCGCGGAATATCGATGAACAACAGCACCACCGTGCTCTCCGGCAGACCCATGGAGATGCCGCTGTCGCCCGAGATACTCGGCAGAGTGTTCGACGGTCTCGGCAGACCGATAGACGGTCTGGGTGAGATATATCCCGAGTGCCGCCGCGATGTCAACGGTTCGCCCATTAACCCCGTTTCGCGTGTTTATCCGCGAAATTATATAAATACCGGCATATCTTCTATAGACGCGCTCGCAACGCTTATCAGAGGTCAGAAGCTCCCGATATTCTCAGGCTCCGGCATGAAGCATAACGAGCTCGCCGTTCAGATAGTGCGTCAGGCAAATGTTGCCGACGGCGACGATTTTGCAATCGTCTTCGCCGCCATGGGCGTCAAGAACGATGTCGCCGAATATTTCCGCACTTCGTTTGAAAACGCGAACGTCATGAACCGTGTTACGATGTTCATGAACCTCTCGAACGACCCGATAATCGAGCGTATCATAACACCCCGCTGTGCCCTGACCGCCGCCGAGTATCTCGCGTTCGATCTCGGCAAGCAGACGCTTGTTATACTGACCGATATGACCTCATATGCCGAGGCTCTTCGTGAGTTCAGCTCGTCAAAGGGCGAGATTCCCGGCAGAAAGGGCTTCCCCGGTTACCTCTATTCCGACCTCGCGTCTCTCTATGAGCGCGCCGGAATAGTCGAGGGCAAGAAGGGTTCGGTCACTCAGATACCGATTCTCACCATGCCCAACGACGATATAACGCACCCCATCCCTGATCTCACGGGCTATATAACCGAGGGTCAGATAGTGCTTGACAGAGGACTCGACTACAAGGGCATTTATCCGCCCGTCAGCGTCCTGCCGTCGCTGTCGCGTCTGATGAAAGACGGCATCGGCGAGGGCTACACTCGCTCCGACCACAGCATGCTCGCAAACCAGCTTTTCGCGTCCTACGCCAAGGTGCAGGATGCCAAGGCGCTCGCGTCCGTTATAGGTGAGGATGAGCTTTCCGCATCGGATAAGCGCCTCATGGAGTTCGGCAGAGCGTTTGAAGAGAGATTCATCAACCAGGGCTATGACGAGAACAGGACGATAGACCAGACCCTCGACCTTGGCTGGGAGCTGCTCTCCATGCTGCCCGAATCCGAGCTCGACCGTGTTGATGAGGATGTCCTCAAGGAGCATTACAAGCCCGCACAGCAGTAAAGAAAGGGGGAGAGCGTCATGGCACAGGTATTCCCGACAAAAAGCAATCTGATGAGCACGAAGAAGTCGCTGGATCTCGCCAAGCTCGGCTATGATCTGCTCGACCGCAAAAGAAATATACTCGTGCACGAGATGATGCAGCTCATAGACAAGGCGTCGAAGATACAGCAGGAGATAGACGAGACCTATTCAAAGGCTTATCTTGCGCTCCAGCGCGCGAACGTCACGCTCGGCATGTGCGCCGAGTTCGCGCAGGCGATACCGGTCGATGAGTCGCTCGATATAGATCTTCGCAGCGTCATGGGCGTTGAACTGCCGGTTGTGACTCTCGGCGATGAGAAGCTCGATATGTATTACGGACTCAACTCGACGAATTCACAGCTCGACGAGGCTTATCTGAGCTTCGTGCAGGTCAAGCACATGACCGCAGAGCTCGCGGAGATAGAGAACAGCGTATATCGCCTTGCCGATGCGATAAAGAAAACGCAGAAGCGAGCAAACGCGCTCGACAATATCATGATTCCGCAGTTCACCGCGACGATAAAATATATCACCGAAGCTCTTGAAGAAAAAGAACGCGAGGATTTCTCGCGCCTGAAAGTCATCAAGAGACAGAAGGAAGAAAAAGAGTCGTAAAATCAAATCAGCCCTCCCGCTTGGGAGGGCTTTTGCTTTTTTGCTGTTTCGGTCGCCAAACTTTGTCTGCTAAATTGCAACTTTCTGCTTTGCAACAGTCGTTGAGTATGTGTACAAATTCAGCTTTATTATTCTCTGTTTATAAATCTTTGCTCTTCGTACACTCTGTTCAGATGTGCAATTTCAGCTTCTTCTTCTCTTATCGGTCTTATAAATATGCGGAATATTGTTATAGGTGTTGCTATTACAAGCGCGATACCACATAAAACCACGATGTAGTTCCATGGCTCATATTTTGCGGCGTTAAAGAAAAAATGAGAGATAAGCGCAGCAATGGCGCCAATAACACCTGTTATAAGCATGCCTAAAGCTCTGCGTCGGCGGTCGCGTTTCCATCTTTGACGTATTTCGTTGAATTGTTTCTGATACTGTTCTTCTGCGGTTCTCATTGTGCTTCTCCTTTTCGCATTATTCCTGTAATTTAACTTTATAAGTTTCTGCGACCAATGTCAATGCTTTTTTACATTTTTTGTAACTGCATATCAGTATCCAAATCTGCAAATCATTGCTATCTTAGCTATTCCAACTCATCACATAATCTTCTTCCCCGGTCTCTTCATCAATGCCGCGCGAGTCTATTGAAAACTGCTCGCGACGGTAGAACTTCACAGCTCCGGAGTTTTTTATGTATACATTGAGCGTCAGCCGCGCGTGGTTATTTTTTGCAAAATCCAGCAGTTCTTTTCCGATGCCCATGTTTCGCGCGGTTTTGTCTACGAACAGCCCCTCAATGTGCCCGCCGTTGAGCCCAATGAAGCCGTCGGGTTCGGCTTCTGCGTTTTCGTGCACATAAACTTCGGCGCAGGGGAGCGCGGCTTTCACCGCTTCGAAATTTTCGTCCCAGTAGCTTTCTTTTATGAATCCGTGAGCCTCTTTGTTTGCACTGAGCCATATCTGCATAATGCGCGGCAGGTCGGATTCCTTGAATTTTCTTATCATAGCGATTCTCCGATTTCAATAAAACAGGCGCGGCAGTTTGTTCTGCTGCGCCTGTTGTTATGCTGATTTTATTTTATCAGATACACCGTCGCCGCCATGAGTATCTGACCGGTGTAATATGTCGCGAGCTCGATTGTAACGAGCGGGTTCTTTCTCTTCACGGGCGTGAAATAGACGAACGCGAGCACCGAGTCGCTGATTACAAACACAACCGAAGCGATTGTGGTTATAATAAATGTCAGCGAGCGCGTGAGATAGAGCATATAGCCCGAGACGCAGGCGCAAAGCGCAATGACGAAGAAATAGAACACGCAGAGAATATACATCTTGCTGTCGAGCTTCATCTTGACCGCTTTCATGACAATGGCGATTATCGCGGTTATTACAAACGCCGCTATGTACGGGATTATTGAGAAAGTCGGCTCCGCTTTGTAAAAAGACGCAAGGTAGAAGAAATGCCCTATCAGAAACGCGAAAGTGCCGAGCGCGATGAGCTTGTTCTTGTATTTCGGCGCGATCTCTTTTATGCCGAGCAGAACGTCGCCGCCGAGCCCGAACAGCAGTCCGAACGCCACAAGGCAGAAATAGAACGGGTGGACTAATTTATCCGCCTCTTCAATGCGGTAGCAGAAGCCGATAAATGCCATGGACATGAAGCCAAAGCTCGAGATGAACTTGCAGAGCATGCCCTCGAATGATTTTCCCTTGCGGCGCAGAAGAATCGTGAGCGTTGCAAATATCGCCGTCACAACGGAGAGAATGGGGATGAACATATACCAAATATCCTTTCTTTCTTGCCGCGTCGCGGCATAGTTTACTTTTGAGCTGCTTTCTTCACCTTTTCCCAATATTCCCCGGCGGTGCGTTCGGTGCGGTTGTCGCCGAACTCATAGTATACCGCGTCTTTTATCGCGTCCGGCAGATACTGCTGCGGCGCCCAGTGGTTGCGGTATGTGTGCGGATAGATATAGAACTGTCCCTTGTTCGGGTTATCCTCGCCGTCGCAGTGGACATTCTGTAATTGCCTCGGAACGGGTCCCGTGCGGCCTTTCTGCACATCGGCCATCGCGGCGTTTATCCCGTTGTAGGCGGAGTTTGATTTCGGGCTCGTCGCCACAAGCACAACCGCATCCGCGAGCGGTATCCGCGCCTCCGGCAGTCCGAGCATATTCGCCGCGTCAACGGCGGCTTTTACTATAGGTATTATCTGCGGATACGCAAGCCCGACATCCTCGCACGCGCAGACCATCAGCCTGCGGCACGCGCTGACAAGGTCGCCCGCTTCGAGCAGCCGCGCCAGATAGTGGAGCGCCGCGTTCGGGTCGGAGCCGCGCATCGATTTCTGATATGCGGAGATTATGTCGTAGTGCTCATCGCCCTCGCGGTCGTATCGCATAGCGCTGTGCTGGGTCAGTTCCTGCGCGCGCTGAAGAGTTATCTTGCAAACGCCGCTTTCGTCGGCAGGGGAGGAGAGCACGCACAGCTCAACGGAGTTTATCGCCTTTCTCACATCGCCGCCGCAGGCGTTGGCAATGTGCTCAAACACTCCGTCCTCTATATCATATGTCTCGTGCCGCTCGGTGCCTATATAATCAAATGCACGCTTGACGGCGGGAATTACATCTTCAGCCGAGACAAATTTGAATTCAAACACGGTTGAACGGCTGAGAATCGCGTTGTATATATAAAAATACGGGTTCTCGGTCGTCGACGCTATAAGCGTTATGTCGCCGTTTTCTATGTATTCGAGCAGCGTCTGCTGCTGCTTTTTATTAAAATACTGGATCTCGTCGAGATAGAGCAGAATGCCGTTTGGCGCGACAAATGTGTTGAGCTTCGCGACAACATCTTTTATATCTGCCGTCGAAGCGGTCGTGCCGTTTAATTTAACGAGATGGCGGTCGGTCGTCTTTGCGATGATGCTCGCGAGCGTCGTTTTGCCGACTCCGGACGGACCGTAAAAGACCATGTTCGGCAGCTCGCCCGAAAGTATAATATTTCTCAGCGGCTTGCCCTCGCCGAGCAGATGCCTCTGACCGACGATATCGTCGATAGTCTGTGGGCGCATTCTCTGCGCCAGCGGTGCTGACATGATCTTCCTCCTCTCCGCTTACTACAGTACCATATTATATTAAATTTTAACGATTTAGTCAACATGATTTAAAAAGTGTGCGGATTTGATGAATGGCTTGTGAAAAAGGAATAAACAAATATATAATCTTTGAGGAAAATATTGACGGCGCAAAAAAATCTGTTATTATGAACTTGAAAGGAGAATCGGTATGAAAAAGAAACGCACGAAAAAAGAGATAACCAACCGTGAGATGTGGCTGGGTATACTGATAGCGATTTTTGGCGCGGTCGTTGACTTCTGCTTTTTCGGCTTCAGCTATTCTGCCGACCCGCAGGGCGAGCATGGCGAGATAACCACCGCATCTATAGTACTCTCTGTTATATGGATAGCACTTTCGATCGCGGGCGCGTTCTTAATGAGCTATTTCTTAAACGACAGAAGCTTCCTCTTCGGCTTCTCCGGCTATCTGATACTCTCGCTCGTTGTCGTCTATCCGCTGCTCTACGGCTACTGCGCGTCGCTCTATCCCGCGTATGGGCTGATAGCCGAAAAGCTATTCCGCAGCAAGACCATGCTCGAAAATATGCCCGATTCGTCTCTGATATTCGAGCCTCTGCGAATAGTGCTTGTCTATGCGCTGTATTTTCTCGGACGGCGTCTTGCCAAAAAGCGCGCCGCCTGAACATAAAAAATACCGGCAGTTCTGCATGAAAACAGGACTGCCGGATTTTTTATTTTATCTTTAATTATTTGCCGAACAGCAGAAGCAGGAAACCGGCGGCAACAGCCGAGCCGATAACGCCCGCGACGTTCGGACCCATTGCGTGCATGAGCAGGAAATTTGTCGGGTTTGCCTTGCGTCCCTCGACCTGCGAAACGCGCGCAGCCATGGGAACGGCGGAGACGCCTGCGGAGCCGATAAGGGGATTGACCTTGCCCTTGGTGACAAGATACATGAGCTTGCCGAGAAGCACGCCGCCTGCGGTCGAGAAGCAGAATGCCGTCAGACCGAGGATGATGATGAATATGGTCTGCTTCGACAGGAAGGTCTGACCGTTCGCCGTTGCGCCGACGGTAACGCCGAGCAGGATGGTGACGATGTTGGTCAGTGCGTTCTGTGCGGTGTCGCTGAGTCTTTCAACAACGCCGCTCTCTCTGAACAGGTTGCCGAGCATGAACATGCCGATAAGCGGAGCGACGGAGGGAAGCATGAAAGCGCAGATGACAAGCACGACGACGGGGAAGATAATCTTCTCTGTCTTGCTGACGGTTCTGAGCTGCTTCATCTCGACCGAGCGCTCTTTCTTCGTGGTGAGCAGCTTCATGATCGGGGGCTGAATTATAGGGATAAGAGCCATATACGAATATGCCGCAACGGCTATCGGTGCGAGCAGGTGAGCTGCAAGCTTTGATGCAAGGAATATGGCCGTCGGGCCGTCCGCGCCGCCGATGATGCCGATAGCGGCAGCCTCCTGCGGGGTGAAGCCGAGCAGGATAGCGATGGTGAACGCAACATAGATGCCGAGCTGTGCGGCAGCGCCGAGCAGCAGGCTCATCGGGTTTGCGAGCAGGGGACCAAAGTCCGTCATTGCGCCGACGCCCATAAAGATAAGGCACGGGAAGATACTGCTCTTGACGCCTGCATAGATAAGACGCAGGATTCCGATGTCATACCAGTGCGCGCCCTCCCGTATCGTCGTACTCAGCGGGTCGATGATACCGGTCGGGTCATCCATAAGACCTGCGCCGGGCAGGTTCGCGAGCAGAATGCCGAACGCGATGGGAAGAAGCAGCAGCGGTTCGAATTTTTTAGCGATGGCCAGATAGAGCAGGACGAACGATACGAGGATCATTACGCCTTCTCTCCAGGTGAGCACGGCGAGACCCGAGCTCTCCCAGAAGCCTTTCAAGATTCCGAGTATGTCCATTTGCTATCCCCCTTAGCCGACTACGGCGAGCAGTGCGTCCGTAGCGACGGTCGAGCCCTTCTGGACGGCGAGCTGCTTTACGGTGCCGTCGCAGGGAGCGACTATTTCGTTTTCCATCTTCATAGCCTCAAGAATGAGGATGACTTCGCCCGCCTTGACGGCAGAGCCGACCGAGACATTGACGCTCAGTATCGTGCCGGGCATGGGCGAGAGAACCTTCTGACCGTCTGCGGCTGCTGCGGGAGCGGCGGCAGGAGCGGGAGCTGCTGCGGGGGCAGCGGGTGCGGCTGCAGCAACGGGAGCTGCGGGAGCGGCGTCGGTAACAGCGGTGATAACGGCGTCAGTCTCCTCGACCTCAACCTCATAGTTTTTGCCGTTTAATGTAACAACATATTTCATGATGATCGTTCCTTTCAGGTGTTGGCGGCGAGCCGCATCAGTCTTTCTTCTTTATGGATTTGAACAGCAGCCTGTTGAGCGGGATGCCGCTCTCGTCGCTGACTATAGCCATGATGACCGCGGCGGTCGGCTCATCAACGCCGTCAAGTTCGAGCGTGCCCTGCGACTGAGTGCCGGGCAGAGGAGTTCCGGCAGCAGCGCTCTGCTGCACGGGTGCGGGTTCATCGGAAGCAGCATTCTTCTTGCCCTTCTTGCCTGCAAAATTCTCGCCGAGTCTGACGACGCGGGAGATTATCATTATCAGCACGGCAAGGATAATGAGCAGCAGGAATACCATAAGTATTCCGAAGAGGGAGACCTGAAGAGCGAAAACAAGCTTTTCGCCCAGGGGCATACCCATGTCAAAATTATCAAACATTGATAAAACCTATCCTTTCTGCCGAGGCTCAGTCGAGTCTCTCTATCTTATATGTGAAAGTGTTTTTCTTTCTCTCGTCGCGCTTGTCGAAGAATGCTTCCGCCTGAGTCGGGAAAGCGATATAGGAGAGAACATCCTCGTCGCAGGTCGCTCTGTCGCCGAGATACTCTCTTGCGGCGGGGAGACCGGGCTCAAGCAGGTCTGCGTAGCGGCAGGTTATCGGCTTCTCGTCGCCGAGAACCTTCTTCTGGAGCTCCTCGTTTATCTTGCCGGGAGCCTTGCCGTATTCGCCCTTGATATAGTTTTTGACTTCCTTGGAGATGTTCTTGTATCTCTCACCCGCGAGCACGTTCGCGGTTGCCTGGACGCCGACCATCTGGCTCATCGGGGTGACGAGCGGAGGATAACCGAGGTCTTCGCGGACTCTCGGAGTCTCTGCGAGAACTTCGTCGAGCTTGTCGAGCTTGTTCTGAGCGGTGAGCTGAGCGACAAGGTTCGAAAGCATTCCGCCGGGGATCTGATAGTTGAGCGCGTCGGTCTGGGTGGTCAGCACGACGGGGTTGAGCAGGCCGCTCTTGAGAGCGTCGTTGCGGACGGGCTTGAAGAAATCGTTGATTTTCTTGAGCTGCGCCATGTCGAGCGGAACTTCGTAGCCCTCTTTCTGGAGGATATAAGCCATGGTCTCTGTGGGCGGCTGAGAGGTGCCGTTGGAGAAGCAGGAGATAGCGGTGTCGATAACATCCGCGCCGGCTTCAACAGCCTTCTGCAATGTCACAGGGCCGAGACCCGTGGTCGAATGGGTGTGAACGATAACGGGGAGACTGATGTTCTCTTTTATGCCCTTGACAAGATCATATGCTGTCTGGGGATCCATGATGCCCGCCATGTCCTTGATGCACACGGACTGAACGCCCATGCTCTCGAGATCTTTTGCGAGCTTGATGTAGCTTTCGATGTTGTGGATGGGGCTCGTGGTGTAGCAGATGGTGCCCGATGCGTGAGCGCCGCACTTGATAGTCTCGTCAACGGCGGTCTCGATGTTTCTCAGGTCGTTGAGCGCATCGAATATACGGATGATGTCGATGCCGTTTTCAACACTCTTTCTGACGAAAAGGCGAACGACATCGTCGGGATAATGCTTGTAGCCCAGAAGGTTCTGACCTCTGAGGAGCATCTGCAGCTTGGTGTTCGGGCACGCCTTGCGGATCTTGCGCAAGCGCTCCCACGGATCTTCGTTGAGATATCGCAGGCAGGAGTCGAACGTAGCGCCGCCCCAGCACTCGAGCGAATAGTAGCCCGCCTTGTCAAGCTCGGGCAGTATTGCCTCGAAATCCTCATAGGGCATACGGGTCGCGATAAGCGACTGGTTCGCGTCTCTGAGGACAGTCTCAGTGAAATTTACTTTCATATATTTCGCTCTCCTTTGGATTTTATAAACTTATTTGAATCAGAACTCGATGCGCGAAGCGATGTAGCTTTCAAGCTCGTCTATCGCAATACGCTCCTGCTTCATCGTGTCGCGGTCGCGCACTGTCACGCAGTGATCCTCGACGGAGTCGAAGTCATAGGTGATGCACAGCGGAGTACCGATCTCGTCCTGGCGGCGATAGCGCTTGCCGATGGAGCCGGTCTCGTCGAAATCGACCATGAATTTGCGGCTCAAGTCGTCGCAGATCTTTATAGCCTCTTCCGAAAGCTTCTTCGAGAGGGGAAGCACCGCGGCCTTGTAGGGCGCGACGACGGGGGAGAGATGGAGCACCACGCGGGTGTCGTTCTTCTCTGCGTCGATAACTTCCTCGTCATATGCTTCGCAGAGCAGCGCGAGTACGGTTCTGTCGAGTCCGTAGGTGGATTCTATTATATAGGGAATGAACTTCTCGTTTGTCTCGGGATCGAGATAGTCCATCTTCTGGCCGCTGTATTCCTGATGTCTCGTCAGGTCGAAGTCCGTTCTGTTGTGGGTGCCGTTTATCTCGCCCCAGCCGAACGGGAAGAGGAACTCTATGTCGCACGCGGCTTTCGCGTAGTGGGCGAGCTTCTCGTGGTCGTGGAAGCGAAGATGCTCGGGAGCTATGCCGAGATCCTCAAAATACTTCTTGCCGAATTGCTTGAAGTAGTCATAGAGCTCATTGTCCGAGCCCTTCTTGCAGAAGGTCTGGAACTCCATCTGCTCGAACTCGATGGTTCTGAAGGTGAAGTTGCCGGGGGTTATCTCGTTCCTGAACGCCTTGCCGATCTGACCGATGCTGAAGGGCAGCTTCGCTCTCATCGAACGCTGGACGTTGAGGAAGTTGACATATTCACCCTGCGCGTTTTCGGGGCGCAGATAGATAACGCTCTTTGCGTCGTTGGTGACTCCGCGGTAGGTCTGGAACATGAGGTTGAATTCTCTTATGTCCGTGAAATTGTGCTTGCCGCAGTGGGGGCAGGGGATCGAATGAGCCTTGATGTACTCAAACATCTCCTCTTTCGTCATCTTGTCGGGGTGGGCGTCGGGATCAAAGTTCTCGATGAGCGTGTCCGCTCTGTGGCGCATCTTGCACTCCTTGCAGTCGAGAAGAGGGTCGGAGAAGCTGGCGATATGACCGCTTGCCTCCCAGACTTTCGGATGCATGAGAATGTCTGCGTCAACTTCGTAGCTGTTTCTGCGCTCCTGAATGAATCTCTTGCGCCAGGTGTCCTTGACGTTGTTCTTCATTCTTGCGCCGAGCGGGCCGTAATCCCAGGTGTTCGCAAGTCCGCCGTAGATGTCGCTGCCGGCGAAAATGAAGCCTCTGTTTTTACACAGAGCGACGATTTTTTCCATTGTTTTTTCGGTATTATTTAGCATAAGCGTTTACTCCCCTATTATTCATTGTAGCCTATAATAATCTAAAAAATGCCAAAAGTCAAGGCGCGTAAAAGAGATTTTGAGCCCTTGTCCGTCCGCCTTTTTGTGCGCTTTTTCGGGTATGTGTTTTTGTCTGTGCATTTTGCCGAAAATAATGCTGTGAAAGGGCTTAAAAACATAAACAGTAACGAAATATCGATATAAAAAGCACAATAAAAACTTTTTCGCCAAAGCCGCCTTAAAAAATATTTTTTTGCCCATTCGGGGCTTTTTCAACACTGTATTGACAAATCCGTGTTTTAATGTAAAATTATAGTATTATCTATAATGGGTAGATATTTGAGAAAACAATGCAAAGAGGGGAAGACTGTGGCAAGACAGGAATCAAAAGTTTCGTCATTCTTTCAGAAGATAGGCCCGATGGTGGGCTACAATGCCGCGAGCATACTTTTCGGCGGCGGCGGATACATCATCTCGCTCTATTTTCTGTCGTTTTTGACCGAGGTCGAAAAGCTCAGCGTCGATCAGGCGGGTATGGTTATCGCCATGGCTCATATCTGGGACGCCGTAACCGACCCCGTCATGGGTATTATAACCGACCGCACACGTTCGAAATACGGCAGACACAGAAGATATCTGCTCTGGGGCGTTATCCCGATAGCTGTCTCGTATTTCTGCCTGTGGAACTCGTTCGGCATTTCCGCTACAGGCAACAAGACCGCGACGATGCTCTACTACATGCTCGCGTATATGCTCTATAACACGGCGCTGACTCTCGTCACCGTGCCGCATGTTGCGATGCTGCCCGTTATCGCGCCCGATTATTCCCTGCGCACTCAGTATAACTCCGTGCAGTATATAATGAACTCCGTCGGCATGGTTTCGTCGTTCCTGCTCGTGTCGCTGTCGCTCGGCTTTACGAACATGGAGATGACCGCCGCGTCAAGACCGAAGTTCATGTTCTTCGGCGCAGTGTTGTGCCTGTGGTTCTCGCTGCCGCTGCTCGTGACTTTCAAATGCACGAAAGAACCGAGCTCGCTCGACATGAAGCTGCCGCCTTTCAACGCGACTATGCTCTTTGAAGAGTACAAGCAGGTTTTCCGCAACAAGGCGTTCAGACGCTATTTTGTCCTGAGCTCGATGTACACCATGGCAAAGGGCTTCTATGCAAACTCAAACCAGTATTTCATCAAATACAGTGCCCAGCGCTTCGGCTATTTCAACACCCTGCAAACGATTGCGGGCGCGGCTGAAGCATCCGGCTTCCCCGTCAACTATCTGCTGACGATGAAAAAGGGCAAGCAGCTGTGCGGAAAGCTCCTGACTCCGCTTATGGCGGCGGGACTTATCATAAACCTGTTCATCGGCAAGAGCACTCCGCTCTGGGTCGTCATTGTTTCGATAGTTCTCTATAACTTCGGCTTCTCCGGCCCCGGCTTCACCGCCACAAATATCCAGCCCGATGTCACGGACGTTGACGAGATGATAACCGGACGCCGCCGAGAGGGCGTTATCTCAACTTTCAATACGCTCATCAAAAAGACCATAAACGGTCTCATGAGCGCGTTCACCGGATTTATTCTTAAAGGCTTCGGCTTCCGCACCGGCGCAGAGGGCGCGAATGCCCTCGAACAGACCGCAAAGGGCATATTCGGACTGAAGGTGACTTACTGCATCCTGCCGCTCATCTTCGTCGGCCTCGTCTATGTCTGCGTGTTCACCTATAAGATGACCCGCGAGGATCACAAGATGATAACCGAGGCTATAAAAGAGAAGAAAGAGACCGGCAAGTGCTCGCTGACCCCCGAGCAGATGAAACGCTGCGAGGAGATAGCGGGTCAGAGCTTCGGCGATATGTGGATCGGCAAACCCTCCGCAGAGACCCTTGTGACCGAGCTTGACTAAAAGACCCACGAAAGGATCAATAAATTGTCTACCAAGAAAGAAAACATCAGAAATTTCAGCATCATAGCGCATATTGACCACGGCAAATCGACCCTCGCGGACAGGCTCCTCGAGCTCACCGACTCCGTGGCGAAGCGCGATATGACTGCTCAGATACTTGATAACATGGATCTTGAGCGCGAGCGCGGAATAACTATAAAGGCGCACGCGGTCAAAATGGACTATACCGCGAGCGACGGCGAGGTCTATGAACTGAATCTTATAGACACTCCCGGCCATGTTGACTTTAACTATGAAGTTTCTCGTTCCCTTGCTGCCTGCGAGGGTGCGGTGCTCATAATCGACGCGTCGCAGGGAATCGAAGCGCAGACGCTCGCAAACACATATCTGGCGCTCGACCACGACCTTGAGATAGTCCCCGTTATCAATAAAATAGACCTGCCCGCCGCCGACCCCGACAGAGTTGCTTCCGAGGTCGAGGAGGTCATAGGCCTCGATTGCTCGAACGCTCCGCGCGTCTCGGCAAAGACGGGCGAGAATGTCGAAGAGGTGCTCGAACGCATCGTTCTCGATATCCCCGCGCCCGTAACGGATGACAACGCGCCACTCAGAGCACTCATATTCGATTCTGTCTATGACAGCTACAAGGGCGTTATCGTCTATGTCAGAATAAAAGAGGGCAAGATAAAGCCCGGCGACACCATGCGAATGATGGCGACCGGCGCGCAGTTCACGGTCGTTGAAGTCGGCTATATGCGCGCCACGAGTATGGAGCCAGCCGATGAACTGACCTCCGGCGAGGTCGGCTATATCACCGCCTCGATAAAGACCGTCAGCGACGCCCGCGTCGGCGATACCGTAACGACTGCGGAGAATCCCGCAAAAGAGCCGCTCGCAGGCTACCGCAAGGTGAACCCGATGGTTTTCTGCGGAGTCTATCCCGCCGATGGCGCGGACTACGAAAATCTGCGCGACGCGCTCGAAAAGCTCCAGTTAAACGACGCTTCGCTCTCATATGAGCCGGAGACCTCCGGCGCGCTCGGCTTCGGCTTCCGCTGCGGCTTCCTCGGTCTGCTCCATCTCGAGATAATACAGGAGCGCCTCGAGCGCGAATATGACCTCGACCTCGTAACAACCGTGCCGAGCGTTATATATAAGATACACCTGACCGACGGCAGCGTTATAGAGATAGATAACCCGACCCACTATCCCGACCCGGTCAATATAGACTACAGCGAAGAGCCGTTCACCAACGCGCATATCTATTCTCCGCCCGAATATGTCGGCGCGATAATGGATCTGTGCCAGGAGCGCCGCGGCGTGTTTAAGAACATGACCTATATCGCCTCCGACCGCGTGGACATTCTCTATGAGCTGCCGCTCAACGAGATAATCTATGATTTCTTCGATTCGCTCAAGTCGCGCACCCGCGGCTACGCGTCGTTTGACTATGAGATAACCGATTACCGCCGCTCGAACCTCGTCAAGCTCGATGTTCTCCTGAATGGCGATATAATCGACGCGCTCTCGTTTATTATCCACGCCGACAAGGCGTATGGACGCGCGAGAAAGATAGCCGAAAAGCTCAAGGATAATATCCCACGTCAGCTGTTTGAGATTCCGATCCAGATAGCCATCGGCGGCAAGGTCATAGCCCGTGAAACAGTCAAGGCGATGAGAAAAGACGTTCTTGCCAAGTGCTACGGCGGCGACATAACCCGAAAGAAGAAGCTGCTCGAAAAGCAGAAAGAGGGCAAGAAGCGTATGCGCCAGTTCGGCACGGTCGAAGTGCCGCAGGAGGCGTTTATGGCGGTTCTCAAGCTCGACGACGATTGATAGATAAAACAAACAAAGCTGTAAATTACCTGACCTGCGGCGATCGGTAATTTACAGCTTTTTGCTTTTTTGACTGCCTGTGATTTATTTTTTGGCGGCAACGCTTTTCTGCATACTGTCAAGCTTAGCAAGAACGGCGGCGTACATATCGCATATTGAAAGCGAAATGGAGTCGGCGGACTGCGAAAAATCGTTGTTGACCCATTCCTCGATTATGCCCAGGGAGCCCTTGACCATAAAGGTGTATGTTGTGTTTAACGTCAGGTCGTCCAAACCGGGATATTTTTGCCGCCACTCGTTTGTTATGTCGCGGCGATTTATCTCGCAGCATTCGTCCAAAAACTGTTTGCTGCCGTATTTGCCGAACAGCGCGTTGCAAAACGAACGCTCGGCCTCCACGGTCTCTATTATTTTGTTTATACGGGGAAAGTCGCTTTTTGTGTAGTTGCAGTTTCTCACGGCGTTGCAGAGGCGCTCGTAGACTATGCCTTCTATTTGCCCCAAAAGGTCGTAAACATCGGCATAGTGGGCATAGAAAGACCCTCTGTTGACGTTGGCTGCTTGGCAGAGCTCCGTTACCGAAATTTTGTCTATGGGCTTTTGCTTGAGCAGTGAAATGAAGCTCTCGCAAAGCAGCTGCTTTGTTATTAAAATGCGGCGGTTTTCCATGAAATCTTTGCCTCCGTAGGTTGTCAACTGAACAAAAAAGCCCCGATTTGTTCAGCTGCGCACAAATCGTAAATTTTTGTTGATTGACGCAACAAAGCGTAAAGATTATACTATAAATGCAGTTATAAGTCAATCTTACAATGCGAAGGGAGGGGACGAAATGGAAGCGGCATTGGAACTGTTGCTTAAGGCACTCGAGATGTCTGGCAAGGCGCTTTATTGGGTTACTATAGGCCCGATAATAGAGCTTATAAAGCTGATTTTCGGAATCGCTTAAATTTAACAAGGAGGGAAAAGTAATGGAGATTATCCAGAGAATTTTAGAGGCGTACTTTGAGTATGTAAGATTTATTCTTGAGCACATTTTTTGGTTCATTCCGAAATAAGAGAGACTGCATTTTAATGCAGAGCTGAAGAAAAATTCAAAGGTCATAATTCGAGCGGTTGCTGCGATTATGACCTTCTTTTTTTTGTTTTCCGCGCCGAAATCAGTTTTTCGGGCTGTCCGCGGCCGCGCGCATCGTCATGACGACTGTAAAGGTGTCTCCCTTGTCGTCGGTCACAAGCCGTCCGCCGTATTTTTCAGCGGTGTCTCTGAGAATCTTCAAACCGTAGCCGTGCTCGCCTGTTCTCGCCTTTTTCTTCTCTTCGTAGTCAGGAGCAATGTCGTTTTCTCCGGAAATATAGAGCATACCGTCGTCTTCGCTTGTAAAGCTCTTTATCTTTACATATCTTTTCCCGTCGATTGCCTTCGCCGCGTTTATCGCGTTGTCGAAAATGTTGACGTAAGCCTTGCAGATATCGACTTCTTCTATGCCGAGATCCTCCGGAACTCGCAGGTCAAAGTCGAAATCGATTTCGTTTTTTCTGCATTCCGCGGCCTTGTTCGAGGCTATCGCATTTACGAGTGTGTTTTGGCAGAAGCGCTCTATTTTTATGTCCGCAACCTCTGCTTTGAGCTGAGAGAGCATCTTCTTTGCGGACTCCTTATCGCTGTCCGTACCGTTCTCCATTATTTCATAGGCGGTCTGCACCATGTTGGCGAGGTCGTGACGTATCTTTCTCGCCTCAACGCTGTTTTTCTCGACATTTTTGTAGTAGTCGAGATTGACGCTGTTTTGATACTCCTGCATCTTGAGTTCCTCGCGCAGCTTTTCGTTCTGCGAAGAGCGGTTCATGACATAAAAAAGTATGACGTCCGCGGCGATACTGAATACAGCGACAATTGCAAAAATCATCAGCATCGTGCGGTCACGGTCTTTGAACAATGAGAGCGGGTTGTTTTCGGTTGCCCAGTCGAAGTGGTTCAGTAATATAAGACATGTGTCGAGCAGCAGCATTTGACTCAGCGGGAATATAATGAACGCGAGCATCGAAGCCGGTCTTATTGAACCGCCCTCGAGCTTGCGCTTTCTGAAATATGTAAACGCAATGAAAATTATTGTGTAAACGAGCAGAAACGGTGTTAGTATAAGATTTGCTTCCGGGGTGTTGCTGCCTATGCCCAATGCATTCAATATCGGAACGAGAAGAGCGGTGGTGCACGACTCCAGTGCGAAAATGGTTATCGCCACAAACGCTTTCGTTCTGAATTTTTCTTTGTAGAGCGCTATCGCGCAGACAAAATAATACGCGAGCGGCAGCAGAACCAGAAACGACGGGGCAACAAAGGTCACGAATTTCTGCGAGACAACAAAAAACACAAACGGAACGGTGGTTATCAAAAAGACAAGGTGTTTATTAAATTTCGGCGTCAGGTTATACCAAAGAAAGCCGCCCTGAAGCAGAGCGAGCATTATGTTGTTGACATACCATAAAAATTCGTAAATAGATTCGGACATTGTTTCCCCTTCCCCAAAAGCCGTTATTCCATAATACTTAATATATCCTCCGCGCGGTCGGCGATGTAATCCGCGCCGCCGTCAACGAGCACCTTTCTGTCGCGGAATCCCCACGACACGCCGATGCACGGCAGATTTGAGTTCCGTGCCGTGAGCACATCGACATCGGAATCACCGGAATAAACAGTTCTTGCGGGGTCTGCGCCGAGCAGCTTCATCGCGTATAAAACGCCGTCGGGAGCGGGCTTTTTCTGCCTGTCCTCGGTCTGACCGACCGCGGCGTCAACGAGTTCGCCGAAGTAGTCCTCACACAGCCCGACAACGGCGGGCTCGAATTTGTTCGAGACTACCGCTATCTTGACTCCGAGAGCTCGCAATTTTTTCAGAAGCTCTATTATCCCGGGGTAGGGCGCGGTTTTGTTGGTCATATTATCTTTGTAGTGCGCCTTGAAAACGGCGAGACAGTCAGCTTCGGTCTTTTCGTTCGTGCCCTCGGGCACTGCAAGGTGAATGAGCCTCGCCACGCCGTTGCCGACAAATCTTCTGACCTCGTCCGTTGTGCGCTCGGGAAAGCCGAATCGGCGCAGGGCAAAATTCGTGCTGTCCCGAAGATCATCGAGCGTGTTCAACAGAGTTCCGTCGAGATCGAATATAATATAATTGTATTTCATGAGTATGCTCCTCGGATTTTGCTTTTTTCGTGCATATACTTATTATATCGTAGATTTTTTCTATGTCAATGCGGAGTTCACAAAGTGTTTACAAATAAATTGTTGACAAAATCTGCAAGGAGTTGTATAGTATGAATTGTAAGTTAGCACTCGAACATCGAGAGTGCTAATGAACAAAACGAAAGGCAGAGACAAATGGAACTCAGCGAGAGAAAAGAGAAGATCCTTGCAGCCGTTGTCGAGCAGTATATAAAGACCGGCGAGCCGGTTGGCTCAAAGGCTCTGCTTGATTCTCTTGATATGTCCGTTTCCTCCGCCACCGTGCGAAACGAGATGGCGGATCTCGGCTATCTCGGGCTGCTTGATCAGCCGCACGCCTCGGCGGGGCGTGTCCCCACCGGCGAGGGCTATCGATATTATGTCGATAACCTCGTCCCCGAGAGCGAGCTCAGCGAGGAATCGCGCAGGCTTATCGACGCGGGTATCGGCAATGCGAACGGCGACCCCGAGAGCCTCCTGAGGCACGCGGGCGAAGCGCTCGCTTATCTCACACAGTGCGCTGCCGTTATGACGACGCCGTCTGGCGAGAATACAAAGATAAAGCGCGTCGAATTGGTTCCGATTTCACCGCACACCGCGATGATAGTGCTCTTGGCGAGCAACGGTATCCTCAGAAGCAAGCTGTTCAGGCTTGACTCCGCGATAGACACGACAATCTGCGAAACGTTTTATAATGTCGCGCAGGCGATGCTTATAGGCGTGCCGGTCAGCAGCCTGACCCCCGCTTATCTCCAGTCGATAGCGGCGCGGCTCGGAATGGAGTCACTTGCGATGTTCCCAATGCTTTCGGCGGTCGCCGAATTGTCGCAGAGCGCCGCACAGCCGCATGTGTTCCTCTCCGGTCAGTCAAATCTGCTGCACCACAGAGAGTATGCGGGCAGAGCGTATGAGCTGCTCGAGTTTTTGAGCCGCGGCACTCCGCTGCGAACCCTCGCAGACAGCATGAAGGGCGAGCTTGAGATAAGGATCGGCAGAGAGAACGGCTTCGTTCAGCTCGACAATTCGAGCGTTATCCTCGCGCGGTACACCGTTGGCGAGGACAGCAGCGGTTCGATAGGCATTATCGGACCGACAAGAATGGACTACCGCAGACTGGTTCCCGGTCTTAAATATATTTCTCAGTGCATCAGCAAAACGATGGAAAAAGCACTTGAAGAATAACGAAAGGAATGTAACACCAATGAGCGAGAGCACGAAAAAGCCCGAGCAGGCGGAGGAGAACACCACCCCCGAGACCGCTCCGGCAGAGGACACAAAGAAGGCTGAAAAGAAAGCCTCAAAGTCCTCGAAGAAAGACCGCATAGCCGAGCTCGAAAAAGAGCTCGAAAAGGCTCAGCAGTCACTCAAGGAGAGTGCCGACAACTTCCTGCGCCTCGCGGCGGAATACGATAACTTCCGCAAGCGTTCGCTGCGCGAGAAGGACGACATAAAAATCCGCTCAAAAACGGATGTCGTCGAGAAGCTTCTCCCGGTCATAGATAATTTTGAGCGCGCGGCGATGAACGCTGAGGCGGATGCCGACAGCTACCGCAAGGGAGTCGAGCAGATATACAGGCAGTTCGGCGATATTCTCAAAGCGCTCGACATTGAGGCGTTCGGCGCCGAGGGCGACGCGTTCGACCCGAATATCCACTCGGCTGTCATGCATGTCGAGGACGAGAATGTCGGCGAGAATGTTATCGTCAAAGTGTTCACAAAGGGCTATAAGCTCGGCGACACGGTCATTAGACCCGCAGTCGTTCAGGTTGCCAACTGATGCCGCAAGGCATTTTGGAATATAAATTAAACAATTCATTACTTCGGAGGTAATTTATTATGTCAAAGGTTATAGGTATTGACTTAGGTACAACAAATTCATGTGTAGCAGTTATCGAGGGCGGCGAGCCCGTCGTTATCCCCAACGCCGAGGGCGCAAGAACTACGCCTTCCGTCGTCGCATTCGGCAAGACCGGCGAGAGACTTGTCGGCCAGGTCGCAAAGCGTCAGGCTATCACAAATCCCGACAGAACCGTCTCCTCCATCAAGAGACAGATGGGTTCCGACTACAAAGTTAAGATTGATGACAAGAAGTACACCCCTCAGGAGATTTCCGCAATGATCCTGCAGAAGCTCAAAACCGACGCAGAGTCTTATCTCGGCGAGAAGGTCACCGAGGCTGTTATCACCGTTCCTGCTTACTTCACCGACTCCCAGCGTCAGGCTACAAAGGATGCCGGTAAGATAGCAGGCCTTGAGGTCAAGAGAATAATCAACGAGCCCACAGCGGCGGCTCTTGCTTACGGTATCGATAAAGAGAACGACCAGAAGGTCATGGTTTATGACCTCGGCGGCGGCACATTCGATGTCTCTATCATCGAGATGGGCGACGGCGTTCAAGAAGTTCTTGCAACTGCCGGTAACAACCGCCTCGGCGGCGACGATTTCGACCAGAGAGTTATCGACTGGATCGCCGACGAGTTCAAGAAGAGCGAGGGCGTTGACCTTCGCGGCGACAAGATGGCTATGCAGAGACTGAAAGAGGCTGCCGAGAAAGCGAAGATCGAGCTTTCCAATGTCACCACTTCCACCATCAACCTGCCCTTCATCGGCATGAATTCCGACGGCACTCCGCTCAACCTTGAGATGACCCTCACCAGAGCTAAGTTCAACGAACTGACCGCAGACCTCGTTGAAGCGACAATGGGTCCTGTTCGCCAGGCTATCTCGGACTCCGGACTCAAGACTTCCGATCTTCACAAGATCCTTATGGTCGGCGGTTCGTCCCGTATCCCCGCTGTTCAGGAAGCTGTTAAGAAGTACACCGGCGTCGAGCCCTTCAAGGGCATCAACCCCGATGAGTGCGTCGCTATCGGTGCTGCTATCCAGGGCGGCGTCCTTGCAGGCGATGTCAAGGGATTGCTTCTTCTTGATGTTACCCCGCTGTCACTCGGTATCGAGACCATGGGCGGCATAAACACCAAGATCATCGACAGAAACACCACAATCCCCGTCAAGAAGAGCCAGATCTTCTCGACCGCAGTTGATAATCAGCCCTCAGTTGAAGTCCATGTCCTCCAGGGCGAGAGAGACTTCGCTAAGGATAACAAGACCCTCGGCGTGTTTCACCTCGACGGCATCATGCCCGCGCGCAGAGGCGTGCCGCAGATCGAAGTTACCTTCGATATCGATGCAAACGGCATAGTCCATGTTTCCGCAAAGGATCTGGGCACCGGCAAGGAGCAGTCGATCTCCATCACCTCTTCGTCCAACATGTCCAAGGAGGATATCCAGAAGGCTGTTGACGAGGCTGAGAAGTTCGCTGAGGAAGACAAGAAGCGCCGCGAGGAAGTTGATATCAGAAACGGCGCAGACCAGATGGTCTATCAGTGCGAGAAGCTCGTCAGCGAGGACGGCGACAAGTTCTCCGAGGACGACAAGAAGGACATCAACGACAAGGTCGATGCCCTTAAAGAAGCCCTCAAGGGCGAGGATATCAACCTCATCAAGTCCCGCCAGGAGGAGCTCACCGCTAAGTTCTATGAGATCTCCGAGAAGGTCTACAAGGCAGCAGCCGAGCAGGCTCAGGCTCAGCAGGGTGCCGACGGCGCTCAGCCCGGCAATGATGCGGGATACACTGAGGCGAATTACACGGACGTTCCCGAAGACAACGACTAAGTCGGCAATGCGTAATTTCGCACGATACGGCGTTGTGAGAACCTGAGAACTTGGTCACGTACCGACGTACGCTCCCGCGTTCTCAGAACCTCACGCCTTGTCTCGCACAAAATTCCGCTATTGCCTACCTTTCGCAGGAATTGACAGCCGGCAATGCGTAATTTCGCGCGATACTGCGTTGTGAGAACCATGCCCGTTCGGTCATGTACCAACGTACGCTCCCTCGCGGGCAGAACCTCACGCCTTGTCTCACACAAAAATCCGCTATTGCCTACCTTTCGCAGAAATTGACAGCCGGCAATGCGTAATTTCGCGTGATACGGCGTTGTGAGAACCATGCCCGTTCGGTCACGTACCAACGTACGCTCCCTCGCGGGCAGAACCCCACGCCTTGTCTTGCACAAAATTCCGATATTGCCTGCCTTGATAAGGCTCGCGGAGAAACCGCACATAGCTGCGTTGTGAGAACCAACACATAGATTTTTGTAGGGGTCGGCGACCCGACGACCCGATGCCGCGCGAGCGGCACAATATGAAACGGTGTTATAATATGCCGTTATGGGGCGGCGCCACGACGCTCCGGTGCAAAGCGCTGCTTTGCAAAAAAGTATGACTGGCTGAGGGATTGCTTTGCAGTCCCTCAATAGTACATTGTAAGTAAAAAGGAGTAATTTCCCTTGGCTGATAAAAGAGATTTTTACGAGGTGCTCGGGGTCAGCAAAAATGCCACTGAGGACGAGATAAAAAAAGCATACCGTCAGAAGGCGAAGCAGTATCATCCCGATCTCAACCCCGGTGACGCTGACGCCGAGGCGAAATTTAAGGAGGTCAACGAGGCCTACGAGGTGCTCTCTGATAAGGATAAGCGCGGCAGGTACGACCAGTTCGGCCATGCCGGCGTCGATCCGAACTTCGGCGCGGGCGGCGGCGCAGGCGGCTGGGGCACAGGCTCCGGCGGCGTTGACTTCGATTTGGGCGATATTTTCGGCAGCTTCTTCGGAGGAGGCGGCGGCTTCGGCGGCTTCGGCGGCGGACGCTCCGACCCCAACGCCCCGAGGCGCGGCGACGACGTTCAGGCGCGCGTCACCATTTCGTTTGAAGAGGCGGCGAAGGGCTGCAAACGCAAGGTGGAGATACACCGCATCGAGACCTGTCCCGACTGCGGCGGCTCGGGCGCCCAAAAGGGCTCGACCACCAAGACCTGCCCCGACTGCGGCGGCAGAGGTCAGGTGAATGTCCAGCAGAGAACACCGTTCGGTGTTATTTCGACCACTAAGACCTGTACCAGGTGCGGCGGCAAAGGCAAAATTGTCGAGAAGCCGTGCCAGAAGTGCCGCGGCGGCGGACGTGTGTCCAAGCGCCGTGAGCTTGAGGTGAATATCCCTGCCGGTATCGACGACAGACAGGTCATCTCCGTGCGCGGCGAGGGCAGCATGGGCTCGAACGGAGGTCCCTCCGGCGATCTTCATGTGTCCGTGTTCGTCAGACCGCACCCGTTCTTTGAACGCGAGGGCTATAACATCTGGTATGACTGCAAGGTAAACTTCGTCCAGGCGGCTCTGGGCGACAGCATCATGGTGCCTACCATTGACGGCAAGGTCAAGTTCGACCTGCCCGCCGGCACTCAGCCCGGCACCGTCATGTCCCTCAAGGGCAAGGGCATTCAGTATCTCAATTCGCGCGGCAGAGGCGATCAGTATATACGCATAATCGTCGAAGTCCCGAAGGATCTGACTGCGCCTCAGCGCGAGGCACTCAAAAACTTCAAGGATACCATGGGCTACAGCGATGTCACCCCTGATGAGAAGCGCGGATTCTTTGGCAAAAAGAAGAAATAATTTCTCAGACCGGAACGGCACGCACCGCTCCGGTCGCGTTTTTATACAGTCAAACCGTCCTTGTCCTTTATTTTACATATTCCTGTCGGCTCTGTCTGTTGACGGAGCGGGTAATATGAAGTATAATAAACAGATAAAGCGTTTACGATTTAAAGACGGGGAAAGCCGCTTTTCGGCGGCATATCAACGAAAAAGGAAGATATATTATGGAAGATAAATTTGAATCTGCGGCTCTGCTTATGCCGACCGTTGCTCTGCGAGGTCTCGTGGTGTTTCCCGGCATGCAGGTGCATTTTGATGTTGGCAGAGAAAAATCTATAGATGCGCTGAAAGCGGCGCTCGCGGGCGACAGAAAAATTTTCCTGACCGCGCAGAAAGATATAGCGGTCGACGATCCCGATTTCAACGACCTCTATAAGCTCGGCGTTGTCGCGACTGTTTCGCGCGTCGCGAAGCTCCCGGGCGAAGGGGATATAGTGCGCGTGTCCGTCAAGGGCATGTACCGCGCACGCCTGAACGGAATCGTCTCGTCCGAGCCGCACCTTGTCGGCGCGATAAGAGCCTGCGCAATACGCAAATATGACAGAGAAAACGAGTACGGTCAGGCGCTCATCAGAAGCGCAAAGAGCATCTTCGAGGGCTATGCGCAGAGCGCGCCCCAGCTCTCTCCCGATGTCGTGCTCGCTGTGCTCGGCTTCGATCATCCCGGCGACATGGCGGATTTCATCGCCGGCAATATAGCTCTCGAATTCTCGGACAGGCAGTCTGTTCTCGAAGAGCTCGACCCGATAAAGCGCCTTGAAAAGCTCTGCGTGCTCCTGCTCAAAGAGTCCCGCCTGCTCGAATATGAGGACGAGATTCAGGAGATGGTGCAGAAGCAGATGGACGACAGCCAGCGCGAATACTATCTTCGCGAGCAGCTCAAAGTGATTTCGTCCCAGCTCAACAACGGCGTGTCTCCCGAGGAGGAGATTCAGGAGTTCCGCGACAAAATCGCGGCTCTGCCCGTTGACGATGCGTCAAAAGAGAAGCTTCTGCGCGAGTGCGATAGGCTCGAACGCTACGCGGTTCAGTCGCCCGAGGCGGCGGTGAGCAGGAACTATCTTGAGACCTGCCTTGAACTCCCCTGGGGCAAATATACAAAAGATAACCTCGACCTTACCCGCGCCCACAAGATACTTGAGGCGGATCACTACGGGCTCAAAAAGGTCAAGGAGCGCATCCTCGAATTCATGGCTGTGCGCTCGCTCGCGCCCGATGTCGGCGGTCAGATAATCTGCCTCGTCGGCCCTCCCGGAGTCGGCAAGACCTCGGTCGCAAAGTCGGTCGCACGTGCTATGGGCAGAAAATATGCCCGCATATCTCTCGGCGGCGTCCATGACGAGGCGGAGATACGCGGCCACAGAAAGACATATATCGGCTCAATGCCCGGCAGAATAATTGCCGCTATCCAGCAGGCGGGCAGCTCGAATCCGCTCATTCTGCTCGATGAGGTCGACAAGCTCGGCAGCGACTACAAGGGCGATCCGTCCTCCGCGCTGCTCGAAGTGCTCGATTCCGAACAGAACTATGCGTTCAGGGACAATTATCTTGAGATTCCCTATGACCTGAGCAAGGTGCTGTTCATAACCACGGCGAACGTCGCTTCTAATATCCCCGCGCCGCTCTATGACCGCATGGAGGTCATTGAGCTCGGCAGCTACACTGCGGAGGAGAAGTTCCATATCGCCAAAAAGCATCTCATTCCCAAGCAGCTCAAGAAACACGGACTCACCGCGCGTCAGCTCCGCTTTACGGACGGCGCGATAAGAAATATGATTGACGGCTACACCCGCGAGGCGGGCGTCAGAAGGCTCGAACAGCTCATAGCCTCTGTCTGCCGCAAAGCCGCCAAGCGTATAGCTGAGGGCGAGGAGAAGATAAGCGTCAAAGAGAGCGATCTTCAAGCTCTGCTCGGCAACCCGAAGTTCAAGGAAGAGAAGCTCAGAGATTCCGATGAGGTCGGCGTGGTCAACGGGCTTGCGTGGACTTCCGTCGGCGGCGAGCTGCTCGAGGTCGAAGCGGCCGTGCTCGATGGCACGGGCAAGCTTGAGCTCACCGGCTCTCTCGGCGATGTGATGAAGGAGAGCGCCCATGCGGCAATGTCCTATGTCCGCTCACGCGCCGATGTGCTCGGAATAGACAGCAAATTCTATAAAAATAAAGATATACATATTCATTGCCCCGAGGGTGCAGTCCCGAAGGACGGCCCGTCCGCGGGTGTCACGATGACCACGGCGCTCGTCTCCGCGTTGACCGGTGCCCCCGTCAGAAGAGATGTGGCGATGACCGGCGAAGTCACCTTGCGCGGCAGAGTCCTGCCGATAGGCGGACTCAAGGAGAAGTCCATGGCGGCTTACATACGCGGCATAAAGACCGTTATCATCCCCAAGGCGAATGTGCCCGATCTAGACGAGGTCGACGATGCGGTGAAAGCGAATGTCGAGTTCGTTCCCGTCAGCCATGTTGATGAGGTGCTGAGCATCGCGCTCCTGCCCGTCAGCAAGCCCGCCGAGGTCGTTGACGCGCACGATGACTCTAAAGACAGCAAACACGCCGATATCCCGGCGCACGATAAAACAGGCGGACGCAGAAGCCGCGTCACTCAGTGAGGTTTTTATGAGATTTGATATCATTGAATTCGACCGTTCTTACGGCACTTCGGCTCAGCTCAAGAGGTTTGCCGAGCCCGAGATAGTTTTCTCCGGGCGCTCCAATGTCGGCAAGTCGTCGCTTATCAACAAGCTTTTTAACCGCAAGAATCTTGCCCGCGTCAGCTCTGTACCGGGAAAGACTGTCACCGTCAACTTTTTTAAGGGCGACAAGGTGAATTTTGTCGATCTCCCGGGCTACGGCTACGCCAAGGCGGCAAAGAGCGAGAAGCTGCGTTGGGCGGAGCTTATGGAGGGCTTTTTCGGCTCCGAGCGCAATATAACGCTCGTCGTTCAGCTTATAGACTCGCGTCACAAGCCGAGCAAGGATGACTACGACATGCTGAACTTCCTGAAATCCGGCGGATACAAAACAGTTATCGCTCTGACGAAGATAGACAAGCTCAACAAAACCGAGCGCGCTCAGCGCCTTGAAGCGTTCAAAACAGAACTCGCCGATTTCCCGGATTATGAGACTGTCCCGTTCTCTTCGCAGACCGGCGAGGGCGTGGATACGCTCAGAAAAATAATCACGAGCGCGGCGGAATAAGCAAAATAATGTGTAAAGTTATATAACTTTACAGGCTGATCTGACAGATTTCTGCTTTGCGTTTGCCAATCGCATATAAACGCGAAAAGCGTTGAAAAATATCGGATTTTGCGGCTGAATGTGCTTTTGAAATCAGCTTCGACCGATAATTCAATGGTATAAATCCTGTAAAGTGAATTGCTTTACAGTTTTAAATGAGAGGATGATGTATATGTCCGATTTCACAACCGTCTATTTCACATGGATCAAGAGGGGATTCAACATCCCGTCGACCCTCGTTGAGTTCTCGTTCTTCGGAAACGAGATAAGCATCAAGTTCTACGGAGTCATTATCGCCTTCGGCTTTATACTCGCCGCGCTCTTCGGCGGCAGAATGGCCTACAAGTGGCGCATAAGCCTCGATAAGATGCTCGATGTGCTCATCTACGGCACCCTCGCGGGAATAATCGGTGCGCGCGCGTACTATGTTATATTCCAGTGGGACTATTATAAGCTCCATCCGGCGGAGATTCCGCAGATCTGGCAGGGCGGACTTGCCATCTACGGCGGAATAATCGGCGGACTCATCGCCGCGTTCATAGTCTGCAAGGTCAGAAAGATAAATATTCTTAACCTCCTTGATATGGGCGGCATCAGCCTGCTTATCGGTCAGGGAATCGGACGCTGGGGCAACTTCATGAATCAGGAGGCCTTCGGCACGAATACCGACGCCCCGTGGGGAATGTGGAGCAAAAAGATAGCGGCGACGATAATTCAGGACAGTCAGCTGCTCGCCGAAAAAGGCATAACCATGGATCCAAATAAGCCCGTTCATCCGACCTTCCTCTATGAGTCGCTGTGGTGCCTCATCGGATTCCTCATCCTCTATGTTATCTATAAGAAGTTCAGAAAATTCAGCGGTCAGCTTTTCCTCGGCTACGGCGCGTGGTACGGGCTGGGCAGAATGATAATCGAGGGCTTCAGAACCGACAGCCTCTATATCGCACACACGACTATAAGAGTTTCGCAGGTAGTCTCGGGCGTGCTTATGCTCGTCTGCCTTGTGCTGTATATAGTGTTCACAGTCAAATATACGAAGCATCCCAAGCCCATTGAGGGCGTGGATTACTTCCCGGAGGACGCCGTAAAGACCAAGAAGGAGCGCCTTGCGGACGAGGCCGCCGCTATGCAGGCGCAGACCGAGGAGATTTCCGCGGAGAAGTCCGAGGAGGTTTCCGAAGAAGCTCCCGAAAAAGAGCCCAAAGAAAAAATCGAGGAGACTCCCGAAGAGGAGAAGCACGAAGACAGCGGAAAAACGGAATAAATCAATTGGAAAGAGTGGATAAGATGGCAAAGCTGATAGACGGAAAGCTTATTTCCTCAGAGGTGCTCGACTCCGTGCGCGGGCGCGTGGAATATCTGAAAAGCCGCGGCGTTGAGCCGTGCCTTGCGGTTATAATCGTCGGTGATGACCCCGCATCGAGGGTGTATGTCAACAACAAAAAGAAGAGCTGCGAAAAGGTCGGCATAAAGTCGCTCGAATTTGCGCTCCCCGCCGATACGAAGCAGGAGGAGCTCATCGCGCTCATCGACCGCCTCAATGCGGATTCATCCGTCAGCGGCATACTCTGCCAGCTTCCCGTGCCGGAGCATATCGACTCCGAGGAGCTTATCCGCCGCATCTCGCCAGAAAAGGACGTTGACTGCTTCCATCCGCAGAATGTCGGCGCGGTAGTGACGGGCGGCAGCGTGTTTCTGCCCTGCACTCCGGCGGGCATAGTCGAGATGCTGCATCATGAAAATATAGCGACCGCGGGCAAAAACTGCGTTATCGTCGGCAGAAGCAACATTGTCGGCAAGCCCATGGCAATGCTCATGCTCAGGGAGAACGCCACCGTCACCGTCTGCCATTCTAAGACCGAGAATCTCGCCTCGTTCACCTCAAACGCCGATATACTCATAGCGGCGGTCGGCAGGGCGAAAATGATAACCGCGGATATGGTAAAGCCCGGCGCGGCGGTCATTGATGTCGGCATGAACAGGGACGAAAACGGCAAGCTCTGCGGCGATGTCGATTTTGAAAGCGTCAGCAAAATAGCCGGCGCAATAACGCCCGTGCCGGGCGGCGTGGGTCCGATGACTGTCGCACTGCTGATGCGAAACACCGCCGAAGCAGCGGCGCATCAGAATAATATAAGATAAAACCGCTTTTGCGGATATCAGGAATAACTCATTTTGAAAGGATGGTTTTTCATGGCATCAGGAAAGAAACTTTATAAAAAGACGAGCGAAAAGAAAATCTGCGGCGTCTGCGCAGGTCTTGCCGAGTATCTCAACATCGATGTGACGGTCGTCAGAGTACTTTTTGTACTTCTTTCGCTTTTCACCACCGGATTCCCGGGACTTCTCGTTTATGTTATAATGGCGCTTGTCATGCCCGATGAGGATGATATTCAGCCTCCTTATGACAACAGCGTGGATCAGTAACAGCATCGGCTCTCCGGTTTTTAGCCGGGGAGCTTTTTACTTGCAAAAAACTGCGGAAAACCGCAAAAAAATTTGCCTGAATGTTTGACAATCCGGTGCAGTATATGATATAATCACCTATGCCGCATATCTCGGGCAGTGCTATGCACTATGAAGCGGTTTATCCCGCCCGCACATAGCGAGTCTTAAAAAAGGAAGGTAAATATTGATGTACGCAATTATCGAAACCGGCGGAAAGCAGTATAAGGTTCAGGCCGGCGATGTCGTATTCATCGAGAAGCTGGACGTTGAGCCTGAGCAGGAAATCACCTTTGACAAGGTCATGGTCGTCGGCAAGGATGACGGCGTCGTTGTCGGTACCCCCACTGTCGCAGGAGCCACTGTCTCGGCTAAGGTTCTCAAGAACGGCAAGGCTAAGAAAGTCACCGTCTTCACCTACAAGCCCAAGAAAAACGAGAAGCGCAAGCTCGGTCACAGACAGCCCTACACCAAGGTGGAAATTTCCGCTATCAACGCTTAACCAATGATAAGAGCGGTATTTTTTGAAGGCGAAAACGGCAGGGGATTCGAGATAAGCGGCCATGCAGGCGGCAGCGCGGGCACGGATATAGTCTGTGCGGCTGTTTCTTCCGCAGTGTATATGGCGGCGAATACCGTCACCGATGTTATCAAGATTCACGCCAATATCTCCGAGCAGGACGGACACCTGAAGTTTTCCGTCGGCGAGGAAAATGATTCGGCTGCAGCAGTCCTCGACGGACTGAAACTGCATCTGACTGAGCTTTCAAAGCAGTACCCGAAAAAGATCAAAGTCATTACGGAGGTGTAACACAATGCTCAAGATAAATATTCAGCTTTTCGCACATAAGAAGGGCGGCGGATCGACCAAGAACGGCCGTGATTCTGAGTCCAAGAGACTCGGCGTCAAGAGAGGCGACGGTCAGTTCGTTCTCGCAGGCAATGTCCTTGTCAGACAGCGCGGAACCCACATCCATCCCGGCAACAATGTCGGCAAGGGTTCTGATGACACCCTCTTCGCTCTCGTCGACGGCAACGTCAAGTTCGAGAGAATGGGCAAGGATCGCAAGAAAGTCAGCGTTTACGCTGTCGAGCAGTAATCTGCCTGAATTTTTAAAATTACGGCTTCGCTTCGGCGGAGCTGTTTTTTTATATTTAACGCTTAAAATCACTTATATATTGCTTCAATATATGTAATAATGCGCGCTTAACAAAGTGTTTTGTATACCTTTTATATATAGGGCATTTTCGGGCAAAAAATCCGTCGGAAAATGCAAGTAAAAAGCTCCGCCAATGTGACGGAACGGCGGCGGGTGATTATTAAAAAGTGTAAAGCGTTTTACTTTACACTTTTTCAGCCTTTTTTACAGGTAAAATTATGTAAAGCGAAGAGGTTTACAAGCCCTGTTTATTTTTCTTTGGCGATATAGTTTGATGTGCAACGAAACAGGTTGGCGAAACTTGAAAATGATTCTTCTAAAACATCAAAGAGCCGAATTTGTTACGGATTTTCATTGATTTGTAACCATTTGTAACTTTTTGGACTTTTCACAAAAGTTTAGCCATTTTTTCCCATTTTAACGGGCGGTTTCAAGGGTCAGTGCCACACTTTGAGCGTTATCGTATTTGATTTGCAAGTACGCTCTTGTGCAAACTGCACAAAATGAGAGCCTCAAAAAATTTGACAAATGCCGATTGTGTCAATATAATAGCAGGAGTCGTTTCAAAAACGGCTCAGCACACCCACGGAACCCAAAGCAAAGAACAAAGGAGTTTTACCTGATGTTAGAGCATATCAAGGCTTTCTTTGCAAAACTGCCCGTGAGAAATATGTCAAAACGCAAAGTTCTGGCAACGGTTTCAGCCCTTGTGGTTATCGTCTCTGTTGTGACGATAACGGCATTCGCGGCTGCGGCGACTTATAAAGTCACCGTAAACGAGGCAGGCAAAAAGGCCTACACAGTTTCGACCCGCGCAGACTCAGTTGAAAAATTTGTTGAGGATAACGCGGACGCCCTGTCACTCGGCAAGTATGATTATCTCGACACCTCTTCTTTCGAAGTCGGCGAGAACTGCACAGTGACCGTCCTTCGCGCGCAGGTCATCAAAGTCATCGACAACGGCGAGGAGCACTTCCTCAACGGAGCCGGTCCTGCGGCTCAGATGCTCGAGAAGCACAACATGGCTCTCGGCAAGTTCGACGAGATAAACCTCGCCGACAATGAGTTCGTCAGCAGCGACAAGACACTTGAAATCAAGCGTTCATTCGGCGTCACTGTTATAGCGGACGGAAAATCAAACGATGTCCAGATAGCCTCCGGTACTGTCAAAGATGCAGTCGCCCGCGCAGGCATCACACTCGGCGAGAATGACGAGACCGATCCCGCGCTCGATACGGAGCTCACCAACGGCATGGAGATAAACGTCCTGCGTGTTGAGTACAAGGAGCGCACCGAGACCGTCAAGATCCCGTTCGACACAGTCACAAAGAGAACCCCCGACCTCTATGTTGACCAGACAAAGGTCTCCGTCGAGGGCGTGGACGGCGAGAAGATAGTCACCTATAAAGACAAATATGTCAACGGCGACCTCGACTCTTCCGAGACCGTCAATGAAAAGATAACCAAGCAGATGGTGACCGAGGTCATCCTCAAGGGCAGAGTCAAGCGCGTCAAGAATATCAGACTCAAGACTCATACGCCGATATCCGAGCTCAAAGTTCCAGCGCGCGTTCAGCTTGATGCAAACGGCGTGCCCAAGAACTACAAGAGAATAGTTGACGGCACCGCGACCGCTTATTACGGCGGCGGCGGAACGGCATCGGGCCGCAGGGCAATGCCCGGACATATCGCGGTCAACCCCAAGCAGTTCCCTTACGGAACCGAGCTTTATATCGTCTCGCTTGACGGCAAGTTCGTCTACGGCTACTGCATAGCGGCAGACACCGGCGGATTTGCAAAGAGAAATTCCTGCACTGTAGACCTCTATATGAACACATATGAGGAGTGCTGTGCATGGGGCTACAGAGGCGTGCGCATCTACGTTCTCTGATGAATAAAAAATCAGGACTGTCTGAACGGACAGTCCTTTTTTCATGCCCAAATGGCGCGATTGTACTTGTGGGACATTTGCTGCGGATTTCATTTAGGCTCCTCATGCAAAGTAAAAGCGCGCGACCCGGTTATCCTTTATAGTCAGGCTTTCCATAGCCTCGTCGCAGTGTTTGACAGCTTTCTTAGAGGAGCGAGGGGATGGCTTGCGAAGCAAGACGCACGAGCCCACACCCGTTCAAGCTCCGGTGCGTTTGCGGGCGAATGTGCCGAGCTGCTAACTGAGAGCCGCGAGCTGTGTACTGCGGCGCGGCGTTGCGGGGGTACAGGGGGGATTCCCCCTGTTTTGCTTTTCTTTTGCAGGCGTTTTCTTTTTCAAATAAAAAAATGCCGAAACGTGGGTAGTATATATTGTTTGATTATTGTATGACGCGAAGGTAGATGAGAAATTAACATCAATTAAATATTTGTATCGGCTACCGCCGATAGCGGACAGCCGCAAGGGCTTGTCCCTACGAGGTACGCAGTCTAAATTTTGTGCGTATTTTTAAAAGGCGAACGAAGTTCGTCCCTACGATCTGCAAAACAAACTTTTCAGAAGATTTCGTGCCGCTGTCGCGGCATCGGTGCGTCGAGGTCGCCGCACCCTACAAATACGCATCAATAAATTGCTACAATTTTCGCGGGTGGATGATATCCGCTCCTACTTACTTTGATCTAAGCAAAATAACCCCTCAGTCTTGGCTTCACCGAGCCAGCTCCCCTGCAGGGGAGCCAAAATAGATTTTTCAACAATTCCAGTTTTATCAACGCATCCCACACAACAAAAAATCCTATCCAATAGCGGATAGGATTTTTGTCTTATAATCATTGCTGAGCTTTTATACTCTGTTGCTCGGTCGGTCTTCAATTATCCTGCCGTCCGATATCCTGACAACGCGCGTTCCCTCTTCGGCGATCTCGTTGTCGTGGGTGATGAGGATTATCGTGCGCCCCTCGTCGTTGAGCTCGTGGAGTATCTTCATGACCTCCTTGCCGGAGTGCGAGTCAAGGTTGCCGGTCGGTTCGTCCGCGAGGATTATCGGCGGGCGCGCGGCGACTGCACGGGCTATTGCGACTCTCTGCTGCTGACCGCCGGACATCTGCGAGGGCAGGTGGTTCATGCGCTTTTCGAGCCCGACTCGGCGCAGTGCGTCGACCGATAGCTTCTCGCGCTCTTCTTTTTTTACGCCTCTGTATATCAGCGGCAGCTCAACATTTCCCTTTGCCGTGAGGCTCGGGATCAGATTGAAGCCCTGGAATATAAAGCCGATTTCTTTGTTGCGTATCTCCGAAAGCTCGTCGTCCGACAGGTTAGAAACATCTTTGCCGTCGATGAGATATTCGCCGCTCGTGCAGATGTCGAGCAGACCGAGCATGTTCATCAACGTCGATTTGCCCGAGCCGGAGTGACCGACGATCATCAGAAATTCTCCGCGGTCAACGGTCAGCGAAACTCCGTCGAGCGCGTGAACTTCGTTTTCGCCGGGATTGTATATTTTATATGCGTCCTTGACTTCGATAAGATGCGCCATTGCAAAGCTCCTCAAGTGTTTTTTATAATTTTATCGCGATGTTGTTCATCAAGTCAAGTCAACATTTGTAAATTATTTTCGCGGCGGTATATTTCTTTCGCGCGTGCAGAAAATAGACGCAAGGGAGATGAAAGTATGTCGCTGTCCGGAAAAGAATATGAAAAAATGACGAAGCGCGCCTCGCCGCCGAGCCCGAAGCTGATGAACCTGCTGAAAGCTTTTTTGATAGGCGGGCTCATCTGCGCGATAGGCGAGGGATTTTCGATGCTCTATGAGTCGCTCGGCGCGGACGAAAAGACGGTGTCGAGCCTTGTACCGTGTACTCTTGTCGTCATTGCCGCCGTGCTGACCGCTCTCGGCGTGTTCGATAAAATCGCCCGCCATGCGGGCGCCGGTACACTCGTGCCGATAACCGGCTTTGCAAATGCAGTTGTTTCGCCCGCAATGGAGTTCCAGAGCGAGGGCAGGATTCTCGGCACGGGCGCGAATATGTTCAAGGTTGCCGGACCTGTCATAGTCTATGGCAGTGCCGCGGCGGTCGTCTACGGCGTGATTTATTATATCGCGCTCAGGATAATGGGGTGAACCGATGGCAGAGAGAATTGGAAAATATACGCTGAAATTCGGCAGCCGTCCGGGGATAATCGCATCCGCCGCGATAGTCGGCAGCAAGGAGGGGGATGGGCCTCTCAGCGGGAGTTTTGATGAGGTGATAACCGACGGCACATTCGGCGAAAAAACATGGGAGAAGGCGGAGAGCGCGTTTCAGCATCGCGCCGTGGTGAAGGCTATTGAAAAATCCGGCATGACGGCCGCCGATATAGATATGCTCATGGCGGGCGATTTGCTCAGCCAGTGCAGCGGCTCGGCGTTCGGCGCACGCGATCTCGGCATACCGTTTGTCGGGCTTTACGGAGCGTGCTCAACAATGGCTTTGTCGCTGGCATTGGCGGCGCTGAGTGTCGATTCGGGTGCGGCGCGTATAGCCGCCGCGGCAACTTCGTCGCACTTCTGCTCGGCGGAGAAGCAGTTCCGCACACCGCTCGAATACGGCGGTCAGCGTCCTCCGACTGCCCAGTGGACGGCGACGGCGGCAGGGTGCGCCGTGATAGGAAAGTCCGCGTCACCGCATATAGAAGCTGCCACATTCGGCAGGATAACCGACTACGGAGTCAAAGACGCGAACAACATGGGCGCGGCGATGGCTCCAGCCGCGTGCTCGACAATAACCGCCTTTTTGCGGGACACAAAAACACAGCCGGAGGATCTCGACCTTATCCTGACTGGCGACCTCGGCTATGTCGGCTCAACGCTCCTGCGCGAGCTGATGAGAAAGCAGGAGCATATCGATATCACGACCTGCCACAACGACTGCGGACTGATGCTCTATCGGCTCAACGAGCAGGATGTGAACTCCGGCGGCTCGGGCTGCGGGTGCAGCGCGGCGGTTGTCTGCTCGTATATCGTCAGCGAGATGCGCTCGGGCAGGCTGAACAAAGTACTCTTCGTCGGAACGGGCGCACTGCTCTCGGCGGTCTCGCCGCTACAGGGCGAGACAGTGCCGTCGATAGCCCACGCGGTCCTGCTGACAAACTGAAAGGGGATAGCAATGGATACTGTGCAGAGTGTTTCAAAGAGCCTGAAGCTCGTCAGCTGCGCATTGACCTCGATGCGCTGGCTCGATATAATCAAAAAGCTTATCGCCGCCGCGGCGATAGCGACAGCCGCCTGCTCGGCGCTGAGCATAATAGCCGCGTGCAGGGAGAAAAAGTGAAAAAACGCGAAAACCGGCTGTAAAGTATAATCGCTTTACGGCTGGTTCTTGTGTTATTAATAGGCTTGTCAGGCTTTCATGCAGGGAAACCTGATTGACGAAGCCAAGACTGAGAGCTTATTTCACGAAATTCGCACTAAATTTATTACCCTATACCTTGTAGGGTGCGGCGACCCGACGCACCGCTGCCGCCGACGGCGGCACGAAGTTTTCGCAAGATTTGTTCTACTGACCGCAGGTGCGGACTTCGCTCGCCTGCCTTTGAAGTCTGTATAGGGGACAAAGCGCCTGATTGGTTGCTGCACTTGCGCTCACCTTAAAACCACTGTGACGCTTGCGCGTCAACGGGTCGTCGAGGTCGCCGACCCCTACAACCGCCCACGCACTGTCCGCACAAAATCACACCGACAGGCTACCCTGCAGTGGAACTGTCACGAAGCGACTGAGGGGTTAGCGCGCTTCGCTCAAAGCAGTAAATGTAGGGCAGATGCCTTCCGCCTGCGAAATTTGCACTATCTTACGCATATGTACCTTGTAGGGTGCGGCGACCCGACGCACCGCTGCCGCCGACGGCGGCACGAAGTTTTCGCAAGATTTGTTCTACTGACCGCAGGGGCGGACTTCGCTCGCCTGCCTTTGAAGTCTGTATAGGGGTGACGGAGCCGGTTTTTCTGCTTATCTGTGTTGCTTTTTACCCCGATAAACCACTGCCGCGATGCCATGTTACTATACATTATATATATAAGCCTTTTTATATAGCGGTTATGTAAAACAAATATAGCCTTAAAAGCCGTGTTTTTATTAATTATCAGCAAATAAAAGCCCTACTTATTTCCATAACAAATATTAATATGATAAATAGGCGTTATTATTCTCAGAACTCATGATTTTTTGTGCAATTTTTACCCGCAAAAAAATAAAATTAATTCTCCAAAATCATAAAAGCGTTAATTTTAATGGAAATATAGAACAAAAATGACATTTTTCAACATATTTGTTAAATCTGTATTGTTAGCATACGATAAAAAATTGAACTTTCATTGTACAAAACGCACAAAAATGATTAAAAAAATTTAAACTTATTGACAAAGTGCCGAACGAGGGGTTATTCTTTACATGGGGGATAATCATACCCTCTTGCTTTGTATTGCCCGAACAGAGCAAAATGACTTTGTCGCCAATGTGTTCCGTCAATTTGCGGGAGACGGAATGCTCTGATATATGGTGAAATTTTTAAAATGGAGGTGTAAATTTGAAGAAAATGAAACGCTTGTTAGCAATCATCCTTGCTTCACTGCTCATACTCTCATCGGCTACCGCCGGCGCGAGTGCGTACCAGGCTTATAAGGATGACGCGCTGACAAAGTACGACTTTACTGACACTGCGGTTCTGACCACAGAGCAGTATGCGTCTGCGCTTCTTGACTACGCTGACAAGGCGCTTGCCAAAGAGAACATCACGATGGATCTTTCGATTCTCGGTAAGCTTGATGCGACGTCTATAGACAATGCTCTTTCGAGCGTCTATAAGCTGATCAACGGCAACAAGATCATCCTTTGGATGGCCGGCGATCTGAACAGCGTCAATGTCGATGCAATCAAGAACCCGCGCAGAAGCAATACCACTGATGTCGCAGTCATCAAGGCGCTCCTTCAGTTCCTTGCGGACAACAAGGGAATCGTCAAGAAGGTTGTCGTCGGCGGTGTCGGTAAGTACAAGCGAGACGGCGGTGTCTCTCTCGGCGTTGCCAACTCGTTCGTAAAGGTCGATCTGAATGTCGAAGTTATGCTCAGAGAGATGATTTGGGGTCTTGCATATCCGAATACGGAATACAACAGCTCCAATAACATCGACAGCATGCTTCAGGTCATCATTCAGAACGCTCTTGCAGGCGTTAAAGAGATTCCTGACAGCGTCAAAAATCTCGTTGACCTCAACTCGACAAAGTCTACATATGACTTCATCGAGGATCTTCTTCAGACAGCTTATAACGATATAGCTGTTCCGATGCTCAATGACCAGACAATGAAGTGGCTCGGTCAGGAGATCGACAAGGATACCACAGGTACTCTTGCGGGTCTGTTCAACAGGGACTTCAGGGTTTCGGCCTATACCGTCCCCGCGGGCAGCACTCTTGTTGCTGAGCTCAATAACATTGCCGGCGGCATTGTTAACGGACTTCTGAAGAACTACAACGGTTGGGTCTCGGGTGACAATTCAAAGCTCACCGATAATGTTGTCGCAGTTGCGAGATACATTCTCAAAGAGACCGGCGATTACTTCTTCCCGGATTGGCAGAAGCACATCGCAACAGCCGAAGAGATCGACGCAATGAGCAAGGAAGAGCTTATCGCTTATCTTGCGCGCTCGATCATCAACGCATCAGTCGGCTATATGTACATCCCCGAGGATGTCACGACTGTTATAGGCGTTGCATGGGAGGCTGTTAAGCAGCTCATGGCTCAGTTCCTTCCCGAAAGAGATTACAGCGGTTATCCCAAGACTGTTCAGGGTATCCTTGACATGCTTGCGGATTTCGTCGCCTACAACGTCAATCCCGGTATCGACCTCAACGCAGGTGATCTGAAGAAGGCGCTCAACTACGGCGACGGTATGGATAAGATGCTGACTACTGCCGTTCAGTGGCTTGCCGCTGACCCGCAGTATTACACGGGTCTTCTTCCCAGCACTGCTATCGATACCTCTGACGGATGGAAAGCTCTTGATGATATCTTCTTCAAGCTGTTAGACAAATCTGTTCTTCCCGCAAAGTTTGCCAACAGCGGAAGCGAGACTATCCTCAAGGATATTGTTTATTCTATCCTCAACGGACTGCTCGTTGATCAGGATCTGACCTGCATCTCTGACCTGTTTGTTAAGAATGAGTCCGGCGCATTCGCCACTCAGACTCTCAAGCAGAGCATCGTGAGACTCGTCACTGATATCCTCAACGCAGTTCTTCCGGGAACGATAACCAAGACTTACGGCTCGCTCAATGAGATCGTTTCGAACTCTGAGCTCGGCTCGATAGTCGAGAACCTTCTCGGATCTTTGAATTCCAACAAGGACAAGCTTGTTCCGCCTATCGTCAACATCGTGGCTCAGGTCATGAAGCTGACTGATAAGGCAAAGTTCAAGGAAATGGAGATCGCCGGTTCAAAGAGAATCAAGAACAGCAGCGAACTTGATCTCACGGTTTATAACGGAAGCCAGGGCATTAACAGAGGTTATACTGATAAGAACAATAACTTCACTCAGGACAAGCTTCCCCGTTATACAATCGATAGTTGGAGCGCTGTTGCTTATAACTATGACGGCAGCAAACAAAAGGATCTTTCGGTATCCGGTCTTACTGCCAATGAGGAACTCAATGGCGGCGATAATAGGTCGGTGAAGATAAGCGGAATCGACAGTAATAATACGCTTGTTGTCTTTACTGTATATTATTTTGCCCTCGATGAGGCGGGAAATAAGCTGACAAACGATGCTTCGGTTTGCAGATTCTATTCTTACAGGCTTGATGGTGCTGATGTTGATAACAATACCAGCGGAATTAATACGGGCTCAAACAAGACAAGTGCGTCTGTTAATGATTGCCCGCCCAAACTTCTGCTGTTTAATCAGAACAACACCAACCCGCTGAAGACGATATGTGCGCAGAGTGTTACTTTCAAGGTGCCGAAGGGCAAGGGCGCACATACAGGATCTAATGCATCGGCTAATCTCGGTGGCCTTAGTTCCAACCTTAAGAGTGCGACCTCCTCGGCGTCAATGGATGGCGGAAATGCTATTTCAGGTTCAAATGCCTATGACAGCATTGATCTTTGGGAGGAGACAGCTTCTATTGCAAAGTTTGAAGTTGGCTTTGACACTACGATCAATTGGGCTGCTACGGCAAAGAAGGGTAACAAAACCGACCATTACAATGGTGCTACCCGCATTATCTGTTATAACGATTACGGACTTCCTGAGCTCTACAATATAGAAGCTGGCAAGAATCGCGCAAGAACAGATTATGACAGCAGCGCGGATGCAGCTTGGGACGCATATATAACCGCCCTTAACAATGCGGCTATATATACGCTTCTTCCCGGTACGATTGCGCTCTACACCAATAGCGAATTCCTTGCAGGATTTGAAGCTAGACAGAAGGCACTTGCCTCTGCAGTTGAAACTTTGGAGACGCATTTGGTTTCCGCTTCTGTTGACTCGCTCAAGACCGCCGTTGAGGCAGTCCAGGGCAAGGACAACGCAGAGGGCGCCGTTTATTGGGATGACGGTTATAACTATTTCGGTTATGACGATTTCAATTCAGTCACCTGGAACGGCTGGAAGGAAGCCAGAAACCGCGCTCTCAACCTCTACAACTCGACCATAGCTCCCAAGGAGCCCGTTGCTCCCGAGAAGCCCGGCGATGACGCTACTCTGATCGAGAAGCAGAAGTATGAGAAGGCATATGCACAGTGGGAGACCGACCACGCAGCGTGGGAGACCGCGATTGTCGCTTGGCAGACGCCCACAATATCCGCTATCGATGTTGCTTATGCTGAGCAGCAGGTCGAGCTTTGGGGTCCCAGACTTATAAAGCTTGCCGCTGTCAAGACGCACCTCGACGCGGCGATCAGAATGTGCACCATCGATTCCGCCGATGCTTCCAAGTATGACGCGGAGAGATGGGAAGCATATTCAAAGTCATTTGCTTATGCTCAGAAGGTTTCGACCTCGTTCAACGCCTCTACGACCATGCGCACGCAGGTCAGAGAAGCTATGAACAACCTTATCTACAACTGGAAGCGCCTTATTGCTAACCCCGTTGTCACCGTCACATTCACCTTCACCGTGAATGGCGAGACTCACGCGGTTCTTACCGGCAACCAGGGCGATCCCGTTGATCTTAGCTCCATCGAAGCTCCTGCCGCACCTGTCGGCATGCACTTCGTCGGTTGGGGCAACGTACCCGCAACGTTTGACGCTGACGCTACATTCGAAGCTCAGTTCGCAAACAACACGGATACAAAGTACACCGTGAATGTTTATAATATGGACACCACCGGCAACTATCCGGCAACTCCCGACAGCACCTATCAGGGCGCAGGCGAGACCAATTCTACAGCCGATATCACTGCCGATGCAGTCGCCGCTGAAGGCTTCTCGCTCGATTCGGCAAAGAGCACCCTTACCGGCACTATCGCCGCTGACGGTTCTCTTGTCCTCAGCATTTACTATTCACGCAACCAGTACACCATAACTTATGCTAACACGGATCTCGAACCCGATACATATTATTATGGCGCTACTGTTTCCGCCCGTACTCCCGAGAAGGCTGGCTATGCTTTCCAGGGTTGGGAGGAAGAGGTTCCCTCCACCATGCCCGCACAGAACATCACTCTTACGGCTAAGTGGAACGAGAATCCCGCAGACTACACCGATTATGACATAGCTGTTGCAGCTGCCAACGCTAAGAAGGCAGAGGCCAACTACGACAAGACCTACACCGAGGCTTCCAGAAAAGCTCTTGACGCCGCTCTTGCAGTTGACGTCTCCGGCAAGAAGCTCAGCGAGCAGGGTGTTGTCGACGCTCAGACCGCAGCTATCAACGCTGCTGTTAAGGGTCTTGAGAAGATGACCTACAACGCAACATTCTATGTTGACGGCGAAGAGTACAGAGTCGTTCCCACCAAGGTCGGCGAGCAGATCGTCGCCCCCGAGGCTCCCTCCAAGCAGGGTTACACCTTCACCGGATGGACTCCCGAAGTCGGAACGATGGGTATTGAGGATGTTTCCTTCAACGCAGTATTCTCCGCAGGCACCGTTGCTTACACTGTCGAGACATATGTAATGGATGTCACCGGCAACTATGGCGACGCTGCTATCGAGAACAAGTCCGCTACTACCGGCGAGACCGTCTCCGTTACTCCCGAGGCTCGTGAGGGCTTCTCGGTTGCAGCTGAGAGCGTACTTTCCGGCGAAGTCAAGGCTGACGGCAGCCTTGTTCTCAAGGTTTACTACAGCCGCAACCAGTACAAGCTTACTGTTGACGGCAATGTGACCAATGTTTATTACGGCGCAGCCATCAGTGTTTCCGAGCCGGCAGCTCGTGAGGGCTACACCTTCGCCGGTTGGGACAGAGATGTTCCCGAAACCATGCCCGCTTCCGATGTAACTCTTGTTTCCCAGTGGAACGAGAACGACGCTGACTACACCGCTTACAACGCGGCTAAGGCAGCGGCTGAGGCTAAGCAGGCAGAAGCAAACTTCGACAAGACCTACACCGCAGAGTCCAGACAGGCTCTCGCCGATGCCCTTGCGAAGGATGTTTCCGGCAGGAAGTACACCCAGCAGGGTGAAGTTGATGCAGCCGCTAAGGCAATCAACGATGCGGTCACAGCTCTTGAGCTCATGACCTACAAAGCCACCTTCTATGTTGACGGCGCTGAATACAAGGTTGTTACTGCGAAGGTCGGCGAAGCTATCGCCAAGCCCGACGATCCCTCCAAGACAGGTTATGTCTTCACCGGTTGGGATCCCGAGGTCGGAACCATGGGCACTGAGGATATCTCCTTCAATGCTAAGTTCTCCGCAGGCGAAGTTTCTTACACTGTTGAGACCTATGTCATGGGTCTTGACGGTCAGTACGGCGCAGCCGATTCCAAGAACGTTGCAGCAACCACCGGCGCAGAGATAACTCTTACCCCCGATGCCCGCGAGGGCTTCACGGTTGCAGGCGAGAGCGTTCTCACCGGCACAGTCGCAGCTGACAGCAGCCTTGTTCTCAAGGTTTACTACAGCCGTAACCAGTACAAGCTTACTGTTGACGGCACAACGACCGAAGTCTACTACGGCGCAGCTCTTGAGATCGCAGATCCCGAGGCAAGAACCGGTTACACCTTCGCCGGCTGGAAACCCGTGGCTCCCGCGACCATGCCCGCTAACGATGTAACTCTTGAGTCCCAGTGGACAGAGAACGGTGCTGATTACACTGCTTATGACGCGGCAGTCAAGGCTGCTCAGGCTAAGCAGGCCGAGTCCGACTACGCAGCAAGATACACCGAGGAGAGCAGAAATGCTCTTGCAGCGGCTCTTGCAGCAGATGTCTCCGGCAAGAAGTACACCCAGCAGGGTGAAGTTGATGCGGCAACAACCGCTATCAACAACGCAGTCGCAGGTCTCGACAAGATGACCTACAACGCAATATTCACAGTCGACGGCGCAGAGTACGCCAAGGTTCCCACGAAGGTTGACGATCAGATCGTCGCTCCCAAGGATCCGTCTAAGGAAGGCTACACCTTCGCAGGTTGGAAACCCGCAGTCGGCATTATGGGTACCGCAGACGCTACCTTCGAGGCAGTGTTCGCAGCAGCAGGTGACACCGCTTACACCGTCAACACCTATGTAATGGGCACCGACGGCACTTACGGCGATCCCACTTCTGAGAAGCTTACCGGTACCACCGGCTCGACCGCTACCTACGCACCTGAGGCTCGCGAGGGCTTCACCGTTGCGGACGAGAGCGTTCTTTCCGGCACTATCGCAGCTGACGGCAGCCTTGTTCTCAAGGTCTACTACAGCCGCAACAAGTATACCCTGACCGTTGACGGTGTCGCTTCCGAAGTCTACTACGGCGCAGCTGTTTCCGTGGCAGAGCCTTCTAAGGAGCACTACACCTTCGCAGGTTGGGAGCCCGAGCTTCCCGACACCATGCCCGCGAACGACGTAACAGTCGTTTCCAAGTGGACAGAGGACGGCGCTGACTACACCGCATATGATGCAGCAGTCGCAGCGGCTCAGGCGAAGAAGGCCGAGACTGACTATGATAAGACCTACACCGCAGAGTCCAGAGCGGCTCTCGATGCAGCTCTTGCAGAAAAAGTTTCCGGCAAGAAGTATTCCGAGCAGTCTGTTGTCGATGCAGCCACCAAGGCTATCAACGATGCAGTTGCTTCTCTCGAGGTCATGACCTACAACGCAACCTTCTATGTTGACGGCGCTGAGTACAGAGTCGTTCCCACGAAGGTCGGCGCGCAGATCGTTGCTCCCGAAGCTCCTTCCAAGACCGGCTATGTCTTCATCGGTTGGGATCCCGCAGTCGGCGTTATGGGCACTGAGGATGTTTCCTTCAACGCTCAGTTCTCCGCAGGCGAGGTTTCCTACAAGGTTGAGACTTATGTCATGGGTCTTGACGGACAGTACGGCGCAGCAGAGACCAAGACTGTTCCCGCAACCACCGGCGCAGCCGTCTCCGTCGAGCCTGAGGCTCGCGAGGGCTTCACCGTTGCTGACAACAGTGTCCTCTCCGGCGTTGTTGTTGCCGACAGCAGCCTTGTTCTTAAGGTCTACTACAGCCGTAACCAGTACAAGCTTTCTGTTGACGGCGTAGAGTCCGATGTTTACTATGGCGCAGCTCTTAACATTGCCGCTCCGGCAGCAAGAGAGGGCTTCACCTTCACCGGCTGGAATGTCGAAGTTCCCGCCAACATGCCCGCATCTGACCTGACCCTCGTTTCCCAGTGGAGCGAGAACGACGCTGACTACACCGCTTACAACGCGGCAGTCGCAGCGGCTAAAGCAAAGCAGGGCGAAGAGAATTATGACAAGATGTACACCGCCGAGACCAGAGATGCTCTCGCAGGCGCTCTTGCCATAGATGTTGCCGGTAAGAAGTATTCCGAGCAGTCTGTTGTCGATGCAGCTACCAAGGCTATCAACGACGCAGTTGCAGCTCTCGAAGTTATGACCTACAACGCGATCTTCACGGTCGACGGCGCCCAGTACGAAGTCGTTCCCACGAAGGTTGGCGAGCAGATCGTCGCTCCGAAGGATCCCGCTAAGGAAGGCTATGTCTTCAAGGGATGGGATAAGGAAGTCGGCAAGATGGGCGTTGAGGATATCACCTTCGCCGCCCAGTTCGAAGAGGCGTCCGGCATTGCCTACACCGTCGAGGTTTACACGATGGATGTCAACGGCAACTACGGCGCAGCTGAGACAAAGACCCTTTACGGCACCACCGGCGCCCAGGTCACTGCAGACACAACTGCCGCCGAAGGCTTTACCTTCGACGAGTCGGCAGCTAATGTTGTCAGCGGTACCGTCACAGCCGACGGCAGCCTCGTACTGAAGGTCTACTTTGCCCGTAACCAGTACAAGCTTACTGTTGACGGCGCAGAGTCCGAAGTTTACTACGGCGCAGCTCTTGACATTGCCACCCCGGCAGCGCGTGAGGGCTACACCTTCATCGGCTGGAACGTTGATGTTCCCGCCAACATGCCCGCATCCGACCTGACCCTCGTTTCCCAGTGGAGCGAGAACGACGCTGACTACACCGCTTACAATGCGGCAGTTGCAGCGGCTCAGGCGAAGCAGGCAGAGGACGGTTACGACAAGACCTACACCGCAGAGTCCAGAGCGGCTCTCGATGCAGCTCTTGCAGAAAAAGTTTCCGGCAAGAAGTATTCCGAGCAGTCTGTTGTCGATGCAGCCACCAAGGCTATCAACGATGCAGTTGCTTCTCTCGAGGTCATGACCTACAACGCAACCTTCTATGTTGACGGCGCTGAGTACAGAGTCGTTCCCACGAAGGTCGGCGAGCAGATCATCGCTCCCGAGAATCCCACCAAGGAAGGCTTTGTCTTCACCGGTTGGGATAAGGAAGTCGGAGTCATGGGCACCGAGGATGTTTCCTTCAACGCTCAGTTCTCCGCCGGCGAAGTCTCCTACAAGGTTGAGACTTACGTCATGGATGTCAACGGCGCTTACGGCGCAGCTGATGTCAAGGTCGTTCCTGCCACTACCGGCGCGGCCGTCTCCGTCGATCCCGAGGCTCGTGAGGGCTTCACGGTCGCCGCTGACAGCGTCCTCTCCGGCACAGTCGCAGCTGACGGCAGCCTTGTTCTCAAGGTTTACTACAGCCGTAACCAGTATAAGCTTACGGTTGACGGTGCAGAGTCCATGGTTTACTACGGTGCTGAACTCAACATCGCAGAGCCCACCAAGGATCACTACACCTTCGCAGGTTGGAACGTCGAAGTTCCTGCCACCATGCCCGCATCCGACCTGACCCTCGTTTCCCAGTGGACCGAGGAAGGCGCTGACTACACTGCATATGATGCAGCAGTCAAGGCCGCTCAGGCGAAGAAGGCTGAGGCGGACTATGAAAAGACCTACACAGCAGAGTCCAGAGCGGCTCTCGATGCAGCTCTTGCCATAGACGTTGCCAATAAGAAGTATTCCGAGCAGGCTGATGTCGATGCAGCAACTGCTGCTATCAACGACGCAGTCAAAGCTCTCGAGCTCATGACCTACACCGCTAACTTCTATGTCAACGGCCAGCTCTATAAGGCTGTTACCGCGAAGGTCGGCGAGCAGATCATAGCTCCTAAGGATCCGTCTGTCGACGGTTACAACTTCAACGGTTGGGATCCCGCAGTCGGAACCATGGGCACCGAGGATGTCAGATTTGACGCTATCCTTGTTGCCAACAACTCCTCCATCATCTCCGTCACTCCGGAGACCCCGAACTACGGCGGCATGCATCAGTATGCAGTCAAGGTCAAGGGCGAGCCTCTGAAGATCAAGATAGTTGACGCAAACGGCAATACCCGCACGTTTGACAGAAACACCTCCATGACAAGCGATGCCAATGCGCTCGGTATCTTGAAGATAGAGAAGACTGAGGACGGCGAAATCTGGCTCATCAATGCTAACCTCGCAGAAGGCAAGTTCACTGCTTATGCGAAGATGGCGAAGGAATACTGGGAGAACGATGGCTATGGCTTCACAGTCTCGTTCGATCAGAAGCCCGAGCCTAAGATCGGCGATGTTACCGAAGTTACCTACGACACCCCGAACTACGGCGGCAAGCAGGACTATCGCGTTAAGGTCACCGATAAGGCTGGTAAGATCCAGTTCGTCTATGCAAACGGCGGAACCACCACCCTTACAAGACTTGATCCGAGAGTCTCCATCAAGTCTTATGACGCACAGGGCAATGAGGTCTATGCAAACAGCACCAACCTCGCTTATGAGATCTGGACTGTTAACTTCAACCTTCCCGCAGGCAACTATGTTGTCAGAGCGAAGTATGGAAGAAATACATGGAGCGAAGGCCTTGCAGTCAACGTAGTTATCAGCGCTAAGCCGGCAACGGCTGTCAGCGTTACCGAGGTCAATACCTCTGCTGATTCTGTCGCAGTCACCGTCAACGGCACTGCCAAGAAGGTCAAGATAACCTACGCTTCGGGTGCTACCAGAACCTTCAACAGAGATGACGCCAATGTCTCCATCGCTTCTAACGGCGACGGCGAGATCTGGACCATCAATGTTAAGCTCACCGAAGGCGATTACACCGCAACCGCGAAGTACATCGACAACGGCAAGCAGGTCTGGGATACCACCGACTTTGCTTTCACGGTCTAAGGCTGTGAACAAAAACTGAAATCCTGCTCAAAAGGCAGGTGAGAAGGGGAGTCGCCCTCGGGCGGCTCCCCCGATTTTTTTGCCCCGAAGTTTACTTGAACTATCTGAAAAAATATGATACAATAGTTGCAGTACAAGTATAATTTTCAGGTTGGTGAAATTTTTATGACTCCGAATATCTCGAAACACACTCTTCAGAGACTGCCGATGTACCTGAGCTATATCCAGGGGCTTCCGGAGGATGCACCGAAAAATATATCCGCCACAACCATTGCCGAAGCGCTTCAGCTCAATGATGTTCAGGTTCGCAAGGATCTCGCGAGCGTCAGCTCGTCCGGCAAACCGAAGGTCGGCTACAATGTCAAGGATCTTATCGCGGAGCTTGAAGCCTTCCTCGGCTATAATGATATAGACAATGCCGTGATAGTCGGCGCCGGCAGCCTCGGTAAGGCGCTGCTCAACTACAGCGGTTTCAAGGCTTACGGGCTCAACATAATCGCCGCGTTCGACCTGTGCGAAGAGCCGACCGAATTCCAGGGCAAGACGGTCTTCCCGATAGCCCAGCTCGGCAGCTTCTGCCGCAAGGTGAATGTGCATATAGGCATCATCACTGTCCCTGCATCGAGCGCGCAGGAGATATGCGACCTGCTTGTTGAAAGCGGCATCCGCGCTATCTGGAACTTTGCTCCGGTTCATCTCGTCGTCCCGGACGGCATACTCGTCCAGAACGAGAATATGGCGTCGTCGCTCGCTCTGCTTTCAAACCACCTGCGCGAGCAGATGAAAAAGTAAATATAAACAATCAATCGGCTGTCGAATAAAAACGACAGCCGATTTTTTTGTATCAATATGCGGAAATTTGATGTGTTCATATTAAATTATAAATGCTGGTACGGTAAAAATGTACAAATTTGGATTTATCTATCACTTTAGCTATAGCAAAATAAAATCAAGTGACCAGTTGACTTCTATAATAAAACCTTTAATAGCCGCGCCGCAGTGTTCGATAGCTAACTGGGACAGGTGGGCAACATCACCGAAGCGCCACCTGTGGCGGATGAAGCGAGGCGATGTTGGCGAAAAACAAGGAGCATAGCGCCCGCTCCAAGGGCGATAGGCGACTATGTTTTGAGAGGGCTGAACGGCTTGCGAAGCAAGACGCATGAGCCCGTATTGCTTGAACGAAGCGAGTTTACGGGCGAATGTGCCGAGCTGCTGACTGAGAGCCGCGAGCTAGGTACCGCGGCGCGGCTTCGCGGGGGTACAGGGGGGGATTCCCCCTGTTTTGCTTTTCTTTTGCAGGCGTTTTCTTTTTCAAATAAAAAGAAAATGCCGAAACGCGGAAAGTGTGAAAAGTTTGATTATAGTGGGACGCGAAGGTAGTAAGCCAATTATCAACAATTTACAATTGCTATGACCCTGTATCGGCTATGCCGATATCGGACAGCCGCGAGGGCTGTCCCTACAAGTTGCATAGCAATAAAATTGTACAAATTTCACGGGCGGATAATACCCGTCCTAAACAATTGTGCCGATTTATAATATTGCAGTAGCTGGTTATTGTCGGCACTCACAGCTACAAATCCCAATTTACCTATCTCACAAAGGTACATTTTAAATAATACTTCTCTTGCAACGCATCAATATAAAGCAAAAAAATCCTACCCAACGGAAAACCGTGGGTAGGGTTCTTGCTTTATTATACGTTCCGCCGAACTGTCGGGGCTTTTTACTTTATCGGGACGATAACGAAGCTATATGCAAGCTCCTTGCGTCCGTCAACTGTGTACTGCGGGAGAACATCGGGACCGCAGCTGCCGGTGCCCGTGCCTCTGAGGAAGCCGTCAATGTCGATTGCCGTCGTGTTCTCGGAGTGGAGGTCGTCGCGGTGCATCGAGCGCTGCATCAGAGCCTGCGTGAAGTGCCTCGCTGTGAAGCTGAGATCTCTGTCAGGGTTGCAGATCATCAGTCCGACGCCGTCGGCATCCGTGATGCTGAGCTTGCGAACGCCTGTGCGCACTCCGTAATCCTGCGGCTTGATATAGAACTCATCCATATCGTTGACCGTGGTCTTGTATGTGCCGAATGTCGTGTGCTCTCTGAAATCGATCATGTTTTCACCGGGACCGTAGCCGAGATATTCGATGTTCTCGAAGCTCATCGGCATCTCAAACACGAGACCGAAGCGCGGCAGAGCTGCAGCGGCTCTCTGCTGGGATTTCGAGTTGAATACCGTCTCGACTTTTATGCATCCTGCGGCGTCAACAGTGTATTTAAGATTGACCTTTGCAACAACGCCCTTCTTCGAACGAAGGTTGAAGTCAACGGTGAATTTCGCCGAGTGCTTGGCCGAGGAGAAGTTCACTGAATGCGGAATAGCTTTTATGTCGTCGTATCCGGCCTTTTCCCACTTTTCAATGATAACTCTGTCGTTGTCGAGCATCGCGCGGAAGATGTTCGGGATGAAGCCCTTGTGCGCGGCGGGGGACTGGTTAATGAGCTCCTTTTCGCCGAGCTTGTATGACGCTATCTCGCCGGTCTTGAGGTCGAATTTCACCGAGCCGCCGTCAAAGCTGACTTTTGCGGAGTTTCTGCCCACTTTGCACTCCAATTTGCTGCCGGTCGGCAGAGTGACTTTCTTGTGCTCTTTCTTTATTATAACCTGCTCGCGCGCGAGGAAAGCGTCGCCGTCGAAATATTCAAAGTTCATGCGGCAGTCACAGCCGGCGGGGATCTTTGTTTTGAATGTCACTTTTTCGCTCTTGCAGGGCGCGATGTCGAGCGAGAAACGCTCCCTCTCTTTGCCTTCGATGCCGTCAACCGTCATCGAACGGACGATTGTGATATATCCCGAACTGCGGAAGCGGTTTGTGTTCGTGAAGGTGAAGCTGCCGTCGCGGTTGTACTTTGCTCTGACGGGGCGATAGACCGCCTGCATCTCAAGCGCGCCGCTCGAAGGTGTGCGGTCGGGGTGAACAAGACCGTCAACGCAGAAGTTGCCGTCGTGCTTCTTCTCGCCGTGGTCGCCGCCGTAGGTGTATTCATACGGGCCGTCGGCGTGATATACCGCGTGATCTGCCCATTCCCAGATGCAGCCACCCATGAGATTGTCGTATTTATAGAAGCTGTCCCAGTATTCCTCCATCGCGCCGGGGCCGAAGCCCATCGCGTGGACATATTCGCATAGGAAGTAGGGTTTCGTCTTGTACCATTTACCCCTCTGTGTGCCCATGCCGACGCGCTCAACCTGCGCGTGTGTCGGGTACATGTCGGAGACCACATCGTAAGCCTTGCGCTTTGTGTGGATAACACCCTCGTAGTGAGTGGGTATCTCCGGGCAGGTCTCGTGCAGATAATCGTAGCAGACATCCTGGCAGGCATAGCCGCCCGCCTCGTTGCCGAGCGACCACATCGTGATGCACGGGTGACTCCTGTCGCGGTAATACATTCTCTTGACCCTGTCGAGGTATCTCGGAGCCCACTTGAGATCGTGGCTTATCTTGTTTATATCATTGTGCGGAGCGAAAAATGCGCCGTGAGTTTCGATATCCGCCTCGTCGACTATATAAAGACCGTATGTGTCGGCAAGAGCTATCAGACATGGATCGGGGGGATAGTGCGAGGTGCGTATCGCGTTGCCGTTATACTCCTTGATGAGTTTTACATCTTTTTCATAGTCGTCAAATGTCATGACATAGCCGGTCTTGCCGTTTGTGTCGTGATGATTGACGCCCTTGAACTTGATAACCTGTCCGTTGAATGTAAAGGTGTTGCCCTTTATTTCCACTGTCTTGAAGCCCGTGATGTTTCTGAGCGTCATGAGCTCCTCGCCGTTCTTATACAGTGTTATATAAGCATTGTAGACGGTCGGAATCTCCGCATTCCACTCGGTTACATCGAGATCGTCAAATGTCATGTATGTAAGGCGTTCTGCCTTTACAGCCTCTCCGGCGATAACCTTGCCGTCCTTTTCGAGCGAGAGGGCGACTTCGCAGCCGTTGAGTTTGCCTTCGAGCGTGATTTCGACATCCATCGTCCATTTTCCGTCTGCCTTGCGCGGGCGGATATAGTAATCGTTTATGTAGACTGCCGGAAGTCTGTAGAGAAGCACGTCGCGGAATATTCCGTTTTCGCGGAACATGTCCTGACATTCGAGATAAGTGCCGGAGCACCATTTGTGAACGACTGCGAGCAGCTCGTTCGTGCCCTCGTATATAAATTCCGAGATGTCGAACTCCGCCGAATTGTGCGCGCCCTCGCTGTAGCCGACATACATTCCGTTGACATAAAGGTCAACGCACGGAACGACGCCGAGGAAGCTCAGAATATGAACATCGTCGGAATTTGTGACTTCAAAAGTTTTGCGGTAGATTCCGGCGGACATATGCTCGGGTACATTCGGGTTGGGCAGGTCGAACTCGTAGGGGCAGTTGAGATAGACCGGCGGCTCGTAGCCGGTGCGCTGCCATGTCGAGGGGACATGTATCCTGTCGAACTCAACGCCTGCCGCGTCGAACACTTCGGGGATGAGCGAGATATCGTTGTAATATTTGAAATCCCACTCGCCGGAGAGAACCTCGACAAGGTCGGAATCAGTGCGCTCGTGCTTGAGATCGACGGCGCACAGCTTCTCCTTTTTTGAATACGGTATAAAATATGCTCTTCCCGCGAGCTTGTTGTCCTCAATGACCTTGAAATCGCGGTAATTTGTCGTGTTTAGCTTATACTCCATATAAGAGTACCTCCTCAAAAAGCGCAGTAGTGCAAATTATAAGCACGGATATATTAGCATATTTTTCATCAATCTTCAATCCGTTGGCGGATTTGTTCATAAAATTTTTTAAATGTCCTACCAATTTTGACTATTTTGTGGTATTCTTGTTGAGCCGAGTAAATCATATTGGCTTTTGAAAATTTTATCCCGCGAAAGGACTATTATATGAACAAACAGCACCCGATACCGTTTGATAAAGTGAATATCACAGGCGGATTCTGGAAAGACCGCATTGCGCTCAACGAGTCCGTGACGCTCGACAGCGTGCGCCGCAGATTTGAGGACACCGGAAGATTTTCCGCACTTAGCTGCGAGTGGAAGCAGGGCGAGCCCGACCGCCCGCATTTCTTCTACGATTCCGATGCGGCGAAGTGGATGGAAGCGGCGGCATATGTGCTCGAAAGAAAGAATAACAAGCAGCTTGAAAGCTATGTCGAGGATCTTATCGACCGCATCGAGAGGAACATGACCCCCGACGGATATTTCAATGTCTGGTATACCGTTGTCGAGCCGGGCAAACGCTTCACCGACCGTGACCACCACGAATTATACTGCGCCGGACATCTTATCGAAGCGGCGGTCGCCTACTATGAAGCCACGGGCAAGCGCAGATTCCTTGATCTGATGTGCCGCTATGCCGGACTTATAGACGATGTTTTCCGCAGGGACGATTCCGCAGCTTTCACGACTCCCGGGCATCCCGAGATAGAACTTGCCCTCGTGCGCCTCTATCGCTGCACGGGCGAAAAGCGCTGGCTCGATCTCAGCCGTTTCTTTATAGATAAGCGCGGCAACAACGAAAAGGACAGGGGAGAAGCAAGCGGCTTCGCTTCCGAGGATTATCTCCAGGACAGAATCCCCCTGCGCGACCAGAGCGAAGCGGTCGGTCACAGCGTCAGAGCCTGCTATCTCTACAGCGCGATGGCTGATATCGCCTACGAGTGCGGCGACGAAGAATTGCTCGCGGCGGCGAACAGAATATTCAAAAATATGACGGAGCACCGCATGTATATCACGGGCGGTATCGGCTCGACCCGCATCGGAGAGGCATTCACCGTTGACGGCGACCTGCCCAACGAGACCGCCTATGCGGAGACCTGCGCCGCTATATCTCTCGCGATGTTCGCCCAGCGTATGTCACTGACCGCCGTTGATTCGCGCTATGCCGATATCGTGGAGCGGGTCATTTATAACGGATTCCTCTCGGGCACTTCGCTCGACGGAAAGAGCTTCTTCTATGAAAATCCGCTGTCTATAGATCTTCTGAACCGCAGGATAAAATATTGGCGCGGCAATGAAGTGCGCCTGCCGATAACTCAGCGCGTCGAGGTGTTCGATTGCTCCTGCTGCCCGCCGAACGTCACCCGCTTTGTCGAGAGCATCGGAAAGTATATATATTCGTATGACAGCGACACCGTCTATGTCCATCAGTTCATGGAGAGCGATACGGATGTCGCAATAAACGGCGGCACGGCGCATATCTCTCAGTCGACGGACTACCCGTCCGACGGCTCGGTGACAATACGCGTCAGCGGCGCGCCCGCGAAGCTTGCCGTCAGAATTCCCTCGTGGTGCCGCGACTGCTCGGCGGGAGCCGAGAGAGCCGAAAATCTCGGCATCAACGGCGGCTATCTGTTCTTTGACTGCGAGGACGGCGCTAAGATAGAGCTGGACTTCGATATGTCTCCGGTCATTATCTCCGCCGACCCGTCAGTGCATGAGGACTCGGGCAAGGTCGCCGTCATGCGCGGCCCCGTCGTCTACTGCGCCGAGGGAGTAGATAATGGCGACATATTCTCGCTCGCCGTTTCTCCGGAACTCAATGCTGAGCCCGTCGATCTCGGATTCGGCATTCCCGCGCTCGATGTTGACGGAACAAGAAAGCTCGGAGCGGGTGCTCTGTATGCCCCGGCGGATGAGATAAAATATGAACCTACGCGCATAAGACTCATTCCGTATTTTGCCTTTGCCAATCGAGGCGAGAGCGATATGAGAGTCTGGATGAACATAAAATAACTATATATGTATATATCCGCCCTTTTTGAGAGCGGGTATATTCTTTTTGCATTCCGTTTTATTGACACCGACATTTTCAATTGGTATAATTTGGTTAAAAACACAAAGGAGATAATTTTATGCAGCAGCTGGATATCCGAAGCTTCGATTCGACCCCGATACATTGCTATCTCTGGGATGACGTTGAGAATCCCAAGGGCGTTGTCCAGATATCCCACGGAATGTGTGAATATGCCGGTAGATATCATGAGACAGCGCAGATGTTCAACGAGCACGGCTATATAGTCTTTGCCGACGATCACCGTGCCCACGGAAACACCGAGACCGATGAAAACCGCGGCAGGCATCCCGGCGATATTGAGAAGAAAACAGTCAAAGACCTTGTCTTCTTCTATAATTGGCTCAAGGATCGTTACCATCTCCCGCAGGTGCTTATGGGTCACAGCTACGGCAGCTTCTTGGCGCAGGATTTTCTCCAGCAGGGGACTGACGTCAAGGCAGTCGCGCTCTGCGGAACCGCCGATATGGACGGCGCGCAGGCGGCTCTCGCTCTGCTCTGGCCGCTCGAGCTGTTCGCAAAGGACTGGTGCCCGAAGTTCGTCAACCCAGTCAGCGATATGATTTTCGATGCGCGCTATAAGGGAGAAAAAGGTCCGAGTCAGTGGGTGACGAGCGATGTTGCGCGCCGTCAGGTGTTTATCGATGACCCGATGGCGGGAATAGATATCAGCGTCAACTTCGATTGGAACATGATAAAGGCGTTCGGCAGGATATATAAAAAAGAAAACATCGCGAAGATAAGCCACGATGTCCGAATCGGCATATTCAGCGGCGACATGGATCCCATCGGCGGCACGAAATCGTCAAAGGCGAAGAAACTCCTGCGCCGCTATCAGAAAGCCGGACTCAATGCCGAGATACATATATATAAAGATGCCCGTCATGAACTGCACAACGAGAAGTGCCGCGACGAATATTTCCGCGATCTCGTCGGATTTTTCGACAGCGCAGTGAAAGCGGAAGAGCCCGCAAAGGCCTGAATCCGTTGTATATCAATGCCTGTGCGGTTCTCTGTGTCCGCGCAGGCATCTTTGATATCATGGCCGCGTCAAATAAAATGAAAAAAATCTGAAATTTTTTGAAAATTAGTGTTGACAAGTCCCGACGGTTGTGTTATTATAGTCGAGCACTTGAGGGACGGGACAGCGCGAAAGCGAGAGCCGGACGGAAAG